>FWWM01000001.1_pt1 | contig 655928 bp, 573 predicted proteins | sample 2228351 | NCBI WGS metagenome assembly FWWM01 (sample SAMEA103939774, study PRJEB20133) | metagenome | reverse complement strand
AAATATTACTATTAACAAATAAAGCCATTTCATTTTCTCCTGAACATTATGATATATGCAGAGTATTTATTGTTTTTAATCCCTGCTTAATTAATGTATCGGATGAAAGCGAAATTTCTTTAGGGAAATTTTTGTTTTATTAGTGATAAATCAGAAGGAGGCGTATATTAATTCAGAATAGTTATCGTGTATCGGCATTGAAGAAAAAAAGTTTAATATTTTTTATAAAAATTCTAAGCCTTTCTAATTCAGATAGATAGGCTTAGATTTCAGGAGGACTTAGACGGCAAAATGCTGATAAATGTACTGATCAAAATCAAGTAATAAGTGCTGAAGCAGACTGACTGTATCAGTAGCAGCCTCATAGACAGCACGACAGTGCTCATCGTAAAAACTGCGACATTCAGATTCACTTAAATAGGTGCGAATAAACTCAACGCGTTCGTCATCATTGCAACAAACAAAAGCATCGCCAATATACTGATAAACGTCTCCAAAAGGTTCGGTTAAGACTGGAATGCCCAGACTCATCGCTTCTATTGCGGATGTCCCCCCTCCCTGGCGTTTTGGATTCAACATGAAATGACAGCTGCCAATTAACTCGATAGCGTTGCTGACCAAACCGGTAAAATAGCTACATTGTTGAATCATAGCCGGCAATGCAGGCAACTTGTCAGGTCCAATAAATACAAATGCAGCTTGCGAGAAAATAGTCTTTAACGTCACTAAGGTCTGAATGAAATCAGCTTTAATTTCCTGCTCCAGCCTATGTCCCACCACAACGAAATTTAAAGCGCGATCCCCTATTGAGCTAGTGCGAAGACCTTTGTTCTCTCTCAACCTGAAAGGTAAACGACTAATTAATACTGGCTTTTTATAGTCAATGTGCTGAAGACGCAGCTCATCATTCTTTGTCAGCTCCCTGTGTAATACAGGAACCGAATGTGGGGTAGTCACCAGCGATGTGACGCAAGGGATATTTAATACAGGTCGTGTTGCAGCTATTAACTCAAGCACTGGATTCATAGCTCCAACCCCAAGTATATAGCGAGGGTTGAGACTGTTTACTAATTGGATCAGCTCCTGTAAATGTTCAGGATCATCCATGGGAGCCAATTGAACGAAATCGAATTGTTCGCCCCAACACTCAACCATAACCCTACCAGGTAATTCGGTCTCGGTTCTGTGATCAATGTTGAATAACGTATTATTTTTGAAGTACTCTGCTCTGACGTTACCAAAGAACACCGGAGCAGGTAGCGGATATTTATACATACTCACTTTAGGCACACAGGTCGTAGATATAACGATTGGATGCTTACCCATCCGCCGCAATGCGCTAGCATAATTGAGAGTAGTCAATGTTGGGCCGTGAGACGAACCGACAAACAGATTCGTGAGCACAAATACAACGTCTTCATTCGTATCTGCTGTTAAATGGGCTACCTGTCCAATAACACTATGAGCCAAAGCAAATTCATCGCAAATAACTACGAATAGAGGATAAGTATCAATGCCCTGAGACTTTCCAACGAAACCAGCTCTGACTAACTGGCTATAAACCATGTATTTTTGACTTAGTGGCAAATCTCTAAACAGATTGTAGAAATCCGTTTTATCAACCTGTTCAGGTGCAACTAAATTCCATTGCATCCAATACCATAGTTTGACCGGCGCGGATAATGGGCTAAAAGCGAGCAATAACTCTGTTTTTTGCTCAACAGGAAGTGGATCAAAGTTCTGCGCATCCCAGTTATGAAAATCTACAGTAGGCCAGACTTTTTCATTTAAATACAAATTATCGTAGTTCTGCAGCTCGTTCAGGAGCATAAATTTCCCTATTATCTATCCGAATTATCCCTAATTAATGTAATCAAACAAACTGATACCTGTGACTCTGCTAAAGGTAGCCTGTACCGCTTGTAGAGCGGTTTCTTGTTTGACCAATTCAGTAATACCAGTGCTGTAATCCAGTTCTACCACATCAGCTTTATGTGACTTAGTGGCAATAAGTACATCTTCATTGCTGCCAAAAATACTTTCAATGACATTAAGACGTCCACCTATAGAAGACATAGCTGAATCAACTTTTGATGAAGCATTATCAATTTCTACAGTTGCATCCAGAATACGTTCGTTCAACAGATTGCCACTGTCCCCGGCGTTAATACCATTAATCAAGTCAGTTAAAGAATTGAGAATATTGGTTTTTTCCGGCGGCTGCAGACTAAAACCCACTGTACCTCCAGGCGCTGCACCTGTCACGTCGATGCTCAAACCATTGTAATTAATGGGTTCTCCCGCAGTGTAAGTACCGGTGACAGGAGGGACCTGCGATGCGCCATTACGCTGAACTTCATAGTTTGAAGGCGCAGAAAAGACCACAGTATAGTCGTTATTCCCTGCCGTTAAACCGTCATAATTTTGCTTATAAAAATTATCGAACACACTTTGATTCGCCACAGATACTGTGGCAGCAGTCACAGGCGCCCCCACTGTTGGTGTCGTCGTCTGGAATCTCTTGTCGACACTATCAAAAATACTACGACCACTGTCATTGGCGGCTATGGATATCGACAAGGACAACTGAATAGATTTCTGACCTTCGTCACCATTAAATTCGTATTTACCAGTGGTTGCATTGAGGCTATAAGGCTGAGTCTGGTCCTGAAAGCCTGAGAATAAAAAACCACCCAACTCATCACGACGATTCATCAGATCAAACAACTCATCGCGTATGTTACCTAGTTGTGCGCCTATAGCTTTGCGATCATCTTCATCATAAGTACCATTGCCCAAAGACAAAGTAAGAACACGAGCTCTGTCCATAGCTCCGCGAATACTTTTATGGACCGTTTCCTGCAATTCAAGACTATTACGAGCAGCGGCGTTGTTATTCTGATATTGAGTCGTCTGCTGAATATTCGCTTCCAGACCAACAGCCCGGGCTGCACCAGATGGGTCATCTGCTGCGGTTAAAATCTTAGTCTGCTTATTTATCATTAAACTTGCAGTCTGTAATTTGTCCTGAGTGCTAATAATAGAATCCAGACTCTGGGCATATTTCATATTAAAAGTGGTACGCATTATTACCTCGCCGCTTGCAACAGCGTGTCAAAAATGGTTTGTGACGTTGACAATATTTTGGCCGCCGCTGCATAGGTTTGCTGAAACCTGACCAGATCTGCAGCCTCTTCATCCAGACTAACGCCAGATAATGATTCATGCCATGCCGTAGTTTGCTCTAACAAGGATTTAGAGGACGCTGCAGCAACACGAGCCTGACTGGTTTGAGTGCCAACAGTCCCTATCAATTCTGAATAGGCCTGATTAAAGGTCTGGTATTTATCGGCATTGATTGTGGTTGCGGCATTAATACGCACCATATCTGCATTTTGTAAATTGCCCAGTAACAGACCATTTCTATTATCTTCAAAACCACCGGTGTTATAGCTGATACTGAATGTATCGCCCACTTGCGGCACACCTTTAACAGAAAAATCAAAACCAGCATTAGTGAAGTTAACTGAAGCGCCTAACAGGTTCTGATAATCAGTGCCTGCGAAAGTGACTGTCTCACTGATAGCAGGAGCCCCGGAATCCTCTATCTGAAACTGATTATTCCCTAAGTAGGTAATAGAAATAGGACCATCTGTGAAGTTTGCTGGCTGCGATAATCTGTTACCGGCTTGACCCACACTGTTGATCGTCAGCTTATCAATTTCTGCATTACCCAAATTAGTCAGCGTTTTTTCACCTTTAAGTGGCGAAGCCAGAGCTATAGCTTCGGGACGATTGGTTGCCAGACTGATATTTTGCGCTGCAATACTCAAAGGCTTTAAGTCAAACTTATCACCGGCAGCAAAAGCCGGAGCACCGTTGGTTAAGGTAATACTTAAACCAAAAAAATCGTTGGTATCATCAGAGGTCACAGTTGCAGGAAAAGTCACACCAGTGCGGCTTATTGCGGTGCCGGGTATCACATTACCGGAGGCATCCAAAGCTTCGACCGTAAAGGCATCAGCGGCAGTAAAAGTGATACGAACATCATTGGCCGGAATATTTTTGCCTTGTCCAGGCGCTACGGAGGCAGTAATTGCCCCAGTACCAGTGTTGCTCGTAAAAGGCAAAGCAGTAAAATTTGGCAGCGTAAATAAATCGCCACCTAAGTTACCATCAGCATTCATCCCCAAGCGGTTTTGAGTATTCATCGCGTCGGTAAAAGCTAAAGCCAGTTGCCCCAACTCTCTTTGAGCCGGGTCCAGCACTTTAGTACGAAACTCGAGCGATGCGCCAATTTTTCCACCCAAATCAGTTTCAGCAACATGAATCACCACATTCTGATTGGTACCAGCCTTGAGCTGTAAAGTCTTACGATTTGGGTCTGGCTCACCTGCAACGGTAAATAAATTAAATTTACCATTTTCAAGAACTAAAGATTGGCCACTGCCCAGGAATACTTGTTTATCGCCATTTTCTGCCTCCAGCACATTAATATCCACCAGAGCGGACAACTCTTTGATAGCCTGGTCTCTTTTGTCGAGCAAATCCAACGGCGGCGGCTTAGCTGGATTGGTTCCATAAGCCAGAATTTCCTGATTCAGACGAGCTATCACACCAATTTGCTCGTTGGCATCTGCTGCATCGGTTTCCAGTTGTTGACTTAAATATTTATTCTGCGCTGTCATTTGAGTAGATAGCGTATTGAATTTGTTTAATAACGTCTGAGCTCCGCCCATCACTAATTGGCGTGAAGAGGAGTTAGTTGGATCATTGATAGCGGTTTGTAGTTGGCTGAAAAAGGAAGACATACCAGTGGAGATACTGTTAGATTGATCTGACATCAGGGTATCCACCCGGCTCGCTTCAGATAAATATTGATTGGCATAACTGACGGCGGAGGTGTCACGCCACATTTGTTTCAGCGCAAAATCGTTCACCAGACGTTCGGTTGTGCCACGTCCAACACCCAAGCCAAGCATATTCGATTCAAACTCAGTCCGCTGCCTGGAGTAGCCTGGGGTATTCAGGTTAGCGATGTTATTACTTGTAGTTGAAAGCAAGGCTGTACTTGCCAGTATGGCCGAGGTTCCAATCCGAAGTAAATTATCCGACATCTACATCTCCAGTGATGCTTAGCGCATCTTAGCTTTGCGAGTCGGTAGCCCCGACTCTATCTTTAATATGTATTAGCTACTCTTTATTCTTTATTAACAAGCAGGTTTCGTGCCTGTTTGAACGTTTCACTGTTAAATACAGCCAAAATTTTCTGAGCGTAGTTTGGGTCTGTGGCATAACCTGCAGCCTGTAATTGCTGGAAATAGGCTTTAGGGTTATCCGCCATCGCCACAGCCTGCTGATAACGCGGGTTCGATTTAATAAAATCGACATAGTCACCCAAACTTTGTTCTGGTGACTCATAAGCACGGAATTTTGCTTTTTCTTTCTGCGCCACACCCTGCCGGTACTCTAAAGTATCAACCACAGCCACATCACCCTGCCAACTGTTGTGTGCTTTGATCCCAAAAAAGTTAAAGCTATTGTTGCCTTCAGCCGTTTTGAAGGTACGTTGTCCCCAGCCTGTTTCAAGCGCGGCCTGAGCTAACAAGGCTAATGGCTCTAAACCCAGTTTCTGCGCTGCCTGTTTAGCCGCAGGCATTAGTTTCTGAATAAATTCACCCGGGCTTTCAAAGGTCCAATCTTCGTTGTCTGGATCAGGTTTAGTAGCCAAAGTTTCAGTAATCACCTGTGGAGCTGCTGCGGCCAGAGGCGCTGCAGCTTCAGTTGATGTTTGTGTTTGGGTTGGTGATAAGGCCGAACTCAATGCTGAGACAGGTGTATTCACACTGCCTTTGTTTTCTGGCGTAGGCGCCGCTTCGGTAGGGACTTTCAGCATAGAAGCCGGCGTAGTCTTACCTTTGGTCGGCCTTAGTTGTTGTACAAGTAAATCAGCTAAACCTAAACTGCCCTTCTCTGACAGTTCGGTCGAAAGCTGTTTGTCGTACATATCCTTATAAAACTTGGTTGCATTGCTGTTGAGAACACCGTCATCTTCGAATACTTCATTGGCTTTGCGCATACTGCTGAGCAACATGCCCATAAAAATAGATTCGAATTGTTTAGCCGCTTGTTTGAGCGCAGCATCATCATCTCCGCCAGAACTATGCTTCAGCTGAGCCAGACCTGTTAAATCATGATAATTGACTTTGTTCTCTGCTTTACTCATTTAGATCACCACAAGCTCACCGTGAATGGCACCCGCTTCTTTTAAGGCTTCTAAAATGGCCATCAAATCACCAGGCGCTGCGCCAACGGCGTTGATGGTGCTGACTAAATCATCCAGTGTTGTGCCTGGATCAAACTTAAACATACGTGACTGATCCGGGCGCACATCAATAATGCTGTTTTGCTCTACTGCGGTATCGCCACCTGCTAAAACATTGGGCTGCACTACAGTTGGATTCTCAGCGATAGTGACAGTTAAACCACCATGAGTCACAGCAGCCGGAAACAACCGCACATCTTTACCTATCACTATGGTACCGGTTCTGGAGTTGATAATAATTTTAGCTGACTGACTGGCAGGCTCCAGGGTTAAATTTTCCAAAGTCGACAAATAAGACACACGCTGATCGATATCACGTGGAGCCCGAACCTGGACAGACGACGCATCCAGCGATTGGGCTGTACCCGGACCAATAAAATTATTGATCGTTTCAGCCAAAGTTTTGGCGGTGGTAAAATCTGAACTGTTCAAATTAAAGGTAATAAAGTCACCGTCAGCAAAAGGAGACGGCACCTCGCGTTCAACAGTAGCGCCATTCGGAATACGACCTACGGTAGGAGTATTCACCAGAATTTTTGAACCATCAGCCCCTTCCGCGCCTAAACCACTGACAATCAGCGAACCTTGGGCGACAGCATAAACGTTGCCGTCTAAACCTTTGAGGAAGGTTTGTAATAAGGTGCCACCCCGTAAGCCTTTCGCACTGCCCATAGATGACACTGTAATATCAATAGTCTGCCCGGGTTTACTAAACGCAGGTAACTCCGCATGCACTGCCACTGCAGCCACGTTTTTAATCTGTGATTTCATACCAGGCGGCATATTAATGCCAAAGTTGCTCAGCATGGTTCTGAAGCTTTGCTCAGTAAAGGGGCTTTGCTCGCCCGTGCCAGGCAACCCGACAACCAAACCGTAGCCTACCAATTGGTTACTGCGAACCCCTTGTACACTGGTTAAATCTTTAATCCGGGCAGCTGAAGCCGGCAAACAAAAAGCACCAGACAACAGCACTACAAAAAGGCTTTGGATAAGTTTCATCATGTCACCTGCGTTAAAACGGCCACAACACGCCATTAAAGAATCGGGTTAACCAGCCTGGCCCTTGGCCGCCATGAGTCGCGCCAGTGCCGCTGTATTCAATACGGGCATTGGCAATTTTGGTCGATTCCACTGTATTTCTCGAATCTATATCCTCGGCACGAATGACCCCTGTTAAACGAATAAACTCTTTACCCGTATTGAGCGTTAACCATTTCTCGCCACGGATCACCAGATTGCCGTTCGACATCACCCGTAACACATTCACCGAAATGTCCCCCGTTAAACTGTTGCTTTGATCTGCTTTGGAATCCCCTTTAAAGTCTGAGGTTGAATTGGCACCAAACTGCAGTGTATTTCCAAGCACACTCACATCACGACCACCTAAGCCCACCATAGGGTCAAAACTGGCTGAACTGTCTTTACCAAATTCAGTTTTAGCTTTTTTGGTTGCCTGGGTATTTTCTTTTAACACCACAGTAATAATGTCACCAGGACGACGGGCTTTGTTATCCGAGTACAAACCGTTCGACAACCCCTGCGCAAACAAAGAACCATTGTTGGACAAAGGAACGGCCTGCGGCTCAGGTGGCAAAGGCGCAAAGTTCGGATCATCAGGCACCGGCTCATTGAAGCCACCAGCGCAACCTACACAAAGTTGCAGTGTCAGTACCAGCAGAATTAACTTGTTCATCCACTTACTCCTACAGCTGCTGAATAGCAGTACCCAGCATCTGATCAACAGTTGATATCACTTTGGAGTTCATTTCATACACACGCTGACTTTCAATCAGACTGACCAGCTCTTCTGTCACATTGACGTTTGAAGTCTCCAATGCGCCCTGAACTAAAATCCCGCGACCTTCCAGACCAGGAATACCTTGCACTGGATCGCCGCTGGCTGCAGTTGCAGTAAATAAGTTCTGCCCCACAGGTTCTAAACCGGCCGGATTCACAAAGTTAGTCACAGTTAACTGCCCTACGACAGCCTGATCAACCTGACCAGGTAAACGCACAGACACTTCACCATCCTGAGAAATAGTGATGCTTTGGGCATCTTCAGGAATAACGATGTTAGGTTGAATTTGATAACCAGCCCCTGAGGTGACCAGATTGCCTTCACTGTCCGTGGTGAACTGGCCATTACGGCTGTAGGAGGTAGTACCATCCGGCATCAGCACCTCAAAAAAGCCATGGCCCTGGATCATCACATCCAGACTGCCTTCGGTCGTGATCATATTGCCTTGCGTAAAGCTTTTCTGCGTCGCGACCACTTTGGTACCTGCACCTAACATCAAACCATTCGGTAGCTCTGAGTTCTGAGAAGAACGTCCGCCTGGCTGGTTAATGTTTTGATACAACAAGTCCTCAAATATCGCGCGACTTTTTTTAAAGCCTATAGTACTGGCGTTGGCCAGGTTATTGGAAATCACCGAAATATCACGCTGCTTCGCGTCCAAACCGGTTTTACTGATCCATAAAGCTGGATGCATGCTAACCTCCCAGGCTCAAGCCTTAGATTATTCTCATAATTTGGTTGTGTTGCCGATCAATCTCTTCGGCCGTTTTCATCATTTTGACTTGAACTTCAAACTGACGTTGTAAACTGATCATCTGGGTCATTTCACCCACTGCATTGACATTACTGCCTTCGACCGCACCGCTGAGCACCCTGACCGTTGCATCTACCTCTGCAACTTCACCATCTTTGCGACGAAACAAACCGTCCGTGCCTTTTTCAATATCCTCAAACTCTGGCTTAACCAGCTTTAGTCGCCCTACTTCTTGCATGACATTCGCTGGCGCACCTTGAGGTCGGATGCTGATGGTGCCGTCTCCACCTATTTCCATTTTTGCTATGGGTAAAGGCAACTGAATAGGGCCATCTTCGCCTATCACATTTAAGCCTGAGGCAGTTTGCAGCACTCCAGTCGGACTTAGCTGTAAATTGCCTGCTCTGGTGTAGGCTTCATTACCCTCTGCATCCTGCACCGACAACCAGCCTTTACCCTGCACTGCGACATCAAGCTCACGCTCAGTGATAATAAAAGAGCCATCGTCAAAATTTTGACCTGGTCGTTCAGTCAGTGAAAACACCCGGGTCGGTAACCCTTCACCAAAAGCCTGCATAGCCCGGGCCTGCTCTAAATCAGCCTTAAAGCCTGTTGTAGTGCTGTTTGCAAGGTTATTCGCTTTGATACTGATGCCGTTCATATTTTCTTTGGCACCGCTCATCGCGATATAAAGTAAATGGTCCATAGTCTGGCCTCCACTTGAGATAAGTTAAGTAAAGCAAGACTGATGCCAACAAGGGAAGGCTGAGTATTCACAGAGAGGATAAAAAACTATATGTCTGTATTTAATAGAAAAATTACGACGGGGATTAGTTGTGATCTGCGACCATTAACATGACATTCGCTAGCGGGCTATGGAGACAAACTTAAATCTGTTGATCACGGAAAACCTGGTCGTAGCTTGGGTGAAATTATTATTACTCACCTCAATTTGCGCCTTAAACTGAGTTGTATCAGGCAATGACTGCGTAAGACTATGATTCTGACGTTCGGCACAATTATAGCTGCCCAGTAGTACATCGGATCTTGTATACAACCGCACTACGCAATCAACGGCCAAAGCTTTGACCGGATTGAATCCAATCATCACCAACTTTTCCAGATGTTCTGGTTTCTGTATAGACAAAGTACGGATTTCAGATGCACCAGCCTTCAGCACAAAATCAGTCGTCAACAGCACTTCCTGTTCAAACGCCACAGAAGAAAATGTCGCGAGCGTGCAAGAGAACAGCAAAGTTCTGAAATTCACTATGACCTCCATATTCCCCAAGTGAGCTTTGGACTGATAAATTCATCTGAGCACTTACAGAGAACGTAAAATACATGGAATAAAAAAGCCCAAAGTAACAAGACTTTGGGCTTTTTTAGAAACTAATTATCGTATCTGCAGTACGGTATTTTGTAAGGTACTGTTGACTTCAAGCGCTCTTGAGTTCGCCTGGAAGTTACGCTGAGCTGCAATCAAATCGACCAGCTCGTTCGTCAGGTTGACGTTAGAGGTCTCCAGCGCTGAGGAGTTAATAGCGCCAAAAGTACCTGAGTTCGCCTCACCTGCCAAGGCTTCACCTGACATTAAACTTTGGCGCCAGGAGGTGTTACCCGCCTGGGTTAAGCCTTGTGGATTAGCAAACTTCACCATAGCTACCTGAGCTAAATAGGTTTGATCACCGTTAGAGTATGACGCCATTACTTTACCTGCGGCATCAATATCCACGCTGGTTAAACGCCCCACTGTAGTACCGTCGCCATCCAAACTACCTAACTCAAATTTTGAGGAGTATTGTGTTGGGTTTTTTGTGCCCGCAGGATCGGTAAAGTTAATGGAAACGTCTGTGGTAAACTGGGCGCCGTTGGCCAGTAAACCATCCAGGGTAGCCTTTGGCATCACCAGCGAAGGCATAGGTGTTGTTGTTGGATTACCATTTAAATCAAAATCCAGCACAGGCGTAGCGGCTGGCAATGTAAAAGGTGTACCTGTGTTGTCATCCAGCACTGCATACACTTCCCAGTCGTTATCGGTGACAGGGTCGGTACGGCGGAAGTAGATAGATAAAATATGTGGCTCACCCAAACTGTCATACACAGTAGTGGACGTCTGGTTGTTATAGGTAGCTGAGTTGGTCGCGTCAAAGGCTGGCAGTGGCACAGCTTTGGGTTGCTGACGCGAGTCCAGGTTCATGGTCAGAAACACGTTTTGTGTGGCTCTTGGTGCACCTGCTGTATTAGGAATTTGGATTGGAGACGTTGTACTTAAACTGACAGAAGTGGTTTCACCTGTGGCCGGGTTGACCGGGAAACCTTGTAGAAAACCGCCGTTGTTATCGGAGATAAAGTTATTTTTATCTAACTTAAAAGCACCAGCTCTGGTGTAGGAATAATCACGGTTACCAATCTCAGGAGAGACAGCAAAGAAGCCATCACCTGTAATAGCTAAATCCAGCGAGTTATTGGTAAATTTCAAAGAGCCCTGAGAAAACTGCTGCGCCACTTTAGAGGTAGTCACACCATCCCCTACTTTAGTTTTATTCGAGCTAAATACCGAAGCCGCATACACGTCAGCAAATTCAGCGCGGGATTCTTTAAAGCCCGTGGTATTGACGTTAGCTATGTTGTTTGCCGTGGTATCAATATCTTTTTGAGCCGCAGCCAGGCCGCTTAACGCTATATTAAAACTCATAAATCACCTCAATTCATTCATTGACTAGGTTGCAATTTCTTCAATATCAGATAGTTTTTTCTGGCCTTGACCATACACATTCAATAACAGGCCTTGTGTGGTACCGTTGCCTAAAGTAATACTGGTCACAGGGGCATAGACAGAAGTCGTAATAGCTTCGTTTTTCCCGGCGATAGAACCTTCCACCGATATGGTGTAAACGCCTTGAGGAGCGAGCTCCATCACAGGATTGCCCTTATCGTCCACCTTAGGTGTGCCATCTTCATTCAAAACCTGAGTATCCGTAGTGCCATCCCAGGGCAGTTGTAAACGCCCGGCTACTGTATCTTTGTCAGGTAAGCTGACGGAGCGAATAACAACACCTTCAGCATTTTTGATCTGCACTTTGACGTTCGTTGCATTTTCAGGGAAATTTGCACTGGCAACGACAGCGTTTTCACCGTCAAATACCATATCATCCGACTTCACTAACACATACTGCCCAACCAGAGAGGACGCCTGCAGTGCCTGACTGGAATTCATCGTAGTGGCAAAGTCTTTAAAATTGTTGTTCAGCGAAGAAATACCGTCCGCCATAGTAAAATTGGTCATCTGAGCAATCATCTGATCATTCTCGACCGGTTTAGTCGGGTCCTGATAGGCCAACTGCTGTGTCAACAGCGCAAAAAAATCAGATTGAGTTAAAGCGCCATTATTATTTTCTGTTGTAGTGGGTTTATCTCCCCAATACATACCATCCAGCGGATTCGTCGTATTGTCTACTTTACTCATAGCCTACTCCCTAGCGTTGGCCTAGCATCAGCGTGCGGCTCACCATTTGTTTAGCCGCATCAGCCACCTGCACATTGGTCTCGTAAGAGCGTGAGGCAGAAATCATGTTTGCCATCTCTTCCATGATGTTGACGTTAGGCTTGTAGATGTAGCCTTTTTCGTCCGACAACGGATGATGAGGAGCATATTCCACATTCAGCGGAGCATCCGATTCAACTATGCCTAACACCTGAACCTTGGCGCCTTCCTGGCCCTGCTGAGCTTGCTCCAGCGCAGTGGCGAACACAGGGTGGCGCGCTCTGTAAGTTTGGTCGACACTGCTACTAATACTATTGGCATTCGCCATATTACTGGCAGTGGTGTTAAGCCGCACTTGTTGCGCAGACATTCCGCTCCCGGCAATATCAAAAACGTTGTAAAGACTCATTATTGAGTACCTCCGGTAATAGCTTTTTTCAGGCCGCTTATGCGACTGTTCAGGAAATTCAGCGTAGTTTGATACTCCATGCTATTGCGGGTAAAAGCATTCCGCTCTTCATGGATATCCACAGTATTGCCATCCCCTGTGTCAGGTTGGTTAGGAATACGGTATTGAGAATCAGCATGGCGGGCTGTAGAAATTTCAAAATGCTTAGGGTCTGTCCGGCCAAGCGAACCTGACTGGCGAGACTGAGCGCCTGCTAATGCGGTTTGAAAATCCATGTCTTTTGCCTTGTAGCCCGGAGTATCGGCATTTGCGATATTTTCGGCCAAGACCTGAGAGCGTTTATCACGGATCAGTAGTGCATCTGGGTGAAGTCCAAATGCTTTATCAAAGCTGATTGCCATTATTGCCATCCTGTTTTTCAGAGATGGCAAATACTAAGCAAAACTCAGGCCAGAATTTATAGTCAGGATTTTTTGCGGTAGACAATACCTGGATTACAACGCAGCATATCAAAGTCGTTGTTCAGGCTGGATAATGACTCTGAAGCGCCAAGAAACAAGTAACCACGCGGGTTCAGGGCTTGAGAGAACTGTTTGATGATCTTCATTTTCACTTCAGGGGAGAAGTAAATAAGTACATTACGACAGAAAATAATATCGAACTTGCCAAGCAAAGTATAACTGTCCAACAGATTCAAATGCCGGAAAGACACGTTTTTACGAACGGCATCTTTTAGCCGCATCATGCCGTTGCCTGAATCGTCAAAAAATTTACTCCGCCGCTCGGGTGATAAGCCCCGGGATAAAGCTAAACCGTCATATTCAGCACGCTGGCAATGTTCCAGCATAGCATTAGATATATCAGTGCCTAAAATATGTAAACCCATAGGGAAAGCTGAAGGCCGACTTTGCTGGTACTCCAGTCCCGTCATTGCGATAGAATAAGGTTCTTGTCCAGAGGAACTTGCCGCCGACCAAATTTTGACAGTTTTATGGTCTTTCTCAAACTCAGGCAGAATTTGCTTCTTTAAAAGTTCATAAGGGTAATTATCGCGAAACCATAAAGTTTCATTGGTCGTCATGGCATCGATAACAGCGGAACGTAGTTGCCGTTCAAAAGGACTTAACGTTTTGTTTAACAACTCTGACAGTGAAGATAAACCAAAACGCTGCATCAAAGGCGCCAGGCGACTTTTCACCAGATATTGTTTGTTGTCACCCAGTACAATACCGCACTGTTGTTCGAGAAAATCCCGAAACAATCGATACTCACTTTCCTGCAGCTCTTTGTTTGCCACTAACATAAAACCTCTAATCAGTATGCAACCATTTGCGCACGGATTCGGCTAATTCATCCGGGTTAAATTTCGCAATAAAATCATCAGCGCCCACTTTCTGCACCATCTGCTGGTTAAATACGCCGCTCAGTGAGGTATGTAAAATGACATGCAGAGGTTTCAGTTTTGGATCCAGGCGAATTTCCGCAGTAAGAGTGTAGCCATCCATCTCCGGCATTTCGATATCAGAAATCAGTAAACCCACTTTGTCCGTGACTGCACTCTCACAAGCCGCGGCAGTTTCCTGCAAATAATTTAACGCCTCACGGCCATTATTTACCAGATGCATCCGCACTCCTAAACCTTCCAGAGCACGTTTGACTTGATTACGGGCAACGGCAGAATCATCAGCGATCAAAATCAGTCTATCCCCTAAATCCTCGCTGATGGTAGACGTCACTACTGAGCTGCTGATTGTGGTTGGCGATGGAGAAATTTCTTCCAGAATTTTCTCCACATCAATGATCTCTACCAGCTCTTTATCTATCTCAGTAATAGCAGTCAAATAACTCTGTTTACCACCTGTGCCTTTTGGCGGTGGCATAATAGAGGCCCAATTGATATTGATAATACGCTCAACCGACTGCACCAAAAACCCCTGCACTGAGCGGTTGTATTCAGCAATGATGATAAAGCAGTCTTTGGTGTTTTCTATTGCACGGCCACCTGTTGCCAAACTCAAATCAATGACGGAAATGGTCTGTCCCCGAATATGGGCAATGCCTCGGACATATTTATTGCGTTTAGGAATGGCGGTTAAGGGTGGACATTGCAACACCTCACGCACTTTAAATACGTTAATGCCAAAACGTTGATTACCCTGCAAGCGGAATAATAAAAGCTCCAGTCTGTTCTGGCCTACTAACTGAGTGCGCTGATTGACTGAATCCAGAATACCCGCCATTGAAGACTCCCTTAGCTAAACGAATTCGTGAACCTGAAAAATCGGGAACGATTCTTGCATGGACCACTCTAGAATGAAAAATGACTGAAAATTGACATACTTAAGTATGTTATAACCCTTTGCCGATAAAGCATAGCTGAAACCATATGAAAATGTACGATAAATTTTCGAAATACTCGCTGCTCTGCGCTTTTACAGCCAGCGCTTTTTGCGCGGTATTTTCACTACAAGCGGCAAGTTTTAGCTCTGCTCAGTTGACTGCTGCCACCTCTGACTGGCTAAAACTGCAAGACCAAGTACCGGCTGGAACCCACAGCCAGATTTCAGCATTGGATCCCCGGCTCCCGGATAGAGAGTGCGATCAACCTTTGCAGTTTAGCTTTGCAGGACCGGTGAACAATCAGGCAACAGTGCATATTCGTTGTGCAAGTCCAAAACCCTGGCAGCTTTTTGTTTCAGCGCGCTTCTCTGAGCAAACTGAAGCTGTAATTAGCGTGCGAAATATTACTTTAGGTTCGCTGATCACTGCCGATATGTTAACCATGGGGCAAGCTGATTTACGTTTGGCGCGAGGCTCTTTAATTAAAGAGGCGGCTTCAGTGATTGGAGCCAGAGTAAAAAGAAGCTTATCAGCAGGACAAGTTGTGACATTGCAGGATCTTTGTCTTGTATGTAAAGGCGATATAGTTACAATTAGTGGGTTAAATAACGGCCTTGAGGTCAGAACCGCTGGCATAGCACAAATGGACGGCATTTTGGGTGACCAGATCAGGGTCAGCAACAGGCAATCCAATCGAATCGTTGTTGCAGAAGTAGTAGCAGTGAAAAAAGTCGAAATAAAATTTTAAATAATGCCTAAAGTTTTGTCAGTCGATGCCGTTATACAGAGTAAGGGATCCGAAACCGGATGAAGAGGATAGAGAAATGGCGATTAATGTAAACACTGGCCTGCCAGTCACTCAACAGGTGAAAGCAGATAAAGCCGAACAACAAAACATTCAAAAACAGCAGGTTGTACAACAACAGGCCGTTCAGCAGCAAAGCACAACAGGCACAGCTGCACAAAAACAGGATTCAGTTTCGCTGACATCTCAGGCCCAGCAGTTTAGTAAGGCCCAGGAAAAAGCAAAAGCAAGCTCAGGTATTGATCAAGAGAAAGTGGACAAGATCAAACAAGAGATCTCTGAAGGCAAATACAAAGTGAATGTAGAGCAACTGGCACGCCGTATCGTTCAGTTTGAAGGCGAGTTCTTCAACAAAAAATGAGTAACGCCTACTCTTCTATCCTCACTTTGTTAAATGAGCAAGAGCAGCAGCTGGATGTGCTGCTTTTGTTGCTTCACAAGGAACTGGACGCCATCCGAAGCCGTGATGTTGAAGCATTAAAAACTAACACCGACGAAAAAATCCAAATTCTTGACTTAGTTCAGGCCACTGACGAGCAATTAACAGCATCCCCTGAGCTTGACGCCGCCAAACAACAAGACTGGTTCAAACAGCAGTTGCAACGTCTTGAAGATAAACTGGCTCAATGTAAATTCCAAAACCAAGTCAACAGTCAAAGCGTCGAGCAAAGCCAACTGGTGATAGAACGATTTAAAACGGAGCTGTTGCAAAGCCGTGGTCGGGCTGGTTTAACTTATACCAATAAAGGCAAAGCAGCTCAGGTTGATAAAGGGCCAGGCATTAAAGCTTAAGCTCCTTATCCAACAAAAAAACCGTCTGATGACGGTTTTTTTGTGCACTGATGTAAGAAGTGTTTAGTAATACTTCACATTTTTTATCCGTCGGGCCGGTTGGCTATTTAAATACAAATCATAGACTTGCTTAAAATCCAGCTCCAGCTCTGTCGCATATACATCACCGACAGGATAAGTTTTCACTACGCGGGCACCACGAATGATGCCACTGACGGATGAGGTCAACTGATCATTTCCAACCATCATTTGTTGCATATTGGCTTTGGCGTCAATTCTTTGGCCATAGACCTGTTCTGCCAGCTCTCTGTACGCCTCCAGTTTCGATGCTTTCATCGCCATCAGCATACGTTCCTGCTCAGTGACACCTGGCTGCTGACTCAAAGGTGCATAGCCTACTGCTTTTAAAATAGGAAAGCGCTGGGGCTCTACAGTTTCCCACTCTACGTGGCGATCCGCGACCAGACTGCAACCGGGTAACAAGGTTAGCAATAAGGCGCTGATGGTCAGTTTGTTCATAATGGCGTGCCTCTGCCCTTTTCTGCATCAATTTATTGTCGTAAATAATGCACAATTCATGCCTCTTCTAAATTATTTTTGTTTTTCCCTCAGGCTCTGCATTCAGGCATAGCTTTTGCTACTGTAGTCTTAATTCTATTAATGAGGGTTCGTTATGCGTCTAACCGGGTTTCGCCTATCACTGCTGGCTTGGCCACTGCTTTGCAGCTACGCCAACGCTGATTGGTATGAGGCCACAGGCCAGGCTGTACTGCGTGCTGGCGACATGACGTCAGCCAGAGCTGCAGCTACAGAAGATGCGGTACGTAAAGCCTTGTTGTATTCAGGGGCTTCAATCCGCACAGTACAACAGGTCACCGACGGTTTATTGACTCAGGAGTCGATGTTTTTACAAACTCAGGGCGAAGTACACAATGTACAAATCGTCTCTGAGACCGAAGAAAATGGCTACGTCAACGTCACCATCAGAGCGGATATTTACCCAGATCAAAATCAATGCGCCAATCTGCAATTAAAAAAGGAGCTATTGATCAGCCCATTTTTTATCGAAAACAGAGAGCAGGCTATTGTAGGACAACTGTACGAACTGGATGAAGCGAGCACTAGTTTGTTTATTCAAAAACTGGAAGAGTCTTCAGGCTCGAGTCTGATCAAGTTACTGCCCCAATCCATCCGGCAACCAGAGCTGAGTTATGCCGATCGTGGTGCTTTACAGCGTAATTACGGTGGTCGCTATTTACTCAAAGCCAGCCTTGGAGATGTCTCGCTGGGTGAGCGAGTCGGTACCAATTGGTCGTTTTGGTCCGATCAGGACAGAGAACGTTTTTATCAGCTGCAACTGGAGCTCACTGATATTCAGGAGCAGAAAGTGTTGTTCAGCCAAAAATACCAAACCTCTGCGGTCTGGGGGTTTAACAGCACGACAGTGATCAGCCCCAAAACCCAACGTTTCTGGCAAACCGACTATGGTAAGTCGATAGAGCGAGTACTCAATGCCGCGGCTCAGGATGTAGAGGAAGCATTGCGCTGTGAAACTATACTGGCGGATATTACCCTGGTACAACAACACAAAGTGCTGCTCAATCTTGGCAGTCGACAAGGTTTAAAACTGGGGGATGAGCTGACTATTTTGTTCCGTCGCCAGCATAAAGATAGTTTTGGCCAGCTACAGGATCAACTGACCGTCAGTGAGCTAAAAGTTAAAATCACTGAACTGAACCACAAGAATGCCTGGGCTGAAAGCATCAATATGGATTTACTGGCTAATGTCCAGGTGGGTGACGCAGCTACATTGATCACGAACAAAGAACAGCCTTGATAAAACCAAAGCCTCTGAATTGCTCAATAAAGAACCTGTTGATTCAACTAGAGTTCACAGAAATCATCAGCTGTGCTAGTTTAAGGCCTTCTGAAATCCGCCCTATAGTTAAATGGATATAACGGCCCCCTCCTAAGGGGCAGTTACAGGTTCGATTCCTGTTGGGGCGGCCATTTTCCTGCTGATATTCTCTTTCGCGTTTCCCAACTAAACAGGACTTAAAGTTGCTGTAAGACCAGAGCAGGGATCAGAGTGCTCGCTGAACTTATCACGACATTATCTCTGGTTGACACGACCCTACTGGTAATTTGTAAACCACGGCGCGTTGGCGTCATAGTGCCCGTCAATACGTAGTCCATTCCCTGCGGATTTCTGAGCTTTGAGGTACTGCGGGATAAAGACAAATCGCCTGTTGGTCCCACAGTAATATGTTTGGTGAGCTTGTATTCAATCACAGCAGCACCATAGCCTGGCAATACTGTGCTGAGCTCTTCAGCCAGTTGATTCCCTATAGCGCTGGTTTGCTCGAGCTGGGAATCAAAAAGTACAAAACTCGCAACTCCAACCTTAACTCCATGTAATTGTTGGTTTCCAGCCAGTTTAAAGGCAAGCTGAGCCACATAATCGCTCAAAGATTTGCGACTTTGCTGAAATATAGCTGCGGATTGATACAGCTGTGGTTCAGCACCTACAGCGGCCAATTCAGATGGCAAGGTTCTGCGGCTCATTTGTTTTATCGCCAAACCAGGAATAGGTTGGCCATTGTTAACTGCTGCACTGTCTAGTTGCGAGCTGCGCTCTATACCCATGGCAGGCTCTGCTTCCTGATAAGGTTGAGTTAAACCAAACCATTCAGTATCTCTGTTCTGTGTCGTTGCGCCCTGGGTTTGCGACGATTCAGAGGACGAACTGGAATCACATCGGCAAAGCTCACCGGATGCACTGGCCACAACAGAGGACTCGACAGAACCGCTATCAGAGACCTGATAAGTGTCCGTGGTATCAGACTGGCTGGCTGTTGCTTCTGAGTGTTGGGCAGATGAGGTCGCGCAACCGGATAACACCAACCCTACAGCTATCAGCAAGGCTTTAGCTGATGCGGCGGTCATAGCTGAATTCAATGAGTTCATAAAAAGATCCAGTGTCAAGGTACTAGGGAGTTTCAGCGGCTTTGAGCTGTAACAGAGGTGCACTCTGAGTCGCTTTTAAAGCCTGAACCACATTTTGTGGAATAAAGGTCTGAGCCGTTGCCAATACTTTTTTATCATTCACATTGATCATACGGGCATTGACCAATACACCGTTCTGATGACGAACCAGAGTGCCACCCAACACCACACTGATGGGGTATTGTTGAGTCAGTTCCAGGAAATCACGGCTAAAGGTAAAATCACCTGTGGGTGTAACCCGGATATAATCTGTGGTTTTAAAATCTGTCACCGCAATACCAAACTGAGTCGCTTCGTGCATAAAAGCTTCAGACAGCTGATTGCCTAATAAATCGCCTTGCTGATAATCGCCATCCAAATAAACAAAACTAGTGACTCCAAGGCTAAAGGTGGTACTTAACACTTCAAGATTGGCCGCTAAATCGTGCATCATACTTTGTACATAGTGATTCACGGTCACAGCAGGTTCAGGTTTGTAACTGGTTGGATTCATCCCCGCCATACGGGCGTGTTGTGCTGTCGCGCTGTCATATTGATTCACAAACAGCTGATCAGGCTCAACAACAGTATCATCTTTGCTGTAAGTCACCCGGCCTTGTTGCAGTTCAACTTTATTCGCGGGCACAACAGGTTTTCCTTGCGGATCAGTATCAATCAAAGGCGCACAACCAGAAACAGCAACTGTAGCCGTCATGCCACATAAAAGAATAAGCTGGCGAAATGTAGTCATAAATTAAGACTCCGAATTGCGATACAACTTATTATGGCGCAATTGCAACTGCTCGTTGGGCCATAACACGGCGACAGGAATAACACTGGATGCAGCGGCGAGTACGCGCTGACTTTTCAGGTCAATTAATTTGGCATTGACTGTGATATGAACTTCGCCTTCCGTCAAAGTGCCGGTAATTACATAACGCGCTTGCTGATCCTGCGCCAGCTGACTGACGTCACGACCTAATGTATTTTCAAAACCAGGATGTACCAGTACAGCGTCGTTTAAACGGATCTCACTGACTTGATAGCCCAACTGAGTCGCGACAGTCTGCATACTTTCTTGCAGCTGCAAAGACGCATTGTAGCTGGAATGACGACTAGTATCCGGCGCCATCAGTTGCACGTCAGCAAAAGTAGTGACGGCAATAGCGCCGGATTCCAGAGGCTGGAGTTGATAAAAAAGTTGATCCGCTAAACGCTCAGTGTAATACAACAGAGGCGGATGCTGATCTTTCTGTGCTAGTTCCGCCGGCTCGGCAACTTCTTGCCCTTGCGGCAAAAAACTGCAGCTGCATAACAGCAGAACTGTAATAACTAATCCGACTATCCGCACTCTGGCCCCCGGTGTCACTGTCGCTTGTTGATCTCTGTCTGATACACAGCAAAATTAGTGCCATGAATCACGGACTTTTGCACAACGCTACACCGAGTGTTTTTAACAGCTATTTTAAATAGCTATAGGCGCTTTAATGGCAGGATGCGCCAAATAATTGACCAGCTCAAAATCGTCTATAGTAAAACCAAAAATATCTTTAATGGCAGGATTGAGTTTCATCTGTGGTAACTGATGTGGAGTACGGCTGAGCTGTTCATTCACCTGATCCAGGTGGTTGCTGTACAAATGCGCATCCCCAAAAGTATGCACAAAATCACCGGGTGTTAAATCACAGACTTGCGCTACCATCATGGTCAGCAAGGCATAGCTTGCGATATTAAAAGGCACGCCCAGAAAAATATCAGCGCTGCGCTGATACAACTGGCAGGATAATTTGCCATCGTGCACATAAAACTGAAATAAAGTATGGCAAGGAGGCAAGGCCTGTTTGCCCATAGCCGCATTGTCTTTTGGGCTGAACTTTGTATCTGGTAATACTGCAGGATTCCAGCCACTGACAATTAATCGGCGTGAATCCGGATTCGTTTTAATGTCATGGATCAGTTGGCTGATTTGGTCAATCACCCGACCATCCGGTGTTTGCCAGCTGCGCCACTGTGCACCATAAACAGGGCCCAAATCGCCCTGCTCTGTCGCCCATTCATCCCAAATCGTTACTTTATGATCTTTCAGATACTGAATGTTGGTGTCGCCCTTAAGGAACCATAGCAACTCATGAATAATGGAGCGCAGATGACACTTTTTGGTGGTCACCAACGGAAAGCCCTGACTTAAATCAAAACGCATCTGATAACCAAACACGCTGATAGTGCCTGTACCGGTGCGGTCGGATTTTTTATGGCCATGTTCCAACACATGGCGCATTAAGTCTAAATACTGCTTCATGCCTTGCTCTCTTTAGCTGAAATTTTATTCTGACGGCTGTAGCCCCAGATAATAAGGCCTAAACCAGCAACAATCATTGGAATACAGAGCCACTGCCCCATCGACATACCAAGCGACAACAAGCCTAAATGCGCATCCGGCTCGCGGAAGAATTCGATAATAAAACGCGCTGTACCATAACCCAGCAGGAATAATCCCGCGACGTTACCTGCAGGTGGATTTTTGCCTTTGTACCACTGCAACAAAATAAACAGGATGATGCCTTCCCCTAACAGCTCATACAGCTGAGACGGATGGCGTGGCAACATACCGGCATTAGGGAACAATACCGCCCATGGCACGTCTGTCGTGCGGCCCCATAATTCACCGTTAATAAAGTTACCTAAACGACCAAAAGCTAAACCCAAAGGCAGCAGCGGCACAACAAAATCACCCAGTTCCAGATAGCGCTTTTTATTGCGCCAGGCAAACCAGGCCATGGCGGCCATCACACCTAACACGCCACCATGGAAGGACATGCCGCCTTCCCAGGTGCGGAATAAATACAGTGGGTCGGCAATAAAGTTACTGAAACTGTAAAACAGTACATAACCAACGCGGCCACCTACAATGACGCCTAAAAAGCCGAAAAATAATAAATCACTAACCTGATCGCGCGTCCAGCCAGAACCCGGTTTATCGGCTTGCCGGTTTGCCAGCCAGTTCGCCAGTAAAAATGCGATCACATACATCAAGCCATACCAGCGCACGGCCACTGGCCCTATGCTGAAGATCACCGGGTCAATTTGCGGGAATAAGAAATAAGAATCCACTATGAAAAGTCCTGTTCTAATCAATAAATCAGTAGTGCATCCACCCGGATGCACTCATCTTGATAAGGTCAAACATTGTAACAGCCCTTGGTCCTTTTAGGCACGCAATTGGTTCAACAGCTGTTTTTGATCAAGGAATCGCTGTACGTGCAGACGAACTTGTTTTGGTGACTGACACGCCAGAATTTCTGGCAGCAGTAAGTGCAGCTCTGACATATTCACTCTGCGTAATAACCATTTAATTTTTGCCAGGTTACTGCTGTTCATACTGAATTTGTCATAACCCATAGCTGCTAAAATCAGCACACCAGCAGGTTCACCTGCCAACTCACCACAAATACTCATAGGCAACTGTAAACCCTGAGCCTGTAATGACATTTGATGCAAAGCACGCAGTACCGCAGGATGCATCGCATCATACAAACCCGCGACTCGTGGGTTGTTTCTGTCTACCGCCAATAAATACTGAGTTAAATCGTTGGTGCCGACAGAGCAGAAATCAATTTTACGTGCAAGTTCAGGCAACTGATACATGATAGACGGCACTTCAATCATCACGCCGACTTTAGCTTTCGGCAGCTGCACTTCTGTGCCTGCTAATTCATCCGTCAACTCGAAAGTTGCTTGTTTAATCAAGCGTAGCGATTCATCCACTTCAGCCAAATCAGAAATCATCGGCAACAGAATATGTAAGTTGCCCTGGCCTATATTGGCTTTGAGCATAGCGCGGATTTGTACCAGGAAAATTTCCGGATGATCCAACGTTAAACGAATCCCCCGCCAGCCTAAAAAGGGGTTTTCTTCGATGATGCTGAAATACGGCAGCGCTTTATCCCCCCCCACATCCAATGTACGCATCACCACGGCTTTGGTGGGGTGAGAAGCCAGCACTTTTTTATAAAGTTCGATTTGCTCCGCTTCGGTCGGGAAACGGTTGCGCATAATAAAAGGGAATTCAGTACGGTATAAACCAATACCATCTGTATAAGATGGCTGAGCACTCTCAAGCTCTATCGCCAGACCAGCATTGATCATTAAGCTAAAAGGTGCACCACAAGCGCTCTGGGCGTTTAAATGCATCTCAGACTGATAACGGGCGCTGAGCTGCGCATCTTCACTGATCAAAGCCTGGTATTCAGCCACTATGGCCTCAGCAGGACCTACTAAAATTTGACCACGGTAGCCATCGACAATTAAACGCTGACTTTGCCAGTGGAATAGTGGCAGCTCGTCCAGCCCCATCACAGCAGGAATACCCAGAGCACGGGCCATAATAGCGGCGTGTGAGTTGACAGAGCCTTTGAGCGACACTATCGCGACAAGCTGAGCACGAGGGATTTCTGCCAGCATAGTGGCGGTGACATTATCGGCCACTAACACCACTTTTTCCGGCAATTTATGATGGCGCTGTTCAGTATCAAGCAAATGATTCAGCACCCTCTGGCCTAAGTCCCTGATATCAGTACCGCGCTCGCGAAGATAGGGATCGTCCATATCGTCAAACTGGCGGGCAAACTTTTCAACCACACGTTTCAGTGCGCTTTTAGCACACCAGCCTTCGTGGATTTGTTTTTCAATTTCGCTACCCAGACTGGCTGCGTCCAACAACTGATGATAAACATCAAAAATAGCCAAAGCGTCTGCTGGCAAATGCCCGGCCATGCGCTCGGCTAGTCGATTAAATTCTGCTTTGGTGATTTTGACGGCTTTGTAAAAGCGCGACAGCTCTTTTTCCGGATCATCGACCTTTTTCAGTGATATCGCATCGAAGTCACTGGAGGGCTCCAGCACAAAACCTTCGCCAATGGCTATGCCAGGAGCACCTGGTAAGCCCTGCAGCTGTCCTGTACTTTTTTGTTGTTTCGAATTCTGACTGGCAACCTGGCGCATCTCGGCGTTGACTAACACAGAGGCCAGCTGGACTCCGAGAGTAACCAAAAAAGATTCTTCATCTTCACTGAATACCCGTGATTCACCCTGCTGTATGGTTAAGACACCAAGCACTTTGCGATGATGAATAATAGGGCAGCCTAAAAAAGCCGAAAAACGATCTTCACTGACTTCAGGGGTGACTTTAAAACGCGGGTGCAGATGGGCTTGCGCCAGGTTAATCGGCTCTTCACGCTGACCAACCCAGCCAATTAATCCCTCGGAGAAACCTATCGCAATGTGGCCAACAGCTTCAGGATTTAAACCGTCTGTGGCCATTAGCATAAAGTGCTGCTGTTCATAGTCGGCTAAATAAACAGAACAACACTCTGTTTTCAGAGCATTTTTTACGTTCGAAACTAAGCCAGCCAATGCGTTATTCAGTACCGGCTCTTGCGCCACATCCTGCACTATGCGCCTTAACTGGCTCAGCATTCTTAACCCCTTCTGATTAACTTGTCATTTTTTCCATCTCTACGAAGATACGGCAATGCAATAGGGGCAAACTCTTTCATCACCTTGCGGTACACTTCCCGCTTAAAGGCGACGACCTGACGCACCGGATACCAATAACTAACCCAACGCCAGTCATCAAACTCCGGATGCGAAGTTTTTAACAGATTTACGTCTTCATCCTTACAGGTCAGGCGCAACAAAAACCATTTTTGCTTTTGCCCTATACACACAGGATTGCTGTCACGCCGGATTAAACGCTTGGGTAACTTGTACCTTAGCCAGTGTTTGGTGACCGCAATAATTTCTACATCGTGCGGCTGTAAACCAACTTCTTCGTTTAACTCGCGGTACATGGCTTGCTCAGGGGTCTCCCCTTCATCAATGCCACCCTGTGGGTACTGCCAGGAATGCTGACCGTATCTCCTTGCCCAAAACACCTGTCCCTGGTGGTTGTAAATTACAATGCCGACGTTGGCCCGGAAGCCTTCAGCGTCGATCACAAAAACCTCTAGCTTAGTTACAGCTGTTGTTTCATCGATTCTTTCATAAAGTCACGACTTCGGCAAATTGTATTTTTTACAGAGTTATCCACAATTTAACTGATTAATTAGCACCCGCTGTGAACTTCTACACAGGCTCTGTACATAAAGCTGTGCATAAAGGTATTTTTATTCTTGAATAACTTGCAAACGCTGGAATAACACTCAAATTAAAAATGAAAAATATTTATAAAAAACATAAGGTTAGACAGAAAAGCTTGGTATTTAAGCAGTGTTACAACTGTGCATAACTTGCTTTGTTTGCTTTTTGAGCAGCAAAACAAAGTAAAAAATGCTAATGTTTTGAAAGACCTGAACCACTGCTGTATTAGTGATGCTTTTATGAGCCTGCCCCCACAAAACATCGAAGAATTATTGGAACGTTGCGCTCTGATTGCTGGCCTGACTTTAGGACAACTAGCTGAACAATGGCAGGTACAGCTGCCTGCCAATCTGCAACGAGAGAAAGGTACTGTAGGACAACTACTGGAATTAGTGCTTGGTGCCAGCAGTGGCAGTAAAGCTGAACCTGATTTTCCGCATTTAGGGGTTGAACTGAAAACCCTGCCTGTGGACAGCTTTGGTAAACCTCTGGAAAGCACTTATGTCTGTGTGGCACCTTTGACTGATGTAGCGGGTTTGCGCTGGAAGGACTCCTGGGTCTGTCGCAAACTCAGTAGAGTGTTGTTTGTGCCAGTGCTGGCCGAGCGTGGCATCCCTTTGGCAGAACGCCAGATAGGTACAGCTTTTTTATGGAGCCCGGATCCCCAACAACAGGCTCTGTTGCAACAGGACTGGGAAGAATTGATGGAGCTGATTGTGTTAGGTGGTATAGATAGAATTAAAGGCGCGCATGGCAAAGTGCTGCAGTTAAGGCCTAAAGCGGCCAATAGCAAAGCTTTAACCGCAGCTATTGGCGCTGATGGGCAACCCATTCAAACCTTGCCCAGAGGTTTTTATCTCAAAGCCAGCTTTACTGCATCGTTGCTGGCTCGCCAGTTTGGTGATTAGCTTTGATACTTACCTATCAGTAACTGATAATCGCCACTGTCTTTGAGTTGTTTAAGCGCCTCGTTAAAGGAGCTAACCTGTTCTGGCTGAACGGTTGATTTACTAAACATCACATAAATGGGAGTTTCAGGGAGTTTCACCTTATGTGGCTGAATCTGTTGCTCTAGTCCTTTACGTCGGATAATAGCGGCGCCAACAAAACTATCTTCCAGTACAGCATCAACCTGATCGTCCAACAGCACAGCTATGTTTTGCTCACTCATGGTTGATTCAACAAACTGGGGGCGCATCTGATCGTCATCGTACAAGGCACTGATTTGTTCGCCATAGTAATAATCACTGATAAGCCCCACCTTATGCTTAGCGGCAACCATTTCTGCCACAGAAGCAAAGTTGTATTTACTGGCGTCATCCTTGCGGACAAATAGCTGGAACTGCTCAGCACGGTAAGGCTCGGAAAATAAAGCAAACTCTTCACGGGCTGGTGTTTTCGATGCGCCCAACAGCACATCCAACTGCCCTTGCCTGAACTGCCCTAACAACTCCTGCCAGGTCCCATGTTGCAGCACCAAGGTGCAATTCATACGCCCAGCGATAGCTTGTATGATCTCAATATCCAGTCCACTGGCTTGCTGTTCCAACCCAACATATTGATAAGGTTCCCAAGACTCAAAACCTAGTTTCAACTGGCAAGGTGCAGCTTTGGGTTCAGAGGGCAGTTCTGCTACTTTAGTGGAGGTATCAGCAGGAGCAATCACAGGGCTTTGAGTTTCAGCAGGTTTACAACCAAACATCAGCAGACAAATTACAGCGCTGCATAGAAAGTGTTGAACGTTCATAAGCGGCCTCTTTTTTAGTGTCTATCCGCTTTGAGCTTAGTGCATTCGGCTGATTTTTCCTCTTACATCAGATACTTTTTGTAACCCCATTTTCATATTTTTCTTAGACAAAACGGCAGCGGAACTGACGACCTTTGATTTTTCCTTCGCTTAAACGTTTTAATGCGGAGCTTGCCACATCGTTACGTACCGCCACAAAACTGACCATAGGCAGCATGTTTATTTTACCTAATTGGTCAAAGGACAAACCCAGTTCCCCTGTTAAGGCACCGACTATGTCGCCAGGCCGTACTTTATCTTTTTTACCGCCATCGATCATGATGGTACGCATAGGTGCACGAGCTGGTACACCCTCTTTAGCAGGATAAGCAGTTAACTCAGCCCACTGGGCTGTTAGAGATAATTGATCTTCCAGTGCAGCCAGACGGCCCATTTGCGAGGGTGTCACCAGTGTTAAAGCCAGACCTTCGCTACCGGCCCGGCCAGTACGCCCTACTCTGTGTACATGCACTTCAGGGTCATTGGCTAAATCGTAGTTAATCACTAAAGGCAAAGCACTGATATCCAAACCACGGGCTGCAACATCTGTGGCCACCATAATCAGGCAACTTTGGTTGGTGAACTGCATCAATACCCGCTCACGGTCTCGCTGCTCTAAGTCCCCATGCAGCGGCATCACGCTGTAACCGGCATCTGCGAGTTCATCACAAATATCCTGAGTGTCTTTACGCATATTAGAGAAAATCAGCGCGGGCTTGGCGCCATGCCAGGATAAGATTTGCTTTAACGCAGCAATTTTGTCGTTGGCTTCTACTTCAATAAACTTTTGCTCTATGTCAGTTTGTTCAGCATCTTCCACAAAAACCTGTACAGCATCGGCTTTTAAGTGACGCTTTAAATCGTTAACCTTGTCCGGATAAGTCGCTGAAAACAACAAGGTTTGGCGATCTGCAGGCAAAGCATTCAGAATTACGCCAATATCATCAGCGAAGCCCATGTCCAACATACGGTCAGCTTCATCTAATACCAGGGTTTCGACATCCGACAGGTTTAGCAGGTTACGATCGATCATCTCGAGAATACGACCGGGCGTGCCGACAATAATATGAGCGCCATGCTCTAAAGAGCCAATTTGTGGGCCAATAGACACACCACCGACCAGAGTCAGCACTTTAATATTGTGCTGACTGCGGGCTAAACGACGGATCTCCTGCGCAACCTGCTCAGCCAATTCGCGGGTAGGACAAAGCACCAGCGACTGAATACGGAAACGTTTGACCGCCAGTTTGTGCAACAAGGTCAGGGCAAAAGCAACTGTCTTGCCACTGCCGGTGCGGGCTTTGGCCAGCATATCTTTGCCTTCCAACAGCACGGGCAAAGCCTGTTGCTGAATTGGCGTCATCTGACTGTAGCCAAGACTCTCAAGGCTTTGTAATAAGTGCTCTGCTAAAGGCAGACTGGTAAAAGTGGTATTGCTCAAAAATGGGTACTCTCTATTAACACAGAAACGGGCACGGCAAAAAGGGCGCGCACTATAACAGAAGCACCATCAGTGAGCGAGTGTAAATTTTAACCACTTCAAGATCACAGCCGAGGGGCAAAGCTTAAGCTCTGACCCTATGCGAACACAGTCACTGTCTGACGGCTGATGGCAGCTAACTGACCATCAGGTTGCCATAACTTGGCTTCAATATGATGATAACCATCGGCGCCATGCTCAATACTGGCCAGATAAGACCACCAGTCTGTCGTCAAAGCTTTAGTTTCAGTGCTCTGATGCGGCTGGATAAACTCAATAGTCCAGGTCAAGGAACTGGCCGGAGCCGGCTGGTTCAGTAAAGTTAAGCTAACCGGTGGCCAGGCATCGACCAAGGCCAGTAACTCCAGCGCACCTACAGCATAACCCTGGCCTTCGGCAAAACGGACAAGCCCACCTAACTCTGTGCCTGTGCCGCCAGAAAAAGGCATAGCACCGCGAGTAATATGGTAGTCAAAATGCCGGGTAAATTCTGGTACAGGGCCATTTTTTGGCATCACCAAGGCTTTTTCAGCAAAATCAGGCACTGTTTCGCCGGCTATTTTATACTCAGAGAACCGCTCTGTACCAAAGCTTGCCAGCAGTACTAATGACACCTGATCCTGCTGCGTAATTTCCACCATCGCCTGAACAACTGACTTGCCCTGACGCAAAATACGCCGCGATACAGTGGCAGCCCCTGCATTTAACGGAGCAACAAAAGACACGGATACTGAGCGAAGCGGAATATTCGCAGGTAGTTCTGTGATTAAATGCGCCAAAGCCAAAGCAGACGCCATCCCCCCAAACACAGCGCGGCCCTGGCCCCACTGCTCTGGTACCTCAATCAGCAGTGTATCTGTCTGTCCGGTTCGAAACTGCTGCATGACCTTGGCAAATAACATTGTTCTGTCCTCATTTGATGCTGGAGTCTTGTCACCACACCTTAAGCTGGAGTGGCTTTACCGCCAGGGAACGAGTATCGGATGATACGCCCAACCACGGTAGCGTATTGGCGTAAAAAACTGCCGCTGTTATAAGCAATACCATATTTTTTCGCAATAGCTTGCACTTGCGGTGCCACAGTCAGGTAATGCAAAGCTGGCATATCTGGATAAAGATGATGCTCAATCTGGCAGCTCAAGTGCCCGGTTAGAATATGGAACCAACGCGGTCCGGTAAAATTGGAGGACCCCAGAATTTGCCGGTAGTACCAGTGACCGCGGCTTTCACCTTCACATTGCTGTTGGGTAAAAGTGTGAACATCAGCAGTAAAATGACCACAAAAAATCACAGTGGAGGTCCATAAGTTACGGATCAAATTCGCCAGTAAATTGCCAGCCAACACCCACAACCACATAGGTCCGGCTATTAGAGGGAAAAATACATAATCTTTAAACAACTGACGTACGCCTTTACCAAAAAAAGCTTTTTTCAAATCACTGTGACTGACACTGTTGACCCGATCAGCTTTCTTCTTACCAAAAAATACCCGCTCACCCGCCAGTTCGTGATAAGACACGCCCCATTGAAACAAAGTGCTTAACAGCAGATATGTGACAAACTGCCATAAGTTACGCAGACGCCAGCGGAAGTCGTTACTTAAGCGCAACAAACCATAACCAAAATCGCGGTCTTTTCCGATGATATTAGTGTAGGTGTGATGCTCAAAATTATGGGTTCGTTTCCAGGAGCCAGCATCACAGGCGATATCCCACTCAAAACGTTTTGAATGCAACACAGGGTCATTCATCCAGTCGTACTGACCATGCAACACGTTATGGCCTATTTCCATATTGTCGAGAATTTTAGCAAGCGCCAACAGGGCAACACCGAATACCCACAACCATGGCGTGACAAAACCCAGCACCATCAGGATGCGACCTGAAATAGCACTTAAGCGCTGCGTCAGCAGCATACGGCGTATGTAGCGTGCTTCTTTGTCACCCAATTGATTCATCACATTGGCTTTCACCTGATCCAGCTCAGCAGCCAGTTCGGATAATTGTTGTTCTGTAAGTTTCATCGTGATCCTATAACTCGATTTGCAGATCGCTGTGCGCAGCACTGATACACAACTGAATTTGCTCAGGGCCATCACCTGAAATCTGCCCTGTACGTAAATTCAGTACCTGTCCTGATTTTTTTTGACACACACACTGATAACACACGCCAATACGGCAACCAAAACGCGGACTCACGCCTTGTTTTTCCGCAGCCTGCAATAAAGGCACTCCGGCAGCGGCTTCTATAGTTGTTACTTTTCCCTGCTCTATGAGCAAGGCTTGCTTGACAGGTCCTTGTGTTGCAGCCAGCTCTAAGCCAAACAGCTCTGCGTGAATGGCAGTTGATGGCACGCCTTGTTGGATCAGGTCATCCTTATACTGACGACTCATAGCAGCGGGACCACAAAGATAGTAAAGGGCGTTGGTCAGAGAAACCTTAGCGTTGCCTTTTAACTGCTGAACTAAATTCAGCCGGCCCGTGCTTGCTGTTTCAATCAGTTGCAGTTCAAACAAAGGTTGTTTTGCCGCCAGTAGTTTCAGCTCAGCCAAAAAAGCAGCTTGAGCTGCATTTTTTACGCAATAAAACAACACCACAGGCGAAGTCCAGCAACGCAAACTACTTAACATGGACCAGAGCGGTGTAATACCAGAGCCTGCAGCCACCATGACTACGCTTTGTTGCTGAGTATATCCAGACTGGGGCGCAAGCATAAAATCGCCCATCGCAGCACTGATACTCAAGTGAGTCAGCTGAGCAATGTCTGTCGCTAAGGCTTTTGTGAACTGGCCTTGTGGTTGAATTCGACAACTAATACGAATTTGCTTTTGCTGTGCAAATAACCCGGATGATGAGCTGATACTAAAACTACGACTGATATAACGCCCCTGATGCATCAAGGTCACCAGCAAATGTTGACCTGGAATAAAACCAGTCCAGGAGGATTCAGGCTCCAACCAGACACTCAATATCTGTTCGGTTTCCCAGTTGGAATCCACAATACGGGCACTGTAATAGTCCGGATGCAACGCAGCTTTGTTCCAGCGCAGCAAAGGCTGCAGGTAGTAACCCAGCTTAGGTTGATTGGCAAGCATTAAGCTAAATTGGCGATAGAGGCGCTGGCCCCATAAAGATATCGTTTCGTTCACACTGGTCCTTCCACTTGAATTCAGCGCACAGTTGTACACTAAAAATAAATAAAACTCCACTTTCAGGATTTAAAAAGAACAAACAAAACAACCAAGCCAATGAATTTAAATAAATTATTTAAATTTAAAATTTGAACCCAAAGACAAAAATGAGTGAACAGTTGTTAACTTTTGAAAAGAAAGCACAAGGTAAAGCGGGAAAGTTGAACACAAGATCTTTGTAGTTAAATAAAGGGCTGAGACAGAAAAACAAAAGCAAACTGAGGTTAAGGCCAGAACTTTACATCAGGGCTTTAGGGAAAATCGGCGCGTTGTGGCATCACCAGACAAAAGCGCCCAATTTGCTCAAGCGATCCACTTCAGCCGCACTATTGTCAATCTCAATATCCAGGTGAATATGGCTTGGGTGTTCAACTTTTTGCAGCAATAGTTTGGGCTCAGTGGATGTATTGTTCAGGTAGGCATAACGCTCGGTCCACTGCGGATCTGCAGGCAGTTGCTGATAACCTAACGCCTGACTCCAAAATTCACTGGCTTGCTGAATATCGTCCACTTTGCTATCCAGAACAAAAGCGGCCAAACGACTTTTATGCATGCTCTGTTCACCTTATTGTGGCCAGTTACTGCCGGCGTCACAGTTTTCGACCCACAACACATTGTTACGGGAATCGTTATTGATATAGACCTGATTCACAGCAGACTTAGGATAGACCAGACCGTCGCCACAATCGGCACTTTGACCTGGCCCTACCACAATTTTACTCCCCACTTTTAATGTACAGCTGCTCATTTGGTTTAAAACGCTCCAGTTTGGACAAATAGCATTGGCTTCTCTGTACTGCTCTGTTGGACCTTCAGGTCGTATAAATGACCACCAGCGACCGTATAACGTATAGCTTTTGCTCTGATCCCAGACTCGATAGACCTTCACTGCCGCTGTAGCGATAAACACTTGCCCCATGCAAAGCTGGCCTTTATCAGGCTGGCCTAAAGCAGATTGCAACAGTTCTGGGTCTGAAATAGCTTTGAGCCCCGGACTTGGAGCTTGAATTGTTCCGACACAATGATTTGATTGTGCTGCAACAGATGAATTGGCTTGTGGTGAGGTAGATGAAGGTAAAGTACTACAACCTGTCAGCAGAGACGCCAGCAGCAGTATCCATAATTGGGTTGTCCAAACACGCATAAATCCTGCTCCTTGTATCCTTTACTATTGAGGGGATGCCTGACTAAAGTACATTAATCAGGAACAAGGAACAGCTTAGCTGAAAACACACAACTGATCAGTAAGTAAGCATTTTTTCCGGAGCAAAACTGACAGAGTTAAAGACGCTTTTCCATAAACACACTTAAAGGGTCGGGCTGATAAAAACCAAAGGGAGCCCTGTAGTGGTATCCTAATTTTTCATAAAGCCCCAATGCTTCGGGTTGAGAAATGCCTGTTTCCAGCCGTGCCAGCGGGATATGTTGCTCTATCAGATGAGTTTCCAGCGCCTGCATCAGCTGTTTTGACACACCACGGCCCCTGAAGCTTTCCAATACATAAACCCGCTTAATTTCACCGTAACTGCTATCGTCATGCATTATTTTAACAGCACCACAACCTGCTAAGTCACCTTTCAGATAAGCGCCTAAAAACAAGACATTAGGCAACGCCAAAGCCGTTGGGCTTTCCATATGGTTACTCTCAGCCGGGTATAAAGACGCCATATAGGCATCAGACAATGCCAGCAAATGTGCTGCCGGAGCGGATAAAGGATCAAGAGCTTTGATAAACATAGAAAGATTCTGCGCTGCTAAAAAGAGACGGCTATTCAAGCAAAAACCGAGGTAAAAAAGCAATGCCCTTAAAGTTCAGGCAGGTAGAGAGCAAATAGTCGACTGATCTGCTTAACGACAGCCTTTGAAATAACTGCAACTATGAGCCTTGGCATACTGCTGCAACACTTCAATAACACGTTGATGATCAGCGGAAGCAGCAGAGACAACAAAATAGGCATCTATTTCTGCCAGCTTCTTTTGTTTTAAGCCAGCGACCACATCAGTGGATTGCGTATCAGCATGAGCCACAAAAGGGCCTTGGTAACTAATTAAGTGTTGAGTACGCTGATGCAAAAATAACTGAATTGCACTAATACTGTCCGGCATATCTACTAACTGATAGCCTTGTTGCAGTAATTGCTGACGCTGACCTAAATAATCAAAGGAGCGGATCGCTGCCACAGTTTTATCTTGTGGCGCATCAGTGCTCAACTGATAGCTATACAGCATCAACTGCATCGGCATATAGGCGGGTTCAACAAATTTATGTTTTTTACTGATAGCCGCTGTGGTTTTTACATTGATACTAAAATCCACCTCGCCTTGGTCCAGTAACAGATACATCCGGGCAGGTGTGGTACAAACTGCTTTTAACTTAAAGCCTGCTTGCGAAAAAAGCCGCTGGGCCAATAGATATCCTTCGCCGGCACAAGTTTTACCATCAGCACTGACAACAAAATCAGGTGGAAAATTATGGATCCCCATGCGCAGCACCTTGTCTGACAGAATTGGCAGATCAGCCACCACTGGAGGCTGTATCAGCAAAGCTAAAACACAAAGAAGTCTGTATCGCATCAATAACTCTTTAGTTAGGGCCAGAGCTTGTCACTCTGACCCACCACACTATTAAGCTAACACAGCCAAAGCACCTTCATACGAAGGTTCATCCGCCGTTTCAGCCACTTGTTCTGTGTACAACACTGTACCGTCAGTGCCGATAACGACCACAGCGCGGGACAATAAACCGGTCAGAGGACCAGTAGTGAACACCACCCCATAATCTTTGCCAAATGAACTGCGGAAACTTGAACCATTTTTCACTTGTTCTAAACCTTCAGCGCCACAAAAACGTGCCTGAGCAAAAGGTAAGTCAGCAGAAACACACAAGACTGTGGTGTTGCTTAAGCTGGATAAGGCTTTGTTAAAAGTACGGACAGAGGTCGCACAAGTTGGAGTGTCCACGCTTGGGAAAATATTCAGCACCAGACGCTGTCCGGCAAAATCTGATAGTTTCACATCGGCTAAACCTGCGCCTGTTAAGGTGAAATCAGGGGCTTTACTGCCCACTGCCGGCAGTTCGCCCAGGGTCTGAAATGGATTACCTTTTAATGTTACTGTTGCCATGAGTCGGCTCCTTTAGGTTAGAAAATCGGTTTGGTTAAAAAATCAGGGTGTAGAGGAAGCTCCAAAGCCTTTTTTCGGCTTTTTGGGTTTTTCCTGAGCGGTAATAGCCAGTTGATAACTCGTCATCTGACCTTGTTTAATCTGCACTTGTTGTGTCGCCCAATCGGCATCTTGCCATGGATGCCAGAGTTTGAGCTGGTAGCTGCCATCAGGAACATCATTAAAAGTCACCAGCCCTTTGGCATCTGTCACCTGTAAAAACGGGCTTTGCCCTACATAAATATAAGCCTGCATATAATCGTGAATATTACAGCCCAGAGCGACAATACCAGCCTGGTCAAATAGCACTGGAGCTTCAGGTTTATTCGCGTACAACTTTAATTCAAAGACCTTGGCCGGGGAAAAGGAATAGACATGATGCCGGGTTTTATCCATATTCGGAAAGTCGACTTGCGAGCCAACTTGATAAGCTGAAACAAAAGGAATAAAAGTCAGGTCCTGTTGTTTCACCTCAGCCTTTTTGGCCGAGAAAGTCTTGTTAGCCGGATCCAGCAATTCGACCACGGCATCTTCCAGTGGCTGACCTTGTTGATCAGTGATCGTCAGCCTGACTTCAGCTTGCGCATTGAAACCCAGTAAAAAGAGCACACACAACACAGAGGTTTTAACGGTCATTCGCTTATTACTCCAAAGGCTGCAGAAGACCAAAGTCTGCTTAAACTAAAGCAGTTTAGGCCTGTTGTCATTATCTGCCAGAAAAAGCAGTAAAAACTTTGTTGTCTACGGTTTTTTATTGACGGCAACAGATGACAATAAAGGCAAAGGCCATAGCTGGGAATTAAACTGGACCTAACAACTAAGTCTTGCACTGGAGCACAGCAGCTTAACCAGCGTTCAAGCGAACAGGACCCAGTGGGATGACTGGCTGGCAAAAGCGAAGCAGCGCTCCAGTAGTTTGATTTTGGGGTATAGCTGCTAACAAAAAACCGTCTTACCCCAGTAGCATCCATAACGCCACAGCAAACATTAAACTGGCCGCAATACGATTGAGCCACTGCACTTTGTTTTGTTGCTGGAAAAATGCACCTAAGGCTTTGCCACCACTGGCGTACAGCAGCATCGACAAAAACTCCAGCACCAGAATAATACACACCAGCACCAGCAACTGCGGCCAAAACGCCAGTTGGCTGTCGATAAAAGGCGGCAACAACGCCATGTGAAAAGCCCAGCCTTTGGGATTAGACACTGCGGTGACAAAACCCTGACTAAATAAAGTGCGTCGTGGCATCAGCTCCCGACTGATACCGGCCTGAGGAATAGCTAACTTGCCTTTGGCCCACCACATTTGCCAGCCGATATAAGCTAAAAAAAGAGCGCCTGCAATTTTAAACCACTGAAATAAAAGCGGAAACTGCAGCATCATAGCAGCGACACCACACACAGCCAGAATAGCGACCAAAGCCACACCTAACATCTCGCCCCACATCATCCAGAATGTACGGCGCACGCCCTGTGTCATGCCAAGCGTCATAGCCAGAGTCATGCACATACCCGGCGTGACCGAAACAAATAAAAAAGTTGGAATAAAAGCGCCCATCAAGGCCAAATTGATCATAGCTACCTCATCAATGAAGAGCGCTATTCTGTCTGGTTGTGCAGACGACAACAAGAGTGGCTGACCTACTTTTTAAGGCTCTGGCCGCTCCCGCACAAATACCGCAAAACGAGGTGTGCCTTTGTGAGTTAACCCACGGTATTGAAAAGTCACCAAACGCCCTATTGGCGGCGGGTTTTGACGTTCATCCAGACTAAAACCTGAACCTAATTTAAAGCGACGACCATCGGGTAATTCCACCAATAAAGCACCCAGCATACCGCTAAACTGCCCTTTGCCCGGCAAATGTGCGACAACCCTGGCTTCCGCATCCTCCACCAGCTTTAGTTTTTGTAGATGACCGACTCTGCCACTTTGATAAAGCGCCTTTGCATGATGCAACATCAGTCCTTCGCCACCTTCACTGACAACCTGCTTTAACAGCTGTTCAAGTTCTGCTTTGCTCTGCAGTTGCTGTTGAGGGACCAGCTGTAGAAAAGCTGGATCCGGTAGTTGCTGCTGCAAAAACTGCAAGCGTTCTGTAAAGGTGCCGGGATGTTCTGGCGCATCAAATACCATCAGCCGAATCGTCTGCCAGCTATCCTCTGTTGAACTGTGTTGTAAAGCCTGCATCACCTGTTGAAACTGCCCCCGCCCAGCCCACAACTCCGCATCAAGCGCAAAAGCAGGTAACTGTTTTCGTAAAGCCTCTGGCAGCTTAATCCATTGCCCGCTGCGGCTACGTAATTGATGACCATCCCAAAAGGCCCGCACACCGTCCAGTTTCTCACTGATCCAAAAATCAGCCACGGCGTCTTGCTGCTGATAGGAATTAGCCAACTGTAACTGGGGTAAAGTTTCAAGGCTAAAGGCTGGTACAGCGGTCAGCATAGCCGTACAACACAGTGACAAATACAAAGTTCGCATTGGTTTGCCCTCCTTGTTGTGTTCCTGTTTTAACTGTAGTTCGTTTTATTTGAAAATAAAGTGTTAACAACAATGCACTACTTTAGTGCCACATTGAACAGGAAAAGTACATTAAGGTATTGATCAATAAAACAAAAACACAGAAATCACACCAAATTTATCAATAAAATCAAATAATTGACATCTGGCTGTCATAGCTGGGTACAGATACTGCTTCTGGTATTTGAATTGTTCGTGAAGTAGTTTGGGAGTCGAGTATGGTTCAGCTTTATTTACGCCAACATCCACAACGTGATCTGCTGGAGCAAGAGTTACAGCAACGCTTTTTCCCGGCGCTGGATTCTCCTTGCCAGCTCTGTCAGTTTGTACTCACCCTGTCCAGTGTTTCACGCACAGCTGAATATCAGGCTATGCACCAATTAGCTCAGCAACAAGGTAAAAATCTTGAACCACATGAACAAGACTGCAATCTGCAGTTGGGCAGCAGCTGGTTACGCTGGGAGAGGCACAATGAATTCTCCACTTACACCTTCATCCGCAGCGGTGTCGCACCCACTTTGTTTTGTGATCCACAGGATTTAGTGCCGGACAACGAATGGTTCAACAGCCTGCCAGGTCAGCTGTTCCGGGTGGTACAGCTGAGCATAGTGCAGCCAGCTCAGCTGGCACACCTGGACCCTGCCACTCTTTTTGTCAGTGAGCATTTGATCAGCAGTATGGTGTTTAACGGCAAAGCCAGGATTTGGACAGATTTTCGTAAACACAATGAAGGTGCAGGCCGCATGTTAGTGCTGGATCATGGTTTGAGCCGCAGTGCTTTAGGTGCTTTGGTCCAGCAGCTGTTTGATTTAGGTAATTATCGTAAGCTGGCACTTTTGGCCTGGCCTTATTGCAAGCTGGCGCTGCATCAGTTGCCACAACAAGAACAACAACTGGCGGTGATTACCTCACGTATTGAGCAAAAACAAGGCAATGACGAGCAGTTGTTGGATGAGTTAATTCAGTTAGCGGCACAGACCGAACATCAAATCTCGGAAAACAGCAGCAGATTACAGGCCAGTCATGCCTATTACCAATTGACACTGGACAGGCTCAAAAGTCTGGATGAACAGCCTGTCGAAGGACTGCTGTCATTACAGCACTTTACTGAGCGGCGTTTAACACCGGCCTGGCGTACCGCTCAGTCCGTGCTAAAACGTCAGCAGCAACTGGCAGAGCGTTTAGGCCGTTCTACCGAATTACTACGTACTCAAATCAACCTAAAGCTGGCCTGGCAAAACCAAACGCTGCTGGCTTCGATGGATAAAAGAGCGCATTTGCAACTAAAACTACAAAGTGCGGTTGAACGTTTGTCAGTGGTTGCCATCAGCTACTACTCATTGCAACTATTAACCAAAGCTCAGCAAGCCATACTGCACTGGGTTCCACAGTGGCCAGCCAAAACCATTGAATCCATCAGCATTCCGCTGGTGGTGGCTATGGTGCTTTGGTATTTCTGGCATTTGCGAAAAAAGTTGGCTCAGCATTAAAACATTTAGTTACGTTACCGGTTTCAAACCACACTGTATCCATTCGCTGTCACAGCGACAGTCAGCAGGCTTCACACAGCAATAGATGATTGAGCAGCCCTTTACAGTGAGATAGCCTCCGCCTGCCTGTTTCCCGGCAACCTTCGCTCAGAGCTTGGGGCCAAAACACAGGTCACCAGCATCCCCAAGGCCCGGCACTATATAAGCCTGCTCGTTCAGACGCTGGTCCAGCGCACCTAACCACAGATAACTGTTTTGCGGTAAATGCTGACGCAAGGCATCCACGCCTTCAGGCGCAGCAATAGCTGCAACTACATGAACTGAGCGAGGACTGGCCTGACTTGCGATCAGTTGCCAGACCTTCAGTAAGGATCCGCCAGTCGCCAGCATAGGGTCTATTAAAATCAGATCCCGGCCAGTTAAATCTGGCAAAGCGGCGTAGTTCATGCGGATCTCCAAGTGTTCGGCATTGTCACCTTCAACCCGATAAACACCAATAAAACCGCTGTCCGCCTCATCGAAAGCGTTGGCAAAGCCCTGATAAAAGGCTAAACCTGCCCTTAAAATAGTCACCAGTACAGGAGGCTGGGTTGGCACCTCTATCTGGGTTGAACCCAGCACAGTGTGAACTTCAACCTGATGCACTGGCAAAGTTTTTGCTAATTCTGCTGCTAATAAAAAGCCAAGGCGTTCTAAATTAAACTTAAAACGCAGTCTGTCTTTTTGCACCAGCGGATCACGTAGTTGCAATAAAATGCTATGCACTAACCCGGGGTATAAATTCAGTTGAAACAGATTCATCAGCAAACTCGATCATTGATTCATCTGCAAAGGGTATAGTTTTTTTCCGCCAGGACGCAACCTGTTCTGCCAGTCTGGCCTTGAATTTATTAATAGTGGCGCCATAACAGCTCTACCACAAAGCGACTGGAGCAGCTGCGGTGCCTTTACTGTTATTAATTGTGCTGACGTTAATAGTGTTAGCAGCGATATTTTTACCGCCTGTCTGGAGGCAATATCGCCGGAAAAAAATTCAGCAGCAGCCCTTTCCTGCTGCATGGCGACAAATTATAAAACACCGCATGCCTTATTTTCGTGCTTTACCCGCTGACTTGCAGCTGCAACTGAAAAAGTTGATCCAGGTTTTTGTCGCAGAGAAGCAATTTGTCGGTTGTGCTGGCCTCTCTGTTACTGACGAGATGAGAGTGACCATTGCGGCCCAGGCTTGTCTGTTGTTATTAAATAAACCCGCTCATTATTACCCTAAACTCAAGCAAATTCTGATTTATCCCGCCGCTTTTGTGGTACCAACACAGCAGGCTGATAACGCTGGTGTCATCAGTGAAATGACACAAGTCCGATTGGGGGAGTCCTGGCAAACAGGTCAGATTATTTTGTCCTGGGTTGATACCTTAAAATCTGCCGCTATTTGCAACGATGGACATAATCTGGTGATCCATGAATTTGCGCATCAATTGGATCAACTCAAAGGCCAAGCGACCGGAGCACCTCAACTCAGCAGCGCTCAGGCTTATAAAGAGTGGTCTTTGGTGTTATCCCGCGAATATGAGCAATTACAAAAACAACTGGCGCTGGGCTTACCAACCTTGTTTGATGCTTACGCAGCGACCAATCCGGCCGAATTTTTTGCGGTAATCTCCGAGGTGTTTTTTGAACAACCTGATTTATTTGCCGCACAGCATGCGGCTTTGTATCAGCAGTTACGTTCTTTTTACGCATTGGACCCGCTAAGCTGGGCTCAGACTCACCCAGTCAATGCTCTTCGGGCCTGAGGCATGCTCTCGCCTCACTCAACTGCCGTTTCCTTGCAACTCCGATGATTTAAAGTGTCAGCTCCCTGTAAAGATAAAAAAGTCGACCCCAAAGGCTGGTTGCGTAATAATAGCGGCCATTTTTTAGCAAGCAGCGGATAAACAAACAATGCAAATCACTAAAGACACCGTGGTTCAGTTCCACTACACCTTATCAGACGAAACTGGCGTATTAGAAAACTCCAGAAGCCAGGACCCGGTTTTATATCTGCAGGGCCATGGCAACCTGATTGAAGGTTTAGAAAAAGCGATGGAAGGCCATCAGGCTGGTGATAAATTTCAGGTGACTTTAGCTCCGGCAGACGCCTATGGTGAACGCACTGAAGATGCGATTCAAAGTGTTCAGGTGAAACACCTGATGGGTGCTAAAAAGTGGAAACCAGGTATGGTGGCAGTGGTCAACACAGAACAAGGTCAGCGCCAGGTCACTGTAGTTAAAGTTGGTATGTTTAAAGCTGAAGTGGACACTAACCATCCGTTAGCAGGTAAAACCTTGAGTTTTGATATCGATGTGATGGATGTTCGTGCGGCCTCTGCAGAAGAAATTGAACACGGCCATGCTCATGGTGTAGGTGGTCATCACCACCATTAATCAGGCTTTTTGGTATAGATTCAGTTCAGCCCAAGTGAAGCTGAACTGAATTAAACCTTGTTCTGACAGGATGCATTGGTTAGATTAACAATATGTTAAAAGAAACCAAGGCATGGTGCAGATGCAATTTGTGTTAGCGCTGCTGGTACTGCTGTTGAGCAGCAACGGCTTAGCAAGTACAGCCAAACCTTTGTTGAATTGGGCAACCAATACAGCCCCTCCTTTCCATATTGTCGGTGGAGCCTTTGACCAGCAGGGGATCTGTGATGCGCTGTTGCACAGCATTCAAAAACACTTGCGTCAGGTCAGACATCAAGTGTTGCTGATGCCACAAACCCGCATCCATCAGGCGCTGAACAATAAAGAGGCTCTGTGTTTTCCTTGTATGATCCACAGAAATACCCCTACGGATACAGCGGTATTCAGTCAGCCGACCCATTGGTACAGACCACAGGGTGTGATCACCCGTAAAGCCTTAGCGAATCATTTTTCTGAACAATTTGGCAGCCCACTGGTGCTGGCCAGATTGTTGGAAAATGAAACTTTTAAATTGGGTTTAGCCGCAGGTCGCCGATACGGCGAGCTGGAATCTATACTGGAGCCTTACCGCAACAATGGTTTAGTACGCTCTGGCGATGATGGTCCTGTGGCGTTGCTGAAAATGATCCAAAGTGGCCGAATTGATTTCACTCTTGATTACGACATTATTCTGACCTACCTGAAAAAAACCGCACCAGAGCAGGCAAAAGGTTTAGTTCACGTGCCTTTGGCTGAGCTAACGCAGCCTTTTGCCGGAGCTGTCGGCTGTAGCAACAGCAGATGGGGACAACAACAGGTTGAACTTATCAATACAATATTGCCCAAAGTGAAAGCTGACCCGGAGTTTAGAAAAAGTCTTGAACTATGGTTTGATAGCCAGGTCTTGTTGCCTGATACAGAGGTCAAAGCAGAGAAAAAGCATTAAATGGAAACAAATCAGTATGTTTGCTCAACAAAGTTCAACAAAATTCAGCTGCAAATCCCACTTAGACCAGTTAAAATCGTGCCACATGGCAGATGCCTGAACTCATGGATAAGAACTTGTCATCCCCATCAGATTTGAATCAAATGCAATTTGATAACTACCGTGGCGAACGACCGTCAGCACAACCAGCACCAGAGGGTAAACCTCGCCGTCGCAGCCTTATCCCATCGCTGTTAGTTCTGCTTGTGCTTTCTGGCGCTGCATTGGTGGCCTATGAGCTGCATACAGCTCATTACCAGTCGACAGAAATTAGTCTTTATGCCAAAAAACTGACCTACCAACTGCAGTCAGGTGCGACTGAACAGGTGTCTTATCCTATAGCCGGACCTTTTGACCAACGATTAGGGTATTCGAAGTTATCCAAATTTATTCCACGTTTGACTCAAAATAACTTTGTGATTGAACAACAAGCCGCCTTCTCACCTGAATTGCTGTTTTATACCCAGCTCGGTTTTTTTCCGCCTTATCGTGAAAAAGCTCAGGGCGGATTACTAATTGGTGATTGCCGCAACGAAGAGTTGTTTTCCTTCTCTCATCCACAACGCGTCTACAACCATCCGGCTGACGTCCCAGCTGTAGTGCGTAACAGCTTATTATTTATAGAAAACCGTAAACTGTTAACCTCGCCTTCCCGCGCCAACCCCGCTGTTGACTGGCCACGTTTTATTATGGCCGCGGTTTCTCAGGTGACTAAGGTATTAAATCTGGAAGGGCAGTCCGCAGGCGGCAGTACCCTCGCGACTCAGATTGAGAAATACCGCCACTCACCTCAGGGCTTAACTCAAAGTTTTACCGATAAGTTTCTACAAATGGTTTCTGGTTCGGTCCGTGCTTATCGCTACGGCGCTGATACATCCTTAACCCGGCACGAAGTTATACTGGACTACTTAAATTCAGTCCCCCTGTCTTCAGCTCCTGGTTTTGGTGAAGTACACGGTGTAGGTGATGCCTTGTGGGCTTGGTTTGGCACTGACTTTGGTCGTTTTAATCAGGTGTTAAACGCAGAACCCACTGAACAAAACAGAAGTTTAAGGGGCTTGGCTTTACGTCAGGTTTTAGCTCTGATGATAGCCCAGCGCCGTCCTTCGTATTACCTGCTGCAAGGTCATGATGATTTAGAAGAGCTGACCAACAGCCATTTGCGGCTTTTGGCTAATGCTAAAGTGATAGACAAAGATTTGGCCGATTCGGCTATGTCACAGCGTTTATTATTCAAAGGCGGCAAAGCACCTGGTATTAAACAGGATGCACAAACCCTCAAGGGCATCAACGTCGCCCGAGGGCGTTTAGGTACGCTGCTGAACCAACAACTGTATGATTTAGACCGGCTGGATCTAACGGCCAAAGTATCGTTACATCATGAGCTACAACAAAAAGTCAGTCATTACCTCAATAGTCTGGCCTCCCCTGCTGTTGCGGAAAAAGTTGGGCTCTTAGGAGAAAGGCTGTTAAGTGCCAGCAACACAGACAAAGTTACCTACAGCTTTACTCTGTTTGAGAAGACGCCGAGCGGTAACAGAGTAAGGATACAAACCGACAATACCGACCAACCTTTTGATTTAAACGAAGGCAGCAAGCTGGAGTTAGGCTCCACTGCTAAACTGCGGGTTCTGACAACTTATCTGGAGATTGTCGCTGAATTGCACGACTCCTTTATCGATGAACTACCAGAAAATCTGCTGAACCTTGAGATAGCGCCTAACGATCATTTAACCCGCTGGGCGGCAACTTATATGGCACATACAGCAGACAGAGACTTGTCCAAAATGCTGGATGCAGCCTTACAGCGCACCTACTCAGCATCGCCCGCCGAACGCTTTTTTACCGGCGGTGGTTTACAGGTGTTTAATAACTTCCAGAAAAAAGAAGACAGCAGAGTACCGACTGTGCTGGAGTCATTAAAAGAATCTATTAACCTGCCCTTTGTCCGTCTGATGCGAGACATAGTGGCGTACAGCAGCAGCTACCAAACCGCTGGCAGTACTTCGTTGCTGTTAAAAAATGATAAAGATCCACGTCGCGAGGACTATTTACGTCGTTTTGCCGACAAAGAAGGCAGCTCTTTCCTGCAGCGTTTCTGGCGGAAATACCAGAAGAAAACTGAAGAAGACCGCTTAAGTACGTTCTTTGAAGGTTTAAAACAAACACCGGATCGTCTGGCAGCAGTGCATCGTTATTTATTGCCGGACTCTGACTTTGCTAAATTCAGTGCTTTTCTGCAGCAGCGTCTGCCAGAAGAAAATCTGACAGTAAAAGATATAGATGAACTGTACAACAAATACGGTCCGGGTAAATTCAGTCTGATGGATCAAGGCTACATAGCCAAGGTTCACCCGCTGGAATTATGGTTACTGAGCTTTATGCAGAAAAACCCACAAGCCACCTTCAAAGAGGCTGTGGAGGCATCGGCAGAACAACGCCAGCAGGTGTACCGCTGGTTATTTAAAACCTCGAACCGTAGTGCCCGTGATACCCGTATCCGCATTATGCTGGAAGTCGAAGCCTTCCTCGACATTCACCAGCGCTGGAAAAAATTGGGTTATGCTTTTGACCACCTGGTGCCTTCTCTGGGCACAGCCTTGGGGAGCTCAGGTGACAGACCCGCCTCTTTGGCGGAACTGATAGGTATTATCCAGAATGACGGCTTGTTATTACCTACAGTCCGGGTAGATCAGCTACATTTTGCAGCCAATACGCCTTATGAAGTGAAGTTAAAATATCAGCCAGATGAAGCCAAAAGAGTAATGAAACCAGAGGTTGCCAGAGCGCTGCGTTTTGCCCTGTCGCAGGTGGCCGATGGCGGCACTGCACGTCGTTTGCAAGGTTCGTTCACCAAAGCAGATGGTTCACCTTTGGTGATAGGTGGTAAAACAGGTACGGGTGACAACAAGATGGCAACTCAAGTGATCCGGGGCCGTACAGTGCAGGCCACTACCATTAACCGTACTGCAACTTTTGTGTTTTATCTGGGCGAGAATCACTTTGGTACTCTGACGGCTTTTGTACCAGGTAAAGAAGCTGAGGACTTTAGTTTTACTTCAGCTTTACCACTGCAAGTCCTCAAAGGCATGGCGCCTATTCTGAATCCATATATCCAACAAGGTCAGCTGTGTCGTTAAGTCTAAAGATCGAATCACATTGTTAACTGTTAACAATGTGATTCGAGCTCATTTTTAATGACCCCGCCAAATCCCTTTGGGGAAATGCTCTTCTAAAAAGCCTGTCAATTCAGCTTGTGGCACAGGTCTGGCGATCAGGTAGCCCTGCGCTATATCGCAGCCTTGCTGGCGCAATAATTCCAACTGCTCCCGGGTTTCAACCCCTTCAGCGACCACTTGCAATTGCAGTTTTTGTACCATGGCGATGGTAGAGGCAATGATTTGAAAATCAGCGGCATTCTCTAACATGCCAGACAAGAAGCTCTTATCTATTTTGATGCAATCCATCGGCATTTTTTTCAGATAGCTTAACGATGAGTAGCCGGTACCAAAATCGTCAATTGCAAAATGAATGCCCATAGCTTTGATTTGCGACATGATACTCAGCATAGTCTCCATACTTTGTACCAAAGTACGCTCTGTCAATTCCAGCTCAAAATAAGTACCCTGCAGCTCATATTTATCCAATAGCAGCTTTAACCTGGGGATCAGATCAGGGTCAACAAACTGCTCTGCCGATAAGTTAATGGCGATACGAAAATGATGCCAGCCACTGTGCAATAACATCAGACACTGCTGCATACATTGTTCAATAATCCAGGACCCCAGCGGTACTATTTGTCTGGATTGCTCCAACACTGGAATAAATTCATCAGGCGCTACCATACCCCGTACCGGATGATGCCAGCGGATCAAGGCCTCAAAGCCATATAAAGCCCCCGTCGCTATGGTCATCTGCGGCTGAAAGCTGATACTGAATTGCTTCAATATCAAAGCCTCTTTGAGATCTTGTTCCAGTAACACCCGCTGTTGCACCCGCTGGTACATATCGAGGTTATAGGCCTGAGCTCCATTACCGCCGTTGACTTTGACTTCATGCATGGCTAAATCGGCTTGTCGTATCAAGTCATCAGGGCTTACAGATGCATCAATACTCATGGTTAAGCCGATACTAGCGGTCATCACAAAGTTTTGCTGATCGATAGTCAAAGGCTGTTGAATGCGCTGCAAAATCTGGCTGGCTAAATGAAAAGGGGTATCCACATCTTTTAATTGCGGCAAAACAAAAACAAACTCATCACCACCAAAACGACATAATAAGTCCTTGGGACTGCAGCAGTCTTTTAAGCGCAGCGCCACAAGTCTTAACAGCTTATCGCCATAAGCGTGACCTAAGCTGTCGTTAATACGTTTGAAGTCATCCAGATCAACAAAAAGTACCGCCAGAAATTTTTTCTCTGCGCTTTGGTCGCTAAGCATACGTTCCAACTGATATTGCAGCATATTCCGGTTCGGCAACGTAGTAAGCAAATCATACATCGCTACTTTTTCAAGCTCATTGGTATGTTGCTCTACTTTATGGTTCAGTTGTTCTAACTCGACACTTAACTCTTCTGCGGCCTGGCGCAATAAATCTACTTCATCCGGCCATAAGCTGGGTTGAAAATGACTTTGTTGACGAAAGCCGGCATATTGTTTTTGCGAAAGCAGAGGCAAGGCTTTACTCAGCGTTTTTAGTCTCAGGCTGATCCGTCTGGTGATCAGATAAATTAAAACCACCATACAGCCAAACAAAATCACAGAAGTCACAAGTAACTGACGACGGTAACCATTATTCGTGGCAACGAAGTCACTGATATTATCAACCACAGTCAGATACATGCCTTTACTTTGCATCTCAAATGCAGAAATCAGGTAGTGTTGCCCTCTGTATTCAAGCTCCAGTCCTCTGGTTAAAGCCAAATCAGCTTCCAGATCAGACACTTTTTGCAGCAGCGCTTTTAACAAGTCGGGATTTGAGCTGGAAATTAAGTCGCGATTGATTTTTCCGGCTTCAGTTTTACTGGCTCGGATCAGAGCCACATCTGAATTTAAGCTTTGATGTAAAGCCGACAAAATATCCACCAGCGTCGTAGTGACCGTCATCACAGCCACCTCTCCGGCGCTGTTTAATACTGGCAAACTTAGCTGCTTCACACAAAACTGCACGCATAAATTAGCAGTCAGAGGTCTTTGTTGTTCCAATACGTTCTGAACCAAAGCAGGCGAAAAATAAGGCGTTTGCTGACCACTGCTAAATAGCAACTGCATGGAACTGTCATGCAGCCAAATTTGTTCAATATTGAGGTGCAACTGCATATTGGCACTTTGTTCAGCCAATTGTTGAACAAAAGAGGAAAAATCAGCTTGTTGACTGAGCCGGACCAGATCAGAAAAACTTTCCAGCCACACCCGCAATTGCTGCTCAATGATAGCGTTTTGTTGCAGATACTGTTGCCGTGCCGATTCACGTTTCACCAGTTGCTGCCGATCAAACTCCTCGCCCATCCGCATCAGGCCCAAACTGGTTTGCAGTACGGTCATGCAAAGCAAAGCGCTGATGGTCGCCAGCAAAATTTTCCAGGGTAAACTAAACACAAAAGGTCGCATAACGCTCAAAACCAATACATCAGTTGCATCGCCCACATTTGCCAGTATTCAGATTTGTTATATTGCAGATCAGGCATCACAGGATAGGCCAAACGCGCCGTACCTTTCACCCAATGATGCTCCATAGTCAAGCGTAGATTATCTTTAAAATCATAAGTAATGCCGAAGGTGAGATCATCCTGATAACCAAAATAAGCAGGGACCAAACCCCCTGTACTTTGAGAGAACTTGCGGCCGCTGCGATCATCTTTATCCAAATCAAATAAATCGACACTCAATAAAGCCCAGGTCTTGGGTAGCAGATTGTAACGGCCCTGCAGATACCAGCCCTGACTAAAGCTGTCCCTTTTGAAACCTGGGGCATAAAAGTCACTGATATCCAGCCGTTCCTGCACCCATTCACTACTTAACTCCCAAAATTCAGCTGCATAGCGCCCATTGAACATCACTCTTTGTACCGTCATGGCGCCATCGCTGTAATAATCCTGTTCCGCTTTTTCATAGGTAAAATCGGAATCGAGCAACGAGATGCCAAGCTGCCAGGCTGATTGGTCCGGACGCCAGAACAAACTGGCCTGGTGTACATATTCTTGCTCAGCATCGCCTTGTGCCAGCTGGCTCAGCAGAATTTGGCTTTGCTCTTTGCTTAAATTGGTTGCTCCCCAACTCCAGTTCAGTTCTACTTCACCCAGGCTGGTATTACGGGTCAGTTTAAAGGCCAAACCGTCACTACCCACTGCAATGTCACGAAAGGAATCAAAATAAACAGATTGCGGCAGCACAATCGCATTGCGGGTAAAAGGCACATCACGGGTCGCGGAGTAAAGCCAGTGCTGATTTTTAAAACGACCGACAAACATGTCCAGCCGCCAGTCAAAATCACTGTGCAAAGTCCAATCTAAAAACAAGTAATCCAGCCTGGTCCCTTTGGTATAACGACGACCGCCATCCAAATACACCACTTGTCCTGCCAGTCGTACATTGTCCGTCAGAGCCCAGGACATATTGACGCCGAGATCGGTCAGTTCAGCAGAGATACTGTCATCCAAATTGACAAAGTTGGTTTCAGGAGCCTGGATCAGACCCTGTGAAATAAAACCATGCCATTGCACTTTATCTGTCGTCAGCCCGTCTGCCTGCGCCTGGAATACAAAGCCCAGCAGCAGTAACAGGTGCAACTTACTGCGTAACACGAATGACTTTAAGCTTAGATAGTTCATCTGAATTCTCGATATAACCGATTGCACCTTCGGTATTAGCTACCATTTCGCGCATCTGCTGCTCAGAGGTCAATACAACTGGTGCAGCCCCTAAACCTGAATAAGTTATTTTTTGCCAAATTCTGTCCAATTGATATGGAAACATCTGTAGTTTTTCTTTGGCAAAAGTCTGATGTATTGGATTTTTCGCAGGCAACACGAACACCCGGACCGCAGTACCGTCGGGCCAGTTTTGTTGTCGCATAGAATAGATGCCACGCAGCTGAGTAACGGTCAGCTGATCCATGGGCACGGCGGGATGAGTTACCACTTCTGTTGCCAAGGCATACCCAGTCCAAAGCACAACACAAGCAGTAACAAACTTGATCTTCACGTCTTTGTTGATCCTCAAGGCTAAAGAATACTGAACGGCCAAAAAACTTTCTGAAAAGTGCTCATATCAGACACTGATTGTCCGCGCTCAGTATAGTAGCAGCGCCTGAAATTGTATTGTAACCTTGAAAAAAAAGTAGTGTTTTCAGTGGAGTGAGAACACAGAGGGAAATTATTCCCTCTGTGTGGTACAACAATTAGTAACGCGGGCTGACTTCAAATACAGTTAAGCTACCACTGACTTCGTTCGCCATCAGTAACAATGCCTGACCTGTGGCACTTTGTGCAGCAGGCACAAACACCAGACTTTCAGGGCCTAAATCACCGGCTTGCTGGTAATCGCCACTGACTTCAGCAGGCACTGCATCGTCATCAATCTCATACACAGCATCAAAGTTACGGTTATGGAAGTAGTCGACAAACTTAGCATCGTAAGGATTGCTGATATCGTAGACGAAAATGCCGCTTAAGCGCTCTGTGCCAATAAAAGCATAAGTTTTATCGCCTACCTGGCCAATAGTCACAGCTTCAGGTTCAGGGCCTTTATCATCCGAGCGGCTGTCGCCTTCAACACTGGTATGGTTAGTATTAAATAACTCCCCATGAATACCGGAACTGATACGTTCAAAATCTGAACCACTGTCAAATACCAGGTTGCCGTTTTGATCCCAGATACTGAACGAACGGGCGCCGTAAGCATACAAGGCGTCATAGTCGCCGTCTGCATTCTGTCCCAGCGCCGTAGTCACATTCAAACGACCCAACCCATCGTTACTGTAGAAACTGGCCTGTTTGGCAATTAAATCTGCAGAACGTGGTAAATCTCTGACCCGGGATTCTTCAGTATAAGCGTCCCAATCCCGTGCATCCCCTTCGTTCGCGCTGACAATAAAAGTAGCGCCTTTCCAGTTGTAGCTGGCCAAAGTATCAGGTTGATACATGCCAAAAACACCAGGATAAGTGCTGAGTTTTACGCCATCTCTGTTGCTGACATCCAGCGCATTCTTTGGCTCGCTGTAATCTTTAAAGCCTAAAGCCACCACTTTGCTGATCTCTTTATCAGTCAAATCCACCACGGCCAGTGCATTATTTTCCTGCAAGGACACAAAAGCAGTTTTGCTGTCGCTACTGACCGTAATGTATTCAGGCTCTAAATCCTGCGCTACTGTTGTGCCTGCCGGTGCTGCAAACTTCACGCCTTGCGCAGCCAAATCAGCCTGATCTGCATTAAAAGCTGTAAAGTTTAAAAGAGTAGCCTGATCAGCAGCCACTCCGGCGTTAATGGTAATAATGCCAACTGATCCTTCAGGATCAACACTATAGTCTGATTCTGGTTCAGCTTCGTTCGCCACTAACAACATGCTGCCGTCCGGAGTGAAAGTCACCATATCAGGCAAAGCCCCTGCTTTGACCGCTTTAACAAAGACTGGTGTTGCGGCACTGATATCGTAAAAAAGCACCGCTCCGGGAGAAAATTTCACCGCATTTTCAGCCGCTACAGCTAACAGGTTACCAGAGATCGCAATGGAGTTGGCAAAACCTAAAGTCAGGGTTTCATCTGTGCCGCCAGCGTTTTTCACAGTGACAGTCGCAGGCATAACCAAAGGTGTGCTGGTTAAGGTATTGGCAGTAATAGCATCTGTCAGTTCAGTGCTTGTAATGCCGGACGCATCCAGAATTTCAACTCTGTTGGCCGCACCATTAACGACATAGATACGTTTGGAAGTACCGTGATATTGAGTAATTTCAGCAGCACCTGCGCCGTAAGTACCAGTAACAAAACGGGCTACAGCTTTAGTGCTGATCCCTGTTTGCGCATCCTGGCCCGGAGTCCCTGGTGCACCGGGTAGACCAGGAGTACCTGGCTGCCCTACAGCGCCATCAGAACCCTGAGGTCCTGTCGCACCATCATCGCCGTCCAAAACACAACCAGATAAACCTAAAGCTATGGCCGAAGCCAGTAACGTAAAGCGTAACGCAGAGAATTTCATTTTCGGTAAAGTCCTGTTTTATATAAAAAATCAGGCCTTACCCTAAAGTTGACTTATGACGGTTCAGTGACGTTTGTATGAAAACTTAATGAATAAGGGGCCGGTGAAGGCCCCTTGCCGGATAAAACTCAATAGGCAACACAAAAGCGTTGATTGGCATGCCGGTTTTGCTCCGCTTCATCCAGCATAGCCACAGCAAAATCTCCGGTAGAAATACGGCTTTTGCCATCAGCATCAGTCAGTAATTGATCTTGACCTAAACGAAATAATCCTGTTTTTTCTCCGGGAAAAATTTCAGCAGCAGGCGATAAGTAACTCCAGAGTTGCTGAGTTTGAGCCTTGAGTAATTGCAACGCCTGATAAGCTCCCCGGGCCGACCCCAGATAAGCAGCAGGGAAATCCGGACTATTTAATAACATCTGACCTGGCGCATACTCAAGTGAAGCCGCGCCCCCCACTACTAATAAACGTGGCACTTTGGCTTCTGTGCTGGCCGCTAAAATCGACTGAAAACCTTGCACATAATAAGAAGCCACATCAGATTCTTTATGGCCACTAAAAGCGCTTAGCACCAGATCCACTCCACTTAAAGCCAAGGTCAGAGCTGCGGTGTCCAGTACATCCACTTTCTCAGCAGTTAAACCAATAGCGACCCCGATGCGCTCTGGACGACTGACCAAGGCTTTGACCTGATGTCCCCGGCTTAAGGCCTCTTTTGTCAGCGCTGAACCAATAAAACCTGAGGCGCCAATAATAGCGATTTTCATAGCATTTTCTCCGTTTGAGTGAATGACGCTTATTATCAGGCCCGATATTGATTTGAAAAACACGCCAATACATAATTTACTGTTATCAATTCAAAAACAATGAATCAAATGCAGCTATCGAATATTGATCTAAACGCCGTTCCTGTATTTTTGGTGCTCGCGGAGGAGCGCAGTTTTACCGCAGCGGCAGAGCGACTGGGGTGCACGAAAACCAGAGTTAGTCTGCAAATCAAAGCTCTGGAGGCCAGACTTGGCGTCGCCTTGTTCCGTCGTACCACCCGCCAGGTCAGTCTGACACAGGCGGGCGAACAGCTGTATCAGCATGCTTTACCTTTACTGCAACAATTGACTCAGCAACTGATGGAAGTACAAAGTTCAGAACAGGGTTTAAGTGGAACTTTAGTGATCAGCGCACCAGAAGACTATGCCCAGCAAGTACTGGTACCGGCCTTACTGGCATTTCGTCAGCAGCACCCGGCGTTGGCTTTTGAATTAAAAAACAGTGATCAGATCAAAGATTTGGTCAAAGAAGGTATAGATTTATCCATCAGAGCAGGCTGGCTGAAAGACTCCAGCCAAAAAGCTATTGTTTTGGGCAGCTTTGAACAATGGTTAGCCGCCTCTCCTCTTTACCTGCAACAGCATGGGGTGCCCACAGATCCTGCAGAGTTGCCGCAGCACAACTTTATCTGCTTTAGCTTATTGCCATCGGCCTTGCACTGGAGCTTCAGTAAAGGAGCGGAAGAAATACAGGTGCAGATGCGTAGCCAAATCAAAGCTGGTTCAACGGCCTCTGTGACAGCTTTACTGAAAGCCGGAGCTGGACTTGGAGTGATCACGGACTACAGTGCAAAGCGACTGATACAACAGGGCGAATTACAGCGGGTTTTACCCTTGTGGCAGTTGCCGAGAGGAGGGATTTACGCCGTCTATCCTCCGGGTCAGTTCCGCCCGGTCAGAGTCAGGCTTTTTGTTGCATTTCTCAGAGAATGGTTGACACAGTCTGGTTTTTGATAAGAAAAAAGGGCCCATTAAGGGCCCTGAAATCACCAGGAACAGTGATGCATGCAACAAGTTTAAGCCTGTTCAGCATGCAGACTTCAGTTTGCAAAACTGTGACAACGGGGCGAAACTTTGATGAAAACTGGCTTAAAACATAAATCGAATCATGGTTTTACCATGGCTTGTTGAATTTGATACTTAGCTAACAACAACTGCCATTCCTGATCCTGCGGCATAAGCCGTATCACCTGCTGCAAAAACTGATACAACTGCGGATCGGTTTTTTGATTCAGATAAACAGCCAGATCAAAATACAATCCACATTGCTCTCCCCAATCAATTATATAAGGTGCTTTTAAATGGTAAGTCAACAAGGCGACCTGCTGCTTCGGAGCAGCATCAGCGTTGATGAACAGAGCACAACTTAGCCACAAAATACAAAATCGAACCCACATAAACACAGATCCAAAAACATAGTAGTTTGAGACTAGATAAGTTTTAAGCACAGAGCCAGCGGCTTTAGCTTTGCGACTCAATTAAACCAGGCTCCGCCTGAACTCTTTAGAATAAAGGGACAAAAAACAACATAGCCACAGCTGCGGGCAGACTGTGGCCAGATTTCACCAGATCCCCAAATTCCTTATTTAGCCTGGAGCAAGCTGACTAATGCCTGCCCTACAGCAGCGGCAGATTGTGGGTTCTGGCCAGTGACTACCCTCTGATCCACCACCACTTTAGATTGCCAGTTTTCAGCAGCACTGTAGCTGGCACCACGTTGTATCAGCTGATCCTGCAAGGAGAATGGCACCACCTGGGTTAATTTTGCCTGATCTTCTTCAGTGTTGCTAAAGCCTGTCACTTCTTTACCCGCAATCAGATAGCTGCCGTCCGCCAGTTTGATATTTAATAAAGCCGCCGGACCATGACAGACAGCTGCCACTATGCCGTTGTTCTGATATAAATCGGCTGCAAATTTTTGTAACGCCTTATCTTGTGGAAAATCCCACATGGTGCCGTGACCACCGGCGAACAACACGGCTTTGTAGTCTGACGCTGTTAAATCAGCCAGCTTCAGCGTCTGCTGCAACTTGGTATTGTGTTGGCTGTTCGCCATAAACCACTGGTTGGTGGCATCTGCTTCTGCCAGGCTACGCTCGTCCACAGGAGCTTTGCCACCAGCAATGCTGGCAATATCGACCTCAATACCTGCATCTACCAGTTCTTTATAGGGGTGTGTGACTTCCCCCATCCAGTAACCGGTTTTTTCACTGGTCGTGCCCATTTGGCTGTGACTGGTGACCACTATCAGTACTTTTTCCGCGGCCATAGTGAAGCTGCTGCCCAATGCCAGAGCTGCTGCCAGTCCCAGTTGTATCATGCGTGTCGATAATGTCATATGTTCACCTCTTTACTGTAAATTGGGTTGTAGATTTGATGGTGCTTAGTGTGCAGCAGAGCTAAACTGCAAAGAAGTGAATTGATTCAATAATAGCTATTCAAATTATGAATATTAAAAACAAAGACCTGAATTTACTGCTGCTGTTTAAAGTGCTGTACGAAGAACTGAATGTCAGTTCTGCAGCGAACCGATTGAATCTGAGCCAGCCAGCACTGAGCCATAAACTGAATAAACTTCGCCACGAATTTGCCGATCCGCTGTTTGTCCGTGCTGCCAGAGGTTTAACTCCAACCCCTAAAGCCATTAGTATCTCTGCCGAAATTCTGCAACTGGTGTCCTCGCTGGAAGGTTTTTATCAGCACCAAAGCGGCACTGACTTTTTAACTCAGACCGACAGGCTGGTGATCTACAGCACCGACTATATAGAAAGTTTATTACTGCCCGGCTTACTGGCTTTACTGGCAGAACAAGCCCCTGCGGTGCAACTCGTCATTCGGCACACTCAGGGACTTTTACCTAAACAACAGTTAGAGCGTGGCGATTGTGATCTGGCTATCGCTGGCTTTTATCGGGATTTGCCGGAAAGCTTTTATCAGCAAAAACTACTGACTGAAGAATTTGTGGTTGTGTTGCGTTCCCAACATCCACTGGCACAACAACAACTTAGTCTGGACAACTATTGTCAGGCACGTCATATAGTCACTACTTTGACGGGAGATCTGGATGGTCTGGTGGATCAGGAGTTGGCTAAATCAGGCCTAAAGCGTCAGGTCTGTGCCGGGCTCTCAGGTTTTTTATCACCAGCTCACGTTGTCACCAGCAATGATCTGTTACTGACCTGTTTAAAATCAGTCGCTGATATAGCGCAAAAGGCAAATCCGGAGTTGTTGATCAGGGCCTGTCCTGTGGTATTACCTGCAGTGCAAATCAGCCAGGTCTGGCATTCCAGAACACAAGACGATCCATTAAGACGCTGGTTAAGGCAACAGATCCATCAGCTATTAACCGGGCAATAAAAAAAGCCGGCCAGTGAAGTGACCTCACAAAGCCGGCTTTTTTAATCAGAACACTCAGAAACTAACGCGAAGTCCTAAAGCACCAGAGCGGCCACTGTTACCACGGGCACCATCTGCACCACGATGAGTAATTCGCTGCTGATCAAACAGATTTTCAACTTTGCCATACACCTGAGTGAAGTCATTGAGGCGATAGGTCAAACTCCAGTCGACACTCAACAAAGACTCAGTGGCTAAAAAGCGGTCATCGACACCAGCTCGTTCACAGGTCGTGGTTGAACAGCTGCCATCAACATAACTTAAAGCCAGATAAGACTGCCATAAGTTGTCGTATTCCACGCCCACCTGGACCGAACCTATATGTTTTGGCGTATAGTCCAGCACATCGCCTTTTTGCACACCACTGGTTGTATCCGATGCTTTGGTATATTCACCATCTGTATAAGTGTAGGTTGCACGGATTGGCATCACATAAGCCCCATGACGGTAAAGCTCACTAAAACCACCAATTTCCACACCATAGACTTCTTTAGAGCCGGTTTGTTGAGTGCCATCCACTGCACCACCCGGACAAGGGTTAGCCACCAGACAGTTACGCAGTGCATTGCTGTAATCGCTATAGAAAGACACTATATCCACACCTGTGTGATCGCGACGAAAACGCACACCAGCTTCAAAATTATCGCTCTCTTCTCCTTTTGTGCCCTGACTTGCACTATTTCCCGGAGGAGCAAACCCCTGATGCACACCTGCGAGTAAAGTCCATTCACTGTCCAGACTGTAGTTCACGCCCAAACCAGCTGTCGTTTTATTTAATTCATTGCTATTTAATACAGTTTGCTCGACAGTCAGGTTGGCTCTGCTCTCTATACTTTCAGTGCGCACTACCGGCAAGAAGATCCAGTTCTGGTAACTGATTTCATCAGCTAACCACCAGGCTGTAGCTTTAGCATCACCTGGTGTGACAGTACCTTCGGTTTCAGAAACAAACACCAATTGACCATTACGCTGGTTGTAAATAGCATTTGCACCACCAAGCGAATAGGTCTCGTCTTCATGACGTCGCACGCCGGCGCGGATATTATGCTCAGTCTCACCCAGCACCACACGCTGATCTAACTCAATCTGAGCCCCTTTAGAATCAAAATTCTGATAGTTCAAGCCATAACGAACACCATTAGTGTGGCTGGTATCCGCAGTACCCTGCAATATGCCCTGAATTAAACTGGCGCTATTGTCTGGTGTTGTGCCAGCCAACTGGTTATTCACTATCCAGTTTAAACCACCAACAGCCCCAATACCTATGCCATTGATTTGGTTTAATCTTTTATAGTTACGGTAGGTTTGGTTCCGATACAAAGTCGTAGTCAGGCTGGTATCTGCCGTGAGTTCTATCTGGTGTTGCAGGCTGACACTTTCGCGCCCGCGGCGCATTTGCTCAAGCTCACTTAAACCATAACGGCGATCCGGATTGGCAGCAAAGTCAGCGTCTGTCACACCCAGATAAGAGACGTTGTTAATTTCATCCGCATTGAGAAACTTCAGGTTCAGGCTTTGTTTAAAGCGGGCATCTGCCGCACTTTGCCAACGCAGCTTTGCCAAATACTCAGACTGATCCATACCTGTGTCCCGGTCCGACCGGTCTAACTGGTGGAAGCCATCATTTTCTCTTTGGTAAGTCTCAAGCAAATAGCCCCACTGCCCTTCAGTGCCACCATAGTTCGCATGTATTTTTTTGCCATCAAAGCTAGCGAGCTCTGTATTTAAAAAGCCTCTGGCCTGTTCAGGAATGGCGGTTGATACCAGATTCACAGCACCAGTTGCCGTTTGTGGACCATACATTAACACCTCAGGTCCTTTTAACACTTCAACGGCACTCATGCGACCAACGTTAGGAAAATAATAAGCGGAGGTATTGGCGTAAGGAGCCATTGCAGCAGGAATACCATCTTCCATGATAGAAATACGGTCACTGCGTCCAGACGAGGAAGCGCGGATCCCAACCCGTGGGAAAGTACCCTGACCATCTTCTTCACGAACATAAACACCGGGTACAGAACGCAAAATACTGTGCACATTGGTAAATTCGAACTTTTGCAGCTCTTTTTCACTGACAATATAAGCAGAGCCTGTTGATTTGGTTGGGTCTTCTTTATGACCCACTATAGTAATTTTTTCTACTGCAGCGCTATCGTCCGCTGTTTCAGCAAAAGCTGGGGTGAATAAAAAAGACTGAGCTATTGCTAAAGCCAGCAGGCTTGGTCGAAGGTTCATGCTATCCATCTCCGAATTACAGAAAGTAAAGTTTTAGTTTTTGTGCGCGCATTGTATACGATAGTAAATAGCAATAGTTCACATTAGTGATCTCTTTTTAATGAAAAACTAAAGCAATACAAATCCGGTGAGACAGAAACTGGCTTAGAGTAAGAGTGCTAAAACCCGACAAGTATGCAGACCAGTGATACAAAACCTGACCTTTAACGTATAAAAAATATTAAAAAGGAGTTCTTATGCGTTATGTTTTTCTTCTGATAGCAACCCTGCTCAGTAGTTCATGTACACAAATACCTGCCGGGGTTACACCTGTCAGCCCATTTAACCTCAATAACTATCTGGGGGAGTGGCATGAAATTGCCAGGCTGGATCACAGCTTTGAGCGTGGACTGACAGAAGTCACGGCTAATTACAGCCTACGTGAAGATGGCGGAGTCAAAGTGATCAACCGTGGTTACAACGCAAAAGACGACCAGTGGCAAGAGGCCGAAGGCAAGGCCTATTTTGTGGCAGATAGCAACACAGGTCGGCTGAAAGTGTCTTTTTTTGGCCCTTTTTATGGCGCCTACAACATTGCCAAACTCGAAGCGGATTATAGTATGGCCTTAGTGATTGGACCTTCTCTGGAGTACGCCTGGTTACTGTCTCGCAACCCGACTCCGTCTGCTGAGTTATGCCAGCGCTATTTCAGCAGTGCGGAAACCATCGGCATTGAGCCTAACGCCTGGATCCAGATCCGTAACTGTAAAAGCAGCGAATGAATTATGTAAAAAGGCATAGCGAATTTAGCAAAGTTAAGTCCGACCTGATGTGACTGACAGCCAATAAAAGTAAAAAAACGAGCCTGAAGTCAGGCTCGTCGGATCAAACCGGCGATAAAAAGTAAAACCACGGCACCCACTGTGGCAGTGATGATAGAACCCAACATGCCACTGGTACTGATACCCAACATGCCAAATAAAGCTCCGCCTATCACTGCACCGACAATACCAACGATGATATTGCCTAAAAGACCAAAGCCGCTGCCTTTCATAATAAGACCACCGAGCCAGCCTGCTATGGCACCTATCACAAGAGTTATTAATAATCCACTTAAGCTCATGACCACTTCCTTTTGAGGTTTAACGTTTTAACGTCAGGAAAAGACCAGCGACAACACTGATGGCGCCACCTATATAAAACTGCATCACTTTGTCGGTTTCTGCCCCTGTTACCACTTCAGTCAGTTCGGATTGAATGGAGTCTGATAATTGAAAGCCCCAATACGCCAGGCCAACACCCAGTACAAGCAGAACTAAACCAACCAGTTTTAATAACGAATTTGTTCCATTAGCCATAATTTATCCCTCTGTGTCGCATCAAAAAATTAGAAGCAAGGTACTGAAAGAGCGCCTTATCTGACTACAGTATTAGCTATTTCTGCATGAACCTCACCTGAAGACTGTAATTAAAAACAAAACAGCAGCATTTAATACCTTTTAATTGGCAAAATAATTTCATACAAAACATACCCTTATCAGAAACATCTGCTAGGCTTTTTATCGACATCAAAAAAGGGACATTCCAACCACAAAAGGAACAGAGTTATGTCGTCACATACAGCCCCAGCTTACACCGAACGTACAGTCCCCTTTGTCACAGACGATGGTGTAGAGCTGAATTTGATTCATATCCGTGGCGACAAAACACCAGACAAAGGCCCTGTGATTTTGGTGCATGGTGCAGGCGTCCGGGCCAATATCTATAGGGCTCCGGTAGAAACCAGCATAGTCGATGTACTGATTCGTGAAGGTTACGATGTCTGGTTAGAAAACTGGCGTGGCAGCATTGTTTTCGCTCCAAATTTATGGACTTTAGATCAGGTTGCTTTATACGACCACCCTAAAGCCGTACAAACTATTTTGGCTGAAACTGGCGAGAGCCGTTTAAAAGCTATTATTCATTGCCAGGGCTCCACCAGCTTCATGATGTCGGCTATCGCAGGCTTAGTGCCTGAAGTCACTACTATTGTTACCAACGCTGTGTCCTTGCACCCTGTAGTACCAGATTGGTCCAAATTTAAGCTGCAATATATGGTGCCGCTGGTGCGGCAAATGACTCAGTACCTGAATCCACACTGGGGCGTAGAAGCGCCCGGAGTTGTCGCCAAACTGATTAGCCTGTTGGTGAATTTAACTCACCACGAATGCAATAACGCGGTTTGCAAACAAGTCAGCTTTACCTACGGCAGCGGCTTCCCAGCGCTGTGGCGGCATGAAAACCTCAATGAAGACACTCATGAATGGCTCAAAGAAGAATTTGGCGCCGTACCTTTGCGTTTTTTCCAGCAAATCACCCGTTGTGTACAGCGCGGACATTTAGTGTCCTTTGAAGATTTCCCAGAATTACCCAAAGACTATACAACGCAAAAGCCCAGAACAGAGGCCCGTTTTGCATTTTTTAGTGGCGAAAAAAACCTGTGTTTTTTACCGCAAAGTCAGATCCAGAGTTTTAATTATTTTAATGCCTTAAAGCCGGATTATCACAGCCTGCATTTGTTGCCTGAATACGGTCATCTCGATGTTTTTATGGGAAAAAATGCGGCAGTGGATACCTTTCCACTGATGATTGCAGAGCTGAATAAAAGCTAAGCGCTCAACTGAGCCCGGCAAAAACGAAACTAACGAGGGAGTGTTTTATGTTTGGTTTACCAAAACGGATAAAAAATTACAGCAACAGATTTTCACTGGTCGATGGTATTCCATTTAAGTTGCCCGTGGCAGCGGTCAATTCACCAGCGCTGATGGCGGTTTTTCCTATAGATGCAGAAAAAGCCAAAGACTTTTTACCCGCAGGTATTCATCCGCTGCGGCTCTGGAACTCCGCTCTACTAATTGTCACTGTGATTGATTATCGCGAAACCCCTATCGGCAAATACGTGGAATACAGCATCGCCATAGGCTGTACTCATGGCGAAAAACCTGCACCCAGGCTCTTGCCCGCCATTTTTATGAACTGGTTTAAAACCGGCCAGTATGTGGTGGATTTACCTGTATCCTCAGAAGTGTCGGTCAAAGGTGGCAAAGGCATTTGGGGCATGCCAAAACATCAGGGCAGCCTGAACTTTTTAATCACAGAGAACAAAGTCAGCAGCCAGTATGACCTGGATGGGAAACTGGTGACTTATGTCGAAATAGACAAGCCTGCCAGCGCCTGGCTCCCTGTTAAAACCAAAGCGTCAAACTACTGCTCTTTTCGCGGCATGTTGATGAAATCTGATATTTTCCTCAACGCTAAAGCAGGGTTGAATCTATTCAGTAAAGCCAAAGCCCGTTTTGTCATTGGCGATCACCCTCGCCTGCAGGCATTAAAAGAATTAAATATCGGCAAAGCCATAGCCACCATATTTTTACCCTCTATTGGCGGTGTGCTGGACGATCATATCGAAAGCTGGTTCCTTGATTTTGAGCAGTTGCCCAAAGTCACGCCTGAAGGTTTTGAGTCAGTGATCGACCTGAGCTTAAGTGAAGCCTGGTTACCACCGCCCACAGCCCATATTCCACCGGATTCTGGGGACAATTCGTAAATGTCGGTGCAGCCAACTATTCAGGCTCATACCCCACAAGGTGCTGCTGTCGACGCAACAACAGAGCAAAGTGGCATAAAAAGAGCGCTGATTTTACCCGGTGGCGGTTTACGTTTGTCTTATGCTGCTGGTGTGATGGATGAGCTGTTTAAACACGGTCTCACCTTCTCCCATATGGATGGCACATCCGGTGGTTCGCTGAATCTGGCGATGATGTTATCGGGTTTAACCAGCTCTGAAATCTGCGAGCGCTGGCGCAGTTTAAAAATGCGTAGCACCTTTTCCTTTATGCCTCTTAGCAATTACCTCTGGCCCCCTTGTTTTGTCGCGGCCAGCTCCAGCAAAGCGTTTCGACGTAAGGTCTATCCGCAGCTCGGTATCAATTTTGAAAAAATCCGCGCTGCCACTGGTCTTACAGCCAGTTTTAATATGTGTAATTTTGCCAGTAAAACCAACCAGGTCACTCAACATTCGGAACTTACAGAAGATCATCTGATTGCCGGTATGTCGCTGCCTGCCACTATGCCGCCGGTAGACATCAACGGTAGCTTGTATCTGGATTCCGGTTTTATTCAGGATGCCAACCTGCTGGATACAGTCAAAGCTGGCGCCAATGAGCTCTGGCTGGTCTGGGTGATGGGTAATATTCCCAGCTATCGCAGCGGTCCGCTGAATGCCTATGTGCAAATGCTGGAAATGAGTGCCAACGGCGCCTTGATTAAAGAACTTCGCCTGATTGAGGAGTTGAATCAGCGTATTGAAAATGGTGAGCAACCTTATGGCCATCAAAAGCCAATCACCTTACATCTGATTAAACCTGAGCAGCCTCTGCCGCTGGATTCAGCTTTATACACAGGCGCTATCAGTCATGCCGAATTAATTGAGTGGGGCCGAAAAGATGCCATTCGTTACTTTCACCATATGACCCCTGCGGGAGTCCCCTTACAGCCAGAGATCCTAAAAATGACAGCAGAAAAAACCGGTCTTCAATTTAAAGAGACGATGAAAGGTGGCTTTTCCCTGGATGCGACAGACCCGACTGATGGTCTGCATAAAGGCCAGCAGGCAGGCACAGTCCTTGCGATGCACGCCACTGTTGGCATCGCAGAGATGGCCGGCTTTATTGTCGACCCGGAGCATACCGGCACACTCATTGGCACTATAGATTTTCCGCCTTTAGGTATGGGAATAGAAGCTCATAGCGGTGTCTTTAATCTGTTTAAACCAACAGAGGATGCAAAACTCACACTGATGGTGTATGAGCTGGCCTTTCGGCATCAGGGACAGTCCTATTACCTGGCAGGCCGTAAAGAAGTGCGGCAAGGTTCCATTTTTAAACTCTGGCCTGAGACCACCACACTTTATACCCAGCTACATCAGGGCTCTGATAAGTCAGGCCCTGTGATAGGAGCTGGCACCTTAAGCCTTGGTGCTGTGGATTTACTGAAACTGCTGTCCACAGTCACAGTCACCAAAGCCGATGGTTTTAGCTCCAAAGTCAAAACCATCAATGCCTTTACTGGCTTTTTTGCCCGTCAGTTATGGGCAACTTATGTCAGCCATACAGTTAAAAACGAACAGCAGTAACAACATAAAACGAAAAAGGCCAGAAGCAGAGCTGGCTCAAAGGACGCAACAAGATGGATATTCAATATGACTATGAAGCCATAGTAATTGGCAGTGGTTTTGGTGGTTCCATTAACACTTGCCGCCTGTCAAAAAAATGGCCAGGCAAAGTGTTATTACTGGAAAGAGGTAAAAGATACCCTATGGGCTCTTTTGCCCGCTCACCTCACGATATGGCGCGCAACTTCTGGAACCTGCCGCAAGAAAAACGTGATATGCCAGAAAAACTGCAAGGTGAGGAAAGCCACGGCTTATTTGATATCCGTAATTTTGATCATATGGATGCGGTGATAAGCGCAGGCTTAGGTGGTGGCTCGTTAATTTATGCCAATGTGTTTTTACAACCACCGGATGAAGTCTTTGACCATAACTGGCCTGCGAATGCAAAAAAAGACGTGCTGCAACCCTATTATGCTGTTGCCAAACAAGTACTGGGCGCACGGCCCATTCCACAAAATGACGATCCGAGACGCAAAATTATCCGCACCGGTTTATTTCAAAACTTCGCCAAAGCCGATGGCCATGAATCCCAACTGTTGGATATCAACGTATTTTTTGGTAACGATTTTGATCAGCCAACGCCTATAGGGGTACAGGAAAAAAACCGTTATGGCGCTGTACAAACTTCTTGTGTCTATTGCGCTGAATGTGATGTTGGCTGCAATACCCATTCAAAAAACACGCTGGATCTTAATTACCTCTATGTAGCAGAGCACAAATATCAAGCCCATATTCAGACTCAGGTACTGGCACAAAAAATAGTGCCTATAGACGCATCAGGCCAGGATAATCCAACCATGAACGGCGAATTTGGTTATCGGGTCTACTGGCAGGATTTAAAAGATGCGCACAAAGAATGCAGTGCCCTGACCCGTCGTGTAGTGGTATCCGCAGGCACTCTGGGCAGCAACGAGCTGCTGATGCGCTGTCGCGATCTGCATAAAACCTTACCTAATATCAGTCAGCAATTAGGTCGACACTTTTCCGGCAACGGCGACTTTTTATCTTTTGTGATTGATGGCGACAAACCAGCAGACCCCAACTATGGCCCAGTGATCACTCAGGGCACAGATTACAACCTGTTTAAAAACTTCGACCGCGACAAAGCTTTTATTCTGGAAGATGCCAGCTACCCGAACTTTGCCGCCTGGTACACCGAAGGCGTCAAACCCGGCGCCTCCAAGCTGCAGGCTTTGGTTCGCACCATCAGATTGGCTTTTGCCCGTTTTGTCCATGGTATCAGCACAGGCCATTTAGGTTATGCCTTAAGTTCACTCCTAAAAAACGATTTGTCCTACACCACCAGCGTCTTGCTTTGTATGGGGCTGGATAAAGGCGACGGTGTGATGTCGCTAAATAAAGACGGCTATTTGCATCTGAAATGGCCTTACAAAAACAGTATGTCCCTGTACAACGCCATTCTCTCCACAGGCGAGCGATTCAAAACCTGGTGCGGAGGCAAAGCTTTTATTCCTATGCCGAACTGGCTCTGGCCTATGCGGCGCAATGTCACAGTGCATTCGCTGGGCGGTTGCCGTTTAGCCGACAGCCCGGAACAAGGGGTGACCAGTGCAGAACTGGCAACTTTTGGTCAGGTGTTTGGTTACAGCGGCTTATATGTGGCAGACGGCTCCTTGTTGCCTACAGCTGTAGGAGCTAACCCTATTGCCACCATCAGCGCTGTATCAGAAAGGGTGGCTGAAGGTATTACCGGTATAGCCCCCACAGCAGATCTGTAATAAGGCTTAGCAGATGAGCGAATGGCTGTGGTCTTTCATTCGCAAATTTTTCCAAAAACAGAGCGGTACTGCTGCTCTGTCAGTCTCTACGAGGTTAACCCCAATGAGCAATTTTCCTGCTTATGATGAAGTACATGTCATTTCCGATATCCATATGGGCGGCGCTGAACCCAGTTTTCAGGTGCTGCGCGAAACCAAAAGACTGGCTGGTTATATTCAGTGGGTCGGCAAGCAAAACCCTGCAGGTCAGGTGGCTTTGGTACTGAACGGTGATGTGTTTGATACTTTGGCTGAAAAATCATCTGATTACATTATGGTCGACAGAGCTGTTGAAGTGGTCAGCAGTATTATGGCGAACCCGTCCTTCTCCGGCATTTGGGCGGCGCTGGCGGATTATGTCGCACTGGAGGGCCGCACTTTGGTGTTTATTATCGGCAATCATGATGTGGAGATCTCCTTTCCTGTGGTGCAGCGCCTGATCCAGCAGCGTCTGGCCGGAGATAATCCACAAAAACGTGCACGCATTGAGTTTTCCACTATAGGCGCTGGTTTTAGCTGTACTGTAGGTGGCGCAACAGTGTATTGCACTCATGGCAATGAAGTTGATCCATGGAATTTCAACAGATACGAAGAATTAGCCAAAGTGGGCCGACGCCTCAATGCGGGCCGCACTTTAACCCAACAGGAATGGACACCTAATGCCGGTACCCGCATGGTGAAAGAGGTGATGAATCAGGTCAAAGAAAAGTACAAGTGGATTGACCTGCTTAAACCCGAAACTCAGGCCGCTGTTGGCACTTTAGTAGTGTTAGACCCGTCTCAAGCGAAAAAAATTGGCGATTTATTGTCGATAGTAGGACGTAAAACAGTAGACGGCGCACAAGTCAATCAACGCTTATCGATGGATGGCTTTCAGACGCATGCAGAACAAAATGCAACCCCACCTCCACTGACACAAATGCTTGGCAGCAACCTGACACAAGGTATGAGAACCTACGCCAGTGCTGACAGTCAGGCGGTGGATGCCATGCTACTGCAAGCCGAACAAAACCTTGGTACTCCAAATGCGCAACTCCATGAACAGGATGGACAACTGGGCACTGGCCAGCTGATTTTTGACCGTTTAACCGGCTGGATCCGCAACATTCCCAAAGATGAAGCCTTACGCCGCGCGATGAAAGACTGGTTGTCCGGCGATAAAACCTTTGATATCAATGACAAAGATGACACTTATAAAGAGGTCACAGCTGCAGTTGGCAACAGCATCGACTTTATAATCACAGGCCACACCCATCTGGAGCGCGCCATCGACATGGGTTCAGGCCGTTATTACTTTAACTGCGGCACCTGGATCCGCCTGCTGAGTTTTACGCCGGAGATGCTCAAAGATCAGGCGGCTTTTCAACCCGTCTATAAAATCCTGATCGACGGAAAAATGGAAAGTATCGATAACGCCAGTTTTGGTGGCCAGCCTTTTGTCATGGATCAGACCAGTGCTGTGTCTATTAAAAAAACCGCCGCTGGCACCATAGGTAGCCTGACTCATGTGCTGGGTGATGGCACAGGCGAGCCGCAAATTATCAAGCAATTTGAGAGGTCTTAACATGAAAGCGCAAAGCACAGAAATTCGCAGCGTGAAGCTTGAACTGTTAAGAGCAGGCCCCACTCACAATCAGTTATTGTCGCCTTTAACTAACTACATCGCGCTTTGTGGTTCAGACGGCCCTGTCACCATTAACATCCCTTATGAACATCGCCAGTTGCTGATGCGATTAAAGCGGTTGAAGTACCCTCTGGATAAAGATCCGGCTACCGACGATCAGCGCCAGGCTGAACTTCGGGATATAGGCGAAAGTCTGGGCCGCATTTTTGCACAAGTACCGGCATTGATTTCCGAGCTGGGCGCAGTTGCAGCAGACAAAAGCAGTCTGGTGCATTTAAGTTTATCAATGTCTGCCTTTGAACTGGGATTATTGCCTTTTGAAGCGGCCATAGCAGCAGATGGTTTCCCCGGCACTGGTGCTCCGTTGTTTTTGCAAATGCGCACACCTGTATCTATCACCCGTGAAGTGCGACGTGGTCGTCCTTTGCCGATGAACTGGGCCAGGCCACCAAAAATTCTGTTTGCCTTTGCAGCACCAGCGGGCAGTTACGTGCCCTCCCAATCGCATTTACAAGCGCTGCGTGAGGCGATAGAGCCCTGGGTGAAACTCAAAGACAGCCCGGAACAGCGCATTAGTGAAGTGAAAAAGCTGCTGACAGTTTTACCACAAGCGACGCTTGAGCAATTACGCGCACTTTGTGCCACGCAAGAGTTTACTCATGTGCATATTCTGGCGCATGGCGCGCCTTATCAGGAATCCGGTGATGAGCATTATGGTGTCGCTTTGTGCAGCGAGGCAGGCCCTGATCAAGTTGACGTGGTCGACGGAGAACGACTGGCTGTAGCACTGACTGCGAATGATGCTTTAGGCACCACGCACTGCCGTCCAACTGTAGTCACCTTAGCCACTTGTGATTCAGGCAATATCAACTCCGTACTAACACCAGGTGGTAGCATAGCGCATGAACTCAATAGCTCAGGTATTCCATGGGTCATTGCCTCACAGTTTCCACTTTGGATGAAAGCCTCGGCTATAGCAGCCAAAGTGCTCTATAGCGGATTACTCAAAGGTGACGACCCGCGTTGGGTATTACATGAATTACGTCAGCGTTTACGTACCGACGCACCAGAAACCCACGACTGGGCCAGCATAGTGGCTTACGCTACTATTCCATCAGACTTTGCTGTGCAGGTGCAGCAGTTCCATGCCAGCCAAACCCAGCGCAAAATTGAAGTGAAGTTTGACCGTATTGATGAACTGGTGAAAACCATCACTCAAGGAGTGACCACATCCGATCAGCAAACTGATGTGCATGAAGAACTGACTGCTTTATCCGAAGCGATACGGCAGGAGCTGAAAGAGTGGCGCGACGAGCCTCATGATCATTTAACCAAAGAAGAATGGTCGATGCGCTTAGGTCTGAGTGCTGCCAGTGAAAAACGTATTGGTATAGCGCTGGATTTAATAGGTGCAGAAAAAGAAGCGGCTCAGGCTTACAAATGCTGCTTTGAGTTTTATCAGGCCGCCTGGACCATCGATCAGTCCAATCACTGGCTATTGACGCAATACCTTTCCATCATAGCTATTCGCAACAGAACAGACGATGCAGCAGGTTTACAAAAGCTGTCGGAACACTACGGTGCTATCTGGTCAGCGGCGCTTGAAATGACCAGCTGGAAACTGAATCTGAACTCAGGCAAAGACAAGGTTTATGTGCTGGCCACTTTAGCTGAACTTACCTTACTGAATGCGGTTTATCATCCGGAGAAAGCCGACCCAAAAGCACTGCAGCAGACAATCAGGCGCTACTGCAAAGCCATGCTGGAAGAACCTCTGACTGATAAATTCCCTGTACTATCAACAAGGCGGCAGTTTGGTCGTTACTTGCTGGAATGGAAAAGCCCCATCTGGCAAGACTTGGCCCAAACTGCGGTAGACGCATTAACAGAAGAACCATGACCTGAAAAGCAACAGCGGGCATAAGCCCGCTGTTGCTTTATCTGTCGAAGGGCAGCTTAAACCGCTGGCACAGTACGTTTATTGTGAGCCAACACCAGTCCTATCAAACCCACCACAGCCACCAGCACGCCTATAGGCTTGCTGTAGTCCATAGGTAAGTTCAAACCTATGCCAGCAGTAGCGATGTAAGCCACAGTCATACTGGTGCCTATCACGGCAGGGATACTGACAATCCAGTGGAAAGTACCACGGTCAAACAAATACTTAGTCGCCAGCCATAACACACTGGTGGATAACAGCATATTAGAGAAGGCGAAATAACGCCAAATCAGCGAAAAATCCAGTAAAGTCATCAGATAAGCAATAGCCAGAATAGGCACGGACAATAACAGTCTGTTGCGCAAGCTTTGTGGGATGTTAAACGCATCCACTATAGTTAAACGCAGCGAGCGGAAGGCGGTATCGCCTGAAGTAATAGGGAATACAGCCACCGCCAGTATCGCCATTACACCGCCAAAGACCCCCAGATAGCTGGTGGCTATATGATTGACCACTAAACCCGGACCGCCTTGAGCCAGCATGGCTTTTAACTCGACATAACCACCAGGAAAAGCGGCAATACCAGCCAAAGCCCAAACACAAGCGACTATGCCCTCACAGACCATAGCGCCGTAATAGACTGGACGCACGTATTTTTCATTGGTTAAACAACGGGCAATAATAGGTGCCTGAGTGGAGTGAAAACCACTGATAGCGCCACAGGTGATAGTTAAAAACAGTAAAGGCCAGATTGGAGCCCCATCAGGGTTTGGCGTTAAAAAATCATGCTCATGATGACCATCAAAATATGCAAAAATATCAGCAACTTGTGGTAAGTGTGGTGCTTCAAGCAATAGAGCGCCGGCGATTAAGGTGGTCATCACTATCATCAACAGGCCAAAAGCCGGATACAGCTTCGTAATAATTTTGTCGATAGGCAGTAAAGTAGCGAGGAAGTAATAGGCTAAAATCACCAACACCCAAAAGGTGTTACCCGCTAAAAAAGTGCCCTCAAAGTAAGACAAGTTACTTAACAGCCCCGCCGGGCTCATAATAAAGACCACACCAACAAAAAACAGCAACATGGCGGTAAACACCAACATAAAGCCTTTAAACACAATGTTGTAATAGTGGCCTGCTATTTCAGGTAAACTTTTACCATCCTCTTTGATGCTCATCACGCCAGAGAAATAGTCGTGTACAGCACCGCCAATAATATTGCCAATCACAATCCAGACCAAAGCCACAGGGCCATACACAGCACCCAGGATAGGTCCAAAAATAGGCCCTACCCCTGCCACGTTTAAAAACTGGATTAAAAAAGCTTTTACCGGGCTTATCGCCACATAATCCACACCTTCGTTAAAACGCTCCTGAGGTGTGATGGCTTTAGGATCGATACCCGCCTGTTTTTCAACAAAAGGGCTATAGAATTTATAACCGAGAATAAGTATGGCAATACTGACAAAAAAGATAAGCATAGGGCTAGATTCCTTGTTTCTTACAGGCTTTTTCAGCGCCGTCGATGCGGCGCTTTTTTATGAGTCATCTCAGATTAACATGCAGATATACCATTGGACATTAGCGGATAGTCGATAGAGCCAGACTTTAGCGCACCAGATGCCATTGAGTCTGGCGTCCTGCCAGATAAATCACCTCTTTGCCATCAAAATAAGCACTTTGCTCCAGCTTAATCTGTACATAATGCCCATCCCATTCCGGTACTTGTTGTTTGATATTGCCTTCAATGGCATAAGCAGTGTTGGCATACAATGGCCATTGTCCGTGCTGTAAATCAGGCCCCTGATTGTCCCACATACTAATAGTTGGCCCCGGTGCATGGCCAACAAAACCTAAAGGATGAGTGTAAGTACTGCTGATCATGCCCTGCTTTTTGCTTTCTTTGATAGTAGCAGCCAGCACGTCATTACCGCTGCGGCCATCACTTGCTATCTAATAAGCCATTAATTTTGGCGTACTGCAGCAGCATAATAGTTTTGCCATCTTTAATTTCACCGGATTGAATCATCGAATAAGCCCGTTCAAAATCCAGCTCCAGTACTTCGATATTTTCCTGCTCATGCGCCAAACCGCCGCCAGCCGAAACCTGCATATCCTGCGCATATTCAGCGGCAAAAAAATGAATGATTTCGGTGACAGAACCCGGCGACATATAAGCTTCAAACAGCTTTTGCACTTGATCCACTTTGTAACCGGTCTCTTCTTCGGCCTCACGCTTAATACAGTCTTCCGGATTGTCGAGCTCAAGCAAACCGGCACAGGTTTCTATCAACAAACCATCAGGATTACCGTTGATATAAGTCGGCATCCGAAACTGACGTGTCAGGATCACTGTGCCCTTAGCTTTGTTGTACAACAAAATAGTAGCGCCATTGCCACGGTCATAGGCTTCACGGTGCTGCAATTGCCACTGCCCATGCTGGTTTTGATATTCAAAGCTAAATTTATTCAGGGTATACCAGTTGTCAGACAACAGGGTTTTCTGAATATTTCGGATCTTATGATTCATGGATAAAACCTTTGTTTAAATTCATACACTGCCTGCCCCAGCGACGGACGGCCCACATAAAGTTGCAAAATTAATCGCAAAAATACCGCTACTTATCGCCTTTCATAAAAAAGAGCACATGCTTATCTCATGCTTCAGTTCAAAAAGATCATCAACACCTCCCCCTATCGCAGTAGAGGGAGATATAGCGCCAAATTAAGTTTAAGTTACTGATTTTAAGGAAATTATATAACCATGACACTAAAACCAAAAATGAAAACGGTTACATTCAGACTTTTAGTCAGCTGAAATCATGCTGCTTTTTTATTTCACTAAGTTTTCAAAAAAGTAACACTTTCTATAAATCACTGAAATAAAAGCATCATAGTTGCTCTGTAACCTCGCCCGTCGTTGAGTACCGCCACTACCGTAGGAAAAGCACTGTAGCAGCGAAAAAATAATGATATCAGCTAAGGGTTTGGGAATGAAAAGTCAGAAGCAACACCGTCATCATCTTGTATCAAAACGTACAGCCTTAAGTCTGGCCATCAGCCAGTTTATACTTGGGTCTGCCATCAGTTTGCCCGCTTATGCGCAAGACAAACAGACAGAGCAAAAAGTCGAAGTCATCGCAGTCAAAGGCACCTACAGCAAAAGTCTGGAACAAGCCGTTGACATGAAAAAAGACAACATAGGTTTCTCTGATTCTATAGTGGCTACTGATATTGCTGACTTTCCTGAACAAAACCTGGCTGAAGCCTTGCAGCGTATGCCCGGTGTCACTATCGAGCGTAACAAAGGTCTGGGGAGCAAAGTCAACGTACGCAGTTTGCCATCTGATTTTACTCATGTATCTATTAATAACTTAGCCACAGCTTCAGGCAGTGGTGGCCGTGATGTGGAATTCGATATTTTTGCCTCTGAAATTATCCAGAGCGTGACAGTACAAAAATCTCCTACGGCAGCTGATGAAGAAGGTGGTATTGCGGGTTCTGTGCAAATTGGCACAGCCAAACCTTTCGACTACAGCGACGCCCAATTTGTGCTGTCCGCTGAAGGTGCTCATAACTCGATTTCAGAAAAAACCGACCCTAAATTCTCTTTCCTCGCCAGCGATACCTGGGGCGACTGGGGCGCTTTAGTATCGTTCTCTAAAGCAGAGCGTAATAACAGAACAGATTCAAACTCGGGCATCAACTTCCGCCCTATGGGCCGTTTCCTTGAAGCATCAGCCCCACGTTCGACTCAGGCGGCTGCTGTATTGCAACGTGATGCAGGCGTTATTGTCAGCGACTTCAAAAATAAAGACGAAACCAGCCGTATTATTTTTCAGGATAAAGTGGGTGACCGTGTTTTCCAAAGCGAGCAAGACAAATGGGGCAGCACAGCCTCTGTTCAATACAAACCTAGCTCAGATTTCAGCCTGACCTTTGATGCTATGTTAGGTGGGTATGACAACACCGAAGATGAATACGATGCAGCCGCTTACTCAGCCTCAAGCCGCAGTACCTTAGAAACTATTCATGCCTACGACGATACCACACTGGCTGAATACGGCATGGTGGTGCTGACAGACGTGTCATACACCGCCACTCAGCACGAGTTCTTAAGCAAAGAACGGATTAACGAAACCGACTTCACTCAGTACAGCCTTACTATGGATTGGGATCTGAATGGCTGGGAAATCAATGCACTGGCAGGTTTTTCAGGTGCCGAAAAAACAGCTGACTACGCGAACCTGAAACATGTAGCTTATGCGCCATCCCGTACCCGTTGGACTGCCAATGGTGGTGAAACCATCAAGAGCGCCAACCCAAATAGTATCGACATGTACAACGCGGCCGACAAATACCTGTTTGAAGCCTATGAAACCCAATTAGAAGAAGTGCAGGACGACAAGTACGCCGCTCAGCTCGACTTTAAAAAAGAGTTGGAATGGTCGATGTTGCCAGCTCTGAGCAGCGTACAGTTTGGTGTGCGTTATACCGACAAATCAAAAGAACGTAACTATGGCGAAACGAAAATTCAGGGGCCTTCTGCCGGTGACAGTTCATGGGTGAATACCCGTACCTTACAGGAGAGTGAGCTGGGTTATGTGACAGATATCGCTTCTGGTGGCGCTTACCAACCGAAAGATCTGAACTGGATGCAGGTTTCAAACGACTATGCCCGCAGCACTTTCCGTTATGACGGTTTCTATACGCCATTTCAGGTGAACCAGTACTACCGTGTTGATGAAGAAGTCACGGCTTTCTATGCCATGAGCAACTTTGACTTTGAAATTGGCGGCTTACCAAGCAAATTAAACGCCGGTGTGCGCGCTGTGGACACTGACGTCACCTCTTTTGGTTACCATCCAATCCAAAACGAAGACGGCACTACAGGCTACACCAAAGATCCTGTGTCTGCAGACGGCAGCTACAACGACCTCTTACCAAGCCTGAACCTGACCGTAGAAGTGGCTGAAGACGTGATTTGGCGTACCGCTGCATCAGAAACTCTGATGCGTCCAGCTTTAGGCGATATCGCTTACAAACGCACGGTAAGCTGGAGCGAATTTCGCTTTAAAGACGGTAACCCAGGCCTGAAACCAACCAAAGCTAAACAGTGGGAAACTGGCGTTGAATGGTATATGGAAAATGGCGGCATTCTGGCTGCATCATACTTCTGGAAAGATATCGAAGGTGTAGTGCGTGAAGAGCTGACCGGTCTAGTAGAAGATGTGGAAAAGCGTAATGCAGACGGTTCACTGGACGGATACTACGATTTTGAAGTGTTCCAACCTGTGAATGCCGAAGGTTCTTACAAGGTCACAGGTCTGGAATTAATAGCCCAGTTACCTCTGACTATGCTGAGTGAGTCTCTGGATGGTTTTGGTATCAACGCTAACTACACCATACTGGACAACAGTTTAACGGGCGCGTCGGATTTAGATATCCCAACCCCACCCGAAGGTTTAGCGGATAAAACCTACAACTTTACCGCTTATTACGAAAACGACGTCTTTGATGCGCGGATTTCATACAACTACAAAGACAAGTACGTCGAGTACATCCACCTGAACATGTACCCTGTATACCGTGACGCTTACGGTCAGACGGATATAGCTTTAGGTTACCAGCTGACAGACAACGTCAAACTGAGCTTAAAAGGCATCAATATGACAGATGAAGAAACTACAGGTTACACCATGAACCCGGCCTTCCCTGTGATGTACGAGTTCTCAGGTCGACGTGTAAGCTTAGGTCTGCGTGCAGATTTCTAATGCTGCAGCAGTTTGGGTATAAACAATAAAATTACAAAGGCCACAACCACTCTGTGGCCTTTTTTATTCGTCGTCGAAGGAAAACATCACTGATGAAAACAGCCCTGCTCTGCTTTGTATTGGCTCTGTTTTATTTACCTACAGTGGCAGCAGAACAAAGTGCCCCGACACAAATTGCCTTTTTACCTGATATCCATTTTCACGATGTGTATGCCGAATTTAACGATGGCAGTTTTAAAGGAATTCCGGGCAAACACAAAGCCGCAACCATCCGCACTATGGCCGCTCAGCTTCAATCCACCCGGCTTTTTAATGAAAACTACTTTGCCTTTAAGGCCGCTTTGGATGATGTAGTGCGCCGTAAAGTGAAACTTGTGGTACTGCCCGGTGATTTCAGTGACGACGGCCAGAGCCTGCATATCCGCGGTTTAAAACGTATGCTGCAACACTACAATAAGGCCCATGGTCTGAAGTTTTTACTGACATTGGGCAATCACGATCCAGTGCGACCTTTTGCTCAGCCTGCTGGTAAAGCCGATTATTTAGGCCAAGACGGCAGGCCTTTAGCTATTTTTAGCCCAGGTTCTGAACCTTGCACCAGCAAAACCAACGCCGTCATTTGCACTGAAGAAGTGAAAGAACTGGGCTATCGCGAACTCACAACTGAACTTGCTGACTTTGGTTTTTACCCCAAAGCAGAGGATCTGTATTGGGAAACCCCCTACAGCTCTTATTCTGCAGCCAACTATAGCTACGAAAACGCTTTAGCTCAGTCTGATTTCAGCAAACGCCAGTTTGAAATTTGTCAGCAAGGCGCAGGTGGAAGTTACAAAAAGTCAGGCTATAGCAACTGCCATTTAATTCCGGACGCCAGCTATCTGGTGGAGCCTGTCAACGATCTGTGGTTATTGGCGATAGATGCCAATGTCTATAAACCTAAAGCTGGTTCTCAAGGCAAAGGCAATCAAGCGACCGCCTTTGAAGGCTCTGGCAATGCCGGTTACAACGCCATGTTTGATTACAAACCACAAGTGATGGCCTGGGTAAAACAGGTGGCTGCGCGCGCTAAAGCTCAGGGTAAAACACTCATTACCTTCAGCCATTACCCTATGATTGAGTTTTATCAGGGACAAACGCAGCGTATAGCCAACTTATTAGGTGAAGAGCGCGGTCAGTTATCACGCAGCCCTAAGCTGCACGTCAGCCAGCAATTAGCCGACCTGGGCGTACAGTTGCACATAGCTGGCCATATGCATTTAAACAATACCGCAGTGGTGAAGTCAGAGAGTGGAGCCAGTCTGGTGAATATCCAGGCCCCTTCTTTAGCCGCTTATGTTCCGGCCTATAAGTTACTGACCCTGACCAGCGCCCAGCAGGTGAAAGTACAAACCATAAAGCTGGACCATGTGCCTGGGTTTAATCAGTTATTTGCACATTATCAACATGAATGGCAGCAACTCAAACAAGACAAAAAGCCAGTGTGGGATGCCAGTTTGCTTCAAGCAAAAAACTACCTCGAATTTGCCAACGGCCATTTGCGTGAACTCACCCGTTTGCGCTTTTTACCCAAAGACTGGCCGGATGAACTACGCAAGCTTCTGCTGGCATTAAACGGCGAACAAATGCTGATACTGTCTCAACTGGATAGCAAAGTCACACTGAGGCAATTTTCACCGGATCTATTGCAGCAACTCACGCAAAGCCGGGCCTGGCAACAAGCCAGACAAAAAGCCCAGCTGCAGGCATTAGCGGCAGAAATAACCTTGGACGACCTGACAACATGGACTGGTTTTGACTTAGTGCTGGATTTTTATCGTTTACAAAACGCCGGTGAGCTGGCTTTGCCGGATATCCCAGCAGCACGGTTAAAACAGTACGGCTTTTTTACCTCGCAGCTCCAACAAGCGAAAATAACAGCTAACCACAACAAGGCGGACTGGCCGCAGTGGACTTTGCCACAGTACAGTCAGCATCAGTTTGCCGCTTTATTTCAGATCATCCATGGCTTTTTACAAGGTCAGCCGAATGGCGATTTTATGCTGAATATGAAAACAGGAAAAATCACCGCACTGAACAAAGCTCAGGCGCACTAGCGCCTGAGCTTTGTCAGACTATGTCAATCACTGCGGCAGCTGTTCCAACTGACTCAACTGCTGTTTTAATCTGTGAATGTCACTGGTGACTTCTTCCAGCTTTTGACGGTATTTCAATACTTTATCTCTTTGACCGTCCAGCTCAGCCTGCTGTAAATCAACCTGATAACGTACCAGTTTTTGATTGGCTTCAGCTAATTTGGCATTCAAAGCCTCTTTGAGGCGGCTGTCGTCACAGCTGGTTCTGGCATTGTCCAATGCCATTTGCAAACCAGTGACTTGATTGGTGTCACCACTTTGTCTGGCCAGACTCAACTGGGTTTCTATTTCACAAAATTTTTGTTCACAGCCTTTTAAAGCGCTACAGCTGGCTGCGGTTTGAGCCATAGCAGGAGCAACAGCCATCACAGCGCTCACTGCCAGAGCTGCAGCAATTAAGGCATAACAACTTGTAGATTTAAGCCTCATGTCCATCTCCTTCATCAGAACCTGTGGGTTCTTATAGACAGTAGCAAGTGCTCATGAACTCAAACTTAAGCCGGATGAATACAAAATGTTGTGGACCAGAGGTGCGCCAGACAGAAAACATAGTCAAGCGCAATGCTGACTGCAGCACCAGTCAGTTCAGGGCTTCAATTGAGCTTCAGAATGGATATGCCATAAAAAAACCCGACCAAAGCCGGGTTCTTACTGTTTCAGAGCGAACTGCTAATTTAGAAACTTACACCGTAGTTCGCATCGACCAGCTCACTGACCTGTAATTTAGCGACAGAAGGCAGCGCTTTAAACCAGTCGCTGATCACCTTGATATCTTCCTGTGTCGCAGAGCCATAACGGTGGGCAGACCAAATAAAAGCTTCAAACTGAGTTTTGTCACCACCACCGGCCATCACCAGATCACGACTTTCAATCAGAGCAATAAACTGATCCAGCAATTTGCTGAAGTCTTGCTCAGACTCCAGTCCTAAGTCACAGGACAACTGAAAACCGTATTCAGTAAATTCACCCAAATAGAGTTTTTTCTGTAAACGACGGCTTTTAGGTTTAGACATGAGATCTCCTTGATGTATCTGCCGCAGATTCGGCCTGATACCTGATTAACACTATAGGTATGACTATAGGATCTCGTTATCAGGACCCTTTAAGCAAGCTTTTTTTCGTCGCCTTCGCAACTGGCTGATGAAATCACAGCCTTTCAGTGCCTTCTGAGCTTCGCAAAAACACCGAACTGATATATGATGCGCGGCCGAAAATTTGACCAGTTAAAACCCAGCTATGCACTCATCCAACGCGCTTTACACAGATTTATCTGGTTATTACGACCTGATGTGTGCTGATATTGACTATCAGGCGCAAAGTCAGAGCGCGCGCAGGTTGCATCAGTTTTTTGGTGGGGATGGCCGAACCCATCTGGATTTAGCCTGCGGCACCGGGCCTCATATCCGGCATTTTCTCGATGCGGGGTATCAAAGCAGCGGACTGGATCTAAACCAGCCCATGCTGGATAAAGCGCAGCAACGTTGTCCTGAGGCCAACTTTATGCTGCAAAATATGTGTGATTTCACACTGGCTGAACCCGTTGATTTAATTACCTGTTTTTTGTATTCCATTCATTACAGCGCCAGTATCAGCAATCTTAGTGCTTGTCTGCAAAGCGTTTTTCACGCCTTAAAACCCGGTGGCGTATTTTGTTTTAACGCAGTGGACAAAAACAAAATCGACAACAACTCTTATGTACGACACAGCGCTGTGTTTGACGACAGCCATTTTGTGTTTGAGTCCGGCTGGAACTACAGTGGTATGGGCGAGAAACAGACGCTGAACTTAAGTATTGAAAAAAGCACAGCTGATTTGAAACAACGCTGGCAAGACCAACACCCTATGGTGGCTGTCAGTTTTGCAGAGCTGGAGCAACTGCTGTCGCCCTGCTTTGAAGTCCATATTCTTGAGCATAACTACGAAAAAATTGCTGTATGGGACAAGCATTCAGGTAATGCACTTTTTATCTGCATTAAACGCTAAACGGCTTTTACATAAAGGTTAAATACAACAAGACTAAAGCCACAGCCGCTGGCAGCGCCTGCACATAAAGGATTTTTTTACCCACAGTCATGGCCCCATACAGACCGGCGATCAGCACACAGAACAGAAAAAATACCTGAACGTCGATACCTGCCTTGCCCTGGTACAAGCCCCAGAGCAAACCTGCACAGAGAAAACCGTTGTACACCCCCTGATTAGCCGCCATCACTTTGGTCACAGCCGCCTTTTCCGGCGTCAGGCCAAACACTTTCATGCCTTTAGGTTTGTCCCATAAAAACATCTCCAGCACCAGAAAATAACCATGCAGTAATGCCACCAGCAGTACCACCAGCTTTGTGAGCAATTCCATAATTTTATCCTTGGCTGTAAAAATGAGGTTTTATGCTATACCAGCGCACGTCAGACAAACCAGAGCTTTCTTATCAGAGCAACTAAAGCTCAATGCTTCAGCGCTGTCTGACTTTATAAATTCATCCTTTTAACCAAAGAAAATCACCTTCGGTCGCAATTTCCATTGTTGCGCAGGTTGCCTTGTATGCTTTTTATGCAACTTTGCTATGGTAAGGCTCAGGCCTGTGCCTGACGAGCCAAAAATTCTAATCGACAGAGATAAAACACTAATGAAAACAACAAAGTCTATCCTTTTATTTAAAACACTGCTGCCAGCCAGCCTGTTGTGCTGTGCTTTTGTAACAGTCAGCTCAGAGGCTGCAGTGTTAATGAAACCTACAGCAGCCACAACGCTGAATTACCCACTGGCGCTGACACCGGAAAAAGTCAATCCAGCCATTACGCCACCGGAAAAAGTGCTCGGGTTTCCGGTTGGCCAGCGCACAGCCACACCAGAACAAATTAATGAACTGGTTAAACTTTGGGCCAAAGAGAGTGACCGTATTTCGTATCAGCAATACGCCACCAGTTATGAAGGCCGGCCACTGCATCTATTAGCTATTTCGACACCGAAAAATCTGGCTGCGTTACCGGATATTCAACAAAAAGTGCAAATGCTGGCAAAACCTCAAGGCAAATCGTCCAGCGACATAGAAAAAGCAATTAAAGAATTACCTGCTATCGCCTGGATGGCTTATTCCATTCACGGTAATGAGTCTTCAGGTGCGGATGCTGCTTTGGCGTTGATTTACCAATTGATTGCGGCAGATGATGCTGAAGTCACGGCACTGCTTGAGAATATGGTGGTGTTAGTTGACCCCATGATGAACCCGGACGGCCGCGCCCGTTTCACCAAGATGCTGGAACAGCACAGAGGCACTGCACCTAATGTCGACGGTCAGTCGATGCTGCATACCGGAGTCTGGCCTTTTGGCCGCTCGAACCACTATTACTACGACTTAAACCGCGACTTCTATTTCCTGCAGGCGCCTGAAACCCGTGGCCGGGTCGCGCTTATTAATCAGTGGTATCCGCAACTGATGATCGACGGCCATGAAATGGGCAGCGACGACACCTTCCTGTTTGGCCCGTCGCGCGAACCTATTAACAGCAATATTCCACAGAGTAAGCATAAGTGGGGCAAAATTTTTGCCACCGATCAGGCGGCAGCTTTTGATCAAAATAACTGGACTTACTACACAGGCGAGTGGTTTGAAAACCTCTATCCAGGCTATTCCAACTATGCCGAATACCGTGGTGCAGTGCATATATTGTATGAACAAGCCCGCACTGCCGAAGATGGTATTCAACTGAACAATGGCATTATCCGCACTTATCAGCAGTCGGTGCATCATCAGTTGGTGAGCTCTATCGCCAACCTGAAAACCCTCGCCGCCAACAGCAAAGCCATGTACCGCGATTTTGTCGAAGACCGCCAATTAGTCACATCAGCGGACAGCCCTTATGCCAACAAAAGTTATGTCGTATTGCCCACAGCCAACCGCAAAAGGCTGGAGCATTTTGTCTCTTTACTGCAAGCACAAAATATTGAAGTGCTGCAACTGACAGCCCCCACTTCAGTGAAACGGGTGGTTGATCAACTAGGACAAAGCTTTACGCAGAAAAACCTACCCAAGGGAGCAATAGTGATCAACGCCCGCCAAAGCGAGGCCCGTCTACTCAACGCTATTCTGGAGTTTAATGCCAACATTAAAGACGAAGTGCTGCTGGAAGAATACCAGCGCACCTTACGCGATGGCAGCTCTTTGATGTACGACAACACAGCCTGGAACATGACCATGATGCTGGGTTTAACCGCTTTGGAAGTAGGCGAAGAAATTACCGATAACGTCAAAGCCTACGAACCTGCTGCGCTGCACGTTGCAGCCAAAGATGAAAACCTCGGTTGGCTGGTCAATGGCGACGACGATGCCTCCGTTGCCTTTGCTGCACGCCTGATGGAACAAGGAGTGCAGGTGCGTTTAATCGACAAGGCGGGCCAATTAGGTTCTGTAGTCTTTAACAGAGGTACTGTCACTGTGCTTCGTAGTGACAATCCTCAACATGCTGATTTAGCAGACAAGGTTATGACTGCAGCGGCTGATGTTCATACCGACTTACACAATCTGACTCAAGGCTTAGGAGATGGCGATTTACCTGATATCGGAGGCGCACATTTCCGCCTATTGCAGGCCCCCAAACTGGCTATTGTCGGCCAAAGTGGTGTCAGCCAGCTGGATTTTGGCGCTATCTGGCATATGGTCGATACGCATTTAGGCATTCGTCACAGCCATCTGGATCTGGCCGCCTTAACCAGAGCAGATTTACGTCAGTACAACGTGATAGTACTGCCACATATGATGGCCAAACTTGATCCTTCAGCGAGTGCGGCGTTAAAAAGCTGGGTCGAAGCAGGTGGTACCTTAATCAGTGTGGACGGAGCAACAGCACAGGTGATGGCTGGTGGCTTGTCTACAGTCAAACCTCTGGCCGCAGCTATTGAAGACGCAGCCAAATATGATTTGTCTTTACAACGTGAGTGGTTAGCCAGTCAGACTACCCTGGCCAATAAAGCGGCCATCAATAGTTATCTGGTGCCTGAACGCATTAGCCTACCCTGGCTTGCCGATGAGAAAAGCAAAGGGCTGGATAAAGATCAGCTAAAAATCTGGGAACAATGGTCAGCTCACTTTATGCCATCAGGCGCCATTCTGGCCGGACGGGTGGCTCAGAAACACTGGCTCACTTTTGGTAGTGAAAATCAGCTGCCTTTGTTGTTCAGTAACCATCCGCTGCTGATGTCCGATGACGAGTCTGAAGCCGCAGTGCGTATTGGTGTGATGACAGAAAATAAAATGGTGCCGTCCCGTAAACTCGGCTGGTCAACATTGCCTGCGGGTCAGGATGTACGGGTGCGGATGAGCGGTTTGTTATGGCCTGAAGCGGCGCAACGCGTCACTAACGCAGCGTATCTGACGCGTGAAAGTAAAGGCAATGGCCAGGTCATTCTGTTTGCTGGTCAGCCTGTGGTACGCGGTGCAACCAAAGGTACAGAACGTTTACTGCTAAACGCTATTGTCTATGGCCCGGGTTTGGGTGCATCTAACCCGATTAAACTCTGACGTGCTGGGTCATGCTTAATTTTTCACAGCATGGCCCACAGTTATCGCTGAATTTATCCCTTTAAACCTATTCAGTTGCAGCCAGCTATGCGCCTTGCCATAGTACTTTACAGCCTATGCAACATAACAAAATAATAAGGAAAAACTATGCGCATTTTGCCTTTTGTCGGCACAGCTTTATTGCTGACACTTTTTGCTCAACCAGCTACAGTCCAAGCGGCCACCACAGAACGAACGGCATCAGCACCAGAACGTGACAGAGGCGAAGGCCCCTATAAGCGGCTGATTTTACGGGGTGGTACTTATATCAGTGGCGAAGGTGCACCTCCTGTTGGCCCTGTCGATATAGTGATTGAAAAGGATCGCATCACAGAAATTACGGCTGTAGGTAATCCAGGCGTGCCTGTCTTGCCACAAGGCAGGCCTAAGGCTTTGACCGGTGATCAGGAAATGGATGTCAGCGGTATGTACATTCTGCCGGGATTCATTGATATGCATGGTCATATTGGCGGTTCAGCCAACGGCACTCCGGCCGAATATGTATTTAAACTCTGGCTGGCGCATGGCATTACCACAGTGCGCGAGCCCGGCAGCTTTAATGGCGTCGACTGGACTATGCGCCATGTCAAAGCTTCAGAGAAAAACAGCATAGTGGCGCCTCGTATTGTGCCTTATATCGGCTTTGGTCAGGGCCTGAGCAAACCTGTATTCAGCCCGGAACAGGCCAGGGATTGGGTGCGGGACATTAAAGACTCAGGCGCTTCGGGTATTAAATTTTTTGGCTCTACCCCGGCTATTATTTCGGCCGCTTTAGACGAAGCGAAAAAGCAACAGCTCGGCACTATGATGCACCATGCGCAGCTTAACGTGATGGGCACCAACGCTTTGGATAGCGCTCGTATGGGTTTAACTTCGATGGAGCATTGGTATGGTTTGCCCGAAGCACTCTTTACCGGTCAGGTGATCCAGAATTATCCGGCCAACTACAACTATCAGAACGAGCAGGACAGATTCGCCAACGCGGGACAGCTGTGGAAACAAGCCGCAGCGCCTGGTTCAGAAAAGTGGAATGCAGTGCGGGATGAACTGATCAAACTGGACTTCACCATCAACCCTACACTAACCATTTATGAGGCAACACGGGATGCCAGTGCGCAGCGTAATGCCGAATGGCACAAGGACTATACCCTGCCGACTTTAGCCAACTTCTTTAAACCTAACCGTTATGCTCATGGTTCGTTCTGGTTTGACTGGACCACCGATCAGGAAATCGCCTGGCGCGAAAACTACCGCATTTGGTTCCAGTTTTTAAATGACTACAAAAACCATGGCGGCCGTGTCACTGCAGGCTCTGATGCGGGTTATATCTATAAAATTTATGGTTTCGCTTATATTCAGGAGCTGGAACTTTTACGTGAAGCAGGTTTTAATCCACTGGAAGTGATACAGGTTGCCACCTTAAATGGCGCCGAAGCTTTAGGTATGGAAAAAGACATAGGCAGCTTAGTGCCGGGTAAAAAAGCCGATATGGTCATAGTTGCGGAAAACCCGCTGGCGAATTTTAAAGTGCTGTATGGCACAGGTCATTATCGCTTAAATGCCAACAACGAGCCGGAGCGCAGCAAAGGCGTGCGTTACACCATCAAAGACGGTGTAGTATACGACGCGCAGCAACTGCTTCAGGATGTGCGGGCTATAGTGCAACAGGCAAAACAAGTCGAACATACTAAAATCTGATCATAGTTTTGATCATAGTTCTGATCCGGGAGCAGCTTAGAAAACTGCTCTTGCATCAGCCCTGCTCAGTACCACAATTCCAGCACAACTCAAAAGAAGCGGCGTTTTCCTCTGCGCATTTACTGCAGTGCCAGTCGTCGGCTTCGCTGTCGAGTTTCAGGTTATTTAAAATCATGCTGGCTAAGGCGTAATCGTTTTCGTCTACCAGCCATAACTCCAGCCAGCTATCAAACGCAGAGACCTCACCGATCAGGCTGACCGCATGTTCGTTTTTGATAAACACCTCAAAACCACGGCGTTGCAGAATATTTCTGATATTGCTGACAATCAGTCTGTTTTCATGGGTATAGATCATTTTCATGCTGGTTTTACTCCTGCATTCCAGCCGTACTCTTTGATCAACTGTGGACCTGAGGCAACAAAGAATCAAGAGACAACACCGTATTTCGCTGTGCTGGTTACAGAGGGGATGCTCTGCCATTAAAGGCATCAAGCCACTGTTTTCACTACAAAACAGTGGCTTGATATAGACTAAGGCTGTGTCGTTAGCCTGGGCTATTTATCTTAGATCCCGGTACAGCCACAGACAGAGCCAGCGCTGGTATTGGCGTTAGTCCAGTTGCCATTCCACTTCAGATAACTGGCAGTACTGGGGCAGACACCAGGCTGAGCTGCCGTACCCTGACAAATAGCCGAAGCCATGCTGTTATTACCAATAGTAGTCGTGGACGTCACATCAATATTTTCGCCCTGGCCTATTTTAATGTCTTTAAAAATATGGCTAAGCGCCTGAGTGGTGATGTTATTACTGACACTTTGTGCTGTACCGGCATAGTTATGGCAACCAAAACAGTTGCTGGCAAAATTGCTGTTCAGGTTCACATGCTGATAATCAGTTTCTGCAACTGAATTCGCTAAACGTAACGAACCACGTTCATTCGGAACCCCTATTCCCCCCGAACTTTGACTGATATCACTGACCCAAAGAGCGCCAACGGTAAAATAATTGGTCAGCACTTTCATCGCAGCTGGTGCGGTAGGTTGTGACAACAAACTCAGTAACTCACTGTTTTGCGTGGTGACATCATTCAGGTTTTCTGCAGCTTTAGGATCGCCCGATGCGGTGCCGTAAGGATGAACCCTGCAAATATTAGTGGGCACACCAGTAGGCGAGGTTTGTTTTTTCAGCGGCTGATTAAACTTACAGGCGTTGCCTGGGTCTGCTGAGCCAGGTAATGCTGCAGTGCAACTTGCGCTGGCAAAAGTCCAGGCCGTGCTGTTTTGTGCATTTGGTGCCTCGCAAGTAGGGGTATTTTTGACATGCTCGTAGGTCGTCCAGATAAATTCAGGATGGTCTTTGGTGGCGGTCACCATATGCATTCCCGCTAATCCCAAAGTCACATTTTTGCCATTAATACTTTGTTTTTGGGTGACAAAAGTATTAGCGGCAACTTCAGCATCTGATAACACTTTCCAGCCAAATTTTAGCTCCATAGTGCCGGCCGGAAAATTTTTCGTATTCTGTTTTTGCAGCTCCACAGCACTGCCGGTTAAACCACAAAGTGCCCTATTAAAACGTACGTCGTAATACACCACATTGCCATCCTGCGCATAAATAGTAGCGCCACCGCCGGCCTGGCCTGTCGTCACCGAAGTACCAGCACCAGCTTTTAACAAACTGGTTCTTAACACTGGTCCTGTAATAGTGTTATCGCACGAGTTGGCTGGCGTACCATCGGCATTAAACTCCAGCACAGGGAAGTTCGCCTGTACCTGAAAATTGCGCTGTCCGTTGCTGTTTTGTGACATTAAATACAAAAAGGTTTGGGTAGAAAACTGATAAAAGTCACAGAAATTGGAGCTGCCATCTGAGCCACTTTTTTTCACTTCAGTAGGCAAAGATGGGTTCGTCAACCAGTTGGGATCAACAGCACAAGCGGATGCCGCTGTTGCCGCAGCAGAGTTGTTATACGCCTGATTTGCCTGCGCCAGGTGCGGCGCAAAGGCGCCCAGGACCACACTGCTGATCACTAGTTTTTTTAAGATATTCATCTGCGTTATTCCTTCCATTGGGGAGTTATCACTATCTTTTGAGCCACAGGAGGTTCTGGTTTTGTCGTACCATTTTTACCTGTTTCGAAAACTTTAGTTACTATTATAGAAAAAGGAAGGTTTTTCGAAAAAGAAACGCAGATCTGAACGGGCAAAAACAAAAAGCAGGAATGAATAACAAAAAATGGCGTAGAAAAAGTGCAGGACACTCAGCCAGAATGCGTAGTGAAAATACGCTGGACAGTGGCACTGCACTTCAAGATAAGCCAATACAATTTAAGCACAAAGGCCTTATTTACAGCTGACTTTTGTTCCAGTCAGGGCTTTGCTGCTGCTTTAAATGACGCAGGAAAAAATCGAACTGGCGGCGCTGCACATAACGAATAGGCCCAACAGAACGCCCTACAGCATGCTCGCCACCAGGCACCAGCAACAAATCAAAATCCTTATCAGCTTTAATCAGTGCATTCACCAGTTGCATGGTAGAAGCCGGGTCGACATTACTGTCTTGCTCACCGTTGATAAGTAACAAATTACCCTGTAGCAACTCTGCATGCTCAGTCACAGAAGAAGCCGCATAATGAGGCCCAACCGGGTACCCCATCCACTGCTCGTTCCAGCTGATTTTATCCATCCGGTTGTCGTAGCAACCGGCATATGCCACACCAGTGCTGTAGACGTCAGGGTGAAACAACAAGGCAGCTACCGTACTTTGCCCACCCGCTGAAGCGCCATAAATACCAACCCCTGCCGCCATGTTGTACCAGGGAAATTGCTTTGCAGCGGCCTTATGCCAGAGGATCCGATCCGGAAAACCTGAATCGGCCAGATTTTTCCAGGCCACATCATGAAAAGCTTTTGAACGGTTTTTCGTGCCCATACCATCAATTTGCACCACGACAAAACCCAAGTCAGCCAGCGCCTGCATCCCTATGACTTTATCGCCGCCCGAATGAAAACCAAAGGGCCAGAAACTTTTTGGCACAAAGCTGTCATGGGGTCCGGCATAGATATTTTCTATCACCGGGTAGTGCTGATCCGGTTTAAACTGTTGTGGCTTCACTATTAAGCCCCAAATATCTGTTTTGCCATCCCGGCCTTTGGCGACAAAAACTTCTGGTGCTTTAAAACCAGCCTGAGTCAAACGGCTGATATCGGCTTTAGCCAGGGTACGGATTAACTGACCGTCACTGCTACGGCGCAATTCCGCCACATTAGGTAAATCCACCCGCGAATACAAGTCGATGTAATACTGCCGGTCGGCGGAAAAACTAACCTGATGCGTGGCATTAGCGGTCGTTAAAGCCGTCAGGCCAGTACCATCAAAATTAATCCGGTAATAATGAATAAAATAAGGGTCTTGCTCTGGCTCCATCCCACTGGCGGCAAACCACAACTGCTGTGTTTTTTCATCCAGATGCAGCACATCACGTACCCGCCAGTTGCCCTGGGTGATCTGATTTATCAGTTGGCCCTTGTGGTCATACCGATACAAGTGCGCCCAGCCATCCCGTTCCGACAACCAGACAAAACCTTTCCCAGGCCCTGACAGAGTCTGATAAAAAGCGCCCCACTGGTCGATAAAGCTCTGACTGCGCTCGGTCAGCAAGGCTTTTGGCTGCGCCGTTTTTGCATCCACCTCAATCACACGGACCAGTTGATGTCCCCTCTCGGTGTAGCGAAAGGTAAAACTCTGGCTATCGGCCTGCCACTGCACCTGATCCAATGTATAAGGCTGACTAAACAGCTGGTTATCAATCCGCTGCGCTTTGCCTGCATCAAGCTGCACCAGCACAGGCTGGTCTATGTCCACAGCATCACCGGGTTTAGGGTAAAGCTGAGTCAGAGTTTTAGGTTCCAGTTGATCCAGAGGAGAGGACAATACGCGGGTGACCATGCGCGCTGTGCCGGGTTTAACTTTCATCACCAGCAAAGCCGAACTGTCCGGAGCCCACTGAATCGACTGCGCATCATAAAAATCTACGGCCGAACCATCCTTGCTCTGGTATTGAATGCGGCCATCTTTGTGTTTGATCACAAGGTTATGCGCCACAATCTGCGCTGTGTAAGCGCCATCCGGTGAGCTGCGCAGCGGGTTATAAGCCTCAATCCGCAAGTCTCTGACCACACCAAAAGCCTTAGGCTGTCCCTGGCGTTCCATCGCTTTACAAAGGGTTCCATCCAGCTGGCAACTCCAGTTTTTGCTGTCGTAATAAAACTCTATGCTTTGGTCATTTTCACTGTAGCTAAAGCGGTCAAAAGGCAACTGCAAAGCACTAAACGACTGACCCGTTGCCTGATTCAGCGCCCTGCTTATCCGTTGATGATCAAAAGCCAGCTCAGGCTTGGCCTTTTGCACCGAGTCACGGAAAAACTGAAAACCGCCCTCCACACTCAGCTTGTAATGAAACTGATGGCCCTCTGCTGCCCATTCAGGTTCGAACATCAAATCCCGGGTTAAATGGATCCACTGATCGCGCAGCGACAAAGACTGATTGATCTGCTCATCCTGCACCTGTGCCTGCACCGACAGGCACCCCAGTAAAAACAAAGCACCGCAATAGGCTGTTAATTTCATAAGCGTAAATACCTGAGCGAAAAGCAAAAAACCAAGCTATCGAAAAAACCCATGAAACAAAAGGCAACGAAAACCAATTCACGTTTAAAGCACAACAAGGTCAGTTGGAATGCGATTTTAGCAAAGCGATTGTGCTTGTAATTAAAGCGCCAAAACGATAGAACAGAACAATACCTGTAAGGAGTTTGTTATGTTTTATCCTCTAGTCTCAGCCGCCGTTTTGCTTTGCTTGTCCATTTGCCTCAGCCCTTTGCAGGCTGCAGAAACCAGTACGCCAAAACAGCATTTAACACAAGGCGCTGTTGCCTCTCCTGATCAATATGGCGCTTTGGTGGCTGAACAGATATTGCGTAAAGGCGGTAATGCGGTAGACGCGGCCATAGCCACGGCTTTTACCCTGGCAGTTACTTATCCCGAGGCTGGCAATATTGGCGGCGGTGGTTTTATGCTGGTCTGGTTTGACGGCAAAGCTTATTTTCTGGATTACCGCGAAACAGCGCCAGCAGCGGCGCACAAGGATATGTTTTTAGATGCCGACAAGCAGGTGATAAAAAACTTAAGTCTGATTGGTCACAAAGCCAGTGGTGTGCCCGGCACTGTCATGGGCTTGTGGTTGGCACACAAAAAGTTTGGTTCCCTGCCCTGGCAGGATTTAGTGGCTCCTGCAATTCATTATGCTGAAACAGGTTTTACCGTGGCAGAAAATCAGTACCAGTACCGCGCTGATTTACTGCAGCAACTGGAGGGTAAAACCAACTTTGCGCAGTATTTTGGCGCAATGAAAGCGGGCGAAAACTTTAAACAACCCGAACTGGCTGACACCTTAAAACGCATAGCGGCACAAGGCCCTGACGATTTTTACCGAGGCAAAACCGCACAGCTTTTGGTGGCAGAAATGCAGCGCGGCAATGGCCTTATCACTATGGAAGATTTAGCCGCCTATCGTGCCGGCTGGCGTGAAGCCTTAGTCACGCCATGGCAGGATAAACAACTCATCAGCGCCCCGCCGCCAAGTTCTGGTGGCATAGCGCTGGCGCAATTATTAGGCTTAAAGCAGCGTCGCAGCAGCGACTTTACTGGTGTTACTCACAATAGCAGTCAGTATGTACACTTAATCGCTGAGCTGGAAAAACGGGTTTATGCTGACCGGGCAGAGTATTTAGGTGACCCTGGTTTTGTCAAAGTACCGCAACAACAATTGCTCGACAGCAACTACCTCGATAAACGCGCTAAAGAAATTAATCCTTTAGCTATCTCAAAAACTAAGGCTATAAAGCCAGGCCTGGAGGGTTATCACACCACGCACTTTTCTATTCTGGATAAGCACGGCAATGCGGTCTCCAACACCTACACGCTGAACCTGGATTTTGGCAGCGGCGTGGTAGTGCAAGGTGCTGGTTTTTTACTGAATAACGAAATGGATGACTTTTCTGCCAAACCCGGTGTGCCCAATGTTTTTGGCGTAGTAGGCAACGATGCCAATGCCATAGCACCGGGCAAACGCATGTTATCTTCCATGACGCCCAGCCTGTTGGTCAAAGACAATCAGGTCGAGCTGGTGGTTGGTACGCCGGGAGGCTCCACCATCATCACCTCTATTTTCCAGGTGATCACAAATCTGTTCGACTTCGACATGCCACTGCAACAGGCCGTGGCCGCCCCACGTTTTCATCACCAGTTATTGCCCAAGGATCAGATCACCATGGAGCCTTACGGTCCGCTCTCAGCAGAAGTGCAACAACAGCTGAGACAAAAAGGTTACAAGCTGCATACCCAAGGCTGGAATTTAGGTGACGTGCAAGCGATACAAGCAACTCCAGAAGGTGTGCAAGCAGCGGCAGATCCGCGTTCACGGGGTGTAGCTAAAGTCATTCAGTATTAGTGCCAAATAGTCTTTGGCTTGTCGTCATACTCAAAGGTACTGCTCCAGCGCCAGGTAACTGCGCTGGGCAACCTTTTTCACAGAAAAATCCTGCTGCTGCCCATCAAATTGCCACAACATCAGCGCACTGAGTAATTCAGATTTTTTACCCGCATGGCGGGTTAACAAACAATCACTTTGAATGATGCTTTGTGTGCCATAGAGCTCAGCTTCAAATTTTTGCAGCAAAGGCAGACAACAAAAGCTCCTGCGGTTTAAGCCTGCCTCCTTATCACACGCCTCAGCCCAACATGAAGAACTTTCATAGTGCAGATGAAATAAAACCACTTTTCTTCGTCCAACTATCAGCGTATAACTGACACATAAATTTTAGACGTCCAGACTTCTTAATGGATATTTGTGGCAAATAACAGCGCATGAGAGAGCAAAGACGATGAGCAACTTCAAATTCAGCATTCACAGCATTGGTTTTGATGAAAATTATCAACCAGCCAACAACACCCGTATCACCACCAACTTTGCCAACTTGGCTCGTGGTGAGCGCCGTCAGCAGAATTTGCGTAACACTCTGGCGATGATCAACCAGCGTTTTAATCATCTGGTCAGTTGGGATAACCCAGACTCAAGCCGCTATTCGCTACAACTGGATATTATCTCTGTGGCTATCCAGATAGAGGGCGCCTGCACACACCATGATCAGCAGTTTCCGGCCATCGAAGTATTAAAAACCACTATTCTCGACCACAAAACTAACCAGCGTATTGAAGGCATAGTCGGCAATAACTTTTCCTCTTATGTGCGGGATTATGATTTTAGCGTGGTGCTGCTGGAACATAACAAAAACCAGCCGGGCTTTAGTATTCCGGAACAGTTTGGTGATTTGCATGGAAAACTCTTCCAATTGTTTGTCAATTCAGAAACTTACCAGCAGCACTTTCACAAAAAACCTGTGATTTGCCTGAGCGTATCCGACAACAAAACCTACCAGCGCACCAGCAATCAACATCCGGTGTTAGGGGTGGAATACCTGCCAAATGAAACTTCATTAACAGAGCAATACTTCAAAAAAATGGGCTTAGAAGTGCGTTATTTTATGCCTGCTGGCAGCGCCGCGCCTTTGGCTTTTTACTTTTTTGGCGATTTACTGAACGACTACAGCAACCTGGAGCTGGCCAGCACCATCAGCACCATGGAAAGCTTCCAGAAAATCTACCGGCCAGAAATTTACAACGCCCATAGCGCGGCCGGTGAGCGTTATCAGCCAAACTTAAAGAATCCTGATCACGCCTTAACAGACATTGTCTACGACAGAGCAGAGCGCAGCCGCTTAGCAGTAGAACAAGGCAAGTTTGCCCAAGAGCATTTTATAAAGCCGCACCAGGCGCTGTTAAACCGTGTGCTGGAGCAAGGCTCAGCTTTAAAAACAGCGCAGCGTTAAAGGCAGCGCAGCGATAAACACCATCTTTCATTGAACGAGCGAGCAATACATTCATGAACAAATTACTTCCAACGTCAACGGCCGGCAGCTTACCTAAACCGTCCTGGCTGGCCCAACCTGAAACTTTATGGTCGCCGTGGAAATTGCAGGGCGAGGAATTAACAGACGGCAAACAGGACGCTTTGCGTTTGTCGCTGCAGGAACAACAACAGGCTGGCATTGATATCGTCAGTGACGGCGAACAGTCGCGCCAACACTTTGTCACCACCTTTATCGAACATCTGGACGGCGTTGATTTTCAAAAACGCGAAACAGTGCGTATCCGCAATCGTTACGACGCCAGTGTGCCTACCGTAGTTGGCCCTGTCAGTCGGCAAAAACCTGTGTTTGTGGAAGACGCCAAATTTTTACGCCAGCAAACCAACCAACCTATTAAATGGGCGCTGCCAGGCCCTATGACCATGATAGACACGCTGTACGACGCCCATTACAAAAGCCGCGAAAAGCTGGCCTTTGAGTTTGCCAAAATTCTGAATCAGGAAGCGAAAGAACTGGTGGAAGCTGGTGTCGACATTATCCAGTTTGATGAGCCCGCCTTTAATGTGTTTTTTGATGAAGTAAACGACTGGGGTATTGCCGCTTTAGAGCAAGCCGCTGACGGTCTTAAGCAGCTGCAATGCGAAACCGCAGTGCATATTTGCTACGGCTATGGCATTAAAGCCAATACCGACTGGAAACAAACGCTGGGCACTGAGTGGCGCCAGTACGAAGCGGTATTTCCGAAGCTGCAACAATCCAGCATCGATATTATCTCGCTGGAATGTCACAACTCACGGGTGCCTATGGAGCTGTTAGAACTGATCCGCGGTAAAAAAGTCATGGTCGGTGCTATAGATGTCGCCAACCACAACATCGAAACACCAGAGGAAGTAGCAGCGACTTTGCGCCAGGCGCTTAAGTTTGTCGACGCCCACCACCTCTACCCTTGCACTAACTGCGGCATGGCTCCGCTGCCGCGACATATAGCACGAGGCAAACTCAATGCCTTAGCAGCAGGAGCAGAGATAGTGCGCAGGGAACTGGCGGCCAGGTAATAATGGGTTGAATGCGGCCGTTAACTACTCAAGTTTCTGCCTGATATTTTGTGCATTAAGCTATTAGTGCACAAAATAAAATACAAAAAGCAACTACTGCACGCAGTCAACCTTAGGGCAACAGTTCTAAGGATTAATCACCGGGTTTTAGTGTTTTATCATCCTAGGTTTTCGCATCGTGCCATTTATAGGTTTTAATGCATTTCAGGGAGAAGGTCACTCTGTTTATGAGTGATGAAGAAGGATGTTGGCAGATTTGAAGACTAAATAACTGACCTTCATTGTGATACATCAACAAAACAAAGTTAAATTTCAGAAGTTTGAACTAAGCCAACCTGTTCAGCCAGAATATGAAAAGCATCCACTGAACTGGCTGAAAGCCGTATCAATTTATCTATGGCCTCAGATTGGGTTACATCATCGGCTTCATACTTCGCAAAAGCGACCGGGCCGCCACCAAAGACTCTGGCAGCCTGCGCCTGTGTAATACCAAGTTGCTCGCGAATTGCTTTTACCTCAGCGCCAGTTAAAAAACCGTCTACCTGCTTTTTAAAAGCAACCATAGCGCGCTTGTTATCACGCAACTGAGCAGCGTCTGCCTGCTCTGAACCACAGTGATCACACACAGAGAAATGGCTAACGATAGCTGCAGTTTGCCCTTTATAGTCAACAAGCAAAGAGCCAAGCTGATGTGCTAAATATCCTTCGCCACATAAAGGGCAAAGATCTTTACCTTGCATACAACTCTCCTTTTTAGCTAACTGATGGGTGACTTGATACCACTAAAATCACCTGCACTGTTTTGTTGATCGTAAATGCTGGGATGGTTGTTGAAAAACAGCAGAGATACCACTAGCTTGAAAAACGCCGGTAAGTAGAAACACGAAGTCAAACTCAAGCAGTGGTTTGAATGAACACAAGCTAAAACTATTTTATTGACTAACGAAACAGCCGGAACTACAGTTCCCGGCAACACGGCCCCTATCGGTGACGCCACTTCGGTGACTGAACTGCTTAGGTTTTTTTTATTGCCAGCTGAGTGGCCAATCAGCTGTACTTCCCATACTCCTAAGATCCGGGCCCAAATGAGATAAGTTTGGAAAATCAAGGAGTTGTGCCCGCATCTTTTATTCATGTTATGAGTAGCGAATAGCCTAAGGTTAACTCCTGCTCTTATTAAATAAAGCATGAATAAGCTCAGGCCTTTCGCAGTGCCCCTATACCAGTGATAGCAAGCTCCAAAATTCCAACACAGCAGCAAGCTAAAAAACTACGATTTCACAATCTGGCTAACGCAGCTTTGTATACCTGATTGCGATCTCTTTTCCCTACCGCCACAACAGAGACCACAATCTCCAGATCCCGAACCTGATACACAAGGCGGAAACCTGCGCTCTGTAACTTGATTTTGTAACAGTCTTTCATGCCTCTAAGCTTAGCGGATTCAACATGAGGAGCCTCAAGGCGCTCTATCAACTTTTTCTTAAATTGTTCCCGGATCAAAGGTTCCAGCTTTTTCCATTCTTTCAAAGCTTCTTCTTTAAAAACCAGCTTATAGGTCATTAATATTGACCTCAACCTCCGGCTGATCAGCCCTTGCCGCAACCAAAGCCGCCAGCTCTAAATCCTCCAGGCGCTCCATTAAAGCTTCATAAGCTGCGGCTGGTACGCAGTAAAAAGCAGGCTGATTATGACTAAGAACAGCGACAGGAAAACCCTCACCCTGCGCTACTACCGCCATAGGGTTCTTTTTCAGCTCAGTAATACTGCAGGTTCGTTCCGCCAGAATACTGTGTACAGTTGCCATGGGAGATCCACCTTTGATTCGACACCTAATATAGGTCTTATTTTAGGTTTTATTTTCGGTTTAAGCCAGAGCTTTGCTGTATCTCACCAAATATACGACAAAGCTTTGCACCTACACCTAATACTCCGGCACTAACTCCAACTGTTCCAGCCGAATCGCCATGGCTTCCACTGAAACTTTAAAGTACTCCGCCAAAGACGGCACCGCATGGCCGTTGATGCTATCCAAACCCGCTAAGGCCCGCGCCAAGCCACGCGACGTTTTTAACTGCTTTTCTGTTTTCTTGTCGTTCTTACGATTGAGCAAGTCACGCAACACCTCATGGTTTAACACTTCCTCAGGAAAACGCTGTTTAAAAACGCTACATACCAGTTTTTCCGGCATTAAAAAACAGGCAGCAAAATAGTCGGCTTCTTTTTCGATAGAGTCTCTTTGGCCTCCGGTACTGCCATCAATAGGCTTGTCACGATGCAGGCCAGATTGTTGATGCATGATGGCATGACCAAGCTCATGAGCAGCGGTAAAGTTACGCACCGCAACTGGGTAACGCCTGGAGATAAACACTTCTTTCCTGTCTTTATCGATAATACCGGCCACATCAACACCAGGTTCTATTTCGCCCAAGGTATCTACTTCGTGGTAGGCGTAACCCAATAAATAAAACGCTTTTTCCGGGTTCAGTAACTGCACCGGTTCCTCTGGCACACCTTCAGGCCATAGGCTATCACGCTCAATGTAAGTTGAATGCGCCAACTGACGGGCTGCTTTGGCTATTTGCTGTAAAGCAATATGCCCCTGTTTATCTGCTGGCATATCCGGAAACTGCAGAACTGGTGGTTGTTCATCATGCTGATTATGCGCACAAGGGTTCTGGTGCCCACGCTGTAATGGGTGAATAGCGTCAGCTTCTGGCTTTGATAGCACAGCTTCAGGCTGAGCCGACATATCCACTTTTGCCCAAACCTCATCCGAGTTATCACCGTTGTTGAGCGATAAATAAGGGTCCTGATGCCCGTTATCTTCATAAACAGGCAGCAAAGCACTAAAGCCGCCATCCTCATCCATATGAGCATAAGGGTTATTCATTCGTAGCCTGTCGGCTTTGATCTGATCTTTTGATGCAAGCATAACTGTTACCTTTGGTACAAAAAACAATCAGTTAAGCTTAGTAGGGTTTTCGGGAAAGTGGTAAAAGTGCGATCTCAGGGCAATCAGGGACTTTTAACCAAGCCCCCAGCTTTATCAACAATAACTTCAATCGAGCATTACCCCAGTGAATAAACAACTCAGGAAGGGCATTTCACATACCAAACAGAGATGAGGCCAATCCAGCCTGTTCTATCTTTAATACAAATTAAATCACCTTTTTCAGTACGTTCGTAAGTAGCCTCACCTACCTGAATATGTCGTTTTTCTTTTCGATACTGCAGCACCAACATATAGGCTTTAGGCTTGTTACTTATGTACTTTCTTACCACAGGGCCGCTAATCACAACTTCAGTTTCAGCTGGGCTTAGCTCGTTACTCAAAATAATCAGACTGTGCGTGTAGAACACACCTAAAACAACAACAGAAGCCCAACTTAACCTATACGCCAGTACCCAGACGATGTAGGACGAAAGCAAAGCCATAGGCACAAAAAACGGCAGCAAAAAGACTTCGTTTGAGAACCTGATACGGAGTACCAGACTTAAGGTGACACAGCCAGCTACCCACATAATATAAGGGATCAGATTCAGCCCTGTGGTTGCTCGCTCAAGCTTATCCAGTGCAAAAACCTCTGGTTTTGCAAAGGCAAGCACCGCAGCTATCGGGAAAAACAACAACCCGGCAAACAACTCCATAGAGTCATAACGTGGATAAAACAGCACCCAGATAAAAAAAGCTGTGGTAAACATGAACATAAAAATTTTCAGCTTTTTCAAACCTGGCGTTGGCTCTGCTTGCTTTACTTGGTCTTGCACTATCAATTCCTTTTGTTGCTCTGTAAACGGCTGGTGGGTAAAAGTATTTTTCTCTACTGTCTAAGCTGAACCGCCCCATAAACTTCAGATAATTTTATAAATCAGGAGTTTTCAAAACTCCAATACCCACGAGATGGCCATTATCTATCAGTACCAGACCATTAATACCGTACTTATATACGCTGCCATTTCCCCACTTAAGGATAAAGGCCAGGTCAAAATCAACCACAGTCACTGGAGTATCATTAGAAGGCATTGACGGACCTAGCACAAAACGAGGGCAATGATCTCCAAGTCTGCCATTCCAACCTGACAAACAAGGCTCAATAGAAACAGGGAATAAACACTCAATCTCTAATAAATCACCGTCCTCAGATAACCAGATGCTTGTGCCATATCCAATATTTTTTACCACAGCAGAATCATTCATCAAGGCAGACTCAATCCCGTAAACAGGAATGCTGAGATCTGCATAGTAGCTAAACTTGTTGGAAGTATTCATATCAGTAAAGGCTCTCAATTCATCTCACGCCCAAGTAGACGTGCAATAAGCCCAATGATGCCTCGCTCTGGATAACTTGCTGACTTTGCTATGAAGAAATTACGTATCGCAAAGAACGCACAGACCAACCCGCAAGCAATTCCAATATATTGAAACCAATGCATTCTTCTGTTCATCACTTCGGAAAGAGCAAAAAGTATCTGACTATCACCATGAACCAGTATTTTGCTTTCAATCCATGCCGGGATGACGAAATAGAATATGACGAAAACCAGCACACCAAATGCTAATGCGCCCCACCATGGTAATCTGGCCCCGATATATACAGTGTCGGAAATAATAGATGTCTTTGATTTTCTTCGGTAATAACGTCTTGCCATAAAATCATCATCCTTAATCCATTAAGTGAACAAACAAAGCAAAATAGCGACTACTGTGAAACAAAATAACTGAGTATGTTCAAAGATCTTCAGCTTCCCGCTCGGCCAGGTCCATTTGTTTAAGTAAATCCTTTCCTACTAAAGAAACCGCTTTCAGAATACTTTGATCAACAAAGTTCAACCTGGCACTGGTTTCATGAACCAGATGCGCTTTTTTGTAGTCTGCTTGTTTGGTAAGAATTACAAAATACGATTCCAGAAGCTCGGTAGATGTTGTCGGTCTTTGCAGGGACTTTTTCACTTTTTGGTAAAACTTATCAATCTGTTCTTCGGAATCATCTGCTTCATCATCTGTTATCTCGTAAAACAATACTTCGGCAAAGCGCCTTTGAGACCAGCCCATGCGGTCAAGTGCTTGCTTGATTTTTTTCTGAACATCCAAAACTTTTGTCATTTGTCCCCGTTTGTCCCTGAAGGGTTAGTAACTTAGCTCCGTCAGCCAAGCTCTGCAAAGCTGACAACAATGAAATATTAACTTTAAACTTCGGCCTCAGCGGAGGCCTCAATAAATAGGAAAGTCACTATGACTAAACCAATGACTCAAACAGACGCTTCTCGTATTCAATCTGCTCAAGCCAAAAAAGGCGGCGGCAAGGTAGAAAAGTCGTCCTTTTCGTCCCGAGCCACCAAAGCAGGAGTGAGAAATGCCAGCGGCAAAACTCCACCACCAAATGGCCCGAGCAAAACAGGTAATCCTTCTGGCGGCGGCAGAGGCAACAACCCACCAAGTAAACGCTAAACCGCGTATTAATTAGAAAGCTGGTTTTTACCAGCTTTCTGTTTGTCGGCATGACCCAATATTTGCGCTGAATAGTTCTTTAAATTCTTTAGCTTTTGCAGACAAGTCCTGAGCATCGATTTTTTGCATGGTTTTGTCCAAGGCGCAAATACAGGCGGCAGCCAAACTATCGCGTCTGTCACGGGTTAACAAAGAACTATCTGGGTTAGCGCATGAACTAATGATTTGGTAAATAGCGCCAGTTGAGTAGCGCTTGGGTTCGAGGAAGTGCGAATCTACTTTCAGCGCGCCAACAATGCCAATGATTAAGGCAGTGCCTGTGCCGATCAATGGCTTTTTATATTGCCGGAAGGAGAAGCCTTGAAAGTTTTTTTCACACTTATGGCAGTGAACGTTTTCACCAAAAGCTATTTCATTACCTTCTTTACAATGTGGACATTCGATATGCATAAAATCCTTTTTCTGTCTTGATAGGGTCATTTTAAAAAATTTATCTCGCCAGACCTGATATCAAAATCCTTATATATTTTAATCAAAATTTAAAATTAACTGATTTGCCGTCGTAAAATTTAGCAGTCCCAGATCTTTGTCTTTTCTTATTACAGCATAGACGTCTTCAATATCAGACTCAATCAAATATCTTTTATAATAAGACACTCTTTCATATGCGACTATATCGCTAGGTCTATAAAAATCTAACTTTTCCGATATAAATTGAATTACTGAAAAGTCTATGGTTTTGACATATTTACTACGAATTGCTCTAAATATTCTAACGAGCGCACCTACCTCATTAGGATTATTTTTCAAAACAATTTTTAGTAGCCCATCGTCCATATCTGAAAAGTAATCGTCACCGCACATCAATCGCCGTGTTCTAATATTGAATATGACCGAATCCCAGTTCAACAAAGTAGTATTCAATAGATCATTCGGGTGTTGATAAATAACCAAACCTTGCTTAAAAGCCCATGTATCTTTTACGCACCAGATATCCAAATCCCAAGGAAAGAAATGAACTCTAAAACCCCCAAACTTATTTTTTGTATAAGTCAATCCTGACTGAAAATTTAAAAATTTCTCTAAGTCACTCACCTCACAATCAACAACTACGTCTATATCGGAGTAAAATTTTTTAACCCCCTGAATATAAATATCGCGGATTAATCCTCCAAAAATAAATATATCGTGATCAACCTGATCTTTTAAGCGACTCAGAAAAAGCTGAAAATCTCTTCGACTATCTATTTCGCTAAAGAAAAAGCGTTTCAGCCTTTTTTCTAAAACCGCCTTCCTCTGCCTATACGAAACGGTCATGACTTAAATAGGCCTCTTTTATATGATTCAAAATTATAAGTGCACATAGAAATAAGCTCATCATGCAGACTAATTAAATAGCTGTCTGTCATACCTGATATAGCATCAGTCAACAACTGCGCTTCCTTATATTCCGTAGGCAGATCATTAGTGCTATCTTCAAATATACGCCTATAATTCTCTGAAATTCGCTTATATGCATAATTACCAAAAGGCGTATTCCAGAGAAGATTCTCTTTATTTTCGAGACGACCATGAACCGCAATCCAAAGCATATTCATCAAGTTTTGAATATAGTTGAACCCCTCGAGCTCGAGCTTTAAAACTGCTTTATTAGTATAACCCCATTTCATGTCAAAACTTTTTAGTGCTTTACAAAGAAGTTTTCCATTACTATTTGATATTATATCTTTAGGTTGTTTAGAACCTTCTGTTAAACTAGCGATTTCACTTCCGAAATACTCTACTGTAGCTGAAACAAGCTCGGTAATTGCTGCAACTCTGAACATTTGCATGCTGATATCATTTAATTCGCTTGGAGTTAAATCGTTCTTTTTAAATTCATCAAACTTTTCTAAAGACTTTTTTGTAACCTTTTCAATTATCTGCGCTTGTTTCAACTCGATAGCGCTTGGATCTTCAGCACTTTTTGTCTTATCAGCAAAGCTATTTAAATGTTCAATAAGATCATGAAATGATGCCAATCCTTTCTTTATAATATCCTCCGCATCAAGAACAGAGTATGCAATATCATCACACGCCTCCATAATATAAGTTAATGGGTGCCGGACACCTTCCTCTAGCCCCGTTTCCTTCCATACCTCTTTGACAATATCCTGCTCAGAATAGAAGAAACCATGCTTTTTCCATAACCCCTTACACATATTAGAATACGATGACCTTGGGTATTTAATAACACTCGCTAGGGTTGCATATGTAAGATTAATACCATACTTATCATTAAGTATTTGCAATTTAGTTAATAATCTAAATGTTTGGGAATTACCATCAAACATATAGAAATCATTATACGTCTCATCTTTAGGGAAAAAATCTTTGTTATTAGAGAACCAATGTTGAATTGCTTTTTCACCTTGATGCCCAAATGGAGGATTACCAAGATCATGCGCCAATCCTATAGCAGCTAACAGTGACGGAACGACCCTCTCCAATCTACTCTTTCGTTTATCTAGGCGGTGGTCTGCGAATAGGTTAGGTTTGTCAAACGCTAATTGAGTTCCGATGCTGCGCGCTAAATTTGAAACTTCATATGAGTGCGTCAATCTAGTTCTCACGCTATCATTTTGCTCTAATGGAAACACCTGTGTTTTATCTGCCATTCTTCTAGTAGGTGCCAAGAACAGAATTCTGTCGTAATCTCTTTCAATTTCTTCACGTCCCCCGTTTTCGGCTGTACTTTCCCCTTGGCTTCTTGTACGGTTTTTTGCTGTATCTTTCCTTCGACTGTTATTAAAGAGTAAATTCCATTCCATAAAAACCTCATAGAGATATCATTGTTTGATTGAAATACTTGCTTAAAAAGTTAATGAAGCACGTGAGCACATTTCGGGAACTTATAGATGTTTTATCTACCACTAAGCTGTCCCTGTTAATGACTATAAACTAAGTTAAAGTAGAGAGAAACATGCGCGAGCAAAGTTAAAAATTAAGTAAACCTACTATAGGGTATACAACTTAGCAAAACTCGACAAAAGGATATCTTTTAGAGTAAATCAACTGCTAATCATTTGCCCTCACCATCTACAATCAGATAACTCCAATAGCAGGTAGCAAGCTGGAGTCAAACAAAAGCTACAGCGATCGAAGTGTTTGTTCGTTCAGCGAAGCATAAAGAATGAGGCCGAGTGCAAATCCCAAACAGGTGTATATCAATAGGTAATAAAAAAACCCGCCAAAAGGCGGGTTTTTCAATCAATTTCAGTGCCTTAACTCAAAAATTTCACTTACCGATAATCTTCCGGACTAGGGCAAGCACACATCAGGTTGCGGTCGCCGTATACGTCGTCGATACGGGTGACTGTTGGCCAGAATTTGTTTTCTGCTACGTACTGTGCAGGGAATGCAGCGTACTGACGCTCGTATGGGCGGTCCCAGCTTGGGTCGAAAATATCTTCCATGGTATGAGGGGCGAAATGCAGCGGGTTGTTGTCTGCAGTCCACTCCCCTGCTTCTACCTTAGCAATTTCATTGCGGATAGAAGTCATGGCGGTGATAAATTTGTCCAGTTCCACTTTGCTTTCAGACTCAGTAGGCTCGATCATCAGCGTGCCGGCTACCGGGAATGACATAGTTGGGGCGTGGAAGCCGTAGTCCATTAAACGTTTGGCGATGTCCATTTCGGTCACGCCAGTTTTTTCTTTTAATGGACGCATGTCGATAATACATTCGTGCGCTACGCGGCCGTTGGTGCCTACGTACAGTACCGGGAAGTGTTCGCCCAGTTTCTTCGCCATGTAGTTGGCGTTTAAAATCGCCATTTCAGTGGCTTGACGTAAACCGTCGCCGCCCATCATTTTGATGTACATCCAGCTGATTGGCAGAATGCCTGCGCTACCAAATGGTGCTGCAGAGACTGCGCCGTTGTTTGCGCCTGTGCCTTCAATTTTCACGACTGCGTGGTTTGGCATAAACGGAGCCAATTGTTTTTTCACACCGATAGGACCCATACCTGGGCCGCCACCGCCGTGAGGAATACAGAAGGTTTTGTGCAGGTTTAAGTGCGATACGTCAGCACCGATAAAGCCAGGAGAAGTAATACCTACCTGAGCGTTCATGTTGGCGCCGTCCATATACACCTGGCCACCGTGTGCGTGAACTATGTCACACAGCTCGCGGATAGACTCTTCGAATACACCGTGGGTAGATGGGTAAGTCACCATGATGGCGGCTAACTTGTCTGATACGGCTTCGGCTTTGGCTTTTAAATCGGCCATGTCGATGTTACCGCTCTTGTCGCAGTCTACCAACACCACTTCAAAGCAGGCCATAGCTGCTGTAGCAGGGTTAGTACCGTGCGCAGACACAGGAATTAAACACACGTTACGGTGCGAATCGCCGCGGCTTTCGTGGTATTTACGAATGGCGATCATACCGGCGTATTCGCCTTGTGCGCCTGAGTTTGGTTGCATAGACACAGCGTCGTAGCCTGTGATCTCTACTAACCAGTTGGCCAGCTCGCCAATCATGTCGTAGTAACCTTCAGCCTGGTCGCGTGGCACGAATGGGTGCAATGAACCAAATTCTGGCCAGGTCACCGGGATCATTTCGGCTGTAGCATTTAACTTCATGGTGCACGAACCTAAAGAAATCATTGAGTGGTTCAGTGCTAAGTCTTTGTTTTCCAGCTTTTTGATATAACGCAGCATTTCAGTTTCGCTGTGGTACTGGTTAAATACCGGGTGCGTTAAGTACTTAGAAGTACGAACCAAATCAGCAGGAATAGAGTTTGAGCCTTTGGCTACTATGTCAGCGTCCAGCTTAGTGACGTCTAAGCCATGACCAGCGCCGAGAACTATGTCAAATAACTGAGCGATATCGGCTGCTGATGTCAGTTCGTTAAAGCTTACGCTTAAGCTCTCGGCGATATCAGTACGTAAATTCACTTCAGCGGCGATGGCGCGGGCTACCACAGCGGCGCGGTCAGCCACTTTAAAGGTCACAGTATCGAACCAGGTGTTGTGAACTAATGATACGCCTTTGGCTTGCAGGCCAGCTGCAAAGACGTCAGCAGAACGGTGAATACGTTCAGCGATGTTTTTCAGGCCTTCAGGGCCGTGGTACACAGCGAAGAATGACGCCATGTTCGCCAGTAATACCTGTGCAGTACAGATGTTGGAGTTAGCTTTTTCACGACGGATATGCTGTTCACGGGTTTGCATGGCCATACGCAGTGCCTGATTACCACGGCGGTCTTTTGACACACCTATGATACGGCCTGGCATAGAACGTTTGTAATCGTCACGGGTAGCGAAGAATGCTGAGTGTGGGCCACCAAAAGCCATAGGTACACCAAAACGCTGGGCAGAACCTAAAACCACGTCTGCGCCTAATTCGCCTGGCGATTTTAATAACAGTAAGCTCATCATGTCAGAAGCTACTGCTACTACGGCTTTTTTCGCTTGTAAGGCAGCGATTAAAGCGCTGTCGTCACGCACTTCACCCGTCGTTGAAGGGTACTGTAATAAAGCACCAAAGACGTCGTGGTTTACTGCGTCAGTGGCTTTGCCAATGATCACGTCAAAACCAAACATTTCAGCACGGGTGCGCACTACGTCTATCGTTTGTGGGTGTACGTCGTCAGCAATAAAGTAAGTGTTGGCTTTGCTTTTTGCTACACGTTTAGCCAGCGCCATAGCTTCAGCAGCGGCAGTGGCTTCGTCCAGTAATGAAGCTGATGCCAGCTCCATACCTGTTAAATCTAAAGACACTTGTTGGAAGTTCAGCAGAGCTTCTAAACGGCCCTGAGCAATTTCTGGCTGGTATGGGGTGTACGCAGTGTACCAGCCCGGGTTTTCTAACACGTTACGTAAAATCACGTTGGGTGTCAGTGTTGGGTGGTAGCCCATACCAATGTAGCTTTTGAACATTTTATTTTTGCTCGCAGCCGCTTTTAAGTACGCCAGAGCGTCCGCTTCAGTTGTGGCTTCACCAGTTGCCAATGGCTTTGGCAGGCGAATGGAAGCAGGCACAGTTTGTGCGATCAGCTCTTCCATGCTGCTTACGCCTAATTCAGCCAGCATAGCTGCTGTTTCGTTAGCGTCCGGGCCTATATGGCGTTGAATAAATTCCTGATGGTTCGCAAGTTGCGACAGGGTTTTCACAGCTGAAGTGGTCATGCCTTGAAGTTCCTAAATGGTCTTTACAATATGTTGGAGATTACGCACAGCAGTGGGTTTTGGCCCAGCTGTTGGTAAAATCCCTGTTGGGGGTATAAACCCCGCCTAACCTTGGTTTAATTACCCTAAGTAATTGATGTTGCAGTCAACAAAGCTGCAGCTTCAAGCACGACGGGTAATTAAAAGCCCTGTGCGGACAGGGCTTTTATATTTATTTTTGCGTCGACTTATTCTGAATCCACAACGTTCTGATAACCAGCGGCGTCTAATAAGCCTGCCAGTTCAGATTCGTCAGAAATCTTGATTTTGAACATCCAGCCGTCACCGTATGGTGCACTGTTTACCAGCTCTGGAGAATCGTTTAATGCATCGTTTACTGCAACGATTTCGCCAGATACCGGAGCGTAGATGTCCGATGCTGCTTTTACAGACTCAGCTACAGCTACGTCGTCGCCCTGAGCAACTACATCACCAACGTCTGGTAATTCAACAAATACCATGTCACCTAACAGGTCCTGAGCGTGCTCAGAAATACCTACGGTGAAAACGCCATTGCCTTCGTCACGAACCCATTCGTGTGACGGAGCGTACTTTAATTCGTTAGGGATGTTGCTCATTGTTATATTCCTTGGTGCTGTTGTGCTTATGTGCTGTTTAATTGCAGTCAGTCTACAAACTGACTCTGGCAAACAACATAGCGAAGCTATGCTTTTGCCGCAAGCTTATGACGGCTCGCCTTGTTTGTTTGTTTTCCAATCAACAGATAACAAACAAAACAAGCCGCTGTATTTAAATCAGATTACTTTTTTACCCAGACGAACAAAGTTAGGTTTTACGACTTTTACCTGAACCAGTTTGCCGCGGATATCCACTTCTGCTGTGTCGCCAGTCGAAGCTGGTACACGGGCCATAGCGATACTGAAACCTAAAGTAGGTGAGAAAGTACCAGAAGTGATTTCGCCTTCGCCGCCTTCAGTCACCACTTTTTGGCCGTGACGTAATACGCCTTTTTGTTCCATCACTAAACCTACCAGCTTCATAGTGCCAGCGGCTTTTTGTTGTTCCAGTGCAGCACGGCCAATAAAGTTACGGTCGCTTGGTTCCCACGCAATAGTCCAGCCCATATTGGCTGCCAGCGGAGATACGGTTTCGTCCATATCCTGGCCATACAGGTTCATACCTGCTTCTAAACGTAAGGTGTCGCGAGCGCCTAAACCAGCTGGTTTTACACCAGCGTCCAGCAGTTTTTGCCAGAAGTCAGCGGCTTCTTCGTTAGGTAAAGAGATTTCATAACCGTCTTCGCCTGTGTAGCCAGTCGTAGCAATAAACAAAGAACCTGCCTGAACACCAAAAAATGGCTTCATACCAGCTACAGCTGCTTTTTGCTCTTCTGTTAATAAGGTGGCTACTTTGGCTTTGGCTTGTGGGCCTTGCACTGCAATCATGGCGAACTCTGGGCGCTCGGTTACAGTGACGTTATAAGCTGCGGCTTGCTGGTTGATCCAGGCTAAGTCTTTTTCGCGGGTGGCTGAGTTGACGACTAAACGGAAGAAGTCTTCTGCCAGGAAATACACTATTAAGTCGTCAATCACGCCACCGGCTTCGTTTAACATGCCGCTGTATAAGGCTTTGCCTGACACAGTCAGTTTGTTGACGTCGTTGGCGAGTAAATAACGCAGGAAGTTACGGGTGTTTGGCCCTTTCAGGTCAACGATAGTCATGTGAGAGACGTCGAACATACCAGCGTCCTGGCGGACATTGTGGTGTTCTTCAATTTGTGAACCGTAGTTCAGCGGCATATCCCAGCCGTGAAAGTCCACCATTTTTGCGCCACATTCGACATGCTTTGCGAATAATACTGTTTGTTGGGCCATCTATTTTTCCCCAGTTTTTTTACCCGCTGTAACTTCAAGCTACTTGGGTATTGCTGCCGAAGCAGACAACTAATTCTGGCCTGCGCTGCTGGAGCTTTTCAGGCCGCGTGAACAACAGGAACTTGTCATCAGGTCGTCACAGAAATCTGCTTATAACCGGATGGCATTTTTAAGATGAACCGGATTATAACCGAAGGCACCAGAGGCCAACAGCCCCTTTTGGATTAGATTTAATAATGCGAATGGCAAGATTGTCGCCAACAACCCTGCCATTCTAGGCCTTTGAATAACCTGTCACTTGGCTGCAGGTCTTGCTTTTAAAGGAAGATCGCCAGAATCACCCAAAGCCGCTGCCATTATTTTTTGTTTTACGAAAGGTAGTTTGTCGGTAAGCTTCATTCCCACACCGCGAACTAATTTCAGCAGCGGGTTTTGGCGGCCAAAGCCTTGTTTAAAGGCTTCCATAGCGGCGATCAGAGTTTGAGCTTCGGCTTTGCGCCAGCGCTCGTAATTTCGCAGCATACGTTGCTCGTTAATAGGTTTTTGCGCGTTAATTTGCTGACCTATTAGTTCTGCTAATGCGGCAACGTCCATTAAACCCAGGTTCATGCCTTGCCCCGCCAGCGGGTGAATGGTGTGAGCAGCGTCGGCCACCAGCACGGTTTTATTCAATACCCATTCGCTGGCATAACGCATTTTTAGCGGGTAGCTGTTGATGTCCGATTCAATCTGCAACAAACCCAGCACAGAATTACTGGCTGCTGTTAAAGCCTTATTAAACTGATCGGCGGGCATAGCTTGTAATTTAGCGGCCTGCTCAGGGCTGGTACTCCAGACAATAGAAACCAAGTTCGGATCGGCCAAAGGCAATAAGGCCAATGGGCCTGTTGGTAAAAACACCTGACGGGCGCAGCTTTGATGCGGTTCAGTGGTACGGATTTGTGCCACTAAAGCCTGATGCTGGTAATCCCAAAAGGCGATAGGCATCTGTAGTTGTTGGCGGACAAAAGAGTTAGCGCCATCAGCAGCTACCAGCAGTTTGCACAGGATCGGGCTTTGATCTTGCAGCGTCAGCAGGTTTTGTTGCTCGCTATTGCTGATGCTTTGAATCGTGCTTTGAAACAGGCAACTGACATTAGTTTTGCTTTGCAGTTTGCGGTAAAGCACGGCACGCAGCTGTTCGTTATCCACTATAAAACCCAGCTCGTCACAACCTTGCTCCAACGCAGAAAACTCAATGCGGCCAAAACTATCGGCTTCCCATACCTTCATATCGCTATAAGGCGCAGCTGATGTTAAATCCTGCCAGACGCCAAGCTGACTCAACAGGCGTTTTGACGCCTGATTCAGCGCGCTCACCCGCTTTAAGCTGGGTGTAACAAGCTCTGGCGCCGGTTCTTTATCAAGCACGGCAATTTTAAGCGGCAAGTCGGCAAGCAATAGTGCAAGCGTTAAACCTGCACTGCCTGCACCTACTATACAAATATCATTTTCGACCATTGGTGATCTCTTTTTTAGGCGAAGGTTCTTTTTTAACTCAGCTGCGCCTTTAACTGGCGAATAGAATTTAGCCCCATGGCCTGGTTAGCCACGACTTGTTTTAATTCAGGACAAAGGTTTAACGCGAATAAGCCAGTATTACGGCCAAGCGCCATCAGGCGCGATGAATTAGAAAATATCCGCACCAGAGAATCGGTATACAAAATCACTTGCTGCATATCTGGCAAACGCGCCTGTTGATAGGCTTTGGTCAACTGATAACAACCAGCGTCTGTCTGATGTTTTTGCAGCAACAAACTTAAACTAAAAATATCGCGGATAGCGAGGTTAAAGCCCTGCCCCGCTATAGGGTGCAGGTTATGCAAACTATTGCCGAGTAACAGAGTGCGATGGCGCGCCGCTTCAGTGGCCCGCTTTAAACTTAAGGGATAAACCACCCGCTGACCGACAGATTTAAATACCCCTGCCCTGTGGCCTGCGGCTTGTTGCAAAGCTGCTAAAAACGCTGCGTCGCTTTGGTTTAAATGCTGTGCTGCTTGTTCTGGCGTTAAAGTCCAGACCAACGAATAACGCTGCCGGGTTAAAGGCAATAAAGCCAAAGGCCCTGTTGGCGTAAAACGCTCAAAAGCTTTGTGTTGATGCGAGTCGCTTAAACCTATATTGGCAATCAGCGCATGCTGCTGATAATCATCCGACTTCAGTTCAAAACCAGCTAAGCTTCGGCTGGGAGACAAACCGCCCTCTGCTATCACCAGTAATTTCGCGTGCAGCACAGCGCCACTTTTCAGGCTGACCTGCTGCAACTCTGCTGTTGGGTTTAAGGCTTGAATGGCATCCTTGTAAAACCAACTTAAGCGGCCATGTGCTGTGAAGGCTTTAAGCTTTTGCCATAAGACTTCACCTATGGCTTCAACTTCAATCACCTGCCCTAACGCGGATAACTGATGATCGGTTGCATTTAAATAAGTTTTACCAAAATGACCACGATCAGAGATATGGATATGTTTGATAGCACAGCCGCTTTGATGCAACTCCTGCCACAGGCCCCATTGCTGCAGCAGCTCTACACTGCCATGGGCCAGCGCTATGCTGCGGCTATCAAAGCTGGCTTTAGAAGGTTGTTCTCCTGAAGCCAGTTCAGGGCTTTGCTCCACGATAGCCAGCTTTAATGCAGGGTTTTGACTGAGCAGCACATAAGCCAGCAGCGACCCGGCCATACCGCCGCCTGCGATCACCAGATCCAAAGCTTGTTCTGCACTGCGATTGTCTGACATCCGTCCATCCTGTTGTTAGCTGTGGCCCTGCGCCATTAAAGCTTCGATTTCGGCAATTTCTTTCGGCACTAAGTCTGTTAAGTTGTCGTGCCCTTGTGCTGTGACCAGCAAATCATCTTCAATCCGTACAGCCAGGCCCCACCACTTCGGATCACAAGGCGACCCTGTGGGGATGTATAAACCCGGCTCTATGGTTAAAATCATGCCTGGGGCAAAAGGCCGCTCTTCGCCAGCAACTTTGTAAGCACCAACATCATGTACGTCTAAGCCTAACCAATGGCCTAAGCCATGGATAAAATAGGCTTTGCAGGCGTTGTCTTTCAAAAGTTGTTCCAGCTCGCCCTGTAAAATGCCTAACTCCAGCAAACCTTTGGTTAGTTCTAAACAAGCAGCGTCGAGCGCATTTTTAAACTTATTGCCAGGTTTCACCTCTGCACAGGCGGCGTACTGCGCATTTAACACCACCTGATACAAGGCGGCCTGTTCCGGGCTGAACTTACCGCTAACCGGGAAAGTACGGGTGATATCCGCCGTATAGCCCTGATACTCAGCGCCAGCGTCAATCAGCACTAAATCACCGTCTTTGAGCTGGCTGCTGTTGTCGGTGTAATGCAAAATACAGCCGTTTTCACCAGCACCCACAATGGTGTTATAGCCAGGGAAACGTGCGCCATGCATAGCAAACTCATGCAGGATATGGGCTTCAAGCTGATACTCCCACACACCAGCTTTGGCAGCTTGCATCGCTCTTTTATGCGCTTTGGCACTGATATAACCGGCCTGGCGCATCTGATGAATTTCTTCTTCATCTTTAAACAAACGCATTTCGGCTGTGACAGGCCGTAAATCCTGCTGCACTGTGGGTGCCATGTAGCCCCGTTTAGGGTAACGCCTTAAGGTGGCTAAGGTAGCTGCTACTTTAGCGTCAAATTCTGCGTAAGAGCCCTGCGCATAATAAAGCGTAGTTTTTTGATTCAGTGCTTTTAACAGCTCGTTTTCCAGCTCTGCAACAGACAGCGCATCTACACCCAATACAGCTTTGGCTTGCTCTGGCCCTAAACGGCGGCCTTGCCAGATTTCAGCCAACTGGTCCTTAGGGCGGCACAGCAACAGACTAGCAGTGTGGCCAGAATTGTCTTTGCTTAAGATCAAAAGCGCATCGGGTTCGTTAAAACCTGTCAGATAAAAGAAGTCGCTGTCCTGACGAAAAGGATATTCAGTGTCGCGGCTGCGGGTTAATTCCACCGCAGCTGGTACCAACACTACGCTGTTGTTTGGGATAAATGTAAGCAAGCGCTCACGTCTGTTTTGATGGAGACTCAAATTCATTGCGAAAGGCTCTTAATGCAAAGTTTTATTCTGAACTTCGTTTTTGCTGAATTTCAGCCCTACTTCGTTAAAGCAAGTCAGCACCAGCAAACGAATATGCTCCAGCACTAAAAAGTACGACTCTTCGTTACTCTCGGCGCTGTTGTCATCTATGGCGAATACGTCAATTTTGGTAATTTCGGTCAGCTCTTCTATCGCATCTTTTACTTCAGCCGAACAAATGGATAAATCGTTCTGTTGAATAGCAAAACCGACCAAAAAAGACTGGGTCCATTCGACCATAGCTTCAAGACGTTCCGGCAGAGAATCGTCGTCACCTGGCAGCAATAAGGCAAAGGAATAGTCGGTCTGTGCCAAAGATTCGGACGTTTGCATAATTAAATCAGAAATATCTGCTTTAACAGGGGCAGATAAGGCTTGTCCATCATTTAAGAAGTCATGCAGAACTGGTAAAATCTTCGCCGGTTCTGCGCTCACACCACCACTTAGCAAACCTGCGATCAAGCCATGTACTTCGGCGGCCGACGCCATCAGGTAAGATTGATCCAGCAAACTGGTCCAGTGATCGTAAGATTTAAAACTTTCTGTCGTCATAATTTTTCGGCCCAAGCGACTTTTCAAGGCAGCTATCCTACCATTTGCTGGTTCTACCCGCCAACAGATGGACGCCCCAATCGCAGGCCTGAGGGAACTACCATGCATTTACGTAAATTTCGTCCCGTTGACCCACCTCCGGCTGAAGCTGTAGTGAAAAAACCTGTAGTAAAACCTGCCGCCAGTGCAAAACCTAAGCAACTGACGATTTCGGTTTTAGGCCGGGTATTAAAAGTGTCCTGCCCTTTGGGTGAAGAACAACGGCTGCAAGCGGCCATTGATGAACTGGAACAACGAGTCGCAAGTACAAAATTCAAACCAGGCGTGCATATGAATGAGGACGTTTTGCTGATGATTGCTCTAAATTTATGCAATGAGCTCGTCGAAGTGAAAAAGAAGGCGGAATAATCAAAAAGCTGGTGTTATACTGAGTTCGTTCTCTGAGTTGTCAGTGATTAGGTAGATGTCCCTGAGCCGATAATTGTTTTACTTTAGGGGCTCCTTCTTGTTGCTTTTGTGCAGGCTCGGCTCGTACCGAGAAGCCTACGGTGACAAACTGACTCCCGCCTTGAACCTTAGGTTCAAGGGCTGATACTTGACACGGCAATTCGGAGACAATTTTATCCCTAGTTCTTGAAGCCGCAGCTTTGATGGCTTCACTCCCTCAGCTCAATCATAGAGACAGTCTTAAAACTGCAGCTTTGCAGCTCACCCTTTCTGTTTTATAGTCCGGTTTATTTTTAAAATCTCAGGTTCAGTGTTTTGACTTCACGCCAACAGCTTCGCAGCCATGTTCGTCATTTGCGCCGTTCTTTATCTGCAGAGCAGCAGCACCAGGCCAGTCTGGATTTAGTAAAGCAGTTACTGCCTCGCCCTGAAGTACAGCAAGCTCAGCACATAGCTTTATACCTGACCAATGATGGTGAGCTGGATACCATGCCTCTTATTCAGGCCTTGTGGCAGCAAGGCAAAAACTTGTACCTGCCGTTATTGCATCCTGTCGTGCCTGGTTATCTGGTGTTTCAGCTTTATACCCCAACGACTTTGTTACAACCCAATCAGTTCGGTATTGGCGAGCCAGAGCTGAATTGCAGTCTGCTTTGCCCTGTCAGCCAGTTGGATCTAATCTTTACACCTTTAGTAGCTTTTGATCTGCAAGGCCAACGTTTGGGCATGGGTGGCGGCTTTTATGACAGAACCTTAAGTCAGTTAGATTCTGCTGCCACAAAACCACAGCTGATTGGCTTAGCCCATGATTGCCAGCAAGTGGAATCAGTACCAATCGAAGCCTGGGATATTCCTCTCCCCTTCATTTGCACTCCCAGCCGTTTTCGTAGTTTTAGTGAACAATAAGTAAATACTAAAATTCTTTCAGCTGTTTTGCCTTTTGCCCCTTTTGCCCGATCCCCCTTTTCGGCTACTATCCGTCTGTATGGCTAAACGCAGTAAAACAAAAACGGTACCCCAATGACTCAAGATCAGATGAAAAAAGCCGCTGCCTGGGCAGCTTTAGATTACGTAACAGCTGGCACTATTGTCGGTGTAGGCACAGGTTCTACCGTTAATCACTTTATTGACGCGCTCGCTACTATCAAAGATCAGATCAAAGGGGCGGTTTCCAGTTCAGTGCAATCGACTGAAAAAATGCGTGCTTTAGGCATTACCGTGCTGGATTTAAACGAAGTGGAAAGTTTTGCTGTGTACGTTGATGGCGCAGACGAAATTAATCCGCGAAAGCATATGATTAAAGGCGGTGGCGCAGCGCTGACCCGTGAAAAAATTGTCGCAGCTGTGGCCCAAAAGTTTGTTTGTATTGTCGATCAAACCAAACAAGTGGATGTGCTTGGCAAATTCCCTTTGCCCGTGGAAGTCATTCCTATGGCCCGTGCTTATGTAGCGCGCGAGCTGGAAAAATTGGGTGGTCGCCCGGTGTGGCGCGAAAACGTAGTGACCGACAACGGCAATATTATTTTAGATGTGCACGGCCTGAGCATTACAGAGCCAGAAGAATTAGAACAACAAATAAACAACCTGGTCGGCGTAGTCACCAACGGTATTTTTGCCCGTCGTGCGGCAGATATCGTATTAGTTGGAACGGCTCAGGGTACTTTAGTGCTGAACTGAATTTAAATTGCAACAAGTTAAAGAGAAGTAAAATGGAAAAATTTTCGCTGCCCAAAGACAAGATCAAGATCCTGTTACTGGAGGGTTTGCACCAAAGTGCGGTGCAAAGCTTTAAGAATCAGGGTTACAGCAACATTGAGTATTTAAAAACCTCTTTGGATGAAGCTGAGCTGATTGAAAAAATCCGTGACGTGCATTTTATTGGTATTCGCTCACGCACCCAACTGACCGAAAAAGTGCTGGATGCGGCCACTAAACTGGCCGCTATTGGCTGCTTCTGTATTGGCACTAATCAGGTGGATTTAAACGCTGCCCTGATGCGTGGTATTCCGGTCTTTAACGCGCCGTTTTCTAACACCCGCTCTGTGGCTGAACTGGTATTAGGCCAAATCATTATGCTGCTGCGTGGTATTCCTGAGCGCAATGCGGCGGCCCACCGTGGTGAATGGCAAAAAACTGCAACTCAGTCCTTTGAAGCCCGTGGTAAAACCTTAGGTATTATAGGTTACGGCCATATTGGTACTCAGTTGAGCATCATGGCGGAAAACATCGGTATGCGTGTACAGTTTTACGATATCGAAGACAAGCTGGTGTTAGGTAATGCCACACAAGTCGATTTTGGCACTTTGCTGAAAACCTCAGACGTAGTGACGTTGCACGTGCCTGAAACCGCTCAGACTAAAAATATGATCGGCGAAGCTGAATTGGATCTGATGAAACAAGGCAGCATTTTGATCAACGCTTCACGCGGCACTGTGGTCGATATTGACGCTTTAGCTGCCGTGATGAAAGCGAAGAAACTAGCCGGTGCGGCGATAGACGTATTCCCTGTAGAACCGACCAGCAATGATGAAGAATTTATCAGCCCGCTGCGCGAATTCGACAATGTGATCCTGACGCCACATATTGGCGGTTCTACCCAGGAAGCGCAGGAGAATATCGGTTTTGAAGTAGCAGGCAAGATGGTGAAATACAGCGACAACGGTTCGACTTTGTCTGCAGTGAATTTCCCTGAAGTGTCACTGCCTGAGCACAAAGGCCGTTCACGTTTACTGCATATCCACAAAAACCAGCCTGGTATGCTGACCAAAATCAACGAAGCTTTTGCCAAACACGGCATCAACATTTCGGGTCAGTATCTGCAAACCAATGCCGAAATTGGTTATGTGGTGATCGATATAGATTCTCAGGATCGCGATCTGGCTTTAAATGAGTTAAAGGCGATCCCAGGGACATTACGCGCCCGCGTCCTGCACTAATCAGCCGTCGTACTTGAAGCTGCAGCTTTGTTGACTGCACGTTTTCGCCCCAGTCGCATAGGCAACTATGCTCCTGGGGTCTCAACCGCTTGTCGTCGCGCTGCAACTCCAATTACTTAGGCTGATACCCGTCGTCGTTCTTGAAGCCGTAGCTTTGTTGACTTCACGTTTTCGCCCCAGTCGCATAGGCAACTATGCTCCTGGGGTCTCAACCGCTTGTCGTCGCGCTGCAACTCCAATTACTTAGGCTGATCAACAAAGGGGATCAACAAAGGGGATCATAGCTGCTCCCCTTTTTCTTTAGAACGAATAGACGATTGAAGCTGCTGTTTCAGAGTCTGTGCTTTTTTTATCCACACCTACATCTGAATCGTATTTAATATTCAGGCTTAAACGCAGCGCCAGCTCGTTATTGATTTGTGCTGTGATAGCGCTACGGCTGGTGTAGCTGGTGTTATGACCATCTAACGAAATAGCGTATTCCAGCGTTTGTTTGAACTTACTGGTTTCTGAGAAGTGATACTCAAAGTTACCGGCAGCGTACCAAATCATACCTGAGTTACTTTCACCTTCGGACGGCCTGTCATATGCGATACCGGGACCGGTTTCGAAGTCTAAGTAGTTCTGACCTTCCTCGTAGAGTCTATTGGCATAACCGACTGCTACTGAGGATTGCTCGCGGAAAGCACCAAAACGGTCGTTTAAGTAGGCAGCCCGGCCGAATAAACTGCTGTCTGAACGGAAAAATTTATAGTTACTTTGTGCAGTCAAACCAACCCGTTGGCCTGTGGTGTTGTCTTCTTTTTCACCCGTGGCACTGTTGGTTTGAGTGTTACGTTGCAACAAGGTCTGGATGTAGTACTTGTTCCGAAAATCCTCCAGCTCATGTTTTAACTCCGCATTGGTGCGCACAGCTGTGGCTTCGGTATTACCCCGACTTAACACAACACCTACTTCAACATCTCCACCCCAAGGCGGAATAGTGCTTTGCTCTTCACCATGTGTTTTCTGAAATTCTTGTGCCTGCACAGAGACCGCTGAACACAGCAGTACCGCCGACAATGCGACAACTAAACGCATCTTGTATGACCCTTGTTAGAAAATAAAAACGATTTTGACAGCTGCAAATGAATGCAGCCTTGCTGAAGCAGATTTTGACGCAAGACGGGCGACCCTAAAGGTCGCCCCTACGATTTATTCGCCAGCTCTGTTGCTGATGTACTCCAGCGCCATGCTGATGCGTTTTAACACCCGCTCTTTGCCAATCAGTGCCAAAGTTGCATCCAAAGCTGGTGAGTTGCCACCGCCTGTTACAGCCACGCGCAATGGCATACCTACTTTGCCCATACCTAAGCCCAGGCTTTCAGCAGCATCGTTAATGGCTTGATGTAAAGCCTCTACCGACCAGTCGCTCAGTTCAGCCAGTTTAGTCTGAACAGCAACCAGAGGTTCTGCAGCCACTGGACGTAAGTGTTTTTTCGCAGCGTTTTCTTCAAACTCGCTAAAGTCTTCGTAGAAATACCGACTGACTTCGACCAGCTCTTTTAAAGTTTTCACCCGTTCAGCCTGCACTTTCACCAGTTCAGTCAGCGCCGGGCCAATGCTGATGTCCAGCTTCTGCTCAGCCACATGCCAGGCTAAATGTTTAGCTACATAGTCTGGTGCCAGCGTTTTCATATAATGCTGGTTTAACCAAATCAGCTTATCGGTGTTAAAGGCCGAAGGAGCGCGATTACAGTTGCTTAAATCAAACAGCTGGACCAATTCTTCTTTGCTGAAAATCTCCTGATCACCATGCGACCAACCTAAACGCACTAAGTAGTTGATCAGAGCTTCTGGCAGGAAACCGTTGTCACGGTATTGCATCACGCCTACAGCACCATGACGTTTGGATAAACGTTTGCCATCGTCACCTAAAATCATAGGCACATGAGCATACTTAGGAATGTCGGCCCCCAAAGCCGCCAGAATATTCATCTGACGAGGCGTGTTATTGACGTGGTCATCACCACGAATAACGTGAGTAATGCCCATTTTCCAGTCGTCGACCACTACCGTCAGGTTATAAGTGGGCGTACCGTCGCTGCGGGCTATGATTAAATCGTCCAGCTCGGCATTCGCAATTTCAATCCGGCCTTTGATTAAATCGTCAATCACCACCACGCCGTCCTGCGGGTTTTTAAAACGAATGACATAAGGCTTGTCGGTTGGGTGGTCAGTACGGTCGCGCCACATGCCGTTGTATTTCGGTTTTTCACCAGCCGCCATTTGCGCTTCGCGCATTGCATCCACTTCTTCAACTGTACAGAAGCATTTGTAGGCTTTGCCTTCAGCTAACAGCTGAGCAACGACTTCTTTATATAAATCAAAGCGTTTGGTTTGGTAATACGGGCCATCGTCATAATCCAGACCTAACCATTCCATACCTTCTAAAATGGCATCAACAGATTCCTGCGTTGAACGCTCTAAATCAGTATCTTCAATACGAAGAATAAAAGTACCGCCGGTTTTACGAGCATGCAGCCAGCTGTATAAGGCTGTACGGGCGCCACCAACGTGCAGATAACCTGTAGGGCTTGGCGCGAAACGAGTAACTATAGACATAACAAATCCACTGAAGGCCAAAAAATTGGGCGCTATTGTACCAATGCAAAGCCGTGATTGCACGGGAGAAGCTATGATGCGACAAAAGATTTAACTGCTTACTTTTAAAGCATACGGTTCACAAAGCTAAAAATATTATTGACACAAAAACCGTGCCCCCTATAATGACGGCCGACCACACGATGGATGCTTAGCTCAGCCGGGAGAGCATCGCCCTTACAAGGCGGGGGTCACTGGTTCGATCCCAGTAGCATCCACCATCTTTTATCAAAACTTGAAGATGTATCGTTGTAGTCAGTTGTTATGCCCAGGATGCTTAGCTCAGCTGGGAGAGCATCGCCCTTACAAGGCGGGGGTCACTGGTTCGAACCCAGTAGCATCCACCATCACATTTCAATGTGAATAAAAGTAACAATGCCCAGGACGCTTAGCTCAGCTGGGAGAGCATCGCCCTTACAAGGCGGGGGTCACTGGTTCGAACCCAGTAGCGTCCACCATCTTATCAGATGTCTTCGTGTAACAAAGAATAGTCCCAGGATGCTTAGCTCAGCTGGGAGAGCATCGCCCTTACAAGGCGGGGGTCACTGGTTCGAACCCAGTAGCATCCACCATCCACCTTAAAAGAAAAGCACCGCTCCCTTTGCCAAAGCCCAAGTCGGACTGGTTCGAACCCAGTAGCATCCACCATCTAATTTTCTCCTTATAAAGAAAAGCACCGCACTCTTTACAAAAGACCAAGGCAGACTGGTTCGAACCCAGTTAACTCTTTGATTTTATTCAATCCACACGTTTTGTTTTTACCATTTTTTCACTTATCTATAAATTTCCCAAATCAGAAAAACCTTAGCTGTTGAATTCATTTGAAAAAAGTCGAGATTTTTATCACTTTAATGGCTATATTTGATACAAATGATAAAAAACCCAATTCATTTATGACAGTAAAACTTAACAAAGACATCCGGATACTGGTTGTAGATGAACAACCTTTAACTCAGAACTATCTGCGTTATGCGCTGGAGAGTCTGGGCTATAGCAGTTTCATTTATGCCGAGAATTCTGCTGTGGCTTTAACTCAGTGCCGTGACAAAACCTTTGATTTGATTATTTGCTCTTTTAATTTGAATGGTAAAGATGGTTATCAGCTGTATCAGGAGTTAAAAGCCCGCAATTTATTTAGTCACAGTACTGGCTTTATTTTTATCAGTGCAGAAACAGACCCGAGGCTGGTGCATAGCGTTTTAGAATTGCAGCCAGACGAATTTATGGTGAAGCCTTACGCCATAAAAGACTTACAAGCCCGTATCGATCGCACAGTCCAACGTAAAAAATTATTCCGCCCTTTGTATAGCCTGATGGATCTCAAGAAAACCGGCCAGGCGCTGAAAATGATGGATCAATGGCTGGAGCAGGGTTCCTACCCCAAATACCACAACATGCTGCTGAAAATCAAAGGCGAATTACTGCAACAGGCTGGCCGCTGGACTGAAGGCGAACAGTTTTATAGCAACCTGGTTCAGCATGAGAACCTGCAATGGGTAAAACTTGGTTTAGCTCGCTGTTTAATCCAGCGGGAAGGCTTTTCTGAAGCGACAGCCTTGTTACAACCATTACTGAGCAAAGTTGATTTAAAACTGGCGGCTCTGGATTTATTAGCTGAGATCCATCTGCGCCAGCATCTGTATAAAAAAGCTCAGACAGAGCTGTCGCAAGCGGCTGATATGGCACCACGTAATTTATTACGTCAACAGAAACTCATGAATCTGTCGCGTTTAACCCATGACTACGAGCAACAGTTTAAAGCCGCCAGAGATTTGCTTAGATTTGCGCGTTTTTCTATTTATGAACAACCTGATTTGTATCTGAACCTGGCGAGAGCCTCTATTGATTACGCTTTAAGCGTCGATGAAGAGGAACAAACCAGTCGCTTGTCCAAGGTCGCCAATGAGACCTTAAATAATATGCGCCAGCTCTTCCCTGAGCTACAGAAAGAACAACAACAAGCCGTAGTGCAAGCTCGGATCTATTATTTGAAAGATCAAATAGATAAAGCGAAGCAAATGTTGCTGACTCTGGATAAAACGCAAGGAGAATTGGGGGCTGAAGATATTCTGGATAAAGCAAAAGCTTTGCATGAAGTGGGGTTATTAAGCCGCTCCAGAGAATTACTGAGGCAACTGGCACAGGATGAAAACAAGTTAAAAGATGTCGATCCGGTATTTCTCAGCTACCTCAAACAAGAGCTGCAAGAGCGTGAAACCTTACCTATGGGGCCAAGAGAATTCAACAACAACGCTGTACTACTGTATGAAAGAGGCCAATGGCATCAGGCGTTAGACGCTTTTATCCAAGCCTTTAATATTATGCCCGGTAATGTAGGTATTGCTCTGAATTTGCTGCAATCACTGGCTTCAACAGAGAACATCGACCCGGCCATTCAAACCGAGCAACTACGATTGCAATGTGAAGTCATGCTGTCCAAAGCCAAACTGAATGAAGAGCAGCAAAAACGTTGGCAACAACTGCAAGGCCAGCAAAAAATAGCGATTTAAGGCAGCATTAAGGCCACTCGGTCACCACCTGCTTGATCACAGGATTTTTCAGCAACCACCACAAGCTAAGCAGCAACAACACGGGTGAGATCAACAGCCAGGGGGCCTTTAACATCACATAGTTGGGTAAATGCGTCAGGCTATGCACCAGATCCGTCGCAACAACAACTAACATGATCCAACGGCTTTGACGCCATACTTTAAACCAGCCCTGACGCCCTTTCTCTTTGCGCTGACTCAAGGCGGCGACTACCAAAAGTAGCGGCGCACAAATCAGGCAAGCGGTTAGAAAATCATTACTTTTAGGATAGACAGCAGCCAGTAATTTATCGCCGCCTTCTGGCATAGTCAGCACTAAAATCCATAGCATGTAGGGCCTGAGTAACAATAACAACACCGCATAGAAACGCAGCGGTATCCGGGTCAGGCCATACTTATCCAAAAGCGGATAAAACTGCGACATTTCAGTTCAGTCCATGCTGTGTAAACAAATCCAGCATCTGCTGTTCAGTCCAGACGGGGACAGACAACTCTGTCGCTTTAGCCAGTTTAGAGCCGGCATTATCCCCCGCTATCACTGCATAAGTTTTGGCTGAGACAGAGCCTGATACTTTGGCCCCTAAACGTTGTAGTTTTTCTTTGGCATCATCACGGCCCATACTGACTAAAGTGCCTGTCAGAACCAGTGTTAAACCGGCCAGCGGCTGTTCGCCTTGCTGCTGTTTTTCAATCACAGGCCAATGGATACCAGCTGCAATCAACTGAGCAATCACAGCGGCGTTGTGCTCTTCTGCCATAAAATGCTGAATATTTCCTGCCACCACTGCCCCAACATCCGGCACTTCTAACAGCTGTTCAATACTTGCCTGCTGCAGTGCATCCAAAGCGGCAAAATGACTGGCTAAGTTCAGCGCGGTAGCCTCTCCGACTTCACGAATACCTAAGGAATAAATAAAACGTGGCAAAGTGGTTTGTTTTGAGCCTTCGATAGATTTCAGTAATTTAAGCGCCAGCTTTTCGCCCATCCGCTCCAGCCCTACCAAAGCTGGCATATCCAGACGGAAAATATCAGCCGGTGTTTTTACCAGTTGCTGATCGACCAACTGCTCGATAATTTTGTCGCCCAAGCCTTCAATATCCATAGCTTTACGTGAGACAAAATGTTTCAGCGCTTCTTTTTGCTGAGCACCACAAAACAATCCGCCTGTGCAACGCGCTACAGCTTCACCTTCCACCCGTTCTATGCCGGACTGACAGACAGGGCAAGCAGTTGGAAACTGGATATCACGAGCGCTTTCAGGCCGCTGTTCCTGTACCACAGAGACAATTTGTGGGATCACATCCCCTGCCCTGCGCACTATCACGGTATCGCCAATTTTCACGCCCAGACGGTTAATTTCATCCTGATTATGCAAAGTGGCATTACTGACTGTGACACCACCTACCACCACAGGCTCTAAGCGCGCGACCGGCGTAATAGAGCCGGTGCGACCGACCTGAAACTCAACATCCAATAAAGTGGTGGTCTTTTCCTGAGCCGGAAATTTAAAAGCTATGGCCCAACGTGGCGCACGGGCAACAAAACCCAAAGCTTGTTGCTGAGCTAAGTCGTCGACTTTCAGTACCACACCATCAATTTCATAAGGCAAAGTGGCGCGTTTAGTTAAGATGCTTTGTTGATAATCCAAAGCTGCTTGCAAACCAGTGACATGGCGGATTTCCGGACACACTGGTAAGCCCCAGGCTTTGAGTTGTTGCAAACGGGCATGATGGCTTTTGCCGTTTAAGAGCTGAGTTGTGTCTTCCACTGCTCCTACCGCATAGGCATAAAACATCAAAGGACGAGTGGCCGTGATCTTTGGATCCAGCTGCCGTAAGCTACCCGCTGCGGCATTACGAGGGTTGGCAAAGACTTTATCGCCTGAAGCTCTGGCTTTTTCGTTCATTGCCTCAAAACCCGCCAGCGGCATAAAAACTTCACCCCGAACTTCCAACACTGCTGGCACTTCGCCTTGCAACTTTAGTGGTATAGCTCTGATGGTTTTGACATTGGCAGTAATATCTTCGCCGGTAAACCCATCACCTCGGGTGGCAGCCTGCACCAACAGGCCGTGCTCGTACCGAATACTGACGGCTAAACCATCCAGCTTAGGCTCTGCACAAAACTCAAAGTCTTTACTTGCATCAATGCGGTCGGCCATACGTTTGTAAAAAGCAGCGAAGTCGTCGGCATCAAAAGCATTATCCAAAGACAACATAGCGACCTGATGACTGATTTGACCAAATTTACTTAAAGGTGCAGCCCCCACTCGCTGAGTCGGTGAGTCTGGGGTGATCAGTTCAGGATTCTGTTGTTCTATCTGCTTTAATTCTAAAAACAGCTGGTCGTAATCGGCGTCGGGAATACTGGGGTTATCCAGCACATAATACTGGTGGTTGTGATAAGCCAGTTGATCTTTGAGCTGTTGCAGGCGTTGTTGGATAGCTTGATTCATTTGAGGTACCCGGACACTTAAAGTCTGAAATCTGAAAGTTTAAAATAAACAAGCCCCGATAACGGGGCCTGTTTCATAGCTGTACAGTATTAACCGTGGATCAGGCGCTGACGCTGGAATTCACGGATTTTTTCTACATAATGCCGCACTGTTTGTACTGTCAGCACTGAGCGCTGGCCATCCAGTACCTGACCTCCAAATTCATCTGCCAGTTTTTTCGCAGCGCTGTGCATCAGGTTAAAATTCTGTAAGGCTTCGCCTGGCCCTGGCAAAGTCATAAACAAACTTAAACCACGGGTATTCATTTTATCCATGTCTTCTAAATCAAAGGTGCCTGGATTAAACATATTCGCCAAAGAGAACAGCACTTCGCCTGAACCTGCGTTATCCTGGAAACGGTGGAAAATATTCATCTCACCGTATTTAAAGCCTAAGGTCAGTAATGAAGGCAATAACAGGGAGCCATTAATTTCTTCACCTTCTGGCAATAATACATACAGGATTAATACTTCGTTGGCTGGCGCTTGAGCGCTTTGATCTTTTTCAGCTTCGTAAGCAGCCTGTTGCTCTTCGGCTACAGCTTCAGCATAAGGCTCGTCTGTGGCAGAAAAGCTGCCCAGATCCAGCGACGGCTCGTTTAATTCCGGCTCTCGACGTACCTTCACTGGTTCACGTAATTTATTGGCCTTTGGTGCTACAGTTGGTGCAGGTTTAGGCTGTGGCTTTTCGCCCGGCTGCAATACCCGCTTGCGACCTATACCCAACTCATCAAAACCATCAGCTCTGCTGGCAGAAGTTGTGTCCTCTACTTCATATTTGCCAATGTCCTTATTATTTTTACGGACAGTCCACCAGCCATGTAAAGCTAAAGCGCTAATACCCAGTACACCCAAAACAATCAAGACTAAACGTAATTCCTCAGCCATCTCTTTTACCTTTTAGTTTTTAGGCTTGTGCCATTTTCACGGCATCTTCCACATCTACAGCTACAACTCTCGACACACCGGGTTCCTGCATGGTCACCCCCATTAATTGTGCCGCCATTTCCATAGCAATTTTATTGTGACTGATATAAATAAATTGCACAGTTTCAGACATTTCCCGTACCAGATTACAAAATCTGCCGACGTTTGCATCATCCAAAGGTGCATCAACTTCATCCAACATGCAAAAAGGTGCCGGATTTAATCGAAAAATCGAAAACACCAATGATAAAGCGGTTAGCGCTTTTTCACCACCCGAGAGTAAGTGAATTGTACTGTTTTTTTTCCCTGGCGGTCTCGCCATGATAGTTACACCTGTTTCTAACAGATCTTCTTCGGTTAAATCAAGATAGGCACTACCTCCACCAAAAACTTTTGGAAACAAAGTTTGCAGACCATCGTTCACCTGCTCAAAGGTTTCTTTAAATTTCTGCCGGGTTTCCCGATCAATTTTACGAATCGCAGTTTCCAGGGTCTCAAGCGCTGAGACTAAATCCTGATGCTGCGCATCCAGATACTGTTTACGCTCGTCCTGCTGTTCAAATTCTTCAATAGCCGCCAGGTTAATAGGCCCTAAACGCCCTACTGCATCCTGCGTTTTTTCCAGTTGTTGTTGCCATTCCTGCTCATTGGCTTCGGCAGGTAAAGTTTCACTCAGTTCTTTAAAATTGACCTGCAGCTCTGTCAGTTGCTCCAACATATTATTGGCGCGCACCCGATAACCTTCAGCACTCAACTGCAAATCGGCTAATTCTTTTTGCTTTTGCGTCAGTAAATGCGCAACGCCCTGATGACCTTGCTCGGCCTGACGCAGCTTGTCATCCAGTTGATGCAAAGCTTCGGCCTTTTGCTGCACTAAAAGTTCAACTTCAGCCCGTTGTTCCAGTAATAGTTGCAAGCTTTCATGTTGCTCAGCATCCGGCTCTGACACTTCAGCCAATTGCTCCTGCACCAATTGGAAGCGCTGCTGCAATTGCTGCTGTTGTTGCTGGCTACGTTGCAAATTCTGCTGGCTAAAACTTAGCTGCTTTTGCGCACTTTGTTGCTCCAGCTGCAGTTGCTGCAATTGCTGACGCACAGCATCTTGCTGTTGTTTAAGTTGTTGATACTGCTGCTGGCTTTGCGTTTGTTGTTGCTGCAACTGCCATTCTTTGGCTTTTTGTGCCTGATACTGCTCGTCCAAGGCTTCGGATTGTTGCTCCAGCTCATCCAGCTGCAGGCTTAATAACTCAAAATCCTGCTGCTGCGCCGTTAACTCTGAAGATGCTTGTAAGCGTCTTTGCTGCTGCAGTTGCTGCTGTTGTTGCAGCAATAAAAGGTCGGTGCTGATTTTTTGCAGCTGCTCTTTGGTTTGCTGCAATTGCTGTTGGCTGTGTTGCCACTGCTGCCTGCTCGTTGTGAGTTCTGCATCGAAGCGCACTTCGAGCTGCTGCTGTTCCGCTATCTGTTGTTCAAGCTGCTGGATTTGTTCCGCCAGTTCCAGCAATTGCTGTTGCCGGGTTAAGTAGTTGTCAGAAGCCGCTTGCCCAGGCACTAACTGCCAGTTGCTGCCAAGCCAAATGCCTTGCGGGCAAATGACAGATTGCTGTGGTTCTAGCTGCTGTTGCAATGCCCGCGCTTGTTCGATGCTGTCGGCCAGCAACACACTATGAAAGGGATCCGGATACAGGCCTGAACGGATCACCGCAGCTAAAGTACCGGCTTTGGCAGTCAGTTGAGTTGGCGCGACATAACTTTGCTCTGTCCCCTGCTCCATCACTGCATGCTGTAATTCGCCCAGCACCAGACTAACAGCCCTGGCCCATTGCGGTTCAATCTCCAGCTGCTTTAACAGCTGCTGTTGCTGCTGGTTCACCTGCCGCTGAATTTGACTGAGTTTGTCCTGCTGGTTTTTTAGCTGTTTTAATTCGCTTTGCCGTACCAGTTGCTGCTGTTTATATTGCTGCTGTGCTTGCTGTAAATCCTGATAACCTTGCTCAGCCTCAGAACTTTGCTGTTGCAGTAGCTCTAGTTGCTGCTGTGTTTCGTGCTGTTTGGTGAGTAATGGCTCTGCAGCTTTCGAGTCGGCCACCGCATCCAGTTGCGCTAATTCTTGTTGTAACTGGCTGATACGGTTGAGTAACTGCTGCTGTTGCTGCTGGCTGTGCTGACCTTTTAACTGATTCTGTTGCTGCTGTTGCTGCAAGGCAAAAAACTGTTGCTGCCATTGCTGCAGTGCGCTCTGAGCCTGCAGCAGTTGTTCTTGAGCTTGCTCCGCTTGTTCGGTCAGGCTTTCAAATTGCTCTTGTTTCAGTTCAGCATCAGGGGCGGCCTGTTCGAGCTGGAATTCAAGCTCTGCCAGTTGCTCTCGCTGCTGCGCCATATAAGAGTCAGCTTCTTGCAAAGTCAGCTGCAAGGAGCGCAGCTCATCGGTCAGGCTTTGGCGACGCTGACGTTGGTGCAGTTGCTGTTGCTCTAAGCGCGTGATCTGATTACCTACCTGATAATACTGCTGCTGCACTTGTTGCTGCTCAGCGCGTAAATCCTGTTGCTGCTCTTTGAGTTGTAACACCAGCAATTGATCACCGGATTGAGCTGCCTGGAATTGTTCTATTTCGGTCAGCTTGTGCTCTATATCCAACTCTGTTTTTTGCAGCAGGCCATGAAAGTGTAACCATTTGACACAGGCCAATTCCGCTTTGAGCTTACGCTCCTGCGCTTTAAGTTCTTTAAAACGTGCCGCAGCTGCAGCCTGGCGTTTTAACTTATCGAGGTTTTTACCCAGCTCTTCGCGCACATCAGATAAACGGTCCAGGTTTTCGCGGGTATGTTTAATGCGGTTTTCAGTTTCGCGCCGACGTTCTTTGTATTTGGAGATACCGGCCGCTTCTTCGATAAAAATCCGCAAGTCAGCTGGCTTGGATTCAATCAGCCGCGAAATCATGCCCTGTTCGATAATGGCATAACTGCGTGGGCCTAAGCCTGTGCCAAGGAATATGTCGGTAATATCGCGGCGGCGACATTTAGTGCCATTGAGGAAATAATTCGACTGGCCATCCCTTGTGACTAAACGTTTGATGGCGATTTCACTGCGATCAGCTAGCGTGCCTTGCAAACGGCCCTGAGTGTTTTCGAACATCAGTTCAACAGAAGCCTGAGACACGGGTTTACGCTGCGTGGAGCCGTTAAAAATAACGTCTGTCATCGCATCACCACGCAGGTTTTTCGCCGAGCTTTCGCCCAGCACCCAGCGTACAGCGTCAATGACGTTAGATTTTCCGCAGCCGTTTGGCCCCACTACAGCAGTCATTGCAGCGGGAAAAGCCACCTGGGTAGGATCAACGAAGGATTTAAAACCCGCTAATTTAATTTGCTTAAGACGCATCTGTCCCTGAACAATAAGGCCGAGGTTTTGTTAACAAAAGTGAATGTAACAGAACAGCAGTGCTGCTGTCACGGCCGCTTTGTATTCCTGCGCTGAAAAAGTTGCTTACGGATTTTATGTTGCGACTCAGATACATGGCCTATATGCTCGCCCTAGATCCCTGTTGAGGTATAAAAGTTATGCATTATTTGATGAAAGGTTTGAACCTGATCCGGGTTAAGGGCTTAAAACGTTATGTGGTGGTGCCACTTTGTATCAATCTGGTGCTGTTTGCTTTGGCTTTTGGTTATTTATTCAGTCAGTTAGGTGGTTGGGTCGATCAAGTGGTTGCAACCCTGCCCGACTGGCTGAGTTTTATCGGCTTTTTAGTCTGGCCTTTGGCACTGTTTTCTATTGTGATGGGTTTAGCTTTAACTTTTACCATGGTGGCTAATTTTATCGCTGCCCCCTTTAATGCCTTACTGGCCGAAAAAACTGAACTGCATTTAACAGGTCAGCCATTGCCGGACCAGGGCGTAGCTGCCTTTTTAAAAGATGTGCCGCGTATGCTGGGGCGCGAATGGCAAAAGTTTGTCTATTGTTTGCCGCGCGCCATTGGTTTTTTATTGCTGTTTTTTATATTGCCGGGCATAGGCCAGTTGTTATGGTTTTTATTCTGCAGCTGGATGCTGGCTATTCAGTACTGTGACTATCCGTTTGATAACCACAAAGTGCCTTTTGACACCATGAGAAAAGCGCTCAAACTGCAATGGAAACACAGTTATGCTTTTGGCATCAGTGTGTATCTGCTGAGCTTAGTACCGCTGATTAACTTACTGATTATGCCGGTTGCTGTCTGTGGCGCTACGGCTATGTGGGTAGATAAATTCAGAGAAGCCTTGCGTTTGCCAGACTCAACCCTTCGTACTTGAAGCTGCAGCTTTGTTGACTTCACGCTCTCGCCCCAGTCACATAGGTAAACTATGCTCCTGGGGTCTCAATCGCTTGTCGCCTCGCTGCAACATCAATTACTTTGAGTGTAAACAACGCCAGAAATGACAAAAGGACCGTAAAGGCCCTTTTGTCATTTCTGTCACTTAACGATGTTCAGGCAGTTTACGCCGCCATCTGTGTGCCGTTTTGCTTTTATCTGCTTTGATATGATGCTGCACTACCACTGGGCGGGATACGATCAGGTTGTTTGGATACACTACCTGATCATTATTTTTAGTCAGCAGCACTGTACTGAACAAGTTAATTTCAACTACTTTGCCTTCAACATGGTTCGCACCATCAATAATTTTCACTTCAGCACCAGGTGCAAAATTACGTTGGCCTAACATGATAAAAAAGGCGGTGATGTTGCTCAACAGCGACCAGGCGGCAAATAACGCCACACCTATCACTGCAATCATTGAAGACGCAAGAACCAGCAACCCTTTGATGTCGATGCCCCAGACTACACTCAGGACAACAACCAGCAGTAAAAACAGCAGTATATGAAACACCACTAAAGCGCGGCGATTCATTTCATCTTTTAATACACTGGCCGCTATAGTGCGATAAACAAAAGGCGCAATACGACGGCTCAAAATGATATAAATCAAAATGATGATTGCACTGATCACCATCTGCACTATGGCCGGACTAAAAGTGGCCATTAACTGTTTTAACTGATGCAAAATCTGCATGGCTTCTTGCACAACCATCACCCTCAAAATCAAAAAACGCTATTTTTGCTTGCCCAACTGAACCGATACTGAAAATGGTTAGTCCAGATCGTTAATAGCCCAGGTCACAATATAATCTTCAAACTTTTCCATATCGACCGCATCTTCAGAAATGGTTTTGTTGCGCACTGACATTTGCTTTTTATGCATCAGGCTTTTTTTGCCATTATTCAGAAGCGGGTGCCAGGACGGTAAACCACGGCCTTCGTGCAAACGACGATAGCTGCAGCTATTGGGCATAAAAAAGATGTCTTTTAAATTATCCTGCGTCAGCTTGACGCAATCCGGCACCAGCACTGTACGCTGCTCGTACACAGTACAGGCACATTTATGGCTGTCCAGATAACGACACGCTATGTTGGTGAAATGGATTTGCTCATCTGGTTTGATGTAATCCGTTGGGCCTTCAGCTTCTTCGTCTTCATCATCGATAAATTTATTCAGACAACATTTGGCGCAGCCATCACAGACTGCTTCCCATTCTTCTGTTGTCATTTGTTCCAGGCTTTTTGTTTCCCAGAATTTTGCTGTTAACACTTCAACCTCTCTGTCAGCGTACTGACGTCTTAATATGTAGCTTGTTGGCCAGAGTTAATTCTAACTGATCGCCACTATAAAGTGGCCCCACTCCAGCTGGTGTGCCTGTCAGTACCAGATCACCAGGTAGCAAAGTAAAAAACTGTGACATTTCGCTGATGATTTGAGTCACAGAACGGATCATCATACGGGTATCGCCTTGCTGACGCGTCTCACCATTCACCTTCAGGCCAAACTCTAACTGTTGCACATCACCCAGTTCATCAGCCGCAATAAAACCAGAGACAGGGCAAGCGCCATCAAAACCTTTGGCAATTTCCCAGGGCCGTCCGAGCTCTTTTAGTTTCTTTTGCTGATCCCGTAGTGTTAAATCCAGCGCCAGACCATAACCCCAAACAGCGTCCAGCACTTGCTCTGGAGTCACTTTGGTTAAGGGGGCTTTAATCAGCACGGCCAGCTCAGTTTCATTATGCACAGCACCTAACTGGTCTGGGATAGGAAAAGACTGATGGATATCAACGACAGCTGTACTGGGCTTGATAAAGAACAGTGCTTCCGGTGCCGTTTTGCTGTTCATCTCAGCGATATGGTCCTGATAATTCTGACCAATACATAGTGCTTTGCCTACCGGCAGATGGATCGCCTGCCCTTGCAGATCTTTATGCTGATAACTCATGCTTTATCCTCAGCTACTATTAAATCCGCCAGATAACCTACGCTGGTGACAAAATAATAAGACCGGTTCCAGTGCATCAGCGTTTGATAGTTGCTGTACGCCAGATAGACCCGACCTTGTTCGTCATCCGGCATCACCAATGCAGCTTTGATATCGCGTTGTGGCAAAGCTTTCCCTTCAGTGGTGCGAACACCTAAGCTTTGCCAGGCCGCTAAAGAACGTTCAGATTTAGCCCACCACTGCAGCCACTGAGTTCTGTCTTTACTGCCTTTTGGGATCACGTAAGAGAAATCGAAGTTATCTGGTACTTTTACTTCTCTGCCCCAGGTTTGGCTATTGTCCCAACCACGAGTTTTTAAATAATTGGCAATAGAGGCGAAAGCATCAGTGCGGCTTTGCCAGATGTTGATGTGACCATCACCGTCACCATCCTGAGCATAGGACATAAATGCACTGGGCATAAACTGGCTTTGGCCCATAGCACCAGCCCATGAGCCTTTCATATCTGCCAAGCTGACATGGCCTTGCTGCAGAATATCCAGTGCCAGAAAGAATTCAGATTTAAAAAAGGACTCCCGGCGGCCATCATAGGCCATAGTGGCTAAAGCAGAAGGTACTGAATAGTTGCCCATAAACTTACCAAAGCTACTCTCAAGCCCCCATAAAGCCACAATAAAACGCGGTTGTACCCCATATTTCTGGCCTATGCTTTCCAGCTCTTGCTGATGCTCCTTGTAGTATTTACGCGCCAGCGCAATGCGTTGTTTACTCACACGCTTTGGTAAATAGGTATCTAAGGTTTCAGTAAATTCAGGCTGCTTTTTATCTGCCACTACCGCAGATTTGTAGTGCTTTAAGCTGGCAAACACTTCGTTGATCAAAGTTTTGGAATAGCCTTTGTCTAAGGCCTCTTGTTTTAAAGAAGCTGCGTATTGTTCAAAACTACCTTTATTCAAAGCATCTTGCGCAGGTAATGCAGACACAGAGGCTGTTTGGGCTTTTTGCAGGGCAGGTACTTTAGCGACAGTCGCAGTTTTTTCCCTTTGTGTTTTAGTTTGGGCATTGCCAGACACAGTGCTGGTACAAGATAACAATAAACTACTGACCACAATGACTGCGATTTGAGTCAACTTCATCTGTTACTCCTTGTTTTGCAGGCTCTCTTTATGCGCTTTGAGTAAATCTTCAGGCGGCGGAGGCAATTGTAAATAAAAACCCTGTTCTGTCAGTTGTGCTCTGACTTTATCAATATCTGCGTGGGCTAGTTTGCTTTTTGTCGCCAGATTAACCAGCGTCACCAGTTGGGGTTTGCCAAAGGTTTTCAGTAAGGCTTCAGGTACAGCGCTAAAGTCATCGCGGCGCAATACGTACAAATAGGTTTGGTCCAGCTTAGGACTTTTATAAATGACACATAACATAGGACAAAAACTACTCTGACTAACTTGCCTAACAGGGGCGCAAACTATAACATGAAGCACCAGCCTTGCGTACCAAGCAAATAAAGGCTGACACGATTTTTTGCCGTCATTAAACAAATAATAAAGTGCGCATTTTGAGCTATGTCTGATCATTCCTTTGAATTAAAAGGCAGTTTATTTCCACTGTCTGTGTTGTATTGTCAGGACTTGTCTGCCGCTGCAGTAAAAACTCAGTTGCAACAAAAATTGGCGCAAGCTCCAGCCTTTTTTTACCGCGCACCTGTGGTGATTAATGTCGAGTCTGTAACTCAAGCTCCTGATTTCGCAGCTATTGCTGAAGTTTTCAACGAGCTCGAGCTGGTCTTGGTCGGTGTATGTGGTGCATCTGCTGAACTAAAAAAAGTGGCTCAGGCCGCTGGTTTGGCCTCATTGCAATTGAGCAAAAGCAAAACCCCGGCTAAAGAAAGCAAAGAAAAAGAAACCAAAACAGAAGCTGCAGTAGCAGCTCCTGTGATGGAGACCAAAGTGGTGGAGCAAAACATTCGCTCCGGCCAACAAATTTATGCCAAAGGTGCAGATTTAGTGATCCGTGGTACTGTAGGTGCCGGCGCTGAAGTCATTGCCGATGGCAATATACATATTTACGGTACGCTGCGTGGTAAAGCCATAGCAGGCGCTGCCGGAGATAGTCAAAAACGCGTGTTTTGTCACAAGCTGGAAGCTGAACTGATCTCCATAGCCGGAAGTTACTGGCTCAGTGACAGTCTGCAAGGCGAATATTGGGGTAAGTCGGCTTGCATTGGGTTGCAGGACGATAAGTTGGTTTTAGCAGATTTGCTTTAAGGATATTTTGCGATGGCAAAAATCATTGTTGTTACATCAGGTAAAGGTGGCGTAGGCAAAACTACGTCAAGCGCAGCTATTGGCACAGGTATCGCGATGCGCGGTTTTAAAACCGTGATTATCGATTTCGATATAGGTTTGAGAAATCTGGACTTAATCATGGGCTGTGAACGTCGTGTGGTTTACGACTTCGTTAACGTGATAAATGGTGAAGCGAATTTAAAACAGGCGATGATCAAAGATAAACGTATCGACACCCTGTTTATTCTGCCTGCTTCCCAAACTCGCGATAAAGACGCTCTGAGCAAAGAAGGCGTAGAGCGCATTCTGAACGAGCTGGCAGAAGAGTTTGACTACATCATCTGTGACTCGCCTGCTGGTATTGAATCAGGCGCTATGATGGCGTTGTATTTTGCCGATGAAGCAATAGTTGTGACTAACCCTGAAGTGTCGTCAGTCCGTGACTCAGACCGTATTCTAGGTATGCTCAGCAGCAAATCACGTCGTGCTGAACAAGGCTTACCTGGTATCAAAGAACACTTGCTGTTAACCCGCTACAATCCTGAGCGCGTCGTCAAAGGCGAGATGCTGAGTGTAGAAGATGTCGGCGAAATTCTGGCGATTAAACTTTTAGGTGTCATTCCTGAATCTCAGGCTGTGTTAAATGCATCCAACTCCGGTACTCCGGTTATTCTGGATGAAGAAAGTGACGCAGGTCAGGCCTATTTAGATACAGTCGCCCGTTTGCTTGGCGAAGACGTGCCTTTCCGTTTCCTGAATGTGGAGAAAAAAGGCTTGCTCAAACGTATATTTGGAGGCTAAGCGAATGTCGTTATTGGATTATTTCCGTTCAACGAAAAAAAATACCGCTTCAACTGCCAAAGAGCGGTTACAAATCATAGTCGCCCATGAGCGCAACAGACGCAACAGCCCGGATTATTTGCCACAGCTGGAACGCGATATTTTGGCCGTGATCCGCAAATATGTCGATATAGCGGATGATCAGGTGTCTGTCTCTCTGGAAAAAAGTTCAGACGAGTTGTCAGTGCTGGAGTTAAACGTCACCTTCCCTGACGATAAAAAATAATAATTAAAAAACTAAAAAGAGGCAGGATTGTGATCCTGCCTCTTTTTTTATTAAGTTTTACTGTACGTTATTAAAGTCGTCCAACAGGATCAATCCCAGATCTGCGGTCAAACCCTGACCATCCCGCGCTACTGCAGTGTAGATCTTATTCGTGTCTAAAGTTACAGCGACAGGACCAATAGCTGCTGTTTTGCTGCCTGTTGGTGTTACAGTGACAAAATAATCACCTGCAGGTACCTGGATATAGCCAGAGTCCGCTTTGAAAGGTACGTTGCTCAGTGCAGCTGTAGCCGCTGAAATATCAGACGTTGCAGTTAAATACACATCCACAGGACCTGCCAGACTAGAACCATGGATCACACGGATTTGAGCAGCTGTGGCAATACGACGTGGTTTATCTTCCACCACTAAAGGCTCAATACTGTTTTCTGTTAACGAACCAACTGCATGCACAGTGTAATAAACGCCGGCTTCCAGCTCCAGATCAGCGTTAATAACGACAACTGAATTATCCGCGTCTGCAGCTACTTTGACGTTATAAGTGTCCGGAGCCAATTCAGCGTAATCAGTAAAGTTCGGGAAAGCTAAAGCATTGATAGCTTCTGCATCGTTAACTAACACATCAACAGCTGGCGCATCAGATACATCATGCACCACCCGAACGGCTGAGACAGAGCCTTGATCCAACAGCTCAAGACTGGTATCGCCGCCTTGTACTAAAGCTAATAAAGACACGGGCGAATCACCAGCAAACTTGTTGTCCAACGCAGCTATGGTTAAGTCTAGACCGGAAGTCAAAGCGACAGTGCCTGAGTCAAACACTACAGTGCTCAGATCACCAGCTGGAGTGATACGTACTCTGTAGTCGCCAGCAGGAACAGTGACATCGCCTGTATTGGCGCTAAACTCAAGAGTCGCAGCCACAGTACCTGCGGATAATTCAGCAGTAGGAGCTGTCAAATGCACATCAACTGTTGGAGCAGATGCCGCAGCGTGTACCACGCGCAGACGCACATTGCCGCTGCTGACCGCGGTTTGCGGGAAACTAACAACCAAAGGTTCGATGCTGCTATCGGCTGCTTTGCCGACTGCATAAATCACATAATCTGTCGCTTCTGCTAAAGAGAGGCTGGTTTGTGGGATCACTGTGGCTTGGGTGTCACCAGGTAATTTTGCTTCAACAGAAGTGCTGAAATTACCTGGCGCTACAGATACTGGCCCTGCAGCATCACCAAAAGCCAGATTTTCAACAGCTACACTACCATTCGCTGTGATGGCGACATCTGGTGCATCAGAAACTGCGTGCACAACTTTAACTGTCGCGTTAACAGGTGGTGGCGTTATCACTTCTGGTGCAGAGTCAGAATCGTTACAACCTGCAATAGCAAGCAGAGCGAAACCTGCGACACATAGTTTATTTGTCCATCTCATAATAAATACCCTTTTGATTGTTTATGTTGCAAAAGGGTTACGACGACAGATTTTGGCTAGATCAACGGCATTTCTTGCAAAAAATCAGATGATTTTTCCCAAAAAATGCATTAAACCACATCCAGAAAGGCCCGTAATTACGTAGTTAAAGCTTAATCAGATCAATCCGGCTGCATGTGCAGGTACAGGCAGATGCTTACTCAGTATCTCACGGCGCCAGCCGCGCAAAAACTCAGGTACAGGCAACAGCTCTCTTTCCTTATCACTGACCCGCCAGCACCAATTAAAAAACTCAGTACTTTGGCGACGAACTGCGATAAATTCAGCAGGAATACCAGACTCTTTCGCTGCGGCTTTAATAGCATCTGTGATTTTTTGCATTTCTTCTTTAAAGCCCTGAAATACATCAGTGTGATAAAAAGGAGCAGGACATTCTTCCAGTGGCAAAGCTTTAGCTTTTTCGATTAAAGCCAATACAGCTTTACCATGACGGCGCAATTCGCGGCCTGGCAATTCAGGGATATTAAACATGGACTCCAGACTACCAGGGCGACGTTTGGCGATATCCAGCAGATGATGATCTTTAAAAATAAAACCTAATGCCATGTCGTGTTGCTGCGCATACTCCTGACGCCAGATCACCAGTTCACGCAAAATAGCTAACTCTCGGGGGGCCAGTAGATTGCTGTTTTTCAGCTCAAGATGACGAAATGCCAAAGGCAAACCAAAAGAGCGGCGTGTTATTAAATGTTCGCCTTCCGCCAGCAGCAACTCGTATTGACCTTTTGCGATTAGCTCAGTTTTAAGCGCCTGATATACATCAAGCAAATGCTCTACATCTTTGGCTGCGTAGTCCAGTTGTAAGCCGGATAAAGGCCGCGCTATCCAGTCAGTGCGGGATTCACTTTTATCCAGCTCAATAGCACAAACCCGTTGCACCAATTTGGCATAGCCCTGACTTCCGCCCCAACCTGCCAGTTCGGCCGCCAGTTGAGTGTCAATCAGAGGTAATACAGGTAACAAATCTTTAGTGGCTAAAGCTTCTAAATCTTCGTTGCAAGAATGCACCACTTTACAGACGGCCGGATCAGCAAACAGCTGTTGCAAGGAGCTCCAGTCATCAATAGCTAAAGGGTCAACTAATGCCAGTTGCTTGCCATCAAACAATTGGATCAAGCCAAGTTTTGGGCTTAATGTCGTCTGCCGAACAAATTCAGTATCAACAGCTAATACCTCAGCAGTGGCGGCTTGCGCACAAAAAGCAGCTAAAGCAGAGGAGGAGGTTATAAGTTGATACATCATTTTAAATCCTTGATTATCTCTTTCTATTTCTTTCGCCAACTTTTGATTGTAAAAAAACCGGCAAAAGCCGGTTTTTTCTGGTTTAACCTTTCAGCTCTCGCCTTAAGATTTTACCCACGTTAGTTTTCGGCAGTTCGGTGCGGAATTCTACCAGCTTCGGCACTTTATAGCCCGTCAAACGTTCCTTACAATGTTGTATGAGTTCAACATCCGTCAGGCTTTGATCTTTTTTCACCACAAAAATCTTCACGGCTTCGCCAGTGGATTCGTTCGGCACACCAATGGCAGCAACTTCCAATACTTTATCGTTCATCGCTACTACTTCTTCTATCTCATTTGGATAGACATTAAAGCCTGAGACTAAAATCATATCTTTTTTGCGATCGACTATATAGAAGAAACCATCATCATCGACACGAGCTATATCACCAGTGGCTAACCAGCCTTCGGCATTTAACACTTTGGCTGTTTCGTCTGGTCTGTTGTAATAACCTTTCATCACTTGCGGGCCTTTCACCCACATTTCACCGGCCTCACCAGCAGCTACTTCAACGCCTGCATCGTTCACCAGTTTAATATCAGTCGAAGGCGCAGGAAAACCTATACTGCCGTTATAAGCAGGCAAATTGTACGGGCTTACTGTGACTAAAGGCGCACATTCAGTTAAACCGTAACCTTCCACCAGACGGGTTGAGGTGACTTTCTGCCAACGCTCAGCCACAGGACGCTGCACCGCCATACCGCCACCCAGAGCAAGCTTTAACTTACTAAAATCAAGCTGAGCAAAGCCCGGAGTATTGAGTAAACCATTGAATAATGTATTGACACCGGTTAATGCGGTAAACGGATATTTCGCCAGTTCTTTAACGAAGTTAGGCATGTCTCGCGGATTAGTAATCAAAAGATTAGTACCGCCATACTTCATAAAAACCAGGAAGTTAGCTGTTAAAGCGAAAATATGATAGAGAGGTAGGGCTGTGACAATAAATTCATTGCCTTTACTCAGCAGTGGGTCTAAGCAGCCCGCTGCTTGCTCCAGATTGGCAATCATATTACGGTGCGTCAGCATGGCGCCTTTAGATACACCAGTAGTGCCCCCTGTGTACTGTAAAAAGGCCAGGTCGTCACCAACCACCACAGGCTTTTTATACGCAGCAGCGTTACCAGCCGCTATCACCTGTTTATAGGTGACGTACTTTTTCAAGTTGTGCGCAGGGATCAGTTTTTTAACGTGCTTGACCACCAGGTTGACTATAGTGCCTTTTACCAGACCTAACATATCGCCCATATGCGTCAAGATCACATGATCAAGATTCACCTTGTCCTGAACCTCAGACAAGGTGTGAGCAAAGTTCTCAACTATGATAATGGCTTTGGCTTGTGAGTCCAGCAGCTGATGCTGCAATTCGCGGGGCGTGTACAGTGGATTCACATTCACCACTACACAACCCGCACGCAAAATACCTAAAATACAAACAGGGTACTGCAGCAGATTAGGCATCATGACAGCGACTGCATCACCTTTTTTCAAACCTAATTGATGCTGCAAATAAGCGGCAAACTTTAAGCTCAATTGATCCAATTCAGCGTAGGTAATGCTTTTGCTCATATTAATGTAGGCAGTTCTGCCCGCATAATCTTTGATGCTTTCATCAAAGACTTCTAATAACGATGCGTAGTGATCGGCATTGATATCAGCCGGAACGCCTTCAGGGTAATTTTTTGACCAGACTCGATCCACTGTCCTCTCCTCGTGGTATTTATTATTTTTTAGTTATAGTAGTTATAGTTAGTGCGTTGCCCCTTTGTACAGACCTTGGTGATTTCTGCTACAAAATGACACTGAGTTTTTACTCTAATCCTGCATCATCCCACAATTGCTTTCATTTCACAATTGTCTGCGGAATCAGCAGTTCTGACCCCGACTATAACAGCATAAAAAATCGTCAGGAACGATTTTTAACAGCTTTAGCTGGCCCGCAAGGGGGCTCTGCAGGATTACAGAGCATAAAAAATCGTCAGGACAGTAAAAATTGACGGATTGCATCGGCCGTTTGTTCCGGCTGAGTCATATGGCAATGATGCCCACCACTCAACTCCACCAGTTCTAGCTGTGAATAACAATACTGATACTGTTGTCGTGCTTGTTGCATCATGTCCAAACCATCAGTTGCCAAAATAGCAAGAACGGGGCATTGAATATCCTGCAGCAGCTGTGTCACTTGTGCTGGCAACAATCGATAGATTGAGGACTCCCGCAAGCGCATATCTGCTGACCAGGTGATCCCATCAGCACAAGTTCTGGAGCCCCTTTGAGTTAAAATCAGTGCCGTTGCAAGGTCAAAATCACTTTGGTTTTGTCTGGCCACTGCAGCACTGTGCAGGTCGGGGTAAACTGGTTTTTGCTTCTGTGGACTTTGCCATCTGTGATGAATTGAAGTGCGGACTTGTTCAGTGATTTTAGCGGCGTCTCCCGCCACCAGCCCCAGGCTGTCGATCAATACTAATTTGCGTACCATCTGCGGCATAACAGCGGCCAAGACAGAACCAATCATGCCCCCCATTGAATGACCTATAATATCGACCTGTTGCCAACCCGCACTTTTAATCAGTGTAGCCAGATCATAAATCCAATCTAAGAAATGATAATGGGCGTCAGGACCGCGATGATCGGATTGACCATGCCCAGGTAGGTCAATCGACACCAAATTCAGTGCTGTAAGGTAAGTGGAAAGAGGTAAAAAACTATCAGCGTTGTCCAGCCAGCCATGCAAACATAAAGTGACTTGTTGCGTTACCGGACCTTGCTGCCATCCCACTAATGATAAAGCGGGCAGCGAAAACTTCACTGCCTGCATTAGTGACTGGCGGTTTTAACAAATTTTAAAGTCATACGGTCACTCTCGCCTATAGCCAGATATTTAGCTCTGTCTAAAGCGCCCATAGCCAAAGTTGGTGGTAAGGCATACACACCTTTTGGATAATCTTTGGTATCTTTTGGGTTTGCATTGATTTCTGATTTGGCCTGCAAGGTGAAACCGGCTTGCTCTGCGACTGCGATCACGTAAGACTCATCCAGATAACCTTCTACGGCCGAGCTGGAGATTTCGGAGACTCGACTGGCTCTGTGCTCTACTATACCAAAGACCCCACCAGGTTTGAGTACATCAAATACGGCGCGAAATACATCCAGCAAATAGCCTTGTTCGTTCCAGATGTGGGCGTTACGGAAACTAAGCACTAAATCGTATTGTTGGGCAGCCCCGAGATACATGTAAGCGGGTGGATCAAATTCGGTCTGCGACACAGTTCCAAAGTGATCTTTATGTTGCAGAATACGCTGACTGAGCTTTTCACTGATGCGACTCCAGAAGATTTTCCTGTCATCTTGCATAGTACCGTCATCTACACGGAAGTTAGCGATGCTTAACTTGCCCTGCTCTTTTAAATAAGGCGCCAGAATGTCTGTATACCAACCGCGGGCAGGCCATATCTCAAGCACTGACATATTCGGTTTAATACCAAAAAACGTCAAGGTCTCCACCGGGTGACGGTATTGGTTTCGGGCTTTATCTTCTGCGCTTCGAAATGAATGATCTGCTAACGCAGCCAGATCGGGTGCAGAAGGAGTTTCAGCTAAGGCAGCTGCGCTACAAAGCGCAGCTGAGAGTATAACTAAATTAAGGTTGCACTTTATTTTGTTTATTATTGTCAACATGTACTGGGCCTTGTATTGTCGAATGTTGTTTTGTAATAGTGCGGACGCGTATACCTGGACTGTAGCCCCAATAATAAGGATAAGGACGCATCATAGGCCAGCTATCAATGACCTCAATTCGTTCTTCCTGTTTTGGCCATAAATACACTTTGGCATCTTTAATCACCGGATAACGGTATTCATACTCATCCACTTTGCCAACTTCAGCACGAGTCAACTCGCCAAGCACTGTAACCGACTTACCTCGCTGGTACACCATAGGGTCTAAAAAGCCTTTGATGTAAGTCACAAAACGGCCCTGAGTTTGATCAGACACCGACGGACGACCATTAGAGCCTGAAGGGAAATATACAACCTCCAGACGGGTTTGATTGGCTTGATTACTGATCTCAGCAATCACACCACTCCAACGTGCTGTACCAAAATCTATATTCTGCTGAGTGGCATTTTCATAACTGGTTAAGGCCACGTTATCAGCAATACGCACTGGTTCCGGATAACTGGCACAGCCAGCCAATGCCATCAGACTCAAAGCAACAACAACAAACTTCTTACTCATGACTTTTTTTAACCTCGTTAACTACACGGCCTGTTAGATAAGGTGTAGCGGCTTTAGTTCCATCACTACTCTAAGCCAAGCTTGATCGGCTCCGCAACACTTATATCTGAAGTTTTATTCCTACCTGGTTCAGTCCTGCTTTTACGTCTATTGGTCGCGTTTGGACTCGTTACAGTTTTGTCATATTTTGGTCACTGACGTAAGATAACCTCACCATACCGGCTCTGGTCGCACCAGATTTTTAGTTATCCACAGAGTATTCTTATGTTAAAAAAATTAAGTTTAATCAGTCTTGCTTGCCTTGCTTCCACATCTTTTGCTGTGACTGCAGCTCCCAAAAATATTATTTATATGATTGGCGATGGCATGGGCCCTGCCTATTTAGCTGCTTACCGGTATTACATGGATAACCCGGACACCAAAGTCGTAGAGCGAACTGTGTTTGATGAACTATGGATCGGTAATGCCAGCACCTATCCGGATGACGATACGGTAGTTACCGACTCAGCGGCTGCAGCTACTGCCTTGTCCAGTACTCATAAAACATACAACGGCGCTATTGCGGTCGATCATGACCATAAACCTTTGACTACTATGTTGGAAATTGCCAAAGCCCAAGGGATGCGGACAGGTGTGGTCGTCACAGCGCAAATTAACCACGCTACTCCAGCCGGCTTTCTGGCTCATGATCAAAGCCGTCAAAACTATGATCAGATAGCAGATGACTACATCGACAACAAAGTAAATGGCCAGATCGTTGCTGATTTGATGCTCGGTGGCGGCACCAGTTATTTCATCCGTAAAGACCGAAATCTGGTTGAAGAATTTAAACAAGCTGGCTTTCAATACACTGATAGTTGGGCCGGTTTAAAAACGCTGAATACATTACCTGCACTGGGTTTATTTGCCCCTAAAGGTTTTGATAGCGCCCTGGACAATCCAGAGCCATTGCCATTAAAACAAATGACAGAAAAGGCGCTGGAACTGTTGTCCCCAGCCGAAAAAGGTTTTGTGGTGATGATTGAAGGCAGCCAAATTGACTGGTGTGGTCATGCCAATGATATTGCCTGCGCTATGGCTGAAATGCACGATTTTGCTGAAGCTATTAAAGTGGCCAAGGCTTATGTGGATAATAATCCTGATACTATTCTAGTGGTGACAGCCGATCATGAAACCGGTGGTTTATCTTTGGGTGCTGGCGGTCAATACAGCTGGAAACGCGATGTCATTAAAAAAGTAAAACATTCCGGCGACTACATAGCTGGCCAGTTGTTAGCTCTGAAAGATGAAAAAGTAATGTATCAGGCATGGTTAGGCCTGACCGGTCTTGAGCTGAGCCTGGATGAACAAGCGTTACTAAGCAAGGCACGCCTCCAGGGGCAAAAGGCTCTGGCGACTGCAGTCAAACAACGTATTGATCACCACTCCACTACTGGCTGGACCAGCGGTGGCCATACCGCAGCTGATGTACCAGTTTTGGCTTACGGTGAGGATAAACAGCTATTCGCAGGTTTTCAGGACAATACTGAAATTGCCGGTAAGCTAATCCAGTTTATCCAGCAGAAAAAGTAATATTTAGTTATTGAAAAAACAACCCCCACTGCATGCAGTGGGGTTTTTCTTTGGTTCAGGGAAACCTCTGTCATCAACAGAAATCTCCCTGCACTTGCTATCAAGTTACATGAACTTGTAGTCCAGACCTAAGTAGAAAGTACGACCGTATACGTCAGTGTAACGTGGGTCGAAACCAACCTGGTGACCAGCACCGCCAGTACGTAATGACAGCGGAGGAGCACGGTCAGCTAAGTTATTAATACCAAAAGTTACGCCCAGAGCTTCCATCGCCTGGTACTTGGTCTGGTAGTTAATAGTAGCGTAAGACGGCACGCTCAGTTGAACGTCTGCACCGGCTCCTGTTACTGAACCTAAACGCACCGTACGTGAAGCGGCATATTGAGCCTGATCTTCATAACCACTGCGGTAGTTCAGGATTGCACTGTGAGTGAAATCACCGTGCGTTAAGGTGTTGCTGAACTTAGCTAAAGTTCTGAATACAACTTCATTGTCATCACCAAAACGACCTAAGCTGCTGATCCAATCATCCGTAGTACCAGGACGGGTATATTTGCTATCTAATACATAAGTACCAGCAAGCGTTGTAGTTAAACGACCAAAAGATAAGTCATTACCTACAGTTAAGTCCCAGTCAATACCTTTGTTGATAGACTGACCTACGTTGACGCTGGCGAAAATGATAGCCAGTTCTTCCTGACCTGTTGCCTTGTTGGTCTTGGTAGTGAACAGATCACGGTAACGTCCCGGGTTGTTGACGATCTGAGACTCAGTCACAGAAGTCACCAGGTTGGTCAGCTCAATATTCCAGTAATCCATGCTGAAGCTGAAGTTGTTATCAGGCGCATAAACAAAACCTAAAGTGTACTGTTCAGACTCTTCTGGTTTTAAGTTCGGGTTACCCTGACTGAAAGCTTCAAACTGTTGTGGAGACGGGCTACATACTGCAGCCAGCGGGTCTGAAGTACCAGCAAATGGGCAAGAGTACGGGCTGCTTGTCACACCGAATTCAACTTTAGGCTGGCCTAAATCCAACATAGAAGGTGCTTTAAAACCAGTACCTGTTGATGCACGTACTAGTAAATCGTCAGTCACGTTGTAACGTAATGCCAGCTTATAAGTGGTGTCATTCATTGAATCGTTGACTTTGTAGCTGCCTGGACCTGCGATACCATCTTCGCTGTACACGAAGTCAGACGTCACTTCACCAATGTTGTCATAACGCACAGCACCAGTCAGTTCCAGATTCTCAAGAGCCGGAACTATCACTTCAACAAAACCACCGTAGTTGTCACGGCTTAAGTCATACTCTGAACCGATGTTTGCACCTAACAGCAGATCCTGTTTGTTTGCATCAGCCAAAGAACTTACATAGTGAGTGTTACGGAATTCAACACCTGTACCAATATAAACATCACCGGCAGGCAATTCATACACTGGAGTAGAGGCTTTGATATCAACGCCTTTTACTTCAGTGGTATCGTTGCTCCAGTTGCCATAGTACTGAGAATCTTGCAGAGCCTTCAGACCTTCAGCACTGATTTTATCCGGAGTATCAAAGACGTTGACTAAGCCAGAACTTACAGCTGTCATGAATTTATCAAAGATCGGGTAACCACCTGCAATGTTTTCGTCAGTGTCGTTCTTTGAGTAAGTGAAAGCAGCTGAGTAGTCGATAGTGTCAAACACACCTTCAACACCAGTCACGATATGCGTTGATTTAGTGTTCCACTCTGTAGCACGGCCGCCCAGAGGTAATGCACGCCATTGAGCCTGTACAGTAGTCACTGAACCCAGATGAGCAGGATCAACATAAGGCATCACGTATTGCTGTGCTAAGGCAGAATCTGCAGCTAATGGGAAGAAACCTGTTGCGTTAGGAGCGATACGGGTAGTCTGAGAGAAATCAGAGTACATTACATCAGCAAAAAGCTTCACGTCATCAGTCAGCGCAACGTCCGCGCCCAGCATTAAAGAATCACGCTCACTTTCTGGCAGAATTTCTACTGTAGTAGTGTAGTCAAACTGACATAAGCCTGATGCTTCAAAGTTATCAGCAGCACAGCCACCGTTTTGGTTGGCATATGGGTTAAATACAGCTGAGTTAACCGGTTTACCATCAGCGCCAGTGTATACATAACGAGCGTTGGCAGGGATCGCATTTGGCGAGCCTGCAACGTAGTAATATTGTTTGTTATTTAAATTGAACGGGATAATACCTGTCTTGGAAAACTCACGGTCAGTCGCTTTTAACTGTTCCTGTGAATCACGGCTGTAAGACACCAGCACGTTGTAACCATCTGCATCAAAATCGCCTAAACCGCCAGTGATAGAGAAGTTATCGCTGGTACCATTCTTCTCTTGTGGCTTGTTGTAACGAGCAGAAAGGTTCACACCCTGGGCGTCATCCTTAGTGATGAAGTTAACTACACCAGCGATAGCGTCAGAACCGTACAAAGCAGATGCGCCGTCCGTCAGTACTTCAACACGCTCAATAGCTGCTAATGGAATAGAGTTCAGGTCAATGGTAGAACCTGAGCCACGTGGTGCCATACGGCGACCGTTGATCAGAACCAGAGTGTAGTCAGAACCTAAACCACGTAATGAAGCAGTTTTAATACCGCCACCGCCGCCACCTACAGAATCACCATCAGTAGTGAAACCCTGCATAGAAGGAATAGACTGGATTAAGTCACCAGCAGTTGCCAGACCTGAACGGTCGATAGCAGCACGGTCAAGAACCTGAACCGGCAAAGCACCTTCAATATCAGTACGTTTGATACTTGAACCAGTAACCTGAATACGTTCAACATTATCAGTTTCCTGAGCATGTACTGAACCAGAAAAAGTGACGCCTGATACAGCGCCAAAAGCAACAGCCAAACTTACAGCTTTTGACAACTTACTACTTACAAACATTTTGTCTCCCTGGACCACCGAGTAGTGGCTTTATTTTTACGGCAATCGACATGGGCGCCGATTGAAGTTACAACACGCCTGCATTGGGATAACCCAAAACGGCGGCGGATAATAAAGGTAATTTTTTGTCGGGGTCAACCGCTTTTGAGGGATAAATAGTCACGTTAATTGGCATCTGCCGCAAATAACACAGGTGTTAAATTAATGATAAGAATCAACAACATACAAAATCGAACACAAAACAAACAATGCAGCTGTACTAGAATTAAACAACCAAAAACAGAGCAATAGAGCTATCTGTCTGTTTATTAACAAAAATAATGGAATCAGCCTTATTGATGGCCTTCTGAGGAAAGATGAATAAATAAACAAATGCGGAGCCGCTTTTGTTTTGTAAAAAAATTGAAAGTAAATGAGATGAAAAACACGACAAACTAAATTAGAAATACAGCTAGAAGGAACAGGAGGCGTAGATTTTGTTTGGATGCAGTACAGAAAGCCAGCATCAACCCAAATCGCGCCTCACTTTTTATGCTGAAGTTTTCAGCAATTGTTTTCTCAGCTTTGGCGCAGATGTTTTCTCCGACAGCCAGATATCTAAAAATGCCGGACCGAAAGCAGGGTCTGCTACATCGCCAAGTAGCTTATCGTTGAAGTAAAACTGCACTGTGCCATCAGCTAATAAAACACAACTTAACTGGTCGCCTTTTTTGACGTCTGTCCAAAGCTTATCCAATTGTTTGGCCCACTCCTGATGCTGAGCAGACACCTTACCTTGCAGATGTTTCCATTGTTCCACTGTCGCTTCAATAAAATCAGCTTTACTGATATCACGCTGATAAGTGAGCTTCAACACCAGCGGTGCACTTTGCTGGTAATTACTCCATTGACCATCTGCGGTGTACAGTTGAGCCTGATATAAGTCCCAGAATAAATAACTAAACTGGCCTTGCCCAACGAGCTTGATGTTATCTGGCATAGCCTGGGAACTAAAGCTCCAGGCAAAAGCTAAGATCAGTAAAATGTTACGCATAAAATCGTCTGCTCCATCCTGCTAACACACCAAAGCAGCCCCAACATAAAGCTAATGCTATATAAGCTTCTGTGGTGTTGCTCACCTGCATCTGACCACTTAATGCTGCGCCGCCCAGATATGCCATTGGACCAGACACAGCCGCAATAAGTGCCGCCAGCCAGTAATTTTGTAGATACACTGAAAATACCTGCACCACCACCAAACTGAACACCAACCACAATGCCAGCATCCACCAGGGTAGCCACTCAGAAGAAGTGAAACTTAATACTCCGTTGTATTGCAACACCGAATCCAGAGCTATGCCCACCGCAGCCAGAGCCAGCCACGCCAAACGTTCAGCCCTGTTACAACGCCACAAGGCCCAGAATACAAAAAGTACCACCGGAATAAGCAGCATATTTTGCAACAAGACAAGGGCAAACCAGCTCAGTTTGAAGCCAATCAGTACGGGCCAATTCATCTTAGTCATGACTGACGCATCCCGGCAGCGACTTTGCAGCGCAACGAATAGGGCAAACAATTCAGCAGATGCAGACTCCACACCAGACGTTTTGGAAAACGTATCCTTTGTTGCTGTGCATCAAGTCCGCGACGGATCCGCCCTGCTGCATCGTCGACTTGTAATAAAAAAGGCATCTTAAAATCATTTTTCTGAGTCAAAGGGGTGTCGACAAAACCGGGTTCAATCAAACAAACCGCTACACCACTGCCTGTTAAATCAACTCGTAAGCTATCGGCGAAATAACTTAAGGCAGCTTTGCTGGCGCCATAAGCCTGAGCTTTGGTAAAAGGAAATAAGTGAGCCAGACTGCTGACGATAGCCAGGGTTGCGTTTGCTGATTTTTGTAGCAGAGGTAATAACAATTTCACTGCAGCAACCTGGGCTTGAAAGTTCAGCGCCATGGTGCGGTCAAAAATATCCAAAGGCAGCTGGGTCACATCGACATAATCACAGCTGCCGGCATTGAGAATAACCAGATCCAACGCAGGGATCTGTTGACTCAACTGCTCTACAGCTGCAGAAAATAATTCAGTATTGGTCAAATCCAAAGGGAAAGCATGAATACTTTTGTGTTGGTTTTGCAGTTCATTCAGCGCGTTGACGGAACGAGCAACGGCGATCACTTGCCAGCCTTGTTCGGCGTATTGAATGGCCAGCTCACGACCCAAACCTGAACTTGCACCTGTGATTAAACAGTAACGGGACATAAAGATACACTCAAAACTAAGATTGTTTGTTATACGTGTATTCTTGTCAGGTGGATCCCAGCTATAAAAAACAGAGATGTGCAAAGCAGCTTAGGCGTATAAATCCAGACTAAACATTTGCTGTATTTTCTCGCGTTTTTCTTGATTGGCCAGCATTTCGTAGGCATTTAAGGCTTGCTGATTACGCTGCTTGGGTTGATCGTAGGTGGTGCGTTTCTGTGCTTCTTGCTGATCCAGCATAGACAAAACCTGAGCATCAGCACGCACACCGGAACCTGACGGCACCAGTGTGGTTTTGCTCTGCTGTTCAGCCTCAACGGCTTTAGTTTTATTGCCCTGAAATACCAGCCCGACACTGGGGCTTTTGGGTACATCACGACTAACGGCTATTGTCATAACTGCTCAAAGTTCGCCTTTATTTGCTGCCAGTATAACTTAGCAAAAAAATTCGCCAAGTCACTTTTATTATCTGTTAGGGAGCTTTTGCCAGGTCACTTCGTCCCTCACATAAGTCGGTTCTGCCAGTTCGGCGGCAATAAACTGCCCCTGCCGGAACGGAGTTGCCGCCAGACTCAACATATCCTGCGCTGAAGGATACAGAATCACAGGGCTATGATGAACTTGCGCCAGATCCTCTGATCCGCTGTTGCCAGTTTTATGCCAGTCTTCCAGCTGCTGTGCATAGGTTTGCCAGCCTGTTCCCACAGCACAAATATGACCTTTTAACACAGGGCCAGGTAAATCCATTGGTTTAGCTGCGACTTCCGTGCTTAACGCTTGCATCAGCCCCCGATCATCTAGCTGAAAACTGGCCAGATAAACTTCATTCATACGTGCATCTATAGCAGCAACCACCTGATGAGCCTGATGTAATCTATGGGCAGCTTGCGCCATAGCAGCTAACGTAGACACGCCATAAACCGGAAGTTCGGCACCAAAAGCCAAGCCCTGACAGACACCCACACCAATACGCACACCGGTAAAACTACCTGGGCCTTTGCCAAATACCAGGCCATCCAGTTGCTGCAGCGTTAAGCCCGCTTCAGACAACAACTGCTGCACCATAGGCAAAATACGTTTGCTGTGTTGCTGTGGGCAAACTTCATCCAACGTCAGTATTGTGCCATCGACGGTCAAAGCCACTGAACAAGCTTCGGTTGAGGTATCTAATGCCAGTAGTTTCAACAGGCGGCTCCTTTCATCATTGTTTACTTGGGTAAATCTTCTAAAAACCTTACAGCAGCCTGCAAATCGCGGCTGCGCCTCATAGGCGGTAAGCTTTTCAAAAATACCGAGCCATAAGGCCGGGTCACTAATCTGTTATCACAAATCACCAGCACACCCCGGTCAGACACATCACGAATTAAACGGCCAACGCCCTGCTTTAAGGTGATCACGGCTTGTGGCAATTGCACTAAAGCAAAAGGGTCCAAGCCTTTGAGCTGACAATCTTCGTTCCGCGCCTGCAATAAAGGATCGTCAGGGGATGCAAAAGGCAGCTTGTCGATAATGACGCAGCTTAGGGTATCACCGCGTACATCCACACCTTCCCAGAAACTGCCGGTGCCGAGTAACACCGCATGTTTGGTTTCAACAAACTGTTCTAGCAATAATCGTTTACTGGTGCTGCCCTGCACCAGCACAGGCAGAGAAAGGTGCTGCGGCAGCTCATTGGCCATCCACTGCAGCATTCTGTGACTGGTAAAGAGGAAAAAACAGCGGCCCTGATTGGCTTCAATTAAAGGCACTGCCAATTTTAGCAGCGCTTTCCCCATACGGGCATCATTGGGTTCAGGTAAATAACGCGGCACCAGCAACATAGCCTGTTGTTCATAATCAAAAGGGCTGTCGAGCAATAAAGTATCGGCCTGTTGCAGGCCCATTTGTTCGATATAGTGGGCAAAACCCTGATCCACCGACAAAGTGGCTGAAGTAAAAATCCAGCTGCGTTTTTCGGCAAACACCAGCTCGCGGAACTTATCGGCAATACTTAAAGGCGTTAAATGCAAACTGATATGTTGCCGGGTAGTTTCATACCAGAAGCTGACACCGGTTTTGCTGACATCCTGCAGTTTTTCCAGCTGAGTTTTCGCTAACGCTAGTCGTTCAAAACAATGATCCACCACTTCATTACGGCCCAAACTGCCTTTGAGCACCTGATACAACATACCCATGGCTTCAGAAACTCTGGTCAAAGCCAGCTGTACATCAGGCCTTTTACTGCTGTCACGCCAGTTGCCGCGTTCAGGCTCATCCGACCACAGCAAGCGCCAGTCCCGCACTAAAGTTGCCAGCTTGTCTGCCGTTTTACTCAATTGCGGATGATCACGTAATTCAGTTTTACAAATCAGCTCCAGCTCTTTACAAAGCTCCAGCAAAGTCCGGCTGGATAAGGTTTCGCCAAAATACTCACTGGCGATATCCGGAATTTGGTGGGCTTCGTCAAAGATGACTACGTCCATATTCGGTAGCAGCTCACCAAAACCCGTGTCTTTCAGTGCCATATCGGCAAAAAACAAGTGGTGATTCACCACCACTAAATCAGCCTGCATGGCTTTTTTGCGGGCACGCAGCAAATAGCAGTCTTCATAAGATGGACAGTCTTTGCCAAGGCAGTTGTCTGCTGTACTGGTCACCAGAGGCAAAGCTTTGGAGTCTTCGGCTATATAAGTCAGCTCGCCTATATCGCCACTTTGGGTTTCGTTGGACCATTTTTTGATCAGGCTTAAATCATTGATCACCGCTGCATCAACTGTAGGCACATGCTGATAATGCTGATCGAGGCGAAATAAACATAAATAGTTGGAACGGCCTTTTAATAATGAAGTGTCTACCGGCAAAGCCAAAGCTTTGAGTACTGTGGGTAAATCGCGGAAATACAGCTGTTCCTGCAGGTTTTTGGTACCAGTGGATAAAATAACCTTTTTTCCGGATAACAAAGCAGGCACTAAGTAAGCGTAAGTTTTACCTGTACCAGTGCCAGCTTCCACCAATAAGGCATTGCCATTTTCAATGGATTTAGTGACAGAAGCCGCCATCAGCTTTTGTGGTTCACGGGCTTTAAAGCCGTCAATAGCTTTAGACAAAGCCCCTTGTTCGGCAAAAGCCTGCTGTACTTTTTTTAACATAAGCACAGGAAAAAAACGAAGCTAGCAGGTAAAGAAGCAGACAACAGCATAAACAAAGCCCGGCAAGAATTTGCGCTATTATGCCTTGGCTAGATAAAAATATCTAAGTGTCCTTCGTCATCCACGTGCTGCTCTTCTTCAGGTGTAGTTTTTGGTGCTGGTGGATAATCGTCACGACGACGCCTGTCCTGACGCTTTTTTTGCTGATCTTTCAGTAAAATAAGAAAACGCTTTTCTTCTTTTTCATAAGCACTGATTTTGGCATCCTTAAACACAGGCGCGATCATAGGTCCAGCTTGTTCAGCTGGTGTACCTGGTGGTCGATATAAATAGGGAAATAAAACGTCCATAACCCCCTCCTCTGCCCTGTTATCGGCAATGACACAAATAACTTTATCTATACAACCTGATTATTTTTCAACCTAATGCTTAGAGTTATTTTTTTATAACTTATTCATTTCCGACTATAAAAAACAACAGAAAAAACCACATAATCAAATAAAAACAAACAGATAACAAAATATCAGCTTCAAAACAAAATACAGCGAAAACAAAAAATTCTATTGCCTGAGCGACAAAAAGCCGTTAGCTTGTATACATCTTAACGAGGAGTTACTTTCATGATTATCAACATTCACTGGCATCATCACCATCATTTATCCGACTAGCCGGTCTTTGTTGACATTGCAGGCTAGATCATAACTAGCCTACGGTGGAGAAAGTGCAAACCAATTCCAACTGAACCCCGGGGCTAAAATCCCGGGGTTTTTGTTTTACGATTTTAAAAGGTACTTACACTATGACAGTCACAACCAACAGATTACGTATCGCCATTCAGAAGTCAGGTCGCCTGTCGCAAGACTCTCAGGCGCTTTTAACCAGCTGTGGTTTAAAAATCAACTTACGCGAGCAGCGCCTGATCGCCCATGTCGAAAACATGGATATCGATTTACTGCGGGTAAGGGATGACGATATTCCGGGTTTAGTGATGGACGGTGTCTGTGATTTAGGTTTTGTTGGCGAAAACGTGCTGGAAGAAGTGTCCTTGCAACGCCAGCTAGACAACGAAACTTATGATTACACTGTGCTGGCCCGTCTGGACTTTGGCGGCTGCCGTTTATCTATCGCAGTGCCGCAGGAAGAAAACTACACCTCAGTCAAGGATTTAGAAGGCCGCACCATTGCGACCACCTACCCACGTTTATTAAACCGTTATTTAAAACAAAACGGCGTCAATTGCCGCATTGTCAATTTAAAAGGCTCAGTGGAAGTGGCGCCGCGGGCTGGTTTAGCTGACGCCATTTGTGATTTAGTCTCCACAGGCGCCACCTTAGAAGCCAATGGTTTAAAAGAAGTGGAAGTGATTTATCGCTCCAAAGCAGTACTTATTCAGCGCCGTGATTTAGCCGATGAAAAACAACTGAAACTGATCAAAAAGCTAATGCCACGTATTCAGGGTGTGATGCAAGCCAATGAAAGCAAATACATTATGTTGCACGCGCCACGAGCTCGCTTGCAGGAAGTGATAGCTTTGCTGCCAGGTGCCGAAAACCCAACTTTATTGCCACTGGCGGGCAATGACGATTTAGTGGCTTTGCATGTGGTCAGCAGCGAAACTTTGTTCTGGGAAACCATGGAGCAACTCAAAGGCTTAGGAGCCAGCTCTATCCTCGTATTACCCATTGAAAAGATGATGGAGTAAAAGATGCAGTTTCAGATCAGTAACTGGCAACAACTGGATAAAACTGCGCAGCAGGCACTATTAGAACGCCCGCTGCAGCAGGAATCCGACAGTTTAAAACAAAAAGTGCGCGATATTATCCGCGCTGTGCGCACTGAAGGCGATGCCGCTTTACAACGTTTTAGCCTTGAGTTTGACAAGCTGCAAAGCAACCCTTTGCGTTTATCGGACGAGTCGCAGCAGCGTTTAATCGCCTCTTTATCGGATGAGCTAAAAACTGCCATACAGATTGCGTATCGCAATATCAGCAGCTTTCATGCCGCTCAGTTGCCGGAGAATATCCGCATCGAAACTCAGCCGGGCGTGATCTGTGAACTCAATTACAGCGCTTTAGATCAGGTCGGTTTGTATGTTCCGGGTGGCAGCGCGCCTTTGCCATCGACTGTATTGATGCTGGGTGTGCCTGCGCAACTGGCCAGGTGTCGTCGTGTAGTGTTAGTTACGCCGCCGGGTCAGCCTGAAGCGGGTGATATTGCCGCTGAAATTGTGTATGCAGCCTCACTTTGTGGCATTACGGAGATTTATACCTTAGGTGGCGCTCAGGCTATAGCTGCTTTGGCTTATGGCACTGAAACTATCGGCAAAGTGGATAAAATTTTTGGCCCGGGCAACCGTTTCGTTACCGAAGCCAAGCAGCAAGTCAGTCAGGATGCCCGTGGCGCCGCTATTGATATGCCGGCTGGCCCTTCTGAAGTGCTGGTGATTGCCGATGACAGCGCCAATCCGGTCTTTGTAGCGGCAGATTTATTATCCCAGGCCGAACACGGCCCGGACTCACAAGTGGTGTTGGTCAGCCCAAGCGAAGCTTTGCTGGTCAATACCATCAGTGAGCTAAAGCGTCAGACCGCTTTATTACCGCGTGCTGAAATTGCACAAAAAGCCCTGAGCAATAGCAGACTGATTTTAACGCCGGATTTAGCCACAGCGGCACAAGTGAGCAATCAATACGCACCTGAGCACTTAATTATCCAAACCGCTGACGCTCAAGCTTTGCTTGGCAAACTGACCAACGCGGCCAGTATTTTTGTTGGTCCTTATACGCCAGAATCAGCTGGCGATTATGCCAGTGGTACTAACCACGTATTGCCCACTTATGGCTACAGCCGTAACCACAGCAGTTTAAGTTTGGCCGACTTTTATCGTCGCTACACAGTGCAGACTTTAACAGCAGAGGGCATGCGCGATTTAGGCCCCACTATTGTCAAATTGGCCAAAGCCGAAGGATTAGATGCGCACGCCAATGCGGTGTCGTTCCGATTAGCAGAGTTAGAACTTGCAGCACAAATTTCAGAGGGAAATCCATCATGAGCCGTATCAGCAGTTTAGCCCGGCAAAAAGTGCAACAACTGGTGCCTTATGCTTCAGCCCGTTTAAGCATGAGTGGCGGCTCGGTGTGGCTAAATGCCAACGAAAACTCGATGGCAACAGACTATACACTTTCAGGCCAGTACAACAGATACCCGGATTGTCAGCCAAAAGAGCTGATCAGCGCTTATGCATCTTACGCTGGCGTAGAAAGCAATCAGGTACTGACCAGCCGTGGTGCGGATGAAGGTATTGAGCTTCTCATTCGTAGCTTCTGTGAGCCGGGTCAGGATGCCATCAGCATTTGCCCGCCGACTTATGGCATGTACAAAATCAGCGCCGAAAGTCAGTTAGTCGATGTCAACATAGTGCCGTTAACCAAAGATTTAACCTTGGATCTGCCAACTTTATTTGCGCAAAAAGCCAATGTAAAACTGGTGTTTATTTGTAGCCCAAATAACCCAACAGGCGATCTAATACCTCGGGAGCAAATCGTCGAAGTGCTGGAGTTTTATAAAGACAAAGCTTTAGTAGTGGTCGATGAAGCTTATATTGAGTTCGCCCCAGAAGCTTCAGTGGTCAGTTTATTAACTCAGTACAGTAATTTAGTGGTGCTGCGTACTTTATCCAAAGCTTTTGCCTTGGCTGGCCTTCGCTGCGGTTTTACTTTAGCAGAGCCTTCGGTGATTGCCGCTTTACGTCAGATGATAGCGCCCTACCCTGTGCCAGCTCCTGTGGCTGAAATTGCTGTGCAGGCGTTATCAAGCCAGGGCCAGCAAAAAATGCGCGCGACAGTGGAGCAAATCAATAGCTTGCGTGACAGCTTCAGAGCTTTTGCTGGGACATTACCTTATGTCAGCCGTGTTTATCCGTCTAAAGCCAACTATGTGTTGCTGTCTGTACCTGATGCCGCGGCGCTTGTTAGCTTTATAGCTGAGCAAGGGGTGCTTATTCGTAACCAATCCAGTCAACTCGGTTTAGGCCAGGTGGTGCGGGTGTCCATTGGTTCAGCTACAGAAATGGCTCAGTTACAGCAGATTATGTCGTCTTATTCTTTATCAGCAAATTCAGAGAAACAGGAGTCTTTATGAGTGCCAAAGCTATTTTATTTATCGACCGTGACGGCACTATGGTGGAAGAACCTCCGGTAGATAAACAACTGGATTCACTGGAAAAATTGGCCTACGAGCCTGATTTGGTGTCTTCATTACTCAAATTGCAGGCCGCTGGTTATTCCTTAGTGATGGTCACTAATCAAGATGGCCTTGGCACCAGCAGTTTCCCGCGTGATACCTTTGATGCGCCGCAGGAAAAAATGATGCAGCTGCTCAATTCGCAGGGCATTCGTTTTGACGATATTCTGATTTGCCCGCACTTTGATAGCGATAACTGCAGCTGTCGTAAGCCGAAGCTGGGTTTAGTGAAAGATTATCTGCAGCAAGGCAAAGTAGATTTTACCAACTCTTTTGTCATCGGCGACCGTTTAACAGACGTGCAACTGGCGGAAAATATGGGCCTGCCATCGTTTCGCTATGACAGAGCTACTCTAGGCTGGAAAGAAATCACCAAGCAGATATTAAGCAAAGGCCGTAAAGCCAGCGTCAGTCGGGTGACCCGCGAAACCGATATTCAGGTGAATGTCGATTTAGATCAGCAAGGTGGCAATGTCATTGAAACCGGCGTTGGCTTTTTTGACCATATGCTGGATCAAATTGCCACCCACGGTGGTTTTAGCCTGCAGTTAAAAGTAAAAGGCGATTTGCACATAGACGATCACCATAGTGTGGAAGATACAGCCCTGGCGTTAGGTCAGGCACTCAAACAAGCGCTAGGCAATAAAAAAGGCATTACCCGCTTTGGTTTTGTCTTGCCAATGGATGAATGCCGCGCTGAATGTGTGCTGGATTTATCCGGCCGTCCACTGCTGAAGTTTAATGCCGATTTAGGTCAGGGTGCTGTTGGTACTATGAACCTGGAGATGGTGCACCACTTCTTCCGCTCATTAAGCGACGCCATGCTGATGACGCTGCACTTATCGGTCAGCCCGGGCAATAAACACCATATGGTGGAAGGTTTATTTAAAGCCTTTGGCCGTGCACTTGGTCAGGCGATTAAAGTATCAGGCGAAGCGCTGCCAAGCAGTAAAGGAGTGCTTTAATGTCTTTGGTGATTGTAGATACTGGCTGCGCCAATATCAGCTCTGTCTATTGTGCCTTTCAGCGCCTGGGCGTGGATGCTAAAGTCAGCCGCGATTTAGGCGTGATTAAAAAGGCCAGCCGTTTATTAGTGCCGGGCGTAGGCGCTGCCCGTCAGGCAATGGCGAACTTACATGAACGCGATTTAATCAACAGCTTACAACAGGCCGAGCAGCCGCTTTTGGGTATTTGCTTGGGCATGCAGCTGCTAACTGACCATAGCGAAGAAGGCGATGTCGACTGTTTAGGTTTAATACCAGGTCAGGTCAAGCGTATGAAAGTCGGTGATTTACGTTTACCTCATATGGGCTGGAATACCTTGCAGGTGGAACAGAGTGCGCAAAATCACCCGCTACTTAAAGGCATAGGCGAAAAAGACTATGTGTATTTTGTCCATAGTTTTGCAGTGGCGCCGTCCGATACCACCTTAGCACGCTGCCATTACGGCAGTGATTTTGCGGCTGTTATTGGCAAAGGCAATAAGCTGGGCGCACAGTTTCACCCTGAACGTTCAGGTGCTGTAGGCGCTCGTTTATTGCAGAATTTTCTGGCTTTTAATGGTTAATTTTTCTCATCCGGCCCTGCCGTTACAGGATTGAACGTGATTATTCCAGCTATAGATTTAATACAAGGTAAAACAGTGCGGCTCTATCAGGGCAGCTACGATAAAACCACTGAATATCAGCAAACTCCATTGCAGCTGCGCGACTTATACGCCAAAGCTGGCGCAGGTATTTTGCATCTGGTGGATTTAACAGGAGCAAAAAATGCAGCAGATCGCCAGCTTGAGCTATTAACCAGCTTAATGAAAAACGCACCTCTGCCAGTACAAGTGGGTGGTGGTGTGCGCACAGCAGCTGATGTAGAGCAGTTATTAGTAGCTGGCGCCAGCCGTGTAGTGGTCGGCAGTGTGGCCATTCGTGAGCCAGAGACAGTGCAAAACTGGCTACGCAGTTATGGCGGCGACAAAATAGTGTTGGCGCTTGATGTCTCTATTAATGCCAAAGGCGACAAAACTCTGCCAAGCCACGGCTGGATTGAAGAGTCGACTATTACGCTTGAACAAGTGCTGGATGGTTTTATTGCAGCAGGTGCCAAACATGTGCTTTGCACCGACATCAGTAAAGACGGTACCTTGCAGGGCCCTAATGTCGCTTTATACGCAGAGCTTGTGCAAAAGTACCCACAAATTCAGTGGCAAGCCTCGGGTGGTGTGGGCTCTTTAGCAGATATCAAAGCATTAAAACCTACAGGCGTGGCTGGTGTGATTTTAGGCCGGGCCTTACTGGAAGGTAAGTTTACTGCAGAGGAGGCAATGCAATGCTGGCAAGACGCATAATTCCTTGTTTAGACGTGCGCGATGGCAAAGTGGTCAAAGGCGTGCAGTTTCGTAACCACGAAATCATTGGCGATATAGTGCCGCTGGCTAAAGCTTATGCCGAACAAGGCGCAGACGAGCTGGTGTTTTACGATATCACCGCCTCCAGCGATGGCCGTGTGGTGGATAAAAGCTGGGTACGCCGTATTGCTGAAGTCATCGACATTCCGTTTTGTGTCGCCGGTGGTATTAAATCTGTGGCTGATGCTGGCCTTATTCTGGAAATGGGTGCAGATAAAATCTCTGTCAATAGCCCTGCCCTGGCTCGACCTGAACTGATTAGCGAGCTGGAACACAGTTTCGGTCAGCAATGTGTGGTGATAGGTATCGACAGCTTTTTTGATAAAGAGGCAGGCCAATATCAGGTTTATCAGTTCACAGGTGATGAAAGTCGCACTCAGAAAACCCGCTGGCAAACGCTGGACTGGTTAAAGCGGGTGCAGGAACTGGGCGCAGGTGAAATCGTACTGAACTGTATGAATCAGGATGGTGTGCGCCAGGGTTATGACCTGACTCAACTGCAACTGATACGTAAGGAGTGCAAAGTGCCGCTAATTGCCAGTGGTGGCGCGGGTAGCATGCAGCATTTTGCCGATGTATTTCAGCAAGCCGATGTAGACGGCGCTTTAGCCGCTTCGGTGTTCCACAAAGGCATAATTCCAATCCCAGAGCTAAAAGCATTTTTATTAGAACGTAAGCTGGAGATCAGGCCATGAAACTGAATTTAACCAACCTGGACCAGCTGGATTTCAGCAAAGGTGATGGCCTGTTACCGGTCATAGTCCAGCACGCACGCTCTGGCAAAGTACTGATGCAGGGTTTTGCCAATAAAGCAGCACTGCAAAAAAGCCTGGAAACCGGTGATGTGACTTTTTTCAGCCGCAGTAAAAACCGCTTATGGACCAAAGGCGAAAGCTCAGGCCACACACTGAAATTACAAAGCATGGCGGCAGACTGCGATAACGACAGTATTCTGGCTTTAGTCCTGCCTATTGGCCCCACTTGCCATGTCGGCACCGAAAGTTGCTGGCACGAAAGCAATGTCAACCAGCCCGACTTAGCCTTTTTGGACCAGTTAGAACAAGTGATCCACAGCAGATACGGCACAGATCCAAGCTCCAGCTACACCGCCTCTTTATTTGCCAAAGGCGTGAAACGCATAGCGCAAAAAGTGGGAGAAGAAGGCGTAGAAACGGCTTTAGCCGCCACAGTAGGCGACAGAGAAGAGCTGAAAAACGAAGCAGCAGATTTGATTTATCACCTGTTGGTATTGCTAAAAAGTCAGGATCTGGCTTTGCATGATATACTTGAGGTATTGCGACAACGGCATCAGAACAAAAACTAAGCTAACACTTTTTCTTACAAGCAGGTTATCGGCGTTATTTGCTGCTCTGACCTGCGTTATTCGCAAGACAATATATCCGCTCTCCTCCTCCGACTTTTTTGTAAATCATTATGTTATGACTTTGCTCCAGCGTAAAACTCAGGCAGCATAAGGCTGATGTTAAAGCAGGAGCTGCCCCCATGAAATATAAAATCAAACAAAAGATATTCAGCCTGACCGACAGCTTTACTATTGAAGATGAAAACGGCAATGCGGCTTTTAGCGCCAAAGGCAAGTTTTTCAGTCTCTCCAGCAGCCAAACCCTGTTTGACAGCCGCGGCGTGGAGCTTTTAAAAATCAAACGTAAGTATCTGACCATCATGCCGGCTTGCCGATTGCTCTGCGCTGATGGCAGTGAGTGGCTGATCCGCAAATGTTTTTGGCCCTTCTGGACCAGTCGTTTTACGATAACAGGCCCAGCAGGCGAACTTGAGATGCACGGTAATTTATGGCAACACGAATACAAAATCAGCCAAAACGGCAGGGTACTGGCAGAAGTGTCGAAGTCCTGGTTTAGCTGGTCAGATACTTACGGTGTGGATATTTACGAGCCTAAATTAACAGCACAGTTGCTGGCAGCTGTGATTGTCATCGACCGCATTCAACACTCAGGTAAAAACTCGACAGTAGATGATGATTGATACAGAAGCAGTCAAGCCTGACTGTTAGACAACACATAACTACAGCGGGTAGTTACAGAGGATAGTTGGGTGGCGACCTCACCAGCCGACATCCCGGCACATACGTTATCCGCTTTGGCTGCTTCCTTCCGGACCTGACCAGGTGAACGAATTAGTATTGCGGGAGGACCGATGAGGCCACCATTGAAGGTACCAGTAAAACTGGTGCGCGCATTATGCTTAAAAGCTTTTGGCTGTGCAAGAACTTAAGCATTTTCTGGATATTTTGCGGTCATTTGCTGAAAAAATGCGCGCATTCGCTGCAAATCATCGGCTAAATTTTCACCAGGGGTTAGGCAAGGACCAAATACAAACTGTTTGCTTTGATAATCCAGCCCGACCAAACAAATAGGTACATCGGCTTGTTTGGCGATATGCCAAAATCCGGAACGCCATTGGGCTACTTTCTTTCGACTGCCCTCAGGCGATAACCCCAAGAGCAACGCATCGCTTTGTTCGAACTCAGCAACCACCTGTCCTACTACGCCATGAGCATGACTGCGATCGACCGGGATACCTCCCAAAGCAGTCAACAGACCTTTCACTGGCCAGACAAAGATACTGTGTTTGCCTAAAAAACGAATTTTAAGATCCAGAGCCAAAGCTGCGGCTATACCGACAAAAAAATCCTGATTCGAGGTATGAGGGGCAACGGCAATGACCATCTTTTGATGGGCTGGAACTTCGCCCTGAATACTCCAGCCTCCCAGCAACTTCAGTAAGCCAAGGCCAAACTTCTGGCCAAGGTTACTGTGACGGCGTGGCAAACTTGCCGGAATAGCAGGTAAAGCCGGCATTAAGGCTGAGCCAGCACCAGCTGATGTGCTTCTAACACGCGTTTTAAGCGTTTTTGATTGTCAGGCCCTAAACGGATCATTTGACGTTGCGCTAAAGGCAAAGCTTCAATCTCCGGGTCGGCATAAGTGTAATAGACGTTAGGACGGGCTAATACCATAGGGGGTGCCACTTCAGGAGTTGCTAACAGTACTTTAATAGCTTCCTGCAAACGTACACGAAACTGAGCATTGGGGTACCCTAACTCAGCATAAGCCTGCTGCATCAGCGGATAATAGTATTCAAATAAACGTTTCACTTCAGTCACTGAAACGCTTTCCAGCAATTGCAGGTAAGGCTCATAACGTTCAAAGTTAGCCGGGTCCAGCTGCACAGCTCCACCATCAGCAGGTAAAGTGGCAAATTTGACTGTCATGGGCTGAAACAGTGGCTGGTTTTTTGGCAATGTGCCTTGAGCGATATTATCCACATTGACCACAAAACGGCGGATCATGTCTTCAGTCACAAACAACGAAGCTAAACCTGCTTTCCAACGTAAACCTAATAAACCACTTTTCACTTCAGCATCTGAGTTATCCAGGCTGGGTAACTTCACTGTAGGTTCAACCGCCACAGCGTCGTCCAGTGGTGTTTCCTGCAGCGGAGTTTCATCCTGAGCCTGCACTGTCAAACTATCGACAGGTTCTTTATCTGCAGTCAGTACATCTGCAGGAGCTGGCTGTTGCGCTGTCGGAATTGGCGTAGGTTCAGGCTCTGCAACCAAAGTATCTTCAGCCCGGAAGAAAAACCAGGCAATAGCAATAAGGGTGACAGCGACCACTGCTAAACCTATGTAATATTGTTGCTGGCCTGTGCCAGGAGCCTTCTCGGTCATTTCTGTTTTTTCCTTTCACTTATTCGGGACAGTGATATTAAGCCATTGAAAAACTAGCTATAGCGTTGCATTTATTTTGCTTTTCAGCAATATATAAACAGAGAGTCTGTAAAGAGTTAAGAAGTTTCAGTGACTGATAATAAAAAAGGTGAAAACACTAATAAAAAAGTTGCTTTGCTGCTGACAGGGGGCGGAGCAAGAGCCGCTTATCAGGTCGGCGTGCTTAAAGCACTGGCTCAGCATTACCCACGCAATAGTAAAATTCCGTTTGAGATTATTTGTGGCACCTCTGCAGGGGCCATCAATGCCACTGGTATTGCCTGCTATGCGTCGTGCTTTCATTTAGGTGTAAAAAAAATTGAGTGGGTCTGGCGCAATTTTCATACCCATCAAGTGTACTACTCTGATTATTTACGTCTGGGCTGGCATTTGTTACGTGGTTTTTTAAGCGCCTTTCAAGCTGGTTATGCCAATAAGAGGCCTGTCAGCTTACTGGACAATAAACCTCTGCGTTTGTTGCTGCATAACATTGTTGATTTACAGCGCATAGACCGAAACATTCAGGGCGGTTATTTATCCAGCGTTTCTGTCACAGCGTCCAGTTATAACACCGGTGACTCCATTACTTTTTTTCAAGGCAATGAAGCCAGCGAGTGGCGCAGAGCCAAACGCTGTGGCCAAAAAACCTTACTGGGTATTCATCATTTATTAGCTTCAGCTGCTATCCCTCTGGTGTTTCCTTCTGTGCGTATTCACCAACATTATTATGGCGATGGTTCAGTCAATCAGTTATCACCACTGAGTGCTCCTATTCATTTAGGAGCCGAAAAAATACTGATCATAGGTTTAGAGCAACCCAGAACCCGCGACTTGGCGAACGCTATGCCGCATCATCCTGGTTTAGCTACTGTGGCTGGTCATTTGTTGGATACGATTTTTTCGGATACGCTGAATGCCGATTTAGAACGCATGAACAGGATCAATAAAACCGTAGATACCTTAAACGCACACAATATTCCGACTGATCTGAAGAAAGTAGAAAGCTTTTTAATCAATCCCAGCGTGAACTTTAATGAAATTGCCAGCCAGCACTTTTTGCAGCTGCCGATGGCCGTTCGAAGTTTATTGCGGTTAACAGGCATCACCCAGCATTCAGAATCGAGCTTGACCAGCTACCTGTTGTTTGAGAAGTCTTATACCAAACGCCTGATTGAAATTGGTTATCAGGATGCCATACAACAAATGCCTGAACTGTTAGATTTCTTGCGTTCGTGAAGGTGCTATCAGAGGCAAATTTTAGCCAGCCTTTGCCGTCAAAAAGTCGTCATTACTAAATGCATAATTGAAAAAATCAATAAGATCATTCACTTATTAAAGTGGCACAATACCTGCAAATTCCAGATATCCTTGATATGCTCCGGAGTATCGGCAGTGGAATTATATGGTTTACAAGATATGACTTTAAGTGGAACCAGCTACGCTGGTGTCACCAGTCAGCCGCATTGGTCTGGTTTATCGACAGATCCGGCGACTCTGCCAGAGCAGTTACAAACCAGTCTGGATCTTGCTGATCAACTCCAGATTTACTCAATGGCCGCTGGCAAAGTTTTGCCTTTGCGCTCTATCCAATTGCAAACTGCCGTAGGTAAATACCTGGCACCGGGCTCTGAAGATGGCCATTTTGAGCATCGCAGTGTGTTGATGCTCAATGAGCAGTGTCTGGCGGAGTTGAATTATCAGTCTGATCAGGCGTTTACTCCGTTGATCCAGCATCAGTTATGGCAGTTGGAACGTCAATGGCTGTATCCACTTCGCAATACGCTGGTGGTTGTGCGTTTACAACAGTTAGCGTTAAAAGACAGCTTAACCGACTTGGGAAACAGACGTCATTTTGACGATCAGTTTGAGCGTGCAGTGCAGTTGGCACACAGACGCAAAGAAGCCTGTGCATTAATTCTGTTGGATTTGGATAACTTCAAACAAACCAACGACAACTTTGGTCATCCTGCCGGTGATGATGTGCTGATCGCTGTGGCTGATGCTATGCGTCAAACCTTAAGAGCCAGCGATTGTTTATTCCGTTTTGGTGGTGATGAATTTGCTATCTTACTGACAGCAGACGATGCCTTGTCAGCTGAATTGGTCGCTCATCGTCTGGTGAAGGCGATTAACCAGCATCATGTCTGTAATCAGTTTGCAGTCACAGCGAGCGCAGGTTTAGCGCATTTGGCACCCAATCAAAAATCAGAACTGTTATTCAGCCGTGCTGATGAAGCTTTATCACAGGCTAAATTAGCGGGTAAAAATGCGGTGAAAGTAGCGCTGCTGAATCAGGCTTGATCTGAACAGATATAAGTTTTAGTCGTCGTACATTAGGGCTAAAGGACAGAAGATCCAAAAGCCCTTTTTTTTGCCTTCGGTTTGCTTCAGCTTCGCTTTAACTTTTTTGCCAGTCGATATAAGCAGTGGCCTGCTCTGCTTTGGCGTTTGATGCTAACCCAAGCACTGCCACCACCTGATTATTCTGTACCAACACAGGCAAGTGCAGACGTTGCCATGGCGGAATAGCCCATAACTTCAGCCATTGTTTTAACTCCTTGCTTTGTCGCTCGCCTGCAGGTTTAAACGGCAAGCTAAAAAGCCCAAATACCAGATACACAGGATCATCTGTGAGTAACAAAGCTGTACCTTTGTTTTCCACGTTCAGGATAAATTGACCTACCACAGTGTTTGACTGTTGCCCGGGTTTTAATTCGAGCAAAACCCCAGGCTGCGGAGCCTCTGCAACTTGCGTGATATAAGCCTTGTTGGCAAAACGGCGGATTTGATACCCATCTAGCTCCAGCAAAGGCTGAGCGTCGGCTTTAGCGCCAATCAGCTCGGAAAAGAATCGCCCCAGCCAGTCGGTCGATGGATTTAGCCCAGTTAAAGCCAACCAGCGGCGCACTAACAGCTTTTGTGTGCTGAAGTCTCGCTCTGTTAGCTGTTTTAAATCTAATTCAGCTCCGTCCATTACAGTGGGTAATAGTTGATCCAACTGTTTTTCAGCAAAAATCTGTTGCTGCTGAATGTGAGCTACAGAGCGCAGCGCATTTTGCCTAAAGGCCGGCCAGCGCTGCTGCAGTAGCGGAATGACCTCTGCACGCAAAAAGTTACGATCAAATCTGCTGTCATTGTTACTTTCGTCTTCAATCCAGGTCAGCTGTTGCTGCTTTGCAAAAGCGTCCAGTTGCTCGCGGCTAAACTCCAGCAAAGGCCGCAGTAACCAGCCTGCAGCAAAAGGCTGCAAAGCGGCAATACCGGATAAACCGGCCGGACCTGCGCCACGTTTTAGTGCCAGCAACAAAGTTTCCAGTTGATCATCGGCATGGTGAGCCGTTAATAATGCAGTTTGGGGAGTGGTAACAAAAGCAGCTAAAGCCGAATAACGGGCGGCACGGGCCTGAGCTTCAATATTAGCAGCAGGGTTCAGCTGTACTTTTTGTACTTCAAAGGGAACGTTACACTTAAGGCATTGCTGCTGACAAAAAGCAGCCCAATGATCGGCATTGGCACTTAAACCATGATGGATATACACAGCTTTAAGCTTGATAGCTGAACTTTGAGTCAACTGATGGCAAAGTTCCAGCAACACCATAGAGTCCAGCCCACCGGATAAGCCAAGCACCAGCTGGTTTAAACCAAGCTGTTGGATGTTCAAGCGCAGTGGTGCCAGTAACTCAGAACTATTCAAAGACAATGATCCTAAATACAAAAACCGCCTTACGGCGGCTTGCAGGGCGGTTTTTATCCCCGCCCTTTCCCACTATGCCCGCTGATTTTATACAGCTTCAGGCACAACGGATCTATTAGCAGTAGCCAAAAGACATTAAACGTTTATATCGTCTGTCCAGTAACTCTGCAAGACTGAGTTTTTCCAGCTTGGCTAAGTCACGTAATAAAGCCTGCTTTAAGCTTTGCGCCATTTGTTCGTGATTGCGGTGTGCGCCACCTAAAGGCTCGGTGACGATGTCGTCAATCAGGTTCAGTTCTTTTAAACGCGGTGCAGTAATGCCCATGGCATCGGCAGCAATAGGGGCTTTATCAGCGCTTTTCCACAAAATAGAAGCACAACCTTCAGGTGAAATCACCGAATAGGTGCTGTATTGCAGCATGTTGACCTGATCGCCAACACCTATAGCTAAAGCACCACCAGAACCACCCTCACCTATCACAGTACAAAGCACCGGCACTTTCAGGCCTGCCATCACTTTAAGGTTACGGGCAATAGCTTCACTTTGACCACGCTCTTCAGCGCCCACACCAGGGTATGCACCAGGCGTGTCGATAAAGGTGATAATGGGCAAATTAAAACGCTCCGCCATTTCCATCATACGCAAGGCTTTGCGGTAGCCTTCAGGTTTTGGCATACCAAAGTTACGTTTGATTTTCTCTGAGGTGTCACGGCCTTTCTGATGACCAATCACCATCACGGTTTTGTCACCTAAACGGGCAGTACCGCAGACAATGGCAGGATCGTTGGCAAAAGTGCGATCACCGGCAAACTCGTCAAAGTCAGTGAAAATATGTTTAATGTAATCCAGCGTGTAAGGACGCAACGGATGACGGGCTAACTGAGCAACCTGCCAGGCCCCTAACTCTGCAAAAATCTTTTTGGTCAGAGTTAAGCTTTTTTCCTTCAGCTTGTTTACTTCTTCTTCAAGGCCGAGATCAAACTCGCCATTGCGGCTTACTTTGCGAAGTTCTTCTATTTTGGCTTCAAGTTCCGCAATCGGTTGCTCAAACTCTAAATAATTCAGCATCATCGACTGTCACTACCTAATTAATGAAAATCCAGTTGTATTGTTGCTAATTGTCGCAGTTGATGCAACAAAGCGTCTGTTGGGGTCACCCACCATTCGGTGCCCAGAGCCACAGTGATTTGACCTTCGTCACGCTGGTAAACCAGCTTTACAGGCACTGTGCCTAACTTAAATTCGTGCATAGCTTGCTGCAGTTTCTGCAGATAATCCAGTCCCATTTGCTGCTGATGTACAGTTAAGGTCAAGGATTTTAAGCATTTTTCCCGGGCAGCTATGATGTCCACTACTTCGCGGCCGGACATTGTAAGGCCACCACTGAAATCATCAAAGCTGACCTGTCCCGACACCACCAATATTTTGTCTTTTTGCAGCAAATGCTCGAAGTTTTCAAACTGTTCGGGGAAAAAACGTACATCCAGACGCGCTGATTTGTCATCTAAAGTGACAATAGCCCAGCGTCTGCCTTTTTTATTGATCATTGTGCGCACTGACAAGACTAAACCTGCTGCATGCACCACCTGATCGCGCCGCCCCGGCTGCATATCCACTAAACGGCCAGAGCTGTAATGGGGTAACTCCACCAGATATCTGTTGATAGGGTGGCCTGTCAGGTATAAACCTAAGGTTTCACGTTCACCTTCGAGCCAAACTTCGTCTGGCCAGATTGGCACTTGTTTAAAGGCACTGGCGGCATGTTCAGGCTCGGGCGCCATGAGACCAAATAAATCTGATTGGCCCACAGCTTCGGCTTTAGCCTGCTGCTCTGCGCCTTTCATCGCTTCTTCTAAAGTCGCCATCATAGCCGCACGGTGTGGGCCTAACTGGTCCATAGCACCGGATAAAATCAGCTTTTCAATCACACGGCGGTTCAGCTGTTTTAAATCAACTTTATTACAAAAGTCGAACAAGTCTGTGAAGCTTCCGTGTTTAGCGCGCGCCGCTAAAATAGCTTCGACCGGGCCTTCACCTACACCTTTGATAGCGCCTATGCCATAGACGATATGGCCCTGACGATTGACCGTAAATTTATATTCACCAGAGTTGACATCAGGCGGGATCAATTTGAGCTTCATATGCTCACATTCATCCACCAGAATAACGATTTTGTCAGTGTTATCCATATCGGCAGACATGACAGCGGCCATGAACTCAGCCGGATAATGTGCCTTCATCCACAGCGTCTGATAGGACACCAGCGCATAAGCAGCGGAGTGAGATTTGTTAAAACCGTAGCCTGCGAACTTCTCTACCAGGTCGAAGATTTTCATCGACAGTTCGGCATCGACGCCATTGGCAACAGCACCGTCGCGGAAGGTATCACGCTGCTTGGCCATCTCTTCGGGTTTCTTTTTACCCATGGCGCGGCGTAATAAGTCAGCACCACCCAGCGAATAACCAGACAACACCTGTGCTATCTGCATTACCTGTTCCTGATACAGGATGATACCGTAGGTGGGTTCCAGTATGGGTTTGAGTGACTCGTGCTGCCAGGTCGAATCCGGATAAGAGATCTCTTCACGACCGCGTTTACGGTCGATAAAGTTATCCACCATGCCTGATTGCAAAGGACCAGGCCGAAAGAGCGCCACTAGCGCTATCATATCTTCGAAGCAGTCGGGCTGCAGACGACGGATTAAGTCTTTCATACCCCGACTTTCCAGCTGGAATACTGCCGTGGTATCGGCTTTCATCAGCATGTCGTAGCTTTTTTTATCCGTCAGCGGAATGGTATTGATATCGACCAGTGGCTTGCCTTCACGCGTCAGGCGCTCATTGGCCATATTCACAGCCCACTGCAAGATGGTCAGGGTGCGTAAGCCAAGGAAGTCGAACTTGACCAGACCTGCATATTCCACATCGTTTTTATCAAACTGGGTGACAGGGTTATTACCCTCTTCGTCACAGTACACTGGGGCAAAGTCGGTAATTTTAGTCGGTGCTATCACCACACCACCGGCGTGTTTACCGGCGTTTCGGGTGACACCTTCGAGCTGACGTGCCATGTCGATCAGGTCTTTCACTTCCTGATCGGCCTCATAAAGCTCAGGTAAACGTGGCTCCTCTTTAAAAGCCTGTTCCAGTGTCATGCCAGGCGTGGGTGGAATAAGTTTAGAGATACGGTCAACAAAACCATAAGGATGACCTAAGACCCGGCCTACATCGCGGATCACCGCTTTAGCCGCCATGGTACCGAAGGTGATGATCTGTGATACCGCTTCTCGGCCATACATATCAGAGACGTGTTCTATCACCTCGTCGCGTCTATCCATACAGAAGTCGACGTCAAAGTCAGGCATCGACACCCGTTCAGGGTTTAAGAAACGTTCAAACAGTAAGTCAAATTCCAGCGGGTCAAGGTCGGTAATGCTCAGCGCATAAGCCACCAGAGAACCAGCACCCGACCCCCGGCCAGGGCCTACCGGAATATCGTTGTCTTTACTCCACTGGATAAATTCCATCACGACCAAGAAGTAACCAGGGAAACCCATCTGGTTAATAACGCCAAGCTCAATGTCTAAACGCTCGTCGTATTCAACCCGTTTTACTTTACGAACTTCAGGATCCGGGAATAACTGCAGCAAGCGTTTTTCCAAACCTTCTTTGGATTTTAAGACTAAAAAGTCGGCGTCAGATAAACCACCAGTCGGGAAAGCCGGCAGGAAGTATTCACCTAACCTTATGGTGACATTACATCGTTTGGCGATTTCAACTGAGTTTTGCAGCGCTTCAGGGATATCGGAAAACAGCTCCAGCATCTCTTCTGCCGAACGTAAATACTGCTGCTCGCTGTAGTTTTTTGGCCGTCTTTTATCTTCTAAGGTGTAACCATCATGAATAGCCACCCGGATTTCATGAGCAGGAAAATCATCGGGGCTTAACATCACCACCTCATTGGTGGCCACCACAGGCAACTGTTCACGTTCTGCCAGCTCTACTGCTGCCTGAATATAAGTTTCTTCATCCGGGCGACCAGTGCGGGTTAATTCGATAAAAAACCGGTTTGGGAAATGCTCTTGATAAAACTTCACTAAAGCTAAAGCACTGGGCGCATTACCTTTAATTAAGGCTTTGCCTAAAGGGCCGTCTTTCGCGCCTGACAACACAATCAGGCCTGCTTTGTATTCTACCAGCCAGTCGTGATCAATCTGCGGTTTATGCTGCACGTGGCCACGTAAATAGGCCTTGGACAACAACATGGTCAGGTTCTGGTAGCCGGTATTATCAGACGCCAGAATCAATAAACGACAAGCCTCGCCCGGAAACAGCGGATGCTGCACCCATAAATCAGCACCTACTATCGGCTTAATACCAGCTTCGTGCGCAGTACTGTAAAAACGCACCAGACCACACATGTTCATTTGATCTGTTAGAGCAAGCGCAGGCATATTCAGCTCTTTCGCCGCTTTGACTATAGGCTTTATTTTTTTGATGCCATCGACCATCGAAAAGTCGCTGTGCACTCGTAAATGAATAAAAGCCGGCTCAGCCATTTATCTGCTCCAACACATCCCGAACAGGTTTAAAACTGCGCCTGTGCTCTGCTATCACGCCATGAGTTTTAATAGCAGCTAAATGTTGTGCTGTTGGATAACCTTTATGATCCGCAAAACCATACTGCGGATAAGCGACGTCCAGCTGCTGCATTTCTTCATCCCGCGCCACTTTGGCCAAAATAGAAGCAGCACTGATTTCCGGCACTAAAGCATCACCTTTGACCACAGCACTGGCCTGAACCCCTATATCTTTCGGCACGCGGTTGCCGTCTATTAAGGCCCATTCCGGCTTGATATGTAAGCCCTGTACAGCACGGGTCATCGCCAGCATAGTGGCGTGGAGAATATTTAAACTATCAATTTCATGCACTTCAGCACGGCCTAAGCTCCAGCTTAAAGCTTTAGCTTTAATTTCTTCAGCCAGCTGCAGGCGTTTTTTTTCTGACAGTTTTTTCGAATCGTTTAAGCCAATAATAGGGTTATTCGGATCCAGTATTACAGCAGCTGTCACTACAGCGCTAACAAGCGGACCACGTCCTACTTCGTCTACACCACAAATCAATGCGACTGCTGGTCTTTGGTACGTTTCAGCATTCAGAGCTTTAACACTCATACAGGGTTTTCCATCACTTTTGCTATTGCCGCAGCAGCTTGTTCGCTGGCGTTACAGCGGATCAATTGATGCAGTTCTGTAAAAGAGCCCACGCATGCTTGCTGCGCTTTTTGATCTTGTAATAAAGGTGCCATAGCTTTGACTAAATTCTCTACCGTTACCTGCTCTTGCAGCAGTTCAGTCACTAAGGCTTTATCAGCCAATAAATTCGGCAGACTGAAGAACTTCAATTTCACTAAACGTTTGGCAATTTGATGCGTCAGCCAGTTCATCTTATAACCCACCACCATAGCGGTTTTGGCCAGCATGGCTTCTAAGGTGGCAGTACCTGAGGCGATAAACACAGCATCAGCCGCAGTTAAAACGGTACGGGCTTTGCCAATTTCCAGCTGCACCACCAAATCCGGCGCGACCTGTTGTTTGATTTGCTTGAACAACTCCGCTTTTTGCTCTGTCACCATATTACAAATCAGCTGTAAATCTGGTTGCTGACGTTTTAGTTCCTGTGCAGCAAGCAAATAATCTGCAGCTAATAATTTGATTTCATTGGTTCTGCTACCCGGCATAATGGCCAGCACCGGTGCTTCGGGGTTTAAACCCAGTTCAGTTTTGGCAGCGGCTTTATCAGGCTGCAAAGGCATTTGATCGGCCAGCGTATGACCCACAAAACTGCAAGGCACAGTAAATTTGTCGTAAAAAGCTTTTTCAAAAGGCAATAACGCCAGCACCATATTCGTGGCTTTGGCTATTTTAAAAATACGTTTTTGCCGCCAGGCCCAGACCGAAGGGCTGACATAATGCACAGTTTTAATACCAGCAGCTTTGAGTTTGAGCTCCACTGGAATATTAAAATCCGGTGCGTCAATGCCAATAAACACATCAGGTTGAGTGTCGGTCAGATGCTGCAGCAGCTCTTTGCGAACCTTAAGCAAACGTGGCAAGCGGCCTAATACTTCCACTATGCCCATCACCGCTAGCTCTTCCATATCAAACAAAGCACTAAAGCCTTCTGCTTTCATGCGCTCACCGCCTATGCCGTAAAATTCAGCATGCGGGTACAACAGCTTTAAAGCCCGGATCAGATCAGCACCTAAAATATCGCCGGAGTGTTCTCCGGCGACTAGGGCGATTTTAATCTTAGTTTGCAACTGAACCATCAGCGGATAATGCCACGACTAGAGTTAGCGATAAAATCTGTGAAGGCTTTGACTTCCGGGAATTCGGCAGATTTTTCCGCCAGAACATCCAGAGCTTCCTGCACTGTTAAACCTTTACGGTAAACTTCTTTATAAGCGCGGCGCACTTCTAATATCGCATCGCTGCTAAAGCCACGACGTTTTAAACCTTCGACATTTAAACCCGCTGGCACTGCATGAGCACCGTGCGCCATCAGGTAAGGAGGTACGTCTTTGACGACAATAGAACCACCACCTATAAAGGCGTGAGCGCCAATATGGCAGAACTGATGAATACCACTCATACCGCCTAAAATAGCCCAGTCACCAATGTGCACATGGCCGGCAGACTGAGCACCGCTGGCAAAAATCACGTTATCACCAATCACGCAGTCATGCGCCACATGAGTGTTATTCATAAAGAGGTTATTCGACCCTATACGGGTGACCCCTTTGTCCTGAATAGTGCCACGATGCACAGTGCAATTTTCACGGAATACATTGTTGTCACCAATAATAAGTTCCGTTGGCTCGCCGTTGTATTTTTTGTCCTGACAATCTTCACCTATGCTGGTGAACTGGTAAAAGTGATTGCCTTTACCTATAACGGTCGGGCCTTTGAGCACCACATGAGATTCAAGCACAGTGTTATCACCGATCACCACATTGGCAGCGATATAACAAAATGGTCCAACTTTGACGTTTTGGCCAAGTACAGCACCTGTTTCAATCACAGAGGTAGGATGGATCATATTAAAGCTCTCTTCTGGCACACATCAATTCAGCAGTACAAACGACCTGGCCATCCACTTTGGCTTCACCATAAAACTTCCACAAATTACGGCGCTCTTTTAAGAACTTCACTTCTAATACCAGCTGATCACCAGGAACTACTGGTTTCTTAAAACGAGCTTCGTCTATAGCAGCAAATAAGTACAGCTCGTTTTCAGCACGTTCTGTTACTGTTTTAAAGCCCAAAATACCCGTGGCCTGGGCGAGCGCTTCCAGAATTAACACGCCTGGGAAAATTGGCATAGTAGGGAAATGACCAGTGAATATAGGTTCGTTAATAGTCACGTTTTTAATAGCAGTCAAAGATTCGCCTGGAGTGAAATCCAAAACCCGGTCGATCATTAAAAATGGATAGCGATGCGGCAACAGGGCCATGATTTCCTGTATTTCAAGGATATTCAATTGGTTAGCCAAAGTGAACCTCTTTTATTTTATTCGTCTTTTGAAGGCGGTTGGGATAAAACAGCAATTTGCTGTTCAAGTTCCCGTAATTTTTGATACATCTGATCCAGTTGACGAAACCGGACGCTATTTTTCCGCCATTCCAGATTAGTGCTAGCCGGAGTACCGGATGAATAGATACCTTTTTCGGTAATAGACTTAATAATCATCGACATGCCGGTGATTTGCACGCCATCACAAATCTCCATATGACCATTGATAGCGCAAGCACCACCAATAATACAATAGCGGCCAATTTTAGTGCTGCCGGCGACTACTGTGCAACCTGCTATCGCAGTATGATCACCAATCTGCACGTTGTGAGCAATTTGTACCTGATTGTCCAGAATAACGTTATTGCCAATCAGGGTATCGCCTAATGCTCCACGATCTATGGTGGTATTGGCGCCTATCTCAGTATCATCACCTACGATGACGGTACCGACCTGAGGAATTTTTAGCCAGCGGCCACGTTCATTGGCAAAACCAAAACCATCTGCACCTATCACAGCGCCGCTGTGCACCAGACAGTTTTTCCCCAGCCGCACGCCGTGGTACAAAGTCACGTTAGGCCAGATTTTACAGCCATCGGCTATATGAACCTGTTCACCAATAAAACAACCGGCGCCAATTTGGACGTTTTCGCCTATCACAGCTCCAGCGGATATCACCACATTGGGGCCAATAACGGCAGAATCCGCAACGGAAGCCGAAGGGTCTATCACTATATTCTGCCCCCGCCCGTAAGCGGCAGCAGGTGTGGAATCTAATAATTGAGCTATTTTCGCAAATGCCACATAAGGGTCTTTTACGATCAGTGCATTCACCGGACAATAGCTTTGGTCCTCAGCTTTAATCAGCACAGCACCGGCTTGAGTCGATTGTAAGAATTTACGGTACTTGCTGTTGGACAAGAAGCTTAACTGAGATCCTGTGGCGTCTTCTAATGTCCCAACGGCACTGATCAGTGCCGTGGCGTCTCCAACTAGCTGAGCATTGAGCTGCTCAGCTATAAAAGCCAGAGTAAGCTTAGCCATTATTTGGCTTTGCTCACCTGAGCTACAACAGCATTTGAGATGTCATATTCAGGTTTAACAAACACACCAGCCTGAGCATTTAAGATCAGGTCATAGTTGTCTTTTTTCGCAATAGCATCGATGGCAGTTTTCACTAAGCCCATCAGCTTATTACGTTCTTCAGCCTGACGCTTACGGTAGTCTTCATCCAATGGACGAGCTAACTGCTCGTAGCTGCGCATTTGTTTTTCCATCTCGCCTTGCAGAGTTTTCTTCTGCTGATCGTTCATGGTCGCACCGTCACGCTTTAATTTTTCCTGATTAAAAGCAATGTCTTTTTCCAGCTTTTGTACTTCAGCGATGCGGCCTTCGAACTCAGCTTTTAATGTATTTTGAATAGAGGTCGTTTGAGGCAATTGAGCGACAATGGCTTGCACATCCACCAGACCAATTTTCATTTCTTTTGCTGCAACAGTACCAGCCATCAACAGACCAGCCATCAACACTAATGCAGTTTTTGCTAAGCTTTGCTTAAACATGTTTTCCATTTCCCATAAATTTAGAATGTAGTACCAATATTGAAACTAAAGTTTTCTTGATCATCACCCTCTTCTTTCTGGATGATTTTTGCCAGGCTAAATGTCAATGGACCCATAGGTGAAATCCATTGTACAGAGAGACCTGTCGAAACACGGATTAAGCCTGGGTCTGAATAATCTAACAATGCAGGACTGTTAAAATTCTGACTTGTCGTTGGGCTTAGACCGTCATAACGACTTAAATCAAACTCTGTATCCCAGACGTTACCTGCATCAACAAACAGGCTGGTACGTATCTGGTTCACATAATCCTCACCAACAAAAGGTGTTGGTGTGATTAACTCAAGGGTAGCAATAGCCATGGCATTACCACCCGTTGATCGTGGTGACACTAAATAAGTGTCAAAACTTGGGTCAGTCGGGAAAGCACCTGCCAGCCCTGTTGGATTAGGTAATCCGGGAACTGTGCTAATCTGACGATAAATCGCATGAGGACCGATAATACGAGCTTCAAAACCACGTAAATTCTGACCACCAGCATAGAAGTTGTCGGTAAATGGCAGCGTATAATCATAACCATCTTTGCTGCCATAACCATTACCGTAGCCAAGTTCCAGCTTACTTAAGAACGACCAGCGGTGGTCATTACTTAAAGGAATGTACTTACGGGCTTCAAAAGTCGTTTTGAAGTACTGCAAATCAGAATTAGGTGTCGTAATACGACCACTTAATACCATTTCATGACCAGCTGTTGGGAATAAACCACGGTTCAAAGTGCTTTGGATCCAACTTGCAACCAGTTCATAGTTCGTAAACTTGTAGCCACCATCCGGATCATTTTTATCCATCAGTACAGCTCTGAAATGACGCAACTGATCATATTCAGATAAAGAGTTAATTTCGTTTACAGCATAGTTAGTGCCGAAGTTTAACCTGTTGTATTCGTTGATCGGATAACCAATAGAAGCACCAAAACCATAACGTTTTTGTTTGTAGGCTTCTAAGTTAGACGACAAACTGGAATAGTCTGTGTCTGAATAGAAAATCTGACCACCCAGACTCACCGCATCCAGCGTAAAGTACGGATCTGTGACAGACAATGAAATCTGTTTGTTGTATCTGTTAGTGCTTAAGCTAATCCCAGCCGAGTTACCAGTACCAAAGAAGTTTTGTTGTTCAACCCCAATCTGGAAGGACAAGCCCTGGAAATCACCATAAGAGATACCGGCATTAAAGTTACCTGACGGCTGTTCTTTAATTTTGTAGCTGACATCAACTTTATCATCTACACCAGCAACTTCTTTGGTCTCAAACTCAACCTTCTCAATGTAAGGTAAGCGTTGAATACGCTCTTTCGACAACTCCAGCGCATCGTTGGATAACCAGGCACCTTCCATCTGACGCACTTCACGACGAATGACTTCATCTTTGGTTGAGGCATTACCTGTCACTTCCAGACGACGCACATACACCCGCTTTCCTGGCTCCACACTAATGGTTAACGCCACTTCTTTGGTGTCATCATTGATGGTAGGAATAGTACGGACTTTAGAATTGGCATAACCAAAACGGGCCAGTAACTTAGCAATACTCTCTTCGGTATAAGTCACCAAAGCGCCGTTGTATAACTGTCCGGCTTTCAGCGGCAACAGCGCCTTAATAAAAGCATCCTGTCCTATTAAGTCACCGACAAAATCTACGCCAGTAATAGTGTACTGTTCACCTTCAGTCACGTTGAGCGTCACATACACTGAGTTTTTATCTGTACTGACTGAAACCTGATTCGCGTCAATGTTAAAACGCAGATAACCCCGGTCTAAGTAGTAACTGCGGATTTTCTCAAAGTCACCTTGCAAAGTTTGCTTCTGGTAACGGTCTGAAGACAAAAAGCGCCACCAGGGCAAATCGTACTTAGATTCGATATTTTTCAGCAGCTCTTCGTCGCTGAATAATTCGTTGCCGACTATGTTGATCTGACGGACAGAAGCGGCGTCACCTTCTTCAAATTCGATTTTCAGATTGACCCTGTTACGGGGTAAGTAAGTCACCTTCATCTTAACCGTGGCGTTGTATTTACCAACGCCGTGGTAGAACTCTGTTAAACCGTTTTCAACTTCTTTGATCACAGTTTTATCTAAAGGCTCGCCAACAATAATCTTTTGACCTGTTAAACTTTCATTTAACTGCTCTTCTTTGATGTCTTTGTTGCCATCAAACTCAATGTTATTGATGGTTGGACGCTCTTTTAAGCGATAAATAACAGTACTGCCATCACGAAACACCTGAATGTCGTCAAAGTGACCAGCAGCATACAGACTTTTGATACTGCGGGATAAAGTCGTATCTGTGATGGTATCGCCAATGTTAAACGGCAGATTATTTAATGCTGCACCAAGCGCAACACGTTGCAAGCCTTCGACCTGAATGTCTTGCACAGTAAATGATTGTTCAGCGAGCACCGAGTTACTTAAACCAGCAAGTAACATCGCGGCTACTAATCGTTTAATTGTCATTGTTTTGGACTACTTTTGATTAGTTTATTACAAACGAGAAATATCGTTGAGCAGCGCAATTCCCATTAATGTCAGCAGCAACAGAGCTCCGATCCGGAAACCCAGCTCCTGCGCCTTCTCAGAGACAGGTTTGCCGCGTATTAGTTCCAGCACAAGATACATTAAATGGCCACCATCCAAAATAGGCAGGGGCAGTAAATTTATCACCCCAAGGTTGACACTGATCAGTGCTAGAAATGAAATAAAGGCAATCAAGCCAATATCTGCGCTGCTTCCAGCGCCTTGTGCTATCGAAATTGGTCCACTTAAATGTTTGACAGAAACATCACCAAAAATGAATTTTCCAATCATTGAGAAGCTTAACCGTACCAATTGCCATGTCTTTTCTACCCCAACAACAACCGCCTGTACAGGGCCATATTGCTGAGTGAACAATAAATGCTCAGGCCAGGGTAAAACTTTTGGACTGACGCCTAAATAGCCCTGGTGAAAACCATCCGCCATTTCACGACTTTGTGGAGTGACCAGAATATCCATGCTCTGCCCGTTACGTTCGATACCAAAAAGCAGGGGCTTATCAGGGCTGTTTTGTACCAAAGTGACCACGGCGTTCCAGTCGGCAACCCTCTTACCGTCGACTGAAACTAATTTATCACCTAACTGCAAGCCCGCAGTTTCAGCAGCAGAGCCAGGCTGGATTTGACTGATCTCATTTAAAACTTCCGGACGCAGTGGTTCCAGGCCTAAACTACCAAATACGCTTTGTTTATCAGGGTCAAAGGCCCAATCTGTTAAATCCAGTTGATAACTTTGGTCACTGCCTTCCAGTTGCTGCACTGTAATGTCTACTGCCCGACTGCCAACTTGCTCAACCAGCAACAAGCTGATAGCGCGCCAGTCTTCCACAGACTCACCATTGATTGCCGTGATTTGGGCATTGGCTGGCACACCAGCTTTGGCGGCAATAGATTCAGCTGTTACCTGCCCTATCACAGGCTTGATATTCGGCACACCCATTAAATACATGCCCCAGAGCAGCACAATAGCGAACAGGAAATTGGCTACAGGACCTGCGGCAATAATGGCCATACGTTGCCAAACCGTTTTGCTGTTAAAACTTAAGTCTTTAAACTGCGGTAATACAGGGTCGACCCGTTCATCCAACATCCGGACATACCCACCCAATGGGATCATCGCAATTACAAATTCAGTGCCTTGTTTGTCGCGCCAACGGTAAATAGCTTTGCCAAACCCTATAGAAAAACGTTTCACCAGCACATTATTTTTTCGAGCCACCCAAAAATGACCAAACTCATGCACAGTCACCAGCAGGCCAATAGCAATGACAAAGCTGATTAAATTCCAGATAAAACCCGACATTAACTCACCTTTTTCAATTGATCGTGCACATAAGCTCTGGCCTGTTGGTCTAGGCTCAGAATGCTTTCTAAATCAGGCGCTTTGATAGCGGCAAAACGCTCCAATGCTTTTTCATTCAGCTGCGCTATATCCGTAAAGCGAATTTGGCCCGCTAAAAATGCGGCCACTGTCATTTCATTTGCTGCATTAAGAGCCGTTGTAGCGCCCTGACCATAACCACAAGCTGCTATCGCCAGATATAAATTCGGGTATCGCGCTGGTTCTGGTTTAGAGAAGCTGAAATCGGCTAATTCAAAAAAATTCAGCGGTTTGACATGAGTCTGAATACGTTTTGGGTAAGCCAGCGCATGAGCTATAGGAGTACGCATATCTGGCTGCCCCAGTTGGGCCAATACAGAACCGTCCGTGTATTGCACCATCGAATGGATAATACTTTGCGGGTGGATCACTACCTGAATATCGTCCGCAGCACAATTAAATAACCAGCGAGCTTCAATAAACTCCAGGCCTTTATTCATCATAGTGGCGCTGTCGACTGATATTTTTTGCCCCATCACCCAGTTTGGATGCGCTACGGCCTGAGCTGGGGTAATGCTTGAGAATTCGTGGAGGTCTTTGCGTAAAAACGGACCACCACTGCCAGTCAGCAGCAGTTTACTGATACCGTAATCAGCTAATTTTTGTGTGGCAGTATTTTGCTGTAAAGCAGCAGGCAAACACTGAAAAATAGCGTTATGTTCGCTGTCTATAGGCAGCAAAGTGGCGCCATGCTGCTGCACTTTATTGATAAACAGCTCCCCACTCATCACCAGTGCTTCTTTGTTGGCCAATAACACAGTTTTGCCTTGCTCTACTGCAGCCAGTGTAGGTAATAAGCCTGCTGCGCCAACAATAGCGGCCATCACTATGTCGGCATCAGGATGAGCGGCTAAATCACAAAGGGCCCGAGCACCGGCCCAGACTTCAGTCGGAAGATTAGCCTCTTTCACCAATTGACGTAATTGGTCTGCGGCTAATGGGTCTGTCATCACCGCATAACGAGGCTTAAACTGCTGAATTTGCCCAAACAGCTTATCCACCTGAGTGGCAGCTGTTACCCCTAACACCTGATAGTCATCGGGGTGCATAGCCACCACATCCAGTGTATTGCAGCCTATAGAGCCTGTAGCGCCCAGGATCACTAAAGTCCGCATTACGCGAAGCCTCCGATCAAGGCAACCAACACAGCGTATAACGGTGCTGTGGCCGTCAGGCTGTCGATACGATCTAAAATACCGCCATGACCCGGGATAATACTGCCACTGTCTTTTAAGCCAGCCACACGTTTAAACATACTTTCACTTAAATCACCGAACACCGACAAAATAGTCAGCACTAAAGCGGCCAGATACCAGGTGGCTGTTTCTTCCGGAAAGCCTTGGTAATAAGCTACAGCTGTAACCAGCAGCATCACAAAGCCGACACCACCGAGCATACCTTCCAGCGTTTTACCCGGACTGACAGCTGGCAATAATTTGCGTTTACCAAAAGGCTTACCAATAAAATAACCGCCTATATCAGCAGCCCAAACAATACCTAACAGTAAACAAATCAACCAGGCACCTGTGTAACTGGACTGGTGAAAATCGACAGAGCGAATTAATAACAAGGCTGTCCAGGCCGGCACTAAAGTAAACCAGCCCATTAAAGCACGACGTACATGCCCCTGAGCCCAGCTTTGACTGCTGCGTGGATAACTTAAAACCAGAAGGACAGCTATCAACCACCAGACCACACCCATGGCTAATAAGCTATTACTTAAATGATCCAGCTGTACTGGCCAATAAGCCGTATCTGGCAATTGCCAATAAATCAGCGCCATACTCAGGGCCACAATGGCTATAAAACTATATTGGCTGGGTTTGGTTCTGTAGCCACAAAACAAACTCCACTCCCAGGCTCCAATCAAAAAAGCGGCAGCGATAAAAATGGCGAAATAATGTAAAGGAAGGAAAAAAACTGCGGCTAACGCCAAAGGCGCCATGATCAGGGCTGTAATTACTCGTTGCTTAAACAAATTGGTTATCCTTGTATCGGACGCATTGCCAGCTCACGGATTTGCGCTCCGGTACAACCAAAACGCCTCTCCCGACTGGCGTAGGTTGCCAAAGCTTCCGAAAACACCTGATCATCAAAGTCAGGCCATAAGGTTTCGGTAAACCATAACTCAGCATAAGCAGCTTGCCACAACAAAAAGTTACTGATGCGTACATCACCACCGGTACGGATCATTAAATCCAGTTCCGGTTGATCATGCATTTGCATGCAACCTGATAACAATTGTTCGTCAATTTGTGCAGCAGTCATCTCACCATCAGCCACTTTTTGCGCTAATTGTTGTGCTGCCTGCACTATGTCCCAGCGTCCGCCATAATTTGCGGCAACATTCAGGGTCAAGGCTGTATTCTGAGCTGTAAGCTGTTGCGCCTCTTTAATATGTTGTTTTAGTTTGTCGCTAAAAGGAGACAAGTCTCCAATAATATTCAGCCGTACATTGTTCTTGTGCAGGGTTTTCACTTCCTGCTGTAACACCAGTAAAAACAGTTGCATCAAACCGCTGACTTCGTCTTCAGGTCGACGCCAGTTTTCACTGCTAAAGGCAAATAAGGTAAGAGACTGGATGCCTAATTTACGGCAAAAGCTCACGGCGCGACGCACTGCATCGACACCTTTTTTATGACCCCATACCCGAGGTCTGCCCTGCCGTTCAGCCCAGCGTCCGTTGCCGTCCATGATAATGGCGACATGTTGTGGCAACGCGTTTTGTAACGCGGTTTGCACTTCTGTCATCTGAATCTGACCTTGTCACAATAATAAAAAACGCCGCGAAGTATACCCTACACGGCGCTATTTCCCTAATCAGGGTTGGGTTGATTAAACTTCCATCAACTCTTTTTCTTTGTCCGCTAAAACCTCATCCACCTTCTTTACAAAGGCATCGGTCAGCTTCTGAACTTCGTCTGCCGCTTTACGCTCGTCGTCTTCACCAATTTCTTTATCTTTTAATAAAGTCTTCAGATCAGCGTTTGCATCACGACGTATGTTACGCACAGCAACACGGGCACCTTCAGCTTCGTTACGAACGACTTTGACTAAATCACGACGACGTTCTTCAGTCAGCGGAGGTAACGGCACACGAATAGTAGTACCTGCGCTCATTGGGTTTAAGCCCAAATCTGATTGCAAAATAGCTTTTTCTACAGGCTGGATCAGAGTTTTATCAAATACGCTGATGGTCAGAGTGCGGGCATCTTCTACCGACACGTTGGCAACCTGACGTAATGGTGTATTGGCACCATAATAAGACACCTGAATACCGTCTAATAAACTTGGGTGAGCACGGCCGGTACGGATTTTTGATAATTGGCTTTTCAGCGCTTCAACGCTCTTTTCCATCCGGGTTTTACTGTCTTTAAGAATATCGTTAATCACTTTGGCTATTCCTTTTTTTTGCTACACCAAAAAAGTGGCAGTTAGTTTACTGTAATTTTTCGGCGTGGTCGATCAATGTGCCTTCTTCTTCACCCAGCACTACACGTTTCAGTGCACCAGGCGTATTCATATTAAAGACACGAATTTGCATATTATGATCACGGGCCAAAGTAAAGGCCGCTAAATCCATCACTTTTAATTCTTTTTCCAGCACTTCTGTGTAGCTTAATTTGCTATAAAGAGTTGCTGTTGGATCTTTGACCGGGTCGGCCGAATAGACGCCATCTACTTTAGTAGCTTTTAAAACCGCATCAGCTTCAATTTCAATACCACGTAAACAAGCGGCTGAGTCTGTGGTAAAAAACGGGTTGCCAGTACCGGCAGAGAAAATCACTACACGGCCTGATTTTAACAAGCTAATAGCTTCAGCCCAGCTGTAATTGTCACATACGCCATTGAGCGGAATAGCAGACATCAGGCGGGCGTTAACAAAAGCGCGGTGCAGCGCATCACGCATCGCCAGACCATTCATCACTGTAGCTAACATGCCCATATGGTCACCGACTACACGGTTCATACCAGCTTTGGCTAAGCCTTCGCCACGGAAGATATTACCGCCGCCTATGACTATGGCAACCTGGATACCCAATTCAACCAGCTCTTTGATTTCCTGAGCCATCCGATCCAACACTTTGGGGTCTATACCAAAGCCTTCTTCACCCATCAGGGCTTCACCACTGAGTTTTAATAAAATTCTTCTGTAGGCGAGTTTTGGATTGCTCATGAGGTCCTCTTTAATCTGGATAGTACGACCTTGAAGTCGGGTTCTGTGAACGCAACCTGCTTAATACAGAGACAGCTGCGACAACAAATTGACCAAAAGATAGTCAAAAAAAACCGCGACAGACGAAGGTCAGGTCGCGGTTATTCTAGCTGGTTTCAAAGCATTGCTAAAGCGTAAATTACTTCTTCGCAGCAGCGATTTGAGCAGCAACTTCAGCAGCGAAATCAGTTTCTGCTTTTTCGATGCCTTCACCTACTTCTAAACGGATGAAGCTAACAGCTTTAGCACCGTTTTGTTTCAGGAAGTCACCAGTCGTGATTGAAGGATCTTTCACGAAAGGTTGGCCTGTTAAAGAAACTTCGCCAGTGAACTTGGTCATACGACCAGCAACCATCTTCTCAGCGATTTCTTTTGGCTTGCCGCTGTTGATAGCGATTTCGATCTGGATTTCCTGCTCTTTAGCAACAACTTCAGCTGGCACTGACTCTGGAGTCAGGAATGAAGGGTTGTTAGCAGCAACGTGCATAGCCACATCTTTAGCGATATCTTCGTTACCGCCTTCCAGCACCACTAACACGCCGATACGGCCTGAGTGAGTGTACTGACCGATCACGTCACCCTGTACTACAGAGATGCGACGGATTGCGATGTTTTCACCGATTTTAGTGACCAGTGTAGCGCGGGCTTCTTCAACTGTAGCGTCGCCCAGCTTAGCAGCAGACAATTCTTCAACAGTGAACAGCTTGTTGGCGTGAGCCAGATCAGCAGCAGCGTTAGAGAAAGCCAGGAAACTAGCATCACGACCTACGAAATCTGTTTCACAGTTAAATTCGATTGCAACAGCGTAACCGTTACCAACGCGAGTGATTACAGTACCTTCAGCAGCAATACGGCCAGCTTTCTTAGCAGCTTTAGCCTGACCATTTTTACGCATTAATTCGATTGCGCCTTCGATGTCACCTGCAGTTTCTTCTAAAGCTTTTTTGCAGTCCATCATGCCAGCGCCAGTGCGCTCGCGTAATTCTTTTACCATACCAGCAGTTACAGCCATGGGGAGTTCCTCGCAAAATTTTTTCGTGGACAAACAGGGGCAATTTAACTGCCCCTGTAAGTTTAAACTTGCTTTATGTAGCCTTAATTACAAGGCTACAGAGACAATGCAATTATTCAGCAGCTACGAAGTTTTCAGATTCAGCCTGAACTTCGATGTTTTTGCTGCGGCCTTCAGTGATGGCCTGATTGACTGCGCCCAGGTATAACTGGATAGCGCGGATAGCGTCATCGTTACCAGGGATCACAAAGTCAACACCTTTAGGATCAGAGTTAGTATCAACGATAGATACTACCGGGATACCCAGGTTGTTGGCTTCTTTAATTGCAATGTGTTCGTGGTCGGCGTCGATCACAAACAGAACATCAGGCAAGCCGCCCATGTCTTTGATACCACCTAAGCTTTTTTCCAGCTTGTCCATTTCACGGGTACGGTCTAAAGCTTCTTTTTTAGTCAGCTTGTCGAAAGTACCGTCCTGGCTTTGAGATTCCAGGTCTTTTAAACGCTTGATAGACTGGCGAACAGTTTTCCAGTTAGTCAGCATGCCACCTAACCAACGGTGGTTTACATAGTACTGGTCAACTTGCAAAGCAGCTTCTTTGATTGCTTCAGAGGCAGCGCGCTTAGTACCAACAAACAGGATTTTGCCTTTTTTAGCAGCAACAGACTGAATGAAAGCTAAAGCATCGTTCATCATTGGAACAGTTTGTTCCAGGTTGATGATATGAACACGGTTACGAGCGCCGAAAATGAATGGCTTCATTTTTGGGTTCCAGTAACGTGTTTGGTGACCGAAATGTACGCCCGCCTGGAGCATATCGCGCATAGAAACTTTTGCCATTATAAATATTCCTTAGTAATGGGGTTGGGCCTCCATACATCCCATAAAACCGACCGTAACTCAATGAGTTGCAGCACCCCGGCTTATGTGTCGATGTATGTGTGTTGTTTAGTTAATTGCAGTTTTAATCTGCGTTTTGCGTTTTTAGCAGAATCTGATTTGCCAAATCGCGGCGCGCTTTATACCATAAGCACCCTTGAAACACAATGAAATGTGTATTTTTACAGCTATTCACAGCAAGAGAGAGATGGCATGGCCGCGATTATTAAAACAGCAGATCAGATCGAAAAAATGCGTGTGGCTGGTAAGTTAGCCGCCGAAGTATTAGAGATGATTGAGCCATACGTCAAAACTGGTGTCACCACCGAAGAGCTCAATACCATTTGTCATAATTACATTGTCGATGTGCAGCAGGCTATCCCTGCCCCTTTGAATTACCATGGTTTTCCAAAATCTATCTGTACCTCAGTCAATCAGGTGATCTGTCATGGTATTCCGTCACCGGAGAAAAAACTCAAAGACGGTGACATTATCAATATCGATATCACTGTGATTAAAGATGGTTACCACGGCGACACCTCAAAAATGTTTGTCATTGGCAAACCCAGCATTATGGCTGAGCGCTTAATACGTGTGACTCAGGAATGTCTGTACAAAGGTATCCGTAAAGTGAAAAACGGTGCCCGTTTAGGTGACATAGGTTTTGTGATCCAGCAACATGCAGAGCAGCACAGCTACTCAGTTGTGCGTGAATACTGTGGTCATGGCATAGGCCAGGTATTCCACGAAGACCCGCAAGTACTGCATTATGGCCGCCCAGGCACAGGTGATACCTTAAAAACCGGTATGTGTCTGACCATAGAGCCTATGATCAACGCAGGTGAACGTCACAGTAAATTGTTAAAAGACGGCTGGACGGTTGTGACTAAAGATCGTAGTTTATCAGCGCAGTTTGAACACACTATTGTAGTGACAGACACAGGCTGCGAAATTTTAACGTTACGATCTGACGACACCATAGAACGAATAGTCACGGCCGACTAAGCCTATACCGCACATGCGGCGGCCGCCTAAGACCTGAGGTAAAGCAAATGAACATGGCGCTGGCGTTTACGAAGTCTTTACCTGGTTTATGCACTCTGGATAGTTACAAAAAATATTTTGCTGAGTTTAATGACTGGCTGAAGAATGCTTTTGAACATCAAACTGTTGGCAGTTTAGTCAAAGCCCGCGCTCGTTTTATTGACGAAGTGCTGGTGTCTTTATGGCAACATTTTGACCTGCATACAGATAAAAAAATTAGTCTGATAGCAGTTGGTGGTTATGGCAGGGGTGAATTACACCCCTGCTCCGACATCGATTTATTGTTACTAACCGACAACAAACTCGACACTCAGCGAAAAGAACAAATCAGCCAATTTATTACCCTGCTGTGGGATTTACGTTTAGAAGTAGGCCACAGTGTGCGTAGCGTGAAAGAGTCTGTGACTCTTGGCAAAGAAGACATCACCATTGCCACCAACCTGATGGAAATGCGCTTGCTAACCGGCAGCAAAGAGTTGTTTGATGAGTTGCAGGCTCAGGTCTGTAAAGACAATTTCTGGACCTCTCAGGCGTTTTTTCAAGCCAAACGTGACGAGCAACAGCAGCGTCATGCCCAGTACCACGGCACAGCCTACAACTTAGAACCGAATTTAAAAGCCAACCCTGGTGGTCTGCGAGATATCCAAACCATAGGTTGGGTAGCGAAAAAACACTTTAATACCAGAACCATGCGTGAGCTGGTGGCTTATCAGTACCTGACGGAAGATGAATACCAGGAGCTGATGGAGTGTGAGGCTTATTTATGGCAAATGCGTTTTGCCCTGCATGTCGAATCTGGCCGTAACGAAAACCGTATTTTGTTTGACTATCAGCCTGCTGTCGCCAAACGCCTGGGTTTTGGCGATGATGGCAAAGCGTCCGTTGAACGTATGATGAAACGGTTTTTCCAGACAGTGCAGCGTGTGGCTGAGCTAAACGATATGCTGCTGCAGCATTTTGACGGCAGTATTCTGAATAGCCAAAGCAAGCTGAAACAGCAAAAGCTGGATGATTTTTTTGAGCTGACCGGCCATTTAATTCGCGCGACCGACAATGCAGTCTTTGCCCGACGTGAAAATATTCTGCGGCTGTTCTGGCATATCGCCAATAATTCCAATATCACTGGCATTCACTCCGACACCATTCGTCTATTACGTTTGGTCCGGCGTCGTCTGATGGGCGACTTACAGGATTATGAAGCCTGCCGTCAGCTTTTTATGAGTATTATGCGTCACCCGCGCGGTATGGACAGAGCTATAACCTTAATGCACCGCCACGGTATCCTGGCCTCTTACCTGCCGGCCTGGCGCAATATTGTCGGTCAAATGCAGTTTGACTTATTCCATGCCTATACAGTGGATGAACACACCCACCGCGTGCTGAAAAACTTATACCGCTACTCACAGGCAGGCTTTGAAAACGAGTTTCCGCTTTGCACTGACATAGTCAAACGTATGGAAAAACCAGAGATTTTATATCTGGCCGGTATTTTCCATGACATAGCCAAAGGCAGAGGCGGCGATCACTCAGAGCTGGGTTCTTTGGATGCGCGTGAATTTGGCAAACTGCATAAGTTGAGTGACTTTGACAGCAAATTGCTGGCCTGGTTAGTCGAAAGTCATTTATTGATGTCGGTCACGGCGCAGCGTCGCGATATTCACGACCCGGCTGTGATTGCTGAATTTGCTGACAAAGTGCGCGACGAAACCCGGCTCAACTACCTATATTGCCTGACGCTGGCCGATATTCGCGCCACCAACGACAATTTATGGAATGACTGGAAAGGCTCGTTATTACGGGAGCTGTATTTAGGCACCCAAAAAGCCTTCCGCCGTGGCCTTGAAAAGCCGATGGATTTACGCGATCTCATTCGTGAAAATCAGGCCGAAGCCATGAAGTTATTACAAAAACAAGGCTTTACCGAACACGAAGTGTTGCAGTTGTGGGGGCGGATCAAAGCAGATTATTTCGCCCGCTACAACCCAAAGCAAATCGTCTGGCACTGCGAACATATTTTGCGTCACAAAGACCCCAATGAGCCTTTGGTGCTGGTGGATAAAACCCCTTACCGTGGCAGTACTCAGGTGTTTATTTATACACCGGATCAGGACAACTTATTTGCTCATTTAGTAGCAGCGCTCGACAGCAAAAAAGTCAATATTTTTGATGCCCAGATCATGACCAATAAAGACGGTTATGCCATGGATACCTTTGTAGTGCTGGAACAAAACGGTGAACCTGTCACCTCGCCCTCCCGTTTACAGAGCCTGAAACGGGCGCTAGAAACTTACATTAGCGGCAAACCAGATCTATCGCGCGGTAAACAACGTTTATCCCGCCAGATGCGCCCCTTTAATATAGCGCCGAAAGTAGTGTTTATTCCGGGCGCCAATAAACACCGCACCATGGTGGAAATTACAGCGCTGGATATGCCGGGTTTACTGGCTGATATAGGTTCGGTCTTCCAGCAATGCGAGATCAGTATCCACGCCGCAAAAATCACTACCATAGGCGAGAAAGCCGAAGACTTTTTTATGATTTCTACGAGACAAGATCAGGCGCTGGATGCCGATCAACAATCACAGCTGCGTCGTGTTCTTGTCGAACAATTAACTCATGTGACAGAGGGATAAAGTTTTGTCAGATTTAAAATCCGTTATAGAAGCCGCGTTTGAACAACGTGCGTCCATTACTCCAGCCACTGTAACTGCTGAAGTCAAAGCTGCCGTCATTGCCGCTATTGAACTTCTGGACAGCGGAAAAGCCCGTGTTGCGGAAAAAATCGCTGGCGAATGGGTCACTCACCAATGGCTGAAAAAGGCGGTGTTATTGTCTTTTCGTATCAATGACAATCAGGTGATGGACGGTGCTGAGAACCGTTTCTTCGACAAAGTACCAATGAAATTTGCTGACTACACCCACGAGCGTTTTGTCGCTGAAGGTGTGCGTGTTGTGCCTCCTGCAGCAGTGCGTAAAGGCAGTTTTATCGATAAAAACGTGGTGCTGATGCCGTCCTACGTCAATATAGGCGCTTATGTCGGTGAAGGCACTATGGTGGACACCTGGGCTACTGTCGGCTCCTGTGCTCAGATTGGTAAAAACGTGCACTTATCCGGTGGCGTAGGCATTGGTGGTGTATTAGAGCCGCTGCAGGCTAACCCAACTATTATTGAAGACAACTGCTTTATCGGCGCCCGTTCAGAAGTAGTAGAAGGTGTAATCATCGAAGAAGGCGCTGTGCTTTCTATGGGCGTTTATATCAGCCAGTCAACTCGTATTTATGACCGTGAAACCGGCGAAATCAGTTATGGCCGTGTACCTGCAGGTGCAGTAGTAGTACCAGGTTCTATTCCATCTAAAGATGGTACACATAGCTTGTACGCCGCTATTATCGTCAAAAAAGTAGATGCCCAGACCCGCGCTAAAGTAGGGATTAACGCTCTGCTGCGTAGCATCGACTAAATCCGTCGAACTTGAAGCTGCAGCTTTGTTGACTTCACGTTCTCGCCCCAGGAGCATAGTACGCTATGCTCCTGGGGTCTCGATCGCTTGTCGCCTCGCTGCAACTCCAATTACTTAGGATTTACATAGCCCGACACCAAATGAACTGATTAAAACTGCTGTTCTATCCAGGGCAAGGCTAAATCTTCCGGCTGCAGGGTTTCGCCTGCATCTATCTCTAAAGTCGGTGCCATGGCTGTGCCTTGTAATTCCGCCAATAATTCTGCGAACTGTTTACCGGCACCACAAAAGGTATCGCCATAACCGCTGTCGCCAAGCGAAATCACAGCGTATTTTTTGCCTGTTAACAGCGGGAATCTGTCTTTGACATCAATAAAAAATGGCAACAAATTATCCGGAATATCGCCCTGACCTGTCGTGGAGGTGATTACCAGCCAGATGTCCGGCGCAAAAGCTAATACGTCGTTGAATTTAGGCTCCAGATTAAGCTGAGTCAGATAACCTTTGCGCTGTAAAATTTTCTCTGCTTCTTCGGCAACAAACTGCGCGCCGCCATAGACAGTGCCAACCAGAATAGATACTTTTTTCATACAACTCCTGCATTAAAACTATCGCTTTATAAAGAAGGCAGGCCTGCTAAGTCTGAGCGCTGGAAAAAATTACTGTACCAGCGCTCTTCTGTAGGCCAATTGAATGCTTTAAATAATTCTTTTACTTCACCCAGCGGTGCTTCGATCACTACACTGGCACCAGTGACCGGGTGCGTAAACTCCAGTCGTTTGGCGATTAACAATAACCTGTGGCTGTTAAAATGCTCAGCAAACAAGCGGTTATGCTTCCCCTCGCCATGCGTCGTATCGCCCACTATAGGATGGCGTAAATGCGACATATGACGGCGTAACTGATGTTTGCGACCAGTGAAAGGTTGCAAAGCCACCAGTGAATAGCGTGCCACAGGATATTTGCCTATAGCTATAGGCAATTCAACCTGGGCCAATGGCCATAAGGCTGTTATCGCCTCCTGCTTGTCTTTGTCCTGACTTGCCTGTTTGTCGGCAATTTTATCCAGTTGCTCTTTTAGCGGATAATCCAAAATACCTGGGTGTTTAACAAAACCGCGACACACAGCCAGATAAAACTTGCGCCAATGCTGCTCTGTTAACTGCTCTGTCAGCAAGCGTGCAACATCAGCAGATAACGCAAATAACAATACACCAGAGGTGGGTCTGTCGAGTCTGTGCACCGGGAACACATGTTGCCCTAACTGGTTTCGCAGCGTTTGCATGACAAAAACAGTTTCGTGTCGGTCTAAAAAGGAGCGATGCACCAGCATGCCTGCTGGTTTATCTATAGCCACCAGAAACTTGTCCTGATACAAAATCTTAAGTACCGCCACCTCAGCCAACTCAGGCTCGTTCAACACTTTGCTCACGTTGACCACTTAATAATTCATCCAAATCCGCAATACGATTAATCAGCAGCAAAGTGCGATTATCTAAGTGCTTAAACGCCTCTTCCGCTATAGGGCATACCGCAATTTGTTGCGGCAAAGGCAAACGACCTTCCACTAAAGCCCGCATGCGAGGCAAAAATACAAACTGCAGCCAGTTTTCCAAAGGCATAGTGTCACAAAAAAATGGCGCTGTACTTTGCATGGCTCGAGAGTCAGGAACAATTGGAGTCCAAAGCTCCGCCGCTTTTAATTCGCTTTCAATCTGATTTAATAAATCTGTGACCTGTAGGTACATACTTGTGCTGATCCGCTTAAACTGACACAGATTTTATCACATCCCGTGCCTGAGCTGCCTTGCAAAAACATGAGTGCATCGCCATTATGCCTATTCAAAACAAAGGAGAAGTAATGGATTTTGTCTGGTTATTATTGTTAGGTATGGCATTTGTTTATGCATTCTTATTGCAGCGTAAGCAGGATGAAACCGCTATTAAGCTGGCTAAGCATTTGTGTAAACAGCAGCAATTGCAGTTTTTAGAATGTGCCAGAGGCAAACATCAGTTTGCTAAACTGGACAACAGATGGCGCTGGTTTACCAGCTATCAGGTCGATTTTAGTGGTGATGGTGAGAGCCGTTATCAGGCCGAACTGCGTTTATCCGGCCTGCGTTATTTAAGCTTTCAGTTACCACCCTATAGAATTTAAGGCAGTTTTTGTAATTTCTGCTCCAACTGTCCGGTCAGAAAATCTTTGTACATCACCCAATCTGCCGCCAGACTATAAAACGGATATTTAAAGGTGGCAGGTTTGTTGTGTTCAAATTTAAAGTGCCCTAGCCAGGCAAAACCATAACCTGCGACTAACATAAGCCACCAGTAACTCCATAAACCTGTGGCAACCAAAGTGGCCAGAATAGCCAGCACCAAAGTGGAACCGATGTAATGCAGGCGGCGACAAACAGGATCTTTATGCTCTGATAAGTAATAAGGGTAAAACTCGGAAAAACTACGAAAACCGGCCATCTGTTACTCCACCAGAGTTAAAGGACTGCTTTGTCTTGGTCTGAACATTAACGTACCTTTGACCTTGCTAAAATTCAACTCTGTCACCTGCTGATAATGATCGGCACTAAAAAAAGCTTTATTTTTCTCTAGAGTCACAAAAACACCAATGCCCAAAGACGCGGGACTTTGTTCAACAATTGAATCCACCGCATGCATTAAATAATGCCCTAATCCCAAGTGTTGATACTGTGGCGAAATAGCGATAAAAGCCAACATATGATAATGCTGTACCGGCATAGCCGCATGAATACGTTGCTCTTTTTCCAATAATTGTTTTGTAGAAACATAACCTGCTGTCAGTAACATTTTTAAGCGCCAATGCCAGAACCTGTCACCACTTAATTTAGAACCAGGCTCTGTGACACAAGCTACACCTAACAGCTGTTGCTCAATAAAAATTCCTATGACGGGCTGTTCTTCCTGCCAGAACACATTTAATTCTTCCCGTATTGCAGCCCTTAGCCTTTGTTCATAATCTGTTTTTTCAGACTGGAAAATATCCATAAACACCGGATCATCATGATAAGACTGGTATAACAAGGACGCTGCTAATTTCAGTTCATCAGGAGTTAACAACTGTGCTTTAAGCTGGTTCAAATCAAGAGCGGGTTGATTTGGCATGGTAAGTTCCTGTTCTATATTGTAGTTTGACTATCAACATAGCAGTAGGGTGGCAGATTGCCAATGCACCAGCCCTTTCAGACAGCTACACTTGACATAACTCACAGTAACAAGGGATCTTAAAATGGATATGACCACACATGATATACCCACTTTATTTGCTCAGCTGGGTTTGGATAACAGTCCTTCAGCGATTAAAGCCTTCATTGCCAGCCATAAAATTCCGGCAGACTTGTCGTTAGCCCAGGCGTCCTTCTGGACCGATGCTCAGGCTAGTTTTTTAGCAGAAAATTTAAAACAGGATGCAGATTGGAGCGAAGTGATCGACCAATTAAATGTCATGTTGAGATAAACAGCAGCAATAAAGGGAAGCGCCACCAAAGGTAGCACTTCCCTGGTCCGGGGATTGTTACAGCTGGCGATAGGCTTTTTCGCCCCAGCCAGTTAAGACGCCATTTTTAAATACCAGTGGAGTACATTCGTCTTTACTGGTTTCGCCGTCACTGTGTTCATGATGGGTGCGGTAAAATAGCACTACGGTTTCATTGCCTGCGTCACGAAACGATTCACTGAAATCCGGTGTCCCCAACTGGCCGCGCACCGAGGCTAATTCTGCGCCCAGATTTAACTGGCTGATCACCTGATTATTTAACTTTTGCGCTTTTTTCCATGACGAGTTATTGCCGCTGTCACTTTCACCTTTATCACCTATAGCGACTACACAACCAGATAACGCCATCATGGCTGTTGCGACTGTTAATACCTTTAAATAATTCATTATTTTTCCCTTACCGTTCTATCTCGTTAGTTTTAATTTGTTGATTATCAAAAGCAAAACCGGGGCCAACTTTAATTCCTTTAAATAACAATAACTTATAAAATCACACTAGTGGCACAAGTAACTTAAGTGGTAAATTTCACTACATTTTAGTGAAACTAGTGAAAGCCATGGAACAACTCAGCCAGCAAATCGCAAAAGTAGCCTCACAACTGCAGCAAGAAGGTAAAGAACCTAGTCTGGCTTTGATCAAGGCCCGCTTAGGCACCGCCACTATGAGTCCGGCCTTATTGCAGGCTTATCAGGCCTGGCGTACTGGAGCTGTAACCCTGCAACCAGACTCAGCACCAGCAGTACAAGTGCAAACTGAAGCTGAATTGCCCAAGGACATCAAAGCTGATTTGGCTCGTATTGAGGCCAAACTTGATCTGATTATCAAAAAGCTGGGGATCTGATGTTAGTTGCAGAGCTGGAATTTAAAATTATTGCCGACACCAGCTTTGCTAAAGCGGAACAAGGTATTCGCCATTATCTGGAAAAGCTGATTTTTCAGGGGCAGATTTTAGGCCGTGAATTCCCGACTTATCAGGCTAAAGATAGTTTTTTCAGTCGTGTGGTGTTACCACAATCTGACGCGCTGAACAAAAAATCACATAGCAGCGCAGGCATTAAAGCACTAGAGCAATTACAGCTGGTGGGGTTAAGTTACCCAAAACTTACAATTCTGGGTGATGATGTGATGTCAAATCATACCGATCCCTGTCCTAGTCATGCTGCTTTTATTTTATTTTGTAGTTTTTCTGCCACCAACTCAGTGCTTTATTGTGCTGAGCACTTTGCCCCTGTGCCTTTGTATAAAGTGGGCAGAACAAGTGGTGAAGATTTTGAATCTTTGGTGCGCTGGCAGTTGCAATATCAGGCACTGGATGAAATTCAGATGCAGGAAAAAAGAGTGCTGTTTAAAAGCGCGGAGCAAAGCGTACAAGGCTTTTACAGCGCCTTAAATCAGCAAGGTTATCAACAGGCAAAAACACTGAGTAAAGAACTGAAAAAGCCAGTTTATTATTATCTGTACAGTGGCAGCAGCCACGACTGCGCTTTGGATACCGGGAAAAAATGCCCCTCTTGTGGCTCCGACTGGAAACTTGCTGAAAGCTGGCATGGTCTGTTTGATTTTTGCTGTGAGCCTTGCCAGCTGCTGTCAAATATCGCCTTTGATTGTCAGTCTTAGATTGAGCTCAAAAACTAAGTTGAGTTAAAAAAGTAGCTAAATCCGGCGCAAGTAAATCTTTCACCTCCATGCCCACTTTTTCTAAGTAAACCTCACCTGTAGCCACTAACACTGAAATCAAATAATCGTCGTGATCAGTGGCGGCAATAAACACAGTTTCGCGCTGTTTTAAGCGTCTTTTCATCAAAATATGCGCGATGATATTTTGCTGCAGCCGCTCAAAATCGGCCTGATGCCAGCTCATTAATAGCTCCAGCTCCCCTCTTTCGTGGTTCACCTTTAAACCGCCACCAAAATAACTGGTGTAAAAGGTTATTAGCTCAGCCGGAAATTCCAGCTCCAGCGCTTGCTGAGTTTTGGATAAATCCAAAGCGGGTTCAGCTTTGACCGGACGCCAATGCACTTCCCCATCCATGACATCGCCATACTGACAAGGTGAATCCATTTCAGGATCGGCCCAACTGATCAGTTTTGGCTGTTGTTCGTAATAAGACTCGACAAATTGTGCAAATTGCTGATGGAATTGGCCCGGCATGGTACTTCGCTTCTGTGCTAAAATTGCCGCCATTCTAACTTGGTTGCCCTTGTATTCCCAAGCCGTTGGAGTGACAAACTGCAATCAATATCGCTATAGCTTCCTCTAAGAAGGCTCTATGACAAAAATACAGACAGAGCAATTAGCAGGGCTGACCTTAGGCCAGGCCACTGCTTATATTGATCACTACAGTCCTGAATTATTGCAGGCTGTGCCACGCACTTTAGGCCGTCAGGCTATAGGTTTAGGCACTGAATTGCCTTTTGTAGGTCAGGACACCTGGCATGGCTACGAACTGTCATGGCTGACACCTAAAGGGAAACCTATGGTAGCACTTGCTACTTTTGTGGTGCCTTTTGACACACCAAACCTGATCGAGTCCAAATCCTTTAAGCTGTATTTAAATAGCTTAAATCAGAGCAAATTTGCTGATATCAGTCAGCTGTATCGCACTATGAAAGCTGATTTATCGACCTGTGCCGGTGGCCCTGTGCAAGTGACTTTGCACAACGTCAATGAGCTAACCGCCTTTCAGCCGACCTGGTTACCTGGCCGCTGTATTGACGATTTGGATATTGAAGTTGAGCATTACGACTACAAACCAGAGCTGCTGCAATTAAACCCAACAGGGGCTTTGGTAGACGAAAAGCTGCATTCACATTTGCTGAAATCCAATTGCTTAATCACCTCCCAACCAGACTGGGCCAGTGTCTATATTCATTACAAAGGCAAAGCCATCGATCATGCCTCTTTACTGAAGTACCTGATCAGTTTCAGAAGCCACAATGAATTTCACGAGCAATGTGTAGAGCGGATTTATCTGGATTTGTGGAAACTGTGCGAACCAGAATTTTTAATGGTCTACGCCCGCTACACCAGAAGAGGCGGCCTGGATATCAATCCACTGCGTTCCAGCGAACTTTGTGACCAGCCTAATTTGCGCCTGACCCGACAGTAACGTGCTCAATCACATTGTTGGGAGTTGCAGCGAGTTAAAGCTCTGATCAGATGCAATCCCAACAGGTTCAACTAACGCAACACTCGCAAACATAAAAATCCATATGATTATTCCGCTTATTCTGACGACAACAGCAGCATTGGCAACGCCAGCCAGTTTATCCCTCGATGCTCAAGTGAGCCGTTTATGGAACAGTTTGTCCAATGCACCGCAAACTAAGCCTGATATAGCCAGCTTACAACAACTGTTCGTAAGCAATGCCACCATCTCAGGTGTACGATACAAAAATGGCGAGCCAAGTCTAAACCTGCAGCAAGCGAGTGAGTTTATTGCAGGGCAGGACCGTGTGAAACCTTACGGATTTTACGAGTGTGAAATCGCACGCGAAGTGCGTGTAACGGGAAGCTTTGCAACAGTACTGAGTCTGGTCGAGTCGCGTCGTGATCAAGCACAATTACAGGCTGATTTTACCGGAATTAATAGCATGCAATGGGCAAAAGTTGATAAAGGCTGGCAACTTGTTTCACTGTATTATTACCTTCCTGCCGATAACCAAACCGACACCCTGCTAAGCGGCACTACCGGGCAATGCCTGAATAAGAGGCAGGGATAACCCCTGCCCAATAATTTCTATAAATCAACACCCAACCAAGCCTGATGCATAGCTTTTTGCTGGCGACTTGGTTTAGCAACAGGCACTACTTTACCTACACCTTTAGCCTGATCCGCCAACACCAGAGGTTGATGTTGTAAACGGCCCTGACGGAAATAGCTGATTTGTACTTTGTCGCCTGCTTTGAAATCTTTTAAGCGCTCAGCCAAATCGGCTTTTAGTTGTAAGCCGTTGACTGCCACTATCAAATCTTCAGAAGTAAAACCAGCCTTCCAGGCCGGGCTATCGCGTTCTACTTTTTTCACCAGCGCAAAACCCGCTTTGTTTTCAGCTGTTACACCAGAAAACACTTCACGCTCTTTAGCTTGTTGCCACTGTAAACCAAAACTGGCCAACAGCTTATCGATATCAAAGTTCAGTGGTTTTTCTACTTGCTGTTGCCACCATGGGTTTTGATCTTCGCCCGTCAGTTCAGATGCTATAGCAATCACGTCTTTGGCTGTAAAAGCTGTGGTTTTACCGAAACGTTGATACAGCTGATTATGTAGCTCACGGTAGCTGGCTTTGCGGCCTGACTGTTTTAATATCAGCTCGTCCATCAGCCAACTGGCGATATAGCCCTCTGAGTAAATATTTACCCCAAAATTAGTCCCATGATCGCCACCTAAGCTGATCCAGCTATCAAAACTACTTTCGGACACTGATTGCACTAAACGGCCCGGTGTATGCACAAACTTATCCAGCCGTTTTGCCAGATCAGCGTAAAACTCTTCTTTAGTCATCAGGCCAGCACGCAACAACAGCTGATTCTGGAAATAACTGGTGGAGCCTTCTGAAATCCATAACAGCTTACTGTAGTTAGGGTTCAGGTAGTCATAAGGCACTAATTCGGCAGGACGGTAGGCTTTTACGTTCCAGGTGTGGACCAGTTCGTGTGAGGCTGTGCTTAAAAACGCCAGATAATCTTCTCTTTTACCGAAGGTGAATCTGTCTCTTTGGATCACTGTGGAATTTAAATGCTCAGTCGCACCACGGGCGCCGTCAGTGGCGTGCACTATAAAGACGTAACGCTGATAAGGATAGCCCTGCCAGATAGCATCTGTTTGCTGCACCAGTTTTGCAAAGTCTTTTTGCATCTGAGCTGCGTTGTAATTGCCTTCGCCCCAAATCACCAGCTCGTAATCACGGCCATCGGCGCTAAAAGTTAAATGTTGGTTGATACCAGTCTCTATCGGCGAGTCCGCAAGCACGTCGTAGTTTGGGGCAACAAATTGATGTTCGTTATCCCCTTTTGCCATACCGGAGAACGAACGCCAGCCTTGTGGCACGTTCAACTGCACAGACACTGCTTCAGATTTTTGCTGATGACTGAACATCAAAAAGGCACTGGAGTTGATATAGGCATGAGTTTCATCAATATGACGGGTACGTTCACCCAGTTCGTTGGCATAAACACTGTATTGCACCACAACTTTGCCCGTTGTTGTTGGCTCTAAAGTCCAGCTGCTTTTTTCGGTTTTTTGCCAAGGGATAGCTTTACCCTGAGCATCCACAACGCTAAAGCCAGTTACACCTTTTGCCAGATCCAGAATTTGATATTTACCGCTGCGCCAGGCTGGCAGCATTAAGGTCAAGGGTTTTGCCTCTGCAACCTCAAACTCAGCACGAACTTGCGCCAGATGATGTTCAGGTTCAGTGATACTGATCTGGTAGTTCACTTGTGCCCAACTGGATGCAGAACTGATCATTATGATCAAAGCAAAAAAAACTTTCAGAAATCTCACGCCATAACCTCCAAAGACAAAAAACAAAAACAACCATAAATTCAATAAAATAGCGAACAAAACTCTACAAACTGCTAAATTTAAGCGACCACATTTATGTAACCCACTTCGTAACATTACATTTTGACTTTTACTTTCAGATCAAATTCTGTTCTAATGCATAGCGTCCTGACAGGGACAATCTTATTAACTTCAGACCTAAAGTGAACAAAGATGAACTATCTGACCTCTGCTGAAGAACAAAGCTGGTTACCTTACTACTTAACCAAAAAGTAACCATAAAAAAATACCCTACATAATTGCTGATCTAAAGCGGACTTTTTAGTCCGCTTTTTTCATTTCTTACCAGATTATGCTGTCGCTTTTATCATTATTGCAGATATACTTAGCACAAACCGAACGGTTTTTTGCCTGGGGACTAATTCTGGTGGCTGAACAGCATAATGATGTAAAACAGCAGCTGGCAAACGCTGTAAAAGCGCGTAAACAGCTGGAAGATACCTACGAAAGTCAGTTTAAAATCCTGTCTCAATTTGTCTCCAGACTGTCTTTAGCCTGTAAAGGTATAGATATAGATCTGGATAACAAGCTGGCCCGCCTGCGTCAGGAATTTGCCAAAGGTACCGATCTGGAAAAAATTCTGCCGTTAGTAGAAAGCGCTGTTGAGGCATTAAAAGCTCTTGAAGTGCGCCAGCTCTCTGATCTGAAAAAAGCTCAAAATACCTTAACTGACGCGGGGAAATTACTCCAAAAGCAACGTGGTTTACCGGACCAATTAAGGCGGGATCTGCGCGACTTGCTAACTAAAGTAGAAGAGCCCTCAGCTACAGTGCAAGCGTTTTTACCTCATCTGACTCATCTGACAGAGCTCTACCAGGCAGCTTTAGCGACTAAACAGCAAAATGAGCAAAGTGATACAGCAGATGACGACAAGTATCAGGCCATTTGTAAACAAATATCTATTGAACTGACGAACCTGCTCAGTGAGTTGGCCTTTGAAGGAAAATATGGTCAGGACATAGAAAAAATTCGTTTAACTTTGTTATCTGACGTTAGCATTGAAGCCCTGTTGCAATCCTGTTTGCGCACTATAGAAATTATTATCGCCTCGGTAACAGACGAGCGTCAGTCGGCGCAACATTTCCTGCTCAAACTCAACGAAGCTCTGACTGGGGTGCAGCAAGCTGTTGTTTCTTCTTTAAATACCTCAAACAACATCAAAGAAAAAATGCTGCTGTTAAATCAGCAGATAGAGCAGCAAATTTCGAACCTGACAGCGGATACCAAATCAGCCACCTCACTGGAACAATTGCAGTCTTTGGTTGGCACCAAACTTGGTGCTATCACCTGCTCTTTACGGGAAAAAGAACAGTTAGAAAAAGACGAGCGTGAACTGATGCTGACCACCTTACGCCATATGGAATCCCGTCTGGCAGAGTTGGAGCAGGAAGCCGCCCAATTTAAAAAACGTTTGGCCGAGCAGAAATTCAGAAGCTTACAGGATGCCTTAACAGAACTGCCGAACAGAGCTGCTTTTGATGAGCGCTTTGAGCTGGAAATACGTCGTTCTCAACGTTATGGCAAGCCTCTTTCTATCGTCCTGGCAGATGTTGATCACTTTAAGCAGATTAACGACAACTACGGCCACAGCGCAGGTGATAAAACTTTAAAAGTGATAGCACAAGCGTTAAAACAAAGCTTGCGTGAAACTGACTTTATTGCCCGCTATGGTGGCGAAGAATTTATTATTTTGTTCCCGGAAACACATTTATCTGAACTTAAATTGCCCTTGAACAATCTGAAGGACAGGATCAAAAAAATCCCCTTCAAATTCAAAGACAAAAATGTTCCTATTTCAATTTCTTTTGGTGCGACAGAACTCAAAAGCACTGACAATAACAGAGCGGCTTTTGACCGTGCAGACGAAGCTTTATACGAAGCTAAACGTGCTGGCAGAGATTTAGTTGTACTGAAAAGCTAAGTCACTTGAAATTAGGATAAGCTGCTTGAATAAATTAGTTTATCTATCTGATTTATCGGGTTGAATATAAAGTGTTCGTCACTCATCATCCCTGATTCAGGTTAAGCTTCGGCCAGAAGGCCAGGTCATAAGGAAGTAATCTATGCATGTACAACTGAATCCTTTAGGCGCTATGGCGCTTTTATCCCAACTTGAAGTTGACCGCCTGAAAAACAATACCAGCTCAGATGCCTTTACCTTGTTTCGCAATTGTTGCCTTGCAGTATTAAACGTTGGCAGTCACACCGATAGTTCCAGCGAAATTTACGAGCAGTTTAAAGACTTCAATGTAAACTTATTAGCCCGCGAACGTGGCATTAAAATTGAGCTATTTAATCCACCTGAAAGTGCTTTTGTTGATGGTCAGATCATCCGTGGTATTCATGAACATTTATTCGCTGTACTTAGAGACATTCTGTTTTTCCACACTCAGCTGACCCATGCTAACCGTCTGGATTTACAAAACAGCGATCACATCACTCATACGGTGTACGACATATTACGTAACGCCCGCGTGATAGATTCGGCCGTAGAACCTAATATGATTGTTTGTTGGGGCGGTCATTCGATTAACGAAGCCGAATACAAATACACTAAAGAAGTGGGCTACCAGTTAGGTTTACGTGGTCTGGATATTTGTACTGGTTGTGGTCCCGGCGCGATGAAGGGCCCAATGAAAGGCGCCACTATTGGCCACGCCAAACAACGTAATACCAAAGGCCGTTATTTAGGCTTAACAGAACCAAGTATTATCGCCGCAGAGCCACCAAACCCTATAGTGAACGAGCTGGTGATTCTGCCTGATATTGAAAAACGACTGGAAGCTTTTATTCGTGTTGCTCATGGCATTATTATTTTCCCAGGTGGTGCAGGTACGGCAGAAGAGTTGCTGTATTTACTTGGCATTATGCTGCACGAAAAAAACAAAGATCAGAAACTACCGGTGATCCTGACAGGACCACAACAAAGCGCGGCTTATTTTGCTGAACTGGCCAGTTTTATTGAGCAAACTTTAGGAAAAGAAGCGCTGGATTTGATTGAGATTATTATCGATGATCCAGCCGAAGTAGCGCGACGTCTGAAACAAGGTTGTACAGAAGTACGGCAATACCGCAAGAGCTGTGGTGATGCTTACCACTTTAACTGGACCTTACATATAGACCCGGATTTCCAGCATCCATTTGCCCCTACTCACCAGAATATGGCTTCTTTGGATCTGCATCTGGAGCAAGATAAAGCTAAACTGGCCGCTCACCTGCGCCGGGCTTTTTCCGGCATAGTGGCGGGTAACGTCAAAGATGAAGGCTTAAGAGCTATCAAACAACATGGTCCATTTAAGCTGTCGGGCGAACCTGCATTAATGAGCCTGATGGATACATTACTACAGGCCTTCGTTGCTCAGGGCCGGATGAAGTTACCAGGTTCGAAGTATGAGCCCTGTTATCAAATTCTGAACTGATATGGCGCATTTGTTATTACTCGACGGACTAAATTTAGTCCGTCGTTTATACGCTGCACAGGAAAGGCCTTTCCATAACTCACCTGCCCCCTACAGTGAAGCTACAGGCCAGCAACTGCTGCATAATACAGCAGAGCAGCTGCAACAAATTGTGGTGAAACTGACCCGGCAATTTAAACCCACTCATGCAGTAGCGGTATTTGAAGTCACTCATCTGAACTGGCGCACCAAACTCTACCCTGCTTATAAAGCAGACCGTTTACCTATGCCAGAGCATCTGCAAATCGCTTTGCCTGTACTAAAACAAAAACTAGCTGACATAGGTATACAGAGCTTTCAAATGCCGGATCAGGAAGCTGATGATGTGATAGCAAGCCTGGCGATGACGATGCGCCAACATCAGCAACAAGTCACCATAGTCTCGACAGATAAAGGCTATTTGCCCTTGCTTGCTGAAGGCGTGGCAGTGTATGACCATTTTAATCGCCAGCAACACAGCCAGAATACGGTGCAGCAGAAGTTTGGCGTATTACCAGAGCAGTTAGTCCGATATTGGAGTCTGGTCGGGGATAAAACGAATAACATTAGTGGTCTGGCAGGTATAGGGCCAAAAACGGCGACTGAACTGTTAAAACTTGGGCCAGATATTAAAACTGCGCTGGCACATCCGGATTGTCCGGCCAAACTAAAAGATAAGATTATAGCGTCTCGTGCTGAACTGCAGTTATTTATGCAGATCTTAAGCCTGAAAACTGATTTGCAGTTGGGGCTGAATTTACAGCAAGTACGTTTTACAGCATGCTGAGGCAGATGATGAAAGTAAAAACCCTGGCCTTCCTTCTGGCAGGACTACTGCTGTATGTAGGTTTAACCTGTATTACATTGCTGTTTTACAAAGATGATCCTGATCAGATGAACTGGCAGGACAGAGAAGCTTTTAACACCAAATATATTTATAAACTGGATTTAACCAAAGCCATTAGCAGAGATCAGGTGATTGATTATCTGGGGGGGCCGGATATTACTGAAGCTAAAAACCAACAGCAGCAGATTTATCAGGTCCTGTATTATCGCACTCACAGAACTAAAACTGACGGCATTACCACACGTGACGAATGCACAGCTATTTTATTTAAGAATCAGCAACTGATAGCTATAGGTGAAACCGCAGTAGAGCAATACAACCAACTGGATTGAGATGGCAACTTTGGGATCTTTGACAGAGCTTTATCAGGACTGCGATGTTTTTTACAAGGAGAAACAGCAGTTATCTGTGACACAGCAACAGGAATTGCTGCTAAGGGTCTGCCAGCAAACAGTGCAACTGGCGGTGAATGCTCCTTTTCTGCTGATATCCCAGCTCTCTCTTACCCCTGCCACGGCTTTGGTTTCAAGCAAATTATTTATCAAACAGGCTGCTTTATTAACAGCTATAGCTATGGCAGGTCGCTGGCCTGAAGATTTGCTGTTTCAGTTATTAAAATCTTGCCTGTTACAACCTTTAGCTGTCACCAACTTATTGGAAAAGTCTGCAAAAGCAGAAGGGCTAAGCGCTTCTGAGCAGCAACAGCTGAAGTTTCCTGCTGTTGTGACTATAAAGCAGCACAAAGAGTTGGTAGAAAAAGCCGGAGTGCTGAACCTGCTGCACCAGTGTTATGGCAAAAACAGAGGTTTGGCTATCTGGCAAAGCCCCTACTTCAGTCAACTGATCAGTTTTTGCTGGCAAGTGACACGGCTAATGTTACCAGGTGCAGGCAACTTGATAGCACTTGAAAAAATATCGGTTCAACTGCTGCCGCAAGCCACAGTTATTGAGCAGCAGTTCTGGCAGGCTCTGTCTTGTTTACATAGCTGCAGTTACAGCACCGGACGTTTTATTCGCGACTCTGAGGCCAACCTGGCGCTGCTACTTTGCGAAATTCATAGCTCAGAGCAAATCCAACTGTTAGTCCAGCCTTATGACAAAAGCACTAAACAACTGCTGCCACAGCTACTATTGCCTGCTGCAGATTGGCACCTGTTAAACCCGAGGCAATACAGTCAGGACAATTGGTTAAGTGGCTGGCAACAAGAGAATAAGTATTTGCCACTCTGGCCTGAGCCAACCAATCTACCTGCGTTAAGCTGGCTACAGCAACTGAGCCAGGCCGCGAAAGTCAGTCAGCAAGCAGAGTTAATTGAACAGCATCCATGGCTGATGCAGCAACTGCAGCAAAAAGCCTCAGCACAAAGCAGGCAACAACAAAAAATCCACTCAACCCAACATGCTATTGCTATGCTGGGGCAGGAACAATTGCTGCCTTTATTAAAACAAGCATGGCTTGAACAGCATTGCCAGCAACAACATCAGCCTTTGCATAACTGGCTGCTGGAATTCAGGCGCGTGTTAGCTAAGGCTTTGTATCTGCTGACCCAACCGATAAAATTTTATGCATTAACTGTGCAACAGGCGGAGCTTCTGGCCTGGTGTTTATGCTGGCCTTTATGGCAACAATCGGACTTGCGTTTTATGGCTCTGTCTCATCCAACTCAGGCTGGAAGCCTGATCAGCCACTGGTTAAAACAGCAGTTATGGCAGAGCGAGCATTATCAACAATTGGCAGTTAAAACCCTGAAACATTTGCAGTTTAATCAAAGCTGGCAGGATGCCTGCCTGCATTACAGAGCCTTACCCACTTCAGGCCATTCCCATGCCATGGCTTTTGTTTTAGCTTTTGCCTTTGATCTGACTGCTTCTGTTTTTTCGGACAGCGATGATAACGACAGGCTGAAGCATAGTTATAAATTTGTAGAAACCCAGCTTGCAGCGCATCTTTGCAGCGCGGCAGAATGGCAAATGCTGCTGGTAGAACAAAGCCAGCCAGTCACCCAACTTATCGCCATTTGTAGTTTTATTTCTCCATTTTTTAAAGTTACGCCGCAAGAAGCTACAGATTTGTCGCAGATGTCGGCATAAACTGGAAAATAAGCACCAAAACTGGTATATTTTCGCCGAATTTCAGCAAGCTCTGACACAACAGCTGCAAGAATAAAAATAAACCAGCTCCAGCTTTGTGTTTATTAAAACCAGTCCCGATAAGAATCAGTTACTTAAGGAACGTTATGAGTTCACAAACTATTACGGTCATCAAAGGTGATGGCATAGGTCCAAGCATAGTAGAAGCCGCTATCCAGGTTCTGGATAAAGTAGGCTGTAACTTTAACTATGAATATGTTGAAGCTGGCTTAACCGCTTTAGAAACTACAGGTGAATTGCTGCCACAGACTACTCTGGACGCTATTGCCCGCAATAAAATCACCTTAAAAGGCCCTTTAACTACACCAGTAGGTGAAGGTTTCACTTCTATTAACGTGACCTTACGTAAAAAATTCAATCTGTACTCGAACGTACGTCCGGTGATTTCGTTTAAAGGCACCAAAGCCCGCTACGAAAATATCGACATTATTACAGTACGTGAAAATACTGAAGGTATGTACTCAGGCGCTGGCCAAATCGTTAAAAACGAAGGCGAGCTGGCAGAAGCTATGAGCGTCGTCACCCGCGAAGGTTCTGAACGTATTGTTGAGTTCGCCTTTGAACTGGCTCGTCGCGAAAAACGCAAAAAAGTAACTATTGTTCACAAAGCTAATATCCTGAAATCTACCTCTGGCCTGTTCTTAAAAACTGCCCGTGAAGTGGCTTTACGTTACCCGGATATTCAGGCCAGCGAGATGATCGTTGATAACGCTTGTATGCAACTGGTAATGAACCCACAACAGTTTGATGTCATTGTGACCACCAACCTGTTTGGCGATATTTTATCTGACTTATGTGCAGGTTTAGTCGGCGGTTTAGGTATGGCACCAGGCGCAAATATCGGTAAAGACTGCGCTATTTTTGAAGCAGTACACGGCAGTGCGCCAGATATTGCTGGTAAAAACCTGGCTAACCCAAGCTCAGTGATTTTAGCTTCTATCCAGATGCTGGAATATTTGGGCATGAAAGATAAAGCAGAAAAAATTCTGGCTGCTTTAACTGATGTGATTGCATCAGGGGATCGCACCACCCGCGATTTGGGTGGTAGCCATGGCACCACAGACTTTACTGCAGCTATGCTGGAACGTCTCTGATACTCTGGGTCAGAGCCTTGGCTCTGACCCATCTATTCTCCCGCCCCGACGCCAATCTGCTCCCAAGATAGTTTTGCCATCATCAAGGCTTCACACTACTATGCTCCGAGAGGTTTTTTCCTAAGGAGTTATTCCATGTATCAGTTGTACTATTCACCCAGCACCGCCAGCATGGCTCCGCATATTCTGCTGGAAGAACTTGCCGTGCCCTATGAGCTGATACTTACAGACACAGCCACAGGTTCACATAAAAAAGCTGAATATCTGGCGCTGAATCCTAACGGCACTATTCCAACCTTAATCGACCGCGGTCAGGTGATTTTTGAAACCGCAGCTATTTGCCTGCATTTGGTCGACAGCCATCCGGAAAAGAATTTATTCCCAGCTCCCGGCACGTTAAAAAGAGCCGAAGCCTACAAATGGCTGATTTGGTTATCCGCTACCTTACAAAGCACTTTAGTGGTGTATTTTTATCCGGAGCGTTGGGTGACTCGTGAGCAAAACGCCGCAGATGTAAAACGCCACGCCCAGCAAAAAGCTCAGGGCCTGCTGGAACAAATGGACAAACATTTAGCCAGCCACTGCAGTCCATGGTTTTTAGGCGAAGAATTTTCGCTCATCGATATTTACGCCATGATGTTATGCCGCTGGACCCGGCATTTTGACGATAAAAAAGCCCGCGATTACCCTTCTATAGCCCTCTGGGTACAAAAGGTATTAGCTCGCCCTGCAGTACAAAAAGTGATGGATTATGATGGCTTAGTGAAGCCTTATGTTTAACTGAATAGGGGCAAAACTTTGCCCCTTTTACTACAGCTGCTCACAGCTTAACTCTTTTGCTTCTGTAGGGCTTAACTCGAAGCAGCTATATGCAGGATAGTTTTCACTTGTCATATAAGTGCGGCCCAGCTTCAAAAGCACTTTATCGCCCTGCTCAGAGAATTGTGCCGTGTTGTAGTTGTATACAGCCTTTAAATGCACCCCATGACTCAGCAGTATCTGTCCTTTTAACACACTAATATGAGCAGTCACGCCTGAGGTTGCTCCCGCCAAATTATTTGTCTCAACAAAATACAGATACTTACCTGAACGCTGATATGCAGCCATATCAAAATCAGCACCCACAGGCCCCAACAGGTAGTAGCAAAAGCTTAATAGTAAATACCTGAAAAAGATGGTTCTACTGTCTGTAAATCGCTGTTTTAATCCTTTATAAAAACAAGCACTGGCGAACAAAAACATAACCAGGGACCCAAGGATACCCCCAGTAATTTCCCATTCAAAAGACCAGCCCATAAGGATAAAAAACAAAACCAGATAAAACGGTAGATAAAGCAATAAATGTGTCGCAAATTTCCCTTTCACTCTCATATTACTCCGTAATTGCTAACCCATAGCTCTGAACTGAAAACTCCGAGCTATGGGGTATGCGCCTCTCAGACCTAGTTCAGCGCGGCACTCATCCACAACAAAGATGTCAGTTAATACTTCCTCACATGCACTGTAACTTCCTCGCGGTCGTGGTACAAGTGTTTGGCCTGGAACTCGACATCCAGTCCCGCTTCGTCCAGTTTTTGCTGCATCATCTCCAGCACTTCAACCACTGTTTCGTAGCGTTTTTTCATAGGTAATTTCAGGTTAAAAATACTTTCCTGACACCATTCGTTGATCAGCCAGTCGCAAACCAACTGGCCAACACGCTGTGGTTTTTCAATCATGTCGCAAACCAGCCAGTGCACGTTCTTTTTCTCCGGTTTAAATTTAAAACCATCCACCTGAAAATGTTTTACCTGGCCTGTATCCATTAAAGACTGCGCCATCATACCGTTGTCGATTGCAGTGACCATCATGCTGCGTTTTACTAACTGATAGGTCCAGCCGCCAGGACAAGCGCCTAAATCCACTGCTCTCATGCCCGAAGCCAACCGAGTATCCCATTCGTCTTTTGGAATAAACTGAATAAAAGCCTCTTCCAGTTTTAAGGTGCTGCGACTTGGCGCATCGGCCGGAAACTTCAGCCGCATAATGCCGTTTTCCAGCGGGCAGTTATTCTCAGGGTACGAAATGCCTAAATACGCACTGCTGCCAGAGAGCATAAATAAATGCAGTACTGCAGCGCGGGAGTTTTCTTTTTGCAGCAAAACACCGGCTTTGCGTAACGACTGACGCAAAGGTACTGTCAGTTTGCGCGCCAAAGTCGATAATGTTTTGCCGTCGTTGGTTTCAGGGTATTCCACCCGCACTTCACCAAAAGCGGAGAGCTCAGCAGCCAAAGCAGATTCAACCACAGTGCTGATTCGATCGGCCGGGTTTAATTGCAGCAAGTCATCGACCAGCAAAAACCACTGGCGGGCAAAAATTAAGTTACTAAAGTCATAGTCACGATAAAAAGCGGCTAAGGCATCAGAGTCATACGCTTCAAAAATGACAAAAGCGGCGTCTTTGGTCAGTTTACAAAAACCAAATACCTCTTGCTGAGCTGCTTTGTCCTGAATTTCGCCGGCACATTCTTTTTCAAAACCTGAACGGCAATACAGCAAAAGTTGGTTCATACCGCACCTCCATGCGCCGCACCCTGACGGGCAGCCTGTGGCTGTGGAAATTGTCCATCCTGCCAATTTTTCATACGGCACCTCCATGTGCAGCACCCTGACGGGCAGCCTGCGGCTGTGGAAATTGTCCATCCTGCCAATTTTTCATCGTTATTTCCTGATCCAAGGGCTGATGGCCAGAGCCAGCCAGCTTAAAATTAGCAACTGCCCACCCAAAGGTGCCAGCGCTGAACTATGTAAAGGCAGCTTAAAAACACCAGCTACCAGAGTATAAACAAACAACCAAAGCCCTATTTGCATAGCGCAGGCACTAAGGCGGCTTAGCCATGGGCTTTGTTGTTGCAGCTTGTCAAAAGCTGATAAAGCCAATAATGCCACGGCATGAAAAGCTAAAATAAAACCCGCACTCAGAAGCACAGCCAGTTGTTCTGTCCCTATAGTGCCGCGCCATAAATGCATCAGCGCAGCGGCCGAACCTACTGTCACAGCGCCATAAAAGGCGGCCAGACTTGCGTTAATTTTCCAGAATACATTCATCAATAAAACTCCGGCTTAACAAAGCGGCTTGTTGAATAAGCTGCTGTTGGGTTAAGGCTGATTTTTTCAGCGGAATAAAATCATGATCGCCGCTTTGCAGCCATTTTATCTGTAGTAAAGGCCAGCTTTTACCTGCCAGCTCAGCTGTATTGCCAAAAGGGTCACGCTCACCTTGCAGCACTAAAACGGCTTTGTTTAAATTCACAAAGTGTTCGGTGCGCCAGCTGTGTTTTTTCGGCGGATGAAAAGGATAACCAAAAGCTATCACCGCCTTTACTGTTGCAGGTAAGGTATCTGTTGCAGCAAGCAAAGTAGCCACTCTGCCGCCCATCGACTTACCGGCAATCACTAAAGGTAAATCTGTAGCCAGCCGACTGATTTGCTCCAAAGTTTCAGCCATCAGCACCGGCATTTTAGAAGGAAGCTGTCTGGTGCCCGCCAGAGTTTTTTGCATATAAGCAAAATTAAAACCCCAAACTTCAATGCCCTGAGCAGCCAGTTGCTCAGCTAACTGTTTGCAAAAATCTGACTCTATCGAAGCACCGGCACCATGGCTTAACAGTAATCTGGCGACGGGTTTTTCAGCTAAGGCTACTAACTCTGGCATCCGTTAATCCGGGGTTGCATTGTTAAAATGTTGCTCGGCAAAGTCCTGCTGATCCAGCTCCACCTGTTTTGCCATCCACTGCCTGAAGGCGACAATTTTGCCAAGCTCAGTCTGGTTTTCACGGCACACCAGATAATGTGAGTCTTTACTCAGCAACACATGATGAAACGGCACTATTAAGCGGCCTGAGTTAATATCCGGCCTTGCCATGACGTTGTGCGCAAGCGCCACGCCCTGGCCATGAATAGCAGCCTGCAACACCATAGCTGTATGCGAAAAAATTGGCCCCTGGTTCACATTAAAGTTTTTAATACCCTGACTGACAAACCAGTCTTTCCAGGCCTGGCGCGAACCGTCATGCAACAAGGTGTGATGCCGTAAATCAGCGACGTCTTTTAAAGGCTTGATGCCGTTTAATAACAAAGGTGAACAGACCGGCAGTAAATATTCAGTGTGCAATTTATCTGCATGCAAATTACGCCAGTTGCCACGGCCATAATAAATAGCCACATCGACATCATCAGTTAACGAGCCTTCGTCTGAGTCGACCGCTTTGATCCGCACATCTATATCAGAATGCTCTTCACTAAATAAACTTAAACGCGGCACCAGCCACTGAATAGCAAAACTGGGCTGCAAACTGACGGTTAATGAGCCTTTGGCACCGCGGGCTAACAACTTCTCCGTGGCTTCATGCAGTTGCAGAAAAATTTCTTTAATATCTAAAAAGAAACTCTGGCCTTCTTCGGTTAACAGCAAAGAGCGGTTTTTCCGCATAAACAGCTTTAAACCTAAATGGTCTTCCAAGGCTTTGATCTGGTGACTAATAGCAGCCTGAGTGACAAACATCTCTTCAGCAGCTTTAGTAAAACTGAGATGACGGGCAGCAGTTTCAAAAGCCTTTAACGCATTGAGTGGGGGTAAGCGCCGAGCCATAGTCTGCAACCTCAGAAAGGACAGTTATTGAATTAATTTTTCTAATGCGAATTATAAAGAAAGGCGTGACTTTAAACCAGCCACGCCTTAGAGATTTGCTGGATTTAATTAGCTTTAGGAACGTAGCCTTCGATCTGAACTTCTTTACCTTCAAATAAGAATTGCTGCATCTGTTCCTCCAGCAATTTGCGGTGTTCCAGATTCATCATGTTCAGTTTTTTTTCATTGATCAGCATAATCTGTTTGGCTTGCCATAAAGCCCAGGCTTCTTTGCTGATATTGTCGAAGATTTTTTTACCAAGCTCACCCGGGTACAGCTGAAAATCTAAACCTGCTGCTTCTTTTTGCAAATAAACACAAAACACCTGACGGGACATGCCTCACCTCAACACTTAGCTTTTAAAAAGGCCGATATTGTAAACGACTTCAACACGGCCTGTTAGTTTTTATTCAGCCAGTTTTTTTCAATCCAGCTACGGATAGGTGCAGGTAAGCCAATTTCCATGACTTGCTCTTTGTTATACCAACTGCTGCCAGCGGGTTCTGCCACTCCAGATACCGGATGCCAGACCGAAGCATCTAATTTATAATGTGAAAACACATGCTGAAACTGGCCTTGTAGTTTGGCTTGCTGCAGTACTTGTTCGCTTTCATCCACTTGTGGCAAAGACCATAAATCAGCCCAGATACCAGAATCCGGTCTTTTTTGCAGCAGAAGCTTCTCGCCCTGCTCTATCCATAAAAAATGACCTGCTTTGGTTGGAGTAGTTTTTTTAGGTTTAGCTGTGGGTAACTCTGCGACCCGGCCTGTATTAAAAGCTACACACTGAGTTTTAAGCGGACAACTTAAACAGTCCGCTTGCTTGGGTTTGCAAACCGTAGCCCCCAAATCCAGCAAGGCTTGCGCAAAACGTCTGTTGTTTTGTTTTGGCGTTAACAAATCAGCCAAAGCCCAGAGTTTTTTATCTACAGCAGAACTGGTTGGCACACCTTCGATACCAAATAAGCGGCAAAATAAACGTCTGACGTTGCCGTCCACTATCGGGCCATAAGCATCATAAGCAAAAGAGCGGATAGCCCCTGCTGTATAACGACCTATACCAGGAATAGTTAATAAGTCGTTTAATTCAAAAGGAAACTCACCTAAATCATGAACTATGTATTTAGCGGCTTTGTGTAAATTGCGGGCTCTGGCGTAATAACCTAAGCCCTGCCATAACGCCATTACAGTGTCGGTATCGGCAGCTGCTAAGGCATGAATATCAGGCAGCTTTTGCATCCAGCGCTGAAAATAAGGGATCACTGTAGTAACCTGAGTTTGCTGCAACATCAGTTCGCTAACCATCACTCTGTAAGGGCTGGGGTCTTGTTGCCACGGCAAGGCGTTACGGCCATCGGTTTTTTGCCAGTCGACTACTGTGTCGGCAAATAATTCAGGGCAGGTTAAATACTCAGAAGTCAGCACAGCGTTAAATACTCAAGGTTAAGTGTTCAAAACGGCGCTTAGCCTAGCATTTTTCACATTTTTGTTGAATCAAGATTAGCGGTTGAGCATTAGCGACAGAACAAGGATAATACGCGCCGCATTCGCAGCACTATAAACACAGGCTGCATCACATTTTTTGGAGACCAAGATGACCCACCCGGAACAACCAAGCACAGAGCCACAAAACGAAGAGCTTCAGGAAAACAAATACCTGCGCCGTATTCGTAGCTTTGTTTTAAGGGAAGGTCGTCTGACCAAAGGCCAGCAACGCAGTTTAGATTTATTCTGGCCTACTATGGGTCTGGAATACCAAACCACACCTTACGATATGAAAGCTGTGTTTGGCCGCGAAGCCGACTTAGTACTCGAAATTGGTTTTGGTATGGGCAAATCTTTGGTGCAAATGGCCAAAGCTGCGCCTGAAAAAGACTTTATTGGTATCGAAGTACATAAACCTGGTGTTGGCGCATGTTTAGGTGAAGCCGAAACAGAAGGCGTTAAAAACTTGCGGGTATTTGAGCATGATGCCATCGAAATTTTAAACGACTCCATTGCCGACAACAGCTTAAGCACAGTACAGCTGTTTTTCCCTGATCCATGGCATAAAAAGCGTCACCATAAAAGACGTATTGTTCAGGCTGAATTTGCCCAGTTATTACGCCGTAAATTAAAAACCGGTGGTGTATTTCATATGGCCACCGACTGGGAAAACTACGCTGAACATATGCTGGAAGTGATGAAAGCAGCCGAAGGTTACAGCAACCTGTCAGAAACCAATGACTATGTACCGCGTCCTGATCATCGCCCTTTAACTAAATTCGAAAACCGTGGTGTTAATTTAGGCCATGGTGTTTGGGATCTGATGTTCAGGAAGGAAAGTTAATATGTTGGACAATACCAGTCAGCTGCTGCTGCGTAATATTGATTTTTTATCAGGCAAAGTGCTGCTGGTAGAACCTATGGCCGACCGTCTGGCTGCTGAATTAAAACAACAAGCACCAGAACTGGAGCTGTTCTGTTTAACCTCAAACATTGCTGTTGCTAACAACTGGCAGCAGCAAAGCAAAAGCCCATGTTATTTGGGTGATGCCTTACCAGCTGATTTAACTGTCGACAAAGTGGTGCTGTTTTACCCGAAAAGCAAAGATCAGCTGCAAAGCTCTTTAGCTCAGATTAAAACTGTATTGAACGACAAAACCGAAGTCTACCTGGTTGGCGATAACAAAGGTGGTATTAAAAGCCTTGGCAATCAGGCTGAAAAACTCGGGTTAAAAGCTTTTAAACATGACAACGCCAAACACTGCTTATGGTTTGAACTGGATGGTTTGTTACAAAGCGAATTAAAAACCGCAGACTTTCATCAGTTTAGTATCGAAAAAGCCGGTATCAGCTTAAAGCTGTGTTCACTGCCCGGTGTGTTTAATCATGGCAAACTGGATTTAGGCACTAATTTACTGCTAGAGCATTTAGATCATATCCAGCAAGGCAAAGTACTGGATTTTGCTTGTGGTGCCGGTTTTATCGGTGCCTTTTTAGTCAAAAAGCACCCTGAAATCAAATTAACAGCCTCTGATATCAGCACTTTAGCGGTCAGCTCTACAGCTGCCACTTTAAAGGCGAATAAGCTGCCAGGTGAAACTATAGCTGCAGATGGTATTCCGTCACGCAGCGCGGCTTATGACCATATAGTCAGCAACCCGCCTTTCCATACGGGTTTAAAAACCGACTACCATATTAGTGAGCAGTTTTTCCGGGATGCTTTTAATGAACTCAAACCAGGTGGCACTTTAACTATAGTGGCTAACGTACATTTGCCTTATCTGGCTCAATTAACTGAAATGTTTGGTCAGGTAAAAGAGCTTGGGCGTCGTGATGGTTTTGTGGTTTATTATTGTAAAAAAGACCGCAAATAAAAGGATCTACTGATGAGACTGGTTATGTTTGTTCTGGCTGCATTAACCTTCAGCTCTGCTGTTCTGGCTGACTGTATTCAGTCGCCGGACAGAACTGTAGCCTGTCCTCATCAGATCTACCGGCTTGGTCAATTAGAAAATATGGCAAAACCTGCCATGTTATGTATCTGCGTTGCTGATTTTAAAGAGTTTTTAACAGTGCCCGCAGATGAAGAGGAAGCTCATAAACAAAAATTGAAACGCCTGAAGCTTGAATACGCCTTAGGTCAAAAAATTGAGCCTATATTGCAGGTGTTAAAGCACTAAACTGCTGCTATGCCCTCAACCCACTACAATCTGGCGCGGGTGAAATTCCCCTAAATACTCTTCCTTTTGCTGCAATAAAGCAGGTACTAAAAACAACTTGCCCTGCTCTACCCAATAAATCGCATGTTGCTCAAACATAATAGCCAGCTTTATGGCTTTAGATTTATCACAAAGCACAGCCCAGCTCTTTTCCTGAAATCTCAAATCCGGTGAGCAACCGACGATTTCGCGATAAGGTACGTTAAGCCTGTCCAGGGTATTGGCAAAGTGGTTATCGAGTAATAAGTTTCTGGAGGGGGTTTGGACATGACCACAAGGGTTTTGAGCGCTGATAATTGCAAAGTTAATTTGATCGCCAAGAGGTTGATGGCACAAAAAAACACTCGTTTTGTAGTTATCCCATAAGTCCATGGTTTGTCCTCACGACCACAAGTGCGACAACTATATACCCGTTTTATTTTTTTGTCAGTGTGCTTACTGGTGAAAATTTGCAAATGCGTGTAACTTCAATATTATAGCTTCGATAACAGATTGACGGATGGCGGAAGTATTAATGGGTCCAGCGTTAAAAGCGAGTTCCATCAAAGGCGCATTGATCTGGGTGGTCATGCTAATTTGTAGCATCACCCTTTGCGTATCTCTCACCATAGCCACTTTGCAAGACATTAAAGCTGAAAAGAAAAACCTGTCTGAACAGCTGCACTCTTATGCCGCCATTATCGCTTTTAATGCCGTAGGCTCCATCGAAATAGATGATTCAGAAGTAGAAGACAGACGTCTGGCTTCTTTTGCCGCAGAATCACGTTTGCACAATATCCATATTTATAAGTTGCAGGAAAACGGCGAGCTGAGTTTTTTTGCCAGTTACAACAGACGAGATGTTGGCCCCTATCCGACCCAATTTAATAAAGTTGAGCAGTATCAGAATGCCACCATAGGGGATGGCGTAATGGAGCTGACACAGAAAATAGAATCTGACGGTAAATTAATAGGTTATGTATACATACGTGCCAGTCTTGATGAACTGAGTCGTTATGTGCAAAACAGAGTCTTGTTCGATATTTTAATTGCGCTCTGCTCTCTCATTGGTGCTTTTATTATCGCCAACAGATTACAACGGCGTTTTACTCAGCCCCTTTACAGCCTGCTGACTCTGGTGCAAAAAGTATCAAAAGAAAAGGACTATCAAATTCGTGTTCCTGCCATGGAAATCTCGGAGTTTCATAATTTAGGCCGGGCGGTCAATACCATGCTGGACAGAACCGAACAACAAATCACAAAACTGCGCGGAGCAGAAAGTGAAATACGTCAGCTAAACCAGGACTTAGAGCAAAAAATCAACGACAGAACCCTGGCGCTGAAAACCTCAAATCAGGACTTATTGAACACTTTATCCACTTTGCACCAATATCAGAATCAGATTGTTGAGACTGAAAAAATGGCAAGCTTAGGTCAGATGGTGGCCGGGGTTGCTCATGAAGTAAATACACCTATAGGTCTTGGTGTTACGGCTTCAACTTTAATGCAGGACAAGCTGGCAGACATACAAAAAGCTTTTGATGACAAGAAGTTAACTTCAAGTCAGCTGGCAAAATTCCTCAGTGACAGCGCTGAAAATCTTGGAATTATTTATCGTAACCTCGAGCGTGCAGCCAATCTGATCCGTAGTTTTAAACAAGTGGCAGTGGATCAATCCAACGACAACAGAAGATACTTCAATATGTACCAGTTACTGAATGAAGTATTGTTATCACTACGTCCAAACCTGAAAAAAACGCAGCATCAGGTGATCATCAATTGTGATGAAGCGCTTGAGTTGGAGAGCAAACCAGGTCCTATCAGCCAGATTTTAATCAACCTGATTATGAACAGCCTTATCCATGCTTTTGACCATAAAGAACAAGGGACCATGACTATTAGCGTAACTTTGTCAGATAGCCGCTGTTACCTTCGTTATCAGGACAATGGTGCAGGTGTGCCTGAGAATATTAAAAAACGTATTTTTGATCCCTTTGTCACCACGAAAAGAGGCGAAGGCGGCAGTGGCTTAGGTATGCATTTAGTCTATAACTTAGTGACTCAAGCTTTAAACGGTAAAATACAACTGGAAAGTTCGTTGGATCACGGTATCGACATTCAGATCGACTTTCCTGTGATCCCTAAATAAGATAAAAACTGAACAAAGTGATACTTTTCAATAGCTTGCACTAACCCGTTCTAATTGTTAACAAATGCACTTGTTAACAAATTCTGCCATCTATATAATTGAGCAGACATTGACCATGGGTCACTCTCATTCTAAAAATATATAAATCAAATACTTAATTACGTTCACATAAGGTTTAAGCATAATGCAGACCCCTGTTATTCTGATTGTTGAAGATGAAGAAGTAACACGACTGAATCTGGTCAGCCTGTTCGAAGGCGAAGGCTATGATGTGGTTGAAGCAGTGAATGGCGAAGAAATGAACCAGAAACTGGCTGAACACAAAGTCAATTTGATTGTTATGGATATCAATCTGCCTGGTAAAAACGGCCTGATCCTGGCCCGTGAATTACGCCAGAAAGAAAACGTGGGTCTGATTTTTCTGACCGGACGTGACAGTGAAGTCGATCGCATTTTAGGTCTGGAAATTGGCGCCGACGATTACCTGACTAAACCTTTTAACCCACGTGAACTGACTATTCGTGCCCGTAACCTGTTAAACCGCACTGTGTCTCAACCTGTAGTGGAAGAGCATAAAAGTGTGGTGAAATTTAATGGTTGGGTATTGGATGAAAACAGCCGCAACTTGACCTCGCCAGAAGGTGTATCACGCCGTTTACCTAAAGGTGAATACCGTGCATTACGCTTAATGCTGGACAGCCCGGGCAAAATTTTCACCCGTGAACAACTGATCCGTCATATGACGGGCCGTGAACTCAGAGCCAATGATAGAACTGTGGATGTCACTATTCGCCGTATCCGTAAGCATTTTGAGTCTGACGTTGATAGCCCTGAGCTGATCAGCACTATCCACGGCGAAGGGTATCGCTTCGTTGGTAAGTTAGAGAAGTAATCTACAAGGGCGGGTTCTGTACCCGCCATTTGTTTATCTAAACAGCTATCAAGCGGCTAGCTTAGTCAACCAAGCTTTAGCTTTAATCACGACGGGTCAAACCCAGGCTTCGATATATTCCTCCAGAGCTGCTAAGTGTCGCTCTATTGTTATGTGGAAATTAATCAGCTGTTTTTCCATCCCCATCAGCTCAGTACTTTGCTCCATTAATTTCGCCTGATGCTGCACCCACAACAAGCCTACAGAAGCAGCTGCGCCTTTGAGCTTGTGTGCGGCTTCCTGAAACTCTGTCACATCCTGCTGCACCGCAGTTTCCATCATCTTATTGATATAACCCGGTAGCAACTGCACAAATAATTGCACACTGCGTAACATAGTGGTTTTGCCTAAAGACTGCAGGTAATCATCCAATGTTTGCTGATCCAGGATTTGCTGATCCTGAGCAGTTCCGGCATTGATTTCTTTTGGCGCAGGAGCGCCAAAGAGTTGATGTAAAATCTGATCCAACTTATTGGTATTGATGGGTTTTGCTAAAGCACCATCGACCCGCACATCATTTAACTGCTGCTCAGCTTTGCGTACATTGGCACTTAATACCACTACAGGTAACTTGCTTAACGAAGACTCGGCGCGAATAAAACGCGCTACCTGATCGCCCGACATATCGGGCAACTGCATATCCAACAGCACCAGATCGATGTCATCTTCAGTTTCCAGCAAAGCTAAAGCATCTTCACCTGTTTCCGCCAGAATCACCTGGTGGCCACGTTGCTCCAGTAAGTTGGTCGCGATCTCTGCATTTAACGGCACATCCTCAACTAACAAGATAGTTAAAGCTGGGTATTGAGCCTGTGGCACTGCGACAGGTGCAGACGTAAGTTCAGCGGGTAAAGACACGATAAAAGTACTGCCCTTGCCCACTGTACTTTCCAGTCGGATCTGGCCAGACATAGCCTCAACCAGAGCCCTGGATACCGATAAACCTATGCCTGATCCAACTATGCTTAAACGCCTGCCATCACTGGATTTATAGTACATATCAAAGATACGTTGCTGCTCAGACTCGACAATACCTATGCCTGTGTCAGTGACCCTAAAACAAAGTTCGGCCGGATTGTCTGCAGTTAAAGACACAGCAAGCTGCACTGAACCCCGTGCTGTGAATTTCACCGCATTATTAATCAGGTTCCATAACACCTGCCGTACCCTTGTCGGATCCAGCCTGATATACAGCGGGTTTGGCAATGCTTCAGGTTCCACAAAACTCAAACCTTTTTGCTGACAAATTAAATGAGCAAAGTTGCAGATATCGTGCACAAAATCACTCAACTGGACTGATTGATAAACTATGTCTAAATCCTGCCGGTCGATTTTATCTAAGTCGATAATATCGTTAAAAATATTACCTAAGGTCTCAGCACTGCTGAAGATAGTATTGCTCCAGCTGCGCTGCTCAGCCGATAAAGGACTTTCCAACAGCCGCCGGGTTAAACCTACAATACCGTTTAACGGCGTGCGCAGTTCGTGACTTAAAGTAGCAATAAACTTACCTTTGTCCTGATAGGCTTTTTCCAGCGCCTGCTCAGCCAGTTTCCTCGAGGTAATATCCCGGCCAAAACCCAATAAACCAATATAACGGCCTTGTTTATCAAAAAATGGCACTTTGCGCATTTCAAACCATAACATGCGGCCATCCGGCGTTTGATAATCCACATCTAAGGTGAGTTCTTCACGGCTGGCGGAGATTTCCTGATCGGTCAGAATAGCAATAGGAGTAGATTCAGCATCGTAAAGCTCAGCCGGATAATGGCCTATCAGCTCTTTCGCCGATTTGCCCATAATGACTTCAAACATTTTATTGCAACTGACAAAACGGCCGGTCTCATCACGGTAGTAGAACAAGTCAGGCGAACTGTCGACTATAGAGCGTATTAATAGACTTTGTTCTTCCAGCTCCTGTTGGGTCTTACGGCGTTCGGTAATTTCACGACGTAATTCATCCACAGCGCGGCGTTTAGCCTGAAAGGCTTTTTTCCGCTCTTCAATTTCAAAGTTCAGCTGGCGAATAGTTTCCTGCATATTCTGATTCAGTAACTTCTCTTGCCGTATCGAATCCTGCAGATAAAACAATGCCTCATCTAAATGGCGGACTAAGTAAAAGCCAGAAAGTAAAAAAAACGGTGTGATAGAGGCGGAGAACAATAAGGCGCCCAATACCATGGACCAAAGCACCATATCGTGCAGCAGCAAGCTGTATAAGCCAGTAATAACCCCTGTTAAAGCCTGTAGCAGGATAAAACATAAGCAAAAACACTGTAACCAGCCCCATTGCTTTAAAAATCCGGCCAGACGCCTGACGAAAGGATGAACGTTTTGTTGCATTAAATGCCTGCTAAAGGAGCTGAGCGCAAAAACACTAAACTGAGGGCTTTAAGTCTGCCAGATCAGCTTGACGCTTGTCCTGTAAATTTTCGTAAGCAGCCGACTGAAATCAGCATAAAACCGTGTTTTACGCTTATTTTTCAACCAGAGAGACGCCATCAGATGCAACTTTGATTGACAGTAATACTGTAAAGGGTTAATTCTAAACACCCTTAACTTTTCTAACTTAGCCTGTAATATGCTGAAAAATGCGTTATCGCTGACTACATATTACTACTCACCTTACTACCTTTCGGAGTGGTTTAACGAGTAGCCAAACCGCTAGTTTATTACTGCTATTGGTTATTTATGCCGTCTTGTTGGCTATAAACTGAGGTTATGCCTCAACTGTTACCCCAGTCGGCGCTGTTATATCAACTCAACAGGTACATCTCATGCAAGTTACAACTAAAAAACCGGTCAGCATGCCGGATGCTTTTGTCATACTTTTTTTTGTGATGATAGCTGCAGCTATTGCATCTCATCTTATTCCGGCCGGTTATTTTCAGATGTTACCGGAAACTGTTAATGTCGCAGGCGAAACAGTCAAAGCCCGTATTGATCCAAACAGCTTTCAGCTCGCGGCGGAACAAAATAAAGCAGTGCCATTGTTTGGTGAAGGCGGCCAGGTTGGCTTTTTAAACTATGCCTTTGAAGGTATGGTATCAGGCGACAAAATGGGTGCCGCCATTGGCGTAATTGCCTTTATTCTGCTGACAGGCGGTGCTTTTGGCATCATTATGAAAACAGGTGCTGTTAACAACGGCATTCTGGCCTTAATAGCAAAAACCAAAGACATAGACTTTTTATTTATCCCGCTAATGTTTCTGCTGTTTTCTTTAGGTGGCGCCGTTTTTGGCATGGGTGAAGAGGCTATCGCTTTTTGTATAGTGCTTCTACCGCTGATGTTAGCTTTAGGTTATGACGCTATTACCACAGTACTGGTGACTTACATAGCTACCCAAATTGGTTTTGCCACCTCCTGGATGAACCCTTTTAGTGTGGCTATAGCTCAGGGCATAGCAGGCTTGCCTTTGATGTCTGGAGCTGACTACCGCATTGTGCTTTGGCTGCTGTTCACCTTATTTGGTATTGTTTTTACCATGCGTTATGCCGCAAAAATTAAAAAGAACCCAGAGCTTTCTGTCAGTTATGAGTCAGATCAAAAACTTAGGGCACAACAACAAGAACAGCAAAGCAGTTCTTTTGGCAAGCTGGATGCTGCCATCTTATTGCTATTTGTTGCAGGTATTATCTGGGTCATTTGGGGTGTGGTAGCACGAGGCTACTATATACCGGAAATTGCCACACAGTTTTTTGCTTTAGGTATAGCCACTGCTATTTTGGCGATAGCCGGAAAACGTATAACCGTGAATGAATCAGCTGATGCCTTTAAACAAGGTGCAGCCGAGTTATTACCTGCCGCCATGATCGTAGGTATGGCCAAAGGCATAGTGCTGTTGTTAGGTGGTGACAAAGCTACTGAACCTTCAGTATTGAATACCGTATTGCATTATGCAGGCAGTAGTTTTGATGGCTTTTCCGCTTATGTTTCGGCCTGGTTTATGCTGATATTCCAGTCGGTGTTTAACTTCTTTGTCACCTCAGGTTCAGGCCAGGCCGCTTTAACTATGCCTTTAGTTGCGCCTTTATCCGATTTGGTTGGCGTATCCCGCCAAATCGCAGTTTTAGCTTTCCAATTGGGAGATGGCTTAACCAACTGCATAGTTCCTACTTCAGCATCCCTAATTGGTTGCTTAGGTGTAGTGCGGGTGGACTGGATGTTATGGGCAAAATTTGCCTGGCGTTTACAGCTTTGGCTTTTTGCCTTAGCAAGTCTTGCTGTTTTAGTGGCAGTTGCCATTGGCTACCAATAAGAATTACAAAAGGATTATCAATGAGCAGCATCAAACTATTTAAAAATGCCCACATCATAAGCCCACAAGATTCAGGTGTAATGGATGTATTAGTAGCCGGTCATCAAATCGCGGCTTTGGGTATTGATTTAGAAACTGGTAATTCAAACCTACCTGTTGAAGTGATAGACGCCAGCGACTGTTATTTAGTACCGGGTTTTGTTGATTCGTTAGTGCATTTTATTGGCGGTGGCGGCGAAGGTGGTTTTGCCAGCCGCACTCCTGAAATGCAATTAACCAACGCTACTTTAGGTGGAGTCACTACAGCTATTGGTGTGTTAGGCACAGACGCTACAACCCGGACTTTAACCAATCTTTTAGCTAAAGCTCATGCGCTGGAGAGCGAAGGCATTACTACCTATTGCCATACAGGCTCTTACCAAATTCCATGCCGTACTTTAATGGGCAGTATCACGGATGACCTGATCCTGATCGACAAGTTTATTGGGGTTGGCGAAATTGCTATCAGTGATTTCCGCTCCTCTCAGCCGACCATTGAAGAAATACGTAAAGTAGCGGCTGCAGCTAAAGTAGGTGGTATTTTGTCGGGTAAAGCTGGTGTCGTCAGTGTGCATGTGGGCAGTGGCGAGTCTTTATTACAGCCGCTGTGGCAAGCAGTAGCAGGCACAGAACTTAAATTATCCCAGTTCTACCCTACCCATATAAACCGTAATGAGGCGCTGTTTCAGGCTGGTATTGAGTTTGCCAAAGCCGGTGGTGTGATCGACTTTACCGCCAGTACTACAAACTACGACTTGCAACACGGCGAAGTGGCAGCAGCAGAAGCTTTAGCCCGCGCCCTACAAGCCGGAGTACCAGCGATGAACTTAACATTAAGCTCAGATGGCAATGCCAGCTTGCCTCTGTATAGCAACGACGGAGAGCTGATAGGGCTTGAGGTTGGTAAAGTACAAAGCTTGTATCAGGTGGCCCGCCAAGCCGTGCTTGAGTATCAAGTCGCTTTGACTGACGCTATTACAGCTATTACTGCAGCTCCTGCAGCTGTCTTAGGCCTGAAACACAAAGGCCTTATTGCGGCAGGTTTAGATGCTGATTTAGTGCTTTTGCATAAAAGTGATTTAACTATCCGTGATGTCTTTGCCAAAGGCCGTCAATTAGTTCAAAACGGTCAGGCCATAGTTAAGGGCACTTTTGAGCAGTAGGTTTAAAAACAAAGAGTTGAATTTCCGTTCCGCCATCCCAATTTAGCGAATATCCGACGAATTTAGTCGGGTATTCGCTTTTTTCGTTTAAGCTATTCGAAAAAAATCAGCTTATGTTGCACAGAATTTATACCGGCCCCAGCAGCAAAATATGGTATAAAGTGCGCCAAATTTTCAGCCAGATCATGTTGCACATGATCTCTGCACTTGATGGACATTGGAGTATTCATGCCGACCACTATGCCAGATGTAGCTAACCATTCATCCGCCACCACCGAAGGGGTGTTGGAATGGGTTGGCATGAGCAATATAGAACTGCCACTGATGTTTAGTGTTGCAGGCGAAGCACCACGCCAGGTCAGCGCTAAAGTTGAAGCTTTTGTAAACTTAAAGGATCCAAAAGCTAAAGGCATTCATATGTCACGGCTTTATCTGTTGTTGGATCAGCTGTCGACTGAATCCAGTTTAAGTTTTGCCAGCTTAAGCGAACTGCTGCACGGCTTTATCAGCAGCCATGAAGAATTAAGTACTCACGCTTTTGTGAAGTTTGATTTCGAACTGCATTTGCGCCGCAAAGCACTTATTACCGAAAAACAAGGCTGGAAAGCTTATCCTGTGACTATTACAGGCCAGCTGAAAGACGGTAAGTTAGGCGTAGAAATGAAAGTTGACGTACCTTACTCTTCCACTTGCCCTTGCTCTGCAGCTTTGGCCCGTCAGCTTATTCAGGAAGCTTTTGTCGCTAAATTTGCTGGTCACGCTCAGGTCAATGCTGAACAAGTGAAAGACTGGTTAGGCACCACTCAGGGCATAGTGGCTACACCACACAGCCAGCGCTCTGTTGCTGAAATAAAAGTACAGCTGAACTCTAAAGTCACTGACTTCCCGGTGATAGCATTAATTGATGCTATTGAAGATGCGCTGCAAACCCCGGTACAGGCCGCAGTCAAACGCGCCGACGAGCAAGAGTTTGCCCGCTTGAACGGACAAAACCTGATGTTCTGTGAAGATGCAGCCCGCCGTTTAAAACACAGCCTGAACCAGTTATCTGAATTTGACGATTTCTGGTTGCGCGTCAACCACTACGAGTCCCTGCATGCCCATGATGCGGTCGCTGTAACAGTCAAAGGTATTGCGAACGGTTATCACGCATAAGTTTCGCATAAAAATATCGTTTAAATTACAAAAAAAGGCCGCTTGTGTGGCCTTTTTTTTTCGCCCCCCCCTCTAAAAGCCAGAAAAAAGCCTTGTTTCTGTAATTTAATTACAAAACCACTTCGTAACAGCCTTCGGCAAAATAGTCCGTTAAATGCGTCAGACTGGTCTTGCAATTTCCGTCCGAACTGGGTATATCTAATCGTCTATTTATGGATAGACGTCTAAACGCCATAAAAACAACTATGCGGACCACCTAACTGACTGAAAGCAGAGCTGTTGTTTTCTTTCAGGGATAAAAACGCCAAATAAAAGAATAATAATTCAATAAATTAACATTTTTACCCACTCAAGTTGAGATTGCAGCACACTATATAGCTGTGGCTTCAACTGAGCAGGGATATTTTTCAGGACAAGTTGGAGGAAGAGTCATGGCGTTGTATCACCACAGTCAGGCAAGAGAGAACTGTGGCTTTGGTCTGATCGCTCATTTAGAAGGCGTCGCCAGCCACCGTATTGTGCGCACTGCTATCAGCGGTTTAGACCGCATGCAGCACAGAGGTGGAATATCAGCGGATGGGAAAACAGGTGATGGTTGTGGCCTGTTAATGCAAAAACCCGATAGTTTTTTCCGTGCTATTGCAGAGGAGAAAGGTTGGGTTTTGGGCAAAAAGTATGGGGTGGGCATCTTCTTCTTCAGTCAGGATCCGGTCAAAGCCGAACTGGCTCGCGCTATTATTGAACAAGAAATTACCCGTGAGACACTGACTTTAGTCGGCTGGCGTGATATGCCAACGGACACTTCTGTGCTGGGTGATTTAGCTCTCTCTTCTATGCCACAGATCAGGCAGGCTTTTGTCAGTGCCCAGCCAGGCTGGAACGAACACGATTTAGAGCGTCGCCTTTATATGGTCAGACGCCGTATCGAAAAGCAGCTGACCAGCGATGCGGATTTTTATATCCCCAGCTTTTCTTGTCTGGTGACCGTATTTAAAGGCCTGATGATGCCGGCGGACTTGCCGCGTTTTTATCTGGACTTAGCAGACGTTCGGATGGAAACCGCTATTTGTGTATTCCACCAGCGTTTCTCGACCAACACTATGCCACGTTGGGCTTTGGCTCAGCCCTTCCGCTTTTTAGCCCATAACGGCGAAATTAATACCATCACAGGCAACAGACAATGGGCTAGAGCCCGCCAGTACAAGTTTGCCTCGCCTTTGTTACCAGATTTGGCCACTGCTGCACCTTTTGTCAGCCAGTCGGGTTCAGATTCCAGCTCTTTAGACAATATGCTGGAATTGCTGCTGGCCGGTGGTATGGATTTATTCCGTGCTATGCGTTTGCTGGTGCCGCCAGCATGGCAAGGCAATAAGGTGATGGACGATAACTTAAAGGCCTTCTACGAGTTTAACTCCATGCATATGGAGCCCTGGGATGGCCCTGCCGGTATAGTGATGACCAATGGTCAGCATGTAGCTTGTAACTTAGACCGCAACGGCTTACGCCCTGCCCGCTTTGTTATTACCAAAGACAAATTAATTACGCTGGCTTCTGAAGTTGGCATTTGGGATTACACACCTGATGAAGTGCAGGAAAAAGGCCGCGTTGGCCCGGGCGAAATGCTGGCTGTGGATACGCAGACAGGAAAAATCTGGCGCTCAGAAGAAATTGACCAGGATTTAATGGTTCGCCACCCTTACCGCAAGTGGTTGTCCAGTAACGTGCAACGTCTGGTGCCTTATGAGCAGTTTGAAACTGACTTAATAGGCAAAAGGGTATTTACTGACGATCAGATGATGGTGTTCCATAAGCTGTTTAACTACAGCTATGAAGAAATTGAACAGGTGGTGACCGTACTGGCAAAAGACGGTCAGGAAGCTGTAGGTTCTATGGGTGACGACACGCCAATGGCGGTATTGTCGCAAAAAACCCGTACTTTCTACGACTATTTCCGTCAGTTGTTTGCGCAGGTCACCAACCCACCCATAGATCCATTACGTGAAGCCCATGTGATGTCGCTGGCAACCAGCATAGGCCGCGAACACAACGTCTTCAGTGAAACTGCAGGTTATGCCCGCCGTATTCAGTTTGAATCGCCTGTGATGATGTACAGCGATTTAAAACAGCTTAAAGCGGCTGACGAGAAATACTACAAACACCATATTATTTCTTTGAACTTCGACCCGAACGACGAAGACTTAGAAACCGCAGTGCGCCGTGTTTGCGCTGAAGCAGTGCGTGTGGTGCGTGAAGACAAAGTGGTGCTGGTGATCTTAACAGACCGTCGTATCGAACAAGGCCTGATCCCTATTCCGGCCGCTATGGCTGTAGGCGCAGTGCATCACGCTTTGGTCGATAACCAGCTGCGCTGCGACTCGAACATTATTATCGAAACCGCCACCACCCGTGACCCACATCACTTTGCTGTGCTGGTAGGCCTCGGCGCTACAGGTATTTACCCATTCCTGGCCTACGAGACTATTGAACAGTTAGTGGAAAAAGGCAGCATTAATTTGACTGCCCGTCAGGCCGTGCTGAATTACCGTAAAGGTATCAATAAAGGCCTGTATAAAATCATGTCAAAAATGGGTATTTCGACTGTGGCCAGCTACCGCTGCTCGAACCTGTTTGAGGCTGTAGGTATTAACCAGAACGTGATGAAGCTGTGTTTCCCAGATTTACCTTCGCGTATTCAGGGCGCCGACTTTGCTGACTTCCAGCAAGACGTGCAGCAGCGCGCTAACAGTGCCTGGTTAAAACGTAAACCACTGAATCACGGTGGCCAGCTGAAATATGTGCATGATGGCGAATACCACGCTTACAACCCTGATGTAGTACAAAGCCTGCAAAAGGCCGTACGCAGTGGCAAATATGCCGATTACAAAGTTTATTCCGACTTCGTTAATCAGCGCCCTGTCGCGCATTTACGCGACTTATTCAGCTTAAACAAAGCCAATGCCACTCCGGTCGATTTGGAGCAAGTACAGGCTGCTGAGCAGCTGTATCCGCGTTTTGACAGCGCAGCTATGTCTATTGGTGCGTTAAGCCCTGAAGCGCATGAAGCTTTGGCTATAGCCATGAACCGTTTAGGTGGCCGTTCTAACTCAGGTGAAGGTGGTGAAGATCCACGCCGTTTTGGTACTGAGAAAAACAGCAAAATCAAACAGGTGGCTTCAGGTCGTTTTGGTGTTACACCCCATTATCTGGTAAACGCTGAAGTAATTCAGATCAAAGTAGCCCAGGGCGCTAAGCCAGGTGAAGGTGGCCAGTTACCTGGTGAAAAAGTCACAGCTGAAATTGCGCGTCTGCGTTATTCAGTGCCTGGTGTGACTCTGATTTCACCTCCGCCGCATCACGATATTTACTCCATTGAAGATTTGGCTCAGCTGATTTTTGACTTAAAACAAGTGAACCCTGAAGCGCTGATTTCAGTGAAATTAGTGTCAGAACCTGGTGTCGGTACTATTGCGACCGGTGTGGCTAAAGCTTATGCCGATTTAATTACCGTATCAGGTTATGACGGTGGCACGGGTGCAAGCCCGCTGACGTCAGTTAAATACGCCGGTTCGCCATGGGAGCTGGGTTTAGCTGAAGTGCATCAGGCTCTGGTTGAAAACGGTTTACGTGACCGGGTTCGCCTGCAGGTGGACGGCGGTTTAAAAACTGGTTTAGACGTGGTCAAAGCCGCTATTTTAGGTGCTGAAAGCTTTGGTTTTGGTACTGGCCCTATGGTGGCTTTAGGCTGCAAATTCTTACGGATTTGCCACCTGAATAACTGCGCGACAGGTGTTGCCACTCAGGATGCCACTTTGCGCCGCGATCACTTTAATGGCTTACCAGAAATGGTGATGAACTACTTTAAGTTCTTATCGCATGAAGTGCGCGAGCTGATGGCAGAACTGGGCGTCACCTCCTTAGAGCAACTGATTGGTCGTACCGACTTATTATCAGTTCGTGAGGCAGAAACTCAGAAACAACTGAAACTGGATTTAAATCCAATTTTGTTGGCCTCTGGTGTTAAATCAGATAAACCACTGTTCTGTGTACAGAATAACGACCCGTTCGACGATGGCGCTTTAAACCAGGAACTGGTGAAACGCTGCGCTGAGATGGTGAAACATAAAACCGGTGGTCGCTTAACAGTGCCTATCCGCAACACCGACCGCTCAGTGGGTGCAGCCCTCTCTGGTCTTATTGCCCGTCATCATGGCAATCAGGGTATGGCGACCGACCCTATAGTAGTGAACTGTATTGGTACTGCAGGTCAGAGTTTTGGTGTCTGGAACGCTGGTGGTTTGCATTTATCCCTGCAAGGGGATGCCAACGACTATGTAGGTAAAGGCATGACAGGTGGCCAGATTGCGATATTCCCGCCTAAAGGTGTCAGCTATGCCAAAGACGACGCCACTATTGCAGGGAACACCTGTTTATATGGCGCTACTGGCGGCCGTTTCTACGCTGCAGGCCGCGCTGGTGAACGTTTTGCCGTGCGTAACTCTGGCGCCATAGTGGTAGTAGAAGGCACAGGCGATAACTGCTGTGAATACATGACTGGCGGTGTGGTACTGGTATTAGGTCAAACCGGCGTTAACTTTGGTGCTGGTATGACAGGTGGTTTTGCTTACTTATTAGATGAACAGGATGACTTATGCCTGCGGGTGAACCCTGAACTGGTGGAAGCGCTGGAGGTCAGCACACCAATTCTGCAGGAACACTTACGTAGCTTGTTGCATCAACACGTCGAGGCTACCGGCAGCGAAAAAGCGCACCGGATCCTGACGGATTTCAACAACTACTTAAGCAAGTTCAAACTGGTTAAACCCAAAACAAGTGACGTCAATACCTTGCTTGGTCACCGCGCACGCTCTTCCGATGAGCTGCGGGTTCAGGCGATGTAAGGGAGGCAACTATGGCACAGAATGTTTATCAATTTATCGACGTAAAGCGGGTTGACCCACCAAAGAAGTCACACCGTGAGCGGACCATTGAGTTCGTAGAAATTTATCAGCCTATGACAGACACACAAGCTTCAGGTCAGGCTGACCGTTGTCTGGACTGTGGTAACCCTTACTGCGAATGGAAATGCCCGGTGCATAACTATATTCCGCAGTGGCTGAAGCTGGCGAACGAAGGCAAGATTATTGAAGCGGCTGAATTGTCGCATAAAACCAATAGCTTACCTGAAGTCTGTGGCCGGGTTTGCCCACAGGACAGGTTATGCGAAGGCGCCTGTACCCTGAACGAAGGTTTTGGCGCAGTCACTATAGGTTCTATTGAAAAGTACATTAACGACAAAGCCTTTGAAATGGGCTGGCGGCCGGATTTATCGGCCGTGGTAAAAACCGGCTTAAAAGTCGCAGTAATAGGTGCAGGCCCAGCTGGTTTAGCTTGTGCAGACGTGCTGATCCGTAATGGCGTTACCCCTGTGGTATTTGACCGTTATCCGGAAATTGGTGGCTTATTAACCTTTGGTATTCCGCCTTTTAAACTGGAAAAAGACGTCCTGAAATTACGCCGTGAAATCTTCACCGCTATGGGTATTGAGTTCCGCTTAAATACCACAGTGGGCGTGGATGTCAGCTTTGATAGCCTGCTTGCAGAATACGATTCAGTGTTTCTGGCCTTAGGTACTTACACCCCAATGCAAGGTGGTTTAGTTAACGAAAAAGCACCAGGCGTCTATGAAGCCCTGCCTTATCTGATTGGTAATATCAATAATCTGATGGGCTGGCAGACAGAACACCAGTACGTGAACCTTGCTGGTAAAAAAGTAGTGGTATTAGGCGGTGGTGACACCTCGATGGACTGCGTGCGTACTGCTATTCGTCAGGGTGCCAGCAAAGTCACATTGGCCTATAGACGCGATGAAGCCAGCATGCCGGGTTCACGCAAAGAAGTACAAAATGCCCGCGAAGAAGGTGTGGAATTTATGTTTAACCTGCAGCCACTTGGCATCAAGTTAAACAACGAAGGCCATGCCTGTGGTGTTGAAGTGGTGACTACTGCTATGGGAGCAGCCGATGCCAAAGGCCGCCGTAACGCCGAAGCAGTGCCGGGTTCAGAGCAGGTATTAGAAGCAGACGCTGTGATTGTCGCTTTTGGTTTCCAGCCAAGCCCGCCACAGTGGTTAAAAGATATGGGTGTAGAGCTCGACGACAAAGGCCGCGTAGTCGCCAGCGAAAAAAGCACTTACCCACTTCAAACCAACCAGCAAAAAATCTTCGCAGGTGGTGATATGGTATTAGGCTCAGATCTGGTAGTCACAGCCATAGCTCAGGGCCGTAAGGCTGCTGAGGGGATATTGGACTACCTGCAGGTTTAAGCCTTCGTACTTGAAGCTGCAGCGTTGTTGACTGCGCACACCAGCCCCAGTCACATAGACGTTATGATTATTGTGTCTGGGGGCTCCTGGAACCTGATGTAGGTGTCGCCTAGCTGCAACATCAATTACTTTGGCTAAGGGTTTTGAGAATAACTTAAAAAAGGGCATCGGCTAACACTGATGCCCTTTTTGTTTTCTGTTTTATTTTTTGTTTGTCTGAGCTACACCTAAAGTCTATGCACCTTAAGTCTAAGTTCGCTTTGCATCCTAATTCGCTAAAGTAAAGCGATAACAAAAGCACAGCTAAAACGAACAGGGTACCTCTATGACAAGCACTACATCGCCGTATCAGCAGCATAAGCAGATGGCAAAAGATAACCCGGAGCAGTTCTGGGGAGAGCAGGCCAACAAACTGGCCTGGTATCAAAAGCCAGCAAGCCTGTTAAAAAAGCTGGCTCAACATCATTACCAATGGTTTAGCGATGGTGTAATGAATACCTGCTATATGGCGCTGGATCATCAGATTGAGCAAGGCCGTGGCAATCAAACAGCACTGATTTACGACTCTCCGGTTACCGGCACCAGCAAAAAATACAGTTACTTGCAGCTTTGGGATCAAGTGGCACTTTTTGCGGGTGTGCTTAAAGCCAATGGTCTGGAAAAAGGTGATCGGGCCGTCATTTATATGCCGATGATCCCGGAAGCGGCCATAGCTATGCTGGCAGTAGCTCGTTTAGGCGCTGTGCACTCTGTGGTATTTGGTGGTTTTTCTTCGCATGAACTGGCGATGCGTATTGATGATGCAGCACCAAAACTTATTATCAGCGCGTCCTGTGGTATCGAAATTAACCGCATTATTGCCTACAAACCTTTGTTGGACGAAGCCTTGCAAAAAGCCAGTCATAAGGTGCATTGCAGCATTGTCTATCAGCGTGGGCAGCAGCCTTGTGCATTAGTGGCAGGTCGTGATTTAGACTGGCAACAGCAAATGCAATCGGCTGAACCTGCTGCCTGCGTGCCCGTACTTGCGACAGATCCGCTCTATATTCTGTATACCTCAGGCACGACCGGCAAACCCAAAGGCGTAGTGCGCGACAATGGCGGTCATGCCGTGGCGCTGCATTACAGTATGCAGGCTGTGTATGACACCAAACCAGGCGATGTATTCTGGGCTGCCTCGGATGTCGGCTGGGTGGTGGGTCACTCTTATATTGTGTATGCCCCACTACTTGCGGGCTGTACTACAGTGTTGTACGAAGGAAAACCAGTGTTTACGCCGGACGCCAGTGCATTCTGGCGAGTCTGCGCCGAGCATAAAGTCAATGTGCTTTTTGCAGCGCCAACGGCCTTTCGTGCTATTCGCAAGGAAGATCCAGACGCCGCATTACAAACTTATGATTTATCAGCACTGAAGTATATTTTTATGGCTGGCGAGCGGCTGGACCCCGCCACTTACCATTGGGTGGTCGATAAAATAGGCAAGCCAGTGATCGATCACTGGTGGCAAACTGAAACCGGCTGGCCTATCAGCGCCAATCCAGCCGGGCTTGAATTAATGCCTGCCAAAGCAGGTTCATCCACAGTGCCAGTGCCGGGTTTTCATGTAGAAATTCTGGATGAAAGTGGCTTACCTGTGCCTGCCAATCAGCAAGGTTATATAGCGCTGCAACTGCCATTACCACCAGGCTGTTTAAGCAGTATCTGGGGCAATGACGAACGTTTTGTTGATGGGTATTTATCCACTTTCCCAGGTTACTACGCCAGTGGCGATGGCGGTTATATAGATGAGGATGGCTATTTATTTGTGATGGGCCGCACTGACGATGTAATTAACGTAGCGGGCCATCGTTTATCTACAGGTGAAATGGAGCAGATAGTTGCCAGCCACCCTGCTGTGGCCGAATGTTGTGTCATAGGTATTTACGAGGCCATTAAGGGCCAACAACCTTTGGCTATGGTGTTGGTGAAAAATGGTGTGGATATCAGTGAAAGCCAACTGGAAGCAGAACTTGTGGCCATGGTACGGCAAGAAATAGGCGCTTTGGCCTGCTTTAAAAAAGCTATTATCGTCAAACGTTTACCTAAAACCCGCTCAGGCAAAATTTTACGTAAACTGTTAAGGCAAATCGCCACCGGCAGCGACTATTCTGTGCCATCCACTATAGACGACCTGGCCTGTTTGCCTGAATTAGCCGAACTGATGCAGCAGAAGGATTTAATTGGTAAAGAGCAATAGCTTTGCAGTAGAGTAAAACAAATCCTTTAATGCACAGCATGATGAGCAGTTACCAGCCGAAACTTAGCAAAGCACCAACAGAACTTATCCAAGCCAATGGCCAACCTGCCTTTGGCATGTTTGATGGTTCAGTAGCTCACTTTAATCTGCAGAATTTTGTTTATCACAACCTGATGGACAAAAAGGCCAATGCGCTGGCCCGTTATTTTCACTACAAACAGTTTCAGTTTATTTGTATCACGGGCCCTGACTGGTTACTGGCTGTAGCTATTGCCGATATCCGTTATGCCAATTCAGGCTTTGCCTATTTATATAGCTTTGACACTAACCAGGCTATCAGCAAAGGCGTGCTATTGCCCGGTGCTTTGGGCTGCCAGATGAGTGACTCCCCTTCTGCTGGCGAAGCTAAACAACACTTTGGAGCTTATAAAGTAGCGATAAAAGCCAGCCTCACCCACTGGCAGTTAATTATTGATACCAAAGAGTTAAAGGCGACTTTGACCATAGAAAAAGCCGGCCAAATGCCTTTAGCTTTATGCGCGCCCACAGGCTATAACGGCTTTACATACACAGAAAAATCCAATGCTTTAAAGGTATCAGGCAAGCTTGAACTTCAGGGCAAGTCGCTAGATTTAACCCAGGCTTTAGCGGGTTATGATTTCTCGGCAGGTTTTATGCGCCGTCAGACCAGTTGGCGCTGGAGCAGTATCAACGCTCTGGTCGAAGGCCAGGCTTTTGGTCTGAATATGGCAGCTGGTGTCAATGAAACCGGGCTTTGCGAAAATGCCTTGTGGTGGGACGGTCAAATCCAGCATCTCAGCCCTGCCTGTTTTGAATTTGATCGTAAAAATGATAAAGCGCCATGGCACATCAGTAGTCTTTGCGGCGAAGTTCAGCTTGAATTTACCCCTTTGTATTGCCGTCAGGAAAAGGTCAATATTGGCCTGCTCGCCAGCAACTTTCGCCAGTATGTCGGGCTTTATAGCGGCTTTGTCGTGCTGCACAATGGCTCAAAGTTAAAGCTTAGCGCGGTCAAAGGGCTGGCAGAGGATCATTATGCCAGGTGGTAATTTTTGACTTTGTATTGGTCTGGATGACGACAGCTGACGTAAAAAAACAGAAGCAAACAGACGAAGTAACACCAAGTGAGCCGTTATACTCCCGAAGACTTATCCCGCATTATTGAAATGGCCTGGGAAGACAGAACTCCTTTTGAAGCCATAGAACATCTATATGGCATGAACCAGCACCAACTCATTGAGTTGATGCGTAAAGAGCTAAAACGCAGCAGCTTTGAGTTGTGGCGTAAACGCACGACGGGCCGCACGACGAAGCATTTAAAGTTAAGATCGCCTGACATTAGCCGTGGCTATTGCCCTACCCAGTATAAGAGATAGCCAGTACAAGAGATAAATCACGACCATGACCTTATTACCCTGGGCTCAGATGAGCGCCGAAATGAATACGGATCTAAACCAGCGCATAGTGCAAACGCCGGAACAGGCATTGTGGTATGAGTCTCCTGCCAACGACATTCACAGAAGACCTTTGGACAGAACAGGCGCCGAAGTCGCCAAGGCCACCAGCATAGTGCGCTATTTACCCGGCAGTCAGTTTGCCAGTCATCAACATGGCGGTGGCGAAGAAATTCTGGTGCTCGAAGGCACTTTTTCCGACGAACACGGCGACTACCCGGTTGGTACTTACTTACGTAACCCACCCGGCACTTCACACGCACCTTATTCCAAAGAGGGGTGTTTATTACTGGTCAAGCTGTGGCAATTCAGTGAAGGTGATACAGAACAGCTTTGTATCAGACCCGAACAGCAGCACTGGCAACCTGGTTTAGTGCCGGGTTTGCAGGTTTTGCCTTTGCATCAGTTCGATGGCATCAACACTGCTTTAGTACGCTGGGCACCAAACACCAGGTTCCAGCCTCATGTGCATGCAGGGGGGGAAGAAATTTATGTACTCGAAGGTGTGTTTCAAGACGAATTTGGTAGCTATCCAAAAGGCAGTTGGTTACGTAGTCCACGCTGGAGCAAACATCAGCCTTTTACCGGCAGTGAAGGCGCATTGATTTACGTCAAAGTGGGACATTTAGGCGCTGAATTGTTAGGAGACCAACTCAGCAGCCAAAACCTCTAGTTCAACACCGCTACTAAATCTGAGCGAATAAAATCCGATAACACAGGTTGATGTTGTTGCGCCCACAGGCTCATAGCGCGACCATCACCTGTGGTCACTTGCTCGATAAAAGCACTGGATAATGCCTGAGTGGCCGCCTTAATCACCTGTTGCTGTGGTGCCGAATCAGAATCACGCCGCCAGCCAGAAAAAATGTTATGGCTGCCGGCGCTAAACACCGCCAACACTTTGTAGCTGCTGGCCATCGCATAATACAGCTCAAATCTGTCAGCCGGAGCAGAGTAATAACCCGGCACCTTAATTTCATCTTCAGTGGTCGTAATATGCAAAGTGGGAATAGTGACGCCAGCTAACACCTGATCCAAAGGCTGATCGTTATAAAAAGGTGGTGCAGAAATTAGAATGGCGGCTTTTATTCGCTCATCTTTCAGGCTAACCAACTTACCGTCCTGCTCTACCTGCGCGCCACTTAACAACATAGAAGTATTAGCGCCGTACGAATGGCCAGCCATCAGAATATGTTGAGGATCAAAGTTGGCGGCATATTCTGAAGCTAAGATCCGATCCAGCGCAAACTTCACATCCTGTACTCTGGCCAAAGCCTCAGTTTCATCTGCCGCATCCATCAAACGAAATGGTAACAATAGTCTGCTGCCGCGCCACACTTTACGATCGCTGCCGTCATGCTGCACATGCAAACTGGCATAGCCCTGACTGGCCCAATATTGTCCCAGATAAGCGTAGCGTTCTTTTGAGCCACCTAAACCATGAGAAAACACAATTAACGCTTTGGCTTTTTGCTGATGTGCAGGTTTAAACAACAAAGCCGGTACCACCCGCTGCCTTGCCTCATCAAACCAATCAAAGCTGATCTCTTCAATATTCGATGTCAGACTCTGAGCAACTTCTGCCGAATGTTGTACTGAAGGTAAATTCAGCTGCTGCTGCCAAACCACAGAATTTAACGCCTGCTTTTGCGAACAACCAGTTAAAGAGACCAGCAAAAGGCCGATAAGGCTGCCTGCAGCTAAAGTTTTGATGGTGGTACTGGTTCGCATAACGCTATTCCTTCATTAAAAATCAACGCAGCCCGGTTTTCTCTTCATACAGAAAAAATGAACAAGGCTCTGGTTGTGCTCGTCTGGCAGTAGTGCAAGTCTCTGCGCATTCGGTCGGTAAAAACTCAGAAATCTCGAAAAACAACTTATCTATTTGATTTAATTAGTTAATACCTAAAGTGTTCGACCCCTATTATCCCGGGTCCAGCTTAAATAAAAAGCAATAAAAACTGATAAGGCTGTTCAATAATTTCGAACAAAGCAATCCAACCTGAGGCGAGCACTGCACATCTGCTGGCTAAAACCTAATCCATATCAAAAAATGAATGAATTTATCAATTTACGCATTGCATCTGAGAGCCTGCCAGCTAAGGTTAAAACAGGTGCCTTTTTCCTGAGCCGTTATGACCTTCCAGCAAAGCCCTTTGTTCAAAACTTTAATTGTTTCAACTTTATGTGCTCTGGTACTGGGCGCTCTGGTATTGTTTCATCTGGTGCCGCAGCAAGCGCTTAAACCCATCAATGAGCTGTACTATTTTCCTGCGACTGAACAAACTTCAACTTTGCAGCAACTGCTGTTCCAACCCGCCGATCAGTGGCAACTGTTACCAGATACAACCTCCAGCCTGGGTTATCAGCAAAGCGATTTTTGGTATAAAACCCGCCTGAGTGCCAGCAGCACAACAACAGCTTTGTCTGTATTAGCCCCCTTCATTGACAGGCTCGAGCTCTATGTACTGGATAATCAACTGCAGGTTTTACAAAGTCATCAGTTGGGCGACCAGCAGTTGTACAGCCTGCGGCCTTTACCGACACTGAATTTCGTCATTCTGTTACCTGCCAGCTCAGAAGACCTATGGCTCTATGCCAAAGTCAGTAATCAGGGTGCCAATATGCTGCCGCTGCAGCGCAGCAGCACAATGGAAATGGAGCAACAGGAGCATCTGGCTGTGTTTATCCATAGTTTGTTCAGTGGTATTTTTTTATGCCTGATTGCCCTTTCTGCCGGTTTTTATCTGATTTACCGCCATAGTTATTTTTTAGCCTTCTCCGGCATGTTTTTAACACTGGTGTTAATTCAGCTCGAGCTCAACGGCTTATTATTTGCTTACGTCTGGCCGCAATCACCGGATTACAATGTAGTGATTGAATACGGTGCGGTTTTTGGTTCCTTGTTTGCTTCAGGTTTTATGTTGTCATTTTTCCGTGGCGCCGATACCCCGAAATGGCTGATGTGGCCTTTCCAACTGATAGCAGCTTTTGCTGTGCTCTTAATGCTGGCGAGCCCCTGGCTTGGCGCTTACTGGCTGAAAAAGTCCGGGGTTGAACTGACAGCTCTGACAGGTTGCCTGATGCTGTTAGCCAGCTTTTGGCTGCTGCATAAACGCCACGCCAATGCGGTATTTTTTGCTCTGGCTCTGCTCACTATGTTGACAGGTATAGCGGTGATGATTTTACGCAGCAAAGGCTATCTCCCCGCTGTGATGCTGACTAATTCAGCGATGGAAATAGGCAATGCGTTATCGGCCTTATTTTTTGTCTTTGCGATGTTGCAAAACCTGCATCTGGAAAAGAACAAAAAAATCGCTTTTCAGCAGCAAATTCTTGATCAACAACAGCATATTCAAAGTATGCAGCACAAAGCATTACAACAAGCGCTGACCGAGCATATTTCGGGTTTACCCAATAAAACAGCCTTGCTCAATCGTCTTGAGCAATTGGATGAACAGCGGGACAGCAATTTTTATCTGGTCATGATTGTCCATCAACGCTTTCGCCAGATCGAACGCGCTTTAGGGGTTGAAGAAGCCAACCACACCATCACAGGTTGCAGCAAATTACTCAAACGCTGGGGCGAACAACAGCGCCAGACAGAAGCGCACTACCCCAGCTTATTTGCGCTGGAGCGCGACAGTTATGCCGTGCTTATCGCACCGACAGATTTCCGCTCCCAGTTTGAGCAATTGCGTTACCAGCTTGATGCTTTACTGATGGTCGACAATTTACAGCTGGATTTAGGCACAGTGTACAGCTCAGTGCATTATCCGGTGGACTGCGCTAAAGCGACTGACACACTGGACTTAGCCTTAGCGGCGATAGAACATGCCGACAGAGCCGGAGACTATTTGCCTTACGAGCCTTTATATCTGGAGCAGAACCTCGAGCATATTCACTTATTGTCTGAACTGAATATAGCGCTACAGGACGATTTACTGGAGCTTTATGTCCAGCCCATACTGGATATGAAGCAGCAAAAAATTCATGCAGCTGAGCTGTTGATCCGTTGGTATCACCCCAAAATGGGCCAAATTTCACCAACAGATTTTATTCCTCTGGCTGAACAAACCGGCATGATCAGTCAAGTCACCGAATGGGTGCTGAATAAAACGCTGATCCTGCAAAAACAACTGGCTGACACCGGAGCTCATTTGCGTTTGTCTATGAATATATCGCCACTGGATTTACGTAATACCGCTTTAATATCCCGTGTGATCGAAGCGGTAAAAAGCACCAGTCAGTCGACAGTGCCGCTGCAACTGGAGCTGACAGAAACTGCTTTTGTGGATCTGGTGAAAGACTCAGAGCAAGCACTCAAACTACTGGAACGCTCCAATATCCGTATTTCGCTGGACGATTTTGGCGTAGGCCAGTCCTCTTTAGCCCGCCTGCAAGGTTTGCCTTTGGGCGAACTAAAAATAGACCGGGATTTGCTGTGTCAGGCGATACGACTGAATGACGACACAGTGCTGCGTTATGCGGTGATGCTCGGCAGATCCCTGCAGCTGTATACAGTGATTGAAGGAGTGGAAACCATTAAAGAGCTGGAATTTGTCCGGCGTTTAGGTGCAGATGCGGTGCAGGGCTACTTACTGGCTAAACCTATGCCTTTTGCCAAGTTTAGCCAGTGGCTGACTGATTTTGAACAACAGGGTTTCAGATTAAGTTAAAAACCCTGCAGTCCTCAGAAGCTTTACGTTTGACCAGTAAAAAACCGACGCTGGCAGAGCTTATCAGCACAGCCTGCCCTGCCTCCAAAGTAGTAGCCATTTCTGTCGGATCTACACGTACCCGCCATTCCAGACCACAAAACTGAATATGACTATCACTGTCTTTACTGGCCAGCTCTGTCAATATCAGCTCTGTTCCAACAAAATCAGAAATAGCGCTGTCTTCCTGCAAGCGGATCCCGGTTTTTTGCAGCTTACGTAGAGGTTTCCACAGCAATACAGCCGATAGGGCTGTTAACATCGCCAGACTAAGCAGCACCAGACTGGTGTCCTGCGGCAACCAGCCAAACCAAATCAAAGCAGCAGTAACAAAAGCTCCTATAGCCAGAGCCAGTAGCACTTCCAATACACCAGGAATAGCAAAAGGCAACATAGCCAGACATAACAAAGCCAATAACAACAAGCCTGATAGCAGATTCAGCTCCATCAACACTCCTTAGGATAAAGTTCCTGACTTTTGAATTGCCGCCACTACACCCAAAGCTTCAGCTACCGTATTACCCGCTGAGGATTTGTCGTTATCCATCAGTACCACAGTCGACTCGCGGGCTATGGCTTTTTTCGCCGCTATAGCTTCAGTCGCCAGGTCCAGTAACACAGCAGCCTGACCTTCAGAGGTTGCAGCCGCCTGACCTATCATAGTTAAAGCCTTCGCCTTAGCTTCAGCCACCAGTTCAATAGAACGGGCTTCACCTTCAGCTTTCAGCACCTGCTGCTCACGCTCAGCTTCGGCCGCTAATACAGTGGCTTGTTTATCACCTTCGGCTATGTTGATAGCCGCCTGACGTTTACCTTCAGAATCTAAAATAGAAGCGCGTTTTTCCCGCTCGGCACGCATCTGTTTTTCCATCGCATCTAACACCGAAGCCGGCGGGTTAATATCTTTAATTTCATAACGCATCACCTGCACACCCCAGGCGGCAGAGGCCTGATTAATGGCATGAATAATTTTTATATTCAGGCTGTCACGTTCTTCAAAGGTTTTATCTAAATCCAGCTTACCAATTTCAGAACGCATCGAGGTTTGCGCCAACTGGATCACAGCATACACATAGTTATCAATGCCATAAGAGGCTTTGTAAGGTTCCATCACTTTGATATACAACACACCGTCTATCGTCAGGCTGATGTTGTCTTTGGTAATAGCCGACTGGCTTGGGATATCAATAGCGCTTTCTTTGAGCGAAACTCGGTAGGCGATACGGTCAATAAAAGGGATCACAAATTGCAAACCTGCGGTTTGAGTGTTGTAGTATTTGCCCAGTCGCTCCACTATGTAGGTCATATTCTGTGGCACTATCACTACGGTTTTGCCAATCAGGATCAGCACAGCCAACACCAATGCCGCGGTGACTATTAAATTCGTTTCTACCATCACTTATCCTTAAGAAGTTACTATTTAAATTGCCGCTTAGCTTAACGGATATTCCTTTTAATTTAAAAACAATATTCAATCCATTAACAATTTAGCACTCAAGTTACAGCCTTGCCCTGCCTGAAACTCATATTGTTAGGACGGTATGAACAGGACAAAGATCTGTACAAGGGACAATACCCCCACCCAACAATTGATATCTGGTCGGATTTCAGTTATTTCTGAACTACAGGGTTCTTCATGGGTATGTGGTTATGCTGCAAGCTACAGAAATAGCTGATCTGATTTTAAAAGGCTTTCGCCGCCATTTTGCTTTATTTCAAAAAATCACCGCATTAGCACAACAGAGCTTTGCGCAGAGAAACTGGCTGGAATTGCAACGTATCAGCTCGGAGCGGATTTCTTATTACGATTTGCGGGTCAATGAAACCCTGGCCTTGCTGCAACAAAAGCTGACAGGCACAGAATTAAATGAATGCCTGTGGCAACAGGTGAAGCAGCAATACCAGCAGTATTTGTTATTCCATCCTCAGGCTGAGCTGGCTGAAACCTTTTACAATTCGGTGTTTTGCCGTTTATACGAGCGTAAGTATTTTCATAATCAGAATATTTTTGTCGAATCCACCTTAAGTAAACAACGTTTACCTGCGCCAGTCGCATCGGTGTACGAAAGCTATTTTCCGGCTCAATACGGCTTAAAACAAAGCATCAGAGCTATTGTCGCCAGTTTTCAGTTGCAGGTGCCTTTTGTCGATTTAGAGCGGGATATTCGCCTTTTGGTGCGCACTTTTATCGGCCAATCCAGCCATGGTCATTTTCCTGTGCATCTGGTGCGTTTTGATATTTTAAAGTCGTTGTTTTTCCGCAACAAAGCGGCTTATATCGTAGGGCGAGTGGTGACGCCAGACGGTCAGCAGCCTTTTATTATTCCGCTGCTGCACGATGACGAGCGGGGTATTTATATGGATACGCTGATCACAGACCCACAGCAAATGACCATCATCTTTGGTTTTTCCCGCGCTTATTTTATGGTGGCCATGACAGTACCTTCGGCTTTGGTGCATTTTCTCAAAGAGTTGCTACCGCATAAAACGCTGGCCGAGCTGTATTCCTCTGTGGGCCTGCACAAACAAGGCAAAACCGAGTTTTACCGTGAGCTGCTTACCCATCTGGATAAATCTGCCGACCAGTTTGTTGCAGCACCAGGTATTCGCGGCATGGTGATGATGGTGTTTACTCTGCCCTCTTTTCCTTATGTGTTTAAGGTCATTCGCGACAAGTTTGCCCCGACCAAAGAATTTGGCCGCGATACGGTAAAAGCGCGTTATCTGCTGGTAAAAAAACACGACAGGGTCGGCCGTATGGCCGACACCATGGAGTATTCAGATGTTGCCTTGCCGCTTGACAGGTTCAGCCCCGAATTGCTGCAGGAGCTGCAACAAAGCATAGCGGGTTCGATGCAGATTGAAGATGACAGGGTGATTATCAAGCATTTGTATATAGAGCGCCGCATGCTGCCGCTGAACTTGTATCTGGAGCAGGCAAGCTATGAGCAAAAAGTAAAAATGATGGCCGATTATGGTCAGGCGCTAAAAGATATGATTGCTGCCAATATTTTTCCCGGCGATATGCTGCTGAAAAACTTTGGTGTAACCCGCCACGGCCGGGTGATTTTTTATGACTATGACGAAGTGCAGTACCTTTTGGATGTAAATTTCCGTGTTATTCCAAAAACTGACAACTATGACGATATGTTAAGTAACGAGCCCTGGTATTCAGTGGGCCCCGGCGATGTGTTCCCGGAACAAATTACCACTTATGTCACAGCACAAAACGACATTCGCCAGATGCTTATCCAAAGCCATCCTGAGTTGATGGATGCTGGGTATTGGCAGCAAAAACAGCAACGCATTCGTGATGGCATAGTAGAAGATGTGTTTCCTTATCCTCAAAGCCAGCGCTTCCACACATTGTACCCGTCGTGCTTTAAGCCGCAGCGTTGTTGACTGCGCGCCCTCGCCCCAGTCACATAGGTTAACTATGCTCCTGGGGTCTTGAGCACTTGTCGCCTGGTCGCAACTCAAATTACTTAGGGCATGGATTAAGCGGTATCCAAGCAAGCTAAGCTTGAGTACAATGCCGCCGCCTGAGCAGACATAGTGTTTGCGGCAATCAAGGAAAAGTGGTGTGTCTCATATCAATTCGGTGATGGCGCTGCGTGAGCGCGAGCTGCAAAAAACAGTCCGGGTCTTTAATGCCCGCGGTAGCCGTGTTATTCGCTGCCCTTTGTGTTTATTGCCTGTGCCTGACTGTATTTGTGCTGCTAAACCTAAAGCCTCAAGCCGCAGCGCTTTTTGTTTTGTTATGTACAAAGGTGAAGCCTATAAACCGACCAATACCGGCCGGTTAATTGCCGATGTGGCGCCGGAAAACTTTGCTTTTGTCTGGGACAGAACAATGCCTGATCCGCAGCTTTTAGCCTTACTGAAAAACCCCAAATATGCCCCTATAGTGGTGTTTCCGCAGCAATACGCGGCAGCAGAACGTTGTATCAACGAAGTAAAAACAGGCGATAAAATCCCGCTGTTTGTCATGCTCGATGGCACCTGGCGTGAAGCGAAAAAGATGTTCAGTAAAAGCCCCTATTTAGATGGCTTTCCTGTGCTGGGTATTCAACCGGAAAAAAGCTCTTTGTATCAACTGCGTGAAGCTGCGCATGATCATCAGCTTTGTACTGCAGAAGTGGGTATAGCTGTGCTGGAAATGGCCGGAGATCATCAGGCCAGTGCTGATTTAGCCACTTATTTCACCACCTTCAGACGCAACTATATTGCCGGTAAACCTCATTTAAATTTTGATCTATAACATCGGCCAGCCAGGGCCCGGCTTCCAGCGGTAGATCATGCCCTGCCTCTGCATGGGTCAGTAAAGCTGCATTTAGCTTATGTGCCAGCGCCTGACTGCAAAGCGGCGATACCAGTTGATCGGCCAAACCAGAGACCACAAAGACAGGACAAGCAGGCCGCGCTGTCAGTTGAAAACGGCTGGCGGCCCAAAGCTGGCGCAACGCGTTGCTCCTGCTGACCGGGTGTTGGATGGCCCAGTGCTGCCACAACTCTAAAACATCAGATTGGAGTGGCGAACTCACTGTCATTTGCCAGATCAGCTCTTCGCGTTTTAATGGCCCTGATACGACACAGAGTAATATTTTCAGATAGTTACGGGGGTGTAATCGCTGCCAAAACGGGCTTAACCCTGCACTGCTGCTATTGATTAAGGTCACAGATTTCACCTGCTCTGGTGCATTCAGCGCCCAATCCAGCGCCAGCATTCCTCCCATAGAAATAGCGACCAGATCGAAGGCTTTGCCTTGCTCCTCAGGGTAAAGTTCAGCCCATTGTTGTTGCAATTGCGAGCGCAACGCCGGAATGGAGCTGGCTGATGACTGTTGATACAAGGCACCACAGCCTGGTAAATCCAAAGTCAATACAGGACGTTGTAACTTCGCACTGAGTAAAGACGGAAAGTCGAGCCAATGCCGGCTTTCACGCAATAAACCACGCAATAACAGCACAGGTTTTTGCTCCGGTTTCAATACCATAACTCCATCGCCTCCTGCCTGAGCATACGGGGGTACATAACCCTTCGCCATTGTTGATGCGAGGCTGTTGCCGCGATCAGAAAATGCAATAAGGTTAAATGCGTGCGCAATACCCTTTTGACTCTGTGAGGCTTCACCGGGTGGAATAAACCTAAACTGGACAATAACTGAAAAGGATTTTTCCGCACCCAGTTCCAGGATCCCATCTCCAAAGTCAGGGGTAAAAACAGCGTACTGCTTTGCAACGACTCGTCATACAGATAATCCCAGACATCACCATGACATAAATAATGCAAGGATTGAGGTTCAAAGGCGTAAGCCTGATGCGGATAGCAGTCAAACAACAACTGGCGCAGCCGGTATAGCTCGGCCAGATGTGGCACAGGTTTGCGGCTTTTGGCATAAGGAAACCAGATCCGGTCGACCTGCCCAAACCCTGAATGGCAGTCCAGCACCAGACTAAATGGGCTTTGAAACAGCTTTTGCCGCACCAGTTCGAATAGCACCTGACTTTCAGCTTCGGGTTGTTGTGGGTTGCCTCTGAACCAGGGTAAACGCGGTGAATAACCTTGCCCCCCTACTAAAAATGCGGCTTTCTCTTCGCAATTGACAGGAGCATTGCGCATTAAATCCACACCATTACCATTACTTCTGCTGTGATTGGCCATACCGACCGGGTTTACCATAGGTAAAACTAAAAGATTCAGCTGACTTAACTGGTGCTGCAAACCATGATCCCATTCCAGCCGTTGTAGCACACTTTCTAAAAACGCGATCAGCACCGCTGAGCCAATACGCTCCAGACCGTGCACACCTCCGGTTAACAGCAGTGATGGTTTAGCTGGATCAAACTCTGCCAGTTCAATTAAATAACTGGGATAAGCATGAGTTCCAGACTGAAAACGGGCCAGCTCCGTCGCTTTTACCCTGGTGGGGAAAGTCTCTATCAGTGCTTCCAGGCGGATCAGTTCAGGTAACAGCAGGCGGGATCGTTTACTTTGCACAGTCTCAGCCGGTAAATTGAGTTTTCAACAGCATAAAAGTTTAGGCACTGCTTGTTTGATTTTTTTTGATGAACTTTTAGTGACAACTATGGCCTGAACAAACCCAGATAAAAGTCTGGTAATACAAACTGTTGCAGAGCATACTTTTAGTAAGCCACAGAAGGAGACAAATATGCGTTGCGCCCTAGTACTGCTGCTGGTATTACTACAAAGTGCCTGTGCTTATAGCAAAGTCGGCTCAGATGAATGGTGGTTCAACAGAATGCAGCGTGACCACAGAGCCCAGTGCAATCAGCTTCCACCTCAGGTAAAAGCTCAATGTCTGGAGCGGCAAAATGGCAGCTATGAAGATTATCTGAAACAACAAAAGGCCAGGCAGCAGGACAGCAATTGAGTTCAGGCTCAGTTAGTTTTTTTCGAGCTGAACACGATAAAAATCAACCATTTCATTTTTATCCGGCACCAATACCTGACCATGCTGCACAAATCCCAGTTTCTGCAATAAAGCCTTAGACGCCAGGTTGGCAGGTGACACTATAGCCACCAGTGTTTTAAGCTCTGTGTGCGCTGCGGCATAAGCCAATACTGCGCTGGCCGCTTCATAGGCATATCCCAAACCAAAATATTGTGGCAGATAGGCATAACCTAAGTCAGTTTCGGTTAAAAAATCACGTTTTATCAGACCACATAATCCTATGGCCTGGCCCTGCTGATTTTCTACCAGCCACATACCATAACCATGCTGTGCATAACTAGCGATAGCGCCTTGCTGCAGGTTCTTTTCGGCATCAGCCAGAGTACGAACCCCTTTGTCACCTATATGCTGTAAAAAGCTGGGCTCGTTATATAAACGCAAAGCAAAAGCAGCATCGGCAAGCTGAAGTTCCCGTAAAGTTAAGCGGTTGGTTTTAGCAATCACCCCAGACTCCTGTGTTGATAAAAAAGGAGCTGGTGATCAGCTCCTTTTGCAGAATAATCCAAGAGTTACTTATTCTCTTGCTGCTGTTTTTCCAGACGTTTTTCCCAGAAAGTGGCGTTTTTAATGCCTAACTTCACGGGGTCAAAAGTCACAGGGCCACCATTCTTTTTCTGCTCTTCGTAATCACGCAGGCAGCGCATGGTTGGCTTGTACATAAAGAAAATCAGCAAAATACCCAGAACGTTCACCCAGGCCATGATGCCAACTCCCAAATCACCAATGTTCCAGATGTAACCTGCGCTGTTCACTGTGCCGTAGGCGACCATAAACATTAATAACAGTTTGAAAACAAGACTTGGCAACCTGTTGTTAAATATACGATTTAAGTAGGCGACGTTAGTTTCAGTGATGTAGTAATAGGCCAGAATTGTAGTAAAAGCGAAGAAGAAGATCGCAAGCCCGGCAAACACCTGACCAAACTGACCAAACACACTTAATAAAGCTAACTGAGTAAAGGCTGGAGAGGCAACCTCGGTCGCTGCATCAATATTCTGCACTATCATAGTGCCTGTGCCAGCAACAGCATTAAAGTCTTCGGTTTGCACGTTGTATTGCTGGGTGATCAGGATCATTAAAGCTGTTGCGGTACAGACAAATAAAGTGTCTACATACACAGAAAAAGCCTGCACTAAACCTTGCTGAGCCGGGTGTTCAACTTCTGCAGCGGCCGCCGCATGCGGACCTGTGCCCTGGCCTGCTTCATTGGAATAAATACCACGCTTCACCCCCCAGCCTATAGCTGCACCAAAACCAGCCTGAGCCGTAAAAGCATCAGTGAAAATCAGGCTGAAAATAGCTGGTACTTTATCAAGATTTAAAAACACAACGATCAAAGCAAGAATGATGTAACCCAAAGCCATAAACGGCACCACGATTTGGGTAAAGTTAGCGATACGTTTAATACCGCCAAAAATGATGAAGGCCAAAATAATCAGAATAAAAGCCAGGCCAATCAGTTTGTTACTACCCACTTCACCAAAGCTGGTCACCACAGCTGTGCCTTCACCAAAAACCTGGGTGATCGCATTACCAACGGCATTGGCTTGCACGCCGGGTAAAAAGATACCGCAGCCAACAATGGCAGAAATAGCAAACAGAATACCTAACCAGCGCCAGCCCAGACAACGCTCAAAATAATAAGCTGGACCACCGCGGTATTGACCATTTTCTTCGACTTTATAAATTTGGCCTAAGGTCGATTCAACATAAGCGGTGCTGGCACCTAAAAAGGCCACAACCCACATCCAAAACACAGCACCTGGTCCGCCAAAACCTATAGCAGCGGCAACACCAGCGATGTTACCTACCCCAACCCGGCCAGATAAAGACACAGCCAAAGCCTGAAATGACGAAATACCTTTTTCGGATTCACTGTTATTGAGCATCAGTTTGCACATTTCTTTGAAATGACGCACCTGAGCAAAACGGGTGAGTAGAGAGTAAAACAACCCTGCACCAAGACAGAGGTAAATCAGCGCCGGGCTCCAGACTATGCTGTTTAGCGTACTAATAAAGCCTTCCATTTCCCTTCCTTATAATTATTCTGAACTTAATTTTTTCAAACGCCGCTAATTTGCCATATCAAAAGCAGAATAGCTACGCAGCCGGATAATTTGCCTGACTTCTGCGTTAAGTCGCGTCATGACAGCAAGATCCGGCACTTAGTGCACGCGGCTACCATAACGCAGCTATCAGAGGACTACTATTGTTATTTTTTCACTCGTCACTGACAACAAAACCAGAGATTAAAAAGTAATTTGGCTCAAAACCCGCTGGTCACAACTTTGCGTCCAGTGAACCATTGCACTGGTCGATTTCGGTAAGTCTTTGGTTATACTGGCTACATCAACCCTGACAGGAATAACCCGGTGTTTAATTCTGAACTCAAGCCTTTACTGCGCTACCACTGCCTGTTCTGGAGCATTATTTTCACCCTAAGTGTGTTTAGCTGGTGTCTGGATTATCTGCTGTGGGACAAAGCTGAAGCGTTGCAGTATTTAGCCATCAGTTTTGTCAGTGACGCTGCAGCTATGCTGGTGACAGGGGCTTTACTGATCTGGTCTCAGTACAAAATTAATCAGCATAATTTTGCGGTCTGGCACTTAGTTCTGGCCGCTTTGTTATTAACCTGTATCTACGTGCCTGCGGAAAATGCTTTTTGGCTGATCCCGATGAAAGAAGACAAATTTGATCCGCGTTTTTTATTAAGTAACCTCGACAGCAATACACTGGCATTTTTTGTCTGGACCGCACTTTATCTGGCTTATATTCTGAACCAGCAACGTCATTTCCGCCTTGCAGAATCCGCACGTTTAAGTCAGAAAATACAACAACTTGAATTGCAGGCCTTGCGCCATCAACTCAATCCACACTTTACTTTTAACGCCTTAAACTCGGTCTGTGCGCTGATTGAAGCCGAACGATTTGATGACGCTGAGCTGATGTCAGAACAACTGGCGTCCTTTTTACGCTATTCCTTAAGCAGCTCACCCGATAGTCTGGTAAAACTGGCCGACGAGCTTGCCGCTATAGAAGCCTATCTGGCCTTACAAAAAACCCGCTTCGGCAACAAACTCAAAGTCGACTGGAGGATTGATCAGAATGTGCGTCAACATCTGATCCCCGCCCTGCTACTGCAACCGCTGGTTGAAAACGCTATTAAATATGCCGTCGCCACCCAGCAACAAGGGGCCACTATTACCATTGCCGGACAGCAACAGGATGGCCAACTTTGTCTGCAAGTAGAAGATGATGGCCCCGGTGAGCGGGCTGTTAAACAACTGGGGCAAAGTTCAGGCGTGGGTTTAACCAATATTCAGAACCGTTTACGTCAACACTTTGGCACGGCAGCAAGTCTGGTGGTGCAGGCCAGACAACAGGGATTTCTGGTGTCCATTCAACTGCCTCTGCAAGGAGTGGCGACATGAATGCGACTGTCAATTTTGAGGTGAATAAAGAAAGGTTCTGGTACTGGCATTTAGTATTCTGGTTAAGCTATCTGCTGATCAAATTTATCCATCTGGCGGTGTTGGTTCCACTGGATGACAGAGACGTTTTCCCTTATCTGGTGATTTACTTCCTGATCAGCACAGTGAACTTTATCGTCACAGGTTACCTGGGTCAAAAAGAGCTGGCGAGGAATATCAGTAGTAAACAGCAAGCCTTGCGGCTGGCGCGTTGGCTTATTCCACTCTGGCTGCTGTTAACCCCTGTGCGCCAGTATCTGATGATGAATTATGCCCTGATGCCCTCTGAAACTGATTCGATACTGCAGTACGCTTTGGCTTTTAATCTGGTGTTATTGCCCATCGCAGGCTGGTTTGCACTGTTTTTAGTCTACAAAGCCAACCTGTTTAACAGAGCGGAATTCCGGCAACAGCAGGAGCTGGCTCGTCAGGCCCGCATTGCCCGCTTAAAAGTACTAAGGTATCAGCTGAACCCTCATTTTATGTTTAATACACTCAATGCGCTGAACTCTTTGATAGTGCAGCACAAAGGTCTGGACGCTGAAAATCTGATCCTGCAACTGTCCAGCTTTCTGCGCCATTCGCTAAAAAATCATACGGAACATTTAATACCGTTAAAAGAAGAGCTGGACGCTTTGGCTGCTTATCTGGCCATTCAACAAGTTCGTTTTGGTGAGCGGCTGGAGATTAACTGGCAATTAGATGAGCAAGCCTTGCAGCAAAAAGTGCCACCTTTACTACTGCAACCTTTGGCTGAGAACGCTATTAAATATGCCGTATCTGAGCTAAAAGGCCATGCCAGTATAGATATAGAGGTTAGCCAACAGGCATCGGCTTTAGTATTAAAACTGTCAGACAATGGCCCCGGAACTCTGCTCGCTGCAGGTTGGCCACAACAGGCTAGTTTTGGCAGTCTGCATAATCTGGCTGAACGCCTGAGCTTATTGTTTCATGGCAAAGCCAGCTTAAGCTTCCAGCAGCAGAATAAATTCACCGGACAAATTTCTTTACCTTTGGAGTTACTGCATGCAGCAGATTAAAACTGTCATAGCCGACGATGAGCCGTTAGCCATCAGTAATTTAAAAGCCAAGCTGGCAACTTATCCGAATATTCAGATCGAGGCTTGTTTTGATAACGGTGACGAGGTTCTGGCTTATTTACAGCACAACACTGTCGATCTGGTGTTTTTAGATATTCAGATGCCGGGAATTAAAGGTATTGAGGTGTTAAAGCAGCTGAATAAATCCTCAGCCATGGCAGCGCCGTTGATTATTCTGGTGACCGCCTATGACAATTATGCTTTTTCAGCCTACGAGCACTTTGCGTTCGATTACCTGCTCAAACCTGTCTCGCGCCAGCGTTTGGCTCAAACCCTGCTGGACGCCAAAACAGCTCTGGACAAACAACAGGACCTGCCTGTTGCCGCGGCCCAAAGCAAACTCACTTTTAAAACCGGCGCTTCAACTTTACTGCTCGATGATATTGATATTCTGATGATTGAAGCAGCAGGCAACTATATGTGTGTCTACACCTTAGGTGAAAACCTGATTATCCGCGAGACAATAAAAGAGCTGATGCAGCGCCTGCCGGCGCAATTTGCTCAGGTACATCGCTCCACCATAGTGAATTTGCACCATGTACACAAAGTGCAGCCTCATAATAACGACTATCAGTTATTACTTTCCAACGGCCAGACGGTGGCAGCGTCCAGACGCTTTAAAGCCGATTGGTCAGCTCAACTACTACCGACAAAATAGCCTGTTTCTGATGGCAGAAAGCCCGGAAAAGTGAAAACTGCCGGGCTTTTTTTGTCTTTTTCAAGCCAAACGTAAGCAAAAGTAACACCTTCCCTCTGGTCACCTTTGCTATTCCTTTGGTCACAGTAGGCAGGAAAATTAAGGCTTTGGGCGCCAGAATACTGGGGTGGCAAGAGCCATATATCAACACAGAGGGCTATCAAATGAACACCAAACTCATCTTTGCTGTAGCAACCTTAATTCTATCCACCACAGCCAGTGCTCAGAATTCTATGGATCCGCTCATCAAGAATATCTTGATTGAAAGCTGCACCCATGCTCAGAATGACGACCGCCTCAGCCTGAATAAAACGCTCAGAGCTAATCGCTTATCTAAACAGAATGCCGTCGATAAAGTCGTCTGTAATGGCAAAACCTTAGTCAACTTCGCCCGAAGCGCCAACGCGGATAAAGTGGTCGCCATGTTGGAACCCTACGAGCAACGCTCAAAAGGTAAAGTATCTATTTCTGATATCGTCGCCCCCTGATTAGTACGGCAAAGGGCTTATGCTTTAAATGAGTTCCACGATAAGATGTCTGGTCTTTTTAAATCATGGCAATGACAACACCAAGTACATAAAAAAGGCAGCCTCGCGGCTGCCAATGTCAGTGTAACCCGACCACGTAAATCAAATTTCTCTTCATACTTGAAGTTGCAGCGTTGTTGACTGCGTACGCTCACCCCAATCACATAGGACAACTATGCTCATGGGGATGCTCGCACTTGTCGCCTGGCTGCACCATCAATTACTTTGAGATTACTCTTCGTACTTGAAGTTGCAGCGTTGTTGACTGCACCATCAATTACTTTGAGTAGCTACCCGTCTTTCAGCAATTACTTAGCCATAAACCAGAGGTTAGGAGAACTGATTCATGGTGTTGTCTTTCCCTGAAGCCTTCAGCGCAGCTTCTCCAGAGAAATACTCTTTGTGATCATCACCAATGTCAGATCCAGACATATTCTGGTGCTTAACACAGGCGATGCCCTGACGAATTTCTTTGCGTTGTACGCCAGCCACATAACCCAGCATACCTGCAGCACCAAAGTACTCTTTCGCCAGATTGTCAGTCGACAAGGCCGCTGTGTGGTAAGTCGGCAAAGTGATCAGGTGGTGGAAAATACCTGCTTCACGTGCCGCATCCGCCTGGAAGGTCTGAATACGGTTGTCAGCTTCCTGCGCCAGCTCTGTCGTGTCGTAATCGGCACTCATCAGCTTGGCTCTGTCATAGGCAGAGACATCTTTACCTGCTGTTTTCCATGCATCAAACACTTGCTGACGGAAGTTCAGTGTCCAGTTAAAGGATGGGCTGTTGTTGTACACCAGCTTGGCATTAGGCACGACCTCACGAATACGATTGACCATTTCAGCGATTTGGCCGACATGAGGTTTCTCGGTTTCAATCCACAGCAAATCTGCGCCGTGTTGCAAGGACGTAATACAGTCCAGTACCACACGATCCACACCGCTGCCTGCTTTAAACTGGAACAAGCCACTTTGCAGACGTTTTGGTTTTAACAGCTTGCCATTGGCTTTGACCACTACATCGCCGTTTTGGATATCAGAGGCGCTTTGAATGTAATCCCCGTCTAAAAAGCTGTTGTATAAATCGCCCAGATCACCAGGCTCGTTGGTCACCGCAATTTGCTTAGTTAAACCAGCGCCTAAGGAATCTGTGCGGGCCACGATAATGCCGTTTTCGATGCCTAATTCTAAAAAGGCGTAACGCACCGCATTAATTTTGGCCAGGAAATCAGCGTGTGGCACTGTGACTTTACCGTCCTGGTGACCACATTGTTTTTCATCCGACACCTGATTTTCAATCTGAATGGCGCAGGCACCGGCTTCGATCATTTTTTTTGCCAGTAAGTAAGTAGCTTCGGCATTACCAAAACCCGCATCTATGTCGGCAATAATAGGCACGACATGAGTTTCGAAGTTATCGATTTTAGCCAGCACTTCGGCTGCTTTGGCTTGATCATCTTTAGCACGGGCGTCATCCAACTCACGGAATAAACCACCCAATTCGCGGGCATCGGCTTGCTTTAAGAAGGTATACAACTCTTCGATTAACGCAGGCACAGCGGTTTTTTCATGCATAGATTGATCAGGCTGAGGACCAAACTCAGAACGCAGTGCGGCAATCATCCAGCCTGATAAATACAGGTATTTACGTTTGGTCGTGCCGAAATGTTTCTTGATAGCGATCAGTTTTTGTTGACCGATAAAGCCATGCCAGCAGCCTAAAGACTGAGTGTACTGGCTGCTGTCCGCATCATAAGCTGCCATATCTGCGCGCATAATATCGGCGGTGTACTGCGCTATATCTAAACCTGTTTTAAAACGGTTTTGCAGCTGCATCCGGGCTGCAGACTCGGCATTGATAGCGGCCCAGCCTGTTCCTTGTGCTTTGCAGCTTTGTTCCAGTTGTTGAATCGTCTGTTGATAAGCTGACATGGTGCATCCTCTGTGGTGTTGTCTTTTGTTTGACCGGCATTTAGTAGTTGCCGCTGTTGACATCCACTATAGGTTTCAATGTTAGAATTCATGTAGCTGATTTTTTTGATTCCCGTCATTCATTGTGTGAATATACAAAGCATCAAATTGACAGCAAATAACCATAAAGAAGTGAAAGCAGATGAATATCAGTAAAATTGACCTGAATTTGTTGGTGTATCTGGATGTATTGCTGCGGGAAAAAAATGTCACCCGTGCAGCCAATCGGCTGAATATCACGCAGCCTGCCATGAGTAATGGCCTAAAACGCTTGAGGGATTTGCTGAACGACCCTATTCTGGTGCGTACCTCAGACGGTATGGTGCCTACCGAACGCGCCAAGGAATTGGCACCTGTGGTACGGGGAATTTTGCTTACCCTGGAAGAAACCTTACAACCGAATAAAGATTTTGAACCAGAGCACAGCCACAGAGTATTTCGTATTATGGCCAGTGATTATGCGGCCTCCACTCTTATTCCGGCGCTGCTGAAAAAGCTGAGGACTCAGGCGCCAGCTACATCGCTGGATATTATGACGCCATCCGACGTGACCTTTCATGATGTTGAAAACGGCAAAGTGGATATGGCGATTAACCGCTTTGATCAATTACCCCAGTCATTTCATCAAAAGACCATTTGGCGCGACAGTTTTGCCTGTTTGGTCAATAGCTTAAACCCTATTCTTGGTAACTTTAATTTAGACACTTACTTAAAGGCCCAACATATCTGGGTCAGTAAAACTGGTTTTGGTGTAGGTGTGGGTATGGATCCGGCTGATGTGCAAAAACTCGGATGGGTGGATGAAGCCTTAGCCAAGTTTGGCAAACAGCGTAATATCAGTGTATTTACCCGTAACTATCATGTGGCTATGCATTTGGCGGTGGAAACCGATTTGATTGCAACCTTACCTTTGCGGGCTGCGCTTTTGTATCAGAATGACGCGACAATGAAAGTGCTGGATCCGCCTTTTCCTATTCCATCCATTGAGCTGAAAATGATCTGGAGTCCGTTGCTGCATCAGGATGCCAGTCATATTTGGTTAAGGCGTTTAATCACAGAAGTAGCAGACGAGCTGCATTTGTAAAACAGGAAACTATGGGTCAAAGCCACTGGCTCTGACCCATAGTAATCAAGCAGTTAGCAATTCATAAGCTGGTAAGGTCAGGAAATCGACCAACTGATCGGCTGTGGTAATTTGCAGCAGCAAAGCCTGAGCACGCTCAAACTGTTGCTGTTGCCACAACTCTTCGCCTACTTCTTCGCGCACTACAGCAGCTTCCTGCTGCAACATCTGAGCAAATAGCTCTTTGGTGACCAACTGGCCGTTATTCAAAGTCTTGCCGTGTTTAATCCACTGCCAAATCGAGGTACGACAGATTTCTGCTGTAGCCGCATCTTCCATCAGACCATAAATAGGCACACAGCCCTTGCCACTGATCCAGGCCGCTATGTATTGCAAAGCCACGCGGATATTGATGCGCATGCCAGCTTCGGTGCGCTCACCAGCGCTTGGTGCCAATAAATCGGCGGCAGTGACAGGCGCATCTTCTGAGCGACTGATATGCAGCTGATTGGTTTTGCCGTCTTTCAGGTAGTTGTTAAATACCGCATTGGCCGTCGCGGCTAAACCAGGGTGCGCCACCCAGGTACCGTCGTGGCCGTTACTGGCTTCACGTTCTTTATCCGCCGTTACTTTAGCTAAGATCGCTTCATTGGCGACTGGATCTTTGGCTGGTATAAAAGCCTCCATGCCGCCCATCGCCAAAGCACCGCGTTTATGACAGGTTTTGATCAGTAACTTTGAGTAAGCCGACAAAAACGGCTGATCCATAGTCACCACCTGACGGTCTGGTAAAACTCGGTCAGCATGATTCTTTAAGGTTTTGATATAGCTGAAAATATAGTCCCAACGGCCACAGTTCAGCGCCACTATATGCTCACGCAGTGCATGCAGAATTTCGTCCATCTCAAAGACTGCTGGCAAGGTTTCAATCAGCACTGTGGCGCGAATGATGCCCACTGGCTGGTTAAACTTGGCTAGAGTAAAACGAAACACAGAGTCCCACCAGGCCGCTTCTTTATAGCTCTGTAGCTTCGGCAGGTAGTAATACACACCAGAGCCTTTAGCTAAACGGGTCTGGTAGTTATGGAAAAAGTACAAAGCAAAATCCACCAGAGAGCCAGGTACAGCTTCGCCATCCACTTCTAAATGTTTTTCCCACAAATGCAAACCACGCACCCGGGCTATCAACAAAGCCTGTTTGTCGCGCAGCGCATATTGTTTACCGGACTGGGGATCGCTGTAGCTGATGCTGCCTAAATTGGCATCACGTAAGTTGATCTGACCTTCTATCACGCCATCCCAGCTCGGCGCTTGCGAGTCTTCAAAGTCGGCCATAAAAACTTTTACATCAGCATTTAAGGCGTTAATGATCATTTTGCGATCGACTGGACCCGTAATTTCTACTCTTCTGTCCTGCAAATCGGCCGGAATAGCTGCTACTTTCCAGTCGCCAGAACGAATGTCTGCGGTTTCAGCGCGAAAATCTGGTAAAGCGCCAGCGTCATAACGCGCCTGTTCAACAGTGCGTTGCTGCAGTAATTGCTTTAAAGGTGCCCGAAACTCACGGGTGAGCTCAACGACCAGACGGCAAGCCTCTGGCGTTAATATGCTTTGAAATTCAGCCGGCAGGCGGCCTTTGATCTCTAATCCTGCAATGGTGCTGCTTGTCATTCTGGTGATCCTTGTCTGTAGCAATAGGAGTTCCCCTCACTATAAGCCGAACCCAGCCCGATCCCCACCATTTCAGCCATCAATAGGCTATATGCCAGACATTCAGCAAACTTATATAAATTAGAGCATTAATTCTAATTTATTGGCACGCCTTATGCTTTATACCCTGCGCAGCCAACTTATTTGAGCTGCGGAGTCAAAAGTTTGTCGGAGGTCATTAATGGAAGTTTTAATTTTAGTATTAGCCGTGTTGGTTGTGGTGGCAGCTTTTTTAGCCAGCCGTTTTATGAGCCATGGCAATCCTTTTCCATTTAGTAAGAAAAGCAGTCTTTTTACTCAGGTCGAACGTTCTTACCTGAACATGCTGGAGCAGGCAGTCAAAGGAAAGTACAAAGTGATGAACAGAGTGAAAATGGCTGACATTCTTGAATTAAAAAGCAATGTAGATGCCAAATCACGAATCGCAGCTTCGGTTAAACTCAATGCCAAATATCTGGATTTTGTTCTGTGCGATCCGACTGATATGAGCATTGTCGCTGTAGTTGATCTAGTCAACAACACAAGCAAAGACGGTCATAAAGCTGTACCTGACTGGTTTGTCAGTGGTGCTTTTGAAGCCGCAGGCATTCCTTATGTTCGGATGAAAATCAAAACTGGCTATACTATCGCTGACATTCAACAAGGTTTAGCAGCTAAAATTGGTCAACATACGTTAAAGCCAGAGCCTTTGTTAAAAGGTACAGTGAAGAAAAGCCCTACCCGGCCGATACGCCCACTGGAACCGGCGGTTCAGACCAATGCTTTACCCAGCATCATTCCGGAACGCAGCATTCGTTCTCAGTCCACGGCTATGATCCATTAGCAGATCTGCTACTTATTTATGAACTATTAGAAAATAGTTCAACAACTTCAGGCATTTGGAACATAAGTCACTCCGCAGGCCTAAAGACCGAAGCCGCTCGCTGCAACGAGCGGCTTCACTTTTTCCGGATCTTGAAAATAATTCTAAAGTCCGCGATCCTTTTGCCGATATGATGGTTGGAAATATGGCATGGGAGTGACTATGACACAATCCGTAGGCTCAGCTGCAGTTAGCCAGAGCTATGAACTGTTGGGTGCCAGTCTGGCAAAAACCCAGCAAAAACAGGAAGGGAGACAAACCTTGCAGTTGCTGGAAAGCGCTGTAAATTCGTCTTCGGCATTGCAGTCGCCAAGTCCGGTTCCTGTCGGCAACCTGGGTCAGAATATTGACATCTCGGTATAAGTAAAAAAGGGCTAACGCAAGTTAGCCCTTTTTATTTTCGAAGGACACATGATTAGTCCCACTCTTGTGCTGTGGGTAAAGCTGCAAAAGCACCAAATTTCTGACAGGTTAACGACCCCGCCTTTATCGCTTTTTCAATCATGTGCTGCTGGACGCTTCGATCAGACAACAACTCAGCAAAGCTCGTCCCTTGGGTTAACTGCTGTGCTATCTGATGTAACCAGGCTCCAACAAAAGCGTCACCTGCCGCTGTAGTATCCACGACTGGCACAGAGGTTACTGGCACAGAAAACGAATCCGCTTTGCTATAACTTTGTACTTGTTCAGCCCCTGCAGTAACCACCAGCCAGGCGGGTCTGAACGTAAGAATGTGCTGCAACCAACTTGCTGAGCTTTGACCATCTGCAAGATAATCCAGCTCGTCTTCACTGAGTTTGACCAAATCAGCCATTTCCAGTAACTGGATCACTAACTCTCTGCTGGCTTTGCCTTCACTCCATAAGTTATGCCGTAAATTGGCATCCACTGACACTAACCAGCCCTGTTGCTGCGCCAGCCTTACTAAAGCAAAACTGGTTTGAGCTATCTCAGGCTCAGTTAAGCTATTGGAGCATAAGTGCAAAATACCTTTTTGTTGCCAAAGCTCAGTCGGACAATGCTCCACTTTGTACAGCAGATCAGCGGCAGGTGGCCGGTAAAAAGAGAAACTGCGGTCTCCCTCTTCATTCAGCGCGACAAAAGCAAGAGCGGTTTTCGCATCCAGCGTTTGACGTACTGCGCTGCAATCAACACCGTAACTTTGTAATTCCTGCAGTAAAAAATCACCAAACATGTCTTTACCCAACATGCCAATAAACTTGCTCTGTCCACCTAACCGGGCAACAGCCACGGCCACATTGGCAGGAGCACCACCGGCAAAACGCTGAAACAGCCCAGGCTGTGATTTGTCCTGCAGAAAATCAATCAACACCTCACCAAAACAGCAAACCGGAGTCGGATTCATTTATTGTATTCTCCTGAAGCGAGGTGCTAAAACCAGCACCAGAACTAAAACGTTTCAGATTCACTTTAGCGAATTGAAGGCCAGCTGTAAATATTCAGCGTATTATTTAAACATTTCATCATTAAAAGCCTTGCCAAAACAGAGAAAATGAAGTTCTATTAAGCACAGTATAGTGCAGGCACGGATCGGGGCAGATGCAGAAAACCACAACACAGTTACTGGAAAATCCAGAACTGTTAGGCGTAGAAAGCCAAAAAACACTTAAACGATTAAGTTCATCTTTAAAAACTACAGCAAAAGACAGTTGGAACGAGCTGCAGCTAAGGCTGGAGCAACAGTTACCCGTTCTGCTTGAGCTGTATTTGAGTTTGTATGGCGATCATTATGACTGCTATTACCATCTGGAACAGTTGCTAAAAATACTGGCAAGAAGTTCTGCTCAGCGCCCAGCTTATTTACGTCAGCAAGATGATAAGCCACAAGACTGGCACAAAACTCCCGATGCTTTGGGTGCTGCCTGTTATGTCGATTTATTTGCCAAAGACTTTCTGGGCCTGGCACAGCGCATTCCCTACTTAAAACAAAGTGGTATTAATTATCTGCACCTGATGCCATTGTTTAAAGCGCCAGAGCCAAACAGCGATGGGGGTTATGCCGTCTCTGATTATCGCAGCACAATGCCACAACTGGGCTCCATGCAACAGCTTGCCGATTTAATGCAGCAGTTGCATCAACAAGGTATTAAGCCGGTGCTGGATTTTGTGTTTAACCACACCTCAGACGAACACCGCTGGGCGGAAAAAGCCAAAGCAGGTGATGCCGAGTATCGTGACTTCTATTTTTTCCTGACTGAACAAGAGCGTGACCAGTTTGCACCCAGCCTGCGGGAGATTTTCCCGGAAATTCGCCGTGGCTGTTTTACTCAGGACAAGACTTCAGGTTTATGGATCTGGACCACCTTTAACAGCTTCCAGTGGGACTTAAATTATGCCAATCCGGCTGTCTTTAATGCCATGGCAGAAGAAATGTTGTTTTTGGCCAATCAGGGCGCTTCGGTGCTGCGTTTAGATGCTTTAGCTTTTGTCTGGAAACAAGCAGGAACCAACTGCGAAAACCTGCCTAAAGCGCACACTTTAATCAAAGCCTTTAATGCGGTAGCCCGCATTGCGGCTCCGGCTTTGCAGTTTAAATCAGAAGCTATAGTGCACCCGGATGAAGTGGTGAAATACATAGCGCCGGAAGAATGCCAGTTATCCTATAACCCGCTGTTGATGGCATTACTGTGGGAAAGTTTAGCCACCCGTAAAACCAGTTTATTGACCGAATCCTTGCGTAAGCGTTTTGCCATCAACCCCCACTGCAGCTGGGTCAATTATATTCGTTGTCATGACGATATTGGCTGGACTTTTGATGACAACATTGCCTGGCAACTGGGCATGAATCCTGATCATCACCGTCAGTTTTTGAATCAGTTTTATACCGGGCAGTTTGAGGGCAGTTTTGCCTCTGGCGTGCCCTTTCAGCAAAACCCTGTGACAGGCGATTGCCGTGTAGCGGGCATGTTGGCCTCTTTGGCTGGGGTAGAAAAAGCTGAAGTCGACAAAAATCCAACGCATCTGCAGCACGCACTGCAACGGATTTATCTGCTCAACTCAGTGATTTTAAGCATTGGTGGTTTGCCGCTGCTCTATATGGGTGACGAGCTGGGTTTAAAAAATGATTACAGCTATGTGCTGGATCCGGCGAAAAAAGATGACAGCCGCTGGGTCAACCGAGTGGCAGTGACAGATAAACAATTAGCGCAGGCGACTAACACCGATACCTTATCAGGCCAGATTTACCAACAGTTACAGCAGTTGATCCAAACCAGAGCCTTATTGCCTGTGTTAGGTTCAGGCACGACAGAAATTTTACAGGGTAACAATCCACATTTGTTTTTGTACCAACGTCAACTGGACGGCAAACGTCTGGTGGCTGTAGTGAACTTCTCTGAACATCCACAGCACTGTGACTCTTTATCAGGCCAATTATGGTTCGACGAACTGACAGCTCAGAAACTGCCAGCTGGATCATTACAACTTTCGCCTTATCAGGTGCTGTGGTTAACTCCGGCCCATTGAGAACCTATTCCCTGATAACACCAGGTGGTGGATAGCCCTGGTGTTTGACTTTAAAAGCCCCTGCAAAGGGGCTATTTTTTAACGAATAGACGACCGTAGAAGTCCGACACTGTATTGACCTTACTTTATCCATCAAGAACCCGCAAACTAACGCATTTAGCATTGATCTGTAAGCCAAAATAAAGCACTCTGAAACCGCTTTCAACACTATTAAAAAGGACAGGGTTATGCTTTTTTTCAAGAAAAAACTGACAAAAACTGCGCAAGTACTGAGTCTGGTTTTAGCCAGCACTACTGCTGGTTTCAGCTATGCCGATACAACAGCAGTTGCAGGGACAACACCTCAATTGAGTGTGCAGTTGTGGTCAGTCAAAGATGCTATGCAGGCCGACTTTGAAGGCACGCTCACTAAACTTGCCGCTATGGGTTTTGATGGAGTTGAGTTTGCCGGATTTTTTGGCAACTACGCCAATGATCCTGCTGGTTTAAAAGCATTTTTAGATAAACTTGGTTTAAAAGCTTCAGGTGCTCATGTGCCTTTTGAAAAGCTTAGCCCGGAGCAACTTGAAGCTACTGTCGCTTTTTATAAAGCCATTGATTGCCATTATTTAATTATTCCAATGGATCAGCGTGCTTTTACCGTTGAAGGTGCAAAAGCAGTAGCCGCTGATTTAGCCGCTGTACAAGAAAAACTGACCCCTTTAGGTATGCAGGTCGGTTATCACAACCACAAACCAGAAATGCTCGGTGAAATGGGCAAAACGCCGTGGGATGTGATTGGAAAAAATACCAACAGCAAAGTCATTTTGCAGCAAGATGTAGGTTGGACTGAAGTGGCGGGCAAAGATCCGGTCGATTTTGTTAAAGCGTATCCGGGCCGTACTATTACCACGCACTACAAAGCGTCGGCGCCAGAGCCTGGTAATACTGAAAATCCTATTATTGGTAAAGACACGACCGACTGGAAAGCCTTGTTCAGCGCCAATAAAACCATAGGCGGCACCCAATGGTTAGTGGTAGAACAGGAATCTTACCCTGCCGGTATGACCCCGATGCAAAGTGTGGAAGCCTCGCTCAAAGGCTTACAGGCCATTATTGCGGATATGCAGTAACAACAGGTTTTACTGATAAAAAAAAGGCTGGTTTCAACCCCAGCCTTCTTACCATAAAGACAGTATTAATCCAGCTTACGCACCCAGATATTGCGGAAACTGACGCTGTCGCCGTGATCCTGTAATTTCAGTGGCAAGCAGCCGTGCGCTTTCACTTGAGGCGCACCTATCCATTCCGTAGTGCCAGCAATTTCAGTATGGTTTTGCAACAACACACCATTGTGCAGCACTGTGACATAACCTGGCGATAAGCGCTTTTCACCGTCAAAACGTGGCGCTTTGTAGATGATATCGTATTCTTGCCACTCCCCTGTCGGACGGGTTGCGTTCGCCAGCGGAATAGTCTGTTTATACACAGCACCAGCCTGACCATTTGGATAGGTCTTATTTTGGTACGAATCTAAAATCTGGATTTCGTACATTTCCTGTAAAAAGATGCCGCTGTTGTTACGCAACTGGCCTTCTTTATCCATCCGATCTTTACCAACACGCCATTCCAAATGCAGCTGAATGTCGCAAAACGACTCTTTACTGCGGATATCGCCCGTACCTGGTTTGACCGTCAGTACACCATCTTTCATAGTCCACTGCGCTTCGGCGCCCGTATTCACCGAGGTCCACTGCGACAGATTTTGATCCAATAGCTGTATCGCATCTGAAGGCGCTTGCCCTTTGACTGCAGTTACTACTGGCGGCACCGGAGTCCAGACCTCAGTCTTAGCTGCTAAGGCATGACGCTCTGCGTCGGTTAATGTGCTGATATCAGTAGCGGCCAAAGCTGCAGCGCTGAATGACAGCGCAACGCCAATCCATACATAGTTCATTATAAATACCTTAAAAAAGGCGGACTGAGCCGCCTGTTAATGAAAATAGCCAGCTTAGGTGGCCCAGGCCTTATCACCTTTTTTATAAGGAAGATCGCCATCGTATTTACCCGGCACTGCTACGTAACGCAGTGCTTCAGTGCCACCCACCTGTGAGGTGAAAAAAGTGAATAAACTCAGCTGTTTTAATAAAGTGAAGTAATGCAATTCGCCCTTACGATCAGACGACTTGGAACTGGCCAGAGAACTGCTACCTTCCAGACCACTGGTGCCACCTTTTTTGGCCTCCAGATCCAGCTGACTCAACAGCGCTAGCTTCTGTTCAGGTTTAAGCGCCATAAAATCTTGCTTAAACTGTTGTTTACTTAAGCTTTTGATGTGCTTTAAACCGGCAAAAAATAAGGTCTGATGTTCCAGGCTATAGCAGTCATTGACCAGCACGGCCATCACAGCACCACAACCTGCCGCTTTCGCACCAGGGCTGCTGGTTTGCGGCAGAATGGTGTCGGCAATTTCATCCAGCATCGCCACGTCGTCAGCGGTATAGAGGGTTTTACCGGCATCCGGTGACTTCATGCCTGCCGCCCAAAGTTCTCCGCCCACCATGGCCATCCCTGTGGCCGCAGCAATCATCTTTAACAGGTCACGTCTGTTCATCTTACAGCTCCCCTTTTTTCAGCTGCTCAACCGCGAAATTGGCGGCCCGTGCTGTTAGTGCCATATAGGTCAGTGACGGATTGACGCAGGATGCTGAGGTCATACAAGCACCATCGGTCACAAACACATTAGGTGCATCCCACACCTGATTATTCCCGTTCAGAACTGAGGTTTTCGGATCACGCCCCATCCGGGCTGTGCCCATTTCATGAATGCCCATACCTGGACCATAGTCTCCGGCATAACCCTGTACATTTTTCACGCCTGCAGCTTGCAGAATATCAATAGCGTCCTGCTTCATGTCTTCACGCATTTTCAGTTCATTGGCTTTGAGCTCGACGTCCATAGCCAGCACAGGCAAACCCCATTTATCTTTGCGGTTTTTGTCGAGGAAAATACGGTTGCTGTGATCAGGCAGAATTTCACCAAAGCCGCCCATACCTATACTCCATGGACCAGGCTGAGTTAAGGCATCTTTAAAGTCGGCTCCAATGCTCAGTTCTGCCACATTGCGGCTCCAGCCCTGACGACTTGCCGACCCCTGGTAACCAAAACCACGCAGATAATCGCGCTTATCACTACCCCAGTTGCGGAAACGCGGAATATAGAAACCAGAAGGACGACGGCCAAAATAGTATTTGTCATCAAAGCCTTCCACTTCACCAAAAGCGCCAACGCCTAAGTGGTGGTCCATCACGTTGTGACCAAGTTCACCGCTGCTGCTGCCTAAGCCGCCTTGCCAGATATCGGTGGCGGAGTTCATCAAAATCCAGGTGGAGTTAAAGGACGACGCGTTGAGGAACACAATGTTACTTGTGAACTCATAGGTCATGTTGGTTTCGCTATCCAGTACTTCGACACCACGAGCTTTTTTAGTGTTTTTGTCGTACAACACTTGGGTAACAATAGAAAAAGGCCGCACCGTTAAGTTGCCGGTTTTCATCGCCACAGGTAAAGTGGCTGACTGGGTGCTGAAATAACCACCAAAAGGGCAGCCCAACCAGCACTTATTGCGGTACTGACAACCCACCCGGTTTTGCTCCGGTTTAGGTTGTGTGATATTGGCGCAACGGCCATGGATCATGTGTCGACTGCCACCAAAGGCCTTTTTCAGCCGAGCCGCCACACTTTGCTCGACAATATTCAGCGGCACCGGAGGTAAATACTGACCATCTGGTAACACATCCAGACCATCGCGAACACCAGCAATACCAGCAAAACGCTCGGCATAATCGTACCAGGGGGCTAAATCCTTGTAACGGATAGGCCAATCGACCGCAATACCATCTTTTAGGTTAGCTTCAAAATCCAGCTCGTTAAAACGGTAGCTCTGACGTCCCCATAATAACGAACGCCCGCCTAAGTGGTAACCACGGAACCAGTCATAACGTTTGACTTCGGTGTAAGGCGACTCTTGTTCATTAGCCCACATACCAAAAGTACTTTCATTTAACGGATAATCGCGCGACAACACCGGATAATCTTTTTTCATCTGATTGGTTGGCTTGTCGCGGTGTGGATAATCCCAGGCTTCTTTAAAAGCATTCGGATAATCTTTAATGTGTTCGATAGGCCGACCTCGTTCCAACATCAGCACTTTCAGGCCTTTTTCGGTCAGCTCTTTGGCGGCCCAGCCACCGCTGATGCCAGACCCCACCACTATGGCGTCGTAATGATTCTGCGCAACTGTCATCTTGTTGTCCCCTGTTGGGCGGGTTTTGTACCAGTCATATCGGAATGACTTTGGCTACATGCCCTGTTTTCATTATGTATGGCAAAGCAGTTTGGCCGCTTTGTCCCGGTTTAAACATCACAAATACGAATAGCCTGAGCCAATGACTGCGCTCTGCCTTCTTTGGTTTTGGGTGTTGGTACAAATTCCTGCGCCAGATAGCCGGTAAAACCTATATCTCGAATAGCTTTAGCTATAGCGGCGTAGTTCAGCTCCTGCGAGTCATCAATTTCATGGCGGCCCGGCACGCCTGCAGTGTGATAGTGGCCAAAATACTGATGGTTGTCTTTGATAGTACGGATAATGTCACCTTCCATAATCTGCATATGGTAGATGTCGTATAACAGCTTAAAGTTCTCTGAGTTCAGTCGCTTGCATAGCTCAATAGCCCAGGCAGAGCCATCGGCCAGATAATCCGGGTGATCGACTTTGCTGTTAAACAACTCCATCTGCAGCACCACCCCTCGTTTTTCGGCATGAGGCAAAATCTGTTTCAAACCAGTGACCGCATTTTGCAGTGCTATTTCTCTGTCCATACCACGGGCATTGCCGCTAAAACAGATCAGGTTTTTATAACCAGCTTCTGCCACTAAATCGATGTGCTTTAAGTAGCGTTTTATCAGCTCTGGATGGAACTTAGGATCAGACCAGCCATCCGTCAGATTCAGTTCAGCACCATTGCACATAGAGCTGTCCACGCCATGTTTTTTCAGTACAGGCCAGTCTTCAGGGCCCACTAAGTCGATGGCACTGAAACCTAATGATTTGACCAACAGGCACAGCTCTTCCATCGATAAATCACCATAAGTCCAGCGACTGACCGAATGGCGGATATTACCTTTGAGTGCACCAGTAGTTGATGGTGCTGCAGAGGCCGCACCTGACAGCAATAAACCTGAACCCAAGACCGAGGCACCAATAGCGCCAGCAGCCAGTTGCTTTAATAATTCACGACGGGGTAAGTGCTGATTCATGGCTGTTTATCCTCTGCTTGTTGCAGTGGCTCGTTTTTAAAGATAACGGCAAACAGCACCAGCACAACACCAGCAAATACTGCAGGGAATAACCAGATCGATGTCCAGTCTGTAGCTTCAGCACTGGTGTAAGCCTGAGTTATTTGGCCTGCTACGCTAAAGCCAATCAGCATACCTATACCGTAAGTGGCCAGCGTGATCAGCCCCTGAGCCGCGCTGCGGATTTTCACACCAGCTTTGCTGTTGGTATAAATCTGACCTGACACGAAGAAGAAGTCATAACAAATACCGTGCAGCGCTATACCAATCACCAGTAACCACAGACCCTGACCTGCATCACCGTAAGCAAACAGCACATAACGTAATACCCAGGCTGCCATACCTAACAATAAGGTCCAGCGAATCCCAAAACGATTCAGAAACAGCGGTAAAGCCAGCATAAATAACACTTCAGACACCTGGCCTAAAGTCATTTTGCCTGTGGCATTTTCAACACCTATACCGGTCAGGAAAGGGTTGGCATTCTGGTAATAAAAAGCCAGTGGAATACAGATCAGTACTGAAGCTAAAAAGAACAAGGCGAAGTTACGATCTTTCAAAAGTGCTAAAGCGTCCAGCCCCAGCAGCTCACCTAATTTTAATTGTTGACCACGACCGGCAGGTGGTGTTGCAGGTAAGGTAAAGCTGTATACACCTAAAGCCAGAGAGGCCACAGCACACATCAGGAAAGTATTTTTCAGTGCGCCATCTGCGATAGCCTGCTGAGCATCCCAGCCAAAGGCATAACTAATGACTAAACCTGCAGCTATCCAGCCGATTGTGCCCCAAACGCGGATTTGACCAAACTCCAGTTCTGGTTGTTTTAACTGGCCAAAAGACACAGAGTTCACCAACGCCAAGGTTGGCATATAAGCCAGCATGTAACCTAAAACCAGTGGATAAAAGGTAGTAAAATCAGTGGCCTGATACATAAAGTACATCAGCACAGCGCCCACTAAATGCAAAAGACCCAATAAACGTTCAGCGTTAAAAAAACGGTCGGCTATTAAGCCGACGATAAATGGCGCAATAATGGCGCCCCAGGATTGAGTTGAAAACGCCATGCCTGTTTGTGGGCCAGTGGCCTGCAGGTTCTGGCTTAAAAAAGTACCTAAAGTGACAAACCAGCCACCCCAGATAAAAAACTGCAAAAACATCATGCTGCATAAGCGTATTTTTATACTGTTCATCGTCTTCCCCGTTGTACCCTTTATCCTTAAAGCTGCAGAGGTGTTGGCTGCTTCATCAATGATTGTGGGTAATTGAACTATTATTTTTATGCGACTAAGGTTTTAACCCCAAAATCCGGCGGTTACGCGCTTCGTCTGTTTTTGCTCCGGCAAAGTCATCAAAGGCTCTGCCCGCTTTTTCAATCAGGTGAGACGCGATAAATGGAGCTCCCTCGCGTGCGCCCTGGCTTGAATCTTTTAAACAACATTCCCACTCCAGCACGGCCCAGCCATCGAAGTCGTACTGAGTTAACTTGCTGAAAATACCTTTAAAATCAACCTGACCATCGCCTAAAGAACGGAAACGCCCTGGCCTTTGGACCCAATTCTGATAACCGCCATAGACACCACTGCGACCGTTTGGCCGGAACTCAGCATCTTTGACATGAAACATTTTGATCCTGCTGTGGTAGCGGTCAATAAAATCTAAATAATCCAGCTGTTGCAGCACAAAGTGACTTGGGTCAAACAGGATATTGGCGCGCGGATGGTGATTGGTAGCCTCTAAAAACAGCTCAAAGGTAGCGCCGTCATGTAAATCTTCGCCCGGATGGATTTCGTAACACAAATCCACACCCGCTTCGTCAAAGGCATCAAGAATGGGCAACCAGCGTTTAGCCAATTCAGCAAAGCCCTGCTCCACTAAACCTGCCGGGCGTTGTGGCCACGGATAGACTAAATGCCACAGCAAAGCGCCGGAAAAAGTCACATGAGCTGTTAAGCCTAAATTCTGACTGGCTTTAGCGGCCAGTTTTAACTGCTTAATCGCCCATTCGGTGCGCTCTGCTGGTTTACCCCGTAAAGCCTGTGGAGCGAAGTTATCAAACAGCTCATCATAAGCCGGATGCACAGCGACAAGCTGGCCTTGCAAGTGAGTCGACAGCTCGGTGATTTCAACACCTGCAGCACGGCACTTCGCCTGTATGTCATCACAATAATCCTGACTGGTTGCTGCCAATTCCAGATCAAAAAAAGCCGGATTGTTGGTGGGCACCTGAATGCCTTTGTAACCTAAATCAGCAGCCCATTTGGCCATACTGACCACGTGGTTAAAAGGTGCTTCATCACCCATAAACTGAGCCAGAAATATGGCTGGCCCTTTGATTTTACTCATCTGTGATCCTTGAGCCAGCGTGCTGGCTAATCAAAAAATTCAATGCCGCAGCTTTATTCAGCAGCAGGCACAGCCAGCCATTTTTCATTGCTGTGCTGACTGCTGCTGACAGTTTCAATAAATGCCATACCCCGCATCCCGGCTTTAATGCCTGGTACACCAGTGGGAGTACCTTTTTCGCCTTTGCGGATCGCCGCAGCAAAATCGCGGTATAAATTCCCCATAGCTTCCAGATAACCTTCCGGGTGGCCTGCAGGCAAACGACAACGACGGGAGGCTTCAGCGCCTAAACCAGCCTGACCAGCACCGGCCCGTAAGACTTGCACCGGAGCGCCGTGAGGTTTCACTAATAGCGTGTTCGGTTCCATCTGATGCCATTCCAGACCCGCCTTATCGCCATAAATACGGATTTTCAGCGCGTTTTCTTCACCGGCACAAATCTGGCTTGCCATCAGCACACCGCTGGCGCCGCCGTTGGTGCGGAATAAAGCTGCACCATCATCATCAAGACGACGGCCTGCGACATGGCTTTTCAGTTCGGCACAAAGTTCGGTGATCTGCTGGCCGCTGATAAATTCCGCCATACCAAAAGCATGAGTACCAATATCAGCCATACAACCACTGGCACCGGCCTGAGCCGGATCAGTGCGCCAGCTGGCTTGTTTGTTTTGACTGCTTTCTAAATCTTCAGTCAGCCAGCCTTGTGGGTATTCAACAAAGATTTTACGAATAGTACCCAAAGTACCGTTTTGCACCAGCTCCTTGGCTTGCCATACCATTGGATAACCAAGATAAGTGTGAGCCAGGCCATAGAGGCTATTACTGGCTTTCAGATCCACAGCCAATTGCTGAGTTTCAGCGAGCGTGACACCAGCAGGTTTTTCACAAAACACATGAAAACCTGCAGCGATGGCAGCGCGGCTGATAGGCACATGCAACTGATTAGGTGTGACTATGACTAACAGCTGCATGCGTTTGTCTTCTGGTAACGCCGCTTCTTTTTGCAGTAATTCCTGCCAACTGCTGTACAGACGGGTTGGCTCAAGACACAAGTCTTGCCCTGTGCGCTGGTTGTTACCAGTATCGCGGCTAAAAGCGCCACAAACTAATTCAATCTGACCATCTAAAGCTGCCGCATGACGATGTACAGCGCCGATAAAAGCACCTTCGCCGCCACCTATCATACCCATACGAATTTTTTGTTTAGCTGGGACTTGCATGGTTTTTTCCCTGTGGTTTACAGACACAAACGCAACATGACTGTAGATCAAATTTTGAAACTGTAAAAAATGTAACGGATTACATTTTGTGTCGTCAATAGAAAATCCGTTGTTTGTCGCAAATCACGCACTTTAAATGCACAAAGATGAAAAAAAGCCGCACCAAATAAGAGCATTTGCACTAATTAAGCCTAAGACTTTCGAAACAACTCGCTTCCCATTTATAAAAAAGTGCTTTATAAATGATATCGGTTACATCTATAGCGTTTAGCGGGCTTATACCGGACTAAACAGATGCATAGCATTGAATATCCAGATAAAATCCGGAGCAAACTCTCAAAGTGAAACAAGCCCATGTCCACTATTCGTGATGTAGCACAACTGGCTGGAGTCTCAGTAGCCACAGTCTCGCGTGCTTTGCAGCAACCTGATTTGGTGTCACTGAAGACCCGAACTAAAGTACTGACTGCCGTCAAACAGCTTGGCTACAAGCCAAACCTAATGGCGGTCAAATTTCGCTCAGGTAAAACCCGAAATCTGGTGGTACTGGTGCCTACTGTCGCCAACGTATTTTTTGCGCGGGTGATCAGTGGTATGCAACAAGCGGCGCATGATAAAGGCTATTCATTGCTACTGTGCAACACATTAGCCGATGAGGAAATGGAACAAAGTTATGCCCGTATGGTGCATACCTCTCAAGCCGATGGCTTGATCCAGTTGCGCGCTCACAATCCTTTTGCTCAGCTGGATATGAAATCAGACTCTATGCTGCCGATGGTCAATGCCTGTGAGGTGTTAGACCGGATCGCCTGCCCTACTGTGCTTTTAGATAACAGAGCAGCGGCCTGCGCTATGACAGAACATTTACTGGAACTGGGTCATAGACGTATAGCGATGATCAAGGGCCCTGCACGCAGCCCGTTAACCCGGGACAGGGTGGCGGGCTACAGAGATGCGTTAAATGCAGCAGGTGTGGCTTTTGATGAAAGTTTATTGTTGCCGGGTGATTTTACCTTGCAGTCTGGCCACAAGGCCGCCACCGAATTATTGGCGTTGCCCAATCCACCTACCGCCATCTTTTGCGAAAATGACGAAATGGCCATAGGTGCTATTCAGGGGATTAAACAAGCAGGTCGGTCTGTACCAGCAGATATTTCTGTGGCTGGTTTTGATGATATTTCTTTTGCCGCTTTTGCTGATCCGCCGCTGACCACTATAGCTCAGCCTGCAGAAGAATTTGGCAGCACAGCTGTCAGCTTACTCATAGATTTAATCGAAGGTCGTCTGGGTAAAGCACCTAAAGTCATTTTACCTTTTGACCTTATTCAACGTGCCAGCACAGGTCCTGCTCCGGCAGGGTTAGGCTGACTTCATCACCGAGCCATAGCAGGAGCAAACCATGCCATACGATCATTCGACCAAGAAACAAAAGCCGGAGTTGCTGGATCAACAACGTCGACAATTTCTAAAACTCAGTGTTCTGGGTTTAGGTGTCGCAGGTTTAGGTATGGCATCTCTGCCAGTATCTGCTGATATCAAAACCGCAGTCACTACAGCCAAAGTGGTTCCAGGTTTACAGCTCTATACCCTACGTGACCTGATGGCACAAAGTGTGGCCGACACCCTAAAACTGGTGGCTGGTGTAGGTTATACCCAGCTTGAATTTGCCGGTTACTTCGATCAAAGTCCGACCGCGTTAAAACGCATTATGGATAGCGAAGGTTTAACTGCTCCATCTGCGCATGTGCCTTTAGAGGTGATGCAAAAAGAGTTAGATAAAGTCATAGAGCAGGCCTTAGTGGTGGGCCACAAATACCTGGTGTTACCCTATCTGATGGACACAGACCGTAAAACTATTGATCAATACAAAGCCCTGGCAGAGTTTTTAAATAAAGCCGGCGAAAAAATTCGCTCTGCAGGCATGCAATTGGCGTATCACAACCACGACTTTGAGTTTGTGAAGCTATCAGGCCAGGTGCCTTACGATGTGCTGTTGAATGAAACTGACGCCAAACTGGTACAAATGGAGCTGGACTTGTACTGGGTGGTCAAAGCAGGCTTGAGCCCGCTGGAATTATTCGCGCGCCAACCAGGTCGTTTCCCACTGTGGCACGTGAAAGACATGGACAAAGCGGGTGGTTTTGCTGATGTTGGCAAAGGGGTGATAGATTTCAAACCTATATTCGCCAAAGCAGAGGCCGCAGGTTTACATCATGCTTTTGTTGAACGCGATCAGACCGACAACAGAGTTGAAACCATACGTCAGGGTTTTAGTGCATTAAGTCGTTTATTAAGCTAATGATTTCTCTATCATTCATTTAAAAATAAGCCGGACTTTTTAGCCCGGCTTATTTTTTTCAGTGATTAAAATTTACACAGCGATAGCATCATTTGGATTGATTATTTTCTGGACAGACTTGACAGCGGTTAAATTCAGAAGTAAAACGATTAAGAGATGAATTAAAAAACTTCATCCAATGATTCAATAAAGCGACTCTATGGCAAAAAGCTGGCAGTTGCTTTTTTATATAAAAATAACTTAATCGATTAAGTAACTACCCGACAGGGGGCAAATACAATGTTCAAGCAACAGAAAGTTTCAATCGCAGTACGGCAGGTTTTATTCGCATCCACACTGATCGCAACTGGTCCTGTCTGGGCGCAAAGCACAGCAGCTACAGAAGCTGCAAGTACAGAAAAAGCTGAAACTGAAGCCTTTGAAACTATAGTGGTTACAGGCAGTGTGCCGGGCCGTACCCAGATTGAATCTGCTATTGCGGTTACCAGCGTAGATGCAGAGATGATCAAAGATTTCCAGCCTAGCTCCGAAGCTGAAGTGTTTCGTATGATACCTGGCATTCAGGTGGCAGGTACTGCAGGTCCTGGCGGCAACTCCAATATTGCAGTAAGGGGCTTACCTGTGGCAACTGGCGGCTCGCCTTTTGTACAAATTCAGGAAGACGGTTTACCTACGGTATTATTTGGTGATCTGCAGTTTGGTAACAACGACTACTGGACCCGTTTTGATTCAAGCGTGGACAGAGTAGAAGGTGTTCGCGGTGGTACAGCAGGAACTTTCTCTTCTCAATCCCCTGGCGCTATTATCAACTACATCAGCAACTACGGTGAAGTTGAAGGTGGTTTACTTCGTCTGAACACTGGTGTTGGTCATGACGAGAAAAAAGTTGATTTCCGTTATGGCGGTTCGGCCAGCGACAGTGTGAATTTCCATGTCGGTGGTTATGTCAAACAAGGTAAAGGCCCGTTAGATGCTGCGTTTAATGTCAGCGAAAGCGCGCAGGTAAAAGCCAACGTCACCAAATTCCTTGCAGACGATGTCAGTTATTTCCGCGTACTGGTCAAAGTAGCGGATACTCAGGAACCGAACTATACAGGTGCGCCAGCTCTTGCTAACTACGACGGTAACAGTTTCAGCGATTTACGTCCTTACCCTGGTTTTGATGGCCGTAATCAGTCCAACTACTCTATCCATAATCAGGAGTTTCTGATCGTCAACCGCGAAGGTGTAACAGAGCGGGTTGAGATGTCAGGCATTACCACTGAAGCATTTTCTTTAGGTAACGAGCTGCATTACGAATTCAAGAACGACATAGTTCTGGACAATAAAATGCGCTGGACTGATATGAGCGGCGGCTTTACTTCGCCCTTCTTCAATGCAGCCACCACAGCCAGTGTATTGGGTTCAACAGTCAATGGTGCTGTAGTAAACAGTATTCGTTATGCCAATGGCCCTCAGGCCGGTGAGTTATACGATTCTGCCTATCTGAATAACAACACCAACGTGAATACTAATATTCGTGACGTTGGCAGCTTTGTAAACGACTTAGCTGTATCGAAAGAATTTGCTATAGACGACAACACTTTTACCGCTCGCGCTGGTTATTTTTACATGAACCAGAATGTGGCAGCGGACTGGCATACCAACAGAACCTATTCTGAACTCAGCGGCGATAACCCGGCTATGTTGGATTTATTTGATGACGCAGGCAACCAGTTAACTGCAAACGGTATTGCAGGTTTTAATGACAACTGGGGTGCAGGTAACGCCCGTGATTATGATTTAGCCTACACAGATACAGCCCCTTACCTGGCGCTGGATTTTGATACGGATCTGTTTACGCTGGACGCCAGTGTACGTCGTGATACGGTCGACGCGTCAGGCTGGACTGCAGCTGGTGGTGAAGTCTTTAACACTGTAGTGGATGGCGTAGCTATTCCAACGCTGATCCCCAATGGTGCGCGCGAAAACCTGAACTACTCTGTCAGCTACACCTCCTGGACTGTTGGTGGTTTGTATAAACTCAACGAAGACACCAGCCTCTTTACCCGGGCATCCAAAGGCGGCCGTTTTAACGGTGATCGTCAAACCGTCAGCGGTAAAATCAATGCCGATGGTTCGTTAAACCAGCAAGGCTTAACTTCAGCGGTCGACTTTGTTAATCAGTACGAGCTGGGTGTGAAACGCCGTGGTGAAGTGCTGGATGGTTTTTATACTTTTGAGCTGACCTTACTCAAAGGTGACTTCAAACAAAGCACCTATGAGTTATCTGCAACCCGTTGTGGTGGCGTGGCTGGTGGCTGTGTGATTGACGCTGAATACAAATCTCAGGGTGCTGAAATTCTCGGTACAGTGCGGATAGGCGACTTCTCGCTGGTGGGTAACGCTACCTATTCAGATGCAGAAAAACTATCAGCTGGAGCCACCAACTGGACCCGCGCTGATGGTATTCCGGATTTAATTTACACCCTGTCGTCCAACTATCATATTAATGATCAATGGGTCACAGGCTTAAATATTACCGGCCAAACTTCAGCTATTGACGGTGCTGGCAATGAGTATCCGGACAACTACACCTTAGGTGGTAGTCTGAGATACAGCCCAACTGATAATCTGGAATTTGGTTTTCAGGTGTATAACCTGACGGATGAATTTGATATCCGTGGCAGCGGCGGTTTAGCAGACGCCACAGTCACACCGACCGTAATTTCAGGAAATCCTGTGATTGGCCGCACAGCAACAGCTTCAGTGACAGTGACATTCTAAACTGTCATTCAGGCATAGCGAAAAAACAGGCTGGTAAAGTGCACTCTGCTTTACCAGCTTTTTCCGTTTAATGCGTATTGGTGTAATTGCTTCAAGGACACTGCATGACCAGAGTTCAGCTGGCACAACAGCATTTGCAACAAGGCCGGGCCGATTTGGCGATCCCGCTGCTGCGTCAACAGCTTGAACAGGCACCGCAGGATGCCATGGCCTGGAAGCTAGCAGGTTTTGCCTGGCATGAAGAACAATATGAAACGGAAGCTGTGCATGCATTTAGTCAGGCTTTTGCACTGCAAGACTCCGATGCTTCAACCCTGATGGCACTGGCGCAAAGCCGCTTTTTGGCAGGTTATTCTGCTGTCGATCAGTTTTATCAACTCACCACTTTGACTCCTGACGATTTGAATGCCTACCGTGGTTTAGCTTTGGCTTTAGCCGCTGACGGTGAATACAGCCTGGCTGAGCAGCTGTTAGTGCAGAATCTGGCAGCTCATCCGCTCTGGCTGGACGGCCACAAGTTATTAAGCAGCATGCGTTTTACCTCAGGGGATAGCAGCCACTTTTCCGATAACTATCAACAGGCATGCGCACAACAACCGACAAATCTCAAGCTGTGGCTGGACTGGTTTCGCTGCCACGCTCAGTTAAAACAATGGTCACACTGTGAGCGAATTTTAGCATTAGCCGAACAGCACTGTGGTGGGCACTTGCAACTGACCTTAGCCCGGCTTTTTGTGGCTGCAGAATCAGGCGACCATGCAAAAGCGGCCTTGTTATTTACAGAGACAACCAGGGTACAAGATCCGGTGCGGGCTATGGCACTCACCCGGTTTCAGCTGCGCCATGGCGATGTAAAAGCGGCGGAACAAAGTGCCCTGCCTTGGCTTCAGACTACATCAGCCACAGTGTTTTGGCCTTATCTTTGTTTAATTTGGCGTCTGTTGGGGGATCGCAGAGCCAAGTGGCTGGACACAGAATCTATGCAGGTAAAAGCCTTTGATTTGCAGTTAAGTAGCAACGAATTAAATCTGTTATGCGCTGTGATACGCTCTTTACATACAGCCAAAGCACCTTTTGCCGGGCAATCGGTGCGGGGAGGCACCCAAACCGATCAACATATTCTGCTGCGTCATGAAAAGCCGCTGCAGCAGTTAAAACACAAATTAAAAACTGCAGTAAAAAGTTATGTCGAGCAACTACCAGCTGCAGTCGCTGCGCACCCCTTATTAGGGCGAACACGGGACCGGGCTTTGCAAGGCCGCTGTCGTTTTAGCGGTAGTTGGTCTACTTTACTGAAAACTCGGGGTTTTAATGTCAGCCATACCCACCCATCTGGTTGGCTCAGCGCAGCTTTGCACCTTCAGATCCCAGCGGCAGAACAATTGGGGCAAGCACCAGCCGGCTGGCTGCAATTTGGCGCGCCACCGGCTGAGCTTCAGTTGCCATTAGATCCTCAACTTCAGCATCAACCCCAGGCTGGTACCCTGGTGTTATTTCCATCCACTTTATGGCACAACACTGTGCCTTTTGAGTCGGGTGAACGTTTAACTCTGGCCTTTGATATTGAACCTCAGCCTTTTATTAGCGGAGAGCCTGGATGAGCTATGCAGCAAACAATAGCATCAAAAAGATAGTGATAGTGGGTGGTGGCACAGCAGGCTGGATGACAGCTGCAGCCTTAAGCAACGCCTTACAACAAGGCTGTCATATTACACTGATTGAATCTGAGCAAATTGGCACAGTTGGAGTGGGCGAAGCCACTATACCGCCGATCCGCTTGTTTAACCAAAGCCTTGGCATCAACGAAAACGACTTTATCCGTGCCACTCAGGGCTCTTTTAAACTGGGTATTCAGTTCATCAACTGGGGGCGGCAAAACCACAGTTATTTTCACCCCTTTGGCAGCTATGGCCGTCAGTTTGACCTGGTGAGCTTGCACCATCACTGGCTAGCTGCAAAAGCGCAAGGCAAAGCCGACTCCTTAGATAGCTACTGCATGGCCTGGGTAGTGGCACAGCAAGGCCGTTTTGCGCCACCAGTCACAGATCCGCGCCATGTATTATCGACTCATGATTATGCCTACCATTTTGACGCTGGCCTTTATGCCAGCTATCTGCGCCAGTACTCCGAAGCCAAAGGCGTGCTGCGTATCGAAGGGAAAATCAGCGCGATAAAACAAAACTCTATTTCAGGTTTTATTGAAGCAGTGCAGCTGGATAATGGTCAATTGGTGGATGGCGAGCTTTTTATCGACTGCTCCGGCTTTCGCGGTTTGTTGATTGAAGACACACTAAAAACCGGCTATCAGGACTGGTCACACTGGCTGCCCTGCAACAGAGCCTGGGCTGTGCCCAGTGAACGCGGTGAGTTTACCCCATACACCAAATCCACAGCTCATCAGGCAGGCTGGCAATGGCGCATCCCCCTGCAACATCGCACCGGCAATGGCCATGTCTTTAGTAACCACTTTATCAGCGAGCAACACGCGCAGGATGTTCTGCTGCAAAACCTCGGAGCCAAAGCTTTGGCAGAACCCCGTATGTTGCAGTTTGTGACAGGGCGACGAAACTTATTCTGGAACAAAAACGTGGTGGCTATAGGCCTTGCCAGTGGCTTTTTAGAACCGCTGGAATCTACCAGTATTCATTTAATTCAGGCCGGTATAGCCAAGCTGTTAGCGCTGTTTCCGGATAGAGATTTTGACCCGCTGCTGACAGAGGAATACAACAGAGTCGCCATTCGCGAAATAGAAAATATCCGTGACTTTATTATTTTGCACTACAAACTGACAGAACGGGATGACAGCGAAATGTGGCGTTACTGCGCCGCCATGCCAGTACCAGATCCACTGACTTACCGGATAGAACAATTTAAACGTCAGGGCCGCTTAATACCGGGCGAAATGGATTTATTTGGCAACACCAGTTGGCTAGCCGTGCATATAGGCCAGTTGAATACGCCACAAAAAACCGACGCTGTGCTGGCCTATCGCAGCATTGAAGGCGCAGAGCGCTTGGCTAAACTCAGTCAGGCACTGCAGGCTGCAGCTTTATCTTTGCCTACTCATCAACAGTATATAGACCAGCACTGTAAAGCTGCTTTGCTTTAAACTAAAAACAACAAAGGCAGCCAAGGCTGCCTTTGTTTTGAAACCAGCTAAAACTTAATCATGCCCAAGTGCAAGCCGTCTGGCCGCAGGTTGGACAAAATGATTCCACCACAGCCCCAGCATCAGCAGCAAAGCAAAACCTGTTGCCAGATAAAAACCATAACGCACATCTCCCATCGCATCACCAACCAGGCCCATCAGTAAAGGCCCTAAAGCCGCTGCTAAGGCGGTAAAAGCTAAAATTAGACCAGCCGCTGCGCCATGCTGCTGACGTGGAAAACAGCTGATGCCTTTGGAATTTAACGTGGGGTACATCATCGACATAAAAAGGCCTGACAGCGGCATCAGCCATAAAGCTGCCGCGACACCAAAATACATGCTCAGCGCAAAACAGATAAAAATAGCGCTGCCAAACCAGGCCAATAACGCAGTCCAATTAAAACGCAGCAGTAACCACTCGGCTAAAAAGCGGCCTGCGGTGCGCAGAATAAAAAACACTGTAATAGCGTGGGCGGCCAGTACAGTGAAGTTGCCATCGTAACTTTGCAGTAAGGTAGGCAACCAAACAAAAATCGCGACTTCGGTGGCCACATAACAGGCGATGGCCAGCGAAAACCCCAGTGCATGCTTATCTTTTACCAGCGCCAAACTTTGCCAGACCGATGTGTGTTGTTGTGGCTGATAAGCCGGGTAATCCAGTCGGGATGCCATAATCAACAGCACAGCACAAATCAGCCCGGCTAATAAATACAACTGAGTCCAGTTGATCGACGCAGCAATTAATAAACCTACTAAAGCCGGGCCAAAAATAGCGCCCAGACCAAAAAAACCTTCAACTCTGTTCATCAGTCTGGTATGGCTGTCAGCATCAGGGCTGACATCGCCCACTAAAGCCAAAGCGCCGGTTTTGAATAAACCAATGCTTAAACCACTGACACCCAACAGCAGCAGATAAAAGATAAAACTTTCACCAAAAATAAAAGCCACACAAGCTATGGCGTACAGCGCTAAACCCGCCAGTATCACCTTTTTACGGCCAAACTTATCGGCATAACGGCCCAAAAACAAACCGGATAAACCAATAAACAACATTGGCACGTAGTGAAAAGCGGCAGCTTCGGTCAGGCTGAGCTGAAACTGCGCTACAACTTGCGGAATAATCACGCCCACAGCGTCTGTGGTCATAGCAAAGACAAAAAACATCAGGCAAGTCATCCACTTCACCTGAGTAAAAGCACTGGACGACAGTGGCGCTGCAGATGAGGCAGGTGCACTGCTATTTAAAGAGTGAATTTGTTGCATGGTTCTACCCTGTCAAGGTGCGCTTTTTGGCTGCGCTGGTTTTATCAGGAGCGGTATCTTCACTTACCTTAGCGGTTTGTGCAGCAAACTCCATAAAATCCGGCGCGTTCACCCTCCCCAGGGCACTAACAACGCATCCGGTTGGTCAGATTATTTGCATCTGATTATGCTTTAAAGCTACAACTTAATCGTTTAAGTGGCAACAAAAAACTTCATCTATAGAGTAAATTTATTTCAGCTGGGTTTTGCTTGGAGTTGGTTTGGTTATAAGGAGTTTTGTTGAGGCTGAGTGGTAGGGCTTTTGAGTGAAGCGCTGGTAAGAGCGAATAGCAGACATTAACGCCGCGCTCTACGGCAATTTTTGAGCGCAGCGGAAAAATTGTCCGTTAGCTGCGCCTTGTTATGGCATTAATTTTCATACTTATAACTATTCTTAGTTTTGAAGCCCCTGCTACAATACCATTGGTTTTTTGCAAGCGCTTGATACATTGCAGTTTTCCATGAGTTATTATGTAACTTCATTTGTATCCTAGCCTGCTCGGCAAGTTCCATTTTAATGTCATTGGAGCCTAAGCCAGCAAGTTTGATACTAAGCTCAGAAAGTTCTGATGCCGCTTCTACTGAGAATCTTCTTGCTAGCTTAAAACTTTTAAAATGTGACTCAACTCTATTCTTGTCGACAGTATTCCAATGTGATGGGGTCTTTACAAAAAACTTAATTGCTACCTCTTTTCCTTCGATGACTTCTGCAAATAGCCACTGCTCCCTCTTAATAAGGTGATGATCAAAATAGGGGTGAATTACCTGTTCATCCTTGCTTTTAGCTACATCTTCATTTTTTCCTCGATTACAATCAGAACAAGATGGAACCAGATTAATAGGGATTATGGCGAAAGAAGGAAATTTCTTTTTTGGTATAAAATGATCAAGCGTCAATGCCTGACCAAAAGTACAGAATGGGCACTTACCCATAGGTGCATAATCAAGCAGTTTGTCATAGTAAACTCTACCTGCCTTGGAGTTGACCAGCTGATTTTCATATAAGTTAACGAGCTCGTTTTTAGTCACTCGCTCCTTGCACGCCGAATTACTATCATGCTCATCGTTCAACAGATAGAGAAGCTCATAGAAGCCATGAAGGCGGTATACTTTATAAGCTCCCCTAATATAATCTTTCACTCCTAAGATCCTTTCGCGATCTACTATTTTCTGAATACTCCCTGCGCAAGCAGTGAATACTTCATCAATTTCTAAAGCTGGCATCTCAATTGCTCGCATTTAAATACTTAACCTTCCCTATTAGCAATAAAAGCTCTTAGCAAAGAGCGCCCTTCCAAGCCTAAGCTGTCGCCATACTCATGGACGATATCTTCATAGGATTTACCCTCATTGACAGCAGAAAACAATAACTCGTGAAAGCCAGACTTAGAAACTTCCAATCCAAATACTTCACGAGTCAACACACCAACATTTTCAGCAAATGTTTCTGACTCTGGCCGATCAACACTGGCAACTCTTCCGGTACGGCGCAGAATCGAAACGCAAGACTTACAAACTTCTTGCAGAACAACGGGCGAGTGCGTCGCTACGATGGCCACACTATTTCTCTTGATCAACAAGTCAGATACCGCTCGCGTATAAGCCGACAATAAGGGGGGGTGTAGGTGACTCTCAGGCTCATCAATAAGAACTAGTGTTTTTACCCCTAAAGACTCAACAAGCTGAGTGAGTGACAACAACACAATCGCATGACCAGAGCTCAGCTTTTCAAAGCGTTCATATGCGGTGTCTACAAGCTCTTCTCTATTTTCCGTAAGATCCCGCTCCGCAATATCAGCAAGTTCAGAAAGATTCATTGCTAAAAAATTACTGTCTGATTCAAGCTTTTGTACTGCGCTTAACCATCGCTCTCGCATACCTTGATAGCTAAGAGTAGCTTTAATGCTTTCTACCAGTTCTGTACGTAATTTATCGGGGCTTTTTAACGCTTCGCTGGCTTCGGGTGTATCTTGATTGTTTTTTAATCCAATGTAGCGGTAACAAATACCTCTATTGGGATCAAGCTGGTCTGGAGGCGGGGTGAATGGATCAAACGCACTGAATGATATAGATACAACACCGGAAAAATAATCGTCTTTTAGCTTAGTCTGCCCAAACATTCCGTTTGTTACAAAAAAGCCTACATCCTCATTCCCACCTCGATCCGACAGTAAAGCATTGACCATGTTATTTAACAGAGTGGTTTTCCCCACACCATTACGGCCAATCAGCACATGCAAATTACTCGAGGGCTTAGAGTCGGGAGTAACAACAAAGCCAAGTTTAAAGTGCGCATAGCCATCAAACGAAGGACTTTCATATAAGAAGCTGTATTCCGTTAGCGCAGCCCCGCCATTCAGAACACGCAAAAATTGATTGCTTATTGATGAACGATTCACATAACGCAACAATGACGTTTTGAAGGCATCTTCATTTTCTACACATTCAAGTAATTTCGTATTAAGAGAGACATCACCCAAGCATACGAGTATCTCGTTAACTGTTTCCCGCGGCAGATTCTCGACGAGATTTTGATAATAATCAGCATCCTGGCCTAGAGAAAAGAATTTAAGATTCAGGCCTTCAAGATTTTCAAAACGCTCTGGAATTCTTTCTTCGGCAAAACCACCCTCCTGACCAACATAAGCAATTTTTACGTTGCCGATACTATGCTTAACTCCCTGAGAATCAAATACCGTTAAATAAAACAAAGTCTTAAAATTATAATCATCCCAGTTATCAAATTCTAGGCACGCTAGATTTCTAGCCCCAGATGGAAGATTTCCTCGCCTCGCAATCTTTTGAAAGCTAATCATCAAAATTCCCTATTCTTATATTAGTGAAACAATTCTTAGCCATAACATATTAATCAAAAGCAAAACGCACGCTTTAAACCCTGCGCTGGCCCATTGATCTTCTGTTCGTCAACGCTAACGAAAAACAAACCTCTAATCAATCTTTTAACTGCCTTCCCTTTCTTTGAAAATTGCGAAAGCGTGTGCGGTACAGATTTTCCTGCTTGAAACACCACCTTTACATTCTGCATTCAGCTTCTCGTTGAACACTATTGATAAATAGTCTGCTTTTGGCACAAACTGAACTTTGCCAAAGCGAGGATGGGCGTAGTGCTAAGCAGACCGTGTTTCGCAGGGATAGCGAAACGCGAGACTACATGGACGTATTTACGGCGTGTCTGCGTGGACTATGCACATTCCGCTGCAACCTGACTCACTAAGTCAAAGTGGAAAGGTCGATATGCCACCAGAGCCCCTAAGGTACCTGAATTTTATAACCCTTCATATGCTTCAAATACGCCACTAAGTGGTCGATATCCTCAGCGCTAAACTGCGGAAAAGTGGGCATTTTACTTTTGTATCTGTAGCCGGAGGCATTCGGGATAAAGGCTTTTAAATGAGCTTCTGTCCAGTATTCGGTGACGTTTTTTGGTGCGTTCAGCTCAGGGCCTAGTTCGCCGCCTTGCAGGTTAATCGAATGACAACTGATGCAGCTTTGTTTAAACAGCAAAAAGCCCTGATAAGCAGCTGAGTTTTGTGGTGCATTGGTTGGATAAAGTTTGGGGTAACGTTGCTGGAAACTGACCAGCTCCAGCTTCACTAATTGATAAGGCCAGGGTCTGGTTTTTTCAACAGTTTTGCCTTGTTTCCACACCAGATAAAATGGTGCGGGCGATAACATGGTTTTGCCCTGCTCCACTGACTCAAAGTCAAAATCCTTTTTACCGCTTTCGGCAAACACCAGTACTGCCTGATCATCCAGTAAATACTCAAGCGGCATACTGGGGGCGTAGCCATCAGAGGCGGTCAGCACCACTTCATCGGCGGCCTGACCGGGTTTATAACCCGCAGCTTTTAACAGCTGCAGTAAAGACACGCCTTCAAAGCTTTTTTCACTGTTATAGACAGGGTCAAATAGCTTGATCTGCTGTACCGGTACTTTTTGTTTGATTTGCGCCAGCGTCCATTGCTGCTGTTGCTCTGGCAACTGGATTTGAAGCTGCTGCGCCGTTAAAGCAAAGGAGCAGAAAGATAAAAAACCAAGCAGTATCAATACACTAGTTTTAAGCATAATTGCACCTTTGCCTTAAAGTTACCCTAGATAGATTAGCCTAGATATCTTTTAAGCCAGTTGACCATATCCTGCTGCGCTTTGGCCCGCACAGGGTTAAAACCATGGTCAGCGCCCGGATAAATCAGCAGTTGATGCGGGTGCTTTAATTCCTTCAGTTTTAAGGCTAATTGTTCTGCATTTCGGACCGACACCTGCTTATCCTGATCACCGTGTTGGATCAAAATTGGCAAGTCTGCCGGTAACTGTTCAGGCCATAACAACACTGAGCGTTCAGCCAAAGCTGCAACTTTATTGCTGCTGTAGTTTGGGATCCGTGCTTCAAACACTTTTTCCATCGCCGGACGAATTTCCAGCTCTTTAGCTAAATCGGTAGCACCAGCGCCTACAACTATGGTTTTCAGTTCAGGCATAGATTTGGCCAGCATATAGGTCATCATGCCGCCTCGGCTGTGGCCCCACATCGCCAGACGACTGGCATCCGCCTGTTTCATGCCCTGAGCTATAGGCACTAAAGCTTTTACATCTTCTAATTCAGCACCACCAAATTCATCAAACCCGGCATTGCTCACTGCGGCTTTCTCCCAGTTATGCTGGCCTCTATAGTTGCTGGCTATCACAACAAAACCTTGTTCAGCTATGGGCATCAGTTCGTGCATGACAAAACCAAAAACCAACTGGCCATAATCGCCATTGCCGCCTCTGTTATAAATCACCACAGGAGCTTTACCGCTGATCTGCTTAGGTTTAATCATAAAACCAATAACGGGCACATCCCCTACCTTGTAAACAAATTCCTGACAATCCAGCTTCTGTATGAAACCTTCATAATCAGCCTGAGGCAGTTGAGCCCGTAGTTTGGCTTCGGAAAAGTTTGGCCGGTTTTTTGCCATTTTGAGCCGAAAAGCAATATAGCTGTCGTAACTTTGAAAAGGCCCGCTGAAACAGCTTCGGCTTTTTTGCAGACTGGACGCAGTACTAAAGAGTTCAGTTTGAACCGGAGCCGCTGTATTGGTAACTACCGTAGCAGTTTGAGCCAAAGCAGCATTGCTCAGACCCAGAGCCAACAGCAAAGGCAGAAAAATAGAGGGTTTCATCACAACATCCTTGTAGAAGTTAATAGTTAATTCAGATCGATCACAGCCACTAGCGCTTCATGATCAGAAGGATACAAGCCGTTGTATCTTCTGTTATCTACCTGATAACTGCTGACCTGCAGGTTTTTACTTACAAAAATAAAGTCAATGGTTTGGCTTGGACTAGTGGGGTCGCGGCCAAAGCCGTTAAAAGTACCAGCGTTTTGCGAAAGCTTCTGTGCCGCCACTAAGGCGCTGTCGTTTAAGCTTTTACTTAAAGCCTTGTAGGGCTCGCTGCTGGGCTCAACATTAAAATCGCCGGTCAGCAGCACTTTGCTCTGTTTGGGTAATAGTTCCACCTCTTTAGCCAATAACACAGCACTTTGCAGCTGAGCCTGCTTTCCCATATGGTCAAAATGGGTATTAAAAAAGTAAAAGCTTTGGCCGGATTTCAGCGCTTTAAACTGGGTTTTGGTAAAAGTGCGGTTCAGGTTTGCATCCCAGCCTTTGGATATTTTTTCCGGAGTTTCTGACAGCCATAAGGTTTTGGCGGACAGCAGCTGCAGCTTGTCTTTGCGATACAAAACGGCAGTGCTTTCGCCTTTGGTTTTACCATCGTCACGGCCTTCACCAAACCATAAATACTGCGGCAACATGGCGATTAAATCATGCACCTGAAACAGTTCTGCTTCCTGTAAACCAATTAAGTCTGGCTGCTGAGTCTGAATTAAATGCGCCAGCAGAAACTTACGCTCTGGCCAATACTGCGGCGTACCTTCAGCTTCACAGAAGCCACACCTAATGTTATAGCTCATGAGTTTGAGTGATTCGGCAAACGCCAGTTGCGGCAACAGTAACAACGACAAAATAATCAGTAAAAACTTCATAAACTTAGCCTGTTCGATTGAAAAGAAGCGACGAGGTTAACTTAACAACTTTGCCGGATTATTAATTCGGAAGGCATCACCAAATCAGTGCCTAAATCGCCCGATAATAAAATACGGGCTGCAGTGCGGCCTTTTTCATCACTATGTTGGGCAATAGTCGTCAGGCTGGGGTAAAAACGTTCGGCTTCTTCAATACCGTCGAAGCCAACTACGACTAAATCGTCTGGTATGTTGATCCCTAGTTCACGCGCTACCGCCATGGCAGCCAGTGCAATACGGTCACTCATACACAGCAGCACGCTGGGTCTTGGGTATTGAGTCAGAGCTTCCCGGGCTGCCACTAAAGCAAAATGATGGGTATTCAGCGGAATGTGCCAGACCGCATCGGCTGGCAGCTCGCGGCCTTGCTCCTGCGCCGCGGCTAAATAACCATCTAAACGGCGACGGGAAATAGCTTGTTCTGTGCTGTACAGCTCATGCGGCTGAATACGGCAAACCCTATCCGATTCAATTAAACGCAAGCCCAGCACTGCCACTTTGCCCGGCATTTTTTTAAAGGCATGTTCAGCAATACGCTGGGCTGCGGCGTAGTTATCGACGTTGACCGACATCACAGTATCCAGATTACAATCCACTGTGATCAACGGCTTACCGCTTTTAATAATACGTTGTAACTGCTCAGGGTTGCTGGGCGCACCATACAGGATAAAGGCATCCGGAACAGCTTCAGCACTGCTGCTGCTGGTGTTATGGCGGCCAGATAACAACAACATATCCATGCCGTGTTCCTGCAGCACTTCGGCGACACCTTTAATAAACTGGTTGGCAACAGGGTCGCTGACTGAATACTCTAAAGTGTCCGACAATAACACCGCCACTATGCCGGAGCGGCCAGTACGCAAACTACGAGCAGCTGCGTTTGGGCCGTCATAACCCAACTCAGCGCATTGCAACAAAATACGTTGGCGTAATTCTGGGGAAAGTTGATCGGGTCTGTTGTAGGCATTGGAGACGGTAGCAACTGAAACCCCTAAGTAGGAAGCGACAGTTTTTAAATTCAGTTTTTTTGGTTTTTCAGTTGCCGACACAGCCATAACACCCTGTTTTAGTTCAGGCTTTATCATGCCTGTTCAGCCACAGAATTGCCAGTATCTACATCTGGTAATGTAAGGATGACTAAAAGCCCGGCGCCCTGATTTTGCAGGCTTAAACTGCCGCCATGCGCTTCGGCTATATCGCGACATAAAGTTAAACCTATGCCAGATCCATTTTCCTTACTGGTGTAAAAAGGCACCATAGCATGGGCTAAAGCTTCACTACTCATACCACCGCCAGCGTCCTGAATACGGATCAGTAACTGATCTGGCAATTCGGTAAAACTCAACTGAATGTGCTCCGGTGCAGAGCCGGATTCGTGGGCGTTTTTTAACAGATTTAATAGCAACTGCGATAACTGCAGCGGGTCGGCCAGCCAGACTCGGCGCGGCAAATCGCCTAGCAGTTCAAAGTCGTATTGATCCTGTAGCTGATTAATCAACCGGGCCCACGGCACAGGAGCTAAGGCAGGTTTGGGTAATTTGGCAAACTGAATATAGGATTGCAAAAACTGATTTAAATGCTGCTGGCGTTCACTGATGGTCTGGAAAATTTGTTGCAGCTGTTTATGCTGTAGCTCTTTGGCTACCAACTGTCCTGAGTACGCCAAAGAGGACAGAGGTGCCAGCGTATTATTCAGCTCATGCCCTATCACCCGCAGCAGTTTTTTCCAGGCTTTGACTTCTTCGCGGTGAATTTCGCGGGTCATAGGTTTGAGTAAATACAGCTGATGTGGTTTTTGATTGAGCGAAAATGAACTTACCGACAAATGCCAAATCGACACAGGTTCGCCCAAATGCAGTAAGCCTTGTTGTCCGCTTTGAATAGCCATGGACAGTTCAGGTAGTTTTGCCGTTAAATCTGAAAACAGCAGTCCTTCAAACTTCTGCCCCTGATGCAATAAAACCCGGGCAGCCGGGTTGGTCATCAGCACCCGACCTGTCTGATCCGTTAACACCATAGCGCTTGGGCTGGATTGCAGCACAGTATCGAGCAGTAATTCACGTTGATACAAAGTAGCGCGTTCCTGCCGGAGTTGCGCCGACATTTGCTGCAACACTTCGGCTAAAGGCCTAAGTTCCCGCAACAGTTGCCTGTTGGCATCGACATTAAAACTGCCATCCTGCAAATTTTGCGCATGTAAATTCAGCGCTTCAATTTCTTGCAGTAAAGGCGTCAGGGCAAAATGGAGCAGCAGCAACACCAGCAGATCAAAGCCAACAAAAATCCCGTACCAGAGCGGCTCAGCGTCCAGAGAAGATAAAAGCAAAAAAACCGGCACAAGCAAAGCCAGCACCAGCAGATATAAACGCCTGATCAGTTGCATAAGCTCTTACGCAGGTTCGATGCCATAAAACTCCATCCGCCGGTACAAGGCCTGGCGGCTTATACCCAATTGTTTAGCAGCTCTTGCTACTACACCCTGAGCTTGTTGCAGCGCTTGTTCAATTTGCTGTTTATCTAAATCATCCAGAGCTTTTTTTGCTGAGCTTTGCTCCTGCGGCAAGGCCAAATCAGCAGCGTCGATTTCATCCGAGAGCGTCAGCAATAAAGCGCGCTGACATAAATTTTGCAGCTCACGCACATTGCCAGGCCAGTGATAACTTTGCAGCGCCTGCTCTGCGGCTTTGGTCAGGCTTTTTTGCCCAGCTAAAAAATGCCGGGCTAAAGGCACTATGTCGTCCACTCTGTCTTGCAGCGATGGCAAATGCAGCTGCACTACGTTGATGCGGTAATACAAATCCTGCCGGAACTGACCAAGACTGATGGCTTTGGTTAAATCTGCATTGGTGGCGCTGATAATACGCACATCCACTTTGCGGGTTTGGCTTGAGCCTAAACGTTCGAACTCACCGGTTTGTAAAACACGCAGTAATTTCATCTGGCCTGATAACGACAAGTTACCTATTTCATCGAGGAACAAAGTGCCGCCATCTGCAGCTTCAAAACGGCCTATCCGGGTTTTGCTGGCACCGCTGTAGGCTCCGGCTTCGGCCCCAAACAGCTCAGCTTCCATTAAATCGGCCGGCAAAGCGCCCATATTTAACTTGATCAAAGGCTGCTGTTTACGGCTGGAATTAGCATGCAGCACCTGAGCTATGCCCTCTTTGCCCGCACCATTTTCACCAGTGATCAAAACTGCCGCATTGCTGGGTGCAAGTTGCAAGGTCATCTGCAACAACTGCTCCATGGCGGTGCTGGCAAACACCAGACCACATAAATCTTTACCGGCAAAAAGGCCTAACCTTTCCTGCTGCTTGCGCTCGGCTTTTAAGTTTTGCTCTGTCAGTTGTTTAATTTTCAGTGCATTGGCCACAGTGGTCAGCAAACGCTGATCATCCCAGGGCTTGGCGATATAGTCGGTGGCACCGGCTTTCACCAGCTCCACCACCATATCCAAATGTGTCCAGGCCGTAAGCAATACCACTGGAATGCTTGGGTAGTCAGATCGCAACTGATAAAACAGCTCTTTGCCTTGGGCGCCACTCATTTCGCCTTGCGCAAAGTTCATATCCTGCAAAATCAGATCGATAGATTGCTGCTGCAAAATGCTTTTGGCCAAAGCCGGATGTTGCGCAATAAACACCTGATAACCCTGCAACTGAAACAGGGTCATCAGGGCGGTGCACACCGCCTCGTTATCGTCGATGACCAGTATTTTTTTCATCTTTTTATAGTACTTACAAAGTCTTAGTTGCTGTGGCTGGTGAAATTCTGGTTGCTATTCTGGCAGGATACCATGTGGCCAGCGTGACACAAAGCAGCAATAAAACCAGTGTCAGCAGCGGCAGCCAGACCGGTACTGCCGGGATGCTGATCACCTTAGCCAAGCTGATATTTAAGCCATAACACACCAGAATACCAAAGCCTGCACCTATGGCGGTGGTTAGCCAGCTCTCGCTTAACACGTCCAGCAATACCCGGGCTTTACTGGCACCCAAAGCCCGTTTAATACCCACTTCTTTTTGCATTTGCAGCGCGTGAAAGTGGGCGTGGCTGTAGGCAGAAATCATAGCGACCAACAACATCAGACCACTTAATACCGCCAGCAACGTAGCTAAACCAATTTCAGCGCGGAACACTTCATCACGGTTTTCATCCATTCGCATCACTGTGCCAATATCCATTTCTGACTCGGCATTTCTGATCACATCGGTCAGTTGCTTTCGCACAGCTTCCGACTGGCCAGGGGCTACCCGGATCATCAACTGATACCCCATTTCCGCTCTGGCCATAGGCACAAAATTGATAGCGCCATAGGATTGATCTGTGGCATATCGCTGCGAGTAAAAGTCAGACACAACCCCAACCACAGTGCCCTGATTGGTGGATTTCCCTATAGGGTTCTGTTCGCCAAAGACTTGTTTTGCCAGCTTTTCAGTCAGAATAATGTTTTGAGTGCCTTTATCCAGATCGGTCAGTTCCCTGCCCGCTATTAACTTAGTGCCAAGCACCTGAAAAATCTGGCTGCCTGTATTGTAGTAAGGCACTGCATCCACATTACTTTCATCCTGACGGTCAGTTTCAAACAGGTTAGAACTTGACCCACCCTGGCGTAAAGGCGTCTGATTGGCGTATTCGGCAGCTTCAACACCGGGAATTAAGCGAATTGCTGCCAGTTGCCGGCTAATCACTTCAGACAAGGCTGGCTCAATCCGCATCGATGCACTGGTCGGTTTTACTCTGACCGTCAGAATTTGTTCCAATGCCAGACCTGTTGGTTGCTCTACTAAATCTCTAGCGGCACTGGCCAACAACAAGGAGTTTACGACCAAACCTAAAGTCACAGCCAGCTGCAACAGTAATAAAGCCGTCACCACTTTACGACGCAATAAGGATTTAATAATTAAATGAACGGACATGATGAGCTCCTTATTGTTTTAACTGTTGATTCAGCGGGCTGAACGAAGTTTTTAATGCCGGATACAAGGTCACCAGGTAACTGATTAGCACCACAAAGAGCGCCATCACTGCCACCATCTGCCAGTCCCACCCCGCTAAAGCCCGGGTGCTGGGCAATAACGAATTAATAGTCCATAAACCCAACTGAGCAAACAGCAGCGCTGCGGCAAAAGCTAACACTGAACTGAATAACACATCGGCCAGGATCTGGCCTTGTAACTGCCAGCGGCTGGCACCTAAAGCACGGCGTAAACTGAATTCATACTGGTTGGCCATATAACGGTTCAACGATAAATGGCTGGCGTTGACCACACAAACCAACAGAAATAATGAAGCCACTAAAGCAAAAGCATCCAGTTGCTCATTGGTCGCACGCATAGCTTTTTGCACGTCCAGAATATTATCCAACTTGTTGCTTTCAGGTCTGGTATGACGACCAGCAGCTTTCTCATCGGCCACCAGATTTTTCAGAAACTGCTGATACTGCTGCACTTTTTCAGGGCTGTCTAATTGCACCCAAAACTGCAACTGATTGGCAAAATTAGTTCTGGCCATTTGCGGGTAAGTAGCCATATTGCCATCCCAATCCACGTCAAAATAAGAGTTCTGAGTGTTGGACTGAATGGCTAAATCGTAAGCAGTCTCCAATGGGATATAGATATCCTCCGCAGGTTCAGCAGAGCGACGACCATTGACATCATACAAACGGGGCAACATAGCCCAGTCGTCCAGTACGCCAATGACTTTATACAGTTTGTCATCAATCAGCATCTCCTGACCGACCACATCAGTACGGCTGAAAAACTTCAGCGCGGTATTTTTGCTGATCACTACTTCCATCCGGGCTTTGTTATCAGGCCAGGTTTCGCCATGTAAAAAAGGCACGTCAAATAGCTTAAAAAAATCGCGCTGGGTGACACGCAACTCGACCTGACTGGGAGTCGCCTGTTGATTTTCTACCGTTTTGGCATAAGCATCGCTGGAGAACATCGCCGCTTCTGCTGAAGATATACCGCTGCCACTCATCTTTTGCATATCCATGTAACTCATCACACGCGGTGGATCAAAACAGTCGGTGCAATCGCCCGGTGTAGAGTTTATTCGGGCCATAAACAAAGTTGCGCTCTTCTGCGGAATAGGATCGCGATTCATCCAGTAATACAAAGTGGCATTACTGAAAAAAGTACCTAAACCTAAACTTAAAATCAGTAGGGTTAAAACATAAGGTAAAGGCGCTCTTTTAATGCTGTACCAGCTCAGCTTCAGGTTATGGAGTAAAGCTTCCATGTTAAGCTCCTGCAACTAAAGGTTCAGACGCTAAGGGTTCATACATAGTCGCATCATTCAGTTGTCCATCCACAATCTGGATATGACGGTTGGCACGGCGGGCCTGATCCGGATCGTGTGTCACCATCAAAATGGTGCAGCCTTGCTGATTAATTTTTTCCAGCAGTTCCATCACCTGACGGGCCATTAACGAATCCAGGTTGCCTGTTGGTTCATCCGCCAGCAGAATACGAGGTTCACCTGCAATAGCGCGGGCTATAGCAACCCGTTGCTGCTGACCACCGGACAGCTGACTTGGATGATAATCACGACGCGCCGCTAAACCCACAGTTTCTAACGCCTGCTCCACCCGGCGTTTACGCTCAGCAGCGCTAAAACCACGATAACGTAGCGGTAGTTCGATATTGTCGAACAAGCTGAAGTCTTTAATCAGGTTAAAGCCCTGAAAAATAAAACCTATTTTTTCATTGCGAAGGGCTGATAATTCCCGGTCCGATAACCCCTTGACGGAACGGCCATCCAATAAATAATCGCCCTGATCAAAACTTTCTAACGTACCCAGCACATTCAGCAAGGTTGATTTACCAGAACCTGAAGGGCCTGTTAAAGCGGCAAATTCGCCTTCATTGACCTGCAGATTAATTTGCCGCAGCGCATGAGTTTCAATTAAATCGGTTCGGAAAATCTTGCTTAAGTTATTTATTTTAATCATGGTTTGCTCCTAATGGGCCTTTGCCCTTATTCCTGTAAAGGCAGTTAGTTCAGCTGAACTCTGTCTTGTTGTTTAAATTCATCCAGATTAGAGATCACCCATTGGTCTCCCTCTTTGGCACCTTGTAAAATTTCGACGTACTGCACTGAAGATGCACCTAATACCACAGGGGTTTTCACCGCCAGATTATTAGTCACCTGATAGGCGATACGACTGGCACCTGAGCCAACAAAGTCGCCACGCTTGATGCGCAGTACATTTTCTTTTTGTTCAATAATGACACGGGCAGATAAACGTTGGTTTTGGCGTAAACTGGTGCTGTCGTTCTGCGAGAAACGCACTCGGGCTGTGACTAAATTGTCTTTGACTTCTGGGGCTATATGGCTCAGCTCACCTTTGAGTTGCTGATTGCCTAAATTCACTTCCACCGGCATACCCACAGCTAAATCGCGGATGTAACTCTCCTGTACTGAAAGCTCGGCTTCGTAGCGGCTTAAATCGATCACTGTCAGTAAACCTGTGCCTGCCAGCACATGGCTTTGTTGCTCCACCAGCCAGTTACCGACCTGGCCTGTGACCGGTGCTTTAATTTGTAAAGCGGCCAGTTTTCTGTCCAGTTCAGCCACTACTAAAGCCTGACGAGCTAAGGCGGACTGACCCGACTTTTTTTCAAAATTCAGCTTATCTGAAGCCAGAGCTACTTTACGTTTGGCATGATCAAATTCCAGCTCAGCCTGTAACAACTTGTCTTTAGCAACGTCATAATCCAGTTGACGAATCACCCCCACTTTGATGGATTGTTCAGCACGGGCCAGCTCGCGCTTCGCCGCCACTAAGTTGACATGAGCTGTGTTTTGCACTTGTTCCATATCCAACTGCAGTTCACGGGCTAATAAAGTGGAACGTTCAAAGTCAGATTCCATGCTGGCCAGCAAAGCGCGTTGTTGCTCCAGCTCATTATCCAAAGCCGGACTGGACACCACAGCCAATAAATCCCCCAGCTGCACAGCTTCGCCAGGTTGCTTCAGATACTGCACCTGCCCTGCTTCCTGACTAAACAAAGTAGGTGCATTAGCCGCAACCACTCTGCCCTGCACTGATAAATCGCGGGTAAAGCTGCCGCGCTCAACTATGGCCAGTTGCACCTGATCTTTAGGCAACACCAAAGAAGCCTGAGCCGAGCTGGCGGCCAACAGGCTATAACTGATATAACAAACACCAGCCATAAACAAAGTGGCCAACACAGGGCGACGCCATTGCCTTGCTTTGGTAGGTTGGATTTGAATATCCTGATTTTCTGTACCCTGGATCATCGTTGTTCTCCGCAATCTGATTACGCAGAGATAGCAGGGAACGTGCCAGCACAGAAAACAAAAATAAACCTTTGTTTTATAAACAAATATCAATAAAGCACTTACTAATTAAAAACTGTCCGCGGACAGAAAAAGTGTCCGCTAAAATCAGCCGGACAACGGGCATTTAACCATCAGGGAGCACAAATGCATTATTTACTGCAGTATCAAACCTCAGCAGATTATCTGGAAAAACGCAGCTTATTCAGAGCAGAACATTTACAGCTGGCATGGTGGGCCGCGGAGCGGGGAGAATTGATCTTAGGTGGTGCAGTAGGCGAGCCGATCGAAAGCGCGTTATTGCTGTTTAATGTCTCCGATCCAGCAAAGGTGAAGGCCTTTGCCGAATCGGATCCTTATGTCATTCATGGCTTAGTCAGTAGCTACCGTATTCTGCCATGGCATACAGTGGTAGGCCATGACGCAGCAACACCAATCCGTTAGGCTATTTTTTCTGCCACTGGCCGTTCAGCTGAATAAACTGGCCGGGTTCGGTCTTTTCTATGGCCTTTTTGCCTGCGATAGCTTCAACGTCCGCTAGCTGAATACCGTTTTTAGCGGCCAGTTTCTGATATTCAGCTTTGCGGGCCTGGTTAATTAAGTCGGCAATTTCTTTGGCTTGCGCAGAAGTTGCGACCACGCCTAAATAACCATTGGGTTGTTCACCGACCAACCCCTGTGCTTTTGCTGGCCCTAACGCAGACATCGCCTGTTGTAAGTCCATCGCCAGCACTGGCAAACTGAGAGCAAATAAAGCTGACAGCACGAATTTATGTACAATTTTCATCTTGGTGCTCCTTAAAATAAACCACTGGAATCACTGATCAGTTCGTCCAGTTCTTTGTCCACTTTAATCAAAATTTCATGCTGAATTTTGACATTCAAATTGATGTTGATTGGCTCATTTGGCATAGCCACCTGCACCGTTGGGGTACAGGCTGCAGTGATAAAGAGGGCCAAACCAAGGCTCAGGCCTTGTGCCGCCAACCGCTTTTGACTAGTAGCCTTTGGCTGGGAAAATTGTCTATCCTGCCCATATTGCATTGTTACTCCTTGCGGGCGTCTTTGGCTTTTTGGGCTGCCAGACGCTGTTGAACCCGTTTTTTCACTAACTCGCTGACCTGACCGCTCAACTGCAGGCTGGTGATCATGGCCGGTAAATTCTCTTCTAAATTAATACTGAAATTAACAGCCCGGCCTTGTTCAAAATCCGGATTATTGCCTTCCAGTTTCAAAGCCAATAACAGCTGGCCTTCTTTGCTGTAACTGACTCCGGCCGACAGCACTGAAAAATGGAAATTCTGCAGCGCCTGCATCACAATCTTCATGCCCTGATTCGATGCGGCCATAGCCTGACCTTGTTGCGGCTGATAGGCAATTTTGCCGCCAGGTTCCAAAGCCGCGACAGAGCCCTGAGCCACCGTCAGCTTGCCTTGTTCTATGCTCAGAGGCAAAGTACCGGATAGAGTTCCCTGCCCTGTCATATCGGCGCTGGGGTGCTGCTTCAGTAGCTCTGCCAGCTGTAATTTATCCAGCTGTAGCAATACCTTAGCATCTTTACTTAAATCAATCTGCTGCTCTGCGGCTTTTACCTGTCCACCAAATAAAGCCAATTGCAACTGCTTTAAGTCTAACTGACCTTTGAACCAATCCGGTGCTGTGGTTTTGTAGAGCGCATTCAATTTCAATGGCCCCATCACCAAGCCATGGTTCATCTGTTGCAGCTTGAGATCACCAGTCTCTACTTTCCAGGCCGCACCGTCGCTGAACAGCTTCAGTGTGGTGGTTAAACCCGTAAATACAGTTCTGTCGTAAATGCCGCTTAAATCCCGCAGCACCAGCTCTGTGTGCTGTTTGGTCAGCGCCATACTGCCAAGGTCAAACTCCAACTGGCCTTTGCCTGAGGCTTTGCCTTTTTGCAACGTCAGCAGTTCAGGCCAAAAAGGTCCAACGTGCAGCGGGTTACCGGCCAGAAAAAACAGCTCTGGCAAAGTCCAACTGGCACTGACTTTTTGCTTTGCCATTTGTATTTTATGCTCAAGCGCTAAAGATAAGCTGTTGGCCAGCCGACCTTCGATTTGGGCTTGTTGCTGTTGATACAAAGCCGTACCGGCCCAGTTCCAGTCCAGTGTTTTGAGTTGTGGATGCTGCAGCTGCTTTACTTCAAGTTTCAGGTCACTTTTCAGCTGTGTATTTGCCAACTGCGTTGGGTCTAATTTCAGCTGCAATGAGGTTGCATTCAGTACCAACTGCTGTACCTGTACATCAGGCAACTGAACACTGGTGCTCAGTTGCAAAGGTTCGGTAGCTTCAAATTGCAGCAGGTTGTTTTGCCAGACGGCGCGACCGCTGAGCTTTAGCTCCAGATCAAACAACTGGTACTGCTGCCAATTGAGCTTACTGCTTGCAAGACTCAGTTCAAACTGCGGAATCTGCAGCTGTTCAGCACTTGGAGTGATCAAAGCTTTCACTGCTAGCTTTATATCACCGCCCCCCTCAATAAGTACGGCCTGCTGATTCGCCAGTTGCAGCTGTATCTGCTGGTTTTGTTCGCTGTAGGTTAAAGCACCAATGAGCTTGCAGTCGTTATTTTCAGTGCTGTTGCTAAGCTTAGTATTCAAACGGGCACAAGGCAGCGAGACTTCTATCTGCTCGAAGGACAACACCTTCGGCAACCAGAGCGGTAGTGTGGGTACTGAGACTGTAGCCTCCTGCCCGGTTTCGCCGGATGCGGCCAGCTGCACATCCAATTGGGCTTTTAGCGACTTCGCTTTTAGCTGCTCCAAAGGCCAGGGCCAGCCGGTCCAACTGAGTTCTACTTGCTCCAGTTGCAGCTGCTGCTGACCTGAAAATGGCAGTTGTACGGAGAACTGCTCAAATCTGGCAGAGCCCCAGCTGAGTTCAAGCCCTTGCCACTTCGGACTCAACACAGACCACCAGAACTGCAACTGAATAAAAGCAAATACGCAGCCTGCCAGCAGTAATAACAGCAGGTTCCATTTTAACCAGGAGGTCGATTTCTTTATGCCAGAACCAGGCTTCGCCACTTGATATCCTCTTTGCTTGTCAGAACTTTAAGCCAGACAGGCTGAATTATGAATGAATTCAGTCTCCTGTGTTGGAGATAAATAGCGGCAAAAGTACTTTTATCGAACCCCGCACCGCCGCATTGTATAGCTTTGTTACATAGTTGTATCTTTTTAACCCATGCGAAACGTGTTTTAATCGGGCCACTTACACGGAGGGACTTATGCACAAATCTAAACTGGCACTAGCCATTGCTTTTGCCTTTACCTTAGCCGCTTGCGGCACTCAGACTCAAACAAATTTACCTGCTGGTGTGACATTAGTTGATCAGTCCAAACCGCAGCAAGGCATTCATATTCCTTATAAAAAGTATCAGTTGGACAATGGTTTGACTGTGATAGTGCATGAGGATAACTCAGACCCACTGGTGCATGTAGATGTGACTTACCATGTAGGTTCTGCCCGCGAAGAGTTAGGTAAATCAGGTTTTGCCCACTTTTTTGAGCATATGATGTTTCAGGGATCTGAAAACGTCGGTGACGAACAACATTTTAAAATCATCACTGAAGCTGGCGGTACTTTAAACGGCACCACCAACTCAGACCGTACCAATTACTTTGAAACAGTGCCTGTCAATCAGGTTGAAAAAATGCTTTGGTTAGAAGCTGACCGCATGGGCTTTTTACTGGACGCTGTGACAGAAAAGAAGTTTGAAGTACAACGTGAAACCGTGAAAAACGAACGGGGTCAGCGAGTCGATAACCAACCCTATGGCCGTTTAAACGAGAGGGTCTCTCAAGCATTGTATCCAGATGGCCATCCCTACTCCTGGCCAGTGATTGGTTACATGGACGATTTAAACCGCGCTAACGTCAATGATGTCAAAGCCTTCTTCCTGCGCTGGTATGGACCAAATAATGCCACTTTAACCATAGGTGGAGCGGTAAAAGCTGAAGATATGTTACCTCTGGTGCAAAAGTATTTTGGCTCTATTCCACGTGGCCCTGAAGTAACGGATGCAGCCAAAACCTTCGTGAAGCTGCCGGAAACCCGTTATATCTCGATGGAAGACAATGTGCATTTGCCACTGGTCTACATCGCCTATCCAACAGCTTATGCCACTCATCAAGACGAAGCCGCATTGGATATTTTGTCAGAGATTTTAGGCGGCGGTAATAACTCGCTGCTGTACAAAAATCTGGTGAAAAATCAGCTGGCAGTGCAGGCTGCTGTATCGCACCCCTGCCGTGAGCTGGCCTGTGAATTTTCTTTATATGCCCTGCCTCATCCGGCCTCAGGCAAAACTCTGGCCGATATAGAGCAAGTGATCCGCGCCAGCCTGACAGAATTTGAACAGCGTGGTGTCACAGACGACGATTTGTTAAAAGTAAAAGCCAAGATAGAAGCCAGTAGTATTTTTGGCCTGCAAAGTGTGTCCGGTAAAGTCAGTCAGTTGGCGGCAAGCCAAACCTTCAGGGGCAAACCAGATACCATTGCGGACGATATAGCCCGTTACAATGCGGTAACCAAAGAAGACGTCATGCGGGTGTACAACACCTACATTAAAAATCAACATTCTGTGGTGATGAGCGTGGTGCCAAAAGGTCAGAAGCAGCTGATTGCCAAAGCAGATAATTTCACGCCGGTAAAACACGACTTTGGCGGGCCATCAAAAACCAAAGCCGAAGATTTACAAGTGCGTAAAGCAGTGGATACCTTTGACCGCAGCAAACAACCTATGGCGGGCATGAACCCAGCCGTGGAACTACCAGCCACCTGGACCATGGATTTAGGCAACGGTATCAAAGTGTTAGGCAGCCAAAGCACTGAAACACCTACCACTTCGTTATTGCTGAAAATCCCGGTCGGCAGCTATTACGAAACAGCGGACAAAGCTGGTATCAGCGCTTTACTGGCGGCTATTCTGAATGAAAGCACACAAAACTACAGCACGGAGCAAATGAGTCTGGAGCTGGAAAAGCTGGGTAGCAACATCAACATCAGTTCAGGCGACAGTTACATCGATGTGTTTGTATCCAGCCTCAGCAAAAACCTGCCACAAACTCTGACGCTGCTGGAAGAAAAGTTACGCAGCCCGGCTTTTAAAGCAGAAGACTTCAGCCGCCTGCAGCAGCAAACACTGCAAGGTATTCAGCACAGCGCCACCAATCCGGCGTATCTGGCGGCGACTGCGTACAACAAACTGATGTTTGACGGCAGTATCGCGGCTTTACCTAACGAAGGCACGCTGGAGTCTGTCAGCAAACTGACGTTGGATGATGTGAAAAACTGGTATCAGACCTACTTCAAGCCAGCCGGTGGCCAGCTGATTGTGGTATCGGATTTAGCTCAGGATCAAGTAGCCGCAGAGTTAAAAACTCAGTTGGCTGACTGGCAAGGTAAAGGTCCGGCTGTTCAGGTCAATACAGGCCAGATGAAAGCCAAACCTGGCACTATTTATTTGTTGGATAAACCTAACGCTCCCCAGTCTGAAATTCGCATTGGTAAGCGTTCACTGACCCAGGACATTACCGGCGAGTTTTATCAGGCAAGTCTGATGAACTTTGTGTTAGGCGGTACTTTTAACAGCCGCATTAACCTGAATCTGCGTGAAGACAAAGGCTACACCTACGGTGCCCGCGCCAGCTTTAGCGCTGACAAGTTTGCAGGTACTTACACCGCTTCTGCGGCTGTGCGTGCCGATGCCACGGCTGATTCAATTCGTCAATTTATCAATGAGCTGGATGCCTTCCAGCAAAAAGGTATTGCCGATGATGAGCTGTCTTTTATGCGCCAGGCCATTAATCAGTCTGATGCGCTGAAATACGAAACGCCCAATGCTAAGTTAGGTTTTATGGCACAAATTCTGGAATTTAACTTAACGCCTGATTTTGTCCGTGAACGGAATCAGATTGTGTCTGGCATCAGCAAAGAGCAAATCAACGCTTTGGCTGCCAAACATTTAAACACCAAGGAGATGGCCATTCTGGTGGTGGGGGATGCGAATAGCTTAACGCCGGAACTGGAGAAATTGGGGTATCCGGTGGAAAAAATCAGTCTCTGATCAAGTTGGGATCAAGTTGATGTCGAGATGGCCACCATAAGGTGGCCTTATTTTTCTCCAACAACGCTATCAGACTTCGTTTTAAGGCTTAACATTCCTGTCATTTGGTTACAAATTTAATCTATTTTCCGATAGGTGAAAGCGCTTTTGCTCGCTACACTATGACAACGTTTTTTTGCGCCTTTGCTACTGTTCCAACCTCAAGCAAAGTGCAGAACTACTGGCTCTGACCCATGCCATTCAGAGCTCACCAGAACTCATTTTCTTAAATTTTTATTAATTTATGACTAATCGTCACAATTTGTAGAAAAACGTGGCACACTAGTCAGCCCGCTGAATGTTGTAAGTCAGGTATTAAGCTCAGAACCATTATTCCGGGCTTTTCACTCTAAGTGGCTCTAATCCGGGAGTGCTGTCAGCTCGTAGTATCAGCGCTGAAACTCTTGGGTCTTTATTAACTTTTAATCTGGTTACCGCTATGAAAAGATTTAAATCTATATTGTTTGCCGTACTTGGCCTGATCTGTGTGTTTATGGTGCTTGCAGGGGTCAAAGGTGGCCAGATTGCAGCCATGATCGAATCAGGTGAAACTTTTGTGCCGCCACCAGAGCATGTCAGCACCTTTGTTGTAGAGCATCAAAGCTGGCCTAATACCTACAATGCGATAGGCACAGTGCTGGCGGACGAAGGTATTATTGTCGCGGCTGAAGTGCCGGGTCGGGTGAAAAAAATCAGCTTCAGTAATGGTCAGCAAGTCACAGCCGGCACAGTACTGATTGAACAGGATGTCACCAACGAGCAGGCTCAGTTGCGTGCAGCCGAAGCCAGTTTAAAGCTGGCTAAAACCAGTTATGACCGTTTAGTGCAGTTACGTCGCACTAATATTGCTACTCAAAGCGAACTGGATAATGCCAAACAGCAACTGGATAGTGCCGCAGCTCAGGTCGATAACTTAAAAGCCACCTTGCAGAAAAAAGTGATTCGCGCGCCTTTTGATGGCCGTATTGGTATTCGTCAGGTGGATTTAGGTACAGATTTACAGGCTGGTACTGCGATCGTTTCATTGCAAGCCACCAATAAAGTGCGGGTCAACTTCCCTGTGCCGCAACACTGGTTGACCCAGATCACTAAAGGTTTACCTGTGGAAGTGTCAGTCGGCGACGGCGCTGTGATGGTCAAAGGTGAGATCAGTGCTATAGGTGCTGAAATTAATACCAGCACCCGAAACGTAATAGTGCAGTCCATTCTGGACAACAGCTCTGACGTATTAATTCCAGGTATGGCGGTCTCTACCACTGTGACTTTGACAGAACCACATCAGCTGCTGGTGGTACCAAGTACTGCCATTATTTACGCTCCTTTTGGTGACACTGTATTTGTAGTGGAAAAAGATGACAAAGGTGGCTTAAAAGCCCGTCAACAGTTTGTCCGTCTCGGTAAAGCCCGTGGTGATTTTGTTGAAGTGATTGATGGCTTAAAAGCCGGTGAACAAGTGGTAAGCGCTGGTGCCTTTAAATTATTTAACGGCCAGGCTGTGGTGCTGAGCAAAACTCAACCACCAGAGTTTAAAGCAACGCCAACACCAGCTGATACCTGATTTGTACTTGCGACTAACCAGCCATTAAGAATGAGCAGATTATGAATTTTACCGATATTTTTATTAAGAAGCCTGTGCTGGCCATAGTGGTCAGCCTGCTGATATTGCTGGCTGGTTTCCAGTCGATGAGCAATATGACGGTACGGCAGTACCCACGTTCAGACATAGCTGTGATTAAAATTACCACGGCTTACATAGGTGCCAATGCTGATTTAGTTCGTGGTTTTATTACCACCCCTATAGAGCGTGCTATCGCCTCAGCTGGTGGTATTGACTATATCGAATCGCAAAGCACTATGGGCGTGTCGACCGTCACAGCGCATTTACACCTGAACTATGACCCACTCAAAGCCATGACGGAAATCAGTGCTAAAGTCAATCAGGTGCGGGGAGATTTACCGCCAGAAGCCGAAGTACCAGCTATTGCTATTGAGGCTGCGGACAGTCAGTTTGCCGCCGCTTACTTAAGCTTTAGCTCAGACATTCTGGAGCAAAACCAAATTACTGAGTTTTTAAGCCGTTCTGTACAGCCTCGTTTAATTGCCATCAGTGGTGTACAAAAAGCAGATATCCTGGGTGGCCGCACTTTTGCAATGCGGGTCTGGCTCAAACCAGAACCTATGGCGGCTTTAGGTATTACCGCGTCCGATGTGCGCACTGCCCTGACTGACAATAATATTCAGGCCACCATAGGTCAGACCCGGGGCGCTTACACCCAGGTGAATTTGCGCGCCAACACCGACATGAAAAGTGTTGATGAATTTAAGCGTATGATTTTACGTCAGAATAGCGACGGTATAGTGCGTTTGTCTGATGTAGCAGATGTGGTGTTAGGTGCTGACGATTACAACACGGACGTCAACTACTCAGGCGAAACAGCCGTCTTTATGGGGGTCTTTGTGGCTCCTAATGCCAACTCGCTGGATGTGATTAAAGCAGTAACCAAAGAGATGGAGCAAATTAAAGCTGAGCTGCCCAGTGGTTTAACAGGTGAAGTGTCTTACGACGCCACCAAATACATTGAAGCTGCTATTGATGATGTCGTAAAAACACTAGGCGAAACTTTACTGATTATCGTCATCGTCATCTTCCTGTTTTTAGGTTTCAGCCGCTCAGTACTTATTCCTATTATCGCCATTCCACTGTCCCTGATTGGCGCCATGTTTATTATGAAAGTCTTTGGCTTCTCATTAAACCTGCTGACCTTGCTATCAATTGTATTGTCTGTCGGTCTGGTGGTGGATGACGCTATTGTTATGGTGGAAAACATAGAGCGCCATATTCAAAATGGCCTCAAGCCTTTCAAAGCAGCCTTAGTCGCGGCCCGCGAACTGGGTGGCCCTATTATTGCGATGACAGTGACTTTGATTTCTGTCTATGTGCCTATAGGTCTACAAGGTGGTTTAACAGGTACCTTATTCCGTGAATTTGCCATTACGCTAGCTGGTGCTGTGGCTATCTCAGCCATTGTCGCTATTACGTTGTCGCCTATGATGGCATCGCGGATGTTAAAACCTCATACCAGCTTAAAAGCCCCTCTGGATGGTATTTTTACCCGCTTCCAACACTTTTACAGCCGGAAGCTGGAAAGCAGTTTAAACAACAGGTCCGGTGTCTATGTATTCTGGATTGGCATTATGCTGCTGTGCGTACCTTTGTACAGCATGTCACCCAAAGAGCTGGCACCAGTGGAGGATCAGGGCGTTATTTTCGGCATAGTGGACTCTCCGGCTAACTCAACAGTGGATCAATCGTCTTATTACGGTAAGTACGTTAACGAAGCTTTTATGTCCGTGCCTGAAACCGACTTTACCTTCCAGATCACCTTCCCTACCGGTGGCTTTGGCGGCATGGTGACTAAACCCTGGGCTGAACGTGAGCGCACGGTCTTTGAGATGATGCCGGAAGTGCAGCAAAAACTGGCAGAAATATCAGGGGTTAGAATTTTACCTATTACTCCACCTGCTTTACCTGGTGGTGGCCAATTCCCTGTGGAGTTTGTCATTGCCTCCACAGCCGAATCAAAAGAGATTTACGAGTACGCGCTGAAACTGGAAAAAGTCATGCGTGAAAGTGGTATGTTCCCGTTCCAGCTGATTGATATGAAAGTGGATCAGCCTGAGTATCAGCTCAATATCGACCGCGATAAAGTGGCGGATCTAGGCCTGAACATGCGCGATGTAGTGCAGGACTTAGGCACTTTGTTAGGTGGAGGTTACGTCAACCGCTTTAACATGTCAGGCCAAAGTTACAAAGTGATACCGCAGGTTAAACGTTTGGAGCGGTTAACGCCTGATGATTTAACCAATCTCTATATCAAAGGCCCACAAGACCAGATGATCCGGGTTGATCAAATCGCCAGCCTGACGCACAGCACTGTGCCACGCAGCATCAACCGGATGCAGCAGTTAAATGCGGTGAAAATCAGTGGTGTGACTATTAAACCTCTGGATGAAACCTTAACCTTCCTGGAGACCGAAGCGAAGAAGTTACTGCCCAGCGGTTATTCAGTGGATTACACAGGGGAATCCCGTCAGTTAAAACGGGAGGGCAACACCTTCCTGCCAGCCTTTACTCTGGCCGTGACTATGATTTTCCTGGTGCTGGCGGCTCAGTACAATAGCTTCCGTGACCCTATCGTCATCTTGTTAGGTTCAGTACCGCTGGCTCTGTTTGGTGCACTGGTCTTTACCTTCCTGAAAATACCAGCGCCTATGCCATTTTTTACCGACGGCTTTACCAGTACGCTCAATATCTATTCGCAGGTGGGTTTAGTTACGCTGATAGGTTTGATTGCCCGTAACGGTATTTTGGTGGTGGAATTTGCCAATAAGCTGCAGGAGCAAGGTAAGTCTAAACTGGAGGCTATCCGTGAAGCTTCAGTGCTGCGGCTGCGTCCTGTCATGATGACCAGCATTGCGACTATCGCAGGTCACACACCACTGATTTTCGCTGAAGGTGCAGGTGCAGAAGCCCGTAACTCCATAGGTATAGTGCTGGTGCTGGGTATGACCATAGGGACCTTTATGACGCTTTTTGTGTTACCTTCTGTTTATATGCTGATCGCTAAAGATCACAGTCATGACAAGGTAATGGATGAAGAAGATGAAGAGGTAAATCAGGCAAAATCTGTCTAACAGCAAAACATGAAAATGGGGCCAGATCACCTGAGTTAGTCATAACTAATGTGATCTGGCCTCATTTTTACTGAGTTAACAGCGATCCAAATTCCTTTGCTGACACAGCTTTAGACCATAAATAACCTTGCGCATAGTGACAACCTGCTTGCTGTAGTAACACCAGACTCTGCTGATCTTCCACTCCTTCAGCCACAGTCTGCAAACCTAAGCTATCAGCCAGTTGAATGATGCCTGCGACCAGCGCCAAGTCTTTGTCATTTTGTCGGATCCTGCCAACAAAAGAGCGGTCTATTTTCAAACTACTCAGACTAAACTGGCTCAAGTAGCCTAAATTAGAGTAACCAGTACCAAAGTCATCAATAGCAAAATGCACACCCAAGGCTGATAACTGATCGATTTGTTGTTTCACCAAAGCGGTATCATCAATCAGGACAGATTCGGTGAGTTCCAGCTCCAGAGCATCTGCAGCCAAACCTGTTGTATCCAGCACCTGAGTAACTACTGAGGGCAAATCGCCCTGTTTACACTGCATAGCAGAAATATTGACAGCAATACGAATGGCATAACCTGAATCTTGCCAGGCCGCAGCCTGAGTGCAAGCCTGTTGCAATACAAAAAAACCTAACTCCTGAATTAATCCCATCTCTTCAGCCAAAGGAATAAATACATCCGGAGTAATAACGCCTAACTCAGCATCAGTCCAGCGTAATAAAGCTTCAGCCCCGGATAGATGATTAGTTTTAATGTTATAGATGGGCTGATACACCAGAGTAAATAACTGCTGTTTGACGGCAACACGTAAGCGCATCATCAGGTTAAATTTATCTAACTGCTGCTGTTCCATTTCTGTTTGATACCAGCAAAATCTGTTGCGCCCCATCTTCTTCGCCTGATACATAGCCAGATCGGCTTTCTTGCATAGCATATGAAAATCAGTGCCGTCTTGCGGATATAACACCACCCCGATAGAGCCTGATAACTGCACTTTATGTTGTTGTACAACAAACTCCTGCTGACAACGCTGCAACAAGTTTTGCACTATAAGTTCAAGTTCTTGCTTCTGTTGCCATTGGCTTAACAGCACCACAAACTCATCACCACCAAAGCGACTGATCAGATCCTGCCCGGACAGTTGCTGCTGCAAACTAACAGCCAGTAGCTTTAATACTTCATCGCCCACCTGATGTCCCAGCGCGTCGTTAATTGGCTTAAAATTGTCTAAATCAATAAATAATAAGGCCATTTCTACCTGAGGTTTTGCAGCAACAACGCTCTGGAAAACCAGTTCACACTGAGTTCTGTTCACTAATCCAGTCAGAGGATCATGCTGAGCCAAACGTTGTATCTCCAACTGTGATTTGACGACCCTTTCGTTTTCCCGCTTTAATTGCAACAAGGCATCTTTGGTATCCCGGGCAATCAGCCTCATGCTGGAACCACAGACAATCAGCAAAATGTTTAAGATCACAAAAGAACTAAAAGTGGGTTGGGGTTGCCTGAATTCAACCCAGCCATACACATGCGCTAAGGCCAGGGCAGAGCAAAACAGTAGAATAAAACTAAACAACAACAGATAAAAACGTCGGCCGCTGTACATAGCTGCATAAGCCAGTACCAGCGGATATCCCAGCAGTATCATGTCAAAAATACCTAAATTAAGACTGAGCAGGCTGCAGATCATTAACGTCAATAACCACAACAAGGCGCCCTTAGCAAAGCGGATTTTCGATTGATAAAGTAAGATTAAAACACAAATCAGGCCTACAGCAGTGGTCAGCAAAATAGCAGAAGATTTAGGACCTGATGGAAACACACCGCAGATCACAGCCACCAGACAAATCCAGACCATTTGCTTTAATCGCTTGATCTGATTAGCAGTTAAAGCAATCACATCGTTGCTGGCAGAGAAATCAAAAAATGCCCACTGTTTCATATTCCGCCTTGTGCCTGAATGGATAACAGTTTATCGCAACTAAAAATGCTAAAAGCTGCAATAATAAATTGTTTTGTCAGAATACCAGACAACGAAAGAATTAACAGAGTAAGGGTAGTGAGAATTTATTATGCCGGGCCTTTGCGGCCGGATAAAAAAACACCGGCACTAAGTCCGGTGTTTTGATCGTGGATGCAAGGCTTTCACTTACATACTGTAGCGCACCCCTAAGGCGAAAGTACGGCTGTATAACGCAGTGCCGAAATTACCTGTAGTCGCGTCATTACCATAATAACTCTGATAAAGCTCATTGGTCAGGTTAGTGCCATCCAGCGTAATTTCAAACTGTTCTGTCAGTTTGTAACTTAACTGGAAATCCATACTGGCTTCGGATTTACGGCGCATTTCCAGCGGGTTGGCAAACAAAGCCGCTTCATAGTTAGCCAGGAATCCTTCACGCCAGGAATAGGATAATCTCATGCCTAAATCGTTTTTATCGTATGCCAGCACCACGCTGTAAGACGAGTCTGATACACCAAACAGATCGGTGTCTCTGTAGCCGGTAATTTCACCTTCACTGTTGGTATCCGGCGTAGTTTGTTGGGACGATAAACGGGTATAACTAGCCTGTACACCAAAACCATCTAAAGCTTCAGGTAAATAGTCAGGGAACCAGACCAGACCAATTTCAGCACCAGATAACTCGCCATTCGAAGCATTGTATGGCTGCGTCAGCACAAACTTATAAGGAGTTGAGTCGGTCGCTGATTTTGGTGCTGTGACAGAGCGGCGGAAACCCACCACAAAACCGTCAATATCACGTCTGAACAAAGTACCGTACAAAGAACTGGCCTCAGCAAAATACCATTCCAGTGACAGATCGTAGTTTTTCGACTCTGTTGGTTTTAAATCCGGATTACCGCCACCGGCAGTACCATAACCTATACCTGTTACATCTTCGTTGTAGATGATCAACGGATTTAAATCACCAAAGGCCGGGTAACGTAAAGTTTCGGTATAGGCAACACGAGCCTGCAAGTCATCGGTCAATTGATAACGAGCGGTCAGACTAGGCAGAATTTTACGGGTTTTACTCTCGCCAGCAGTAGTATTTTGCACTGTTCCAGGCGCGCTTTCCTGATAGAAAGTGGAGTCTGTGTCAATCCCCGTGTAACGCGCGCCAATTTCACCGTTTAAAGCACGACCTGCCACTTCGGTTTCAAACTTGCTCTGCAAATACAAGGACAAAGTGGTGGCGTCTATATCAAAAGAACGCTGTAAATCCAGCTTGTTCATGCCATACATAGCGCGGAACTCGTCGGCATTATTGCGGATATAGTAACCATTAGCTACAGCCCAGCTGGTGGGTACATTAGCTTCACCGTCCATAAATCCTGAGTTGATCGATGCCAGCCCGTCTATAGTGCCGACATTAACCTCACCACCACAGCAACGATCCTGACGGCTGAATGATGTGGTCGCTCCACGCTTGTCATAACGCACACCTGTTTCTACTGTGGTAAAAAAACCATCAAGACGGTAGGACAAGTCAGAAGTAAAAGTCACAGCATCGCCTTCGTCTTTATTTGCATTGTCGTACATGCCGTCGATTCGATAAGCCGAAGGATCCGCCATACTGGACTCATCCATACCTGCTGTCGCCGGGTTGTCTTCAAAGTTAAAACCCGGAATACCGCCATTTTCATTAAAGTCGACATTTAGTTTGTAGTTATTGCCCGGTCGTACAAAACGCATGGCAAAAAAATCACTGTTGTATTCACTGTCCTGAACCACCAGTTCAGATTTTAACGTCATGTAGTCAGACAGCTCCCATTTACCACCCAAAGCATGCAGGTAACTGTCAGTTTTGCCCGTGGACAAGTCACCGCTGGTAAAAACCCAGGGGTCGTTCACTGAACGGGATTTGACAATATTAGTGCCCGGATGCAACTGCACATTGGCCGCTGCGGCAGCCTGCGCTGGTGTCATGCCTGCATAACCACCCCAACCATCAGCAAAGGAGAACAGCAGGCTGTTAAAACCTTCATTACGAAAGCCGTTATAAAAGGATTCGAATACATACTCCGACTTTTCATTGGGAGCGAACTGCAAGGAAATATTGGCAGCCGGACGTTCGCGCTCACCGCTGAAATCACTTTGGAATATCGCATCACGACTGAGTAAATAAGGGGTTGCTACCCCATTGATATCCAAAGTAGCCCCCTGGTTTGATGGTAAACCCGCTAATAAACCTGGTTGCCAGATTGGATTTTCAGCAACACCTGGCTTATCCAGAAAAATACGTTCGTACGGAGTAAAAGGCGCCGTCGGATTTTCTGTCATAAAGGGCAGCATAGCGCCAGCAGTCACGCTTTGATCGCGGTAACGCATTCTGGAATAGGAGATATTCACCAAAGCGCCAAACTGACCAGAGTCCAGCTCCCAGTTATTACTGGCTAAAACGCTGAAGGTTGGGTTAATTTCTTCATTTTGTTCGGTATAAATACCGCGGGCATTGGCAATAAACTTAGCGCCGTCAAAATCAAAAGGCCGGTGTGTTTTGACGTCAATAGAACCGGCAATACCACTTTCAATCTGACTGGCGGAACGGGTTTTATACACATCCACCTGCTTTAATAAACTGGCAGGAATGTCCTGCAAGGCAACTGCTGTGCCTGAGGCGGTGAAAATATTACGTCCGTTGACTGTGGTGGTGATATCACTTAAACCACGAATGGAGACGGCTGAAATCTCGCCAGAAGCGCGGTTTGTCACCTGCACACCTGTCACGCGTTGCAAAGACTCCACCACATTATTGTCGGGAAACTTACCAATATCTTCTGCGACTATCGCATCCACAATTTGTTCGTTGTGGCGCTTTACACCCAGCGCTTTATTCAGGCTACCCCGAATACCTTTGACTTCAATAATTTCAACTTCTGCTGCTTTGTTATCTTCTTGCGCTGCAATCGCTGGCTGACTAACTAAAACAATAGCCATAGACACTGCACTGCTTAAGACGGATCGCTTAAACATGAGCTTCTTCTCCCCTTGTCGTGGTTTTAGTACACCTTCCCGGTCAAAACACAGCAGACCTTCGAGGTATTTTTTTATCATTTCTTAAATCATGCTATTGTATGATTAATAAGCTGTCAACTCACAAACAAAGAAATATTCATCTCCCAAGATAAATTCCGCTCAGAGGAAAATCCCTGAAAACCCCCACTGACGTGAAGCTATATCCGCTACAACCTATAGTCTTAGCTGCATAGCCGTCACCGTCTCTAGTAACCTGGTCTGAGACGCATCATAAAGAGTGGTAAAAGCAGCCTATTTGGCCATAGAGGAAACGACTACAAAGCGAGACAAGGCAAAACAGCACCAAGCCCGTCACAAAGGTATTACAGGGATTAACAGATTTTGTGCGGGAACTGACCTCAGTAGCTGGAGCAAACCCCTACCGCTCAAGACGTTATGCAAATTTTTAGCGTAGACAAGCTGACGGATGTACTGGCTGTCGCCAAAATGCAGGATGCCCCTAAAAGCTGAGGCATTAAAACTCAGGCCACAGTGAATTGTGGCCTGAAGATTTCATCTGAGCAGTCAGTGCTGCAGCGATTGATCCCGTATCGCTTTAAACTCTTTACCCGGCAACCAGTTTGGCCAGCTTTGGCTGTTGGCGACCTCTAAACCCACCTGATAAAACAGGAATAAATCCTGCTGTGAGCCGCGTAAATCCCAGTTTGGATCAAACTCATCGTTCACCTTGTGGTAATAATCAGACACGTAGTTTTTGCGTTGTGCTAAACCCCAGTCTTTGCCGTGCTCTACACTGTCGATACCACCACGGGCATACAACATAGGCACACCTTTTTTCGCCAGATTAAAGTGGTCAGAGCGGTAATAAAACCCATCCTGGGGCGTAGGTTCAGGCGCTATATAGCGGTTTTGTGCTTTGGCGTATTTAGCAAGAATAGGCTCAAGCTCTGAGCTGCCATAACCAAACACCATCACATCACGCATTGGGCCATAGACATTCATAATGTCCATATTGATACCGGCTACCGTTTTATTGACCGGAAACAGCGGGTGTTCAGCATACCAGCGTGAGCCTAACAAACCTCGCTCTTCGGCTGTGACAGCCACAAAAGCGATGGAGCGCTCCGGTGCAGGGCCTTGTTTAAACTTCTCAGCTAATGCTAACAAGCCAGCAATACCACCGGCATTATCCTGAGCACCGTTAAAAATTTTGTCATCACTGCGGCTGAAATCCAGACCAAAGTGGTCCCAATGCGCCATATAAATCACGGCTTCATCCGGCTTTTTACTGCCAGGAATAAAACCTATCACGTTGTTGGAGTCGATTTCACGCAGGTTGTTTTTGATGCGGATGCTGGCTTTGGCATTCAGTGGTATCGCTTTAAAATCGGGCCTTAGGGCTTTGGCTTTCATCTCTTTTAGGCTGCTGCCATTGGCGGCAAATAAACGCTCGGCCGCGTCCAAAGATAACCAGCCTTCGACCTGAGCTTTGTGCATATTTTTATTGGCATCTGCCAGTTCAAACCGGATAGGGCTGGTGCCAGCCACTACATTCCAGCCATAACTGGCGGCTTCGGTTTCATGCACTATCAACAGCATAGCTGCGCCCTGACGGGCCGCTTCTTCAAACTTGTACGTCCAGCGACCATAATAAGTCATGGCATTACCAGTAAAAAGTTTTGGATCCTGGGTGGCAAAACCCGGATCGTTTACCAGTACTACCACTGTTTTGCCTTTGACATCTATATCTTTGTAATCGTTCCAGTTGTATTCAGGCGCCACTATGCCGTAACCGGCAAATACCATCTCACTGTTTTCAACCTTAATCTCCGGCACCATACGGGTCGACCAGGCCATCATATCGGTTTTGTATACCAGATCAGCAGCCGTTTTATCGCCGGTTAAGGTCATGCTGCTGACAGACACAGGGTCAATTTGCACCACAGGTACAGCCTGACGGTAACTGCCGTCTTTGTAAGGCGTTAACCCCAGACGCTTAAATTCGGATTCAAGATAAGCGACAGTGCGTTTTTCGCCCTCTGTAGCAGGAGCCCGGCCCTGCATCTCATCTGAGGCGACTTTTTCAAAATAGCGGGCGAAATTGGCGTTAAAGTCGGTTTGAACTAGTGCTGGCTCAGAAGCAACAGCAGTAAACACCAGACCCAAAGCCAAAGTGGTTGCTAACTTATTCATAAATTTCCCTCTTAAAAAAATGGGGTCAGATCACATTGTTAATAGTTAACAATGTGATCTGACCCCATTTTCAATTATTTGGCGGCTAGAGACGCGTCGCGAATGGCTCTGAACTCACGGCCTTCAAACCAGTTTGGCCACTGATCTGAGTTGGCGAGTTCGTTACCTACCTGATAAAACACATTCATGTCCTGTTGCACGCCACGTAAATCCCAGCTGTCGTTAAATTCGTCAGCGGCTTTATGGTAACAGCAGACATTGTATTCTTTCTTCTGGGCCGCGCCCCACTCTTTACCATGTTCAAAACTGTCGATGCCACCTTTAGCGTACAACATAGGTACGCCAACTTTGGCCAGATTGAAGTGGTCTGAGCGATAGAATGAACCGTGCTCAGGACTTGGCTCAGGCGCGACATAACGGCCTTGTTGTTCGGTGTATTTCGTCAGCAGGTTTTCCAGCTCTGAGTTGTTATGACCCACCACTACCATATCTTTCATAGGACCATAGACATTCATCACGTCCATATTGATACCGGCAACAGTTTTGTTCAGTGGGAACACAGGATGAGCGGCGTACCAGGCAGAACCCAATAAACCACGCTCTTCAGCTGTTACCGCTAAAAAAGCCACTGAACGTTTTGGTTTAGGCTGTTTAGCAAAATGTTCAGCCAGAGCTATCACGGCAGCAGTACCACTGGCGTTGTCCTGGGCACCGTTAAAGACTTTGTCTTTTGGATTAGAAAAATCCACACCTAAGTGATCCCAGTGGCCCATATACAGCACCACTTCGTCCGGTTTTTCTGAACCTTCGATATACCCCATCACGTTGTTTGACGTCAGTTCACTGATATTGTTTTTCACTGAAACCGAAGCTGTTACGCCCATAGGCACAGGGGCAAAGTCTTTGCTCAGTGCTTTTTGGCGCATGGTTTCAATGTCAGTGCCCATAGCAGCAAACAACTGCTGCGCCGACTCAGTGGTCAGCCAGCCTTCTACTTTGGATCTATCCATATTTTTATTAGGATTAATCAGGTCAAACTTAGTAGGCGAGCCACCAGCTATCACCTGCCAGCCGTAAGAAGCTGGTTCAGTTTCGTGGATAATCAAGGCCATTGCAGCGCCCTGACGAGCCGCTTCCTCAAACTTATAGGTCCAACGACCGTAATAAGTCATGGCATTGCCGGTAAAGAGGTTTGGATCTTTTGTGGCAAAACCCGGATCGTTAACAAACATCACGACGGTTTTGCCTTTGACGTCCAGACCTTCATAGTCGTTCCAGTCGTATTCCGGCGCTACTATGCCGTAACCCACAAACACCAGCTCGCTGTCTTTGACTTCCACCTGTTCTGTCACTTGCGTGGTCCAGGCCATCATTTGCTCTTTGTATTTCAGCTCTGCATTAAGCTTATCGCCAGAGAGCTTCAGACCTGACACTTCTTTAGGGTCAATACGCACTAAAGACACAGGTTGCAGGTAGCTGTCACCATTAATACCTTTGAGGCCTATACGTTTAAATTGCTCTGAAATGTAGTTAATGGTTTTTTCTTCACCTGGCGTTGCAGGCATCCGGCCCTGAAACTCATCTGACGACAGAGTTTTTAAGTAGTCTTGATAAGCTGAGTTAAACTCAGTTCCCACCAAAGCTGTGGCGGCTTTGGCAGATTCAACTGCTGCAGTGCTGGCGCTTTGTTCCTGTTCAGCGGGTTTAGAACACGCTGTTAAGGTTAAAGCAGCCATCACGGTCAGCGTTGTGGCTGAAAACCAAAATTGTGGTCTCATAACACTCCCGGATCGTTTTTATTAAGTTCTTAGGTGTAAATACTCATCGATACTAACCAAGCGAGCAGCAACTGACCAGAGCAGTTATCGCAGCTTTTGCCCCATTAGCGGTGATTTCGTTATCAATCAGATGATTTTTCCGCCCCCCAATTGGCTTTTGGTAAAGCGACAGCCTGGCTTAAATCAAAATCAACCCTAAATTCACGGCCTTCGCGGGTTAAGCGGTAGCTGAAACTTTCATTCGGGTATAAATACATATGCCAGGTATTGCCGACGGATTGTGGTGTTTTGGTTTTGATAAAGAGGTTTTTTGAATAATCATCGGCCAGAAAACTCTGAGCTTCAGCCCAGCCTGCTGTAGCAGTATGGCCACCGTACAGAGTAGACTGATCATCTGTGCCATCTTCATGCTTATGTTGGTGCTGCAACTGCAGGCCAGTGTCGGTTTTAGTAATAATCCAGGTGCGGGAGCGGTTTTCACCAACCACAAAAGGCACCTGAATTTGTGTGTCGCTGCAATCGCGCACATGCATCACCATATCGCCACTAAACGCAGCGCTTGGCTGATTATCCAGCGTGGTTTTACCGGCAAAAGCTTTGCCACACAGGGCTTTTAACTGGTCAAAAAACTGCAGTTGCGCTTGGCTTGGTGCAGCAGAAACAGAGAGTGAAACAAGGCATGAGGTTAAGGTAAAGGCGTTGATAAGTAATGTTTTTTTAGTTATTTGCATCCGTGGACTCCTTTTTTTCGTAACCGCACTATACCTTTATTAATTGCCTTAACGCAAAAGCCAGGCAACCAGAGGAAAAGAAATGCAAAATTTAATAGATGCTAAATTACTAATGAAAGTATTTAGCAAAGTGGAACAACAAGGCACTGCTGTGGATACGCCATTTGGGAAAGGTTTTGAGCTGGACGGCATGACCATAGCCAGTGGTTTTGATGGCTACGATTTATATTTTGTCGCAGACCAAGTCACTGTCACTTTGGGCTTTCACCAGAAATATCATATAGATGCCAAAGACGAAGAACATATAGAGCGCTTTATCCAGCGTTTAAAGCGGATAGAAGCGAAATAAGCTATTGGCGCTTTACAGGCTCAGCTTATGAAAACGTATGCAGGAAAAAAGTCTGACAGAGTGGCTGTGTTAGCATAAGGAAAAACGACATGGAACCAGACAAAGATGCGTCTATCTATTTACTCCAAAAGCAACACTCTACTGCTCAGTGCTCTGGCTCTTGCTGCAGTGGCCTCTTGCGGTAAAGCACCAGTGGAACCTCAAACCGCCACTAAACAAGCTGCTGTAGAAAAGCCAGTTCCAACCAGTGAGCCTGTCGCAGCGCCAGCAGGCAAAGTAGTGGTGTATCAGATGTTTACCCGCTTATTCGGCAATAGCAATAATGCCAATCAGCCCTGGGGCACCATAGAGCAAAACGGTGTAGGCAAATTTAACGATATTAACCAAGCTGCACTGAAAGGAATTAAAGAACTGGGTGCAAGTTATGTTTGGTACACCGGCATTTTGCACCATGCAGTCATTAGAGATTACAGCGCTTATGGCATAAGCCATGACGACCCGGATGTAGTCAAAGGCCGTGCAGGCTCTCCTTATGCAGTGAAAGACTATTACAGTGTCAATCCGGATTTAGCAGTAGACCCGGCCAAACGAGTGCAGGAATTCGAAGCACTGATAGAACGAACCCATGCAGAGGGTTTAAAAGTTATTATTGATATAGTGCCTAACCATGTGGCACGGCATTACAAATCTTTGGATAAACCTGCCGGCATTGAAGATTTTGGTGCCAATGATGACACCAGTGTTGAATACAAACGAGACAATAACTTCTACTACGTGGTTGGTCAGCCGTTCCAGGTGCCAAAGCCACTAAATGGCTATCAGCCTTTGGGCGGCGAAGCACATCCACTGTCCGACGGCAAATTTGATGAAAATCCGGCGAAATGGACAGGCAATGGCTCGCGTTTAGCTCAGCCTGACTTTAACGACTGGTACGAAACCGTCAAAGTAAACTACGGTGTTAAACCAGATGGCAGCTACGATTTTGATCGCCTACCGGCAGACTACGCCGATAAATCAGTGCAGGAACACGCGGCCTTCTGGCAAGGTAAAGACCTGCCAAACTCCTGGCTTAAATTCCGTGATATCGCCTTCTACTGGTTGGATAAAGGTGTAGATGGTTTCCGTTTTGATATGGCCGAAATGGTGCCTGTTGAATTCTGGAGCTTTTTAAACTCCAGCATTAAAACCAAGAACCCAGACGCCTTTTTATTAGCAGAAGTTTATAACCCCACCTTATACCGCGACTATATTCGCCTGGGTAAAATGGATTACCTGTACGATAAAGTCGAAATGTACGACAGCTTAAAGCTGGTGATGCAAGGCAAAGGCAGCACAGACGCGATAGCCCAGGTGCAACAAGGCATGGCCGATATTGAACATCATATGCTGCACTTTTTAGAAAACCACGACGAACAGCGTATTGCCGCCCCTGAATTTGCCGGTGATGCCAACAAAGCCAAACCTGCCATGGTGGTGTCGGCGTTAATCAGCAGCTCCCCTACTATGTTGTATTTTGGTCAGGAGGTCGGTGAAGCCGGTGCATTAGACTCTGGTTTTGGCGATCCAAGCCGCACCAGCATCTTCGATTATGCGGGTGTTCCGGCTCATCAGAATTGGCTTAATGAAGGCAAATTTGATGGCGGTAAGCTGACAGCCGAACAAAAGCAACTACGCGAGTTTTATGTGAAGTTAATGAGCTTATCAGCGACAGAAGCTGTATTTAACGGCGCTTATCAGGAACTGCACAGCATCAACAAGGATACGGACGGCTACAGCGATAAAACCTATGCTTTTGCTCGTTTTAACGACAGCACCAAGGTGATAGTGGCCAGTAATTTCGCCACCGAGGCGACCCGCTTTGAGTTAAAACTGCCAGCGGATTTGCAGAAACAATGGCAGTTAAGCAAAGGTGATTATCAGCTCCAAGATCTGTTGTCTGAACGTAAAGCCTCTTTAAAAGTGACGGGAGATACGGCTTCAGTAAAGATTGAACTAGCACCATTCGAGTCATTGGTATTAAAGCTTTGATTTAAGACTGAGCTGGTGAATACAAGACGCCTTGAGCGTCTTGTATTCACCCTCACTATTCGTAAGGTTAGTGTTGTTCACTGCCAAAAGATGTCACGCAAAAAGCTGCAATGCCGAACACACAAACATTTAATTATTTACGATAGAATCAGCTTTAACCTTTTGTAAATATTGATTAAATTTCTCTATCAATAGCTTATGTTCTGGTTCGTTTCGCAGTGCCAGATGTAAGGTTTTTAGTTCAGTTAAACTGGCGTTAAATTGCACCTTATCTGTCGCCAAACGTTTAACTTCTGCATCATGCTCAAGCAAATAAAGTAAAACTCTGCGGTCTATCACCGCCAAATCCAGCCGACCTAAAGCGACTTTAAGAATGTTTTGCCGATCAGAAAACGCCAGTTGGGGTGTCAGTTGGCCTCTGGCAATCATTTGATCAACCACTGTTAAATTGACATAGTCTTGCACCACACCTAACTGAAACTTTGGCAGCAACACAGCAGTGAGTGGCCCCAGAGGTTTTGCTTTTGATTCAACAAACCCCAGCTCGCTGCTGCCTAAACTATCCGACAAAATAAAGCTGGGGTTATGAGTTTGATACTCTGGAAAATAGCCTGCGTATGAAGCGCCTGAGCTTTCACTGGCGCGAATGCCTCTGGACCAGGGTAAAAACTCTGTCTGTACCTCCAGTTGCATAGCCGCAAAGACTTGCCGCAGCAGTATTGAAGTTTCACCTTGCTGTTCAAGCTGATGTCCTGTGTAGGGTGGCCAGTCTAAACTGGCCAGCCGCACAGGCTCAGCTACGACGGCCTGCACAGATGCAGATACACTCCATAGCAAAAACAACCACTTCTTCACTCGTTTTGCCTCAACTTAGCAACGCAATTGCGCCAGTTGAGCATCCATGGCTCCGGTAATGCTGTCAATCTCTTTGCTGATCAGCAGGTTTTGTTTAGCCAGTTGATTCAATGCCTTAGTTGCGTCATCTATGGCGGTAATATTCCGGTTAATTTCTTCACTGACCTGATTTTGTTCCTCAGCCGCTGACGCTACCTGAAAAGCGTTATCCGCTATGGTAGAAATACCAGCTGTGGCCAGTGACAGTTTTTCATACGAACTTTCAGCTTCTTGCAAGGTGCTGGTCACCTTAGCGGTATTAGTATGAATTTGCTGTACTGCAGCTGAAACTTGCTGCTGCAAAGCATGGATCAGGTTTTTAATTTCGTCGGTAGAGCTGTGAGTGCGGGCAGCCAGTGAACGAACCTCGTCAGCAACCACAGCAAAACCCCGGCCTTGCTCCCCTGCCCGTGCCGCTTCAATAGCAGCATTTAATGCCAGTAAATTCGTTTGCTCCGCTATGGCCTGGATCACATCAATAATGCCGTTGATTTTCTGGCTACTTTGCGCGACTTCATTCACGCCCTGACTGGTGTGACTGAATTCAACAGACACAGCTTTAAAAGCCTCAACTGTATTCTGAAACAACTGATTGGCCGAGGTTAAAGCTTCCAGAGATTGTTGGGCTCCTTGTGCTGTACTGCTCGCCAGATTAGCCACTTCATGGGCTGTGGCTGACATTTCATGCATAGCAGAAGCCACATTCTGAATTTCGCTGGCTTGAATACTGACCGAACTATTGGTTTGATCCGTGGTTTTAACCATTTGCTCGGACTGATACTGCATCAGCTTGGAAGATTCTTTTAAGTTGTTGATCATGGAGCGTAATTTAGCCGTAAACAAATTAAAGCCATCGGCCATATCATTCAGCTCCTGATGCTGGCTTTGAGTTAACTGCCGGGTTAAATCGCCCTCCGACCCCGCCAGCTCTTTCATCAGCATGCTCATTTGCAATATAGGCGCAGTCGCTGTTTTTAAGCCTAAAGCCATTAACAGCACAAAAGCTAATAACAGGATCAGCCCCAAACCAATCATACTTTGTGTAGTTTGAGCAGAATCGGCATTCAGTTGCTCCGCCAGTTGAGTTGCCATAGCCAAGGCTGTAGCTTCCGGTACCGCTACTACCACTTTCCAACCGGATTGTGTACTGTCGAGTTTAATGGGGTGAGTCACCAGCATAGAGCCGTTGTATAAACTCACGCCAGCCTGCTGTTTTTCCAGATGAGTAGCTAATTCTGCATCCAGAGTTTTAATAGATTGACCCAGTTTGTCGGGAAATCTATTACTGGCTACCACAGATCCATATTTACTCAGTAAATAAAGTTGCGCTTTGCCGCCGTATAATAAATCAGCCTGAGCTTGCAGTAATTGTTGTAGTACAGGCAGGTTTAAATCGACACCAGAAACGCCACGAAACTGATCCTGAGTCACTACGGGGTAGACCAAAGAAGTTAACAACACCTGATTACCCGGCGCTATTTCCCATAAATAAGGCTCCATCAGACAAGCTTTTTTACTGTCACGGCTACACAGGTACCATTCGGCTTCCCGCACACCAAATTCGTTTTTAGTCTCTTTGTATTTCACTGCAGGATCTGGTGTTTGCACAAACTTCAGCTGATTTTGTTCACGTACCCAGTAAATTTCCATAGTGCCGGTTTTCGAGCTGTGATCATTGGCAATTGAGAATTGGCTGTCAGCCCCATCATAGCCATTGGGTTCAAACTGACTGTATAAAGATGAAATACCAGTATTGCTGGCGAGGATATGAGCCGCCATCGCCTTCACTTGCTCGCGACTGTAGGGGGTCTGCCCACTACCCAGTGCTGTCCCCGATAATAAAGCCGCAAAGTTCTTCGCCGTATCAAAGTTGCGATCCAGTACACTACTGGTCTCTAGGGCTGTGCGCTGTGCTGCTTCGGTCAGAATTTGTTCGGCTAGGGTTCGTACCGACTGCGTGAGTTTAGTCACGGCCGATTCATTGCTGCTGGTCATTGAATACCAACCAATAAAAGCCATGCTGCCTATACTGATAGAAAGTAACAGTGCGACACCAAAAGTGAGTTTAAAACGTAAGGAATTTAACTGCATCATCGCCACCTAGAACCAATTAAATGTTTTTGCCACTGACAACGAAAAGGTAGGTTCACCTAAATCATCCAGCTCCAAATCGGTATCATCAAAAGCAGCTGTCCATTTTGCCCCGAACCATTCACCCAGTAGCGCAAGACGCCAATGATGGTAGGTGCCGTCATTATCACGTAAAAATTTGCTGGTATCTGTTGAAGTGGAACGATCAGCCGACAGCTGTAAGGTCAAGCCCTGTGTTAATTGCACATTTTGCGTCAACATCACTATGTAATGCCCGCCACCAGCACCAAAATAATCTTTGGCATACCAATAACTGAGTTTAGTGTCTCTGTAAGATACTTTGATGTAAGCCTCAGGATAATCGAAAGCGCTGCTATCGCTGCTGCCATAATAAGTGTAATGCGCTATGCCAAGATCCATGGCCCAGTTGTTGCCTAAATCTGTGTAATAGCCTGTATAAAAATCAACTTCCCGGTCGGTATTTTCGGCAAAACTGACGTTGGATCCCCAGGTACCAAGATACCAACCGGAATCGGACACCCAGTCAAGACTGGGTTGTAAAGCCGGATCATCCTGAGTCAGCGTAATACCATTAAATAAATAGTTGGAAGTCAGAGTAACAGTGGAACTCAAATTGGCCTGAGCCGATGGGTTGAAACCCAATATCAGGCAAGCCGGTACAAGAAATTTTGTGATCTGCATACAGACTCCAATGCTGATTGAGAATTAAATTCAGATACTTAGACTCCATTCTGTGATATCGCTATTTAGGTATAGCAACAGTTGTTAAAAAAAGCCCGAACCAAAACTGAATTCCCCAACACAAAAATAGACATCTAAACACCCAGAAATCTCTTTATTTCAAAAGCGAAATCGGGTTAACTGGTTGCAGTATTTTTTCAGGAGCACAAAACAGATGTTTAAGGTAAATAGTTATTTTGACGGTAAAGTGACATCCATAGCCTTTCAAGGTGAAGAACTCCCGGCGACAGTGGGGGTAATGGCGCCGGGCGAGTATGAATTCGGTACCAGTCAGCATGAAGTTTTAACTGTGATTAGCGGCGCTTTAACCGTATTATTACCGGGCCAGACAGCGTGGCAAACCTTTGCGCGCGGAACTTCATTTGAAGTGCCTGCTCAGGTGAAGTTTCAATTAAAAGTTGCAGCTGATACAGCTTATCTTTGTACTTATCAATAAGGTGTGTATCCGGCACGCCTATTCAGGAAAAACTGATTTATGCGTGGTATGGGAACAGTGGCGAAAAGAGCAGATGCACTAAAGCAAACCGAAGCTCTTAATCTGAAACAAACTGTAGAGTATATGTGGCCCTATATCTGGGCCTTTAAAGGCAGGGTATTATTGGCTTTAGCGGCTTTACTTGCCGCCAAAGCAGCCACTTTATATTTGCCTTATGCTCTAAAACTTATTATTGATGATTTAGATCCCAGCCTAAACTCAGTCATAACCTTACCACTGGCCTTTCTGTTGTTTTATGGCGCTTTACGTTTCGGTTCAGTATTTTTTGGTGAAGTGCGCGACGCCTTGTTTAGCAGAGTGACTGAACATGCGATGCGTAAAGTTGGCCTGCGGGTATTTAATCATCTGCACCAGTTAGAACTAAGTTTCCATTTAGACCGTCAGACCGGTGGCATCAGTCGTGATATAGAGCGAGGCACTAATGGCATCAGTTTTCTGATGCGGTTTTTAATGTTTAATATTGTGCCTACTCTGCTGGAAATTCTGATGGTGGCGGTAATTTTTGCGCTGCTATTTTCTTACTGGTACGCAGTACTGACTTTTGTCGCTGTAGCTTTGTATGTGGCCTTTACTTTTTATGTCACCGAATGGCGCAACAAATATATACGTGAAGCCAATCAGGCAGATTCTGCGACCAACAGCAGAGCTGTGGATAGTTTACTGAACTATGAGACCGTCAAATACTTTAATAACGAAGCTTATGAAGAACGCACTTACGATCAGTTTTTAGCCAACTGGGAAACCGCAAAGCTGAAAAATCGCATGTCGCTGCTGGCATTAAACTCAGGTCAGGCGCTGATTATAGCGCTGGCCATTACTTTAATGATGTGGATGGCGGCGCAAGGAGTGCTTAACAAAGAGCTGACTTTAGGTGATCTGGCGATGGTGAACGCTTATATGCTGCAACTTTTTATCCCACTGAATTTTTTAGGTTTTGTTTACCGGGAAATCCGCCGCTCATTAACCGATCTGGAAAATATGCTCGGACTTTTAAAAAAAGAAGCGAAAATCAAAGACAAAGCTGCGGCCTCACAGCTGCAATTACAACAAGGTCGTATTGAGTTTAAGCAAGTGCATTTTAGTTATCAGCCAGAGCGGCCAATTCTGAATGCTTTAAGTTTTGTGGTAGAGCCTGGGCAAAAACTGGCGATTGTTGGTGCTTCGGGTGCGGGCAAAAGTACCATAGCGCGACTTTTATACCGCTTTTACGATATCCAAAGCGGCAGTATATGCATTGATGGTCAGGATATACGGGATGTGACTCAAAGCTCATTACGCCAAAGTATCGCCATAGTGCCGCAGGATACAGTGCTGTTTAACACCAACATCAGAGAAAACATCCGCTATGGTAAACCTGATGCGACTGAGGCGGAAGTCGATCAGGTGATCAAGTTGGCCCATCTGGACAGCTTTATCCAGAGTTTGCCTCAGGGCGATCAAACCTTAGTCGGCGAGCGGGGTTTAAAAGTATCGGGTGGAGAAAAACAACGTATTGCCATAGCCCGGGTGCTGTTAAAAGGCTCTCCCATTCTGATTTTTGATGAGGCCACCTCAGCTTTGGATTCGCACTCAGAAGCCGCTATTTTAAAAGCCTTGCGTGAACTGGCGAAACACCATACCTCAGTGGTGATAGCGCATCGATTGTCGACTATTACCGACGCTGACAAGATATTAGTGCTGCAACAAGGCCAAGTGGCCGAAGCAGGAACTCACCAACAATTACTGGCGCAGCAAGGGCTTTATGCACAGTTATGGGCGAAACAACAAGAGGCCAAACCCAAAGCTGAGTAAAGCCAGTATTAAGTTAGGTTAAGCAGAGTAAATGCAGGGTAAAGTCCTGAACCCTGCGTTACTTTTTTGTTCTGATGTCGGTATTTATCATCACAGGACAAAAAAACTATTATGTTGTTACGTCAGTTTATTCTTCCCCTCACCAGTCTGGTCTTGCTATCTGCCTGCGGTGGCAGTAGTTCGTCCGAAGGCAACGATACTTATCCAGGCAGTTATTTGCAGTTCTATAACGGCTCATCCAATAGCGCAACCACCACACTGACCTTAACCGACAGCGATGAAGTGGAAAGTACTTTAGGCAGTGCCGCTTTTGGTGACGCCACAGCTTTAACTACTGTAGATACTGAAACTTATGATTTAGCTTTCACTTACACCGATAACAGTGGCGATGTGCAGACTGTGCTGGAAGATCAGGTCAGTATGAAAGCCAGCCAGAAAACCGTGCTTTTTATGGTGGATAACTACGAAGCGCCAAAACTGCTGAATTTAAGCTTTTTGCGGGATGATGAACTGGATGATCAGTTTAAAGTCTACTTTGCCAATTTACTGGCGGAAAATAAAACCATGGATCTGTATATCAGCAGCTCCACTGAAGATTTTGATGACGCCGATTTTGTTGCGACCGTAGGACAAAACGCCTTTAGCGAAGCCGTTACTTTTGATACCGGCAGCTACATCTTATATCTGACTGATGCAGGCAGCACAGACGTGGTGTTGCAAAGCCCTGTCTATTCCTTCAGCTATGAAACCGAATATATTCTGGCTTTACGCGACAATGCAGGCCCGCTCAAACGCAAAATTGCTTTGGATATCATAGGCAATACCACCACTGTCTATCCGCTGGAGGATGTAAACAGCAACGCTCAGTTTCGGGTGTATAACAGCCTGAATGATTTAGATCCGGCACAGATTTATGCTGGCAGCACCAGCAGCACTCCGGTCTTTGCCAATGTAGCAGCCGATACTCTGACCTCTTATACCGAAATACCTCATGGCGATTACAGAGTAACCTTGACAGCAAACGAAGGAGCCAGCCAAATTCCGAATGGTTTACTGACACTCAATCAGGGCGAAAGCAAAAGCCTGATCTTTTACCGCGACCAAGATGATCAGCCTACCGTGATGTCAGTGAAGGATAGCGCCACCCCTCAGGTCTATGACTTTGTGTTTAATGTTGTCAATGTCATCCCTGATTTTGAAAACGTCAGCATCTACTTTATGCCTCCGGGCAAAACGATGGAAACTACCTCTTACTACATCAGCAGTATCAACGATGCCACCAGCGCCAGTATAACGCTGCCACTGGACAGCTATAGGGTGTTGCTGGTTCGAAAAGACTTAAATAACAATAAGACTTTATTGGCTCAAACCGATGAAATCGAGCTTATTCAGGGCAGCTCCTACCTGCTGGTGGCAGAAAAAGACCCGGACACAGAAACAGGTTATAAAATCAGTTTGCAGTACTAAAAACGAAGTTGATTTGATCACCGGGGTCCGTCTGAGCAGCGGACCTTTTTATCTACGCTTTATCCGCAACCACCTGGCCAACGGACAGAGCCGTTGGCGCTCAGCCGGGCCTTGCCAAACTGTTGGCAAGGCTTTATCCGAACACAACCTGGCCAACGGTCAGAGCCGTTGGCGCTCAGCCGGGCCCTGCCAAACTGTTGGCAAGGCTTTATCCGGCTTCGCTCTTCCAACTGCGTTGACTTTCCTCTAAATTAGCCTCCAGTTAAATTCATCAGATGGAGTAACGCATGACCTGGATTTTTTTAGTGGTTGGCCTGGTATTACTGGTCGTTGGTGCGGATTTATTAGTCAAAGGAGCTGCTCGTTTGGCAGGTTCTTTCGGTATTCCGGCTTTAGTCATAGGTTTAACAGTGGTCGCATTTGGTACCAGTGCACCTGAATTAGCTGTCAGTGTAAAAGCTGCATATTCTGGTCAGGCAGAATTGGCGATTGCCAATGCGGTCGGCAGTAACATCTTTAACGTGCTGTTTATTTTAGGCGCTGCAGCGATGATCTCACCTTTGATTATCTCACGGCAGTTAATCCGCCAGGATGTTCCCATTATGGTGCTTATTTCCGTGGTGGCACTGTTGATGACGCTGGACGGCAATATCACCAGACTCGAAGCCGGAGTGTTGTTTGCCGGTTTATTAGGTTACACCTGGTTTTTGTTCCGTCAGGGCAAAGCGAAAGGTGCCGATACCGTCGATGAAGAAGTTGAAGCTATGCTCAAAGCCAAAGTACCTGCCTGGCAAAATGTGCTGTTGGTGATAGGAGGTTTAATTCTGCTGGTATTAGGCGCACGCTGGCTGGTCGAAAGTGCAGTGGAAATTGCTCGGGCCTGGGGGATCAATGAAGCTGTTATAGGTTTAACCATAGTGGCGGCTGGCACCTCTTTACCTGAAGTGGTCACCTCTATAGTGGCAACTATTCGTGGTGAGCGTGATATAGCTGTCGGCAACGTCGTAGGCAGCAATATATTCAATATCCTGTGTGTACTGGGTATCTCAGGTCTGGTGTCTCCTCACCCGCTGCTGGCCGGTGAACAAATGGCAATGGTTGATATTCCGGTGATGGTCGGTGTGGCCCTGCTCTGTGTGCCGCTGTTTTTTATCGGCTCAGTGCTGAACCGCATCGAAGGTTTACTCTTTATGCTGCTCTACATCGCCTACACTTGGTATCTGGTGGCTATGGCGTTAAAAGAGGCTTATCTGCCAGACTTACAACAAGGCATTTTATACGGTTTATTGCCAGTGGTCATGTTTTATGTGGTCGTCTCATTTATCCATGACCGCATAAAAAGCAAACAATTGCAGCAGTAAGTCAGCGAATGACAGAAAGCAGGCCCAACAGGGCCTGTTTTTATTTATGACTTCTATGACATTTCGATGATCTGAAGAGGACCGCAGACCAGAGCTCTACCCAACCCCGATTTTTGTTTATATAATCCGTCGCAGTTCATAACCTCAATGAGACCCCATGGAAATCTTTATACTTGTTGGACTTATCGTATTAAATGGCATTTTTGCCATGTCTGAAATTGCTATCGTCACGGCCAAAAAATCACGTTTAACAGCGTTAGCGCAAAAAGGTAAATCCTCTGCAGCTATAGCGCTGAAACTGGCTGAAGATCCCACTCAGTTTTTGTCGACAGTCCAGATTGGTATTACTTCTATTGGTATCTTAAACGGTATCTTCGGTGAATCTATTCTTGCAGAACCTTTTGCTTTGTGGCTGCAAAGCCTGGGCATGACATCTGACTTCAGCAGCATTTTTGCCACAGCTTTAGTAGTTGTCGTGGTGACTTATGTCTCTATCGTTGTGGGTGAGTTAGTACCTAAACGGGTAGGCCAAATCAGCGCTGAAGCTATCGCCTGCTTAATGGCGAAGCCTATGTTATTGCTCGCTTTAGTTACCAAACCTTTTGTCTGGTTATTATCTGGCTCAACCCACGGCCTGATGCGGGTCTTTGGTTTTGCTCACAGTACTGAATCCAATGTGACCCATGAAGATATTCAGGCTATGTTACTGGAAGGCTCCAGTTCAGGTGCTATTGAGCACAACGAACATACGATGGTGAAAAACGTATTCCGTCTGGATGAACGTTCGATTTCGTCCTTGATGGTGCCCCGTTCTGACATTATCTTTTTAGACACTGCCATCAGTATGGAAGATAACTTACATCGCGTGATGCAATCGCCGCATTCACGTTTTCCAGTGTGCAAACAGAGCGCAGATGAGTTGATTGGGATAGTATCTGCCAAACAATTGCTGGCACAGTCTGTCGCAGGTCAGCTGACAGACTTGTCGTCATTGGTCCAACCTTGTCATTATGTGCCTGACAGTTTAACCGGCATGGAATTGCTGGAACATTTCCGTACTACAGCTCGCCAGGTGGTTTTTGTGGTGGATGAATATGGCGACTTAAAAGGTATGGTGACGCTGCAGGATTTAATGGAAGCCTTAACAGGTGAATTGAACCCGGATGACGGCGAAGATTTAATGGTTGTGCAGCGTGATGATGGCTCCTATTTGCTGGACGGCCTGCTGCCTATTATCGATCTAAAAGACTGTTTAGGTTTAAATGAATTACCTGAAGAAAATCAGCGTAACTATCAGACCTTAAATGGCCTATTGATGCTGTTAATGGGCAAAATTCCACAGACTGCAGACAAAGTGCTGCTGCATAACTGGCAACTGGAAATTGTCGATATGGATGGCAAGCGGGTAGACAAAGTATTAGCTATTCAACTGACGCCGGAACAAGTGGCGGATATGCAGTCTGCTGCAGATGAGATGCACGACTAGGCCTCTTGCTACATACCAAAAACGCCACTGAAAAGTGGCGTTTTTGGTTGAATAATTAATCTTTACGGCCCTTGTTTGGTAAAGCCAAAGGGTCGGCGTCAAGGCTAAAACCCAGTAGCGGCAAGAGTTCCGGTATCTCATCTTCCGGTATACCTACTTTGTGAAAATGCTTCACCACATACTGCACATCATGGCCTTGTTCTTTGAATTGTTGTGCAGTTTTTAAATGCACAGTTCGCATAAAGTTAGATGTCATGACAGTCACTCCCTGAAGAAAAGCGATAGTCATAGTGGTGAAATATTCAGCAGCAGGCAAGCAATTTTCGATGAAAATTTAAACAATTTTTTTTCGAATAAAATTAAACTGGAATACAAATAAAAACTTAAAGGCAAAGGCACCTATCTGCGCCTTTGCCTGATAGTGACAAGATCAAAAATCAAGCTGAACCGGAGCGGCGGAACTGGTAACAGTCAGATTTTTGCCCTGCAAAAATACAACGTCATCATTTTGCTCAGGTTCGTCGTTCAGCTGGCAAGTCAGAGCTGCCGTATAATTTCCGGCATCAATAAAGCCTAACTCATAACCGTAACTGGAAGCACCATCAAATAATACCGGTGCACTGGCATAAGGTGACACAGCTTCAGTACCACCATAATCAGCCAAGGTACTCAGATCCAAATCTGCTCCAGGATACAGATAAACAGCTGCGACGGGCTGATTTTGATCAGCTGGGGCTACAGTACAATTATTGGCTAATAAAACAGCCTCACTGATATCACCTTCCAGATGACCAATTTCACTGGTATTCACCAGACGTAAACCTGTAGGTTTGAGCAAGTATTTCTGCGGGTTAGACAACACCATAGCTTTACGTAAATCAAATTCAAGAGTGTAACTGAAAGTCCCACCAGCAGATAAAGTAACACCATTCAGACGAAGTTGATTTGACGGCACTTCCAATGGATATTGAGTACCATCCGTCAGCTGAATGTAACTGCCGGGCACGATATTCAAACGCATTTGGCCATAATTTCCCGCAGGTACTGTGGCTTGCGAAATCAAAGCCAATGAGGTGGCGCCTGGCAAGGTTAATAGATCAACCCCTATACTATTTGCCACAACCGCACCATTGTTATCGAGACACTCAGTATTATTGTTTGCTGCAGCTGGCTCCAAACCTGGCGTAAATGTCTGATTACCCAAACCATTTCCTACCAGTTCAACTGAGCCAAAACATAACATCACTTTATCCACACCATCCACTGGTGCGTCACTGATCGCCAGACTAAAACTGGCGTTTTGATCAACCTCCTCTGACGAGCCCCCTCCGCAAGCGGCTAAGCTGACGGATAAAGCACTGACCAATGCCAAAGTACCCCATTGTTTCTTAGTATTCATTTTTTACTCCTGATAGCTGGGATGACCCCACTCAACTTTGCAGTTATAAAACAATGAAACTGAATTTATGCTGAAACCCTAATTTAGGGATTCTGTAATAAAAACTTGCGCTGTAGCAGACGATCCAACCATTTTTGTGGTAATAATCTTGCCAGCAAAGGCAAAGTGACAGCGCCATGCCCTATCCCCACCACACCGCTGCAATCGGCTTTATTCAGCTCTCGCACTAAACGTTTGGCAAAACGTTCCGCTGAAGTAGGCTGGTTCTGACTGGCATTGGCACGCAGCATCACCCCCTCACGCATAGGCCACCAGAGGGAATCAGGTTTTAACAACTGTTCAGCTTCGAGTTTTGCTCTTTGGGCAAAGCCGGTATCTATAGCTCCGGGTTGCACAGTCAAGACACGTACACCCAAAGGTGCCAGTTCCATTCGCAGTGCGTCCGATAAACTATGCAGTGCCGCCTTTGAGGCGCAGTAAACTCCGGCAAAAGGTGTAGTTAATACCCCAGATACACTACCAATATTAACGACAAGTCCTTTGCTTTGTATCAACAGAGGTAAGCAGGCCTGAGTTAAATCCATCACAGCAAATACATTGATTTCAAACTGCTGACGTAAGCCTTCAGCCCCAGCATCCAGCACTGGCCCCATAACACCAAAACCAGCATTATTGACCAGAATATCCAAACATCCTGCTTGTTGTTGTAGCTGCGCCACAGCTTGTTTCACAGAATCTGGGTTGGTCATTTCCAGTGCTATGGTTTCCAGACCCATCTGCTTGAGTTGCTGCAGATCAGTCTGTTTTCGTGCTGTGGCAAAAACTCTGTAGCCTTGTTGTTTAGCCTCTAACGCCAAAGCTTTGCCTATACCGCTGGAGCAGCCGGTGATCAGTATGGTTTTAGTCATAGTTGGCCTGCCTGCACTAAGTGTTGCTCTTCAGGTCGTAGGGTCAACACCAGAAAACCGCTGTCAGTCACAGCCACTGTATGCTCCCACTGGGCTGATAACTTCTTATCCTTGGTCACCACAGTCCAGCCGTCAGATTTTTGTTTTACCCTTCTATCGCCCTGATTGATCATAGGTTCTATGGTAAAGACCATGCCGGGTTTGAGCGTCAAACCAGTACCAGCTTTACCATAATGCAAAATTTGTGGCTCTTCGTGCATCTCACGCCCTATACCATGACCACAGTATTCACGCACGACAGAATAACCATGCCGCTCAGCATGGTGCTGTACAGCAGCCGCTATGTCACCTAAACGGGCGCCGGGTTTCACCTGATAAATGCCCTGCCACATTGCCTGATAAGTCACATCCACCAGAGCCTGTGCTAAAGGACTCACCTTACCGACACAATACATTTTGCTGGAGTCAGCAATAAAACCATCCTTCTCCAGCGTAATATCCAGATTAACAATATCACCTTCTTTTAAAATATCAGTAGGTTTGGGCACACCATGGCAGACCACCTCATTGATAGAGCTATTGAGTACATACTGATAATCATACTGACCTTTGCTGGCAGGTCGTGACGCCAAAGGCCCACGGATAAAATCCTCCACCGCATCGTTAATCTGCATGGTACTGATACCGGGTTTTACCAGCTCATCCAGCATCAGAAAAACCTGAGCCAGCAACTGTCCGGCTTTATGTTGGAGGTCCAGTTCAGCCGGGGTTTTCAGATGGATCGAGTTCATTCAGTAAGTCCTGCAAAGTTGTAGATTTGTTTTTTAATAATTTACGACACAATTCCTGGTAACTAAGCTGAGGGTTCAGCTCAGCCAACATGCCGACTCTGATCCAAAATTCAGCCTGGGCGTTAATGGAACGCGCCATCACCCTGCTGGCTTCCCGCAAATCATCGTGCAGGTCGTCCGATATTTTCACTATGCCCATAGATACACTTTATATATGTTTCATATATCAATTGTATAAAAACAATCCTTCGAATGCACTTAAAAAATAGCTAAAAACTGGGTATGGTATGACATAGGACAATAAAGCCTCTGTCACAAGAGGTTAAAGTTCAACATCAGCAATTGGGTTTGGAACTAAGACTGAGAGTCAGGACATGAGCTTATTTAACGATATTTACAATGCAGTTGAGCGGCAGTTTTTCTACAGCCTGACATTAAAAATTGTCGGTAATATTGGCTTTTTAACGCTGATTTTCTGGCTGGCGATGTATGCGGCTTACCCGGATGAAGGAAGCGCTGGGCAAAGCTGGTGGTGGATTTTAGTGCTTGGTACCGGCGCTTTTGTTTTTACCATAGGCTATTTGATGCATTTAATAGTACGCCCGGTCAAAGCTCTGGTCGATGCTCTGCAGCACGCCAATCAGGCAGGCAGCGATTTAAAAACCCGCTTACCTGCTTTTACTTTTGATGAATTTCGTACTTTGTCTGAGCAATACAATTTATTTGTGGAGCAGTTATCCGCTATGTTGCGAGGTATTCACCAACAAGCGTCCAGCAACTTTGCAGTCAACCAGCAAGTAGCGGAAGCTGTGCACAGCACCAGACATCAATTGCAGGGAGCTGAGCAAAACAGTCAGCAAATCCGCCAACAAAGTGATCAGTCCTTGCAACGTTTAGCCGAAATAGTGCAAAGCAACGATCAGGTGATACAAGTTGCCAGTAGCACAGTCCATAACGCCAGAACCGCCAGCAATCAGTTGGATCAGCTCACCAGCCAACTACATAAAATCGAGCAGCTATTGGCGAACTTTGGTGGCACTGTGACAGGTTTGCAGAAAAACGCCGAAAACGTGCGGCAGATTTTATTGATGGTGGAGAACTTCTCCGATCAAACCAACCTGTTGGCGCTAAATGCAGCCATTGAAGCCGCACGGGCGGGCGAAGCGGGCCGTGGTTTTGCCGTGGTCGCTGACGAAGTCCGCACTTTGGCGGCTAAGGTCAACAGCGCCACAGGCCAAATCTCTGGTTTCCTGAATGAAATGGATGTATTGGTACGTGATACCAAGAATGAATCCGAGCAACTGCAACAACAGGCTGGCGCAGCCCAGCAACAGATCCAGCAAACCAGTGGTGATTTTAGTCAACTGGAGCAACAACTTAAAAATGCCCAGCAGCAACTGAATCATATTCAGCAGCATGTGCAGCAACTGGCGCATAGCTCAGAACAAAACCATCATCACCTGACAGAAATTGAACAAGGGACCAATCTGGCGTATCAACAGATGGCTGCTATTGATCAGGCCACAGAGCAGCTATTATCCGGAACTAAACGTACCCAACAACAACTGCAGCCTTTTTCTGCGGCTTAACTTTTAGTTTTTTCAACATCAGCCCGGCCATCCTGTTGCAATGCTTTGACCAGTTGCAATACGGCCGGGTGAGTCAGTTTACGCTCAGGCGATATGGCATAAAAACGTTCTGTGACTCTGTGGATCACTCCGACTTTTAACAGACGATAGTTGTTCAGTAGTTGAGTTTCCAGCAGTAAAGGTGCAGCAAAAGCCCCCAATCCTTGCTGTGCAAAAGCCTGCATCAATGCACTGTCATCAAATTCAGCTACGACATCCGGTTGCACTTCCACTTCATTAAACCAGCCCATTAACTGCTGGCGGATTATGGATTTTTTACCTTGTAATAAAAAAGGTTGATCGTGAAGGGAACGCGGGAAATCTGCGCTGAGTTGTTCAGCCAAAGCTTCACAGGCATAAACGGCCATTGGAGATTCGGTGACTAAATGACTGTAGGCTTTAACATGGCTACCGGGCTGAATAGGTTGATCCGATAACACCATATCCAGTTTATTGATCGCAAGTTCAGACAACAATCCGGCTTGCTCACCTTCACGGCAAATCAGCTTAATTGGCAACTGCAAAACAGGTCTGAGCATTTCATAAACAAAAGCCTTAGGCAAAACGTCGGTGATACCGACACTAAAATTTTGCCAGCTGCTGTGCTGACGAGTCAGCACAGCTTTAAGCTCATCCCCCAATTGAAAAATATCAGCGGCATAACGTTGAACCACGACGCCTAACTCAGTTGGGATCAGTCGCTTACCCTGTCGGGAAAACAGCGCAGTACCAATACCATGTTCAAAGGCACTGATTTGTCCACTGATGGTTTGCGGCGTGATATGCAACAACTCACTGACCCGGGCAATACTGCCGTGCTCAGCGACCAGATAAAAATAATACAGCTGGTTGTAATTAACGGGGGTCATGTCAACTCAATTATTTACGAACATATCGGCAGTTATATTCGATTTTTACTGACAAAGTAAAGAGCGTATAACTGTAGCTGTTGTGAGGTTCCTGCAGAATGTCACAGACATAGTTTAACCCATAGGCTCATCCGCGCCTTTTGCCCCTTGCTTGCAAGGGGCTTTTTTGTTTAGCCTTCGCCCTTGAAGCTACAGCTTTGTTGACTGCCCAAGCTTTTTAAAAGAGCTTCGCCCCAATCACATAGTGAACTATGTTCATGGGGACTCATTCACTTGTCGCCTCGCTGTAACTCCAATGGCTTTGGCTAAACCCTGCCTTCACTTAAGCTTCTGCTTTGTTGACTACACTCATTCGCCCCAATCACATAGTGAACTATGTTCATGGGGACTCATTCCTTTGTCGCCTCGCTGCAACCTCACTTGTTTTAGCTCTGCCCTGCCTCCATTTACATGGCAGTTATATTTTGCAAGTCCAATGGGCAGACCCCGGATAAGAGTTATTGATGATAAAATACCCCGCCATTTTTAAGTTTACAGGTCAGGATGAGCTGCTCTATCTAGCGACAAAGAGTAGTTTTGAGCATCAGTTCCAGCTGCAGCAGGCCTATTTCACCCCTGAAGATCTGTTGATTGATGCCACAGGACAGGCTTATCTTTTACAGCAGTTAAACCAGCACAACAGCTATTTAGCGGCATCAGTCAGGCAGTTTGAACTGCCGGAGCTGACCGCTTTGGTTCAGGCTCATTTTTTTGCTTTAGCCCAAAGTTGTGTAGTGAAAATTCAGGCGCCTTCAGTCAGCGCATTATTTGATCTTCTTGCTGAGACAGATCCGACTTAACATACCACACAGCGCTTTTCCTGAGCATTATTGCCGGTTAAAGTGACTGGGTTTGCAAACAGAGGAACACACTATGGCAGTGGAATTATTGGTCGGCCTTCAGGTCAACAATCCGGAACTTTATACTGAATATCGCCGTTTAATGACACCTTTGTTGCATCAGCATCAAGGGGACTTTGGCTGTGATTTTATAGTACAAAAAAGTCTTAAGCCTTCAGATTCTGCCATCAACAGAGTCTTCACTATTTCATTTGCCAGCCAACAGCTGATGGACAGCTTTTTCAGTCATCCTGACTATCTGGCGATACGGCAAAAGTATTTTGAACCTGCAGTGCTGGAGACTCATATACTGGCAAGCTATCAAACAGCAGATTAAGTTTGTGTTGAGCAGGGAAAATCACAAAAAAATACTGTGCCCTGTCCAGGCACTGAATGAAAACCTATGCTGCCTCCCATAGACTCAATAATGGCTTTACTGATCGCAAGTCCCAAACCTGTGCCAGATTTGGCTTTGGAATCAGAGCCATCCGCCTGAGCAAAACGCTGGAAGACTTTCTCCTGAAAAGGTAGCGGTATGCCCTCACCTTTGTCTTCGACCTGAATACGCATCTTGTTACCCTGCTGAGCGTAACTCAGTGTGACTTCAGCACCAGCTTTTGAGTATTTAATAGCGTTGGATAATAAGTTGCTCAACACCTGCTGCAGCCTGTGGTTATCCAGCTGCATCTGAACAGATTCTGTATTCAGTACCCGCAAAGCAACACCAAACTTATCGGCATAAGGTTGATTTTGTGCGATAGCTTGCTGACATTCGACAGCCAAATCGCAAGGCTGCAGACAGAAATCCATTTTCCCTGCGCTGAGTTTCTCCATATCCAGTAAGTCATTTACCAGTAACTGCAGTCTTTTACTATTTTGGCCGGCCACCTTCAGCATAGCTAAAGCTTTTTCAGGAACAGGCCCTAAAACCTGATTGATCACTAAATCCAAACCACCACTAATGGCAGTAATAGGGGTACGTAATTCATGACTGACGGTAGAAATAAAATCAGTTTTCATCTGTTCCAGTTGCTTTTGCTCACTGATGTCATGCATCAAAACTAAAGCCCCTAACAGCTGACCTGAACGGGTTTTTAGCTGCTCTCCCCGGCAACTCACCCAACGTGGAGGCTGCCCCTTACTCTTAATACAAATCTCCTGTCTAACCACAGTCTCGCCATGAAAAGCCCGGAGCAAAGGTATTCGTTCCACGGGCAGCACTGTATGGCCATTCTCTTCATACAAGTTATAGTGATGACTCCACAGCTGTGCTTCACACTTGCGAACATCCACCCCATGCCAGTCGCGGGCAACTTTATTAAATTGCTCCAGATGCCCTTCACTGTCACAAGCCACTAAGGCATCTGGAATAGAATCCAGCAGTAAGTCCAGCAGTTGCAATTTATGTTCAGTCTGAAGTTTTTGTTTGTGCTCCTTCAGTCTGTCCATCACTAATACAGCCAACTTGCGCAACACAACTTTGTCCTGCTCAGTCATAGTGCGTGGTTTTCCATCAATCACGCATAAGGTCCCCAGTGCAAAGCCTGCTTCATCAATTAACGGACATCCGGCATAAAATCGGATATTGGGGATAGTGCATACCAGCGGATTATCAGCAAAACGCTCGTCTTTAGATGCATCCTCGACGATAAAAATATCTGGCTGCAAAATAGCATGAGCGCAAAACGCTAGTTTGCGATCAGTCTGACAGACCTCCAGCCCTTGTTTACTTTTAAACCATTGTCGCTGTTCATCAATCAAAGACACCAGAGCAATAGGAACCTGAAACAAGGTCGTCGCCAAGGAGGTAATGGCATCAAAAGTGGCATCAGGCTCAGTATCCAGGATTTGTAACTTCAGCAGAGCTTTTAATCTTTCCTGCTCATTAAGCGGAATTTGGGCAACCTGCATGCTTGCGCTCCTTGGCTGACAACAAAAAATCTACCTGAAACCATACCACAAAAAGAAACACTGCACCTTAACGCTGGTTTTGCTCAGACTTTTCTAACAACGCTTGTAAATCATCAGGCACTGGCACTTCTTCCACTACAGAGTAACGGCTGGAGCCTGGGTTACCCAAAGGCAAACGTCCTGTTAAATGGCCGACGGGAGTCAGAATCAGACGCAACAACTGACCACGGATTTCCAACCAGTTTATTTGATCGGCGGCCAGCTTTAACATCTGCCAGTGAGTATGCATATGCAGAATAAAATCTTGTTGGCCTAAAATATGGGCTCGCTCAAGATGAAACCAGGCCTCTTGCCACTGCTGTCGACGGCGGGCTGTCATTGCTTGTTTTATTTCTGCATGAAAAGCACGGATTGTGTCTGAATACATAGCAAGCTCGAGTTGTTTTCTTAGTGTTTTGTTTACAATGACGCTGCTTTTGCATTCCGTCAATACTTAGCTTAACCGTCTCTGAGTCTTGTGACTCTTGAGTTTCAAGCTGTTTTGTATTAGGGTGACGTCAGTTTTATTCCATGGCGCGGACAAGCAGAAAAACATGAACAGAAATCAGGGACAAACGCCCTGGCTCAGGTTAATGGTGCTTATTAGCTTACTCTTGTTTAAAGGAGTAGCAGCTGCTGCCATGTTATGTTGTGGGCCGGAACATGGCTCTCATTCAACCTCGTCTTCCCATCATGAAAATTCGGCCATCACAGCACATCAGATGTCTGATCATAGGGCTCATAACCCTGAACAGCATGCAGAAACGATGGCGCAGCAAGATCAGGCAGACGCAGACCTCACCCATGCCGGGCATCAAAGCTCCTGCTCAGGCTGCGCTATCAGTTGTGCTTCTGCCGTCTTGATGATGGACCCATCCGGGATAGCGCCTGAAAAAAATCAAACCGAACGGATCCTCAGTTCAACATCTTTCGTATTCCCTTTGACCAGTTCTGGTCTGGAACGCCCGCCTCGTTTTTACAGCTGATCATAGGTTTTAGCAGGTCAAGGCATTACATCAGGCCTTTTCTCAATAGTTTTTCAGTTTAAAACAGGTTTTCTTATGTATTCTGTTAAAAACAAAGCACTTCGTTGTGCCTGCGTTTTATTGGTAACCTACTCTGGCTCATCTTTCGCGTCATCAGAGGCATCAGTGTTACAACAATTGCCTCCACTGTTCATCAGCTCTGAAGAAAAAACATCTGGCTGGATCCAGGCTAATAAAAAAGTAGCAGAACTGGGTGGCTGGCAATTTTATATGCGGGAAGCTGGTGGTCATGGTGCTATGGATCACTCGAAGCATTCGGGCCATGCCGGACATGACGCTGAACCTGCGATGGATCACTCCCAGCATTCGGGCCACAGCGGACATAAGGCTGAACCCGACATGGATCACTCCCAGCATTCGGGCCACGGCGGACATATGGCTGAGCCCGCTATGGACCACTCGCAGCATTCGAGCCACGGCGGACATAAGGCTGAACCCGTTATAGACCACTCGCAGCATTCGGGCCACAGCGGACATAAGGCTGAACCCGCCATGGATCACTCGCAGCATTCGGGCCATGCAACTTCCAAGCAGACAGTACCAAAACCAGCAGCAGGAGATCAGCATGAGCATCATCACTAAATTCTCGCCTTTGGCCGCGCTGGTTTTACTGAGCGCTTGTGCCGGGACCTCTCAGCTGCAACAAAACAATGCGCTGATACAACAAGCCGAACGGCAACAGCTGACTCTGGCTCCGGTAGACCCGGCGTTAAGAGCAGAGACTGAACAGGAAGTGGCACGACTATTAGCCGGGCCTTTGTCATTGCAAAACGTCAGTCGTATCGCGGTATTAAACAACCCTGAGTTTCTGGCGAGTTTGTCATCTTTGGACATCAGCAGAGCAGAATTGGCTCAGGCGGGTTTGTTACCTAATCCGGGGCTGAGAGTGATCCGCAGTCGTGAAGAAGAAGGCTATAACACAGAACTTGATTTCTCTTTTGACTTATTTGGCTTTCTATTTTTCAAATCCAATCAGGCCATAGCAGAACAACAGGCTAGGCAACAGCAACAGCAGGTGGCTCTTCAGTTGCTGGAATTGTTAAGCCAAAGTCGCAGCGCTTTTATTGAAGCCGTAGTGGCACAACAGCGTTTTAGTTATCTGCAGACAGTGCAGGAAGCAATTGATGCTTCAGCCGAACTGGCCAGTCGTATGTATCAGGTCGGTAACTACAGTGAACTGCAGCAAGCGCGTCAACAAAAGTTTGCTGCAGAAATTCGTCTGCAACTGGCAACAGCGCAGCAACAGCAACTCCAAAGTCGCGAGCGCCTCCTGCTTGCGCTTGGTCTGTCTGACTCTGCAGTGTCCTTGCAGTTACCTGCTTATCTGCCTGCTATTCCAGCAGAAATGCAACCACAACATCAGTTAGAACAACAAGCGCTGGAACAACGATTGGATCTGCAACAAGCTAAAGTCAGATTAAAACAACTACAGCTACAACTTGAGCAAAATGAGAACAGTCGTTTTGTCCGCGGTTTATCTGGTGAAATTGCAGGATCGGTGCAACACAGTGCAGAACGTGAAGTGGCTTTAGGCATTGAATTGCCTTTGTTTGACTCTGGTGCACAGCGCATCAACAAAGCCCAGGCCCAATATCAACAAGCCTGGTGGCAAGCCAAGGCTCTGGAACAAAAAGCCTTGTCTGAAGTACGTCAGGCTTACAGCCTGCAGCAGCATTCCTATCAGGTTGCCCGGCATTATCAGGACCAGTTAGTGCCACTGGCACAGAAAATTAATCAGCAAAATGTACTGCGGTATAACGGCATGCTGATTGGTGTATTTGAACTGATTGCCGACACTCAGGCGCAGGTCAGTACTGTGACAGGACAAATGACAGCCCAACGCGATTTTTATCTCTCACAACTGGCGCTGCAACAAGCGCTGTGGGGCAGTCCAACATTACAGCTACCTGCGGCAACAGATACAACAACCCCCTCAGCTGGCGCAGCTGGTCATTAACAGGAGAATGTGATGCTAACCCGTCGTGATTTATTAAAAAAAGTCGGTGCTATTACAGCTGCTGTAGGTGTAGCCGCAGTCAGCAAAAGCTCAATGGCTGCTTTGCCTGAACCTGTGATCCAGCAATCCGCTGACACTATGGATCCCTTAGTACCCAACACTGGCAGGCCCTATAACCCTGTTGTCACGCTAAACGGCTGGACTTTGCCGTGGCGGATGAATAATGGCGTAAAAGAATTTCATCTGGTGGCAGAGCCTGTAGTGCGTGAACTGGCACCTGGGATGAAAGCGCATTTATGGGGTTATAACGGCCAGTCGCCAGGCCCTACTATTGAAGTGGTGGAAGGCGACAGAGTGCGGATTTTTGTCACCAACAAGTTACCCGAACATACCTCTATCCACTGGCATGGTCAGCGTTTACCTAATGGTATGGATGGAGTCGCTGGCTTAAATCAGCGCGCCATCAAGCCCGGTAAAACCTTTATGTATGAGTTCATCGCCCGCCGCCCCGGTACTTTTATGTATCACCCTCATGCCGACGAGATGGTACAAATGGCGATGGGCATGATGGGCATGTGGATCACTCATCCAAAAGAGGACCATCCGCATATCGACGAAGTGGACCGCGATTTCTGTTTTCTGCTGAACGCTTACGATATAGAGCCCGGCAGTGCCACGCCAAAAATCATGACTATGACCGACTTTAATCTCTGGACCTGGAACAGTCGTGTCTTCCCCGGAATCGATCCTCTGGTGGTGCGTAAAAACGATAAAGTCAGGATCCGGGTGGGCAATCTGACCATGACCAATCACCCTATTCATATTCATGGCCATGAGTTTACTGTCACAGGCACAGACGGTGGTCCTGTGCCACCTTCTGCCCGCTGGCCTGAAGTCACGACAGATGTGGCTGTTGGTCAGATGCGGCAAATTGAACTGCTGGCCGACGAAGAAGGGGACTGGGCTTTCCATTGCCATAAATCGCACCATACGATGAACGCGATGGGCCATGACGTACCGACGCTGATTGGGGTGGATCACAGTGGTTTGATGCAAAAAATCAACAAACTGGTGCCGGATTATATGGTGATGGGTGAACGTGGTATGGCAGATATGACCGAAATGCAGATGCCGTTACCGGCCAACACCTTGCCAATGATGTCGGGTGACGGGCCTTTTGGCTCCGTAGAGATGGGGGGGATGTTCAGCGTGTTTAAAGTCCGTAAAGATCAGGCACCTGGCGATTATAAAGATCCGGGCTGGTACCAGCATCCTGAAGGCACAGTAGCGACAGAATGGACAGGCTCAGTACCAGAGGTGACCTCTGCAAAGACAGACACCACAGAAAGTACAGAGACTCTGAAGGTAAGAAAACCGCATTCACACGCCCACCATTAAACTGAAAAAAAGCCCTGGTCTCAGGGCTTTTTCATGACCAGTGACTCTGCCGGTACTGGCAAAGGCCGGCAAAAAACAAACAACTGACCAATAAAACAGCATCCTTTATACCTTTTTGATATACCTAATAACACTTTCAATAAATACACACTTGTGACAATTTGTAATCAAACCCAGCATTTTCGCCGCCCCGAACAAGCAACTCATCGCATAAAGTTCTGACAAAACCGAAAAAATGAAAACAAAAGATTAAATTTGATAAATACACACCTATTTACATTAACAAAATATTGACCAATTATCATACCGCCTGCCCAGCATATTAACTAAATAAGGGACAGGGCTTCCATGGATGAGGCATTTCAAATAACAATAATCCGAGAGAACATGATGCAATATAAAACCTTCAACTTATCCAAAGTCTCATTGCTTACTTTGTCCGCGCTGTCCCTGGTGGCGACTGCTGTACAGGCTGCCCCCGAAAAATCTGGTATCACGGTAGAGATCAACGAAACCAAAGCTATCGAGCCGCCAACCCGTTTTATCGTCAAGTATAAAAGTGCTGCCACTTTATCTGCTCAGGGCTTAACCGGCATGGCTGCAAACTCAGTCAGTCAGTTAAAAACTCATGCCGCTTCCGAATTATCCAGCCGTGCTGGTGAGCCTATGAGCTTTGTGCGATCTTTAGCTATAGCAAACCGTCATGTGGTCAAAGCAGAGCGCCGTCTGTCAAAAGCAGAAACAGCCCGCACGATAGAACTGCTCGCTCAGGATCCAATGGTGGAATCGGTTGAAGAAGACCGCATGTTACAAATCGCCGCTGCACCAAACGATACCCAGTACACCAGTCAATGGCATTACTATGAATCTACAGGCGGTTTACGTGCAAACACTGCATGGGATAACGCCACAGGTGCTGGTGTGGTAGTGGCTGTGTTAGACACAGGTTACCGTCCACATGCTGACTTAAACGCCAATATCCTGCCTGGCTATGACATGATTTCTGACAGCTTTGTCGGTAACGATGGCAATGGCCGTGACTCTGATGCGCGGGATCCGGGTGACTGGATTTTAGCCAACGAATGTGGTGGTACTCACTCTGCGCAGGACTCTTCATGGCACGGCACACACGTCGCAGGTACAGTAGCTGCAGTGACCAATAACGGTTCAGGTGTAGCAGGTGTAGCTTACGGCGCTAAAGTCGTACCAGTGCGTGTACTGGGTAAATGTGGTGGTTATACCTCAGATATAGCAGACGGTATTATCTGGGCTTCAGGTGGCACAGTGTCAGGGGTTCCGGCGAACGCTAACCCAGCCAAAGTGATCAACATGAGTTTAGGTGGTTCAGGTGCTTGTGACTCTACCACCCAGGCTGCTATTAATTCGGCCCGCTCACGTGGCACAGTGGTTGTCATTGCATCAGGGAACGACAATGGTAACGCCAATAACTTCAACCCAGGTAACTGCGCTGGTGTAGTGAACGTAGCCTCCACCAATCGCAGCGGTGGTCGTGCATACTACTCAAACTACGGTACCTCAATTGATGTCGCTGCACCTGGTGGCGCGATGAACTCGGCTAATGATCCAAATGGTATTCTGTCGACTTACAACACTGGTACTACTACACCGGGTTCAGACAGCTATGGTTACAGTCAGGGCACCTCAATGGCAGCTCCTCACGTGGCTGGTGTTGCCGCGTTAATAGCGCAGAAAAAACCAGCAGCGACGCCGGATGAAATCGAAACCATCCTGAAAACCACCACCCGTTCTTTCCCTGCGACTTGCACCAGTTGTGGCACTGGTATTGTTGATGCAGCAGCTGCTGTAGCTGCAGCCTCTGGTACTGGTGGCGGCGGTGGTACTGGCGCAACTTCAACTGTAAACAACATCTCCGTGGCCCGTAACTCCTGGAAATATTACACAGTAGTAGTACCTGCTGGTATGAGTGTACTGACAGTCAATACCTCTGGCGGTACAGGTGATGCCGATCTCTATGTACGTCGTGGCTCACAACCTACTACGTCAAGCTATGATTGCCGTCCATATCTCAATGGCAATACGGAAAGCTGTACCTTTAATAACCCTGTCTCAGCCACTTACCATATTGGTATCCGTGGTTACACTGCGGTCTCTGGTCTGACGTTAACAACCTCTTATCAGCCTTAATCCCTGGGCTTTTAGGTGAAGATCCCGGTTTTGCCGGGATCTTCTTTTATAGCCTTCTGAAGTTCATTTTTGCAGGCCATCCAGAATGGCACACTGAGGTTGATCATCCCCGCAACAGCTATCCGCCAATTGCTGTAATACCTTTTGCATCTGCTGCAGCTCGGCGACTTTTTGTTTAATTTCATCCAGATGCTGTTCGGCCAATTGTTTGACCTCTTTGCTGCTGCGCTGTGGATTTCGCCATAAATCCAGCAAAGAACTAACCTGAGCTATAGAAAAACCCAAAGTTCGGGCTTGTTTAATAAAACTCAGTTGTTGCAGCTGTTGACTGTTGTACAAGCGGTACCCGGCATCTGTCCTGTTGGCTTTTTTAAGCAAACCCGCTTCTTCATAATGCCGGATCATTTTGGCAGAAAGTCCGGTTTGTTTAGCCGCCTGGCCTATGGTCACTAAGGTTGTCATCATTTTACTCCTGAGCTCTCCAACGCTGTAACAACAAGGCATTGCTAATGACAAATAAACTGCTGCACGCCATAGCAGCTCCAGCAATAACCGGATTTAAATAACCCAAAGCAGCCAAAGGAATACCAATGACATTAAAAATAAAAGCCCAAAACAAATTCTGCTGAATTTTACGGTAGCTCAGCCGCGCTATCTGCAAAGCTGCACTCACCAGAGAGGGCTTACTGCGCATTAGGGTCATAGCCGAAGCACTGACTGCCACTTCAGTGCCACTAGCCATCGCTATACCTAAATCCGCCTGGGCTAAAGCTGGGGCATCATTAATACCATCGCCAACCATAGCCACCCGATAACCCTGCTGCTGCCAGTTCTGAATGGCCGCAGCTTTGTCTGCCGGTAACACCTCTGCCTTCCAGTCAGTTAAATCCAGCTGCTGCGCTATGAGTGCCGCACTTTGTTTACTATCACCTGTCAGCATGGCGACAGCAATAGCTTGTTGCTTTAACAAATTCACAGCTTGCACTGCATCAGGCTTTAATTCGTCGGTAAAACAAAACAGTGCGACTAACTTATAGCTGTTATTAGCTTGTTGCTCAGCTAACCAGGACACGGAAGCGCCACTGGTTTTAATCTGATCCACTGGCAACTCTAAGCCCAACAGCTGCATCCAGTGACTACTGCCAAGAATCAGGTTGCGCCCTTGTACTTTGCCTTGCACCCCTTTGCCTGCGATCACCTGAAACTCAGTCACCTCCAAAGCGGCCACCTGATGCGCTGTGGCATAACTCACTACAGCTTTAGCCAGGGGATGTTCGCTGTGTTGCTGCAATGAGGCAGCCCATAGTAATGCATCAGGTTCATCAGCCAGATTGCTGACTTGCTGCAACACAGCTTTGCCCTGAGTTAAGGTGCCGGTTTTGTCAAACACGACCAAAGTCACAGCTTTCGCCTGCTCCAGCGCTATCGCATCCTTGATCAAAATACCTGAACGCGCGGCTGAACCTGTGCCTGCCATGATAGCTGCTGGTGTTGCTAATCCCAGAGCGCAAGGACAAGCAATGACTAATACAGCAACTGCATTTAAAATACCCGTCACCCAGTTGTCTGTCAGCAGACCCCAACCGACCAGGGTCGCCAGGGCTATCAGTAAAACCACTGGCACAAAAATAGCGCTGATTTTATCGACTAAAGCCTGCACTGGAGCCTTGGCTCCCTGCGCCTGCTCTACCAGTTGAATAATGCGGGACAGGGTCGATTCAGCACCCACTGCGGTAGCCCGGATTTGCAATACGCCATCCAGATTAACAGAGCCCCCTGTGACTTTATCAGCCGGCTTTTTACTGACAGGCACAGACTCGCCGCTAATCAAGGCCTCATCCACATGGCTTTGGCCTTGCTCCACCACCGCATCCACCGGAACACGCTCGCCAGGCTTGACCAATACCAAATCGCCTTTTTGCACAGTTTCTGCTTTAACGTCTAGCCAGAGTCCATTTTGAAACACAGTGGCTATTGCAGGTTTTAAGTTTTCCAGTGCTCTTAGCGCATCAGTGGTACGTTTTTTTGCTTTGTGTTCCAGATATTTACCCAACAGCACCAGAGTCAGAACCGCGCTGCTACTTTCAAAATACAGATGAGGCGCGCCGTGTTGTCCATGCAGCGCAGTAAAACTCCACCACAAATACAGGGACAAGCCATATGCAGCACTGGTGCCTATAGCCACCAATAAATCCATATTGCCACTGCCAGCTTTCACTGCTGCCCAGCCCGCTTTATAAAAACGTGCACCAAAATAAAACTGTACTGGTGTAGCCAGCAGCCATTGCCAAAACGCAGCCAGCATCCAGTCCTGATCAAAAAGTAAACCAACCATAGGCACTACTAAAGGTAAGGTCAGTACCATGCTTGCGAGCACAGGCCACCATTCCTGCTGATAAAAAGCAGTCTGCTTCTGTTTGGCCTGGATCTTTTTTTCTGGCAGACTGGCCTGATAACCGGCTTTCTCCACCGCCGCTAGCAGTAAGTCAGTTGACACAGACAAGCCACTGACTGTGGCCGTTTCACTGGCCAGATTGACACTCACTTGTTCAACACCTGTCACTTTGGCTAAAGCTTTTTCAATACGCCCCACACAGGAAGCACAGCTCATTCCGTTGATGTTCAGTTGGATCTGCTCAGACATACCATGACTCCGGATAAAAAAGGTGCAATGACTCGACAGCAACAAGGCTAAAGCTTGCCATCAGGGTAAGGTCAACCCAAAAAATAAAAAATAGTAGTTGACCTTACCACAGGTCAAACTTAGATCATGGTGGCCCCCCCATTCACTAAAGAGGAAAGATAAAATGAAAGTTCAATTGAAAGTTAGGGGTATGACTTGCAATCACTGCATCAGTATGGTCAATAAAGCGATAGCAGCGCTACAGAACGATGCCAAAGTGACAGTAGACTTAGCACAGCAACAGGTCAGTGTAGAGAGCATATTAGCAGCAGAGGAGATTATTGCAGCGCTGGATGAAGCCGGTTACCCGGCTACAGAAGTTTAGAGTTCAGCTCAGCTGCAAAAAGGTAAAGCCGCCAACGCTGATTCAAATTGGTAGTGAAAACCAGTAATAGTCTGAGATTTAGCGCTGAGCACTCTGCGACTTGGAGTTGCTGTACTATTCGGCTCAAATAGCGGAGCTGGCAAGGAGGCCAGTTCACAAGCCGTTAAGTAAAACTCTGCCTTTGAGCAAAATTCAGGGCAGGATAAGTTAAACAGCTCTGGCCATAACTGCTGCTGAACTATGGCAGAAACAGCAGTGCAGATATCGCTGCTATGCACCATATTCACAGCCACGTCAGCGGCGCCCGCTTGCTTGCCGGATAAAAACCGCGCCGGATGACGGCCAGGACCAATTAAACCAGCCAAACGTAACGTACAACATGGCACAGCCGCTGCTAGTAATTTCTCACCAGTATCCAGCAATGCAATACGGGGATCCGCGAGTTGTAGCTGACTTTTCTCATCCACATTGCCTGTCAAACCTTCATAAATACCAGTACTGCTTAAATGAATACAAGCTGCAGCACCTAACTGTTTCATCAAAGTCGCTAACTGAGTCAGCGCTCTTATATAACCCTCACCATCAGAGCGGCTGGCAGGCACAGTACAAAGGATCAGCGCGTCTTTGAATAAAGACGCCAACTCAGCAGTAGGCCGCACAGATTGTGCTAAATCCAGCACAAAATGACCAAACTGTTCTGTCACCACAGAAGATTTGCTTGCACTGCGGCTGCTGAGCCATAACTCATGGCCATCGGCTTTTAACTGAGTTGCCAGTTGAGTCCCTAACCAGCCCGCACCAATCACTAAAATTTTCATCTTTAATGCCTTCACACCCCTGATATGGAATTTGATGGTAACAGAATAACTGATGCGATTTTTATCAAATTTTCCAGGATTTGAACTGAAGCATTGATTTTTCTTGATCGGCATCAACACCAGCCAGCAACAAAAGGCGTAATTTAGCCTTCACTCATTCTGATGTATGAGTTTTAGCTACTGACTGGAGCTTTAAGCAAAATAACGGCCCAGACCCACAGTTCCATATGGAGGAGCAATCCGAATGGATGTTGTAGAACTCTCAAGGTTACAGTTTGCCGCTACGGCAATGTACCACTTCTTATTTGTACCCTTAACTTTGGGTATGACCTTCTTGCTGGCTATCATGGAGTCAGTCTATGTGATGACGGGTAAAGAAATTTACCGCGACATGACTAAATTCTGGGGCAAACTGTTTGCCATTAACTTCGCTTTAGGTGTAACCACTGGTATAGCGATGGAATTCCAGTTTGGCACTAACTGGTCCTATTATTCACATTATGTCGGTGACATTTTTGGTGCACCTCTGGCTATTGAAGGCCTGATGGCATTTTTCCTTGAGTCTACCTTAGTCGGTTTGTTCTTTTTTGGGTGGGACAGACTAAGTAAAGTACAGCACTTAGCCGTCACCTGGCTGGTCGCTTTAGCCTCGAACTTATCAGCGCTGTGGATTTTAATCGCCAATGGCTGGATGCAACATCCGGTCGGCGCAGAATTTAATTTCGAAACCATGCGTATGGAAATGGTCAGCTTCAGTGAAGTCGTGTTTAACCCTGTCGCACAGGTGAAGTTTGTTCATACTGTCTCTGCTGGTTATGTCACAGGCGCCATGTTTGTACTGGCCATTTCGGCTTGGTATATGCTCAAAGGCCGCGACTTAGCTTTTGCCCGCCGTAGTTTTGCCATCGCTTCAGCTTTTGGTTTAGCCAGCGCTTTGTCTGTCATTGTGTTAGGTGACGAATCTGGTTATGAGTTAGGTGATGTACAAAAAGTGAAATTGGCTGCAGTAGAAGCAGAATGGAAAACCCACGAAGCACCAGCAGATTTCACTCTATTCGGTATTCCAAACGAAGAAACTCAAAGCACCGACTATGCGCTGAAAATTCCAGGCGCTATGGGCCTGATAGCCACCCGGTCTTTGGATAAAGAAGTGGTGGGGCTTGCAGAGCTGAAAGAAATTCATCGTCAACGTATTATCAATGGCCAAACCGCTTATGGCTTGTTGAAAAAACTGCGCGCGGGTGAAAAAACACCTGAAAACATCGCGGCTTTTGATGCGGTAAAAAATGACTTAGGTTATGGCTTATTGCTGATGGCCTACACAGATGACCCGGTTAATGCCACTGCAGAGCAGGTGGAACAAGCGGTGCAAAACAGCATACCTAAAGTAGCACCCTTGTTCTGGTCCTTCCGTGTGATGGTGGCAGCAGGCTTTATCATGCTGCTGGTGTTTGCCCTGTCTTTTTATCACAGTGCCAAAAGGACGCCGGAAAAACCACGTTGGTTACTTAAAGCTGCGCTGTTTTCTTTACCACTGCCCTGGATTGCCTGTGAGGCCGGTTGGTTTGTCGCTGAATATGGCCGTCAGCCATGGGCTGTAGGTGAAATTCTGCCGACTCATTTAGCGGCCTCCCAGTTAAGCGCCACAGAAATTTGGATCAGCTTATTGGCTATCACCGCGCTTTATACAGTCTTTCTGATCATCGAAGTCTGGTTGATGCAGCATTTCGCCCGCAAAGGCCCTGCGTCTATCCATACCGGCAAGTATCACGGCGAACAGGCCCGGGAGGTTTAATATGGATTATGAATTTTTACGCTTTATCTGGTGGTTATTGGTTGGCGTCTTGCTGATTGGTTTTACCATTACAGATGGTTTTGATATGGGTGTCGGTGCTCTGTTAAAAGTGATAGGCCGCGACGACACAGAGCGCCGTATTTTGATCAACGCAGTTGCACCACACTGGGATGGTAATCAGGTTTGGCTTATTACTGCTGGTGGTGCTTTATTTGCTGCTTGGCCTCCTGTTTATGCCACAGCCTTCAGTGGTTTTTATCTGGCGATGATGCTAACGCTGGCCGCTTTATTCCTGCGTCCTATTGGTTTTGATTACCGCTCTAAACTGGATAATGCTAAATGGCGTAGCAACTGGGACTGGGCTCTCACTGCAGGCTCAGCCATACCCCCCATTATCTTTGGTGTAGCCTTTGGCAACTTGCTGCAAGGTGTACCTTTTCACTTTGACGAACTGCTGCGGATTTACTACACAGGCTCATTCTGGGCCTTATTAAACCCCTTTGCTTTGTTAGTGGGGGTATTTAGTCTGCTGATGTTTATCAACCAGGGCGCTTGTTATCTACAAATGAAAACCGAAGCGCCACTGCGTCAAAGAGCTGAGGCTGTGTCCTTGATCAGTGCGAGCTTAGCTGCGGTGCTGTTTATCGCTGCAGGTGTCTGGCTGGCTTCCGCCGGTATGGGCTATAAAGTGACCAGCGTCATAGACAGCAATGCTATTAATAGTGCGGTAACAAAAACAGTGGAAGTCAGTAGCGGTGCCTGGCTAAGCAATTATGAGAGTTACCCAGTGTTATGGATTTTCCCTTTGCTGGGCATAGCAGCGTTCCTGGTATCTGCGCTTTGTAGCAAACTGGCGAAAGGCTGGCAGGCTTTTGTCGCTTCTTCGCTCGCCATTGTAGGCGTGATTATGACGGCTGGCGTGTCAATGTTTCCTTTTATCATGCCATCCAGCAGCATGCCAAACCATAGCCTGACGATGTGGGATGCAACCTCCAGCGAACTGACCTTAAAAATCATGTTTGTGGTGGCCTGTATTTTTGTACCTATCATTCTGGGCTACACAGCCTGGTGTTACTGGAAAATGTGGGGCCGCTTAAACCGTAACTCCATCAGCAGCAACACTCATTCATTGTATTAAGGAGCAGTTTATGTGGTATTTCACCTGGATTTTAGGCGTGTTACTGGCCTGCTCTTTTGGCATTATCAATGCGATGTGGCTGGAATTTAATGGCTACCCTGGCGAAGAGAACGAGCCATCAGAGTAACTAAGGATTTGACGCCTGTGTTGTCTTTAAGGCAAATAGTCCAGTCAGAAAAAAGCCGTTTGCACCTGGCCATAGCGCTGGGTGCAACGGCTTCATTACTGATGATTTGGCAGTGCTGGCTGCTGGCGACCTTATGTGATTTGGCTTTACATCAGCAACCAATCCCAAGCTCTTTGCTGCTGCATATTTTAGTACTGTGGCTGCTACGTCCTTTGTTATTGGCGGCTAAAGATCTGCTTGGCCTCTCTGCCAGTCAGAACATACGTACATCTGTTCGGCACCAATTACTTCAACTTATTAGTCAAGCCGGGCCACTGCGCCAACGTATCGCCTCTGACGGCGATTTATCCACCCGGCTACTGGAACAAGTAGATGCGCTTGACCCTTATATCAGCCGCTATTATCCACAGCTTTATCTGGTTGTGCTTTGCCCTTTATTTATCTCTGTTGCTGTAGCCTCTCAAAGTCTGTTGGCAGCGCTACTGTTATTGGCCACGGCCCCTCTTATCCCACTTTTTATGATTTTACTGGGTAAAAAAGCTGCACAAGCCAGTCAGCAGCAAGTTCAGGCTTTAGGTTTATTGGGCGGACGTTTTCTGGAATTTTTGCGTGGCGCTGCAACTATCCGTCAATTACAGGCTGAACCTCAGGTGTTAAACCGGCTGAATAATGCCAGTGAAGAGTATAGAAAACGCACTATGTCTGTCCTGAGCAAAGCTTTTTTATCAGGCGCTGTACTGGAATTATTTGCCTCTTTAGCCATAGCCTTAGTGGCTTTGTATCTGGGGTTAGGCTTATTAGGCGAGTTGCCATGGGCCAAAGCAGAGATCCCTGTCTCTTACCAACCCGCCCTGTTTATTTTATTAATGGCACCAGAGTTTTATGCACCTCTGCGCCAGCTAGGTTCAGACTATCATGCCAAAGCTCAGGCCGAAGCCGCTTTTGCCAGTCTGGCGCCGATCTGGACTTTACCTCTTTGCAAAGACGGCGACACTCCAGCCCCGACAGAAGCTGTCTGCATTGAATTTCAGCAGTTTAGCCTGCAAGGATCTGAGCACAGGGCTGCATTATTGACAGATATTCAGGCCAGGCTATTACCGGCGCAACGTATAGCTTTAACTGGGCCAAGTGGTGCGGGAAAAACCAGTGTGCTTGAGTCTTTATTGGGCTTTCAGCAACCGGCGCAAGGACAGATCAAGATTGGCGATCAGAACTTAACTGATCTGAATCTAACCCAGTGGCGACAACAACTGGTGTATTTATCTCAACAAAGTCAGTGGCTAAGTGGCAGCTTGCGCAGCAATTTATTAGTGGCTAAACCAAGCGCCACAGACGCTGAGCTTAAACTGGTGCTACAACAAGCTTTGTGTGCAGACTTTGTTTTTGCCTTACCTGCCGGACTGGACACTGTACTTGCCGAGAGTGGTATTGGCTTGTCGGGGGGGCAATTACAACGCCTGGCGCTGGCCAGAGCTTTATTGAAACAAAGTTGGTGTTGGTTGTTGGATGAGCCAGCCTCCATGCTACCAAAAGAGCAACAACAGCATTATTTTCAGCAGCTTGAACAGTTAAGCCGCGGCAAAACTCTGCTGCTGGCCACTCATCAGTTGCAGCAGTTGGACTGGCTGGATCAGGTATGGCTTATTGTACAGGGACAGATTGTCGCCAAAGGCACAGTGACAGAAATTCAGGCTCATCCGCTCTATCAGGCCAGTTATGCGCAGGAAAGCCAATGAAAGATCAACTGAAACTCTCCGCTTTGATGCGTCCACACTGGCGCTGGTGGTTACTTAGTCTGGCTTTAGGGGCTTTAACCCTTGCAAGTATTATGGGGTTATTAACTGTCTCCGGTTGGTTTATTACCGCCTCTGCTTTGGCTGGTTTGCAACTGGCAAGTGCTGGTAGTTTTAACTACTTTGGCCCTGCCGCTCTTATTCGCTTTTTTGCCATCAGCCGCACGGCGGGCCGCTACTTTGAGCGCTTAAGCTCGCACAACGCTATCTTGCTGTTGCAACAACAACTAAGGCTGTGGTTTATGCGACGGTTTTTAGCCAGCGCAGTTCAACCCAATACGAAATCAGCCGATCTGTTACAAAAACTGATCACCGATATAGACCGGCTGGATCAATGGCCTTTGCGTGTGATAGCTCCGGTATTCTGGGCTTGTCTGATAAGCGCAGGCTGGTTAACTGCGTTGTGGTTTTGGCAAAACACTCTGGCTCAACTTGCTTTCTGTTATCTGCTTGGCTTGCTGCTAGTGCCTGTATTCGCTGTACTTTTAGGGTATAGCCGGGCTTGTACTTTAGTCGAAATGGCATCACAACGCAGGCAGGAATTGCTGGAGCCTTTATCCGCCCTGACCATGTTGCAACTGCATCAGGGCTGGGCTGCTGCAGAGCAGCATTGGCAACAAACAGAGCAGCAGTATCAGAAACTGCTATGGCGCCAGAGCGTATTGGATCTCTGTTGTCAGTTTTTACTCTTGAGTATTCTGGCACTGATGACTTTTCATCTGCTGCTGACAGCTTTACCTTTACTGCAGCAGCAACAAATCAGTATTGCCGCTTTAGTCGCTATGTTGATGTCAACTTTGGCATTAACAGAGCTTTGGTTACCCCTGGCAACCTTGTACCGCCACCTGGCCGACAGTCTGATGGCAAAACAACGGCTGGATCAGATACAACCTCAGGTACCAAAAGGTTCTTTACACCATCTTAGTGGGCCTTTAACCCTTGAACTGCAGCAAGTGAGTGTGGCGTATCCCGACGCTGTACAGCAGACATCTGCTGTGAGTTATCAGTTAAAGTGCGGTGAGATGTTATGGCTACAAGGCCCATCAGGCGTGGGGAAATCTACTTTTCTCTGTACTCTGGCGGGCTGGCTGCAGCCTGCGTCAGGCCGCATTCTGCTCAATGGGCAGGAGCTACAGCTGTATCAGGACTCGACACTGCGGCACCACATAGGTTTGCTGTCGCAGCAGGTTAGCTTATTTAATATGTCGCTCGCTGCGAATCTACGTCTGGCAAAACCGCAGGCCAGTGATGAAGAACTGCGACAGGTTTTAGCCGATACTCAGTTAGAGCAATGGCTGAACACTTTACCTTTGGGGCTTGATACTGAATTGGGGGAGTACGGGGTTGCAGTCTCTGGCGGACAAGCCAGACGTATTGCTTTGGCACGGTTGCTGTTACAACCCCACCAAATTCTTCTACTTGATGAGCCTTTGGTTGGTCTGGATCCAACCACAGCAGCTCAACTGATTCAAATCTTGAGTCGCCGCTGTTCGCAGCAAATTCTTATCATCGCCAGTCATCAGTTTCTGCCTGCTCTGCAGAACTGCCAACAACTTCAGCTAAAGCTGTTGTAAATCAAACAAAAATCTCAACTAAGTCTGAGCTCTTAGCTATGTTTAAAGTCGGAGTGCAGATTTTTTTCCACCTGAGATCAAAGCGAAAATATGATAAATTTGAAAAAACTAGTAATTCAATTCGTCAGGTTGTACAATTCACACGACAAAAGTTAATGCAATTATAAAAAGGGACAAAATTGACTCAGTCGACCCGGACAGGGACATCCGACCAGATGTAAAGCAGTACACCTTATAGAAAACAGAAACTTAGTCAAGGTTGACTAGTAAATCTTTCAAAAAGCTAACGTTGTTTAGTCTTTGAAACACGCAATACATTATAAAATTGATGAGGATACCCTATGTTAAAACGTACATTGCTGGCAGCCACTATAGCTGCGTCTTTTTGCGGTGCTAGCCAGGCCGCAGTAGACATTAACGGTTTTGCTTCAATCAAAGGCGGCATGGCATTGAGCAACGACGACGAGCTCTATGGCTACGACGATGATTTCAGCTTTAAAAACGAAAGTTTAGCTGCACTGCAAGTGAAATCAGACTTAGGCGATAAACTCTCAGTGACGGCTCAGTTATTAGGTCGCGGCGCTGACGACTGGGATGTTAAATTTGAATGGGCTTTTTTAAGTTACGACTTAACAGACAGCTTGCGTATTAATGCCGGTCGTTTAAGAACTCCTTTTTATAAATACTCCGACTTCCGTGATGTAGGTTATGCCTATGACTGGTCTCGCGTACCACAAAGCGTCTATGGTTTAGGCTTTGACAATATTGAAGGCGCATCTTTATACCACACCACCACCTTAGGTAATTTTGACTCGTCATTGCAGTTAATTGTCGGAAGCTATGACGGCGATGCAGCTATTGGTGATGCAGCAGCAGATGCGCAGATTGATAATGTGACAGGTATTGCCTGGGAACTGGGTCAGGATGGCTATTCATTCCGTGCCGCTTACCTTGTGGGTAAAACCACGTTTTATGTAGATCAACTAGATTTTTTTGATCCAGATGATATCCCAGGTTCAGGTTTATATGCACAATTAAGAGCTTTTGGCTTAGGTGCACTGGCAGGCGAATTGGATATAGTGGATGAATCCAGCTCTTTTGCCGGTATTGGTTTTAACATCGACAAAAATGACTGGTTGTTCGTTTCTGAAATCACCAAAGCGACAGTAGATAACTCATTTATTTCTGACCAGGAATCCTTTTATGTTTCTATAGGTCATCGTTTTGACAACATCACTCCTTATGTCTCTTTTGAAAAAGAAGACAATAATGCAAAAACAGATATTTATGCCGGCGTACCCGCTGCATCCCCTGTTTTTGCGCCAGTGGCCGGTTTAGTAAACAGTCTGGAGATGGAACGCGACATCATCAACGTCGGCGTGCGTTATGACTTCCACCCTTCAGCAGCATTTAAAGCTCAATACACCAACGCAGACAATAAAACAGCTGACCGTAAAGACAGCGTACTGGTTGTTGGCGTAGATCTGGTGTTTTAAGGAATCCAATCATGTTAAAAAAATTACTCTTAATTCCTGTTCTGACGATGAGCTTTATGTTGTCTGCTAATGTTGCAGTGATTGTTCACCCATCCAATGCAGCAGCTTTGTCTCAGGATGATATCAATAAAATATTTACCGGCCGTGCTAAAAGTTTTACTGATGGCAAAGCGGCTGAACCTGTTAATCTGGCCGAAAGTGTTGCAATTCGTGCTGATTTCGACCAAAAAGCTTTGGGGCGTTCTTCCAGCCAGATGAAAGCCTATTGGTCTAAACTGGTATTCACAGGGAAAGGAACACCACCGAAAGAAATGGCATCTGAACAGGAAGTACTGGATTCGGTAGCCAAAAATCCTGCTGCTATTGGTTATGTCAGTGCAGGCGCTGTCACTGGTAATGTCAAAGTAGCTTTAACACTGAACTAAAGCCTGGCAGGCAGGTGAGCACATCACCTGCCTTTGTTGTAAGCCATACTCTGGATACTACTTATGCTGAAATACCTGAGTTTATTAAAAAAAATCTGGCTTATTATTGCCATCGCAATTCTGGCTTTCCTGATAGTTTTGACGTCGTCCATTTACTTTACCGCCCGCAATGCCGACAGCATTGTGCTGATTAAAGATAAAATGTATGACAGTTCCAAACTCGCCTCTCAAATAGTGGTGGAATTTAATGCCGTTGAAGAGTTTTTTACTCAGTCGGTTTCTTTGTCTGATCCAGACATCCTGAGTACAGCCAAAGCGACTGAAGAGCGGGTTGTCACTAATCTGGCTCAGCTTAAAAAACTTGATACCGCTAATCTGAAACAACTGGAAACACTGGAAAAGAATTTTAACGCCTATGCCACAGCTGCAGCAGAGATAGCGCAGTCGATGATTGATGGCACTTTGGATATGAGTGCAGCACAAAGCATTATTCAAAATAAAACGGCTTTGTATGAAACAGCTAAAACTGGTTTTGTTTCTTATCAAAAACAAACAGATGATAACTTCCAGCAAATACTGGTAGATATGTCAGCCTCGTCAGAGCGTTCAGTACTCATTATTGTGTTATGTGGCACTATCCTATTGATTATTATGGCAGTTGTCGGTCATGTCATAGGCCGCAACATCAGTAAAACAGCCAACAATCTGGCCAGTTCACTGCAGGTTTTAGCGTCAGGAAAAGGCTCGTTATCCAGCCGTCTTGCAATAGACTCTGAGGATGAATTTGGAGCTGTAGCCCGCAACTTCAACGAATTTATCGCTTTGCTGCAAAGCTCTTTTGTGGCCATAGCTCACTTAGTCGACCCAGTAAGCCGCACAGCGGACGAGTTGGCCAAAGGCATGCGTGAGTTAGATAGTATGACCAGCCAGCAAAAAAATGATGCAGACACTGTCTCTCACTCGATGGAAGAGATGCAAAGTAGCGTCAAAGATATCAGCCAATCGGCCAATGCCGCCTCCGGCAGCGCGAATGATGCCAGCCGCCTTGCCAAACTAGGTTATGAAAAAACCACCTCGTCCGTACAGGCTTCCAAAGATTTGGCCGGAGAAATTGCTCAAACCAGTAGTGTGATCACCGACCTTGCCAAACAAACTCAGGAAGTTGGCGGTATTTTAAAAAGCATCAACGATATTGCCGATCAAACCAACTTACTGGCACTCAATGCAGCTATCGAAGCAGCCCGTGCTGGTGAACAAGGTCGTGGTTTTGCCGTAGTAGCGGATGAAGTGCGTTTATTGTCATCCCGCACCGCCTCATCAGTGACTACTATTCGTGATTTGTTAGGCAAGCTGACGCAAAACGTCGACAGTGCAGTCCGACTGATGGACCAGGCTGTAACCAAAGCCAATAACAGTGCGGTGTTGACGGCCGAAGCAGGTAGCTCTATTGAGCTGATTAATCAGGAAATTGACAAAATTAATATGGTCAATGCCCAAATAGCAACAGCCACAGAAGAGCAAACTATGGTCGCCAGTTTGGTGCTGGATAATACCCATCAAATGGCCGACTCATTTAGCCGTACTATTGAGGTGCAAAGTACAGTGGCTGATATTTCAGACCAACTTCGCGGTCTGGCTCAGGAGCTGAATACTGTCTCGTCTAAATTCAGGGAATAACTGAATGCGGGCCAGAGTAAAATGAAGTCCTACCTTTACTCTGGCCCAAATTAGTTTAGTCTGCAGTTCTGAGCTGAAATTGCTGACAGATTGCATCAGACTGTTCTGGGGCTTGTTTCACCCCAACCCCGTCGAACAAACTGCAACTGGGTAAGTCAACCACCTGCTTTGTATGTTGGGATAACAAAGACAGGGCCCCATTAGCAAGCAATTGCAAAGCCCATTGACTGGATTTAGTAGCACAGTTGCCCAATACCAAATCAGCACCAGTTGCCAATGCATCGTCTTTCACTATCAGACAAAGTTCCGGGTTCAGGCTATTTTGCAGCTGAACATAACCTGCTTGCCCGGCTTTCCAGGTCCATTGCTGACAGCCTTGTTTGCTCCAGCTTTGTTGTGTGACCAAAGTATTGTTCCCGGCAGTACAATCCTCTGTACTCAGCACCTTGCCACTTTGTCTGCTGCTCACTACCGTATTACCAGTGGGCAGCAGTAACCAGTCCTGACATAAGGATCCATCTTCTGCTTTGCAGTTTGTCATAGTAAATGGCTTTTGATCTGCGGCGTTAAGCAACTGATAATAACCATCTGGACCAGCGTTTAACTGCCACTGCTGACTTGGCTGATTGACCCAGGCCGATAAATCTCGATTTGCACCAAGAAAGCGCCCCTCACTATCAACCAGTCGGTAACGTCCCTTAGTGGTCGGGTCTATAATCCAAGACCCCTGCTCATCGCACACCTGTTCTGTTGGTCCTTGTGCTGAGGACACCAGACAAAGCTGACTAGAACGATTCATTAGCTGCCATTTTATGCCTTCAGGCACTACAGTCAGAGGACCATTTTCACCGGATGGAGCAGCGACGGTTTGACCTTCAGGCACCGGAGTACCAAAATCCGGCGTGCCATCGGCTTTATAGCTAAAAGGCTGAGCCCGTACCGAACGAGTCGCACTACAACCATCGGTTTCTTTATTATTGCCGTGATACACCAACCAATTTTCGCTGCCGTCCGGCGAGGTGAAAAAGCCATTATGACCCGGCCCAAATACGCCATTACCACGCTCAAACACAGGGTGTTTTGCCTTAGTCCAGGACTTGGTATCCATTGGGTTGTCACCTGTTAACTCCAACAGCCCCAACTTGTAATCCGGTGTGTCACAAAAACTGGCGGAATAAATCACAAAGGTACGGCCCTGGTGTTTTAACACTTCAGGACCTTCATTGACCTTACGACCTGATTGTTCCCAGGGCAAAGACGGGCGGGATAACACCATGCGCTCGCCTGTTAAGGTCCAGGGATTGGACATTTCACTTATCCAGTTCAGCTGCTCATCCCCTACCCACTCGGACCACAACAGATACAATTTTCCATTATGTTCCAGATAGTTACCGTCGATATTCCAGCTATCAGGCATAGGCGAGCCTTTGTATTGATAAGGCCCCATAGGGTCGTCGCCTGCACTTTCGAGCACAGACAAATGTTGACCATCCAAGTTTTCCTGCTTGCCGGAGGTGTACATCATGTACCAGCGCGGACCGTCAGGCCCCTGCAAACGATGAAATTCAAAAGCCCAGAAGTTACAGCAACTTTTTGGATTGGTTTCAGACCAGATATGGACTGGTGTAGCACTGGCTAAACCGGCCAGAGTCGGCGATTTACGCATCACCAACTGAGAACTCCAGGTGGTAGTGGTCAGGTAATAATTGCCTTGCCAGTACTCCAGCCAGGGATCAGCACCATTGGCAAACAATGGATTGGTAAAACTTTGATCTTCTGTGGTTGGCGCTGCAGCTGCTTCAGCTGCAGACTCTGTTTGGGTCTCGGGAGGTTGGACTGGCGAACAAGCCAACAGCAGGCTCAAAGCACTGCACAATAATGGAATACGATAGCCGTTAAAGCCGGGCAAAGGCTTTGTCTTGAATTTCATAGCTAACCCTGTCTGGTCTATTTGCCTTACATTTGTATTACAATAAGACTATAGTGGTGAAGCTATAAAAAAACAACAGGCAGACCCTTTACCGCCAGACGTCAGAATTTAATGAACCAACACACTCTGATAACCCAACCAGTCTTTTTCATTCACCAAAGGCCAGCCTTTGTTATCCCACTCCAATGCAGTGATCTTCAATTTTTGCAGGCCTTTATCTGCCATTTCGTAGGCATGAAACACCAGATAATCTTTACCATCCATGGCATATACAGAGTTATGGCCTAACCCCGGCCAGTCGTTGTTGCCTTTCAATAAAACAGAACCACCACCTGCGGCTAAATCCTTACCGTTTTTATCCAGATAAGGCCCGGTTAAGGTTTGAGAACGCCCAACCACCATATGGTAAGTGCTGTCTTTACCACGACAACATTTGCCATAAGAAACAAAGAGATAATAATACTGGTCTTTTTTATAGATAAAAGGTGCCTCCAGCTCAGCCGGGCCTGGTTCGGCATCATCCAAAAATGCAGGTCGCTCTGCTTTAGCCAGCGTATGCCATTGTTCGGGTTGCGCTATACGGGTCAGCGTTTGATCCAGCTTGACCAGCTTCAGCCCCCCCCAAAAGGAGCCAAAACTCATCCAAGCCGCACCTTGTTCATCCAGAATGATGGCAGGGTCTATCGCATTCCATAAATCCCGTTGTGGTACAGACTGCAACACTATGCCCTGATCTACCCATTGATAGGCTGGATCTTGTGGGTCCAAAGTAGTGTTCACTGTGACCCCTATAGCCGAGGTGTTTTTACCAAAAGCGGAGATGGAGTAATACAGATAAAACTTGCCCTGATGCTGAAAAATATCAGGTGCCCAGATATGACCATCAAAGCTTGGAGATACAGATTTGGCCCAAACCGGCTCACCTGCAAAAACGCGGCCACCTAAACGCCAGTTTTTTAAGTCACTGGATTGGTAAAAGGTAATACCTGGCCCAGTGCTGTATAAAAAATACTGACCCTTTTCTTTCGCCAGCACAGGATCATGAATACTAACTTGTTCAGCCTGTAACGAGGTGACATAAAGCATACAGCCGCTAAAAAGTGACAATCCAAGCAGAGCGATCAAAGATTTAGGCTTTCCCATACAGTCCATCCTGTTTTAGTTGAATTTGTATTACAAATAGCATAAGTTCAACTCAGCAAGCAATAAAATGCAAAAACACTACTGCCTGTTATTGCGCTGAACACAGCAAAACAAGCAATGAAATAACTATACAAAACAAACAGATAGATATTAATTAATGGCTGAAAAAACCAAGCTACTTTCTTACTTGTCAGCCCAAACCATTAGTAATACTATAAGATCATAAACAATATAAAACAGGTTTTAGCATCGGGATCCATCATGACTTTGCGGTCAGGTGAGAAAAACTGAGCATAAAACTGACCTAATCCACAGGGGAGTCGAATGGCAGGTTATAAACTATCTGTCATGGAAAAAATTGGCTTTGGCGCCGGCGATATGGCGGTCAACGTAGTCATTTCTTCCATGATGCTGATCATCACGTTTTTTTACACTGATATCTTTGGCTTAAAAACCGCAGACGTTGCGATTTTATTTCTGGTGGTGCGGCTGATTGATGCGGTCACAGACCCTCTAATGGGTATGATCACTGATAAATTTACCACCCGCTGGGGCCGCTACCGGCACTATTTCCTCTTTATGGCCATTCCATTTGGCATCTCGGTATTTTTAACCTTTTCGACACCGGATCTGGATTACAACGGCAAATTGGCCTGGGCTTATGCTACTTACATCTTCGTCACCCTGATGTTTACCGCTGTCACTATCCCCTATATTTCCATTATTGGTGTTTTGACCGACTGCCCAAAAGAGCGTTTATCCGCCAATGGCTACCGCTTATTTTTCGCCAAAATAGCGGCCTTTTTAGTCACTATTATTGTGCCTGTACTCGCAGCGCAGTGGGGCGAAGGCCAGCTAGCCTCTGGTTATCAGGCTGCGATGGGCTTGATGGGCGCTATGGCCAGCTTATTGTTTTTATTCTGCTTTTTTAATACCACTGAGCGTTTGCAACATCAGGTGGAAACCAAACCTTTTTTCAGTCAGCTGAAACTTTTACTAAAAAATGATCAGTGGCTGATTTTATGTGCAGTTTGTGTCACAGGCACTATTGGTTATGTCATTCGTGGCTCAGTGGCAGCCTATTACGCTAAGTATTATTTGGGGGGTGATGCCGCACTGCTCTCCGCCTTTTTATCGACCGGCGTGGTCGCCGCAATTCTTGCCATGGTGGCGTCCACCTGGATCACCAAACATCATTGCAAAGTTAAACTGTTCCGGCACAGCCAGATTGTGGTGGCTGTGTTAAGTGTGCTGCTGTTTGTGCTGGTGAAACCTGGCGATATCTGGCTGGCTTTTGTGTTGTATTTTTTGCTGTCTTTTGTGGTGGATTTGCATGCGCCTGTGTTCTGGTCGGCTATTGCCGAAGCCGTGGATTATGGCGAACACAAAACGGGTCAACGGGTATCAGGTTTAGCCTTTGGTGGTATCTCATTTTGCCAGAAAGCAGGCATGGGCATAGCGGGTTTTGTCGTCGGTAGCTTATTAACCTTTTTTGATTATCAACCCGATCAGGCGCAAAGCGAATTCAGCTTATTGGGTATAGCGCTGATGTTGTCGGTGATCCCGGGCTTCTTCCATTTGTTGATGGGCCTTCTGATGTACAAATACAAAATCACCGACAACTTTTATCAGGACATGGTGGCAGGCCAAATTCAGCCCCCAAAGCCTCAGCAGGCAACAGCTAAAGTTCAGTTGGTGAATGCCAAATAAATTTTTGTAGACGACTAACGCACTGGAGTTTTTATGCGATTGTTAACGCCTTTAATTGAACAGCGGGCCGACCCCTGCATTTATCGTCATAGCGATGGTTATTATTATTTTACCGCCTCAGTGCCGGCTTATGACAGAGTCGAGTTGCGCCGTGCCCGTACTATCGAAGAACTGCCTCAGGCCACTCCAATCACGGCTTGGTTAAAACCTGAGTCAGGACCTTATTCAGAGCTTATTTGGGCACCGGAAATTCATTTCCGTCAGGGTGCCTGGTATATCTATTTTGCGGCGGCACCCAGTCGCGAGATTAAAAACAAACTATTTCAGCATCGTATGTATGTGATTTGCTGCAAAGACGCAGATCCAACCTCGGGACAGTGGCAGTTTTTAGGTCAGATTGATACCGGTATGGATACTTTTTGTCTCGACGCCACCACCTTTGAACACAAAGGCCAGCTGTATTATTTATGGGCGCAAAAAGATAATCAGATTGAAGGCAACAGCAATTTATATATAGCCACTATGGATACGCCGGACAAAATCAGCAGCCAGCCTGTACTTTTGAGTAAGCCCGAATTTGACTGGGAAACTCGTGGTTTTTGGGTCAATGAAGGCCCCAGTGTGTTGATCCGCAACAGCAAAGTCTTTATCAGTTACTCCGCCAGCGCTACAGATGAAAACTATGCCATGGGGCTATTGTGGACCGATGAAAACGCCAACCTGATGGACCCACAAAGCTGGCACAAACTGAAAGAGCCTGTGTTGCAAAGTTGCTTTGAACATAAGGTGTATGGCCCTGGCCATAACAGCTTTACGGTATCCGCCGACGGAAAAACCGATTTATTGGTCTATCACGCCCGCACTTACACTGAAATAGTCGGCGATCCGCTCTGGGACCCAAACCGCCATACCTATGTTAAAGCGCTGCGCTGGGATGATCAGGGGATGCCGCTATTTGGCCGCCCTTCTTTACAGGAGTAATTAGCGGGTCAGAGTCTTGGCTCTGACCTAAGAGGTGTCATCAATGCGACTATTATTTTCCCTGTTGTTGGCCACCAGTTTCTGCGTGCAAGCTGCTGCGTTAACGACTATGCCACTCAAAGAAGTGCGCTTAACCGACGGCCCCTTTTTACATTCAGAGCAAACTAATCTGAAGTACTTACTGGCGCTGGATGCTAACAAACTGCTGGCACCACTGCGCCGTGAAGCGGGCATTAAAAACAAGGTAGAGTCTTATGGCAACTGGGAGAATACCGGTTTAGACGGTCATATGCTGGGGCATTACCTGAGTGCTCTGGCTTTTATGTTTAGCGCTACAGCAAATGAGCAGATCAAAGCCCGGCTGGATTATCTACTGACTGAACTTGAGAAAATCCAGCAGGCACAGCAGGGCTATTTAGGCGGAGTACCAGGAAGTAAAGCCTTGTGGCAACAGATACAGCAAGGCCAGATTGAAGCTGATTTATTTAGCCTGAATAAACACTGGGTACCTTTTTACAATATTCATAAAACTTTCGCTGGTCTGCGTGATATCTACCAGCAAACTGGCGATATGCGCGCCAAAACCCTGTTGCTGAATTATGGCAACTGGCTGAAAAATCTGGTTAAAAATTTATCACCGCAACAAATCCAGCAAATGTTGCTGACCGAACATGGTGGTATGAACGAAGTACTGGCTGATATGGCTATTATTTTTGCGGATAATAGCTATATGCAGTTGGCCAAAGACTTTACCGAATTACGTATTCTGGAACCGCTGTTAAAAAACGAAGACCAGCTAACCGGCCTGCATGCCAACACCCAAATTCCTAAAGTAGTGGGTATAGCCCGTATTGCCGAATTAACGGGCGATAAAAACTGGTTAAAAGCAGCTGAATACTTCTGGTCTTTGGTGGTAGAGCAGCGCACTGTCGCTATAGGTGGCAACAGCGTGCGGGAGCATTTTCATCCCAAAGACGACTTCAACCCTATGCTGAATGAAGTGGAAGGACCGGAAACCTGCAACACCTACAATATGCTGAAGCTCTCTATACTGCTGTACCGCCAGACGGGCCAGAGCAAATACCTGGATTATTATGAGCGGGGCTTGTGGAACCATATTCTGGCCAGCCAACATCCAGAGCACGGCGGCTTTGTTTACTTCACCCCTATGCGGCCACAGCACTACCGCGTCTACTCCCAAGTGGATCAGGCCATGTGGTGTTGTGTTGGCTCAGGCATTGAAAGTCACAGTAAACATGGCGAATTCATCTACAGTCTGGATAAAAACGCCTTGCAGGTGAATTTGTGGATAGCTTCCAGCATTGACACTCCAGAGATAAAGCTACAGCAGCAGACTTTATTTCCGGATGAAAACAGCACTGAGCTGGTTTTTGCTGCGCCAAGCACACTGGACTTGCAGCTGCGTTATCCATCCTGGGCTGGTGCCGTTAAAGTCTGGCGTAATGGTAAGGCAGTTGAAGTAACAGCCAAAGCCGGTGAACATATTCTGCTGGCAGGCCCCTGGCAGCAAGGCGATAAAGTGACACTTGAGCTGCCGATGCAGCTCAGTTTGGACCCTATGCCAGCCAAGCCTGATTATCATGCGGTATTGTACGGCCCTATAGTGCTCGCCAGTCGCAGTACACCTTTTAAAAATGAAAGCTTAAAATTTATTGGTGATGACAGCCGTATGGGCCATATAGCTTCTGGCCCAACCTGCCCAATCTCTGCTGCCCCACTTTATATTGGTGATACAAAAAACTTCCTTGCCAGTTTAAAGCGTCTGCCCAATCAAGCTTTGAGCTTCAGTACAGGAAAGTTTTTTTTACAAGGTCAGCCTGAGCTTATTCCCTTTTTCCGACTGCATGACAGCAGATACCAAATCTACTTTCAACACACTAGCCTTGAACTCTGGCAACAACAAAAAGAGCAGCAACAGCAGCAAGATAAAGCCGCGGCTTTACTGGAACAACAGACGCTGGATAAAGTCTATCCAGGCGAACAGCAGCCTGAGTCAGATCATTTTTATCAGGGTGAACAAAGCGAAGCAGGTATCAATTCAGGCCGATACTGGCGGCACAGTAAAAGCTGGTTTAGTTATCAGTTAAGCCACAAAGGCCAGCAAAACCTGACGTTACGGTTGGAGTATTTTGGCCTGGATAACGGTCGAGCCTTTGAGATCTGGCTGGATGATCACAAGCTCACAGATGTGGAACTCAAAGGTGGCCAAGGCCCAAACTGGTATCAGGTTGATTACCCTATCCCCAACGATCTGCTGCCAAAAAATGCAGATCACTTCCGCGTCAAATTTGTCGCCAAGCCGGGCAGTATTGCAGGTGGACTTTATCAGGTGCGTTTACTGAAGTTGTAGCTTAACTGATACCCACCGCATAACGGCTGACCCAATGCTTTAACGGGCCAGCCTTTTCTGCTGCTGCTAAACCCAGCTGACGTAAAAAACGCACAGGAGGCAAGCTGCTGCTAAAGCTTTGATAAAACAGATCCATAGCCGACATCATCAGCGCATTTTCACGCTGACGTGTGCTTTGGTACTGCTTTAATAAATCAGGATCCGCTAAATCCCTGCCTTGCGCAAAAGCCTTTTCCAGCAACTCAGACAACAGCATCGCATCGGCAAAACCTAAATTCACACCCTGGCCTGCCAGCGGATTAATACTATGAGCCGCATCTCCCACCAGCACCAGCCGTCCTTTTACATAGTCCTTAGCATGCACACGGGCTAAAGGAAAGCTGGCCACTTGCTCCACTGTAATGTTGCCAAGCTTAGCTGGAAAAGCCTGTTGTATTTGTTCAGCCAAATAGGTTTTAGACAAAGCCGCCAGCTGTTTCACTTTATGATGATGATCGTACCAGACTAAAGAGGCCTGCTTACCAGGCAAAGGCAAAAAAGCTCTTGGGCCTGATTCGTTAAACTGCTGCCAGGTAATGTCCTGTTGTTCGTACTCAGTGTTGACTGTAACCACTAAACAGCTTTGCTGATACTGCCAGCCCGACACGCCAATTTGCGCTAACTGGCGCAGCTGCGACTGACCACCATCTGCTGCTATCACCAGTTTGGCTTTTAACTCGCCAAATTCTGCGGTACTGACACAGGCATAATCAGCGTGCTGGGTAAAACCTGTCACAGTGGCTGGGCAAAACAATTGCAAGTTGGCTGGAAAATTAGCCCAGAGCGCCTGCTGGATCAGATTATTTTCGATGATATGGCCCAGATGAGTCAAAGCCACTTCATCAGCATGAAACGTCAGTCCGGCCTGTTCGCCTTCAAACGCCTGTAATCGTTTATAAGGGCATACACGCCATTGCTGCAATAAAGACCAGGCGCTTAAATCTGTCAGCCACTGCTCACTTCGTCTGTTGATAGCGGATACACGCAAGTCGATGCTGCTTTGTGGGTCAAAAGCCGCGACGGGCTGTTTTTCAATTAAGCCCACTTGCATACCTGCACGGCTTAACTTCAGCGCCACTGAAGCGCCCACCATACCACCACCTACTATTAATATATCCAGCACAACAACCTCCTGCTCACTTCAGCACATTCTACCCTGCTTTTTGGTGTTTACTTTGCGCTAAATCAGCAATTATTCGTCATTTATTCAGCAGCCGCTGAAAGATTCTTCAGGTAACTCCGGTATATAAGCTCATATCACTTAAGGAAAAACCAAAATGAAAATTCAGCATATTCTGTTACTTAGCCTCAGCCTCTTTAGCTTTAGCCTGTTGGCGGAACCCCGTATTGCCCAAAGCCCTGACGATATTAAGCCTTTATTAAATGGTATGTTGGCGCCTGTGGTCAGTCTGCAGGATGCCAAAGGCAATCCGGTCGAACTCAGCTCCGTATTAAAACAACAAGACACCATACTGGTGTTTTACCGTGGCGGCTGGTGTCCTTATTGCAACCTGCAACTGGCGGCTTTACGTGAGATTGAACCTAAACTTGCAGCTTTAGGTTATCAACTGATTGCCGTGACACCAGACAGCCCAGCTGCCATTCAGGCCAGCCTAAAAGATACCAAAGGCGCTGCTATTACTTATACTCTGTTATCCGACAGTCAGTTCAACTTAAGCTCAGCTTTTGGTGTGGCTTATTATCTGGATGAAAAAACCAGCGCGACTTATTTAAACACCTACAAACTGAATCTGAATAAGGAAGCAAGCAGCGGCAAAGCAGTGCTGCCTGTGCCTGCTGTATATATCCTGAACAAAGAGGGTTTAGTGCAGTACAGCTATCAGCATATTAATTACAAAGTCCGGTTGCAGCCTGAATTGCTGCTGTTGGCCGCACGACTGGCCAAACAAGCTAACGAATAACATTCACTAAAAACCCAGTATTTTTGCATATCCACCCATAGTTAATTCAGGGCAGCAGCAACTGCTCTGAAACTCTGCCTGAACAACCTGAAACTCATTGACGAGCGCGCAAAAATACGGCATTTTGCGCGCCCTTGCAGCCCTGGCTTTTGATTGCCGCTGTTGATTGCCCCTGTCGGTTGCTCTGCGGGGCAAAACTGACTAGAGTAGCTGCATCTTTAAATCTGAATTCTGTTTTTAATTGTAAGCTCTGGCTTGAGGAGACTTTGCATGCGTAAGGTAACTGTGGCCGCCACCCAAATGATTGGTGGCTGGAATGTAGACGAAAATATTGCCCGTGGTGAGCGCTTAGTCCGCGAAGCCGCAGCTCAGGGCGCCCAGATCATCCTGCTGCAGGAACTGTTCGAGCGTAACTACTTCTGCCAGAAACAAAAGTATGAATATTTAGAGTTTGCAACCACTGTCGAAGACAATGCGGCTATTAAGCATTTCAGTAAAATTGCCAAAGAGCTGAAAGTGGTTCTGCCGATCAGCTTTTATGAAAAAGCCGGCAACTGCTTCTACAACACTGTGGCAGTAATTGATGCCGACGGCAGCAACTTAGGTTTATACCGCAAGAGCCATATTCCTGACGGTCCGGGTTACAGCGAAAAGTTCTATTTCACACCAGGTGACACAGGCTTTAAAGTCTGGGATACCGCTTATGCCAAAATTGGTATTGGTATTTGCTGGGATCAATGGTTCCCCGAATGTGCCCGCAGCATGGCATTAATGGGCGCAGAACTGCTGTTCTACCCAACAGCTATCGGCACTGAACCTCATGACGAAACCGTCAATTCACGTGAACATTGGCAACGTACTCAGCAGGGTCATGCCGCTGCTAACTTAGTGCCGCTGATTGCGTCCAACCGTATTGGCCGTGAAACCGAAGACGATTACGCTATTACTTTCTACGGCAGCTCTTTTATTGCCAACGAATTCGGCGCCAAAGTGCAGGAAGCCGATGAAGTCAGCGAGGCTGTGTTGGTTCACACTTTTGATTTAGACGAAACCGCGAAAAACCGTCGTAACTGGGGTGTCTACCGTGACCGTCGTATCGACTTATACGGTGCTATCTTAACCAAAGACGGTAAAACCATACCAACTGAAGGTAACAACTAAGATGGCTGTTACCTTACAAAGTACGCCTCGTGCCGATGGTTTTTTTATGCCAGCCGAATGGGCCGAACATAAACAAACCTGGATGGTATGGCCAGAGCGCACCGACAACTGGCGTTTAGGTGCAAAACCGGCCCAGCAAGCCTTTTGTGCAGTCATTCGTGCTATTGCCCGTTTTGAGCCAGTGACTGTCCTGGCTTCTGCCGCTCAGTTTACTAATGCTCAGGCGCAGTTGAGCTTAGAGCCAACCACTCACCCAATTCGTGTGGTTGAAACCTCAACAGACGATGCCTGGTGCCGTGATACAGGCCCTACTTTTGTCACCAATGGCAAAGAAGTGCGGGCTGTTGACTGGACTTTTAACGCCTGGGGTGGTTTAAACGGTGGTTTATACTTCCCATGGCACAGAGACGACCAGGTCGCACAAAAGATTGCCAATATTGAAAGCACGCCACGTTACCGCACTGAAGGTTTTGTGCTGGAAGGCGGCGCTATTCATGTTGATGGCGAAGGCACCTTGCTGACCACTGAAGAATGTTTGCTGAACAAAAACCGCAACCCGGATTTATCCCGCGAACAAATCGAGCAGATGTTATCGGACTATTTAAGTATCGATAAAGTGATTTGGCTCAAAGAAGGCATTTTTAACGACGAAACCGATGGTCACGTCGATAATATGTGCTGTTTTGTCGGACCAGCTGAAGTGTTATTGGCCTGGACTGATGACAAAAACGATCCACAGTACGAACGTTCACGCGCTGCTTTAGAAGTGCTGGAAAACAGCACTGATGCCAAAGGCCGTAAATTCACAGTTCACAAGCTGCCTGTGCCTGCTCCTATGCTCGCCAAGGCAGACGAATATGCCACTGTGGATTTAACAGGTGCAGCTGTACCTCGTGAGTCTGAAGCCCGTTTAGCCGGCTCTTACATCAACTTCTATTTATGCAATGGCGGTTTGGTGTTGCCGGTATTTGATGATGCCAATGACAAGGTCGCTGTCGAGATCCTCAGCAAATTGTTTCCAAAACATCAGGTGGTGACTGTACCTGGCCGGGAAATCTTATTGGGTGGTGGTAACGTGCACTGTATTACTCAGCAGCAGCCTGCTTAATTTATTCTTCCTCGCGAAACGGAGCCCGGTGCTCCGTTTTTTTTGGCTAAAAAACAGATAAAAATAACAATTGAGAACAAAAAACCATACAAATCAATGCAATTTCCTCTTGAAAAAAACATAAACAAATCACTAGAGTTTCAATTTGTTAACATGGTAGGATGAAATAGCGGTTAGTTGTTATGTGCGCACATAACAACTAACAAGCTCATAACAAAAACTTGAAATCATGGAACAGAGAACAACACAATGTCTAAGCTAAAATATTCTGCTTTATCCGTTGCTGTGCTGGTTGCTCTAGCAGCCTGTGGTGGTGATGGTAATAGAAACATTGCTCCACAAGCAACAAACGTCTCACTGACAAATATTGAAGTCAAAGAATGGGTCCCGGTATCAGGTGCATTTGCAGGAACAGATGCAAATCAGGATGCATTAACCCTGACAGCTATCACTGAAAACAACACTGCAGTAACGCCAACAGACGGTGTCTACACCTTAAGTAAAGGTACTCTTGCAGTGACTGGTCTGAATTTCGTATTCACACCAACAGCTCCGGGTGAGCAAGTATTCTCCTATACTGTATCGGATGGTAACGAATCTGCTACTGCGACAGTCACTATCGCTGGTGCTGGTACTGACCCATTGGCTTATCAGCAGTGGCATTTAAAAAATACTGGTCAAAAAGCCTTCTCAATGAGCGACTCAGTGTATGAGACCTATTTTACTCTGTTGACAGACTTATTTGGTCTGGAAGAGGCAGATGCGACTGCTATTGTTGAATCACGCAAGAATCCAGATGTCTTGGTGGCAGACGAAGATATGAACGTAACTGCGGCTTATGCTGCAGGCGCAACGGGTAGCAACACTATCGCTGTTGTGGTTGACTCAGGTCTGGAGATTGCTCACGAAGATCTGAGAAATAACGTAGTACCAAATCGCTCACTTAACTTTATTCCTGGGGCCGCAGATCCAACAAATCCAACCAGTACCAGCACAACCGGCGACCATGGTACCAGTGTTGCAGGTTTGATTGCAGCAGAGGGCTGGAATGGTTTAGGCGGTCGCGGCGTAGCACCTGATGCGCAACTGATTGGTATGAACTATCTGGAAGAACAGAGTAATGTGGCTTTTCTGTTAAGTCATGGTGTACCAGGCAGCGGTATTAGTGCTGCTGAACCAGTCGCAGTATTTAACCGCAGCTACGGTCTGACCATACCTGCAGCCATTGCCTACTCCGAATTTGAAGAAGCAGTGCAGGAATTCAGTGCGACTGAATTACGCTCAGGCAAAGGCGCAGCCAACATGAAATCCAGTGGCAATAGCTTCCTGGACGGCAGTGTAGGTTTTGACAACGATTTATGTGACGTAAATGGTGCCAATGATTTAGGTTTAACCTGTTACAACGGTAACTTTGAACCTTCACAAGCAACACCTTACTACTTCAGTATTGGTGCCGTTAATAGCGATGGTAAACATACCAGCTACTCCACTGCTGGTGCAAACCTGTTGGTATCTGCCCCAGCTGGTGAGTATGGTGATTTTGAGCCTGCGATGGTGACTACTGACCAAATGACTTGTTTACGTGGTTACAGCAGTTTTGCCAGAGCCGATGTGTTCGATAACAACTATTTCCCTGGCTTCTTTGAAGGATTTTATCCGTTTAACAACCCAGGACATCCTGAAAACGCCAGTTGTAACTACACGTCAACCTTCAACGGTACTTCATCTGCAGCTCCAAATGCTTCAGGTGTAGTTGCGTTGATCGCTTCTGCTAACCCAGAACTAAGTTACCGTGATATTCGCCATATACTGGTCTCGACCAGCACTATGGTTGATGCAGACAATGAACCAGTATCCTTAGCATTAGCCAATGGTGAATTTGTTGCGCACCAAGGCTGGGTAGAAAACGCCGCAGGTTTTAACTTTAATAACTTATATGGTTTTGGCCGGGTCAACGCTGGTGCAGCTGTTGCTATGGCTAAAAACTATACAGTGAACTTAGGTGAAGCAGTCAGTTCTGATTGGGTTGGTGTAGGGTCTTATGCAGCTACCGAAACTCCATCATCTCTGGCATTACCAGTCCCGGATAACAGTGTGACTGGAGCTACTGTCACTCTTGAAGTCACAGACGAGATGGTACTTGAAGGTGCTCAGCTGAAGTTTTCTGTCTCTAACCCGGATATGGAGTATGGTTTCAGCACTGTGGATGGTTACTTCCAAACCACAGCTGGTATTGATTTAGCCATAGAAGTCACTTCACCAGCAGGAACTAAGAGTGTCTTGTTATCGTCTAAACAGGCTCTGACCATCCCTGCTTTGACAGAAGATTTCTTCTTCCAACCAGGCTATATACTGAATGATACCGTGTTCCTGACGAATGCCTTTTATGGCGAAAACGCTCAGGGTACCTGGACCATTAAAGTTCTGGATGCAAACGGCTCTGATTATGCCGCTACAGGCGGTTACTTAGGAGTCGACGGTTACGCCAACAACGCTGAACCTTCAGTTGTAGAAGGCGTAGCTATTCGTGTATTTGGCCATTAATAGAGGAAGTAGAGAGTTATGAAATTCAAATTAACCTTAGTTGCTCTGGCCGCTATCGGAATTATGGCTTCAGTGCAAGCTACCGAAATTTCACCAGAGTTAAGAAAGCCGACTCCGGCTAAAACTGAAGCTGTAACAAGCAAAACAGTCAAAAAAGTTGAAAATGCCGATTTTGGCGTTTATAAGTTGTTACCGGATTTAGCATTAGCTCCGGCCAGTCTGGCTGTTGATAAGACTGAAGGTACTTTGTCTGGTCGTGCTTTAGTGCAACAAACAGCAGTGAATACGGACGGTGTGGTGAAAACAGACTCTGTGGTAAGAAATTTACTGACAGGTGAACTTGGAGTTGTTACTGGTCGTTTGTCTATATTGGCGAATGACGCTGCTGCACTGCAACGCTTACAACAAGAGTTCGGCTTAAAATCAGTGAAGACTGTAGGCGATAAAATTGCCATTATGCAGGCTCCTGCTGGTGCTAACCTGACTGAGTTAATTGAATCGGTCCGTAAATCAGGATTGGTGAAGGAAGCTCGTTTGGATGTAGTTGAGAAATTATATAAACCAAACTAAATAAAACCTTCGACAAAAAAACCCGCTTCTGGCGGGTTTTTCATTCAGTAAAATTCACCTTAGCAAATTCCAATCTAATTTTGCTCCAGCTGACCTTGGCGTTATACAATAAGTTTTCGTTTTGAAGGAGCAATCTGCATGGCCAAAGCCTGTGCCTGCCATATTCTGGTTAAAACTGCAGCTGAAGCAGAGAAATTAAAACAATTGCTGGCCAAAGGCGCCAGTTTTCATGACTTAGCCAAGAAACACTCCTTGTGCCCTTCCGGCAAAAAAGGCGGGGATTTAGGCGAGTTTAAGCCTGGCCAGATGGTCAGAGCTTTTGACGAAGTGGTGTTTAAAAAGGCGGTTCTGGAAGTACATGGCCCAGTGAAAACCCAGTTTGGTTACCACCTGATTAAAACCCTGTACCGCAGCTAACAGCAGCAATCACCGGAGAACCAGATGCGTTTTGTACCCTGCAATTACGAAGAACATGCCGAAGCTATTCTGGCTATTTTTAACCATGCTATTTTGCATACCACAGCTTTGTATGAATACAAGCCACGAACTATGACCACTATGCAGCAATGGTTTGCTAACAAAACGGCAGGCAATTTCCCGGTGCTAGGTTTGCTAAATGAGCAAAATCAATTAGTGGCTTTTGGTAGTTATGGCACCTTCAGAGCTTTTCCGGCTTTTAAATATTCAGTCGAACATTCAGTTTATGTGGCGCCGGATCAGCAAGGGAAAGGCTATGGTGCTCTGATGTTGCAGCAAATTATTCAGCAGGCACAACTGGACAATTATCATCTGCTGATTGGTGGTATTGATGCGGCTAATGAAGCCAGTATTGCGTTACATACCAAACACGGCTTCAAACACAGCGGTACTATCACTCAGGCAGGTTTTAAATTTGGCCGCTGGTTAGATTTGGCCTTTTATCAGCTGACCTTAAATACGCCAGCTGAACCTGTAGACGGCTGAGCTGTTATTTTTTCCCTAACAGCTGTGAACGTAATTTCGCCTTTTCTTTTGCCAGTTGCTTATTACGGCTGGCGACTTTTTGCACCCGTTCTTCTTCGGTATCGGCTTTTTTGCTGCTGTGATTCATTTTCGGATCATGCTCATACCCAGGTAATACCTGCTGTGTAATCACTTGTTTGGTCAGTTTCTCAATAGCTTGTAACATCACCAGATCATCAGGCGTGACTAAACTTATGGCTAAACCTGAGTTTCCGGCCCGGCCAGTCCGGCCAATGCGGTGTACATAATCTTCCGCCACCTGAGGTAAATCGTAGTTCACTACTATAGGTAGCTCTTCAATATCTAAACCGCGAGCCGCAATGTCGGTCGCCACTAACACACTTAATCTGTTGTTTTTAAAGTCATCCAGCGCTTTAGTGCGGGCGCCCTGGCTTTTATCGCCATGAATAGCACCAGCTTCTATACCGTCTAACCGCAATTGTCTCGCCAGACGGTCAGCACCATGTTTAGTACGGCTGAAAATAAGCACCTGTTTCCACTGCCGTGAGCCAATCAGATAAGACAACATTTCACGCTTGCGCTGCGAATCCACACGATAGGCCAGTTGCTCTATTTTCTCTGCGGTACTGTTGGGTTTGGCGACTTCAATCAGCACAGGAGATTTTAATAAGGTATCAGCCAGCTCTTTGATTTCTTTAGCAAAAGTCGCAGAGAAAAACAGTGTCTGTCGCTCTTTGGGCAAGCGCGCCATAATACGTTTAATGTCGTGAATAAAACCCATATCCAGCATACGGTCGGCTTCATCCAGCACCAGAATTTGCAGCTCTGACAAACTGACAGTGCCCTGATGCAAATGATCAAGCAAACGCCCTGGTGTGGCGACCAGAATATCTAAACCTCTGCTTGCCTGATCATATTGCGGATTTATTGACACACCGCCATAAAAAACCGCGTATTTCAGTGGCAAGTCCGCACCATAAGCTTTGACACTGTCAGCGACCTGCTGCGCCAGTTCACGGGTTGGCGTCAGTACTAAACAACGCACCTGCAGATTATTCACTTTACTGGTATTTTTACTGAGCAACTGTAATACGGGTAAGGTAAAAGCAGCTGTTTTTCCAGTACCCGTCTGAGCGCCAGCTAATACGTCTTTGCCTTCCAGGATCACGGGTATGGTTTGCTGCTGAATAGGAGTTGGCGTGTGATACCCCTGATTGGTCACAGCAGAAAGAATACGGGGATCTAAACCAAGCGTGGCAAATGACATGCAATTTCCTTTAAAGTATCGGCGTTGAAACATCTATACCCAAATCTCCTGAGGCTGCGGCTTCAGGTGCTAAAGGTATAAATCGTCGCTAGTTTAGCAGAACTAACAGGACAAGGCATGACAGCAGTATCACCCCCATGGTTTGTTTATATGGTGCGCACCGCAGCAGACGCTTTGTATACGGGCATCAGCACAGATCCTGAACGGCGTTTACGTCAACATAAGGGCGAACTAACAGGTGGCGCTAAAGCACTCAAGGGTAAAGGTCCTTTGCAGTTAGCTTTTACTTACCCTATGCCCTGCCGATCTTCAGCCAGCAAATTAGAGTATCAGCTGAAACAATGGACAAAAAAAGACAAAGAGTTGTTACTAAAGCAAGAGATTAGACAGCTGAACCTGCTAGAGCAGCTATCAGGCGAAAGTCGCATAGGCACAGAAGCCGCTTCAGATTAGACTGGCTGAAAAGCATAAGGAGTTGTGATGGAAAATTTTGCTTTAGTCCTGATCTATCTGATGATTGGTGCCCTGCTACGCAGACTGCCGCAATTTCCTCAAGATACAGGTTTAGTGCTGAATCAGTACGTGCTTTTTGTTGCTTTACCTGCTCTGGTACTACAAAAAATTCCTTTGTTAGAATTTTCCAGTCAGCTTTGGTTGCCCGCTATCACGCCTTGGGTGCTACTGATCATAGTGGCTGGCTTAGTGATCCTTGCCGGTAAAGTATGGCACTGGGAGAAAACCACAGTAGGGGCTTTGCTGGTGGTACTCCCACTGGGCAATACCTCTTTTTTAGGCTTTCCTATGGTAGAAGCATTTTTTGGTGAAAAAGCCCTGCCCTTTGCGATGATTTACGATCAGGCGGGCTCTTTTGTCGCTTTGGCCACCTACTCCACTTTGCTGGCGGCCTGGTATAACCCGAACGCAACCACTCCCAGCGCCATACAAATGCTGACGCGTGTCATCACTTTCCCATCTTTTGTCGCTTTAGCTGTGGCCTTGGCACTGAAATCCTGGCCTTACCCGCAGTTTTTTAGTCAACTCTTGGATAGTCTGGCTGCCACTTTAGTGCCAGTAATAATGATAGCGGTAGGTTTTCAGTTCAGACTGCAACTGGATAATAAAGACGCTAAACCGTTGATTTTTGCCTTGGGAGTTAAACTCTTTCTGATGCCTGTATTAGCCTTAAGTTTTCTAAACTTTTTCCAGCCAGAACCCTTATTGCTGCAGGTCGTAGTATTTGAAGCGGCCATGCCGCCTATGGTGTCTGCAGGTGCTATAGCCATTGGGGCTGGACTGGCACTGCGTTTAGTGCCAGCCTTAGTCGGCTTAGGTTTATTATTAAGTTTTATCAGTCTGCCACTTTGGTATTTGCTGCTGCAGCTTTACGTTTAAGCAAGTGCATATGTCCTTTCCTGTGGCTCTTGTGGTACGAATAGGCCACCACCACCATCAGCACAGAACCTGTCAGCACCGGATTGAATAAAAACCACCAGTCCGGAGCAGTTAACATGATCAGCAAGGTGGTAGCGCCTGCTGGTGGATGAGTAATTTTTAGCAGTACCATCAAGGCAATGGCAAGACCTACTGAAACAGCAAGACTCCAGACCGTTAATCCAAACGCATGTACAAAAACTAAACCTATCAATGCAGCTAACAAATGGCCAAGAATGACATTTTTTGCTTTGGCTAAAGGACTGTCAGGCAATGCAAACAGGATCACAGCCGTTGCACCAAAAGGAGCCACCAGCCATAGCTGCTGCCATTGTTGCATCATGGCTAACAAAGCAATGACCAGACCGGCACCAACACCGGCAATCAGGGCCTGGACCCAGGTTTTATGTTCGGACATTCAAGAGACCCACTGACCGGATGCATTAAATTAGGTCAGCATCATACAGATAAGCACCAAAACAGGGCAATAACGAAAAATAATAACACCATGTTTATTGTTCTTGATCAGATGGCGTTGCAGGCTTTTTTTTCAACCGACCGGCCTCAACCAATGCTTCACGTAATAAATATTCAATTTGGCCATTTACACTGCGAAACTCATCGTCAGCCCAATGCTGCAAAGCATGCAGCACCGTTTCATCAATACGTAACGCAAAAGCTTTTTTCGACACACAGCTCTCCGCTTAATACAAAGTGCCAGTGTTAATCACAGGTTGCACCTGATGATCACCACAAAGCACGACGAGCAAGTTACTGACCATAGCGGCTTTGCGCTCTTCGTCTAGTTGCACCATGTTCTTTTCAGATAAACGCGCCAATGCCAGTTCAACCATACCTACAGCCCCCTCAACCAATTGCTGACGAGCCATCACCACAGCACGCGCTTGCTGACGTTGCAACATAGCGCTGGCAATCTCAGGCGCATAAGCCAAATGGCTTATGCGGGCTTCCAGCACTTCAACACCGGCTTTATCCAAACGGGCCTGAATTTCGCCTTTGAGTAAATCTGTGACCTCAGGACCATTACTGCGCAGGCTGATATCTATGTCGTCTGCAGCTTCATAGGGATAACTGGAAGCTAAATAACGTAAAGCCGCTTCGCTTTGAATACTGACAAAATTTTCGTAATCTTCTACTTCAAACACGGCTTCAGCACTGTCTACTACTTTCCATACTACAACGGCGGCAATTTCCACCGGGTTACCACTGTGATCGTTCACCTTTAATTTACCGCTTTCAAAGTTCCGAACCCGCAGCGATACCTTTTGTTTACTGTAAAAAGGATTAGCCCAACGCAACCCCGTTTGTAAATCCGAGCCGACATAACGACCAAACAGCTGCAGTACAGCACACTGATTAGGTTGCACCATATAAAACCCAAAAAAGCCAATACCGATCAAAATCAGCGCCACTATGGCCAGTAGCTTCAATGGTCCACCCAGAGCGAGCAAAGCAAAACCAGCTAATACAAAAAGTGCAGGAAGCACTGCTAACATCATCAAGCCACTGCGGCTTGTTGCCAGATACTCTTTCATTGCAACCTCTTAATTTGATATCAATTTAATATCAAATTAGCTTCATTTAAATAAAATGCAAGGCAATATGTATAAAAAACAGGCTATCAGTCGCAAAAGCTTCAGACTTGATTGACACTGGCTCATTTGATAAATATGATAAAATCAATCAAATCAGAAAGCGTGTTATGTCAGAGCAACATCAACTTCTCTCCACTCGTCAGGCAGCCACCCTGCTCGGAGTTTCAGTGCGCACTATCCAGCTTTGGGTCGAACAAGGCTTATTGAGTGCATGGAAAACACCAGGTGGACACAGACGTATAGTGCAGGAGTCTTTGCTGGGCTTGTTGCATAAAAGACAAAAATCTCCGCCGCTGACACGTCTGTTATGCGTAGATCTGGATGCGAATTTTTTCAAATTAATTCAGACCTTGTGTAAGCAGTGGCATTTTCCAGTTGAATTAAAATATGCGCGTAACGCTGTGGACGCTTTATTGATAATGGGTGAACAGAAACCTGAACTCGTCATGATGATGGCTGAGCAGCCAGGAATAGATTTGCCTATGCTGCTACAGGAACTGACTACACATCAGGTGAAACTTGCACTGCTCAGTGCTGAAATCCCAGAGCAGAAGCTAAGTATCGATATCATGTGGCTGCGTCTGCCATTTGACCAGTCGCAATTTAAGGCGGAATTTCAAAAGCTGCTGTTTGCCCGTTTACAACAAGCCTGCTGATAACAACATAAAAAAACCGACATCAGAGCCGGTTTCTTTGGTACATCGGTAGTTACACCAGACTGACTTTAGCAAACTTACGTTTGCCCACCTGAAAGATATGACTGCTGCCTTTGGCAAACTCCATTTTGCTGTCTTCCACTTTAGTTTCACCATCGAGCTTGACCGCACCTTGTTTGATCATGCGCAAGGCCTCTGAGGTACTTTCCACTAAACCTGCTTCTTTTAACAAATTGGCGATCTGAATGCTGTCTGCTGTTAAAGTCAGTGCCAGCTCAGGGATATCGTCCGGCAAAGCGTTTTTCTGAAAACGCTTAATAAAATCCTGCTCAGCAGCATCCGCCGCGGTCTGGTCGTGGAAACGGGCAATAATTTCCTTAGCCAACTCAATTTTAATATCCCGTGGATTACGACCTTCAGCCGCTTGCTGCTTCAATGCTGCGATATCAGCGAGAGGACGGAAACTCAGCAAATCATAGTAACGCCACATCAGCTCGTCACTGATGGACATCACTTTACCAAACATCTCAGCCGGGGTGTCTGTGATGCCAATATAGTTGCCCAAGGACTTGGACATCTTCTGCACTCCGTCCAAACCTTCCAGCAATGGCACCATAATGATAGTTTGTGGACGCTGACCTTCATCTTTTTGCAGCTCACGGCCCATCAGCAGATTAAAGCGCTGATCGGTACCGCCCATTTCGATGTCGGCTTCTAAGGCAACAGAGTCCCAGCCTTGCACCAGCGGGTACAAAAACTCATGGATAGCAATAGACTGGTTATTGGCATAACGTTTTTTAAAGTCATCGCGTTCCAACATACGGGCAACCGTCTGACGTGCAGCTAATTTGATCATACCTGCCGCGCCTAACTTTTCCATCCATTCGGAGTTAAAAGCCACGCGGGTTTTGGCCGGATCAAGAATTTTAAACACCTGCTCTTTATAGGTTTGCGCATTGGCCAGCACATCTTCGCGTGTCAAAGGCTTACGCGTGACGTTTTTACCTGTTGGATCGCCAATCATGCCGGTGAAGTCGCCTATCAGGAAAATGACCTCATGACCCAACTGTTGAAAGGTACGTAATTTGTTGATCAGAACCGTATGACCTAAGTGCAAATCTGGTGCAGTTGGATCGAAACCTGCTTTGATTTTTAAAGGTTTTCCTTCCTTTAACTTAGCAATAAGTTCTTCTTCTAACAAAATCTCTTCGCAGCCGCGTTTTATCTCAGCCAGCGCCTGCTCCCAGTGAGCCATGGTCTACTCCCGTTTCTCTTTGTATTTGGCAAAATTCCAAGTCTGCATTCTAACGAAACATTTCTTTAGATCAAACCAACAAAAGTGTGGCATCAGGTAAAAAATCGTTATATGCTCGTTTTTTTATTGGTTTGTCTGATAATAATAAGAGATGCGCTTTCTATGTTTTCATCTTTGCCTATCAAACATCGGTTATTAATCGGCGCTTTAAGTGGCATTGTTGCCGTTATGCTGTTGATCCCGTCAGAACAAGCTTCAGCCTCCAGAACTACAGAAACTTCTGAGTTGGAAGTTGGAAAAAGATACAGTATTGATATCCCTTTGGTGGAAGAGAAAATTGCAGCAGAACAGCTAGCCACTCTGCCACACGAAGATAACTCACTGGAGTGGGTGACTGTTGATGTGAAAAAAGGCGACATTTTGTCGGCTATTTTCCGCAAAGCTAAATTAGATCAAGCCACAATGCAGGAAGTGTTAGAGCTGGGTAAGCCAGTCAAAACCTTAACCCGCATTTTTCCCGGCGAGCAAATTGAGTTTGGTCTGGATAATCAGGGCAAGTTGCAGGAAATCCGTTATCCAATCAACAACCTGAAAACCTTAAGGGTGCAGCGTACTGCAAATGGCAAGTTTGCAGCCGAAGAATTATTAAAAGAAGTGGAAACCCGCACTGAAGTGGTCAGTGGTGTGGTTAACGGTTCTTTCTGGAACGCAGGTCTGGAAGCGGGTTTAACCGAAGCTCAGATGCTGACTCTGGCCAACAACATTTTCAGCTACGACATCGACTTTGGTTTAGATATCAAAGCAGGTGACAGCTTTAGCGTGATTTTTGAGACCCGTTATGCCGACGGTCAATTTGTTGGTAACGGGAATATTCTCGCCGCACAGTTTAAAAACGAAGGCCAGGTGTATCAGGCAGTTCGTCACAAGGACGGCGCTTTTTACAAGCCGGACGGTAAAGGCACAAAACAAGCCTTCTTACGAGCCCCGGTTAGCTTCCAGTATGTCAGCTCCAATTTTAACCCTCGCCGTTTACACCCAGTGTTAAAGAAAGTAAAGCCTCATAATGGTGTCGACTATGTTGCTGCAGTCGGGACCCCTATTATGGCGGCTGGTGATGGTAAAGTGATTGCATCCACCCGTAACGGCGTGAATGGTAACTATGTGTTTATTAAGCATAAAAACAACATAGTGACCAAATACCTGCACTTATCCAAACGTGATGTGAAGCAAGGTGAAAACGTGAAACAAGGTCAGGTTATAGGTCGCTTAGGCGCCACTGGCCGTGTCACTGGCGCTCACCTGCACTACGAATTTGTGGTCGGCGGTGTACACCGTAATCCACGTACTGTGAAATTACCTCAGGCAGATGCACTGTCTACCAGCGAACGTGTTGCTTTTGTGAATCAAGCAAAACAGCTGATTGCACAAATGCAAAACCACGAGCGGATCACAGTAGCCGCTGCTGAGTAATGTCCAGCTTGTACATAGGTATAATGTCCGGCACCAGTCTCGATGGCATCGACCTGGTGCTGGTTCGTTTTGGGCATCGACCTCAAGACAAACTCCAACCTGAATTACTCGACTCCCTGCTTTGTCCTTTTCCTGAACTGTTACGTCAGCAGTTAAGCCAATTAGCCCAGTCCGGCCCCAATGAGCTGGAATTGATGGGTCAGGTAGAGCAACAACTGGCATTAGCTTATGCTGATGCAGTCAAACAATTATTAGCAAAAGCCAAGGTAGCTCCTGAACACATAAAGGCGATTGGCTGTCATGGCCAAACCATTCGTCACCGCCCTTATGTGCAGTTTCCATTTACTTATCAGATTGGTGATATGTTCCGTCTGGCTGCTGAAACTCAAATCCGGGTCATTGCCGATTTTCGTCGTAAAGACATGGCTTATGGCGGCCAAGGCGCGCCTTTAGTACCAGCTTTTCATAAAGCTATTTTTGCAAAACCAAACAGCTACCGCGCTATTTTAAATATTGGTGGTATTGCCAATGTCACCTTACTACAGCCGGGTCAGCCAGTGCGTGGATTTGATACAGGCCCAGGCAATGGCCTGATGGATAACTGGATCCAGCAACAAGCTTTAGGTTTATATGACAAAGACGGTCAGTATGCTGCCTCAGGTTCGATACAACAGGATTTGTTAGAACGCCTGCTATCCGACGCCTACTTTCAGTTACAAGGCCCCAAGAGTACAGGCAGAGAGTATTTCAATCCACAGTGGCTGGCCCACAAACTACTGATGAATAACTATGCCCCTGCTGATGTGCAGCGCACTCTTACAAGATTTACTGCTCAAAGCATCAAAATAGCCTTAAACAATGAAGCCATAGAGGAGTTGTTTGTCTGTGGTGGTGGTGCTTATAACCAGGTCCTGATCAGCGATTTACAGCATCTATTCCCAACTGTACAACTGCAGCAAACTGCAAGTTTAGGGGTTAAAGCTGACGATGTGGAGGCTATGGCTTTTGCCTGGCTGGCTTATGCTTACGACCACAAGATCCCAGGAAATATTCCTGAAGTGACAGGAGCCCGAAAAGCTGTGGTATTAGGTGCGGAATTCAGCTACTAAATTCCGCAACTACTACTTACTGTTGTTCCACTACTTTTGCTATTTGTGTAGCAACCTGACCCCAGCCTTGCCCTAAGGTTTTGACCACTTCATCATAACCATCATCCGCAATAGCTAATTGCAGCTCAAATGGTATTTGCTTCACGGTAGCGCCTGTTAATAAATGCGCCTGACCACTGATCAGCACCACACCATCTGCAGTGGTATGGAACTGCGTCACCTGCACCGTCAAACGACTGTCTCCCGCCCCGCTTACCTGTTGAGTGACACGCCAGTCCGTTAAAGCGCCGGATAAATGCGCCTGCAAATTACGGGTCAGTTGCTGATCCAGAGCTTCGGCCCATTGATGAGTGCGGGTCAGCTGAAGGTTCACCTCATTGTTCTGATACACCAGCGCATTGCTGTTCAGGTAACTGGCCACCATCACTGGCTCTACCACCAACACTTTGTTGCTATCCACCACTGGTGCTTTGACCGCAACTGCTGGTAAACGGTAATACTGCAGTTCAGACGGAGAACTACCACAACCGGCCAACGCCAGACTTAAGACTACACAAGCTAAATAACGCATTAGTTGCCCTTCTCAGGTTCAGGATCTTTTGGCAGATCGGCATTAAAAATCAGAGAGTTACTTTGACTGTTCATGGTTTTAATCACAGGCTGTAAATCACGTAATAACTGGTCCATCGACTGTAAATTACCATTTAAACGCTCATAAGCCGGTGAACCCGGCGAAAAGCCTGCCAGAGTTTTGCGCAGTTCAGCCAGGCTTTGTTGTAAGTCTGCAGGTAATTGTTGCACTGCGTTATTTTTCACCAGCAAGTCCAGTGACTGGATCAGCTGTTCAGCGTTTTTCAGCATTTTTTCGCTTTGTGCCAAAGTAGCGGAACTTTGCGCTAACACATCTTCTACAGGTAGACGATTCACCTTATCCAGCACCTGCAGCACTTTCTGTTCAATGTTGGCTAAACCGCTTGGGGCTGTTGGCATAATTTTCAGACCAGCGTGATCGGCCAGGGCAAAAGGTGCAGGCACAAAACCTTCGCTAGAGAACTCCGGAGGCTGAGCTCTTGCTACTTGAACTTTCTCAGAGTCGTTTGCATCAGCCAAAGCTGGCATATCTACTTTAACTTTAGGTGTTTCAATTTGTGCATCAGTTTGCACCAGTTCAATATACAAAGCGCCCGTCAATAAACTACCAGTTTTTAGTACAGCTCTTAAGCCATGTTGTACTGCCGTTTCTAATTCCTGCGCCAGTTTTTTCAGGCTCATCTCACCAGCCAGACGGCCCGCTTCAACCCGCACCAATACAGGAATACCTTTTTTAAAGGCCACATCCAATGGATTATCCATGTTAAAAAAGTACGGTGCCATAGCCACAGTACCAATGCGTATACCTTTGTATTCCAAAGGAGCTCCAGCAGTTAAACCACGAATAGACTCATCAAAAAACAGCAGGTATTCGTTGTATTCGGTATATAAACCTTCTTTGATCGCTTTTTGATTTTTAAATAACTGAAACTCGCTGTTGCTAACCACTTTATCCCCAGCGGGCCAACCATCCAGCACATCAAAATGCACACCGCCACTCAGTAGCGTGGCGATAGAGGCTAACTCAACCCGAACCCCCTGAGCGGATACATCCAGCGCCATACCGCTGGCTTGCCAGAAGCGCACGTTTTCAGTGACCAAAGCATCATAAGGTGCACGTATAAACAACTGATAGGTCATATGACCTTGCTGAGCCACAAAATGACTGGTTTCTACCGTACCTACTGCATAACCATGATAAAGCACAGGATCGCCTACAGCTAAAGCTGTCGCATCATCACTTAACAACGTCACACGAACGCCAGGCGCATCAGCCGGTGCTATAGGTGGACTGTCGAGCAGCTCGTAATAATACTTCTGTACATTAGCTTTACCTGGCTGTAATTCAATATAAGCACCTGATAACAATGTATTTAAACCACTGACACCACCACGGCCTATGGTAGGCTTAACCACCCATAACTGAGAGTCTTCATTGAGTAAAGGCTCAATACCGGGATCCATCCGGGCTTTGATTAACACTTTGCTTAAATCTTCTGATAGCTGCACGGATTCGACCCGGCCTATATCCACACTACGACTTTTGATCTGGGTTTTACCTGCCACTATGCCCTCAGCATTGAGTGTGACTAAGGTGATCACGGGCCCCTGATTTTTCTGAGTGTAATAAAGCATCCAAATACCAATAGCCACAGCTATCACTGGCACTATCCAGATCGGAGATAATTGTCGGATCTTTTTCACCGCGGCCACCCGGCCCTGCGTCTTAGCCACGCTGCTTCTCCTCTTTTTTATTCCGTTGGTCCCACAATAAACGTGGGTCAAAACTCATAGCGGCGAGCATGGTGGTGATCACCACAGTCGCAAAAATTATCGCTCCCATACCAGGGTACACGCCCATCAATAAATCAAATCGAACCAATGCCGCCAGAATAGCGACCACTAAAACATCCACCATGGACCAACGACCAATCCAGTCGACCAGTAAATACACCCTGGTCGATAACAACTGCCGCTTATGTCCACTGTGACTGGCAAGATAACAGAGCCAAAACATCACAGCGATTTTCACCACTGGTACCACCACGCTGGCCAATAAAATCACAATAGCGACAGGGTAAGCACCGTCCTGCCACATCAATATAATACCGCTGATGATTGTAGACTGAATGCTACTGCCCAAAGACACAGTCTCCATAATAGGCAGCAAGTTAGCTGGGATATACAACAAGGTAGCAGTAATCAACCAAGCCAAAGTTTTTTGCAGGCTGGCCGGAATGCGCGCCGTGACTTTGGTGCCGCAGCGACCGCAGTGTTTTTGCTCCAGCGGCACTATGGCAGTGCAGCAGCTGCAACTGGCTAAATTCAGCGACATACCGGTTCGTCCGGCAAAATCAGCGGAAACAGGTTGAGGCGCTGCAGCTATCGACTCCCACAAGGCATGACGGTCTATCACCTGGAAAGTGCGCAAATGCAACAAACAAAACAGGCAAAAAGCCCAGAAACTCATTCCGACAGAAATATCGGCATAGACCACCAGTTTGACAAAAGCGACCAGAATACCAATCAGGAAAATATCCACCATGCTCCAGGGTTTAAGCATATACAGCACACGGGCAGTCCAGACTAAACCACGGACACGGCGCACCATGCCAAGTTTGATATAAATCACCGCCAACATACAAAAAGCCGGGATCGCCTGAATAAATAACCAAACCAGTACAGCCAGCCATTGCTGGTGTTCGTTAAACAAGACGGAGGAGGTATCAAAGAAACTCATGATATGGACGTTACCCGCCACATCCATACCGATAAAAGGAAAAAGATTTGCCAGTACCAACATAAACAAAGAGCTGGCCGCATAAAGTACAGGGCGCAACACCGGATCTTTCTGACGCATATCCAGTAAATAACCACAGCGACTGCAAGCAGCTTCCTGACCAATAGCCAATAAGGGCAATTGCTGCAGTAGATCGCAATGACGACAAAGCACCAGTTCAGTAACAGGTTGCGCGGGCTGCGTTACACCAGACTCCAGATCAGACAAAGAGATTCCTTTGCAAATACCTACACTGCGAATAACGCTATTGTAAAAGCACATAAAGGTAAAGCACAGAAAAAAATGGGGTCAAATTAGATTGTTAACAGTTAACAATCTAATTTGACCCCATGTGCGGGCTGACAACTGTTATTCAACAGCTTTAGATACACCCACCATAGCAGGACGTACCAGACGACCGTTCAGCTCGTAGCCTTTTTGCATAACAAAAGTCACAGTGTTTGGTGCCACATCAGCACTTGGCTGGATCGACATGGCCTGATGAAATTCAGGGTTAAATGGCTGACCTTGCGGGTCTATTTGCTGCACACCGTTTTTGGCCAGGGTATCCAGTAACCCTTTCAGGGTTAAATCCACACCTTCCCCCAGAGCTTTCTGGCTGTCATCTTCGCGATTTACGAAGGTTAAAGCACGCTCAAGGTTATCAACCACTGACAGCAAATCACCAGCAAAACGCTCCAATGCAAATTTATGGGCTTTTTCAACGTCCATCGCTGAACGACGACGACTATTGTCCGCTTCAGCTTTAATTCTAAGCATTAAATCATGCTGCTCTGCCAACTGGGCTTTTGCCTGCTGTAATTCTGCATCCAGCTTTGCAATAAGTTCCTGCTCCGGCGTCAGTTCGACCACTTGTTGCTCTGCCGCTGCTTCCGCAGCCTGTTGTTGTTCAGTTTGCACTTTATCTTGCTCGCTCATTAGTTACTACTCCACCATAGGTTGGCTTATTATGGGGATTGATTAAGATGATTCAAGTTAAAAAACATTTGTTGTGCAACAGCTTCGACCAAAGGCACAAAACGACCATAGTTCATCCGGCGTGGCCCAAGCAAGGCAATAAAGCCATGGGGCTCTACACGGTAGCGTGCACAAATCAAACTCACCTTGGCTAAAGGTTCAATACCAGACTCACGTCCGAGTATTAATTTTGGTTGAGCATCCTGAGTGACAGGTGCTAACAACTTCACCAGACAGGACGGATTATCCAGCAACTCAATCACTTGCTGTAATTCCGGATCCCGGTGGTAGTCACTTGCCTGCATCAATTGATGCTGACCATAAATCAGAGGCTGATGCTGCTGCATCTCATCCAGACTCAGCTGTGCCATAGCAGTTTGCACTAAAGTCTGAACTGCACCAGATTCTTGTTTTGCAATTAAAGCTAAACGGGAAATACCATCCAGCCAGTCCTGTCCACATAAAGCCGCATTCAGTAAACACAAAACCCGGCTTAAGGTCTGGTTATCTATTAAATCGTCGTTAAACAGCACACGATGTAAAATATCACCGTCTTCGTCTATCACCACCAGCAGTAAGCGCTGTGTAGCCAGACGCACCAAATCAACCTGACGTATCACCCGGCCCTGACCTTTAGGCGCACTGACAATACTGACCATACCCGTTAAGTTAGCGAGCAACTGTCCGGCTTGCTGACAAAGCAGAGAGACAGGCAATTGTGGCGGTAAGTTCACCTGAATAGCGTCCAGCCAACGCCCGCTTAAAGGCTCAAGCTGTAACATTTTATCGATAAATAAGCGAATACCCGAAGTGGTTGGAACCCGACCAGCTGAGGTATGAGGAGAGCGGATAAACCCCTGCTGCTCCAGTAACATCATGGTATTGCGTACAGTAGCCGAACTGACACCAAGCTCTGACTGCTCACACAGCAGTTTAGAAGACACCGGCATACCATCCGTCAAATAATGCTCGACGATGAGTTTTAATATCAGTTCTGGTCTGCTTAACTGAACCACTACAGCTGTTACTCCGGTTAAAAAGACGCCCCAACGACCAAAAATAAATACGCTCTGCTTATACTGCTGTGTATTGTGGGGTCTTTATTTAAAAATTCAAGCCTTGCCCTTGTGCACTGCTCTGCGCCTGCAAAGCTGTTCGCTGCGAAAAACTATGGGTATACTGCATTTGCACTTTGAAAGGAACACTCATGAGTCAAAATCCAGGCAGCGCATTTCAGACCATTGGCCTTATTGGCAAACCGAATCATCCCGGCGCCAATACTACTCTTATCAGCCTGTATCAGTTTTTAACGGCACAAAAGCTACAGGTCTATGTCGAAGAAAAAGTAGCAGAATCCCTGGCTTTGCCGGATGTAAAGGTGATGGATTTAGTGGAGCTGGGTAAAAACTGCGACCTGGCCATAGTGGTCGGTGGTGATGGCAATATGCTCGGAGCTGCGCGCGTATTAGCGCGATTTGGTGTCGCAGTCCTGGGTGTAAACCGCGGTAACTTAGGCTTTTTAACTGATTTGTCACCGGAAGATTTTGAAACGCCTTTAGCAGCAGTGCTGGCAGGTAATTTTGTCACCGAAAAACGCAATCTGCTGGAAGTCGAAGTCTATCGCAATGACTGCGTTAAAAGCAGTAACAGTGCAGTCAACGAAGCTGTATTACACGCCGATAAAGTAGCGCATATGATTGAATTTGAAGCTCATATCAATGGTGAATTTGTCTTTAGCCAGCGCTCTGATGGTTTAATTGTCAGCACGCCCACCGGCTCCACCGCCTATTCATTATCAGGTGGCGGCCCCATTTTAACGCCAGAACTTGATGCGATGAGTTTAGTGCCTATGTTCCCTCATACCTTAAGCAGCCGGCCTCTGGTGGTATCTGGTACCAGTGAAATAGTACTTAAAGTGTCACCCAGCAATGACGCGCACTTACAGGTTAGCTGCGACAGTCATGTGATTTTGGCGGTGATGCCTGGCGATGAAATCCGTATTCGTAAACACCCGAAGCCACTGAAACTGGTGCATCCACCAGGTTACAGCTACTTTAACGTGCTGCGCAACAAGCTCGGTTGGGGCAGTAAACTCTACTAAAAAATCTCTTCGTCACGCCCTTGCTAAAAACTGAATTACTGTATAAATTAACAGTCATTCAGTATAAAGGAGTTGGACCATGCTCAACCATCTGCATATCAGCAACTTTGCCATAGTACGCGCGCTGGAACTCGACTGGCGTGGCGGCATGACCACTATTACCGGCGAAACAGGCGCAGGTAAATCTATAGCTTTAGATGCCTTGTCTTTGTGTTTAGGTGATCGTGCCGATGGTTTAGTGGTTCGCCCCGGTTGTGATAAAGCCGATATAGTGGCTACGTTTGATATCAGTCAGTTAGCTGCCGCTCAGCACTGGCTGGCTGAACAAGATCTCGCCATGGGCAACGAATGTATAGTGCGCCGTGTGGTGGGTAGTGAAGGCCGCTCCCGTGGTTATATCAATGGCGTGCAGGTACCAGCGCAGCAACTCAAAGCGCTGGGACATCACCTGCTGAGCATTCATGGCCAGCATGCACATCAACTGTTATTAAAATCGGATCATCAGCGCCAGTTACTGGACGCTTATGCCAATACCCAATCCGCTTTAGCTGACTGTCGTCATTACTGGAAAGCCTGGCAACAGTTGAAACAGGAATATGGCGAACTACAAAGCAGTCAGCAGCAACGTGAAGCACAGCGTCAGTTATTGGAATACCAGGTGGCTGAGCTAGATCAATTTGCGCCGGGCTCGGATGAATTTTCCGAGTTAGAAACTGAACATCAGCGTTTAAGTAATAGTCACAGCCTAATTCAGGCCAGCCAACAGGCGTTACAATTGGCCTATGAGGATGAAGAAGCCAACAGCTATCGCTTATTAAGCCATGCCTGCCAGCAACTGGACGACTATGTCGAAGTCGATCCGGCTTTAGCCCCTATTCATCAGATGCTAAGTGAAGCTTTAGTACAAATTGAAGAAGCTGGCCGCGAATTACGCCGTTACAGCGAAAAAGTAGATATAGACCCAGAGCGTTTAGCAGAAATTGATCAGCGTCTGGGCCTATGGCTCAGTTTAAGTCGTAAACATCAAATTCCAAACGACCAGCTGGCCTTGTTCCACCAGCAATTGTCCCAGCAGTTGTCAGAACTGGCAGGCGATGATGAGCGTATCGTTGAACTCCAGCTTGAAATTCAGCAGGCCCAACAGCTGTATTGTAAGGCCGCAGAAATAGTCTCTGAATTGCGTAAATCAGCTGCTTTGGAGCTGTCCGACAAAATTGCCCGTAGCATGGCAGAACTCAGTATGGCTAACGGCAAATTTTATATCGCCGTAGAAAGTGTCGGGATAGAAAAAGCCAACGCATCCGGCTGGGATCAGGTCGATTTTCTGGTGAGTACCAACCCTGGCCAACCTCTACAGCCGTTGCACAAAGTCGCGTCTGGTGGCGAACTATCCCGCATCAGTCTGGCCATTCAGGTGATACTGGCGGGCAAAGTCACCACTCCAACCTTGATTTTTGATGAAGTGGATGTTGGCATCAGCGGCCCTGTGGCTGCGGGTGTAGGTCGATTATTACGTCAATTGGGAGAATCAACTCAGGTGATTTGTGTCACTCACTTGCCACAAGTCGCCAGCCAGGGCCATCACCAATTGTTTGTTGAAAAATACACTGACGGTATAGCCACCGAAACCCGTATTCGTGAGTTGGCAGACGAAGAGCGGGTACAGGAAATAGCACGTTTACTGGCGGGTGAAAATGTCAGCGCCAATGCAATTGCCAATGCACGTGAGTTGTTATGTGCGCCTTAAAACTGATTTGAATCAATTATTTTTAACAGGCACGAACTTAGCCAGCACACTTAGGTCTGATTAAGGCTTTAATTTCAGCCCATGCTTGCGGTATGATGCCGTCAGACTTATTCAGATGAAGAGACAGATGAAAGCAGTAGTGAAAACGGCCCTTGTGTTGGCCACAGCATTGACTCTGGGAGCTTGTAGCAGTTGGATTTACCGGATTGACGTGCCACAAGGCAACTTTCTGGAACAAAAAGATATCGACAAACTACGGGTACAAATGACCAAAGAGCAAGTGCGTTTTGTATTGGGTAATCCTGTTGCTGAAAACGCATTTGACGACGACATCTGGCATTATTTTTATGCGTTAAAAGGCGGTCGTGGTGAAAACTTTGAAAAACAGATGGTCGCTCAATTTAAAGACGACAAATTAGTTGATATCACTGGTGATTTCAAAAAGCCAGAAAACTTCAATACACCGCTGGATAAGTGATGTTGTGCGGGGTCAAAGTTCAGACTCTGACCCCGAAGCAACCACAGCCTACGCTACTTTACTGCAGTTATTTACTCCTGATGATGGGAGTCGGAATCAGCGCCCTGTCCCTGCTGTGGTCTGCCCCCTGTGGTTTTATTAGCTCTGCCTTCGTCCTTGGCTTTTTCAGCACGGCGACGGCGCATGTCTTTTGGATCAGCAATTAAAGGCCGGTAAATTTCAATACGATCACCCGCTTTAGGCACTTCATTGAGTTTGCAGGTCCGGCTCCAAATCCCTACTTTATTCTGACTTAAGTCAATCTCAGGAAAAGCAGCCAGCATACCTGATTGTTGAATGATTTGTTCCACAGTGGCTGTAGCATCCACAGTTAAGCTCAACAAACTTTGTTTGGCTGCTGTGGCATAAGCCAGCTCTACAGCTTTAGTTTCCGCCATGTCGCTCTCCGTACACTTGTTTTGCTCTTTGGGTAAAGGCACCTACCATAGCGGCCGTTAACTCATTAAAAATTTTACCAAAAGCAAACTCGACTATTTTATTGGAAAACTCAAAATCCAACGATAACACCACCTTACAAGCCTCATCACTCAAGGGCACAAAGGTCCAGCCACCGGATAAAGCTTTAAAAGGGCCGGACTCCAATTGCATTTGAATTTGCGAATTGGTCACTAGCGTATTTCGGGTGGTAAACTCCTGACTGATACCGGCTTTTTTCACCTCTAACTTAGCCAGCATCTGGTCAGCAGATTGCTGCAAAATTTGTGCTTTGGCACAACCGGGTAAAAACTCCGGATAACGTGGTACATCGTTCACCAGCTCAAACATCTGGCGCGCGCTGTAAAAAACCAGTGCGCTGCGCTCAATTTGTGGCATACTCTCTCCCCTTAATGCTGGCGGCGATTGTAACAGAATTAGCCGTAGCCTCAATGTCCCAGGCGCAAGCCTTTTGCCATTAAATTCCTTGGCTTTTAAGAGTTATTCGTTCGCAAAGATGAGCAAAAAACAAAGCAGCAAAAATCAGGGCGGCACCATAGCCCAAAACAGAAAAGCACGACACGACTATTTCCTCGAGGAGCGTTTCGAAGCAGGGATGTGCCTGCAAGGCTGGGAAATAAAGAGTATTCGTGAAGGTAAAGTCAATTTATCTGATTCCTATGTCATTATAAAAGATGGCGAAGCTTTTTTAATTGGTGCACAAATTCAGGCGCTGCACAGCGCATCCTCTCACGTGGTTTGCGATCCAGAGCGCTCACGCAAGCTGTTGCTGAACAAACGTGAACTGAACAAACTGGTCGGTAAAAAAGAACAGGACGGTTACACCTTAATAGCCACCTCCATGTACTGGAAAGCCTGTTGGGTAAAACTGGAATTCCATCTGGCCAAAGGTAAAAAGCACTTTGATAAACGTGACGACATCAAAGACAGAGACTGGTCGCGTGAAAAAGAACGTATGATGAAGCACAGCAAAAGATAACTTTTGCCTCTGGCCTTGAGATTGCTCAATTCATCACCATATAAGTCAATAACAGTGAAATGCAGCAAGAAAACACCAGTTCTCAGCTTGCTGCCTTGCACTGCAGAGCGTAGAATGCGCTCAACACAGAAGTGTTCAGAAGTACTAAAGAATTCGGGGCCGATACTGGATTCGACGGGATTCACGAACTCTTAGGTGCATGCCGAGGTGCGGTAGGCCTCGTAAAAAAGCCGCAAACTAGTAGTCGCAAACGACGAAACTTACGCAATCGCTGCCTAATAAGCAGTAGATGCTCTCCCCCCCGCGCATGCCTGTAAGCCGGGATTTTGGGAGATCACCCCTAACAGGATCGCATGGCGGCTTTGTCCGGAGCCAAGATGCTAAAACCAATCGGACTCGCCCGACGATAGCCTGCCAGCTGGCGCTCATAGGGTTAACCAAATAACTGGATAAGCATGTAGTACCGACGAACTAGGTTTTTCGGACGGGGGTTCAAATCCCCCCGGCTCCACCAATAAAGCAAAAGGCCACCTAACGGTGGCCTTTTGCTTTATTGTGGTTTCGCGGCGGACGCGAACAACCGTTTGGGGTTCAGCCGGAGCTTGCGCAGCAAGCGGAGACAACGCCCACAGGGCGGCCTCTCGTTGAAAACGAGAGGTGAGCGGCAAAGCCGCGAATAAATCCCCCCAACTACCTAGCCACCGCAAGGTGGCCTTTGCCTTCAGTCGCAGCAAGAAATTGAGTTGCCAACATACAAAACCAGCCATAAAAGCCGGGGGCAAATGGCAAGACCTGACACCAATCCTTTTGATAGACTTTATTTTTAGCGTATCAACCCCCAATTGAATAAACTATTAGATAAACCTCTGGAATGACATGGATAATAAAACGCTATTCGACATGCACGGTTTTTTAGCTGTTGATTCTTTAGGTGTCAGGCAACATATACACGAAACCTATGAGCCATACATTAAGGAATATTTGACACTTAATTCAGTGGCATGGTCGCTTCAACAAAACTTAGAGGTCAAATCCGGCGATGCATCATCATGTTGGCCTTTCGCACTCTACGCGAGGTTACTTAACTTCACCCAAGCTGCCTACATTTTAGCCGTTACAGGCCTTAGAGAGCAGGCGCAAACTCAAATCAGGTGCAGCCTAGAAGTGCTTTTTAAGCTAGGAGCCACGAATAAAGATCGAAATTTCTACAGCGACTATTACATCAGTGAACTTCAAGATCAGCTTTCGAATGTAAACAGTTTTCTGGACAGCATACAGAAAGACAAGAAAAACAAAGATTTAAAAACACAAGCTAAGTCCCGAAAGACAGAGATTGAGTGTGAGCTGCTCGAACTTTTGAAACGCCACCATCCAGCGCTACTAGAAAAGTATGGCGAAAAAGAGGCTATAAAAAAATTTAGACTACCTATCTCAGAATTTGCTAACAAGGCGGGCCTTGCAGATTGGTACTTGAGGTATAGGCTCGCTAGTTCCTCTATTCATTCAGACGCAAAATCACTGGAGTACGGCCACTTCGAATTCTCAGCAGATGGCACTGTTCAATGTCTTAAGAATGAGGCACACATAGAAGAGTTTGATGACTTCCTGTTGGCGCTTATTGAAATAATCCTAAAAGCGATAGAGTTCTTCTGTGAGGCTTTAAATCTTGAGCAACCCGAAGATAGACTAAACGAAATCAAGATCAATCTCGCGAAACTATGTAACGATTAAGTTCAGAAACGTAATAGTGCGCTATCAAAGAAAAATATTTTGGGACGCCTTAACCACCTTACAGACTATCAATATACACACTTAAACACTTTTAACCATCACTGAGTTCCTCCCCCCGGCTCCACCAATAAAGCAAAAGGCCACCTAACGGTGGCCTTTTGCTTTATTGTGGTTTCGCGGCGGACGCGAGAGACGAACAAAACCCTACTTCCCCTGCCCCAGCAACCAACCATAAATATCCCAGCCTTCGTACACCTGACGCCAGGCGTCGTGTTCGGCCTGTTCCAGCATGCTAAAACGTACATTGGTGTGGCCAAGCTGGCGCAGCTTCTCTATGCCTGGGTAGATATTATCTTTATTGATCGCCGAATCCCGGCCTGCTGCTATCACCCATAAAGGTAATTTAGCTGCAGCTAGAGGCGGCATTAAATCCGGGTGACCCCAGGCCACAACAGGAGCAGCGGCAGCGAATAACTCCGGGTGCTTACTCGCCATATACCAGGTGCCAAAACCACCGTAACTGATGCCCGAGATATAACGTCTTTTGATGTCGGTATTGTAGTTTTTATCTACCGCCGCCAGCATGGCCAGCAAGTCCTGTTCAGCCTTCTCCCAGCCATTTGGCAATAATACCGGTACTTTCGACATATCAGTCACAGCTTTAGCTGGTGTTATGGCTTGATCAGATGGAAACATCGCTGGCCGTGGCGGTACGCCATCGGCTAAACGCTGTGGAATATCAGCTTTGCTGCGGTTGGCGATATAAGGCAGCTTACCCATATCAAACATATGCAATTGCGGCACTATCATAATAAAAGGCAAGTCACGTTTTTGCACCCAGGCTTCGTATAAAGGACCGTGGATTAGAGTGTAATCGAGCTCGTCGAGGCCATTGCCACGCTCGCCATTGCCATGCAAAAACAGCAGAACCGGCCATTTTTTTGCTGCTTTTTGCTCATAACCTTGAGGCAAATAAACAAAATACTGCCGCTTAGAGCCATCCACAGTGCTTTGATAATCTGCTCTGAGCAGCTGTGCTTCTGAAGCGGCCGCAGCTGCAATAAATAAGGCTGCACACACACATAGAATTCTGAATAACATAATTACTCCTGCCTGATCTAATAACTCAGATCTTATGCTCGCTGACTTTAACTCCTTTGTCACCCCACTTTCACCAAATACGAAAATGAATCGACAGCTCAGGCAGTGGTTCTGGTCAGAGTTTTTGAAGTTTCACTGCGATCGCCCAATCCATCTGAAAAGATTAAATACCTGCTTTGTTTCAGCTTTTTCTTTAAAAGCTTTTAAATTAACAGTTACACTCTATCCATGGTTATTGTCTGGAACAGGTTATGCGGGCAGCTTTACCACCTAACGAAACAAAACGTTTAGCGACATTACATGCGTTGAATATCCTTGATACAGCGCCCGAGGCCGCCTTTGACGCACTGGTGCAACTGGCAAGTTATATATGCCAGACTCCTTGCGCTGTGCTGACGCTGATAGACAAAGACAGACAATGGTTTAAAACAAAAATCGGCTTTGATCACCATCAAACACACCGCGATATTTCCTTTTGCGCCCATAGTATTTTGCAGCCTAATACACTCACTTATGTGCCGGATGCGACGCAGGATCCGCGTTTTGCAGACAATCCTGATGTTACTAAACCAGATGGTATACGGATGTATGCCGGTGCCCCCCTGACCTTAAGCAATGGTGTTGTGCTGGGTACATTATGTGTAGTGGACAGCAAAGTGCGAGAACTGACCGCAGAGCAACAACAAAGTCTGGCCTTGTTGGGGTTGCAGGCGGTGCAATTATTGGAAGCACGGCAAAAAGCAGAACAGCATTACAAGCAACAACGCACGTTAGAAACCGTAATCAATCATGCACCTGTGCTGTTAGGACAAATTGACACTCATTTTCGTTACATCTTTTGTAACCACAAGTATGCAGAGTGGTTTGGCATAGCACCTCAAGTAGCCGTAGGTAAAACTATTGTCGAAGTTTTTGGTGAAGAAGCTTTTCTCAATGCCAAACCCTCTTTAGAACTCTGCCTGACAGGAGAGACTGTCACTTTTCAGGCCAAACCTGCCAACGGTCAAATCTTCGATGTGAACTTCGTGCCTCAAAAAAATCGTCAGGGTAAGGTAGAAAGTATCATTATTATTGCAGCAAATGTCACCGAAGTTCACCAACAACAAATACAACTAAAACAAGAACATGATCGGATGGACGCCATTATTAATGGCTCTAACCTCGGCACCTGGGAGTGGAATATACAGACAGGTACCACCATCTACAATGCGCGCTGGTTTGAACTTTTAGGGATGTCGCAACAAGCGACCACCTCGATCGATTTGTGGGCCAGCCTGCTGCATCCGGATGATCTGATTCAATCAAAACACATACTGGCGCAGCATTTCTCAAAAGCGACCGCCTATTACGATACTAAATTCAGGATGAAGCATCAGAACGGCCACTGGGTATGGATCCATGCCATAGGCAAGGTGATGAACTGGACCGCCGATGGTCAACCCTTATTGATGTTTGGTATTCATTCCGACGTGACTGAAGCCGTAGAGAAAGCAGCGGAGATATTAGAAACCCGTTCCTGGCTGCAAGCTATGATCGATTCTTCCACTGAGGTTGCACTGATTTCAACCGATCCTCAGGGCATCATCAGGTTATTTAATACCGGAGCAGAACGCATGCTCGGCTATAGTGCGGACGAGCTGGTCGGCCAGCACAGCCCTGCTTTATTTCATGATCCGTCAGAAGTTAACACTCAGGGAGAGCTGCTGAGCAAAAAGTACGGTCAACCGATCCAAGGCTTTGATATCTTTGTGCATCAGGCCCGACAAGGTCAAAACGAAACCCGCCAATGGACCTATATTTGCAAAAATGGCGATCGTAAACAAGTTCGTTTGAGTGTGTCGGCCATGAGGGATGAACACAACGCCATTCGAGGCTTTCTGGGCGTTGCCATCGATATTACTCAGCTGGAACATTTAAATCACGCCTTGCTGATGAGTGAACAGCGTTATCGCTCTATGTTGGATAACTTGCCGGGAGTAGTGTACCGATGCCGTAACGATGAAGACTGGACCATGCTGTTTATCAGTGATGAGGTTTTTGCACTGACCGGTTATCAGGCGCAACAACTGATCCGCAGCAAGGAAATCAGCTTTGCACAGTTAAATCACCCTGAGGACATGCAGCATACCAATGCGGTAGTGCAGCACGCTTTGTCTAACCGCCAACGCTTTAATGTTGAATACAGGCTCAGGCACAAAGATGGCAGCTTACGTTGGGTGCAGGAGTTAGGTCAGGGTGTGTACGACGAAAAAGGCGAGTTGTTATACCTGGACGGTTTTATCTGGGATGTGACACTACAACATGAAGCTCAGTTGGCTTTAACCGCAAGCGAGCAAAAATTATCCTCACTCTACAAAATGGCACCGCTTGCCATAGCGCTGAATCGTTTTACTGATGGTGCTTTTATCGAAGCTAACCCTGAGTTTTATTGCATGTTGGGTTATCAACACCCTCCTGTTGGTGTTGAGGCGTCTTTAGAAGCTGACTACGTCATACTGGCACAGGATGCCATGGTGCAACTGCAACACAATGGTCGCTACGGTCCGCTGGAGCAGGAGCTTCGTCATCAGGATGGTCATCTGGTGCCCGTGTCTGTGACAGGGGTATTGATTCAAAATCACGAGGGCGAACAACAAATCTGGTCCATTATTCAGGACATTACTGAACGCCGTCGTATAGAACAGATGAAAAATCAATTTGTTTCTATGGTAAGCCATGAACTACGTACGCCATTAACCTCTATTTCAGGCTCCTTGGCATTAATCACGGGGGGAGTTTTAGGCGCTGTACCTGCGGCTATGGTCCCTATGCTGGAGATAGCCAAAGATAACAGCGCCAGACTGAGTCAGTTGATTAATGATCTGTTGGATATAGATAAACTGGTTGCAGGCAAAATGCATTTTGATCTGAGTTTGTGTCTGGTCACGGATCTGCTGAAAAAATCAGTACAAAGTAACCAGCCATACGCCGATAAGTACGGCGTACAGCTGCAACTGACGGAGCAACAGGAAGCCTTGGTGATGGTAGATGCCATGAGGTTTCAGCAAATTATGGCTAATTTATTGTCCAACGCAGCCAAGTTTTCGCCTGCGGGTTCAGTGGTGAAAGTACGTTCTTTGTTAACAGATGGTCAGGTCAGAATAGAAGTGGAAGATGAAGGGCCTGGCATACCCACTGAGTTTAAAGCCCATATCTTTGAGAAATTTTCACAGGCCGATGGCGCCGACAGCAGACAAAGCGAAGGTACAGGCTTAGGTCTGTCGATAGTGAAAGAACTGACCGAACATATGGCTGGCCAGGTAGGTTTTTATAATCTCTCTCCTAAGGGCAGTTGTTTTTATCTGAATTTTCCTCAAGCGCAACAAGCTAGCCTGAATCAACCAAAAATACTGGTGGTGGAGGATGATCCTCAGGTTGCAGCGTTTATCATGCAATTGCTGCATACTCAAGGCTACCAAAGCCACAACGCGGCTACTCTGGCCGATGCTGTTGCTGCTTTAGATCTGGATAGCTATCAAGGCGTGACTTTGGATCTGAATTTACCTGATGGTCATGGTTCAGCTCTGTTTGCTGAACTACGGCGTCGCGAACGCTATCTGAGCACCCCGGTTTTGATCATCAGTTCAGAATCGAAAGACAATCATACTCAGTTGTTTGGTGGGATCCATACCCTGGATTGGCTGGATAAACCTGTATCCCCTTCATCTCTGTTGGAAAAGCTGGATCTGTTGTTAAGAACCAGAAAAAATCAAGGGATCAGAATTCTTCATGTCGAAGATGATCTGCATTTAGGACAAGTGTTAGCTGTGCATCTGGCTGATTTCGCGTCTTCTGTACAAGCCACCAGCGTTAAATCAGCGATGCAACTGCTAAACAGTCAATGCTTTGATTTAGTCATACTGGATATTGGTTTGCCAGATGGCTCAGGACTGGAGTTATTACCTGAACTAGCGTTACGTCAGCCACACACACCAGTAGTGATTTGGTCGGCTCAGGAACTCAATCAAAAACAAAAACATCAGGTCGATCTGGTCCTGGCTAAAAGCCGGATCGATTTACCGGCTTTGTTGGAGCAGCTAAAAAGCTTATTACCGCAAAGGCTTTGATCACTCCAGGCTCTGCCTACAGTGCCTGGAGTTAAGACTCGAACTAAGACTGTTGTTGGTAAAATTGCGTTTGGTTTCTGCCGGCATGTTTCGAGCTGTATAAGGCTTTATCAGCCTGATCAATCAACTGATCGGTGTCATCTGTTGCTTTGGCCTGACTGATCCCAGCACTGAAGGTACAGTGGAAATTGTGATGGTCAAAACTAAAAGGCAAACTAGCAAAGGATTGACGCAGCTGCTCCACCAGAGCAAAAGCCTGTTGCTGATTACAATCGGGTAAAATCAGCAAAAACTCTTCACCACCGTAACGACCAATGATGTCGGTTTTACGAAGTTGCTGTTTTAACAGATTGGCTAAACTGCTGATCACCTGATCACCGATCAGATGGCCATAGTTGTCGTTCACTTTCTTGAAATGATCGATATCCAGCATCACCACGCTTAATGGCTCACCAGTGCGCTCGCTGCGTTGTGATTCATGGCTTAAGCGTTCTTTCACTCTGGCGTGTTGTAACAGGCCAGTTAAGCTGTCTTTGGTCATCATGTCAGCCAGCTGTCTGGCACGCTGTGCTCTGGCAAACACAGCGACAATCAGCGCTGTGTCTGTAATAGGTTTGGTTAGAAAGTCGTCCCCCCCTTTGACCAGCGCTGCTAACTGACGCTCACTGTCTGTTTCTGACGACAAATAAATAATAGGCACACTAAGCCACTCATCCTGCAGGCGGATCAATTGGGCTAATTCAGGGCCTGAGCAGCCCGGCATCAGAACATCCAGTAATATGACATCGGGGCGAAAGCGATTCATTCCCTCATGAATTTGCGAAGGTTCTAACAAAATCTCAGCCCGTAAACCTGCACCTTGCAGCACCAGCGCATAATGTTCAGCAAGTAGTTGATCATCATCGACAATCAAAACCCGAAAAGCTTCACGTTGACGCACGGCCAACAAGCGCTGTAAACGCGCTTCAAGTGCGGTGGTATTGACAGGTTTTACAAAATAACCGCGAGCCCCTATTCGAACGGCCTGCAAGTGATGCTCAAAACTGTTATGACTGGTGATCACCAGCACAGGCAGCGCTTCAGTCAAGCTCTGCTGAAAAGCACTGATATATTCCAAACCGGTTTGTTCTTCACCAGGTAAGGAAATATCCAGGATCAGCGCATCAGGTAACTTTGTTTTCAGGGCCTGATCAAGTTCGACCAGACGTCTGTAACTTTGAACCTGATAACCAAAAGTGGCGAGTGTCAGAGTCAGATGATTTGCAGTTTCTTCATCATCTTCCAGCACATAAATTAAAGCCTTTTGTTCATTTAACGCATCAAGCCTGGCTGAGGTAAGGTTCATTACCTGATGCCCGCTTTGATGCGCATATTGCACCTGCTGAAAAACACTCATAAAGTTATTGATGGCAGTCAGATCAGGTGCAACATCCGCAGCAATCCAATCTTTGAGCTGTAACTCAAGATTTTTAGCCAACTTACCCAATTGAGGTAAACCAAAGGTACCAGCAGAGCCTGCCAAAGTATGGAATTTATGCTTAAGCGGCAGAATCGTTGAACGCCAGTCAGGCTGACCTGACAAGGTCACTAAGGAACTCACCTGAACAGCGAGTGCGGGAATATCGGTTTGCAGTCGCTCCATATATTGTTGATGAAGCTTGGCTAGTTGTTGTTCTAATTTAGATTGATCTGCAGTCATGCTCAGTCATAATTGATTGTAAATGCTGTTCTACTATAACAAAGGATTAAACAAATCCCAGCTACAAATACAAATTTGCCAGAAAAAAAACTTCACGCTATGTACTTAAAAAAACAACAGAAATTGGGCAAAGACCCTAGCGGCTTTGCCCAATTTCTGTTTAAAGCCGAACCATTAAGCCTGAAGCCAGCGCTCTGCGGTAAGCTAAAAAGGCCGGAATAGCTCCTAAGACCAAGGTCAGTCCAAGTACAGCGCTGAGCAACCAGCCCGTCTGATCATGCCAAGGGTTAATACTGATAAAAAGCCCATATTGGCTTGCCAACAGCTCACGGAATCCCCAGAGCCCCGCCACTAAAACAAGCATGGCTGCCGCGATAGACAACAACGCCATCAGCAGCAACTCCAGCTCAATCAATAAAAACACAGTGGAGGCAGGAGCGCCAACTGCTCTTAAAATGGCCATTTCACGCTGGCGCTCTTTTAATCCTGCCAGTAAGGTCGTGACTATCCCAACCAAGGTCGCCACTATGACTAAAGCCGTGATCAGCAGCAGCATATTCTCCACCATGCTGAGCATTTGCCAGAGCTCTGCCAACGCCACGCCGGGCAAAATAGCAGACAAAGGCTCCCCTTTAAATTCGTTCAACTGACGCTGCACCGCAAAAGTTGCCATTTTGGATTTTAAACCCAGCATATAAGCGGTAATAACTTTAGGTTCTAAGTCCATACTCAGGCTTTGTTCAACACTAATACTTTTACCCGGCGCTGGCATCCCACCGCTTTGCCAGCCCAAGTGGATAGCTTCAATGCCCTGCAGTGGAATATGTACACTTTGGTCCACCGGAGTGCCTGTTGGCGCCAAAATACCTACTACTTCAAAGGGTTTATCTTTGTGTTGAGTAAAACTAATACTGCCAACGCCATGCGATAAGGTGATTTGCTCGCCCAATTGATACCCCAATTTTTGCGCCACTACTGAGCCAATCACCGCCTGATACACACCTGCAAACACCTTGCCCTGAGCCAGTTTTAATGGCTGTTTTTCTCCGTACTGGTAAAACTTAAAATAATCTTCGTTGGTCCCTATCACTCTGTAACCACGATGTGAGTCGCCTAATGAGATGGGAATGCTCCAGGCCACTTGCGGATGAGTTTTGACCGTCTGATAATTTTGCCAACTGATATTATTGGTGGCATTACCAATACGAAACACTGAATACAATAATAAATTCAACTGGCTGGAACGGGCACCTACAATCAAATCCGTACCGGACACTGTACTGGTAAAACTGCTTTTCGCTTGATGGCGGATATGATCAATACCCAGCAACAACGCAATACTGATGGTAAGAGAAAAGACCGTCATCAGCACTGTGCCTTTGCGGTTCCATAAACTGGCTCTGGCCAACTGCATTAACATGGCTGAACTCCTTGCTGTAATTGCTCCATATCCAGCTCGAAGTGAAAGTACGAGCGTAAAGCAGGATCATGACTGACAAAAACCACCGTAGTGCCACAAAGTTCAGCTTCACTAAGCATCAACTGCATAAAGCTATCTCTGTGTTTATGATCCAGCGCTGAGGTAGGTTCATCGGCGATCAGTAACGCGGGTTGAGTTAATAAAGCTCGGGCTATAGCGACACGCTGCTGTTGCCCCACACTCAGGCGGTTGGCTGGTGCTTGCCATAACTGTTGTTCTAACCCCAGTTTCTGTAAAAGATAACGGGCACGCTGCTCTGCCTGTGGGATCTTTTTGGCAAAGGCGCTGACCAACAAGACGTTTTGCAACACAGTCAAATAGGGTATTAAGTTCAGTTGCTGAAAGACCACACCTATAGCAGAGGCCCGTAATTGATCCCGTTTTGCAGCAGATAACTCAGCCATCGACTGCCCAGCAATGACAACATCGCCCTGCTGGCAAGGGTAAATACCTGCCAGTAAATTCAGCAAGGTAGTTTTCCCTGAACCGGATGATCCATAGATAAATAAATGCTGCCCCTGCGCTAACTTCAGCTGCGGAATGTTGAATAAAGGGGCTTGGTCCGGCCAACTGAACACTAAAGATTTGAGTTCAAGTGCCGGAATTTTCAGGTCTGTGTGCTCTGACATTTCAAGGCTCATGTTATGATACGGCTTCTTTTGTGACCTTATAACATATGCAGAGGCTGAGGCTCCAATGGTTAAATCGTTATACATGGCGTTAATTCTGACTTTGGTCGCATTTACTGCGTTACCTGTCAAAGCGGAAGACTATAAGGCATTGGAATGGACGGATCTATTGCCTGAAGAAGACTTGAAAAAGATGGAACAACTGCCGGAAATCAGCCACGAAGGAGGTGAAGCTCCTGCGGGCGGTGCTTTAAATCAAGCCTTTGGTAATCAGGACCCCGCAGCAGCGGCCTGGAACGAAGTGTTGATGTCCGCTAATGTAAAAGCCGAACTGAATAACCAAAAAGTGAAAGTACCGGGTTTTATTGTGCCAGTGGAATACGATGCTGATCAGAATGTAACTGCATTTTTTCTGGTGCCTTATTTCGGAGCCTGTATTCACGTTCCACCACCACCGCCAAACCAGATTATTTTTGTCACCAACAAACAAAAAATCAAAGGCGACATGATTTATTCACCGTTTTGGATCAGCGGCACTTTAACCACAGAGTCGATGAGTCATGATTTGGCCAAATCAGCTTATTCGATGAAAGCCGATAAAATCGAAGAATATACTTACGAGTAGCCTCATTTTAACCCCAATAAAAAAATCGGCTCCGGCCGATTTTTTTATTGGGGTGGACTGTAGCAACTGTCTGAAAACTTGTAGCCACTCAATCTGCATCTGTCTTACTGTGCAGTCAAAGGTAAGGCTGCTGAGCCTGGCGTCCAGTCCCTTGCCCCTTGTTCACCGTTGACTATCCACTGTACTGATACTTTTTCTACACCTGCCGCAATAGGGGCTAAATCTAAGGTCAGCCCCTGCAAACGCGCAGGATTCTGGCAAACCAGAGTGTAATTCGCATTTAAATCTGCATGTTGTGGCTGAGTAGTGCGCTCTGCCGTTAAATCTGAACTGATGTCAGTTCCCGTCACTGTGCAGTTGGCTTGCTCATCAAAACTAAACCAGTTGGCGTTGGTAAAATCTGCAATCATTTTTTGCACCAGTTGACGCTGTGTATCGTCTTTCGCCTGATGTTCAAAACCGACAATATTGACCGTTGGCGTTGCAAAAGCCAGCTCAGCTTCATTGCCCTCCAGCACAAAAGTTAACAGGGCCTGACCATGGGTATGGCTGCCATGTTCTTCATGCTGATGCTCCTGCGCTGTGGCCGAGTGAACAAACAAAGTTGCCCCAAGCACTAAGCCCCATAGTCTTACTGTTGTATTCATGGTTTTTGACTGCACGACCCACTACTCCAAAACAAGAAATATGGCTTTATCATAACCCCGACCTTTGGAAGATATCTGTTTTGCCACCGCTTTCTGCCGCAGTTTTTTGTTAATTCAACGGTATCACAGCTTTCGTCTTGTCATTGATCTGTTCCAGGGCCAGCGCCGTATCAAAAAACAAAATAATGGTAATGAGTCATGGCAAAGTTAATTCTGGTATTAGGTGATCAACTCAGTCCTGCATTGTCGAGTTTACGTGACGTGCAACCCCAAGACCGGGTCCTGATGGCTGAAGTCGCCAGCGAGGCCAACTACACCCCACACCACAAACAAAAAATCGTGCTGATTTTCAGCGCAATGCGGCATTTTGCCTCTGTCTTGCAACAACAGGGGATCCAGGTCAGTTACATAGACTATCAGCAAAAAGTCAGCAGTCTGACCGAAGCTGTGGCCATAGAGCTATCCCGTTATCCAGAGTTGCAGCAAATTTGTATCACCGAATGCGGCGAATACAGGCTGGAGCAAGAGATCTTAAGCTGGCAAACGCAATTTCAGCGCCCTGTAGTGCTGCTGGAGGATGACCGTTTTATTGCCAGTAAAGCCATGTTTCAGCACTGGGCGCAGGATAGAAAACAGTACCGGATGGAGTATTTCTACCGCGAAATGCGGCGTTACACAGGCCTTTTAATGCAAGACGGTTTGCCGGTGGGTGGACAGTGGAATTTTGATGCCAGTAACAGAAAAGCCATGTCGGCGAAACAGCAGTTGCCGCCAATACTTAAATTTGAACAGGACGATATCACCAGAGAGGTGATCGCTTTAGTTCAACAGCAATTTCCGAACAATATGGGCAACGCAGAGCATTTCAGCTACGCGGTGACCGGCAAGCAGGCTCGTCAGGCATTTTTGCATTTTGTTGAGCATCAGTTACCACTTTTTGGTGATTATCAGGATGCGATGCAACTGGACGAACCTCATCTGTTCCACAGTATTTGTTCGATGTACCTTAATTGTGGTTTGTTGGATGTGCGCTGGGTCTGCCAGAAAGTAGAACTCGCTTACAAAGAAGGCAAAGTGCCGCTGAACGCCGCTGAGGGTTTTATTCGCCAATTGATTGGCTGGCGCGAATTTGTCCGGGGTTTGTACTGGTTGCTGATGCCGGAGTATAAAGAACGTAACTTCTTAAATGCTCAAACCGCTTTGCCCGGCTATTACTGGACGGCGCAGACGAAAATGCGCTGCATGCAACAAGCCATCAGCCACACCATAGAACACGCCTATTCGCATCATATTCAGCGTCTGATGGTGACAGGTAACTTTGCACTTCTGGCGGGTTTGTCTGTCGATGAGATCTGCAATTGGTATCTGGCTGTGTATGCCGATGCCTATGAATGGGTTGAACTGCCCAACACACTGGGGATGGCCTTGTTTGCCGATGAAGGTGTCGTGGCGTCCAAACCTTATGCAGCCAGTGGTAAATATATTCAGCGCATGAGTAATTACTGCAAAAGCTGCGCTTATGATGTTGCTGAAACCACCAGCCCCACGGCCTGTCCTTTTAATGCTTTGTACTGGAATTTCCTCGAGCGTAATCAGGCGTTATTATCCGGCAATGCCCGAATGCAGCTGAGTTATCAGAACTGGTACCGTAAATCGGATGAAGAACGTGCGCAAATTACCGAAAAAGCCCGGCAGTTGTTGATCCATCTGGAGCAGTTATGAAACGCGCTTTGGTGTTGTTCAACCAGGCCCTGCGCTGGCACGACAATCTGCTGCTGTCAGAACAAGCCGACTTCGATCAGCTAATTGCCGTTGTTGTGTTAGACCCCGCCGAATATTTGACTGAACAATATGGTATCAAACGCGCCAGTGCACAGCGTCTACAGGCTCAATTAAAACTCCTGCTGGACTGGCAAAAGCAATGGCAGCAAAAACAGTTGGTGCTGCACCTTCGTATTGGCGACACCACAAGCTGTCTGCTGCAATTAGCTCAGCAGTATCAGGCTCAAAGCCTGATTGCAGCAGAGCCCACTGCACCGGAACAATACCAACAACTAAAGAGCACAGGCTTAGCGCTCAGGTTGTATGACATCAATAGCTTGTTGCAGCACCAGCTCAGACCAGATTTAGCCTCATTACCTAAAAGTTTTTCAGCCTTTAGAAAGCAGCGCGAGCCCGAATTGCTGGTGCAGCGACCACTACAACTAAAGTTTTCCGAGCAGTTTTATGGTGAAACAAAGCTGGCTCTGGATACCGCCTCCACTGATTTTATCAGTCGCTACCATAATCCGGCTGCGGCTTTACTGAATGAGGCGGCGGCTCTGGAGCGTTTGACGAAATTTATCTGGCAGCAACGCGCAGTTCTTCATTACAAGCAAAGCCGTGATGCTTTGGATGGTGAATGGAACAGCAGCTTGTGGTGTTTTTATTTAGCTAATGGCAGTTTATCGCCCTGTTATGCCTGGCAGCAGGTTATGGATTTTGAACAACAGCAGATGGCGAATGAATCAACCTATTGGATCCGCTTTGAGCTGTTATGGCGTGAATATTTTCGCTGGCAGATGCGTCAGCACAGTAGCGCCTGGTTTAGTAAAAATGCCTTTCGTCCACCGCTGGATTTTTCTGCACCTATCCCGGATAAGCGTTTCGAACTCTGGTGCAAGGGCCAGACAGGCCTGCCTTTGGTCGATGCCAATATCCAAATGTTGTTGCATACCGGCTGGATGTCGAATCGTGGCCGGCAGAATGTCGCCAGTTATCTTATTTTTGAATTGCAGCAAGACTGGCGTTTGGGGGCCGCTTTTTTTGAGCAGCATTTACTGGATTATGATTGCGCCAGCAACTGGTGTAACTGGGCTTATATCGCCGGTGTTGGCAATAGCGGCGCCAGGCAGTTTAACCTGATCAAACAGGCCTTAACTCACGATCCGCACGGTGATTTTGTTCGCCATTGGCTACCAGAAAAAACCACAGCAGGCGCTTTGGTGCATTGGCCTGAGGCTAAAGTCCAGCTGCAGGACTTCTGGTTACCTTTTCTTAAGCAGCTCAAGAGTAAAGCATGATCAGTCTGGTCTGGTTTAAGCGTGATTTGCGTATCCATGACCATGGCCCTTTGACAGAGGCGGCACGGCAAGGCGCTGTCTTGCCTTTGTATATTGTTGAGCCTGATTATTGGCAACAACCTGATACCTCAATACGGCAATGGCTGTTTATCGAGCAAAGCCTGCAACTGCTGGATCAACAGCTGACAGCCTTGGGTCAACCTTTGTTTGTGATCAAAGGCCCGGCCACGCAAGTGATCCGGCAGTTGTGTCAGGAGTTTCCGATCTCCCAGGTATTGAGCCATGAAGAAACTGGCAACTTATGGACTTTTCAACGCGATTTGGCGGTAAAGCAACTGCTGAAAGAACTGGCGATCCCATGGCGTGAGTATCGTCAGCATGCGGTGTTTCGGGCTTTAGATAACAGAGACCTATGGGCAGAACAAGCCGATCAGTATTTATCCGGCGCTTTGTTTCAGCCCCCTGCGTCATTAGATTTTTTAGCTGCAGGCCGCCAGTTGCTGCAGCCCTTCCGGCCACAAAGAGTGCTGGATTTGCCGCCTTGTCGTCAGGGACAAAACGCTTTTGCTTTGCAAAATACAACGCAAAGCTTTTTTAGCCACAGAGCCAAAGACTACAGCCGACATATTTCATTACCAGACAAAGCACAGCATAGCAGCTCACGACTCAGCCCCTATCTGGCTTATGGGCAATTGAGTTTAAGAGCCTTGCAGCAGCAGACTTTGCGCAGCATCAAGCAGCAACCCGCCCTGAGTTTTGGTTTATCGTCTTTTTACAGCAGATTGCGCTGGCATTGTCATTTTATTCAGAAACTGGAATCCGATCCGCTGATCGAAACCGAAGCGCTGCATCCGGGGTATGCCCGGCTACGTAAGCAGGATTTTAACAGCGACTGGTTTTGGGCCTGGTCGCATGGGTATACCGGTTATCCGCTGATTGATGCCTGTATGCGCAGCTTACTCGCCACAGGCTGGCTGCATTTTCGTGCCCGTGCCATGTTAGTGGCCTTTGCCTGTTATCACTTATGGCTGGATTGGCGCCCCGTGGCATTGCATCTGGCTCAGTGTTTTGTTGACTATGAACCGGGCATTCATTACCCGCAAATTCAGATGCAGGCTGGTACAACGGGCATCAATCCTAACCGGATGTATAATCCTGTGCTGCAAAGCCAGCAAAAAGATCCACAAGGACACTTTATCAGGCGCTGGTGCCCGGAACTGACTTTATTGCCCGACAGCTGGCTGCATCAACCCTGGTTGATGCCTTTGTCGTTACAACAGCAATATGCCTGTGTGCTGGGCCGAGATTACCCTCTACCTGTTGTTGATTTACAACAGGCTATGCGACTGGCTAAACAGCGCCTGACGGAATGCAAACAACAGCAGGATCAGAGCTGGTGGCGCGAGCAAAAACGTCAGGTCGTACAGCGCCATGCCAGCAGGAAAAGGCCAACAAAGCGCAAAACAATATCGGCAAATTCAACGGCGCAGCTGGACCTTGATCTGAACGAATGACACACCAGCTGGTCAATTTAAGTTAAGCTGAGTGCAGTTAACGTAAAAAGGATTGAGTTATGACCATCACCGTCAGCCAACATACGCCAGGCCAATTACGACAAAGCATCCGTATTCATAGTCATCAAATCAATGCTGATTTAACCCAGGCTGCCGGAGGAACAGAGACAGGGCCTGATCCACATGATCTGTTTGATGCAGCAGTGGCGACGTGCAAAGCCATGACCTTACAGTTATTTGCCAAACGCAAAAATATCCCGTTAGACGAAGTAAAAGTGGAAATCAGCAGGGATGACAGCGCCGAAAGCAAAGGTTTGTACCAGCTGTATGCCACTCTGGAATTGATTGGTGATTTAACGACAGAGCAGCGCGAGCAGTTGCTGGCTATAGCCGATAAATGCCCTATCCATAAATTGGTAACGCACAGTGAAGTTCAGGTGCATACCAGCCTGAAATCCGAATCCGCCCCGGTTCAAAGCAGTGAGCCTCTGCTTATCCAGCCACAGGAACGTGATATAGGTTTTATGATCAAAAGGTTATTGCCTGCCAAAGCCCAGCGTCGTGTCGGACCTTTTATTTTTGTTGATCATATGGGGCCAGCTACTTTTGTCGCTGGCAGTACTGAAGGTGATGTGCGACAGCATCCGCATATCGGACTGGCTACTGTCACCTATTTATTTTCCGGCGCTATGCAACATAGTGACACCCTGGGGACCAGACAACGAATTGAACCAGGTGCCATCAATCTGATGCGTGCAGGTCGTGGTATAGCGCACTCTGAACGTATTCCGGTCGATATTCGTCAGGAGCAGGTTCAGGTCGAAGGTATGCAAATATGGCTGATGTTACCAGAGGATCAAGCCGAGTCAGAGCCTTCGTTTCAACATTATCCCGCGGCTTTATTTCCGGTCATGCAGGTACCAGGCTGTGAAATCAAAGTCTTGTTAGGCGAATATTTTTCTCAGACGTCAGTGGTTAGTTTCCCATCCCGCTGCTGTTATGCCGAACTGAAACTAGACCCGTGCAGCAATCTGACATTACCCAAATCAGAGCAGCAATTGGCTATCTACCTGGCTAAAGGCTCGTTAAAACAACCACAGCTGAACGCTGGACAAATGCTGGTGATGACTGATGATCTGACAGTGCTGGCCGGCGATGACGGTGCACATTTTATGCTGTTGGGTGGCGATGCAGTGGCAGATCCTGTGCTGCTTAACTGGAACTTTGTAGCCCGTACCCCAGAGCGTCTGGCTCAAGCCAAAGCAGACTGGAATAGCGGCAACTTCCCTCGTTTGACCGACGATCCCGAGTGGATCCCCGCACCTTAAAGTATGCTTGTTTTCTTATTAAGGTTTACGCGCCGCCTGATACCATTCAGGCGGCTGCTGGTCCAGCCATAACAGCACCTGACTTAATGAAGAAAACATACGTTGCAAAAAGTCAGAGTCAATACGCTGCCAGTCGTCGTTTATACTGTGGTAATCGGCGTGAGTGTCGACACCAAAATACAAAAATGGAATACCAGCGCGACGAAAAGGTGCATGATCGCTGGCATTATCCCAATCTGTGCCTGATTGACCTTGCTGTCGCCCCTGACGCCTTAGTTTGATCTTCACCGCAAAAGATCGTTGTTTAAAAAACTCACTGACTCCGGGTAAAGAACGGGCACCATAGACGTAAAGCTGGTTAGATCGTTCTCCTCTGCTCAACATATCCAGATTCAAGTTAAGCAAAATATGTTCTGCAGCGACAGGGAAATGCCTGAGCAACGCTTTAGCTCCGTATAAACCATTTTCCTCAGCGTCTGTAGCCGCAAAAATATAACTATATGCCGGACAGCTTTGTCCTAACAAGGCTGCCAATGCCAGCATAGTAGCGACACCAGAGGCATTGTCATCCGCACCGTTGTACACTCTGCTGCCGGACATACCTAAGTGGTCATAATGAGCAGTGATCACCACATAAGAAGACGGATGAACACAACCTTGTCGCCACCCTATGACATTCATTCCTTTCTTTTCAGTAAAACCTGATGAATAGCTAAATACCTGACGGAATCCCTTCTCCTGTAGAGGTAGCAATTTTAACTGCTGGTAACGTTGTTCAATATAACGCCTTGCCAGCTCAGCGCCCGGATGACCAGTTTTTCGCCCCTGCATCTGATCATCAGCCAGTAGTTTTATATCCCTAAGCAAGGCGCTTTCAAACTCAGCTACCTCACCCCAAACTTTGGCAGAGAATAAACAGCTAACAAAGCACAACCACTTCACCATCATTCGAGTCTGAGCCAGCATTTAATGCTGCTTAGAAGCTGTCATTAGAGAATCGAGCTTAGATTGATACCTTCCTCGCTCCTGCATGCTGGGTGCATGTTTTTTAGCTTGTAACAGGTAATGCCTGGCCTCCTCTGCCTGACCAAGATGGTAGTGCGCTTTAGCCAGCCCAGCCAATGCTTCTGATGCCTTTTTATTTAATTTAAGACTGTATCTGAAATGCTTGATCGCCTGTTGATGATCACTCATCTGCATAGCTTCATTGCCAAGCATAATGTGATAGTACGGATTGTCTAATCGTTGGGTATAGACTACCCGCTGTAAAGCTTCTGCTTTTTCAGTTTCGCCTGTCAGCATATAAAGCAATGCCAAATTGGATTTTACATTGGTTGACTCAGGATCTAATTTCAGTGCGAGCTTATAGGCATCTTCCGCCAAATCAAAATGCCTGATGCTGCGGTACAATACCGCCAAATTATTCCAGCTCTCTGATGAATTTGGGTCTGTTAAGATAGCCGCTTTTAGATAGGCGAATGCATGATCATAGTCTTTTTCAATCATAAACTGAGCGGCTTTATTGTTGTAAAACATGGCTATGATTTGCGGTTTTTTCAGTATGCGAACAGGGAAGTGACTCTTATTGGTTTCCAAATCAAAATCAATGACATAACTAAATTGTTCATAGTTCGCAGCTCCTCTTGAAGTCTTGGCACCGGAACCAGTCAATTTTAAGTTCACATGACCACTTAACAAACTGACGCCTTGCACATGGGTCCAGTATTCCGGAATGATGACGTCCTGAAAAAGGACGTTCATTTCTGCAACGCTGGCCAAACTGTACGCCAGAATAGTCAAAGACAAACAATTCGCTTGCTGCCTTGCCAATGTTTCGCTAGCGGTTAAGGTTGCGTTGGTCTCATAACTGATACGCTTTCCCTTAAGAAAAAAGATGTAATTTAACAATGCATCGGCTTTTTCTCTGGAGGAATTCAAAGGCCTGACCATCCGCAGCATGTCGTGATAAACAGCATCTGGTAATGCAAAAATCTGTTGCTCTGTCTCTATACTTTGCTCGGGGATAGCCGTAAACAAATGATCAGCCAGATACTGCCGGGGTTCTGTATTTAGTTCATTTTGGACTGTCAGACTGCAACCAGCAGTCATCATCAGCAATAGACCACATAGACAACTGAGAGTAATTCTTTGCATTTGATGCTCCTGTCGGGACCCACTGCTCACTAATAACGAAAGTTATCCCTCGCCTGCTTTTACTATAGAACAGAGCCACAGTTCTGGTAAGGATCGCCATTCCCCGCTCGCCCCTGATTTACTCCCACTGGTATCATCTCTTTACAATAAAGCGCCCCAGGAGATTTGCACTATGAATCAAATATGCCGCTTTATTTAAAGCAAAAAAGTGTTGCGTGATGGAGCAATGGTTAGACTCAGTCATGGTGCACAAAAAAGACCGCTGTCTGGTGTTGAAGCTTCCGCAGCGAGTTGTGGATGGAGGTTATAAAGATATTGTTCAATCAAACAGCATGCCGACACCAGTCCAATCAACAAAATGCCGCTGCTAATGGAGTTATTGGTGCCTGGCGAGGAGGAGCGTATTCAACTGCACGGTGAAATTATGGACTGTCATCTGGAATTACAGAAATTGTCTTTGGGTAGTAAGTTTGAACTGCCGGAACGACAAGTCATTAAAATGCTGCAACCTTTTATTGTTGATCCGACTATCGCCAGTTAAAGGCCGGGTCAGAGCCAGGGCTCTGATCCGATCATCATTATCCTAGATTAGGCGCTAACCAGCTGTCTGCTTGTTCAGTACTCCAGCCTTTTTTCGCAGCGTATTCATCTTTTTGATCAGTGCCAATTTTGCTGACAGCAAAGTATTTGCTATCAGGATGAGCAAAGTACCAGCCACTGACTGCGGCGCCAGGCCACATGGCGTAACTCTCAGTCAGTTGAATACCGGTTTGGGCTTCGACATCCAGCAGCTGCCATAAAGTGCCTTTTTCAGTGTGCTCAGGACAAGCCGGATAACCAGGTGCAGGCCGTATGCCCTGATACAACTCACGAATAAGCTGCTCGTTATCCAGGTTTTCCTCAGGTGCATAACCCCAGAATTCCCGTCGCACTCGCATATGCAGGTATTCGGCTAGCGCTTCAGCTAAACGATCGGCGAGGGCTTTGACCATAATGCTGTTGTAATCATCATGCTGCACAGCAAATTCAGCAGCCAGTTCATCAGCACCAAAACCCGTACTGACAGCAAAACCGCCAATATAATCAGCAATGCCTGAACCCACAGGGGCAACAAAGTCAGCCAGGCAGCAGTTTGGATTGTCATTACGCAGCTGCAATTGCTGACGTAAGTTAAATAAACGGCAGCGTTCCACTGTACGGCTTTCGTCCGTGTAGACAATAATATCGTCACCTTCGCTGTTGGCCGGAAAGAAACCAAATACAGCTTTGCCCTGCACTTTCTTCTGCTGGATCATCAAATCCAAAATAGCATTGGCATCTTTATGCACACGACGTGCTTCCATGCCCACTTCAGGGTGATTCAAAATGGCTGGAAATTTACCAGACAGCTGCCAGGTCAGGAAGAATGGCGTCCAGTCGATGTAATCGCGAAGCCGCTCTAAATCCACATCTTGCCATAAATGCACACCACTCTGTTTAGGCGCTGGTGCCACTTTGGTTAAATCCAACTGGAATTTATTGGCGCGGGCTTGCTCCAGGCTCAGCAGCTTTTCACCAGGCCTGCTACGGGCATGCTGGTCACGTGCCCTGTCGTATTCGTCATTGACCCTTTCCAAAAAGGCCGGTTTATGCTCTTTGCTGATCAGCGACTGCACCACGGACACACTACGCGAAGCGTTAGGTACATAAACCACACCATGCGGATAATTCGGCGCAATTTTGATCGCGGTATGGGCTTTAGAGGTGGTGGCGCCACCAATCAACAGCGGAATATCAAAACCCAGGCGGCTCATTTCTTTGGCTACATGCACCATCTCATCTAAAGACGGCGTAATCAGGCCAGACAAACCAATAATATCTACATTCAGCTCTTTGGCTTTTTGCAGCAAGGTCGCACAAGGCACCATCACGCCAAGGTCGATCACTTCATAGTTATTACATTGCAGTACTACGCCTACTATGTTTTTGCCTATGTCGTGCACATCACCTTTGACGGTCGCCATCAGCACTTTGCCCTGAGCCTGAGCACCAGTACCGGCTTTTTCCAGTTCGATAAAAGGCTGCAAATAAGCCACTGCTTTTTTCATCACCCGGGCGGATTTGACTACCTGAGGCAGGAACATTTTGCCTTCACCGAATAAGTCACCGACCACGTTCATGCCATCCATCAGCGGGCCTTCAATCACGTGCAAAGGCCGCTCAACAGTGAGGCGGGCTTCTTCCGTGTCTTGATCAATAAAGTCGGTAATGCCTTTGACCAACGCATGTTCAAGGCGTTTATGCACAGGCCAGGCGCGCCAGGCTTCGTCTTCTTTAACAGCCACAGCTCCATCGCCTTTGAATTCGGCGGCAATATCCAGTAAACGTTCTGTCGCATCGTCACGGCGGTTTAAAATTACATCTTCCACCCGCTCACGCAGCAGCTCTGGAATATCGTCATAGACCGCCAACTGTCCGGCGTTGACTATGCCCATGTCCATACCTGCGCCAATGGCGTGGTACAAAAATACTGAGTGCATGGCTTCGCGCACCGGGTCGTTACCACGGAACGAAAAAGAAATATTCGACACGCCGCCTGAAATTTTGGCATAAGGGCATAAGCGTTTGATTTCACGGGTCGCTTCAATAAAGTCGACAGCGTAGTTGTTATGCTCTTCTATGCCGGTCGCCACAGCAAAAATATTCGGGTCAAAGATAATATCTTCTGGCGGAAAGCCAATTTGGTTAACCAGAATGTCATAAGCGCGCTGACAGATTTCGACTTTGCGGACTTTGGTATCGGCCTGACCTTTTTCATCAAAGGCCATCACCACCACAGCAGCACCGTAACGGCGCAGCAATTTGGCCTGATACAAAAACGGCTCAATGCCTTCTTTCAGCGAAATAGAATTAACGACTGGCTTCCCCTGAATACATTTCAGTGCAGCTTCAATCACTTCCCATTTGGACGAGTCGACCATAATGGGCACCCGGGAGATATCCGGCTCAGAGGCTAATAAATTCAGATAACGTACCATGGCCGCCTTGCTGTCGAGCATGGCTTCGTCCATGTTGATGTCAATGATCTGAGCGCCGTTTTCGACTTGCTGACGGGCAACGTCTAAGGCTTTTTCATATTCGCCTTCTAAAATCAGCTTTTTAAAACGGGCTGAACCTGTAACGTTGGTACGTTCACCAACGTTAATAAAACGGGCTTGTTGTCGCATTACCACTCCAGACCAAAAGCTTCTAAACCAGACAAATGAAACTGGTGCGTTTTTTCTTTCGGCTGACGAGCTGGCTTTCCTGCAACCACAGCACTGATGGCTTTAATGTGTTCAGGTGTGGTGCCACAACAGCCACCGACAATATTCAAAAAGCCCTGCTCTGCCCAATCGGCAATTTCTTTGGCCATCTCAGTAGCACCTAAATCGTATTCGCCAAATTCATTGGGTAAACCAGCGTTTGGATGTACTGAAACATAACACTCTGAAATACCTGACAAAGTCTCTACATAAGGTCGCAATAGATCTGGCCCTAAAGCACAGTTCAAACCAAAACTGACTGGCTCTACATGAGAGAGTGAATGGTAAAAAGCTTCAGTAGTTTGGCCAGATAAAGTACGACCTGAGGCATCAGTAATAGTGCCAGAGATCATCACAGGTAAACTGTAACCCAGCTCATCAAATACTTTCAGTACCGCAAAAGCAGCAGCTTTGGCATTGAGTGTATCAAAGATGGTTTCGAGCATAATAATGTCGGCGCCACCTTCAATCAGTGCATGAGTAGATTCAGAATAAGCGCTGACTAAAGTATCAAAATCGACATTACGGTAACCCGGATCGTTCACATCAGGTGAAATAGAAGCCGTTCTGTTGGTTGGGCCTAATACACCAGCCACAAAACGTGGTTTATCCGGCGTGCTGTATTCATCACAGGCCTGACGCGCCAGAGCCGCTGACTCACGGTTGATACGGGCAGATAAATGCGACATATCATAATCGGCCATGGCAATAGGAGTAGCGTTGAAGCTATTGGTTTCGAGAATATCAGCACCAGCAGCTAAATACTGGCGATGGATATCCAGAATAAGATCAGGTTTGGTCAACACCAACAAATCGTTATTGCCTTTCAGATCAGTAGACCAATCGGCAAACTCGGCGCCGCGGTAATCTGCTTCCTGCAATTTATACTGCTGGATCATGGTGCCCATAGCACCGTCTAATACCAAAATACGTTCCGCCAACAGCGTACGAAGAGCGTCTGGGGTTAACACACTGCGATTGGTCATAACTGCTGCCCTATCTGCTGAATATCAAAAGGTGTGGCCTGGTATACATAATAGTTCAGCCAGTTGCTGAACAATAAAAAGGCATGACTTTGCCATAACTTATGTGGACCTTTGGCCGGATCGTTTTGTTTATAGTAGTTCTCTGGGATTTTTGGCTCTAGACCTGCGGCCAGATCACGCTGATATTCATCATTTAACGTGGTTAAATCATACTCAGGATGACCAGTGACAAAGACCCGGCTCCCCGTGCTGTTTTGCAGCAAATAGGCGCCTGTCACATCGGCTTCTGCTAACACATGCAAATCCGGATGATGCTGATATTTTTGTTTAGGTACCTGCGCATACCGTGAATGTGGTACTAAAAACTCATCGTCGAAACCCCTTACCAATGGGCTTAAAGGCTGACGGACGTTTTGCCAGTAGACCCCGGATAACTTCTCGCCACGAATTTCGCGCTGCAAACCATAATAATGATACAAAGCCGCATGAGCAGCCCAGCATAAAAACAAGGTTGAAGTCACATGACGATCAGCCCAGGTCAGAATTTCTGAGAGCTGTGGCCAATAACTGACATCTTCGTAATTCACTAAACCTAAAGGTGCGCCTGTGATAATCAGGCCATCATAGTTTTGCTGCTCTACATCAGAAAAATAACGGTAAAAACAGTCCAGATGGTTCTGCGGGGTATGTTTGCTGACATGGTTATCAAGACGAATCAGCTCTACATCCACCTGTAGCGGGCTATTGGCTAACAAGCGCAATAACTGGATTTCAGTGGCGACCTTATTCGGCATTAAATTCAAAATGGCAATTTTCAGCGGCCGGATATCCTGTGATAAAGCCCGGCTTTCGGTCATGACAAACACATTCTCCGCAGAAAGAGCTTCCACAGCAGGTAACTGGTCAATGACTTTAATAGGCATAGCATCTCCGGTAAGACTGAAAAATGAGGTTACTCTGGCTGAAAGCCTTAGAAATGTCAACTTCTAAACGTTTAGACGTCTAAAAATAAGATGGAGAGAAAAAGTGAAACATCCAGCAACTCCAGACCTTAATTAACAGCTGCTTATTTGCCAAAAAGAATGAAACCGACATAACTCAAAAAAGCCGGAGCAGAATCAAAAATGACGAGGGTCTAAAAACAACAAACCCGGCCTGAGCCGGGTTCGTGTTAACTTTTGCGCTTATAGCTCAGGGCTGATATCGCTTACAGATCGGCTTCAGCGTCTTCTGGCACCATACCAAAATCTTCTGCTGGTGACGGAGCACCTTTAGAAGGTTCCAGTAACAGCATACGGCGTAATTCAGCTTCAATTTCTTTAGCTACAGCAGGGTTTTCCTGCAGGTACTTCATGGCATTGGCTTTACCCTGACCAATTTTGTTACCTTTGTAGGCATACCAGGCACCGGCTTTGTCGATCAGCTTATGCAGCACACCTAAGTCAACTAATTCGCCATCTTTGCTGATACCAGCACCATACATAATAATAAACTCGGCTTGTTTAAAGGGTGGGGCTACTTTGTTTTTCACCACTTTGACTCGGGTTTCGTTACCCGTCACTTCATCGCCATCTTTGACAGAACCAGTACGACGAATATCTAAACGCACTGAAGCGTAGAATTTGAGTGCGTTACCGCCAGTGGTGGTTTCTGGTGAACCAAACATTACACCAATTTTCATCCGGATTTGGTTGATGAAAATACATAAGGTGTTTGAACGTTTGATATTACCTGTCAGTTTACGCAAAGCCTGAGACATTAAACGAGCCTGTAAACCGACATGGCTGTCGCCCATATCACCTTCAATTTCAGCGCGAGGTGTTAAAGCGGCGACTGAGTCGACAATGATCACGTCGACCGCAGCAGAACGTACTAACATGTCACAAATTTCCAGAGCCTGTTCACCAGTATCCGGCTGAGACACTAATAAATCGTCGACATTTACACCTAATTTTTTCGCGTACACAGGGTCTAAGGCGTGTTCAGCATCGATAAAAGCACAGGTTTTACCCATGCGCTGAGCTTCAGCGACAACCTGTAAAGTTAACGTGGTTTTACCTGATGATTCAGGACCGTAGATCTCAACAATACGACCACAAGGCAAACCGCCTATGCCGAGCGCTATATCCAAACCTAACGAACCTGTAGGGATAAAGTCGATATCAAGCGCTGTGCTGTCGCCCAGACGCATAATAGAACCCTTACCAAACTGGCGTTCGATTTGACCTAAGGCTGCGGTCAGTGCTTTTTGTTTATTGTCGTCCATTGCTCTCTCCGGTAGATTCTTGGATGCACCCAAAGTGCTGTATGCTCATACAGTAGTCTTTTTGCTTTAGTCTGTCAATAACAAGATCAACTGCTGTAACACAAAATCGATCGCCTGCTGCCGCACTGTTGCACGGTCGCCAGCAAAAATACGATGCGACAATACCTGATGGCCCTGAATTTCAAAACAAAAATGCACAGTACCCACAGGTTTAGCGGCAGAGCCACCATCAGGGCCAGCAATACCTGACACTGCTACAGCCACTTCAGCACCAGCAGCTTTAGCTGCTCCTAACGCCATTTCCAGTACTGTTTCTTTACTAACAGCACCGTATTGCAACAAAGTTTCGGCTTTTACCCCCAGCAGTTGTTGTTTGGCTTTATTGCTGTAGGTGACAAAAGAGCGGTCCAGATAAGCAGAGCTGCCGGGCACTGCGGTCAACACATAAGCAATACCCCCACCAGTACAGGATTCAGCTGTGGTGATACTGAAGTTTTTCCGCAATAATAGCGCTCCGAGATCCGCCGCCAATTGATAGGTGGTTACTGGAATTGTCATCTTTGGTCCAACGCAGGAATTATTAAGCCATTATGCCGCCAGAACAGAAAGACGGGCAAGCCCTAAGCCCGCACACTCCGATGATGCAACAGTACCTTGGCCTGAAATGCCAGCATCCTGATATTTTGCTGTTTTATCGTATGGGTGACTTTTACGAGCTGTTTTACGATGACGCTAAGAAAGCCTCTGCCCTGCTGGATATTTCTTTAACCAAAAGAGGCCAGTCGGCAGGTCAGCCTATTCCCATGGCAGGTGTGCCTTATCATTCGATTGAGGGTTATTTAGCCCGTTTAGTACAGTTAGGCGAATCCGCCGCTATTTGTGAACAAATTGGCGATCCAGCTTTAAGCAAAGGTCCGGTGGAACGTGCTGTGGTGCGTATTGTGACTCCGGGCACAGTCACAGACGAAGCGCTGCTGAATGAACGGCAGGATACGCTGGTCTCGGCTTTGTATCAGCAAAAAGGCAGTTATGGTTTTGCTTATCTGGATTTAAGCAGTGGCCGTTTTTTAATTAACGAAGTCTCTCATTTAGATGATTTATTGGCTTTATTGCAGCGGTTAAATCCGGCAGAAATTTTATATGCCGAAGAGCAGGATTGGCCAGACAGCGTCATTAACCGCAAAGGCGTGCGTCGCCGCCCTGTCTGGGAATTTGAACTAAGCAATGCCAAACGTTTACTGACCCAACAATTTGGCACCCGCGACTTACAAAGTTTTGGTGTGGAGCAAGCGCCAGTTGCGCTAATGGCCGCAGGCTGTTTAATGGGGTATGTCAAAGACACCCAGCGCGCTCAGCTGCCGCATATCCGATCTATTGCGCTTGAGCGCAATCAGGACTGCATAGTACTAGATGCGGCAACCCGACGTAATTTAGAGCTAACCCAAACCTTAGCAGGCCAGTTTGATCACACTCTTGCAGCTGTACTGGATCAATGCCAGACCGCTATGGGCAGTCGTTTATTAAAACGTTGGATCCATGCGCCGCTACGCGATCAGGCTTTAGTAGCCGCACGGCATCAGGCGGTGGCGGAATTGCAGCAACATCATCAGAGCTTACAGCCGCTATTTAAACAAGTGGGTGATACAGAACGCGTGATTGCCCGTTTGGCGCTACGAAGTGCACGGCCGCGTGATTTCTCGCGTTTACGTGCTGCGTTGCAATTGTTGCCAGAATTGGCGCCTGAACTTAGCCCGTTACAAAGCCCTTTATTGGCGCAGCTTGCGGCTAAATGCCAACCCTTGCCAGAGCTTTGTGATTTATTAGAGCGCGCCATAGTGGAGACTCCACCTATGCTGATTCGGGATGGTGGTGTGATAGCTTCAGGCTACAACGCCGCATTGGATCAATGGCGTGAACTGGCGACAGGGGCTACGGACTATCTGGAGCGACTGGAGCAACGCGAAAAAGAACGCACCGGCATAGCTTCACTCAAAGTAGGTTTTAACAGAGTGGCGGGTTATTACATTGAAACCGGCCGCAGCGCTGCCGATCAGGTGCCAGCCGATTATATTCGTCGCCAGACCTTAAAAAACAACGAACGTTTTATTATTCCTGAATTAAAAGAATACGAAGACAAAGTGCTTGGCAGTCAAAGCAAAGCTTTGGCGTTGGAAAAACAGCTGTATGACGAGTTATTTGATTTAACAGCACCTTACCTGGCGGATCTACAGCAACTTTCAGCGGCTTTGGCAGAACTGGATCTACTGACCAACTTTGCCGAGCGCGCTGAACAGCTGAACTACCATCAGCCAGAGCTGACACCAGAACCTGGCATCCAGATAGAAGCAGGCCGTCACCCTGTGGTGGAGCAGGTGATGACGGAGCCTTTTATCGCCAACCCACTTCAGCTGGCGCCAGAGCGACGCATGTTGATGATCACAGGCCCGAATATGGGCGGTAAATCGACTTATATGCGTCAGAATGCCTTAATAGTGCTGATGGCTTATATTGGTTGTTTTGTGCCTGCCGACAAAGCTGTGATAGGCCCGATCGACCGGATTTTCACCCGGGTCGGTGCATCTGATGATTTGGCATCTGGCCGTTCTACTTTTATGGTGGAAATGACAGAAACCGCCACTATTTTACATCATGCCACAGCTCAAAGTTTAGTGCTGATGGATGAAATAGGCCGCGGCACCAGCACTTATGATGGTTTGTCTTTGGCATGGGCCTGTGCTGACTACCTGGCGCAGCAACTCAAGGCCATGACCTTGTTTGCCACCCATTATTTTGAACTGACCGAGCTCGCTTCTCAGTTACAAGGCCTGGCCAATATTCATCTGGATGCAGTAGAACACGATGAACATATTGTGTTTATGCATCAGGTGCAAGACGGCGCTGCCAGTAAAAGTTATGGTTTACAGGTGGCGCAATTGGCCGGTGTACCGCGGGTGGTGATCCAAAAAGCTAAACAAAAACTGGCCCAATTGGAACAACAGTCCGTTGTCAGTGCCAAAGCACCTGCAGCGGCTAAAACAGCAGAGCCGCTGCAACAACAATTGTTTGTCGAAGCCGAACCTCATCCAATATTGGAGCAACTGGCAAAACTGGACCCGGATCAGCTGTCAGCCCGCCAGGCTTTGGATTTGTTGTATCAGCTTAAAGCCAGCCTATAAAAATGGGATCAGATCACATTGTTAACAATGTGATCTGATCCCAATTTCAGGTGTTAAAAAAGGAGTGGGGTTATTTCTGAACTAAGTGTGTCCAAAGCAGCCAGTCGCACTCCTTTGGTGTGGGCTGGCCCTATCATACGTCGCCTGACACCAAAGCGGTTATGTCTCTGGTTAGCAAGTTCCGAAGCGGTTGAATTGCAACTTCAGCTTCAACCTGAACAAGGTGAAAAACTAGAGTTTGATGCAAAACAGCTGCAGCCCTTTGTGCAACAACTTCAGCTTGCCGGCAAACTCTATCTGTATTTTTTGGATTTGGAACTGAATGAGGCGCTGCCAACTGAACGCTGGATTAGTTATGATCTACAACTAAAAACCAGTGGCGGTGATTGGCAAAACTGGCAGCAGTGGGCAGAGGATTTAGTCTACCCAGGTCGGGCTTTACCGGGTTTTGTCATTAAACCCAAAGTGCATTCGGTCTTGCATGGCTCCTGTCGCAAACCGCATTTTGGCGCTGGAGATGGTTTAGTCCGTGCCGATCTGCAACTAAAAGACACAGCACCAGATCAATGGCCTTCCTTGCTGATGTTAAGTGGCGATCAGATATACACCGACGATGTGGCCGCACCTACGCTGTACGCTATCCACCAGTTGATTGCTAATCTGGATTTTACAGACGAAACCTTACCTTGCGCTACCTTAAGCTCTGCTTATGAACTGCATAGCAAAACGCCTTATTATTACCAGCGCGAAAAACTGTTGCCGGCAACAGAAGCCAGTTATCAGGTATTAAAACAGCTATTTCAGGGCGCAAAAAAGCCGGTATTCACCACAGACAGCGCTCATAACCATCTGATCTCTATGGCTGAAATTTTTTCGATGTACCTGCTGGTCTGGTCGCCCGCCCCCTGGCAGGGACTGGAGCTGCAGATGCCGCAAGATGTGCTAAATAGTTTCAGCCCGGATCGCCAGAAGCGCTGTGCTACCTACAGCAAAAACCTGACAGACTTTCAAGCAGGTTTAGGTCAGGTCCGACGTTTAATGGCGCACCTACCTGTGGCTATGATGTTTGATGATCATGATATTACCGACGACTGGAATTTAACCGCAGAGTGGGAACAAACCGCTTACGAACACCCATTTTCCCGCCGTATTATTGGCAATGCTCTGATGGGCTACTTGCTGTTTCAGGGTTGGGGCAATGCGCCGGAAAAAGTGCAAAAGCTTTTGCCTTTATGCCAACAAGCGCTAAGCCATCCGGGTACTGAAGTCCATGATGACTGCATCAATAACCTGCTCAAATTCTCGGAATGGCATTACAGCTGGCCAACCCAGCCGCCCTTGTTGGTACTGGATACCCGCACTCAACGCTGGCGCTCAGAGCTGTCGATGACAAAACCCTCGGGCTTAATGGACTGGGAATCTATTACTGAATTACAGCAACAACTGCTGGGCCACGATGCTGTATTACTGGTCTCACCTGCCCCTGTGTTTGGCGTCAAACTGATTGAAACCATTCAGCGTATTTTTACCAGCTTTGGTAAACCACTGATGGTCGACGCTGAAAACTGGATGACGCACCCGGGTTCTGCTTATGCGCTGCTGAATTTATTTCGCCATCCAAAAACACCCCGCAACTTTGTGATTTTATCCGGTGATGTGCATTACAGTTTTGTATTTCAGGTTGCCCTTAAACATAAACAGCAAAGCCCGGCTATTTGGCAAATCACCAGCAGCGGCCTGAAAAATGAGTTTCCACATAAGCTACTGGCTATTTTAGATACCGCCAACCGCTGGCTTTATGCCTCCCGCTCACCTCTAAACTGGTTTACCAAAAGACGCCGTATGAAAGTCACCCACCACAAACCCATGGGCGAAACCAAAGGTCGCCGTTTGGTCAATGCGGCAGGTATAGGTTTCCTGGAGCTAACGCCTGAAGGAGTGCCTTGTAAAATCCAGCAACTTTGTGCCGATGGTGAAACAGTGAGTTTTGAACTGGAAAAAGGGCATGAAGAACTTATACAAGACAGGAGTTTGTGACTGTTTTTGGTCTTCAGCATTTGGGGTCAGATCACATTGTTAACAAAAAAATTAACAATGTGATCTGACCCCATTTTAAGACTATTCCTGGAATAAGGTTTCGATATTCAGGCCTTGATGAGTGACAATTTCACGCAGGCGGCGTAATGCTTCCACCTGTATTTGTCTTACTCGTTCGCGGGTTAAACCAATCTCTTTGCCTACATCTTCCAGCGTCGATGGCTCATAGCCTAATAAACCAAAACGACGGGCTAAGACTTCCCTTTGTTTTGCATTGAGCTCATCCAGCCAAATCACCAGATGCTGACGAATATCTGCATCCTGTAATTCAGTTTCAGGGCCTAATTCTTTTTCATCTGCTAATACATCAAGCAGCTGTTTTTCTGAAGATCCCGCAACTGGTGTATCCACTGATGTAATTTTTTCATTGAGCTTCAACATCTTGCGCACTTCTTCGACAGGCCTGTTGAGTGCCGCTGCAATTTCTTCCGGCGTTGGCTCGTGATCCAGTCGTTGCGATAACTCACGGGCTGCACGCAGGTAGATATTCAACTCTTTGACTACATGAATAGGCAAGCGAATAGTACGGGTTTGATTCATAATGGCCCGTTCTATGGTTTGACGGATCCACCAGGTGGCATAAGTTGAAAAACGAAAACCTCGTTCTGGGTCAAACTTTTCTACGGCACGGATCAGGCCTAAATTACCCTCTTCAATCAGATCCAGCAAAGCTAAACCTCGATTGATATAGCGGCGGGCTATTTTCACTACCAAACGTAAGTTGCTTTCAATCATACGTTTACGGGCAGCTTTGTCGCCTTTGAGCGCAAGACGGGAAAAATAGACTTCTTCTTCGGCGGATAATAAAGGGGAAAAACCAATTTCACCCAGATAAATCTGAGTGGCGTCCATAGCTCTCTGGCTATCGTTGGCAGTAAAAACGTCGTCTGGGGTGTTGTCTTCTTCCGCAGCTAAAGCGGCTAAGTCGGGTTCTGCGTTATCGTCATCTGCTAAAAGAACATCATCTGTTAATTCAGCCTCTTTAAACTCAATTACATCATCGTCATCTTTATGGCCCATTTCCTTCTCCCACTTCTACAAGCTTTGGGTATCACCTGAACTGCCCGGTATCCTTACCTGTTCGCCCTTTCGGGGTGATGTTTTTTATTATATTTAATTATTTTAAGTATCGTTTTGGATCGACAGACTTACCACGGAAACGGATCTCGAAATGCAGCCGGACTGAGGTCGCATCGGTATCACCCATTTCAGCTATAGTTTGTCCGCTTGCGACAGTATCACGCTCTTTCACCAGTAATTTACGGTTATGAGCATAAGCGCTTAAGAAGTCGTCGTTGTGGCGGATAATCACCAGATTGCCGTAGCCCCTGAGTGCATTTCCCGCATAAACCACTTCACCCGCCGCAGCTGCTTTTATAGGAGCCCCTGCTTTTCCTCCTATATCTAACCCTTTGTTACCATGTTCAGCGTTCGAGAAGCCAGCCAGTAGTGGTCCACGAACTGGCCATGACCATCTTACTTTAGAACTGGAAACAGAATTTTCTGCTGAAGTTGCATTTTCCTTTACTGTCTGCTTTTGAACATAACCCGTTTGATTGTTACGCGCAACAGCTTTGTTAGCAGTTGTTAATTTACTTTGCGATCGCGGAGGTTTTTTTACTGTTGCAGTCGCTATTTTTGGCACTTTAACTGATGAATAACGCTGTTCACCGCGAATTGATGTGTATTTTTTGTCACTAAAACGTAAAGTTTGACCTACAAAAATACGATATGGAGGTAAAATATTATTCAGTTGAGCCAGTTCCCGATAATCCATACCGGCTCTGAATGCAAGAGAATACAAGGTGTCACCAGTTTGAACCACATAACCTGAGGCAGGTTCACCTTGTGGATATTTTTTGTAGTAGTTTTTGATGTCATTGAGTGTAGTAACAGGTGCTGGTGATTCTCTTGAGCTACAAGCAGTTAAGAGAAAAACCAGACAACAGACACTCAAATACTTCATCAGTTAGCGATAGACCAGATATAAAATACCGCCGAGAGCTACTGTCCCCCACCCCAGCAAGTCGACAATATCCCGTAGTTTTTGCTGCATTTTTTCACCGCCCCAGTACATCAGCCCCGCTACCAGAAAAAACCGACTGGCGCGACCAATAAAAGAAGCAATCACAAAAGGCAAGAATGCCATATTCATCAATCCTGCGCCTACAGTAAATAACTTGTAGGGAATAGGAGAGAAACCCGCAATAAACACTACCCAGACGCCATAAGTGGTAAACCAATGTTCTACTTTAGCAAAAGTTTGCTGGTAACCCATGTATTCCACTGCTGGCAGTACTACAGGCTCATACAGCCATAAACCTAGAAAGTAACCGCAGATGCCCCCAAAAACTGAAAACAACGTAGTCACCCAGGCAAAACGCCAGGCTTTATCTCGTTGCGCCAACGCCATAGGAGCCAGCATCACATCGGGTGGAATGGGAAAAATCACCGACTCTGTAAAACTTAACCCCGCTAAATATCGTTCTGCATGCCGGTGTTTTGCCCATACCAGTGCTTTGTCATACATCCATTGGAAAATTTTCAACTGTTCATCCTTTTGATTAAGCCAGCTCACCCGGAACTAAGGGTACAAAACGCACTGCTTCCACATCTTTTTGTTCAAATTCATCCCCTATGCGGGTGAATACTCGTAACACTTGCTCCTGAGAGCCGACCGGGATCACTAAACGCCCACCCTCTGACAGTTGCTGCAATAAAGCTTGTGGCACTTCATGAGGTGCAGCTGTCACTATAATGCAGTCAAAAGGCGCTTTACTGGCCCAGCCAAGCCAGCCATCACCATGTTTCATCGACACATTGTGCAAATCCAGTTGCTGCAAGCGACGTTTCGCCTGAAACTGCAACGACTTTATTCGCTCCACACTACAAACCTGTGAAAATAAACGCGCCAGTACAGCGGTCTGATAACCGGAGCCAGTGCCTATTTCCAGCACTTTGTGACATTGCTGGGATTGCAGCAATAACTCAGTCATTTTCGCTACTATGTAAGGCTGCGAAATAGTCTGGCCTTGCCCTATAGGCAGAGCGGTATTTTCATAAGCTTTATGTGCCAGCACAGCTTCGACAAATAAATGCCGGGGAGTTTGCGCAATAGCAGATAACACCCTGCTGTCCTGAATACCATCCTGCTGAAGTTTTTGTGCCAATACTGCGGCACTACGATGGGTGACTACAGCCATAACTTAACACTCAATTCCATCTAACCAGTCCGTTAATAATTCCATACTGCGATAAGCCGTCATGTCGACATGTAAAGGGGTAATAGATGCATAGCCCTGAGCTATCGCATAAAAATCCGTGCCCGGGCCTGCGTCCAGCTCAGGTCCTAGGGAGCCATACCAGTAGATGGGTCGGCCCCATGGGTCTGTTGAGCTTTGCATGGTTTCGGCCTTGTGACGGCGGCCCAAGCGGGTCACCTGTATACCGCGCAGTTGCTCTAATGGTACAGCCGGCACATTGATATTTAAGATTTGATCGGCAGGTAATGGCTGAGATTTTAATTTTTTTATCACCTGCACTGTGACATAAGCCGCGGTAGCAAAATACTGTTCATCCCGACCGGCTAAAGAGACCGCAATGGCAGGCAAACCTAAATGTCTGCCTTCCGTAGCTGCAGCTACTGTGCCCGAATACAACACATCGTCACCTAAATTAGCGCCATGATTAATACCGGCCACCACCAGATCCGGTGCTTTTGCCAACAACTGATTGATCGCCAAATGCACACAGTCTGTTGGTGTGCCATTGACTGCTATAAAACCATTATCCAATTGCTGAGTGCGTAACGGGTTTAATAGGGTGAGCGAATTGCTGGCACCGCTGCAATTGCGATCGGGCCCAACAGTAGTGACTTCTGCAATAGCTGATAAAGCCTGCTGCAGCACCTGAATACCTTTGGCGTACACGCCATCGTCGTTACTTAATAAAATTCGCATTGATGATCTGCCTTCGCCCCTAAGGGGTTAATCCAAAGTGGCGTAATTACGTTGCACATCCTGGTAATTCACCAGCTCCCGTAAAACGGCAGTGGCAAAACAACCGGAATAGAGTTTAAAGCTAATTTTTACATTCTGGCCTTGTACTTCGGCCATTAAATCTTTTGGTATAACCCGAATGCTGCGCCGCTCCGCCCTGACATTCAGTTCAGCCAGCTTATCGACCCAATGCTGCCAGAGGCTCAGGCTTTGTTGTTCAAAAGCCAAAGCATCGGCTGTCGTTAAAGGCTCACCTAAACCCGGCAAGCCAGCCGTTGGATGAATGTCAGCCTCCAGCAAACGTTGTTTTAAGGTGTCGTCTGGCTGCGGCACTTTAAAAATAGAACCAGAGCCATCCAGTTGAACCACTTCACCCATCAGCAACTGATTAAAAGTACCAGCTTTTACCCGGGCATCGACTTGTAAATTAAACAAAAAAGAACGGCTGGCCGACAAAGCTAAACCGCGTATTTTCCGATCTTCAATACCTCCGCCGGAAAACAGCTGTTCAGCCAAAGCCAAATTACCACCCTGAATACCAAAACGCTGCTCGCCATAATAATTGGGCACACCTTGTTTCACTAATTCCAGCCGCTGTAAAAGAGCCGGAACATCGCTGACTTCGCGCAGCGTCAGAGTAAATTCGTTGTATTTTATCGAGCCCAACTTTAACCTACGCTGATGACGGATACTGTCGAGAACTTTAACGCCCTCAATGTTCCAGTCTTGCCAGTTCAGCTGTTGTTTGATAGGCACAGGCACACAAAACCATTGACGGGTCACCGCATGGCGGTCTTTTAAGCCGGCATAACTGACCTGACGAGCTTTACAGCCAACCAGTTCAGCCAATAACTTGGCGACATATTGGGTATTCTGACCAATTTTTTCCACCAGCAGCAGCATGTGCTCGCCGGCGCCTGTTGGTGTAAAACTCAGCTGTTCATGCACAATAAAATCATCAGGTTGCACACGTAATAAAGCGCTAGTTTCAGGCTTACCGTATAAATAACTTAAAGTTGGTAACTCCACTTTTTGCATCAGGACTTTACCAACAGCACGACAGCTTCTACAGCAATGCCTTCTTTACGACCAACAAAGCCCAGTTTCTCTGTGGTTGTGGCTTTGACATTCACCTGCGATAAACCGCAGACCAGATCTTCGGCAATACAAGCGCGCATTGCATCGACATGAGGCGCCATTTTTGGCGCCTGCGCCATAATAGTCACATCCAGATTACCCACTTCGTAACCTAAAGCTTTGACGTCAGCAAAAACTTTACGCAATAAAATACGGCTGTCGATGCCTTTAAAGGCTGCATCTGTGTCCGGGAAATGGTGACCTATATCACCTAAGGCCATAGCACCTAACAAAGCATCGGACACGGCATGCAACACTACATCACCATCCGAGTGCGCCAACAAACCTTGCTGATAAGGGATCTTCACCCCGCCTAAAGTGACAGGACCTTCACCACCAAAAGCGTGCACATCAAAACCATGACCAATACGAAACGGCATCATACAGAATGCTCCAGATAAAAAGCGGCCAAAGCTAAATCTTCAGCCTGAGTAATTTTGATATTGTCGGCATGGCCTTGCACCAAAAGCACAGGCAGTCCTGCCCATTCCATAGCGCTGGCTTCATCAGTAATGGCCACCCCCCGTGCTAACGCTTGTTGCAATGCATCCTTGAGCTGCGCTGTCGGAAACAACTGCGGTGTGTAGGCATGCCATAAGCCCGCCCGATCAACAGTATGTTGTACAGTGTCAGAGCCACGTTTCATGGTATCGCGCACTGGCGTGGCTAAAATGCCACCCTGACCCGCTTCGATGCAGCTAGCAATTAAAAGTTCGATATCACTAACCCGCACTACAGGACGAGCCGCGTCGTGCACCAGCACCCATGGATACTGCTGCGCGTCAATCTGTAGCAAAGCATTCAGCACTGAATTGGCGCGTTCAGCTCCACCATTCAGGCGTTGAATCTTCGGGTCATTCGCCAGAGGCAATGCCGGAAAATAAGGGTCATTCGGGCTTAGCGCCAAATAAAATTTTTGTAAAGCAGGAACTTGTTTTAAGCGGTGTAGCGTTTGCTCTAACACAGTCAGGCCACAAAGTTGCAGATACTGCTTGGGCTTATCCGCCTGCATTCGTTTGCCAACACCAGCGGCCGGGATCACAGTCGCAATAGCAGGAGTAGCGGTCATTTTTTATCCAGCGGGCTAATAATCCGGAAAAACACTTCGTCTTGTCTGATCAAACCTAATTCGTTACGGGCGCGCTCTTCAATGGCATCCAAACCTGTTTGCAGGTCGGTGACGTCCGCCTTGAGTAATTTATTACGTTTGGCCAGCACTTCATTTTGTTGTTCCATCTTGGCCAGTTCAGTTTTATGCGCCCAATACTCCATCACGCTGTGTTGGCCAAGCCACAAGCGATGTTGAAGTGCTGCAAGCAGCGTCAGTAATAATAAAACCAACAGGCGCATATCAAACCAAAAATGAAAGAGATAAAAGTATTATGAAGCTTATCGGCCAGACTGGAAAGCCGAAAATAAAGGCTTGTGCAGGAAAAATGTGACTTAAGGCTGAAAAGGCTTAGCAAAGTTCTGCCAATTTAGCCGGCTTGCCAGCAATAATTCTCTTAAACTCAATACACGGGGGCTCTTGCGCTCGTTATTCAGCCACAGATGACCACAACAAGCAGCGGTCATTAAACTTTTTGTTGGTTTAAGCAAGAATTTATCACTGTTTTCATCGGTAAGAGGAGTGCCGTTAAAACTAAACCAGCCATGTTCATTGCAGTGCAGCCTCTGCCCGGCTAGATCAATTTCGTCTACAGAGTCCAGCCAGACGGTTTCCTGCGCCTGCTGATTCTGATACACAGGAACTATCAGCGCTAATTTTTTGTGTTTCAGATAAAACTGTTCGATTTGTTCAATGCCCTGCTCTTTGGCTGGACACTGTGGGCTTTGACGGCCCATCCAACTGGCATTCTGACTATCCATTTCAAGCGGGGATTTATGTGACAAAATACTGCTGGCGCAGCGGCGGATATAAAAAGGCAAACTGGCAATTTTTTTAGGAAGACCAGCTAAAAACTCGGGGGCAGTTTTGGCATAACGCATCAACTCCCGTTCATACAAAGCATTACAAAGCTCTGTATAAGTCAGGTCCTGCGCCGGGCCTTGCCACAGCTGATGTTGATCGGCTGAATGTTTTTTCATCCGTTGATGGTATCGAACGCCTTTAAATTACTCAAGAGCGTAAAAACGGGTCAGATCACATTGTTAACAGTGAACAATGTGATCTGACCCCAATTTCAATTGGCTTACGCCTGGCCTTTGATTTCTACACGGCCACGGTACGGAGCTTTTGCACCTAATTCCTGCTCAATGCGCAGTAACTGGTTGTACTTAGACACGCGGTCTGAGCGGCATAAAGAACCTGTTTTAATTTGACCTGCAGCAGTACCCACAGCTAAGTCAGCAATAAAGGCATCTTCAGTTTCGCCAGAGCGGTGTGAGATCACTGCGGTAAAACCGGCATCTTTCGCCATTTTAATAGCGGCTAAAGTTTCAGTTAAGCTACCGATTTGGTTGAATTTAATCAGGATAGAGTTACCAATACCCTGCTCAATACCACGGGTCAGGATTTTGGTGTTGGTGACGAATAAATCGTCGCCTACCAGCTGAATTTTGTTGCCCATTTTATTGGTCATGTCTTTCCAGCCGTCCCAATCCGACTCGTCTAAACCGTCTTCGATTGAAACTATAGGGAAACGGGTGGCTAAACCAGCCAGGAAGTCGTTGAACTCATAAGAGGTGAATTCTTTGCCTTCGCCAGACAGTTTGTATTTACCATCGACATAAAACTCTGAAGCGGCACAGTCTAAAGCTAAGGTGATGTCTTTGTTCAGCTCATAACCTGCAGCGGCCACAGCTTTAGAAATCACAGTTAAAGCTTCTTCGTTGGACTTCAGATCCGGTGCAAAACCACCTTCATCGCCTACAGCTGTATTTAAGCCCTGGCTGTGCAGTTCTTTTTTCAACTGATGGAAAATTTCAGCGCCCATACGCAGCGCTTCAGCGAAGGTCTTAGCGCCAACAGGCTGCACCATAAATTCCTGAATATCGACGTTGTTATCCGCATGCTCACCACCGTTGATGATATTCATCATAGGCACTGGCATCGAATATACGCCCGGTGTGCCATTTAAGTCGGCAATGTGCTGATACAGTGGGATTTTTTTGTCAGCAGCAGCGGCGCGGGCTACAGCTAAAGACACAGCCAGAATAGCGTTAGCACCTAATTTGGATTTAGACTCAGTGCCGTCCAGATCGATCATGATCTGGTCAATTTCAGCTTGTTTATACGCATTTTTTCCCACTAAAGCCGCTTTGATTGGGCCATCGATATTGGCAACCGCAGTACGTACGCCTTTGCCTAAATAACGGCTTTTGTCACCATCGCGCAGTTCTAAAGCTTCACGGGTACCGGTAGAAGCACCTGATGGCGCACAGCCACGGCCCATAGCACCACTGGCCAGGAAAACGTCGGCTTCTACTGTTGGGTTACCACGTGAATCCATGATCTCACGGGCGATGATATTGACGATCTCAGACATGTAAATCCCCTTTTATGCTGCATAAACAAAAGCCGGACTATGAGGCCCGGCTTTAATCAAATTAAACCAATTGCTGTTTCTGATATTTATAAGCGGCGGCCACGAAGCCCTGGAATAACGGATGTCCGTCACGTGGAGTTGAGTTAAATTCCGGATGGAACTGACCCGCCACAAACCATGGGTGTGTAGGTATTTCAATCATTTCAACCAACTGGTTGTCCGCCGACAGACCAGAGATCTTTAAGCCAGCCTCTTCGAGCTGAGCAACATAATTGTTGTTCACTTCGTATCTGTGGCGATGACGTTCACTGATGATGTCATTGCCATAGATCTCACGGGCTTTGGTATTGGCTTTGAGGTTACAGTTTTGGCTGCCCAGACGCATAGTGCCGCCCATATCAGACTTGTCAGTCCGTTGTTCAACTTTACCGTCTGCATCCAGCCATTCTGTGATGAGCCCCACCACAGGGTAAGGTGTTTTCTTATTAAATTCAGTTGAGTGCGCATCTTTCATACCCGCCACATTACGGGCATATTCAATCAGCGCAACTTGCATGCCTAAGCAAATGCCTAAGTAAGGCACTTTGTGCTCACGGGCATAACGGGCGGCCATAATTTTGCCTTCCACGCCACGCTCACCGAAACCACCAGGCACCAGAATCGCATCCACACCAGCTAAAATGTCAGTGCCTTTGCTTTCGACGTCTTGCGAGTCAATGTATTTGATATGCACAGTTAAGCGATTTTTTAAACCTGCATGGTTTAAGGCTTCGTTGACTGATTTATAAGCATCTGGCAGTTCAACGTATTTACCGACCATACCAATGGTCACTTCGCCTGTAGGATTGGATTCCTGATACAACACCTGTTCCCACTCGGTCAGGTCTGCTTCAGGGCAGGTTATATGGAAACGGCGCACCACTAAATCATCCAGGCCTTGTGATTTTAACAGGGCAGGAATTTGGTAAATGCTGGACACATCTTTTAATGAAATCACAGCACGCTCTTCCACATTGGTAAAGAGCGCAATCTTAGCGCGCTCGTTCGACGGAATAGCTCGGTCTGAACGACACACCAGAATATCCGGCTGAATACCAATAGAACGCAGCTCTTTGACAGAATGCTGAGTGGGTTTGGTTTTGATTTCACCGGCAGTACCCAGGTATGGCACTAACGTCAGGTGCATAAACATGGCGCGTTCGCGGCCAATTTCGGTACCTAACTGACGAATTGCTTCTAAGAATGGCAGGGATTCGATATCACCTACAGTGCCACCAATTTCCACTATGGCAATATCATAGCCTTCAGCACCTGCAATCACACGGCTTTTGATTTCATTGGTGATATGAGGGATCACCTGAATAGTGGCACCTAAATAATCACCACGACGCTCGCGACGTAATACGTCTGAATAAATACGGCCTTGAGTGAAGTTATTACGTTTGGTCATTTTAGTGCGGATAAAGCGCTCATAATGACCTAAATCGAGGTCGGTTTCTGCGCCGTCTTCTGTGACGTACACTTCACCGTGCTGAATTGGGCTCATGGTGCCCGGATCCAGATTGATGTACGGATCCAGTTTAAGGATGGTCACTTTCAGGCCACGGGCTTCTAAAATAGCTGCTAAGGATGCAGCAGCAATGCCTTTACCTAAGGATGAGACAACCCCACCCGTCACGAAGATGTATCTTGTAGTCATGAGACCCCTGAGACGCCATTGGCAATAAAGAATTTACGAACTTAGGACGGGGGGAAATTATAACAAAGGGCAGCTTGCTGCTCAATCAAAAGGCAGGATAAAAAAATAATAAATAAGCAAAGCGTAAAAAAAGCCGCCCATGCTGTGGCTTGTTAAGAGCAAAAAGGCAGCCAAAGCTGCCTTTTATACCATCAGTTAACTGCCGTGTTTATCGCTATGACGCATATGTGGGAACAGAATGACGTCACGGATGCTTGGTGCGTCGGCCAGTAACATCACCAGACGGTCGATACCAATACCCTGACCTGCGGTTGGCGGTAAACCATGTTCCAGTGCAGTGACGAAATCTTCGTCGTAGTACATGGCTTCGTCATCACCGGCTTCTTTTTGCGCCACTTGCTCACGGAAGCGTTCAGCCTGATCTTCAGCGTCGTTTAATTCGCTAAAACCATTGCCTAATTCACGGCCACCGATAAAGAACTCAAAACGGTCGGTGATTTCCGGGTTGTGATCATTACGACGCGCCAGCGGAGAAATCTCGGCCGGGTATTCAGTGATAAAAGTCGGTTGTTGCAGCTTGGTTTCGACCAGCTCATCAAAGACTTCCATCAGAATACGGCCATGGCCATAGTTAGCTTTCACTTCAATGCCTAAAGACTTGGCAAGTTCTGCCACTGCTTCACGGGTCGTTAACTGCTCTAACTTCACTTCTGGGTTGTAGTGCAGAATAGATTCAGTCACTGACATACGGGCAAAAGGTTTGCCAAAGTCAAATACATTACCCTGATACTGCACTTCTGTGGTGCCCAGTACAGACTGCGCCAGACCACGGAATAACTCTTCGGTAATATCCATCAGGTCGTTGTAGTCAGCATAAGCCCAGTAGAATTCCAGCATAGTAAATTCCGGGTTATGACGGGTAGAAACGCCTTCGTTACGGAAGTTACGGTTTAGCTCAAATACTTTTTCAAAACCGCCGACCACTAAACGCTTTAAATACAGCTCTGGAGCTATACGCAGGAACATTTGCATATCCAGCGCATTGTGGTGTGTCTCAAAAGGACGGGCCGAAGCACCACCAGGAATACTTTGCAGCATTGGGGTTTCTACTTCTAAAAAGCCTTTGCTGTTAAAAAACTGACGGATATAAGCCACAGTTTTTGAACGGATTAAAAAGGTTTTACGTGACTGGTCGTTGACGATCAGATCCAAATAACGTTGACGGTAACAAGCTTCCTGGTCTGTTAAACCATGGAATTTGTCCGGCAGTGGACGCAGCGCTTTGGTCAGCAGACGAACTTCGTCCAGCCAAACGGTCAGCTCACCGGTCTGAGTTTTAAACAACACACCGCTACCGCCTATGATGTCGCCTAAATCCCACTTCTTGAACCCTTCGTTGTAGACATTCTCAGGCAGACTGTCGCGTGCAACATACAACTGCAGCTTGCCGCCGACATCAGAAATAGTGGTGAAACTGGCTTTACCCATGATACGGCGCAGCATCATACGACCGGCTACAGTGACACGGATTTTTTTCTCTTCCAGCTCTTCTTTGCTCAGATGCTCGTACTGAGCGTGGAGCTGATCAGAAGTGGCGTCACGGCGAAAGTCGTTTGGAAAAGGGTTACCTTGTTCACGTAAGCCAGCCAACTTATGTTTTCGCTCAGCAATCAGTTTATTTACGTCCTGATGTTCTTCGATAGGAGTGTTCTGTTCAGACATGATAAGTTCCTGATTTTGTGAGCTAAATTATAAACCGGCTTTTAAGCTGGCTTCGATAAATTTGTCGAGGTCTCCGTCTAATACCGCCTGGGTATTGCGGGTTTCCACCCCTGTACGTAAGTCTTTAATCCGCGAGTCATCCAACACATAAGAGCGGATTTGACTGCCCCAGCCGATATCCGACTTGGTGTCTTCCAGTGCTTGTTTTTCGGCGTTTTGTTTTTGCAGTTCAAACTCATACAACTTGGCGCGTAATTGCTTATAAGCGTTATCGCGGTTTTTATGTTGTGACCTGTCGTTCTGACACTGCACCACAATATTGGTGGGTAAGTGAGTAATACGAACCGCTGAGTCGGTTCTGTTAACGTGTTGACCACCAGCGCCTGATGCACGGTAGGTGTCTATCCGCAAATCGGCCGGATTGATTTCGATTTCAATGTCGTCATCGACTTCAGGCGAGACAAAAACGGACGCAAACGAGGTATGGCGACGGTTGCCTGAGTCAAACGGGCTTTTACGCACTAAACGGTGTACACCGGTTTCAGTGCGTAACCAGCCATAGGCATATTCGCCGGTAAATTTGATAGTACAACCTTTGATGCCAGCGACGTCACCGTCAGTCACTTCATACAGTTCAGGTTTAAAGCCTTTGGCTTCACCCCAACGCAGATACATCCGCATTAACATACTGGCCCAATCCTGAGCTTCAGTACCACCAGAACCTGATTGAATATCCAGATAACAATCCGCCGGATCGCTTTTGCCGGAGAACATACGACGGAATTCCAGCTTCGCCAGCTGAGTTTCCAGCTCGGCAAGCTCGGCCTGAGCTTCATGAAAAGTATCTTCGTCTTCAGCTTCAATGGCCAGCTCGACCAGACCTGCTACGTCTTCCAGCCCCTGGTCCAGCTTGTCGATGGTACCCACCACTTGCTCTAATGCTGAACGTTCTTTACCTAAAGCCTGAGCATATTCAGGTTTATTCCAGACGGCTGCATCTTCCAGCTCGCGGCTGACTTCCTCTAACTTCTCTTTTTTGGCGTCGTAGTCAAAGATACCCCCGAAGCACGTTGGTGCGTTCAGTCAGATCTTTGATGGCGTTGTATACCGGATTTACTTCAAACATGATTTAAGGCGCTTAGAAAAAAATTGGTGGCGATTGTAGCAATTTTTCTGCAGACATGCAGCCATCCCGACGATTTTCTGTTGCGGATACTTTAGGGCCACAAAAATGCGGCCCCTTCAGTACTTATTTGGACAAGCTAACCGATTTTTTCAATTAAACGCACGATCAACTGCACCGACTGTTGGTCACGGTAGTCATTGATATCCAACTGGTAAGCCAGGCGGATTTTTTTCACATTGGCATCAGGCCAGGCTTTGTTATCGGCGTTAAACCAGATGGCATCTACTAAGCTGCCATCACTGGACTCCAGCATCAGTTTCAGATGTTTATCCGCAAGCAAACGTTGTTGGCGGATCACAAATTCGCCTTCAAACACAGGCTCAGGAAAGGCTTGCCCCCAGGGCCCTGCTTGTTGCAACAGCATGGCGAAAGGTACAGACAAACAATCACTGCCCAAATCTCCGTCTGTGTAGAGCACTGCAGTCAGTAGCTCTGGGGTCAGGTATTTTTTGGCAACAAAATTCAGCGCCAATTTAAAGGTTTCAAACCGCTCTTGCGCAATAGTTAAACCTGCCGCCATGGCATGGCCACCAAACTTTTTAATCAGGCCAGGATACTGGGTCGAGACTTCGTCTAATAAATCGCGGATATGCAAGCCCGGAATAGAGCGGGCAGAACCTTTCAGCTCGCCTTCGTCACCTTGAGCAAACACCAGCACAGGCCTGTGGTATTGCTCTTTAATACGACCGGCCAGAATACCTATCACGCCCTGATGCCAGTCGCTTTGGTACAAACATAAGGCATCCGGCAATTCTTCAGCAGCAAAAGACAAACGCTGCAGATAAGCTTGCGCTTCCTGCTGCATGCCCTGCTCTATTTCACGGCGTTCGACGTTTAAACTATCGAGTTCTGCCGCATACATTCGGGCCCGGGGTAAATCAGGCGCTAATAAGCAGCTAATACCCAATCCCATATCATCTAAACGCCCTGCGGCATTTAAGCGGGGCGCTAAGGCAAAACCAAAATCCTGGGCTGTTAATTTTTCCGCCTTGCGGTTGGCGACATCAATTAAAGCTTGAATACCAGGCCGGGCTTTGCCACTGCGAATACGTTGCAGCCCCTGATGCACCAGAATACGGTTATTGGTATCCAGCGGCACTACGTCGGCCACTGTGCCTAACGCCACCAGATCCAACAGATCCGCTAAATTAGGTTCAGGCTGAGTTTCGGTAAAATATCCACAGCTTCGAAGTTCAGCACGCAGCGCCAACAGCAGATAAAACGCCACACCTACACCAGCCAGTTGTTTACTGGGAAAGTCACAGCCCGGCTGGTTTGGATTGACGATAGCATCCGCATCCGGCAGTTCGTTGCCAGGTAAATGGTGATCTGTGACCAGCACTTTGACGCCCATTTTTTTCGCCAGCGCTATACCGTCAATGGCTGAAATACCATTGTCGACTGTGACTATCAGCTGAGCGCCCTGAGCGACCGCAATTTCAGCCATTTCGACAGACAAACCATAACCGTATTCAAAACGGTTCGGCACCAAATACTCGACATGTTTAAAACCCAGACTTTTCAGGCCGGTCAGCAAAGTGGCTGTGCTGGTGGCGCCATCTGCATCAAAATCGCCCACTATGACAATATGCTGTTGCTGCTGTAACGCTTCAATCAGCAGAGCAACTGCAGCTGAAATACCTTTGAGCAAGGTATAAGGCAATAACTGAGCAGCGCTCCGTGCCAGTTGCATCGAGCTTTCAATGCCGCGGCTGGCGTAAATACGCTGTATCACCGGATGGTACTGGGAAAGCTCCGCCGAAATCGCCGGTACAGGCCGGCGTTGTAATTCTTTCATGATACTCAAGGATGGTTCCGCTTAAGACGCATTCTGACTCAGGGTAGCTACTAATGCTGCAGCGGGTTGATAACCAGGAATTAAACGACCATCCGGTAAAATCAGAGCTGGAGTGCCATTGATACCAAAACTCTGGCCCAACTCGTATTGCTGCGCCACCTTGTTTTGGCAGCTGGCTTGCTTCACGGCTTTGCCATTTTTTGCATCCGTCAGTGCCTGTTTCGCATCTTTAGCACACCAAATCGACTGCAACTCGTCATAGGTTGCCGACTGGATACCACCTCGTGGGAAAGCGAGATAACGTACAGTAATACCCGCTTTATTTAAATCGGCCATTTCGTTATGTAACTTACGGCAATAACCGCAGCTGGTATCGGTGAATACATGGACCACATATTTTTCGTCAGCGGCTTTAAACTCAATGACTGAGTCGTCAAAGTCTTTTACACCGGCTTTGCGGATGTCTTTCAGGATATCCTCATTCACCAGTTTTTTATTTTTTAAGTCGTAAATATTGCCTTCAAACAGATACTGTTTGTTGTCTGACATAAAAAATAAACCTTTGTCGGTTTGCACTTGTAACATACCAGGCACTGTCGAATCGGCTACAGCTTTTACATTTAAACCTACTTCAGAAAAGGCTTTATTCACTTCAGGTAACACCGCCTGCGCTGCTAAACCTGTACTTAAACATGCTGCCATAACGGCGAGATAGCTAAACTTCTTCATCTCTGTTTCCTGCTCCGCGGGCTAGCCCCTTGGATGATGTTGTTGATGTAAACTTTGCAGACGCGCTTGCGCCACATGAGTGTAAATTTGGGTGGTCGATAGGTCGCTGTGCCCTAATAACAACTGTACGACCCGTAAATCAGCACCATGATTCAATAAATGGGTGGCAAAAGCATGTCGTACCGTATGCGGAGACAACTCTGCACTAATGCCTGCCACTTTGGCATAAAACTTAATCCGGTGCCAGAAAGTTTGTCGGGTCATTTGCTGGCCTCTGTTGCTTGGAAACACCACATCACTTTGACCATCGAGCAACAAGCCGCGCCCCTGATGCAGATAATTATCCAGCCATTCCACTGCAGTTTCCCCTAAAGGCACCAACCGTTCTTTTTTACCTTTGCCTGTGACCCGCACTAAGCCCTGGCGCAGATTAATCTGTTGCAAGGTTAAACCCACCAACTCTGAGACCCGAAGACCGGCTGCATAGAGAATTTCTAACATCACTTTGTCACGAAACTGAATTAAATCACTGACATCCGGCGCAGCCAATAATAAATCTACGTCCTGCTCAGACAAAGTCTTAGGCAAAGAACGGCCAATTTTGGGGTTGAACACGTCGGATAAGGGGTTTTCTCTGATTTGCCTGGTTTTGTGCAGGTGACGGTAAAAGCGTCGCAAGCTGCTTAAACTGCGGGAGGTGCTGCGTGGGCTAAAGCCCTGATCCACTCTGTAGGCCAGATAACTATTCAGCAGCAGTTGATCCACAGCCGCCAATTGCTGGTCGTGCTGCTGCAAAAACAACGCAAACTTAGTCAGATCTGTGCCATAGGCGCTTAAGGTATGTTCACTGACACCTTTATCCAGCCATAGCTGATCTAAAAAAGCCTGGATCAGTTGTTGCTCTGAGCTGGCCAATACCTTTGCCACTTCTTACTCCCAGGTTAATTTATCTTGTCTGACTTTGTTGGTTCAGACGCTTCTGCTACACTGCCGGCCCCACAAAGTGCTGAGTTATATCAGATGAACATTGGTCTTTTTTACGGATCCACCACCTGCTACACCCAGATAGTGGCAGAGAAAATTCAGGTGCTTTTAAGTGCTGACCCAAGTTTGCCGGATGGCAGCAGTGTAACACTTCACAATATTAAAGATCAGCCTCTGACGCTGATGGCAGACTACGATTTGCTGATTTTGGGTATCTCTACCTGGGATTTTGGTGAGCTGCAGGAAGATTGGGAAGCACATTGGGACGACATCAGCGCAGTTGACTTAACAGGTAAAATTGTTGCTATTTATGGCATGGGCGATCAACTGGGCTATGCCGAATGGTTTCAGGATGCTGTAGGTATGTTGCATCAGGCGATAGCGCCGCAAGACTGTATTCGGATCGGGTTCTGGCCTACAGAGGGTTATGACTTTATTGCTTCCAAGGCCGTGACCTCAGACGGCGAATGGTTTTATGGGTTGGCGTTGGACGAAGAAAATCAATATGACCAGACGGATCAGCGTCTTAATGTATGGCTGACTCAGTTAATGAACGAGCTGGTCGAACTTTAAAAACGACCAGCCATCACATTCTGGTACAAGGCCGTTTTTTGCACTTGAAGATGGGCTTGCTGCAGCTTATTAACCAGTTCAGGATCTGTGTCCTTACTGGCTGCCAGATAGGTTTTTTGTTCAAGCTGTGGGATAGCCAACACAAAACGTGTGATGCCTTGAGGTTGAGCCAACTGCTTCTCCATCAACGTCAAGGCGGCCTCGTCGTCGATCACATAATCTACCTTGCCTTTGAGCAATAAACGCCAGGATTCCAGTATATCCGCAGAGAGTTGCAGCTCTTTGCCAACCTTCATACCTTGCTGTTTTAACCAGTGATAAGAGAAATCATCTCTTTGCACCGCAATCACAGCAGAGCCTAAGTCTTTGAGATGGTTTGGGGTCAAATCAGTGCGTTCAGTCAGTCTGACTAAGCCTAATCTGTAATTGGCTACAGGACCAATCCAGTGAAATTCCGCTTCCCGCTCTGTGGTTCGGGCCATGTTGTAAATCAGCACATTAGGCGTGCTAGTCGCAATATAAAAAGCTCTTGCCCAGGGATAGACTTCAATACGGCTTTGCAGCCCCGCCTGTTGTAACGTAGCCTCAACAATTTGCGTGCTGACACCAGTAACCCGACCATTTTCGACCGTCTGATGTGGAGGCGATAGTTCGGTCACTACCCGGATTGAAGCTGCATAGGCAGACACAGCTGACAAAAAAAATAGAACAGCACATAGACTTTTTAGCACTACTAACCTCTGGCAGATGTATGACTGTCTATACGAAACTTTATTTATGCTAGCTTAATTTAGCGCTACATTCCTGCGACTCAGTCCTTTTTGCTGCAATTAAAAAGGGTGACACAAGCCACCCTTTATTGGTTAGTCTGAACGCTTAACCTTTTAGCACCTGCGCCATAGCTTTGGCGAAGTAATCAATATTGCTATGGTTTAAGCCCGCTATGCTGACGCGGCTTGAACCCACCATATAAATACTGAACTCTTTCCGCAGACGTTCTATTTGCTCTTTGTTAATACCAAGGAAGGAGAACATGCCATGTTGTTTGGTGATAAAGCTGAAATCCTGGGTAATGCCTTCAGCAATAAATTTATCAATAATCAGCTGACGGTAGTCGTTGATACGATTACGCATCACTGCCAATTCCTGATGCCACAGCGCCGTTAATTCCTGGCTATCCAGAATATGACTAACGATAATAGCGCCGTGTGCCGGTGGCATAGAGTAGATACTTCGTACCACGCTTAACAACACTGATTTTGCAATCTCAGTGGTTTTGCCGTCCGCTGTGACTATGCTACAGGCCCCAATACGCTCACGGTACAAACCAAAGTTTTTCGAGCAGGAGCTACATAAAATCAGCTCGTCAACCAGATCAGCAACATAACGCAAGCCCTGAGTATCTTCTTCCAGACCTAAACCAAAACCCTGATAGGCCATATCCACCAGTGGCGTAAAGCCTTTTTCTTTGGCTAAATGCGCAAATTGTTTCCACTGGTCAAAGTTCAAATCCATACCGCTTGGGTTATGGCAGCACGCATGCACCAGCACCACGTCACCTGCAGGGACTTGCGCCAGTTCAGTCAGCATAGCGTCAAACTTTAAGCCTTTGGTGTCCCAGTCGTAGTAGCTGTATTCTTTAACTTTCAGACCAGCCGCCTGAAACAGAGAAATATGGTTAGCCCAGGTTGGGTTGGTGACCCACACAGTAGCGTCAGGATTGGCTTTTTTAATAAATTCAGCAGCCACCCGCAATGCGCCTGTACCACCGGGCGTATGCGCTGTAGTGACACGGCCAGATAACAGCACTTTATGCTGACCAAAGGCCAGTTTTTCGATATGGCTGTTAAAGGATAAGTCACCTGCCATACCAATGTAAGTTTTACTGTCTTCGTTTTTTAAACGCAAGGCTTCGGCTTTTTTCACACAATCCAGCACAGCCGTATGACCTTGCTCGTCTTTATAGACACCCACCCCAAGGTCCACTTTCAGTGGATTTGGATCTTCTTTATAAGCGGCCATTAAACCTAAAATGGGATCGATAGGGGTCGGCTGTAAGTGCGAAAACATAAATTTTACCTGTCAGTTTGCAGTGTTAAAAAATCAATTCGGTTGCATCTTATCATGCAGGCAGTAAGTCTGGCAGCACAAGACAGATAGCGACCAGACGAACCAGTGCAGCTGTATGGTAGGCCTGACGTTTAAAGGCCTCAGCGTCAATAATACCTGCCAGTTCACCTTTGTTGTTAAACAATGGCAAACAAGCTTCGGATAATACTTTGGGGTCGCAGGTGTAATATTCACCACCTGCAGTTAAATACGCTGTGACATCGTTAATCACTTTGGCTTTACCGGTCAGACCTACAGTGCTGTTATTGCTGATTTGGGCAAATTCAGCCGTTAATGGAAATTCAGCACGGGAAGCCGCACCAAAATACGCCAGCTTCACCAGTACAGTTTCACCCTGCGGGTTCTGACGTTTCTGATAAATGCCAAACCAATCACTGTCATTGCTCTGCTGATAGTTATTCACCACAGCAGTTAATAAACTCAAAGCTTTTGTGGTTGCTTCGCTTTGACCTAAAGTAGCAGCTAAATCATAAGGTTCATCGGCCAGTTGACCAAACAAAGAACAAGCACCACCTTCGCCTAATTCCGGCACCTGATAGGACCAGGTCACAGCAGGAGCTGACGCTGCGGCAAGTTGTGTTTTCAGTGCTGCGACAGCCTGTTCTATGGCTGCTTCCTGCCCTTCTAGCAAGGCAGCTAATCCTGTTTGTTCCAGATATAAATTAATAGACACTTCAGCCATCCAGATTTCTAAAATTGACGATAGTTTACCAGAAGCCTTTTATTTGCCAATGGCTTTTTTTACAGCTTGATTTCTAAGCTTGCTGTTTACTTATTTGTTGTTTATCGTGCGCTTCCTGACGACTTACACAGATTGTTTTATGAGTGGCAAAAAAATCTCGTTAGCCGACTGGCAACAACAATTGGGGCGACCTGCAGAAGAAGCAACAGCGGCAGCTACGGATGATTTGGTCTACAGTACAGATTCAGGCCGTATTGATAAGCCCAAACAGCAAAAAGCTGTGGCGCAAAGTTTTACCGACGGTCATGCACGATTAAGACGGGAGACCAAAGGCCGTAATGGAAAAGCCGTGATCACTATTTCCGGCCTTGCCGAAAGCGCCGAAAAACTGGCAGAAATAGCAGCTTTATTAAAGAAAAAATGCGGTTGTGGTGGTTCGGTCAAAGATGGCGTTATTGAAATTCAGGGTGATCAACGCGAGCTGGTGCAGCAAGAGTTAACCAAATTAGGTTACAAACATAAATGGGCTGGTGGTTAAAAACGGATTCAGCTCACCTTGTTAACAGTTAACAAGGCGAGCTAAACCCAATTTTAGTTATTTCTGCTGGTTATAGTCTTTGCCAAAAATCTTGCCAAAGAAACTGTCTTTTAACCAGACTGGTCGCTGTGGATTATTCGCCACTTCAGTGGTGATACCAAAGTTAATGTCGGCAAATGTAGCACCGGCATCATAACGAATAGCACCAAAATCAGCAGTTAAACCAGCCTTGTCATCCGTTGGCTTGTGGTAATGTTTGGCAAAAAACTTGCCCCAGACTTCGCCACCTTTTTGCTTTGGATCTTTGGAGGTAAAACCTGTCATCAGGAACACGGATGGCACGCCTTTTTGCACTAAAGTGTAGTGGTCTGAACGGGTAAAAATAGCTTGTTCAGGCATAGGGTCCGGGCTTTGGCTAATGCCAACAGCAGCGGCTGCAGTATCTACTGTTGCACCTAAACTGGAGTGATTGGCGCCAAAAGCTACGATGTCAGCAAAAGGATACAACAACACCGGCATATCGATATTGACGTTCGCTACTAACTTATCGATAGGACGGGTTGGATAATGGGCAAAATAGTCAGCACCTAACAAACCTTTTTCTTCCCCTGTTACCGCAACAAATAACAAAGAACGTTTTGGCCGCTGCGCTTGCTGAGCAAATAAACGCGCCGTTTCGAGCATAATGCTGACGCCCGCGGCATTATCCATCAAGCCATTATTGATTTTGTCTTTACTGCGCACATCGTTGGAAAACCCTATGTGATCCGAGTGCGCTGTTATAACCACATACTCATCTTTAAGCTTTGGATCTGAACCTGGTAATACCGCAGCCACGTTTGGGCTGGTGATATCTTCCATAGTCGATTCACGTTTTAAATTGACTGTGCCATTCAATGCAAAACCTGTTGGCACCTTTTCTGCGGCTAAGTCAGTAAAAATATCGTCCAGAGAACGACTGGCTCCGGCAAATAATACTTTAGCTGCATCAGGGTGCAGATAAGCAGAACCTGTTAAGGACTCAAACTCACCTTCGGCTTTGCCATCTTTATGCAACCAGCGCATACGAGGGCTGGTCAGATACATCAGGCTGTTGGCATAAGGCCGCACTTTTTCTTCTGAAGGAGTATGCAAGGTGATCACACCCACAGCACCACGTTCAGCGGCGTTTTCCGCTTTTAAACTTTGGATATGCGCAGCTTCCTCGCTAGGTAGGGACTTAGGACGACCACTGAGCATCACCACTATTTTGCCTTTCACATCCAGATTGGCGTAATCGTCCAGATTAAATTCTTTCGACACCAGACCATAACCAACAAACACTAAAGGCGCTGTTACATCTACTTTGGCATGTAACGTACTGGGGCCAGTGAAAAATTGTTTTGGATACTCAAAGTTCGTGGTTTTGCCATCTTTAGTCAGCGACATTTTGGCGCTGCTTTGCACCAGTAAAGCTTTACGCATAGGTACAGACTGAAAATAGCCCTGTTCCCCTGCCGGCTCTAAACCTAAACCTGCCAGTTGAGTGGCAATATAATTAGAAGCAATTTGATGACCACGACTACCGGTGTCACGGCCTTCTAAGCTGTCATCACCTAAAAAGGCCATGTGAGCTTCGATGGCTTTCGCACTGGCTTTAGGCTGCACAACCACAGAGGAGGGAGCAGTGGTGCTTTGACAACCCGCCAGCACCAGCATGGCGGATAAAGCACTGACTGACATCAGTTTCATAAAGTTTCCTTAAAAAATTCAGGGGCTTTCGCCCCTGACTGTTTAGTTTTTAGCCTGGTAACGTTGCTGATATTTATCATGCAGTTGCTTATGTCTGCTGTTTAAATCCACAGCGCGACCGTCAATCCACATATACCGAACTTTGTGTCCCAGATAATCAAAAATATCACCATCAGACACAACCAAAGTGGCCGCTTTCCCCACTTCTATGCTACCGATTTTATCAGCTACACCAGCAATTGCCGCCGCATCAAGTGTAACAGAACGTAACGCCTGTTCAGGACTCAAGCCATAGCTAATCGCCTGTCCTGCGGCAAAAACTACGTTGCGGGTATCCCAGTAGCCGTCCAGTGATAACGCAAACTTCACCCCTGCTTTAGCAAGCAGTGCAGGCGTCTGGAACGACTGGCTGGTCGCTTCATCGGCGCGCTCAGGGATGCCATAAGGTGAGGTGTAGATCACAGCTACATTAGCAGCGGCAAGCTGTGGCGCTATACGCCAGGCATCACGCCCTCCTACTATCGTCAGTGCAAAACCGTACTGCTGGGCAAACTTCATGGCTTGCTCCATCTGACGCTCGTCATTGGCATGCACAAAGACCGGCAATTCGCCTTTAAACACCGGGATCATCGCCTGCCAGCGTGAATCGACGGGCAGTTTTACACCTTTGCCGACAGCGTCAGCATAAGCTTTTGCTGTTTTGAAGTAACCTTCCAGTTCCGTCATGGCTTTTTGACTGGCTTTACGAATGTCTTCCGGCTTTTGTGGCCGCCATGGGCTTGGCATTACATCAGCACGGGGCCATTTGATATGCAAGGCCACTGAATCGACCACTGTGGCATCAGTCCAGTTCCAGGCATCCAATTGCATCAAGGCCGACTGGCCCATGATCAGAGAGCCATTTGGATAGACCAGGCTGTAACTAAAACCATTAGCGCGAATGGTCGGGACTACTTCTGAATCCGCGTTGTAAGCGACCTGAGCTTTGATATCCGGGTTGGTATTGGTCACTTCTGTGGTGTCATCTGTGGACCGTACTGCTTCAATTTCGGTTAAACCCAGCTGATTCGCCAACGCGACCAGGCCCGGATACAACTGCTTGCCTTGTAAAGACAGCACTTGTGCGCCAGCAGGCACTGCTAAATCTGCGCCTATTGCGCTGATTTTACCGTCCACCAGTAAGACATCAGTATCTTTTAATACGCCATTGGTCACAGTATGCACAGTGGCATCCTGTAACAGGATAGCCTGACGTTGTGCAGGAGCTGGCGCTATATCATTCGCCTGTGCCGTTACACAAAGTGCTGCCGTCATCAGGGTAAAAAGTTTAGAAAATTTCATGACTGACTCCATTAATGCTGATGATCAAAAGCAAGGGATAACACGTCATGGTTATCCTCACAGTGCCAAACCGGGTTATTGGCTTTGTAGGACGCGCCAGAACCTGCTTTTTCCTCATCAGAAGATTGCAGCACCTTCTGGATCAGCTGTTGTTTTTCACTGGCCACTTGCTGCTGCAATTGCTCGTCTTTTGTCAGTTGATAATAGGGTGCGCCTTCGATCCAGGTTTGCTGGGCACGAGCGTATACAGACAATGGATGGGCGGACCATAACACGAAGTCAGCCTGTTTGCCTTCTTCGACTGAACCCACTTTTTCATCAATTTTTAACTGCTTCGCTGGATTAATAGTCACCATATTCAGCGCTTGCTGTTCGTCCATACCACAGTAGACCACAGCTTTGGCCGCTTCCTGATTCAAACGACGCTGTAAGTCCGGGCTATCTGAGTTGACGCTGACCAACACACCTTGTTGTTGCATTAAGCAGACATTGGTAGGAATAGCATCCTGCACTTCCATTTTATAAGCCCACCAGTCAGCAAAAGTAGAAGCGCTGGCGCCATGTGCTTTCATCTCGTCTGCGACTTTGTAGCCCTCGAGAATATGAGTGAAGGTAGTGATATTAAAACCCATCTCTTCGGCTAATTTGATAATCATCAGAATTTCAGAAGCCACGTAGGAATGAATATGAATAAAACGTTCTTTATCCAGAATTTCAACCAGAGCTTTTAAACGGTAATCCACTCGTGGCGGCGCAGTTTTACTTTGCTCAGAGCCTGATAAATCCTCATATTCCGCCCATTGTGCTTTGTATTCTTTAGCGGCCTGGAAGGCATCACGAATAATAGTGTCGACACCACTGCGGGTTTGTGGATAGCGGGTGACAAAGTCGTCGCCCCAGTTGGATTGTTTGACGTTTTCGCCTAAAGCGAATTTGATGCTTTCTGGCGCACCTTTAAACTTCAGTTGTTCTGAATTATCGCCCCAGCGCAGCTGAATAATTTGTGCCTGACCACCAATAGGGTTGGCGCTACCGTGCAACAACTGAGCTGTAGTAGTACCACCAGCTAAACCACGATAAATATTGATGTCATCCGCATCCAGCACATCACCAATCCGCACTTCGGAGGTGACAGCGTCTGAGCCTTCGTTCACGCCCTGATCAATGGCGATATGCGAGTGCTCATCGATAATACCTGCGGTTAAGTGCATGCCGGTGGCATCAATCACCTGAAAACCAGACGGAGTAGATAAGTTTTTACCAATTTTGACAAACTCGCCGTCTTCTACCAGCACATCGGTATTTTCTAACTTACCTGCTTTGGCCGAAGTCCAGACTGTGGCATTTTTAATATGCACATTTTGCTGTTTGGCTTGTTCAGTCACGCCAAAAGCCCGGTTAGGAGTTGTCAGTTTTGACACTAAAACAGGTTTTTCTGGGGCTTTTTTCTGCTCAGCTTTGGCAACAAGAGGTTGCTGCAGACTGCTAATCGCAACAGTATTGCCCTCTGCAGTGACTAACTTGCCTTGCAAGGTTTTACCTTTGAGTTCACCGCTAAACTGCGCTATGCCTGCTCCCTGCCCTAAAGCTTTTAGATCCAGAGCAAACTGCAGCTGATTTTTTTGTACAGCCACATGTTGTAACTTACTGGTTTTATCGCCCAGCTTGACTGTACCCTCGACTGAGCCTTTTTTATCTGTCAGTTCTAACGGCAAGCTGCTGCCATTTACATTCAACTGATAGGTACCTGCAAACACAGGTAAATCCATAGCGGTAAACTGTTGTTGCTGACCACGCACCCAGGTCGCAACTATTTCACCATCAGCAAATAAATCGCCTTTACTGACCACTAAATCGGCCTGATAACCTTCAGCAATTTTACCTATCTGTTGCTCCATCCCCAACCATTTGGCCGGTTCGGTCGTCAGTGCGGCTAAAGCTTTTTGCTGACTTAAGCCATAAGACACAGCTTTACGCAGGTTAGGCCAGAATTGTTCTGGTTTTTCCAGTTTATGCAGCGTCAGCGCAAAAGGCACTTTGGCCTGTTCCAGTACCGCAGCATTAGCTGGCGCTCTTTCCCAGTGCCGTAACTGCGCTAATTCCACATCCAACTGATCATTCAGTTGCTGTACTGCAGGTGCTGCTGGGAAAGCCAAAGGCAGGATAAGCGGACGGCCTGTTGCTTTGACTTGTTCAATACGACTGTATTCATAGCCGGACGCTATCAAAGCCGCTTTATTCAAACCAAATTCTTTTAACAGCTTATCCGCCCGTAACAAGGCCTGATCGTCGGCAGCTTCAAACACCAGCCCCTGAGTTTTTAACTGGCCTAATGCCGCTAAATCAGCATTAAATTCAATAGCCTGATTATAAAAACGCCAGTTGCCTTTGCCGTAAGCCTGGCTGTACCAATTGGCATCCGCCAGGGTTTGACGAATAAGGGCTATGCTGCCCATCAAAGAGGATGGATAACTTTGTACCGAAGTGCCTTTGCTAAAGGCCATAAATTGATTGGCCTGTGCGCGCATCACAGCTTCATTCGGTAAACCCTGCACTAATGAAGCAACAAAAGCCTGGCCACGGAAAATACCGTCAAAACGACCGGATTGCACTGTAGTAAAGCCCTGTTGCTGATAACTTTTGGCTTGTTCAGCATCAGGTTTAAATTCACTGACCCACTGCTGGCGAGCATGAATAGCGGCATTGCTGGCATTGCCACCTTTGCGGTCATTGGTGTAATTCGGCTTGCGACCAAACTCGAAGCCATTGCCCTTTTCCGCTTTAGGCAAACCATATTGGCTGTATAAATCGATAAAACCCGGATAAATAAAATAACCTCTGGCATCTATGGTTTGATAGCCAGCCGGTACATCAGCTTTGTTTTGTATTTTGCTTATTTTGCCGTTGCTGATAAGCACAGTGGCATTGTCCATTCGCTTGCCAGGTTCAGTGATCACTGTGGCATTGGTTAAAGCGTAAAGTTGCGGAGATTTGTCACGTATGCCCTGAACAGGCGTGGTTTGATCCGCCGAAGCTGCAGGCAATAGCGCGCAAAGCATTGCCATACTGCACAAGGACAGTCTTAGTTTGATCATGGATGTTTCCTGGTTTTATTGGGGTTTTGCCCTGCACGTCGCGTTGATGCAAGCAAGCGACAAGGCTTACTCCCAACAACAGGTTACAGTGGCGCTTCCCCTATTAGTAATGGTTGATAACTCAGGTTATATAAGTCCTGCTCTGCTCTTGGCATGCTGAAGTAATAACCTTGTACCAGGTAGCAAGCATTGTTTTTCAAGAATTCAACCTGTTCTTTGCTCTCTACCCCTTCTGCCACCACTCTCAGGTTCATTTTTTGCGCCATAGCGATAATGGCCGCAACTATGTCCATGTCATTGGTGTCATTCGGAATATCTTTGACAAAAGAACGGTCTATTTTCAGCTCGTCTACCGGGAATCGCTTTAAATAACTCAGCGATGAATAGCCTGTACCAAAGTCGTCAATAGATAAAGTCACCCCCAGCCCTTTTAACTCATTTAACTGGGCAATAGCCGCATCAGTGTCTCCCATTAACATGGACTCAGTAATTTCGAAGATCAGTTTATCGGGTCGGGCCCCGGTTCGTTGCAACACCCGACCGACCACTTCGGTCAGATTTTGATCGGTAAATTGCCGTGCCGACAGGTTGATAGAAATGCTGACATCATGGCCTCTGGATTGCTGGCGGCTGATAAAACGACAAGCTTCCCAAACAATCCATTCGCCAATTTCCACTATTAAACCCGTGCTCTCTGCCACCGGAATGAAGCGCAGGGGCGGGATCATCGAACCATCAGGCCGCACCCAACGCAGCAAAGCTTCATAACCAATGACGACATTAGTGCGAATGTCTATTTTAGGTTGGTAATACAACACAAATTGATGCTCACGTATGGCTTCACGCAGCTGGTTTTCAATTTGTAACTTCTCTTTAGCCGCTTCGTTTAAATCCTGACTGAAAAAATGATAAGTGTTACGACCACGGGCCTTGGCTTCATACATGGCCAGATCCGCATGCTTTAGCAACAATTCTTCATCTGCCGCATCTTCTGGCGCTATGGTGATACCAATACTGGCGCTGATTGCGACTTCCTGACCTGTTAATTTGACCGGAGCCGCAAAACTTTGCTGTAAATTTTCAGCAATAAGGGCTGCCTGGGCCCTGTCCTTAATCCCGCTTAAGATCACGGCAAACTCATCGCCTCCTAAACGGGCTATGGTATCTTCTTCACGCAAACGACTGATTAACCTGCGGGCCACTTCTTTGAGTAATTCATCACCGGCATCATGACCTAAAGTGTCGTTAATCCGCTTAAATTCATCCAGATCAAAATACAACAAAGCAAAGTGGTAATAACCCCGGGAGGACATAGCGATAGCTTTGCGTAATTGGTCGCGGAAGTAACTGCGATTGGCAAGGCCAGTTAACATATCGTAATAGGCCAACTGTTCCATTTTACGCTGACTTTCTTTGATAAAAGAAATGTCCTGCATAGCGCAGACATAGTTGCTGACCTCTCCCTTTTCATCACGGATAGGTGCTATTGCTAATGACACCCAAAGTTTACGCAGCACATGCTGTAACAACATATCACCGCGCCAGTGATGACGTTCCTGCAAAGTTTGAGCTATCTCTTCACCGACAAAAAACATCTCGGTAGCAAACAATGAGGACAAAGGTTTATGCATCATCTGCTCTGCGCTACAGCCAATCAGTTCCAGCATAAAAGGATTGACATATTCGATGTTCAGTTCTTTATCGGTTAACAACAAGCCAGAGCTGGAAAAGGCCACAGCTTTGGTCAGTTTACGGGTGGCACGCTCAGCTTGTTCTTTTTCAACAATACGAGTATTCAAACCTGATATCAGTTGATGGATTTCGTCCGCCATACCATTAAAAGCACGGTTCAGCATACCGATCTCGTCGTCATTCTGATCCAGTGCTATTTGTTGCAAGTCACCACGGCTAATCCGCTGCACCGCAGAGGATAAGCGGGTTAAGCGTTTTAAAATAAAGTGATAAATAAAGAATTGCAGGGATAAAGCCACCACAACAGCGACCGCAAGGAAGATCAACATGACATTGTCACGAAAATCCTTCAGGCCAGTCATCACAACCTGTTTATCCTGATACAGAGTCAAATACCAATCCAATCGCTCGACTTTAGCCGCAGAGATCAAATAGTTAGTCACATCTGCTTGTCGTAGTTCCGGCTGTTTTGGATTGGCAACCACTTGCTGAATAAAAGCAGCCAGCTCCGGCCGTCTTGGTGTAACTGAACTGTATCTGGCATCAAAATTCTGCTGTACAGAGCCCTCCACTGGTACTGGTTTTTTCCCATCCAGTAACAGATGACCTCTTTGGTCAAACAACAGGCTACGCAAGCCATTTGAAGACTGCTCAATACTGGTCAAATCAAGAAACAGTTCATCGAGGACATAGTCACTGCCTGTGACCCCCAGAAATTCATCCTCTGCGTAGACAGGGATCACCAGACTGGTCATCCATTTTTGCCAGATCGGGTCGTAATAAAGGGGAGTCCAACGCGGCAGTCGACTGGGGTTTTGTTCCGGACTTGCGATATCAAAGAATATATCTTTGGTGAAGTCATGAGTGACCGCTACTTCAAGGGCCCAATCCGCTGGAGCTATACGGATCAACCCCTGTTTGGAAATAAAATAAAAATTAAAAAACTCTTCCAGCATCAAAGGCGCCAACTGTTGCCATAATTCTTCGGTTTGTACTAACCAGCGCGCTTGCTGAGTATCTAACTTTGTTTGAGGAATAAAGGCTGCCGACAAATCATCTTGGCTACGGACACTGCCATCTGGCAAAGTAGCTGGTACAGAGGAAGTCCCTACTGTATTTTTCGTTAAGTAACGCACCACTATGTTATTGGCACTGATCGCCTTTTTTTCGCGGGTCAGAAAAGCAGCATCCAATTCACGGGCATATTTTTCAGATTGCAGTTTTAGTTGTTGTTTTTCCTGCTCAACCAGTACATTTTGTTGCAACATCAGCACAGCATAAGCAATAGCAGCACTGGCAACTATGGTTAGCATAAACACCAGCAGCGCAAACTTAATGCTTAGGGAATTCATACCTGTGGGTTTGTGAAAATGGACTTCCTTCACATGATTTCCTGAATTGACAGCGACGGGGTTCAGTTGTAATGCTAATGTGGCATACAAAAGCATCAAACCATTATTGCATCAAAATCAAATAAATGAGAATTAAGCCAATGAAAAATCTGTTTATATTACTATCTTTGGGTTTATCTTCTGCCGCAGCTCTGGCAGGCAGCGCCTTTACCGACGCCGAAGACTCAGTCACCTACCGCCAACATAGCTTCCAATTGATCCGGCATAATTTCGTCGATTTAGGAGACATGATGCGCGGCAAAGTGACATTTGACGCGAAACGTGCAGAAAAACGTGCTGATGCTTTAGCAACCCTGACCACATTGCCATGGGAAGCCTTTGAAGTACCGGGTGCTGACAAAGTAAAAAGTGATGCCAAAGCAGAGATCTGGAAAAACTTGAAAGACTTTAAACAAAAAGCAGAGCAATTCCAGGCTGATGCTTTAGCCTTGCAAACTGCAGCTAAGTCTGGCGATCAGGCCACTATGAAGCCTGCTTTTGGTAATTTCGCCAAAAACTGCAAGGCTTGTCATGACCAGTACAAAGCCGACTAGTCTCTATCCTTCGTCCTTGAAGCCGCAGCTTTGTTGACTGCGGCCTTTCGCCCCAGTCACATAGAGGTCTATGCTCCTGGGTCTCAATTCCTTGTCGTCTCGCTGCAACTCCAATGACTTTGGATATATCCTTCTGACTACAAGCCGCAGCTTTGTTGACTGCGGCCTTTCGCCCGAGTCACATAGAGGTCTATGCTCCTGGGGTCTCAATTCCTTGTCGCCTCGCTGCAACTCCAATGACTTTGGATATATCCTTCTGACTACAAGCCGCAGCTTTGTTGACTGCGGCCTTTCGCCCCAGTCGCATAGGCAACTATGCTCTTGGGGCTCCTACCGATGATTACCACTGCTGATACAAAGCCATACCTTGCCACAGCGCAAAAATCCCGGCAAACACCAGCACCAGCAGCAGATACCAGCCCGTTGATTTCACTTTAGGTTGCTGTACTTCAGTTTGAAGCTTGCCATGCAGCATAGCGCCTAAAACACCGTCTTTTTTAAATCCATGCACCAAAGCAGCAACCACGTGCACTGCGATCAGCGCCAATAGCAGATTAAAATTATTATGATGAAACCAGGAGGCAAAAGAGGACCAGTCAGAGGATACCGCACTATACAAAGGGCCTTCGGTCATTACATCGTCTGTGGTCATTAAACCGGAAATAAACTGCAAAGCTAATAACAGCATCAAGGTCAGGCTCATATAACCGGATAAGCCTCTGTGGCCTATACCATGTTTAGCTTTGTTCCACATCTGCACCAACTGCCACGGACTTTGTAGGAAATGGCTAAAACGAGCCGTCTCACTGCCAACAAAACCCCAGAGAATACGACTGATCAAAAGTGCCGCTAACGAATAGGCCAAAAGCTGATGCACCACCAAATACCCCTGCTCAGCGCTAAACCATAAACCAATCAGCAACAACAACTGGCTCCAGTGGTAAATACGAATAGCCTTATCCCATAACTGAATCACTTTCATCTTCTTATCGTCCTCTATTATGATAAGTTATTGATTTTAACCTATTGGAAGCAAAAACCTATGCTTTGGTTCAAACGGATTTCGGTCGGCTTGCTGACGCTGATACTGCTGGTGGTTGGTTTTTTATACTTTGTGCTTCGCAGCAGTCTGCCGCTGTATGAAGGCGAATTATCTGCAGAGGTCAATCAAAGTGTTGCGATCAGCCGGGATGCTCAGGGTTATGCCAGTATTGAAGGTAAAAACCGCAATGACGTAGCCTATGCCTTAGGTTTTGTGCATGCACAAGAACGCTTTTTCCAGATGGATTTATTGCGCCGCAATGCCGCTGGTGAGCTGTCGGAGCTGTTTGGCGAAATGGCATTGGAGCTGGATAAAAAACGTCGCATTCACAGATTCAGAGCTAAAGCAGAGCGAGGCTTTGCCGCCTTGCCTCAAGATCAAAAAGCGCTATTGCAGCGTTATACAGCAGGGGTGAATGCAGGTTTAGCTGAACTGGGCTGGCCACCTTTTGAATATGGCCTGCTAGCACAGACTCCGCGTAACTGGGTTGAAGCCGATTCCTTTTTAGCGCTGTACAGCATGTATCTGGATTTGCAGGGCTCTGAAGGTAAAGATGAGCTGGCCATGGGCCTGATGCAACAAAATCTGCCACAAGATTGGTACGACTTCCTGTTTCAACATAGCCCGGACTGGCAAGCCGCTATGGATGACAGCAAAGTTAGTCCGATACCTATGCCGAAGTCCAGCTACCCTGCTGTACTTTCTGGCAAAAAAACCGCCTGTATTGACTGCGCTTTACATGACAGTACAGACATAGGTAGTAATAACTTTGCCGTCTCTGGCAAAAGAACAGCAGATGGCCGGGCTATTCTGGCGGACGATATGCATTTGGGTATTCGGGTGCCAGGCACCTGGTTTAAGGCCCAGCTAAAGTGGATAGAAAACGGAGAGACCTATGAAGTAGCTGGGGTAAGCCTGCCAGGCACTCCGGCTATAGTAGCAGGTAGTAATGGTCATATCGCCTGGGGTTTTACCAACAGCACCGCAGATTGGTCTGATGTTATAGCGCTAAAACTGGATGAGAAAGCTGAGAAATACCAGACTACGGACGGCTGGCAAGAGTTCAGTTATCAGAACGAAGTGATTAAAGTCAAAGGTCAACCTGATGAGTTAGTGCTACAAAAAGAAACCATCTGGGGACCGGTGTTAACACCTCCATTCCAGAATTATGCCTACCGCTGGGTGGCGCATGATCCACAAGGCGCCAACTTTAACTTAATCACACTTGAGAAAAGCAGAGGCGTAAAAGAGACATTAAAACTGGCTGCCAGTGCCGGAGTTCCGGCGCAAAACTTACTGGTGGCGGATAAAGACGGCGCTATTGGCTGGACTTTGATTGGTGCTTTGCCACAACGCAAAGTACAACAGATGGATACACCGCAAGACTGGAGCAATGGCCAGAATAACTGGACTGGTTATTTGTCACAAAGTGCTTACCCACAAATTTACCAACCACAATCCGGCCAGCTCTGGACGGCCAACAGCCGGATGATTGGCGGTAAAGATTTAGAGTTAATAGGTAATGGCGGCTATGACCTGGGCGCTCGCGGCCAACAAATCCGTGATGCACTCTCAGCATCAGCCCAACACAACGAACAAAGCTTGCATGCGATTCAATTGGACCATCGCGCTTTAATGTTGGCACGCTGGCAACAGTTACTGCTGGATACAGTGCTGACCAAAGACTTTGTCGCAGAACATCAGCTTGAGTCTTATCGGGATTATGTGATGAAAGATGCCAGTCAGGCCAGTATCGGCTCGGTCGGTTATTCGCTGGTGCGGGCCTTCCGGGCTAAAACTCTGGAGCTGACTTTTGCGCCTTTAACGGCTTTGCTGGAGCAGAACAAATTATCAGGCCGGGATTTAAAGTTTTCACTGGAAACCGCTGGCTGGGAAATGATCCAGCAGCAGCGTACTGATACCTTGCCGGCTGATTTCAGCTCCTGGCGTAGCCTGTTGCAACAGGCTGTGTTGCAGAGTAAACAAAAATTAGAAACCGATTATGGCAGTTTAGCCAGCGCCAGTTGGGGCAATATCAATCAGAGTGCCATAGTGCATCCTTTGGCAGCTGCTGTGCCCTTCTTTGGTGACTGGTTGAATATGCCGGCTATGCCAATGAATGGCGACAGTCATATGCCACGAGTGCAAAACAAAGTGCATGGCCAGTCGGAGCGCATGGTGGTGTCTCCGGGCAAAGAAGCCGAAGGTATATTAGTGATCCCGGCAGGTCAGTCTGGTCATCCGTTATCGCCTTTTTATGCAGCGGATCACGACTTCTGGTTAAAGGAGCAACCACTGGGCTTTTTACCTGGTCAGCAAAAATACTTGCTGAAGTTGCAACCTAAAGCTTGACTTTAGACGTCCAGACTTACTATTGTGGTGGCCATGAAACCAATTCAGATCGCTCGCTTTTTTAACCTCTTTACCACCCCAACGGGGAGGCGGTAGGTCGCGCGCGCGTGATAAACCAAAAAACCTCCCAGCATCGGGAGGTTTTTTTTTAGCCCAAAGGACGCTGTTATGAGCATAGATTTAGATCATATTCGCCAGCAGATCAGCAGCACAGACAAAGACTTGCTGCAACTACTGGCCACCCGACGTCAGCTCGCACTAAGCGTAGCCGATGCCAAACTGGCACAAAATAAACCGATCCGCGATCAGAAGCGGGAAGAAGAGTTGCTGGTGTCATTGATTGAACGTGGCAAAGAATTGGGTTTAGACGCTCAGTATGTCACTAAAATTTACCACGTGATTATTGAAGACTCAGTACTGCAACAACAAGCCAAAGTACAAGGCCAGCTCAATGGTGACAATGGTCCTGTCTGTCGTGTTGCTTTTTTAGGCCGTCAGGGTTCATACAGTTACTGGGCCACCCAAAAGTACTTCACCCGTCGTGCTGAAAAGCTGATTGAAATTGGCTGCGACAGTTTTAACGAAATAGTGCAATCAGTAGAAACAGGCCATGCTGATTATGCCGTGTTGCCTATCGAAAACACCTCCTCCGGCAGTATCAACGAAGTCTATGACTTGTTGCAGCACACCCGCTTGTCGATAGTCGGCGAACTGACCCACCCTATCGAACATTGTTTATTGGGTATGGAAGGCACTGAGCTGAGCAAAATCCGTCAGATTTGTGCCCACCCTCAAGTCATAGCTCAGTGCAGTAATTACCTGCAGGGTTTATCCAATGTCAAAATTGAATACTGCGACGCTTCCTCTGACGCTTTTGAGCGGGTGCGTAAGGCACAGGATAAATCTGTAGTAGCTATTGGCGGTGAAGAAGGTGGCAAGTTGTATGGTTTAGAAGTATTAGGCCGTGGTTTAGCCAATCAAAAAGACAACGCCAGTCGTTTTATTGTGGTGGCGCGCAAAGCAATAAATGTGGCAAAAGCAATACCAGCCAAAACCACTTTTATTATGTACACAGGCCAGCAACCCGGCGCTTTGGTCGATGCCTTAACTGTATTAAAGCAACACGGTATCAGCATGGGCAAACTAGAGTCCCGCCCTATTCCGGGTAACCCATGGGAAGAGATGTTTTATGTGGACGTATTCGCTAATTTAGGCGATTACGCCATGACCCGCGCTTTGGATGAATTGAACCGCATCACTCGTTTTGTCAAAGTGTTAGGCTGTTATCCAAGTGAAGATATCAGCCCAACTGTAGTTCATGTGGATGCGTCATAGTTTACTGAGCTGACCTTTTTCAGCAAAACAGTGGGGGACGCCCCGCTATAGTTTAATTTGTTGACCTTTTTCAGCGATCTGGCAATGCAGGCCGTAGTCCATCATACGGCTTTGCAGCGCTTGTTGAGCTTGAGGTTCTCCATGCACCAGATAAAAGCGTGGCTCGCCGCCGATCATTCTGGCCCAGCCGAGTAACTCATCCTGACCGGCATGAGCAGAAAAACCGCCAATGGTATGGATTGTTGCTTTAACCGCTATATTCTGGCCAAAGAGTTTGACTCTTTTTTCACCATCCACCAGCCGTCGACCTAAAGTCCCCCTGGCCTGAAAACCGACGAAAATCAAATGATTGCTACTTTTCCATAAATTGTGTTTCAAATGATGCACAATACGGCCGCCGTTACACATGCCTGAACCTGCAATCACAATAGCACCGCCACTGACCCGGTTTAACGCCATGGACTCTTCCATACTGGAGGCTAGCCGTAAAATCGGTAAAAAAGATTGTAAGTCACGGGCACCAAAACCATGTAACACTTTGGTGTCTTTGCGGTCGAACTCGCTCATCAACTCACTGTAAATTTTGGTGATCTCAATCGCCATTGGGCTATCGAGTACCACCATCTTTTGTTTCAGCCGGCCCTGATGGTACAAAAGTCCGAGGTAATATAGAATTTCCTGACTACGACCTAAAGCGAACGCAGGAATAAATACATTTCCGCCGCCTCTGTGTGCTTCTTCCAGCGCATTGGCAAATTCTTCCAGCGTATTCTGCAAAGGCTGGTGGTTTCGATCGCCATAGGTACTTTCCATCAGCACCAGATCAGCGGTTTTGACCGGACTTGGATCAGGCATTAGCACTGTGGCAGGATTACCCAAATCGCCGGAAAATACCAACTGGCGCATGGCCTTGCCTTGCTTGACTGCCAGTTGAACTATGGCAGAACCGAGAATATGGCCTGCATCCAAAAACTCCAGCTCAAGTCCCTCACAAACTGTGGCTTTTTGCTGATAGCCTATAGGATGACAGTAGTCCAACACCTGCTCTACATCCTGTATTCCCATCACAGGGTCCAGTAGCCTTTTGCCCTGACGGGCCAACTGCCGGTTTTGCCACTCCAGATCTTTTAAATACAAATGCACTGAATCTTTCAGCAATACACCAAGCAATAAAGCCGTGCCCTGAGTGCAATAAATTTTGCCCTGAAAACCTTTAGCCACCAGCAGCGGCAATAGACCACTGTGATCAATATGGGCATGCGACAGAATCACATAGTCGATATCTTTAGGGCGAAAGGCAAAGCGGAATTTATGCCATTCAGTAATTTGGTTTTCGCCTTGAGTCATACCGCAATCGAGTAAAATTTGCTTCTCTTTGAGCTTTAACAGATAACAAGATCCTGTGACCTGCTCGGCGGCGCCTAAAAAGGTTAAACTGGCATCTAATGGCATTGAGTGCGCTCCGGTTGTGGGGTTCTCCCCATGTTATAACAGAATTAATGTAGTAAAAGATTAGTCCATATCAAACAATATGTTAGTTTATAAGTTTTTCTTATTTCCGGAGTCTTTTTATGTCTGCTGACAATCCGCTTTATCAACGCCATCTGAGTTCTGCCCGTGAAGCAACAGAACAACAAAGTCAGGATTTACTTGAGCATCCCTCTTACAAGCTGGCTTTTGCAGATAATGATTTTTTGATGCAGGACGAACTACGGCATGTACGTTTGCAGTTGGAGTACTTGAAACCTCAGTTGATCCTCGAGCAACATCAAATCAATGCGACAGTTGTTGTCTTCGGCAGTGCTCGTTTTGTTTCACGTCAGCAGGCTGAACAGATGGTCGCTGTAGCCCAGACTAAATTGACCCAACAGCCGGATGTTTTAGTACTGCAGCAGCAATTAAAAGACGCTCAGCGACATCTGAAAAATAGTGTTTATTACGAAGCTGCAGCCGAATTTTCAAGATTAGTCACTCAACACAGCAAAAAATGTCCAGATAGCTCTCTGATGATTATCAGTGGTGGTGGACCAGGTGTGATGGAAGCCGCCAATAAAGGCGCATACGAAGCTGGAGGACAAAGCATTGGTTTGAATATAGTACTGCCCCATGAGCAAAAGCCTAACCCTTATATCACGCCAGAGTTTTGTTTTCGTTTTCACTATTTTGCTATTCGTAAAATGCACTTCTTGCAACGAGCACGAGCTTTAGTCGCCTTCCCCGGAGGTTTTGGCACTCTGGACGAGCTGTTTGAAACTCTGACCTTATTGCAAACCGGCAAAGCCAGCACAGTGCCAGTCATACTTTATGACAAAAGCTTCTGGGATCGTTTGATTAACTTCGACATGCTGGTCGAGGAAGGATTAATTAAAGCAGAAGATCTGGAGCTGATTCAGTTTGTTGATACACCAGAGCAAGCCTGGCAAGCGATTTGTGATTGTTATCAGCTGGGCCAGAGTCTTTGACTCTGACCCAGTCATCTATTATTGCGCTTTTACGCAGTCGACAAAATATTCTGTTTTGCCGTTGCGCTCTTCACTGACGAGACCGTGAATATAAGTCTCAAAGCCCGGGAAACGACCATTAAATTCGCGGGCGAATTTCAGATAGTCCACTATCACAGTGTTGAACACTTCACCCGGCACCAACAGCGGTATACCTGGCGGATAAGGCGTTAACATCACAGCGGTAATACGGCCGATCAGATCATCCAGCGGCACCCGATCCAGCTCTTTGTGCGCCATAGCAGCAAAAGCTTTGGACGGTTTCATTGCTGGCACCAGCTCAGACAAATACATCTCAGTGGTCATCTTAGCGACATTGTTTTCACGGTAGATCTGGTGAATTTGATCACATAAGTCTTTTAAGCCAATACGTTCGTATTGAGGGTACTTGGCGATAAACTCCGGTAATACCCGCCACAATGGCGCGTTTTTATCGTAATCGTCTTTAAACTGCTGCAGCGCTGTCACCATGGTATTCCAGCGGCCTTTGGTTATGCCGATGGTAAACATAATGAAAAACGAATACAGACCGGTTTTTTCAATGACGACACCGTGTTCGGCCAAATACTTGGCTACGATAGCAGCCGGAATACCTGTTTCATCAAAATCGCCATCGACGTTCAGACCCGGCGTTAATATGGTCGCTTTAATAGGGTCGAGCAGGTTAAAACCTTCAGCTATATCACCAAAACCATGCCAGCTTTCGCCTGCTTTTAACATCCAGGCATCACGGTGATCCAGACCTTCGTCCGTTAAATCATCCGGTCCCCAGACTTTAAACCACCAATCATCGCCATATTCATCGTCGACTTTGCGCATAGCACGGCGGAATTCCAGTGCTTCGTCCAGCGACTCTTCGACAAGAGCTGTGCCACCTGGTGCTTCCATCATGGCTGCAGCCACATCACAGGAGGCAATAATGGCGTACTGTGGACTGGTCGAGGTATGCATCAGATAAGCTTCGTTAAACAGATGCTGATCCAGTTTATTTTCTTTGGCATCCTGCACCAGGATTTGCGAGGCCTGTGAAATACCAGCCAACAGCTTATGCGTCGACTGAGTCGAGAACACCATCGAAGTTTCACAACGTGGACGGCCTTCCCCTATTGCGTGATAATCGCCATAGAAATCATGGAAAGCGGCGTGAGGTAACCAGGCTTCATCAAAGTGCAGAGTTTCAATTTCGCCATCCAACAGCGACTTAATTTCCTCGACGTTATACAAGACGCCGTCGTAAGTCGACTGAGTGATAGTTAAAACCCGGGGTTTCACATTCGGATTTTGCTCCAGTTTCTCACGGCAAAATGGGTTAGCCAGCATTTTCTTACGAATGGTCGCGGGTTCAAACTCACTGCGTGGGATAGGACCAATAATGCCGTAGTGGTTGCGCGTAGGCATTAAGAACACCGGCACAGCCCCAGTCATCATAATGGCGTGCAAAATAGATTTATGACAGTTACGGTCAACCACAACTATATCACCCGGAGCCACTGTGGAATTCCAGACAATTTTGTTGGACGTTGAAGTACCGTTGGTGACAAAAAACAAATGATCCGCATTAAAAATGCGAGCCGCGTTGCGCTCAGAAGCAGCTACAGGACCTGTATGATCCAACAACTGACCTAATTCGTCCACCGCATTACAAACGTCGGCGCGTAACATGTTTTCACCAAAAAACTGGTGGAACATTTGACCTACAGGTGACTTTAAGAAAGCCACACCACCTGAGTGTCCGGGGCAGTGCCAGGAGTAGGAACCATCCTGTGCATAGTTGGTTAAGGCGCGGAAAAACGGCGGAGCCAGCGTATCTAAATAGCTTTTGGCCTCACGGATAATATGACGAGCCACAAATTCAGGCGTGTCTTCGTGCATATGAATAAAACCATGCAGCTCACGTAAAATGGCATTGGGAATATGACGTGAAGTACGGGTTTCACCATACAGATAAATTGGAATATCCGGGTTACGGTGACGAATTTTATCGACAAAACCTTTTAGATTGTCCAGCACAGCATGCGTATCTTCGGCACTACCTGCACCAAATTCTTCGTCATCGATAGACAATATAAAACCTGCGGCCCGGCTTTGTTGTTGAGCAAAGGAGGTCAAGTCACCATAACTGGTGTAACCCACCACATCCATGCCTTCAGCCTCAATGGCTGCAGCCAGTTCACGAATGCCTGAACCACTGGTATTTTCGGATCTGAAATCTTCATCAATGATGATCAGAGGGAAGTAAAAACGCATGGAGTACCCCAAGCCGGTTAAAAGTGCGCAAAGGATACTTTATTTTGCAGAAAATTCCTCTAATCTGACCTGTTTTTCCTGCATAAAAATTGCAAATTACCCAAATAAGATAAAAAACCCAACTGAATACGTATTCACCAGAGCAGAAGCACTCTCTGTCACAGAACTGACACAGCTTTTGAGCATCTTAGCTATGGCTGCAGCAAGACGCAGCTCTATTCCTGTTCTATACCCAGTGCTTCAGGGACTGCATGCAGTCCCTGCTTTTTTGCATTTTTATTTCTGTATTTGCAGCAGAGCCCGCTTAAACACCTGAATACTCAGAGCCTTGACTGGCATAGCGCTCTGGACTGTATCCAGCTTCCATTAAAAGCTCCATCAGCTCATCTTCACAGACGCCAACAAAACGCAGGTGCTGCGTTGCATCCTCGATGCTTTTCCCTTGCTGTAAATCGGCCTGGATAGTTTTTATATGCACAGAGCGCATAAATTCAGATGTTCTTTTGCCCATGTTCAAACTCCGCTTCAACTCTTCAGTTGCGGCAGATCCTAAACAGACTAAACAAAGTTTGCAGCGAAAAAGTGCTAAAGAGCAGAAAAATTCATCGAAGAGTCATACAAAAGCCATGAAAAAGTCATACTGGATTTAATAACCAGCAAAGCGCTGTTCTATCGGGGCTAATTGCCTCATTTGTTTTAAAATCCATTGCTGGCGTTTGTAAACATAAGGCGAGGGACTTTGTACTTTAAACCGCAGTGGATTAGGCAAAACAGCGGCGAGCAATGCTGCCTGATGCCGACTTAATTGACTAGCGGGTCGCTTAAAAAACTTCTGCGCAGCCGCCTCAACCCCAAAAATACCAGGGCCAAATTCCACGCTATTTAAGTACACCTCCAAAATACGTTCTTTGCCCCAAACCAGCTCAATCAAGCCAGTAAACACCAGTTCCAGTCCTTTGCGAAACCAGCTGCGGCCCGTCCATAAAAACACATTCTTAGCTGTTTGTTGGCTTATAGTCGAAGCTCCTCGTATTTTCCGGCCTTTGCTGTTGTACTCCAGTGCCTTTTCGATAGCTGCGGTATCAAAACCATAATGGTCAGGAAATTTTTGATCCTCAGCCGCCACGACCGCTTGTTTCATCGCAGCAGAAATTTGTTCAAAAGGCACCCAATCATGCTGTAACTCATAACTTTGATGATTAGTCCACAGCGCCTGAATTTGCCGTTCAATCATTACACCAGTGACGGGGACTGGCACAAAAGCGAATAAAATAACCAGACTCAATGCCAGGATAGCCAGGTATTTTATAATGCTTAAAAGCTTTTGAAACCAAAGTGAGATCAAGGACTTTCCACGCAGATAAAAGTGCTCATAAGATTTTAGTTTAAAGCCCTATAAAAAAATGAGCCAGCTTTAGTTACTGGCTCTGGCTATATAACCGGGAGGACTTGAGGAAATACACTTTAACTACGTTCGTCCGAGGCTTTTTGTAGCAAACGGCGACTTTCCTGCAAAAACTGATCAGCCAAAGGTCCAAAAAACTGCTGGCCCTTGGCAAACTCCGCCATTAAACCAGCTTTGTCCCTTGCCGCTAACAAATGCGATAGTTGATTAAACCTGTGCTGATAACGTTGCAATAAACCCGTGACAGCACTGGAGGACAACATAATATCGGCATAGAGCTCGGCATTTTGTGCAAAAAGCCGCCCAACCATTGCCAGCTCCAATCGGTAAATAGGGGAACTTAATTCCAGCAACTGCTGTAAATCAGCCTGTTCTTCGGCCAAATGCACGCCATAAACTAAAGAGCTGAAGTGACGCATCGCCTGAATAAGCTGCATCAATTCATCATGCTGCTGCGCAGATTTTTCGGTCAGTACAGCGCCCCAGACTTTAAACTGCTGGATCAGCCATTGGTAGTGTTCAACATTACGTCCATGACTGACCACAACAACTTGCTTGGCGATATTACTGATATCAGGACCAAACATAGGATGCAAACCCACTACGGCACCGCTGTGTTTGGCCAACATAGCCGTTAAAGGCCCGGTTTTGGTACTGGTTAAATCAGCAAGTACTGTGTCCGCTTCTAATGCCGGCAACTGAGCTATCACCTGTTCAGTCACAGCAATAGGCACCGCGATCAGCACCAAAGCTGCGCCCTGCACCATAGCTTTTGCCTGATGCCAGTTATCTTGTTCCAGCACTTCCACGCTATAGCCTGAACGCTGAAATAAGCTGACAAAACGTTGACCTAAAGCACCTGCACCACCCACTACTACCACTTTGTCGCCTGACTTACGACAACAAACAAAACCAGCTTCCTGCGTCTGGTACGACTCACGCATCACCCGGCGTAATACATCCTCAACCAAATCTGCTGAGACTCCCGCCTGTTCAGCCTGCTGGCGACGGGCTTTAATCAAAGCCTGTTCACGTTCAGGCACATACAAAGGCAGCGCATACTGCTGCTTTACCCGTCCTACTTCTGCGGTGACAGTGGCTCTTTTGGCCAATAACTCAACCAATTGACTGTCGAGTTGATCAATCTGCAGACGCAACGGCAACAAAGCCGCCATTGGATCTGCAGTACTTACTACTTCATTCATACTTTATTCTCAGGCTGCTACTTCAGATGATGATTCTGTTAAGGATAGCTGCTGTTCTAAAGCTGCCAACAACTCTGCAGTGGTGGCCCAGTCGATACAAGCATCTGTCACAGATACACCATAAAGTTCGGCTTTACCATCCACCAAATCCTGACGCCCGGCGTGAATATGACTTTCCAGCATAATGCCGATAATGGCTTTGTTACCTTTGACACGCTGCTCAATCACAGACTGAGCCACTATGCCTTGTCTGGTATGATCTTTACTGGAATTGCCATGGCTACAGTCGATCACCAGACCTTCAGGCAAACCATGTTTGCGCAGCGCAGCCAAAGCTGCCTGGACACTTTCTTCGTCATAGTTTGGTTTAGAGCCGCCACGCAAAATCACATGGCCATCCGGGTTTCCTGCGGTTTGCACCAAAGACACCTGACCTTTTTGGTTGATACCAATAAAACTGTGGCCACTAGCCGCTGATTGCAGCGCATTCAGTGCAATGTTCAGATTACCGTCCGTACCATTTTTAAAACCGACCGGCATAGACAAACCACTCGCCATCTCGCGGTGAGTTTGCGACTCCACGGTACGAGCTCCGACTGCAGCCCAGCTAATTAGATCAGATAAGTACTGTGGACTGATCGGATCTAAGGCTTCAGTAGCAGCAGGCAATTCCATCTCCACTAAATCAAGCAGTAAACGACGGCCTTTAGTTAAACCTGTTTCCAGATCAAAAGAGTCATCCAGATGCGGATCGTTGATAAATCCCTTCCAGCCGACCGTAGTACGGGGTTTTTCGAAGTACACCCGCATTACGATGTACAAGGTATCTTTGTATTGCAGCTGCAGTTGCTTCAGGCGACGGGCGTAATCCATAGCGGACACAGGATCATGAATAGAACAAGGACCAGTGATCACCAGTAAACGTGGATCCCGGCCATGCACTATATCGGCGATTTCCTGGCGAGACTTCTGAATAAAGTCAGATCCTGCGCCTGATAAAGGTAAAGCCTGCTTTAACACGGCCGGAGGACTTAATAACTGCTCTGAAACTATACGTAAATCGTCAACAATCTTGCTCATTTTTATGCTCCTGTTTGCATCATGCGTTGCCCAAGCGCCGGTTTTACTTGATAAATGCAAGCAGAACACCAGTAAACTTATATTTACAACACGTATTTAATTAATTACGAACAGAGGCATATTAAAAATCAAAACCACACAAGTCAACCATTAAAGCCAAACAAATAAAGGCAAATAACAAAAACAACTCACAAAGGACTTTCGTACAAATTAATTTACACACAAATTAGAGTACAACCTGAAGTGTGCTAAGCCCATCACCAGCGATTCAAACAACACGGACAACAAGCTGAAATGAATGGTCTACACTAAGATACGACCTCTCATTTTTGTAAACAGGCGCTGTTATGGCTGCTTCCACCTATTCACCGCTACCAGCTTTGGACGAATTGCTGCATATGGCAAAACAAGACCCGGCTGCACTGGATGAGTTACAAAAGAAATTAAACCAGGAACTGATAGACGCGCAGAGTGACAACGAAGGCAGAAAAGCCATTCAACAGACCTTATTCAGGTTACAGTCAGAACAATTGAGATATAAAGCACCATTGGTCCGGCTGACCAGAGCCTATCAGCTGATGCTGTCGAAAATGAGCCGGATGCAGGATGCTCTTGAGCTGTTAGGCACGACGCAAAAACCGCAGCAAAAACCTTGTGCGACTATTTTGTCGTTCAGGCAAAAGGATAAGGAACCATAGCTGAAAAAAAGCGGTTGAAAATCACAAAAAATAAAGTGACAGCGACCTGTGTTCTCGTCTAGAATTGATAAAAATACAAAATATGATACCCATTAGCCCCGTATGAACAAAAGTAAGCACACAGAACCTTTATTGTCGACTCAACAAGCTGCTGATTTGCTTGGCGTTTCTTTACGCACAGTGCAGTTGTGGGTAGAAAAAGGTGCTCTGGACGCCTGGAAAACTCCCGGTGGTCATCGTCGTGTCACTCAGTCTTCTGTCGAACGCCTTCTGCTGAAAAATCAGACCCAACCTGTTGATAATTCAGTTCGCATTTTACTGGCTGAAGATGATGAGTTACTGAAACAACTTTATAGCTTGCAGATTGAGTCCTGGGATTTACCTATCAGCTTGCAATCTGTCACCAACGGTATTGCCGGCTTGTTGAAAATCGGCGAATGGGCGCCACAAATTCTGATCACAGATTTGCAGATGCCTGAACTGGACGGTTTTCAGATGATCCGTGAACTAAAACTCTCTCCACGTCACGAAAATATGAAGATTATTGTTGTGACGGCCCTGACAGATGCAGAAATTGTAGCTGGTGGCGGCCTACCTGAATCAGTGCAACTGATGCGAAAACCACTGCTATTCAGCGACTTAAAAGACCGCTTAGAGAAGTTATTACAAGAGCTGCGTTAATCGCAGCTTATGTCCATGGAGGGACGGTATGTCGCAACTGTCGGGAACAGGGTTGCGACGATGTCCAACTACAACGCCTTTCTTGGCGGCAACGCCACATTCGCAAATATAAAGCCAGCTACCAGCGACATAAAGATCAAGAAGGTTTGTTGACCCAATTGATCAGTAGCCACCATCTGCTGACCTGAAACAAAAGCATTTAGCCCTATATAAGTCTTACTACCTGGCACCAGTACTATCATCCCCTGCAGCGAAACGATACTGCCAGGTGCATTCATCAGCCGGTTAAATAAATTTCCATATAAACCCACGGCAAAAGCCCCGACGAAAGCTCCTAAGGCCAATCCCAGATAATAAGCTCCCCATAAGCTGGCTGCATAAGCAATAAAACCTGATAACAGCCCCCAGAGCGCGTGTCGTAGCCTTGCTTTAAATACCACGACCAGACTAGCGCATAAAATTGCGACCGCTAGCCAGCTAGTCCACTGAGGTACTGAAGGTGCGATTTGCGGAGGGATTTGACCAAACAATACCTGACCTAAAGCTACCCCTAAAAAAGCGCCAAAATACAGCTTAAACAACAGCATCACCGCATCCATTACACGGGCTGTACCTGACACCAAATGACGAGCAGCGAGCTCAGCTAAACCCAGGGTTAAAGCCAAGCCTGGAATAAAAACGATGATAGCGGATAAAACCACCAAAGGTACGTTGATCATCGGATCGATATACACAGCCACAGCTGTCGCTAACAAAGCCGAGACTAAAGCCACTAATGGCTCCAGCATATGAGCAACCCGGCGAGATTTCATCGACCAGAGTACAAACAAATACACAATCAGGCTCAGCACTGTGGCCCAGAAGACGTCGTGCCAACTGGCGCGCATTAACATAGCAAAAGCGCCACCAGCAGCGCCAAAAGCCGCAAAAGTAGCCCAGCGCGAATAAGGATTCGGAGCTGCAGCTATTTGATCCAGCCGTTGATTGACGTCTTGCAACGTCAGCTTGCTGCTGGCGAGCGCGTCCACCAGCTCATCTGTGTAAGATAAAGCGCCTAAATCCAGTTCACCTGGTATAACGCGGGAAATATGGGTGTATTCGTTGTCGTCACCTGGGATCCAGAGCACAAAAGTCAGCACTGTAGGCGTGATGGCAAAAGAACCGCCAATCTGCAGTAGTTTTGCTACTTCCTGCAAATGAGCTTCCAGACGGTAAGCTGGGGTACCAAACTTATGCAGCATCTTGCCAAGCTTGACAATAAAACGGCGTTTTTCAATAAAACTGGCGGAATCCACTTCAGGGTCCTTGTCGCGTTGCAACACAATACAGCTATTGTAGTGGGCTTTATAAAGTATGGATAGAAGAGGATAAAGCTAAGTGATTGATAAAGGCTAAGTTACTGTGATTTTCTGTGAAGATAGTTCAGCCAGTAACCATTGATATTCCTGCTGTAATAACTGAAATGCAGTAGCATCTCCCCCTTTATCCGGATGCAAACGCAGAGCCTGCTGTCGGTAGTTTCTTTTCAACTGGGCTGTAGAATAAGGGCGGATTAACTGCCACTTTTGCTGCAACAAGCCAGTGTCGAGCGCTTTATTTTGCTGATGCAGCTCCAGTTTTTTCCAGAACTCATTTAACAACGCCTGTAATTTATCATCCGTCATAGCATGCATATTTTGCCAATCCAGATAATAAGCAGCTTTGTCCTGCTGCTCTTGCCATAGCGTTAGCATGTTATCGGGCAAATCGTTGATCGTATAGACCATCACTTTGGCATAGCCGATATGCAATAAAGCGACTTGCTCCTTCTGCCACTGCGCCTGCAGTACAAACAAATGATGATAAAGAATAAAGTGTTGCTGGAATAACAAAGAGTCGACAGCGAGAGTGCGGGATTGTGGGATAAAGGCTTTTAATTGATGCAGCAACTCCTGCTCGCTGATTTCCCCTTGTCTGGACAACAGAAAAGCTTCGAGTGCGACTACTAAATCATCTTGCAGCTTTGTGTGCATGCGGTAAGTGAATACGAAAAAAAGGCTGACACAAGGTCAGCCTTTCCAGTTGCTTAGTTAAGCTTTTCGCGGATACGCGCTGATTTACCTGAACGATCGCGTAAGTAGTAAAGCTTGGCACGGCGAACTGCACCACGGCGTTTCAGCGTAATGCTGTCAATCATAGGGCTGTGCGTCTGGAATACACGCTCAACACCTTCGCCGTTGGAAATTTTACGAACTGTAAAAGATGAATGCAGACCACGGTTACGTTTAGCGATAACTACGCCTTCGTAAGCCTGCAGACGAGTTTTATCGCCTTCTTTTACTTTAACCTGAACCACTACAGTGTCACCTGGGCCAAATGCTGGCACGTCAGTTTTTAACTGTTCGTCTTCAAGTTGCTTGATAATGTTTTGGCTAACTTTGCTCATAACAATCTCACTTTACCTGGAATTAACTATCGTGTTGCTGCAACGCCTGGTGTTCCTGTTGGAATTCATCCAGTAATTTGCGTTGCTCCTTAGTCAGAGCCAGGGCATTTAACATATCCGGCCGTCTTAACCAGGTTCTACCAAGAGCCTGTTTCAGACGCCAGCGTCGTATATTTTCATGGTGTCCACTCAGCAACACCGGTGGAACCTCTTTGTCTGCTAACACCGCAGGTCTGGTGTAGTGTGGGCAGTCTAACAAACCAGTCGCAAACGAATCCTGTTCTGCCGACTCTTCGTGCCCCAGTACGCCTGGTACCAGTCGCGATACCGCATCAATCAGCGTCATCGCAGGCAACTCGCCTCCACTCAGCACGTAATCCCCAATTGACCATTCTTCGTCAATTTCGGTTTCAATTACGCGTTCATCAATGCCTTCGTAACGGCCTGCCACTAACAGCAGTTTCGGGTAACGTGCAAGTTCCTGTACACCTTTTTGGTCTAATTTGCGGCCTTGCGGCGACAAATACACCGTATGTACATGTCCTCCGGCAGCTTGCTTGGCGGCGCGGATAGCGTCGGTCAGCGGCTGTACCATCATCAGCATTCCGGGACCACCACCAAAAGGGCGATCATCGACGGTATTGTGTTTGTCGTTGGTATAATCCCGCGGATTCCAACACTCTACCTGTAACAGTCCTTGCTTTACAGCACGGCTTGTTACACCAAACTTTGTAATAGCATCAAACATCTGCGGGAACAGAGTAATAACCCCAACCCACAAACCAGCTTGCTGCGACATTAAAAGTCCGGATCCCAGTCTACTAAGATACGTCGTTCAGCGTTATTCACTTCCTTAATGACAGAGTCAGTCAGGAAAGGGAGTAAACGCTCCGTCTTGCCAAATGCATCGGATTTATTGGCCTTCACAACGAGAACGTCGTTTGAACCAGTTTCCATCATGTCGACCACTTCACCTAAGTGATAACCAGCCTCGTTCACTACTGCCATGCCCATCAGGTCACGCCAATAGAAATCACCCTCAGCAAGCTGAGGTAATGCTGAACGCTCTACTGCGATATCCGCATTGACGTAGAGTTGAGCCTGGTCGCGGTCTGCCACGTCAGCAAGTTTTACGATCAGGCCATTGCCATGACGTTTTTTACCGCTGATTTGCACTTGACGCCAGTTACCCTGCAGTTGAATTTGCCAGGGTGTGTAATCAAAAATCCCTTCCGGGATATCGGTATAGGAGTTTACTTTTAGCCACCCGTTGATGCCGTAAACGGCGCCAAACTTACCTAAGACAACTAAATCTTTACCGTTCAAGGTGAAACTCCGACCTTTATTTATTTTAGCTATTAAGCAGCAGTTTTCTTAGCAGCTTTCACCAATGAAGCAACGCGGTCGCTTAAAGAAGCGCCTTGCGATACCCAGTGGTTGATACGCTCTAAGTCAATACGCGTTTGCTCTTCAGTACCGCTAGCGATTGGGTTGAAAAAACCCACGCGCTCAATGAAGCGGCCATCACGGGCAAAACGGCTGTCCGCTACCACAACTTGGTAAAATGGACGCTTTTTCGCGCCACCACGTTGTAAACGAATAGTTACCATACCGTCCTCTAATAATCGTTCAGGATTTAAAAAAATAACAAACCCCGCGGTCAGACCGTGGGGTCGGTGAATTGTACGGATTTTTGCCTGCTTTGCAAGGTTTTTCGGGCTTTGGCAGCATATTTAAGCTTTTGCCAAAACCCGACAGCAAGAGGCCGGAGCAGGACTTAACGGGGAGGTAACAGTCCAGGTGGTAACTTACCACCCATACCGCGCATCATCTTCATCAGACCACCTTTACCCGACATCTGCTTCATCATTTTCTGCATCTGGGTAAATTGCTTCAGCAGTTGGTTCACATCCTGCACTTGGGTGCCTGAACCTGCAGCTATACGTTTTTTCCGTGAACCTTTAATCAAATCTGGAAACAAGCGCTCTTTTTTTGTCATGGAATTAATAATGGCTTCCATTTTATTGAACTGCTTATTGCCCATCTGATCCATAGCACCGGCAGGTAAGTTTTTCATGCCAGGTAATTTGTCCAGCATGGACATCATGCCGCCCATACCACGCATCTGTACAAGCTGGTCACGGAAGTCTTCTAAACTAAAGCCCTGCCCTTTCATCACTTTGGCAGCGACTTTTGCGGCTTGTTCTTTATCGACTTTTTGCTCGATTTGCTCAATCAAGCTCATCACATCACCCATACCCAAAATACGGGAGGCGATTCGATCCGGGTGGAACGGCTCCAAGGCGTCTGTTTTTTCGCCCATACCGATAAACTTAATCGGCTTACCGGTAATATGACGAATAGATAAAGCAGCACCACCACGGGCGTCACCATCGGCTTTGGTTAGGATCACACCGGTTAAAGGCAAGGCTTCGTTAAAAGCCTTCGCAGTATTAGCCGCATCCTGGCCTGTCATGGCATCGACGACAAACAGAGTTTCTATAGGTTTTACCGCAGCATGCAGCGCTTTGATTTCACCCATCATTTCATCGTCTACGTGCAAACGACCGGCGGTATCAACGAGCAACACATCAAAAATTTGCAGGCGGGCATGAGCTATAGCTGCGTTGACTATATCTATAGGCTTCTGACTGACAGTACTTGGGAAACACTCAACCCCGACTTCTTTGGCCAACGTTTCTAACTGCTTAATAGCAGCTGGACGATAGATATCCGCAGACACCACTAATACTTTTTTCTTCTTCCGTTCTTTTAAGAACTTAGCCAGTTTGCCGACAGAAGTGGTTTTACCCGCCCCTTGTAAACCTGCCATTAAAACCACAGCAGGTGGCTGTACATTCAGTGCCAGCTCTTCGTTCGCTTCGCCCATCGCATCTTCTAATGCTTTGCGGACTATTTTCAGAAATTCCTGGCCTGGTGTCAGACTCTTACTGACCTCAATCCCCACTGAACGTTCTTTGACCTGATTGACAAAGTCACGCACCACAGGCAAAGCAACGTCAGCTTCTAATAACGCCATCCGTACTTCACGTAAGGTTTCTTTGATATTATCTTCAGTTAAACGACCACGACCACTGATGTTCTTCAGCGTTTTGGTTAGGCGGTCCGACAGGTTTTCAAACATAACTTAGCACCTGATATACAATATGGCCGGATTATACCCCAGTGCGAGTAAGTAGTCAGCCGCCATCTGAGCAGAAGCTGTTACTCTGAATAGGCAAGCTTGCGCTGTCAAATGCGAGTAATTTGCAATAGAATGTTAAGTCTTCACGAATCAACAGGATCTGATTTATGTTAGTTGAGCTGTTACCCGGTGTGGCGTTAGTTGGTTATCTGCTGGCAACAGTAATGGTCTTGTCACGTCTGGTGCATCCACAAGGCCCGAACTATAAATTGATGTTCAGTGCAGCTTTAATAGCTATCGTCTGCCACATGCTGTTTCTGGCTGATTCAATTTTTGCCAGCACAGGCCAAAACTTCAGTTTGTTGAATGTGATCTCACTGGTATGTTGGTTGATCAGCACAGCTATTACTGTTACGGCTCTTCGTACGCCAACCGTCTTATTACTTCCAATAGTCTATGGTTTTTCAGCCTTGACCCAATTAGCGGTTCTGGCGCTACCGACTGAAGTGCAGATGCAACACTTTGAACAGAATCCTATCTTGTTGATGCACATCATAGTGGCATTTGTGGCTTATACCTTATTAATAGTGGCTACGTTACATTCTCTGCAAGTTCACTACATCAGCAAGAAGCTGAAACAAAAAGACTTTATGCTGGGTAATCAGTTTTTACCTCCACTGCTGCAAGTAGAACAGCTGCAGTTCAGAGTGTTATTGCTCGGTACTTTATTGCTGGGTTTAACTTTATTTAGTGGGGCAGCTTTTACGGACAACTGGCTGGCCGCACACAATCTGCATAAAAATATTTTGAGCTCCATCGCCTTTCTGGTGTTTGTGGTGCTGTTATGGGGTCATGCTCAATTAGGATGGCGTGGTCGTCTGGCCATTGCATTAACCTTTACCGGCAGTACTTTGCTGACTCTGGCTTATTTTGGCAGTCGTTTCGTGCGTGAAGTGATACTGGAGCGGCTCGGATAACGGCTTTTTGCCGCTAAGGGTCATTAAGGCTTGACTTGGCGGGCACTTCATAATATCAAATAGCTTCGATTAGCCCTACAGGTACAGTACTTTTGGACGATATCTCAACCAGCACTCTCTTTGTCATATTGGGACTGCTGGTGTTATGTTCTGCATTCTTCTCAGCTTCTGAAACCGGCATGATGTCGGTGAACCCATACAAGCTTAAACACCTTGCCAACGAACAGCATAAAGCTGCCTTGCGCGTCACTGCAATGCTGGAACGCCGTGACCGGCTGATTGGTTTGATTCTGGTAGGGAATAATCTGGTCAATATTGCCGCTTCCGCCATTGCGACAGTGATTGGTCTTCGACTCTACGGCGATTTTGGTATTGCCATAGCCACAGTAGCACTGACAGTGATCATTCTGATTTTTGGCGAAGTCACACCAAAAACACTGGCAGCTTTGCATCCGGAGCGAGTGGCTTATCCCAGTTCTGTAGTGCTCAAACCTCTGATGAAAGTGCTGTATCCTGTGGTCTGGTTACTGAATAAAATCTGCAATACCTTTTTAGGCTGGCTGGGGGTCAGTGCTGAACAACATCACGGCAGCAGCTTAAGCTCTGAAGAACTGCGTACTGTAGTGCACGAGGCCGGAGCTTTGATCCCGCAACAACATCAAAATATGCTGGTCGGAGTGCTGGACTTAGAAAAAGCCACAGTGGAAGACATTATGATCCCCCGTAACGAATTAGTTGGGGTCGATATTAACGACGAATGGAAAGACATAGTGCGCCAGCTGTCTAATAGCCAACACAACCGTATTTTGTTGTACCGTGACAGCGTTGATGATGCTTTAGGTTTTATCCATAGCCGCGAGCTGGCTCGCTTAGCATTGAAAGAACAACTGAATAAAGCCTCTTTATTACGTTCAGTGCGGGAAATTTACTTTATTCCGGAAAATACCCCACTCAATACCCAGCTCCATAAGTTTCAAAGCTCAAAAGAGCGTATAGGTCTGGTAGTGGATGAATACGGTGATATTCAGGGTTTAGTGACCTTGGAAGACATACTTGAAGAAGTAGTAGGTAACTTCACTACCGATATCGCAGATCATCAGAATAACGAAATTCAGCCTCAAGCCGATGGCAGTTACCTGGTCGACGGCGGAATTAACTTACGGGATTTAAACCGCGATATGCAGCTGAACTTTCCAACAGACGGCCCTAAGACCTTAAATGGTCTGGTGTTGGAATACCTGGAGGAAATTCCGGAAGCCAGCTTGGGTTTAACCTTGGCAGGCTGCCCTATGGAGATTATCGAAGTACAGGACAATATGATTAAGACAGTGCGCTTGATGCCGCATTTACAACAAGATTAAAAAGGGCGCGAACGAGCGCCCTTTTTAATCTTACTTTGTTCGGTTAACCAAATAAGCCAAAAAACCAGCCACTTTTAAATTCGTCTTCACAGCTTTGCAACTGACGTTGATACATGGTTGCACGCTGCTGAACCTTGCGGGACGTTTCCATCAACCAGCGTTTTTTATAGTAGCTGCCGCGCTTATAGCCACCCCAACCTTCGTGATAATTCAGGTACTGCGCATAGGCGTCTGATTTAGCCACTTTATTAATGCGACTACTTTTATTGATGTACCAGCCCATAAAATCCAAAGCATCATCAAAGTTTGAACGTGCTGCAAAATAACTGCCCGTCTCCCGGCCATAGTCTTCCCAGGTTTCATCTTTCACCTGAGCATAACCATAAGCCGTGCTGGCCCGCCCGACAGGAATAAATCCGAACCAGTATTCCATAGGAGGCTGAGCATCATGCTTAAAGCTGCTTTCCTGATACATCATCGCCATAGGAACATGAATGGGCACGTCCCATTTATCACGCATATCCGCGGCGGCATCATACCAATCGTCATGTTCGCGGAATATTTCACATAAATTAGAGCTATTTTTTGGCGGGGCTGTGGCGCACCCGGCCAGCACAGTGGCTAAGGATAAGAAGAGTAAAGTTTTTTTAATTTTTTTCATCGGACGCTGAACTTTTTAAAACACAACTCAGACTAACCCAATGAATGGATTCAACCAAGTTTTTGTTTTTCATCCCTGGATTATCCTTATCCTTAGTTTTCACGGCCAGCTTGCTGGCCGTTTTTTTATCTGTAAGATAAGGAATTTGTAAACAAAAACCGGATTCAAAATCCGGCTTTATCTTTATAAATCAGCAAAGTATCGTTCGAGATACTGATCAAAACTCAGGTCATCTGCCTGCTCTATCTGTTGTTGTTCAAGTAAAGATTGCTCGGCCATTTTTTCAAACTCAGCCTCGCTATAAATCTGATAATCCATCGCCGCCAGTTGCTGTCTGTACTGCTCTGCCAAAGACAAGGCATAATAAGGGCTGTCCTGTTGCTGCGCTATTAAACGACTGAGTAACTTGCCTGAGTAAGTTTGGTTTGGATCAAGCAAGCCTAAATAAAACTCTTTCATCACAGCTTTATAGGCATCACCACCATAAGCAGCATCCATCCAGTCGGCAATAGGCATCAGATCGGCAAATAATTGCTCAGCCCAGTCCAACATTAAGCGCGGCTGGCCATTATCATTCAAATCCAGATTTTGTCGGCGACCATCAGTCACCACTTTACGTAAATTCTGCTCAGTGATCGTTTGTTCTTCAGCAGATAAATCCGGACTTTGCTCTAATAAACAATAAATTAAGAACAAATCGAGAAAGCGCATTTGCTCCGCATTTATGCCGACAGCACTAAATGGGTTCACGTCTAAAGCCCGCACTTCGATATATTCCACACCACGGCGTTTTAATGCACAAGTTGGGCGTTCACCACTTTGAGTGGTGCGTTTGGGTCGAATAGTCGAATAAAATTCGTTTTCGATTTGCAGAATATTGCTGTTCAGCTGCTGATATTCGCCGTCCACTTTGGTGCCAATAGAAGCATATTCCGAAGAAGGTGTCGAAATAGCCTGGCGCAGACCTTGAATATAATCAGGCAGGTTGTTGTAACTGATATTCAAACTGGACTGAGCACTGTTGGTGTAGCCCAAATCACTCATCCGCAAGGAGGTAGCATAAGGTAAATATAAAGACCCTTTACCTAAGGTCTGAAACTTGTATTTAGGTTCACGGCCCTGCAAAAAAGAGCTACACATTGCAGGTGACGCGCCAAACAAATACACCACCAGCCAGACATATCTTTTGTAGTTACGAATTAAATGCAGGTACTGAGCGGAAATAAAGTCCTGCAAAGAACCGGTATCGCCTAACAACTCTTGATACTGCTGCCAAAACTCTTGTGGAATAGAGAAGTTAAAATGCACACCACTGATAGCCTGCATCATACTGCCATAACGGTTTTTAAGACCCTGACGGTAGACAGTTTTCATAGTACCGACATTAGAGCTGCCGTACTGCGCCAGGCGGATCTCGTCCTGATTATCGATATAACAAGGCATTGAGCCCGCCCAAAGTCGTTCTTCACCTATGTGGGATAACGCAAACTTATGAATGTCGGTCAGCTGTTTTAACGTAACTTCGATATCAGTCTGAGCCGGAGTAATAAACTCAAGCAAAGACTCAGAAAAATCTGTAGTGATTAAAGGATGAGTTAAAGCCGAACCTAAAGCTTTCGCATGATCGGTTTGTGCCAGTTGACCATCGGGTTTGATCCGCAATGTCTCCCGCTCAATACCACGTCTGATCCCTTTAATCGCAGTTTTAAATGACGTGGTGCCAAGCGCAGCCAGACGTTGTTCGAGGAAATGACTCAAGCTGATCCCTTAATTCTGAATAAAAAGCAGAGCATAAAATGGGGCGACTTAAATTAAAAAACAAGAGCGCCGGCAGATTAAGTTTCTCTGACAAAAAATGATGCTGTTAGTTTACTCTTCTTCAGACGAGGCACCATAAGCTAATCTGCTTTTGCGCGCCGCCTGCAATACTACAACCCGCATAATATCTTTCCACGACACTATACCTATAGCCAGGTTATCCAGATCAGTCACAGGCAAACAACCAATATTGTGTTTGAGCAATAAAGCCGCAGCTTTCACTACTGGATAGTCTTCAGGCACAGCAATCACAGGGCTGGTCATCACATGCTTAATTTTACGACTGGTGACAAAAATATCTAAGGTTTTTTCTGAAGCAGCATCCATCACCGGAGCCAGCGCTTTGAAATAATCCTTCACTGAAACTATACCTACCAAACGTCGGCTGGCATCAACCACGGGCACATGCTGAAATTTTGACTGGTTAAAAATATCTTTTAAGACAGACAAACTCATATCCGGGTCAACCATAGTCAACTTTCTGGTCATAATGGCAGATACTTGCATAATGCTCCTAGGCTCGCTTATCTGAGCGATCTTTGAAATAATGCCACCGCTTTGATCCAGATTAACTGAATGATAAATAAAAAGGAAATATGCATGAACCGCCGCAACCAGCACCTAGTTGACCAGGAAGTTCAGTACGACGCCGGACAAGAGCTAGTCTCCACTACAGATACCCGTGGCGTTATCACTTATGCGAACCCTGCGTTTTGTCAGGTGGCAGGTTACACTGAAGAAGAACTTGTCGGTAAAAACCATAATCTGGTGCGTCACCCAGACATGCCTGCAGCCGCTTTTGCTGACCTGTGGAGCCACTTAAAACAAGGGCAATCCTGGCGCGGCATGGTTAAGAATCGCTGTAAGGACGGCCGTTATTATTGGGTCGATGCCTTTGTTACCCCTATTTATCAGCAACAAGAACTGGTGGGTTACCAATCAGTACGAGTCAAAGCGAGCCCGGATTTGATCCAAAGAGCCAATCGTTGTTATCAGGCTATTAATTCCGGCAAAGCAGTGAGCCAGTGGAGCGGCAATAGTAATTTACGTCGACTGATTGCACTATTGTGCAGTTTCATTTTAATCACTGCTGGCGCATTACTCTGGTCTCACGCGTTATGGCTGGCGTTACTTATTCCAGCCATTTTCTTTGTACTGATGTATGAAGAATTAGTGGATATTCCAGCCCAACTGCAGAAAATTAAACACGACTTTGATTCAGTATCCCGTTATGTCTACAGCGGTAAAACCGCATTTTCAGTCGCGGATTTCCGCCATCAGATGCATCAGGCCCGTTTACGCACTGTGTTAGGTCGCACTAAAGACAGCACCAATAAACTGACCAGCATTGCTGATACGCTGGAAGAAGCTGTGCATTTAACAGAGCGTGGTATTCATCAACAAAGTCAGCAGCTGGTGTCTATTGCTGCTGCCACTCAACAATTAAGTAGCACTGTACTGGATATTGCCGAACGTACAGGTGAAACCAATCAGAAAGTGGGCGAAGCTCAGCAGATTTGCCATCAGGCTGAACAAGTCATGCAATTAACCGCCAACACAGTAAAAAAACTGGCGGTAGAAGTTCAAGGCGCAGCCAATACAGCAGATAACTTAGCGGTTGAAGCTGAACGCATTGGTGCAGTCATGACTGAGATCCAGGGAATAGCGGATCAAACCAACTTACTGGCGTTAAACGCTGCTATCGAAGCAGCTCGGGCAGGTGAGCATGGCCGCGGCTTTGCTGTTGTTGCTGATGAAGTTCGGGCTTTATCATCCCGCACTCATAAAGCCACAGAGCAAATACAGCGTTCTATTGGTGAAATTCAGCAAACTTTACTGAGCTGGGGCAAAACTATGACCCAAAGCCGCGAGCAGGTAGAAGAATGTGTCACTCAAACCACCCACAGTACAGAGCAACTGACTGATATAGTGGCGATGGTGAACACCATCGATCATTTATCATCGCAAATCGCCACTGCAGCCACTCAACAAGGTCAGGTTGCCAGCGAAGTAGCAAGCAATGTGCAAAATATCCAGCATATTGCCGACGAAAACTTAAACAATATGCAGCTGGTCGCTGACAACAATAAACGTTTGCATCAGCAAGCAGCTGAAATAGCAAACTTAAGCAAAACCTTTAGTCAGTAATTTATGGTGTGAAAAAGCCCGCAGCAGCGGGCTTTTTTTATCAATGACACTACTTAATGCGCATTGGCGGAGCCAATGACAAACTGCCCTTCTTGTGCATCAACAGTCACTATTGAATTAGGTTTAACCTGCCCCTTGAGTAAGGTCTGCGCCAAGGGATTTTCAATATAGTGCTGAATAGCACGTTTTAACGGCCGTGCCCCAAAGACTGCATCAAAACCAGCGGCAGCCAACAGATCCAAAGCGCTATCTGTCACCGACAAACCAAAGCCTTTGTCCTGCAAACGCAGGCGCAGACGCTGCAACTGAATCGAAGCAATGTGGCGGATATGAGCGTTATCCAGCGGATGGAATACCACGGTTTCATCCAGACGGTTTAAAAACTCAGGTCTGAAATGTTTACTCAGTACTTCCATCAGCATGTCTTTCATTTGCTGATAATCCTGATGCTGATAATGCTCCTGGATAAGGTCTGAACCTAAATTCGAGGTCATAATGATCACCGTGTTTTTAAAATCCACAGTACGACCTTGTCCGTCGGTTAAACGACCATCGTCCAGTACCTGCAACAGAATATTAAACACATCCGGATGCGCCTTCTCTACCTCATCCAGCAGCACCACGGAATAAGGTTTGCGCCGCACAGCTTCAGTTAAATACCCTCCCTCTTCATAGCCAACATAACCAGGAGGTGCTCCAACTAAACGCGAGACACTGTGTTTTTCCATAAACTCCGACATATCAATGCGGATCAGCGCCTCTTCGGTATCAAACAGGAACTGGGCTAAAGCTTTGGTCAGTTCAGTTTTACCTACCCCTGTCGGGCCTAAAAACAGGAAGGAGCCTATAGGTTTGTTCGGGTCGGCTAAACCTGCACGGGAGCGGCGGATAGAGTTCGATACCGCTTCCAGAGCTTCTGTCTGGCCTACGACACGCCTTTGTAGTTCTTGTTCCATCCGAAGCAGCTTATCACGCTCGCCTTCCAGCATTTTACTGACCGGAATACCAGTGGCTTTGGACAGGACATCGGCAATTTCCTGCTCTGTTACTTTGTTTCTGAGCAAAGTCATTTCGTGCATTTCAGCCTGAGAGGCTAAATCCAGTCGTTTTTCTAACGCCGGAATACGTTCGTATTTCAGCTGAGACATGCGGTTTAAATCACCGGCACGGCGCGCTACTTCCATATCCAGCCTTGCTTGTTCTAAATCGGCTTTGATATTTTGTGTACCTTGCAACGCTGCCTTTTCTGAAGTCCAGACTTCATCCAGCTCGTTATATTTCAAATCCAGTTCACGGATTTGCTCCTGGATCATGTCACGACGCTTTTTCGTCGCATCATCAGTTTCTTTGGCAAGCGCATTGTCCTCCAGCTTCAGCTGAATAATACGCCGCTCTAGTCTGTCCAGCTCTTCTGGCTTGGAGTCCATCTGCATCCGGATGCTGGAGGCTGCTTCGTCGATTAAATCAATGGCTTTATCCGGCAGTTGCCGGTCACTGACATAACGGTGCGACAAAGTCGCAGCCGCCACTATGGCCGGATCGGTAATTTCGACCGCATGATGTAACTCGTAGCGTTCTTTTAAACCGCGTAATATGGCGATAGTGTCTTCCACTGAAGGCTCATCCACTATGACTTTCTGGAAGCGGCGTTCCAGCGCTGCATCTTTTTCAATGTACTTGCGGTATTCATCTAAAGTGGTCGCACCTAAACAATGTAGCTCGCCACGCGCTAACGCAGGTTTGAGCATATTGCCAGCGTCCATAGCTCCATCGGCTTTGCCTGCACCGACCATGGTATGAATTTCATCGATAAACAGAATCACCCGGCCTTCTTCTTTTGAAAGCTCGTTCAATACCGCTTTTAAACGCTCTTCAAATTCACCACGGTACTTAGCACCCGCCAATAACGAGCCCATATCCAAAGACAATACCCGCTTGTCTTTTAAGCCTTCCGGCACTTCTTTGTTAATAATACGCAGCGCTAAGCCTTCGACTATGGCTGTTTTACCCACACCGGGCTCACCTATCAGTACCGGGTTGTTTTTAGTTCGGCGCTGTAACACCTGAATACAACGGCGGATTTCTTCATCCCGCCCTATCACAGGATCCAACTTACCGGCTTCAGCCCGTGCCGTTAAATCTACAGTGTATTTATTTAGCGCCTGACGGCTGTCTTCTGCGTTCGGATCATCCACATTCTGACCACCACGGATCTGATCTATGGCTTTTTCCACAGCCGCTTTGTCTAACCCAAGCAGGCGTAATAAATGGCCCAGTTCAGATTTGTCTTCACAGGCGGCCAATACAAACAATTCGCTGGAAATGTACTGATCTTTACGTTTTTGTGCGTATTTATCACACAAATTCAGCAAGTTAATAGTGGCAGCAGACAGCTGAACATTGGCATCCGCACCTTCCACCTTAGGCAATCGCTCTAAGGCTTGGGATAATTTCGAGCGCAGTTCGTTGGTGTTGATACCAATTTTACTAAATAAATCTTTAGTGGATCCACCTTCCTGATCCAGCAAGGCAAACATCAAATGAATAGGTTCTATAAACTGATGGTCACGGCCCAAAGCCATAGATTGAGCTTCGGCTATAGCCAATTGGAATTTGCTGGTGAATCTGTCGAGTCTCATAACATCTCCGCATAAGTCAAACTGCTGTTGACATTAAGATGGGGGAGAGCTGACTAATTATCAAGCAGTAAAACGTCAAAAATTTGACTTATATCAATCCATCCAGATACAGGAGGCCATGCGACCCGTTTGGCCATCACGGCGATAGGAGTAAAAACGTTGTAAGTCGGTGTAGGTACAAAAACCACCACCATATAATTGAGTCACACCAGAAGCGTTCAAACGAAAACGAGCCAGTTGATATAAATCAGCCAGCCATTTACCGGTTTTATCCGGCACTGCTGCAAAAGCAGCATCTGCTTTGGCATCTTTATCCATAAAAGCTTGCCGTACTTCGTTCCCTACTTCAAAAGCGCCAGGGCCAATAGCTGGACCTAACCAAGCCATCACCCGACTGGGATCAGAGAATTGTGCCAATGTCTGCTCCAGCACTCCATCCACTAAACCTCGCCACCCCGCATGGGCGGCAGCCACCTGGGTGCCATCCAGATCACAAAACAATACCGGTAGACAATCTGCGGTCAGTACCACTGACACCAGGCCTTTGGTTTTAGTGGTGCTGGCATCGGCAGTCACAGGTCCTGCAGAAAAATCAGTGTGTTCAAGCAACAGACAGTCTGAGCCATGCACCTGATTGAGCCATAAAGGTTCAGCGGGCATCTTGGCCTCTTGCCTGAACAGCTGACGATTCTGCGCTACAGCTTCAGGCCTGTCATGGACATGACTGCCTAAATTCAAGCCAGCGTAAGGAGGCAAAGAGACGCCCCCCTCACGAGTACTGATTGCTGTTTTTACATGTAATGGCGCAGGCCAGTCCGCTTTAAACATCAGGCAAAATCCAGACCATGGATTTCAGTGTCTTCACGCAGCGCCAGCGTCAGTTGAACCATATCGTCTGGGATAGGCGCGTGCCATTCCATAATTTCACTGGTAATAGGATGCGCTAAACGCAACATAGCCGCATGTAGTGCCTGACGTTTAAAACCACGTAATACAGCAAGCAAAGCTTCATCCGCTTTACGTGGTGGACGTGGACGTCCTGCGTAGACTGGATCGCCCACCAGCGGGTAGTTGATATAAGTCATATGCACACGAATTTGGTGAGTACGACCTGTTTCCAGGCGTAAACGCAAACGAGTGTGGGCACGGAATTTTTCCATCACACGGTAGTGGGTTACCGCAGGACGACCTGAGCTGGTTACCGCCATATGAGTGCGTTTGGTAGGGTGACGGCCTATTGGCTCATCCACTGTGCCGCCCGCAGTCATAGTGCCATGGCAAATCGCTTCGTATTCACGGGTAATTTCCCGCTCCTGCATCGCTTCCACTAAATGGGTCTGAGCCGGAATAGTTTTGGCAATCACCATTAAACCTGTAGTGTCTTTATCTAAACGATGCACTATACCGGCCCGTGGCACTTCGGCTATGGATGGGCAATGGTGCAATAACGCATTGAGTAAAGTACCGTCTGAATTACCAGCACCCGGATGCACTACTAAACCTGCAGGTTTATTGATCACCATAATGTGCTCGTCTTCATAAACGATATTCAGCTCTATAGCTTCAGCTTCAAAACGTTCGTCGTCCGGTAACTCGGCCTGGATCAATACAGACTCGCCACCCAGCAGTTTTTCTCTGGGGGTGTTACAGAGCTTGCCATTGATTTGAACCCAATCGGCTAAAATCCATTCTTTTATTCTGGAGCGCGAATAGTCCGGGAACATTTCCGCTAATACCTGATCTAAGCGCTTACCAAAAAGATGGTCAGGTACAATTTCTGCAAGTTTTATCTGTTTTGTCATGTCGGAACCAGTTATCCTGTGTGCATACCCGAACTGTCTGGGTTAGAATCGGGCTATAAAAGTCTATTTTAACGGTTTTACTCCAGACTAAATAGCCAATAGGTTTAAGTAGTAGCGGATTTTTAAATGAAAGTGAATTTTTTAGCCATAATCGCCCTAGCTTTAACACTAACCGCCTGCGCGGGGAACAAAAATGCCGAAGAAGAACTGGTCAATACCAACCAGTCTGCTCAGCAAATGTATGAAGAAGCTAAAGATGTGCTGGACTCAGGTCTTTATAACAGAGCTATTGAGCTGTTGAAGGCCATGGAAAGTCGTTATCCATTCGGCCCACTGTCCCGTCAGGTGCAGTTGGATCTGATTTATGCTTACTACCAAAGTGGCGATACCACTCAGTCTTTAGCCAGTATCGACCGATTTATCCGCTTAAATCCAAACCATCCGGATTTAGACTACGCCTACTACATGCGTGGTCTGAGCAATATTAAAGTGGATGAAAACTCCTTTCAGGAGTTTGTCGGCATAGACAGAGCTGACCGCGATATGTCCAGCACCAAACAAGGCTTTGAAGATTTCAAAATCCTGGTGAGCACTTACCCAAACAGTAAATATGCCAACGATGCCAGAAAGCGTATGTTTGCCATCAAAGAAAAACTGGTTCGTTACGAATTGTTAGTTGCTGATTATTATGTTCGTCGTGGCGCTCATTTAGCAGCGGCCAACCGTTGTAAATATATTGTTGAGTACTACCGCGAATCACCACAGGTAGAGCAAGCACTGAAGATTATGGTCGACAGCTACGATAAATTAGGTTTGGTGAAATTACGTGATGACGCTAAAGCTGTGTTGTTGCTGAACTTCCCTAACGCTCTGAATTAAGTAAAATTGGGGGCAAATAATGTGATCTGCCCCCAATTTTTTACAAAGCATCTAAGGCTTCGGATAACTTACTGACTGCGACTACCGTCATGCCTGGGATAGCCTCTTTCGGCGCATTGGCAACTGGCACTATAGCGCGTTTAAAGCCATGTTTCGCCGCTTCTTTTAAGCGCTCCTGACCGCTGGGTACAGGACGGATTTCACCGGACAACCCCACTTCACCAAACACCACCAACTCATTAGGCAGAGCCTTATTTTTAAAGCTGGAGACCAATGCCAGCAAAGTGGCTAAATCAGCACTGGTTTCGTTGACTTTGACGCCCCCCACCACGTTGACAAACACATCCTGATCCGCCATTTGAATACCGGCATGACGATGCAATACAGCTAGTAACATCGAAATACGGTTTTGCTCCATCCCCAAAGTAACGCGACGTGGGTTATTTAACGGTGAATAATCCACTAAGCCTTGAATTTCCACTAGCAAAGGTCGGGTTCCCTCCCACAGTACCATCACAATAGAGCCTGGCGTGTCTTCTTTGCCACGGCTTAAAAATATCGCGGATGGGTTTTTCACCTCACGCATACCTTGCCCTGTCATCGCAAAGACACCCAGTTCATTCACAGCACCAAAACGGTTTTTATTACCTCGTAACGTGCGGTATCTGTTGTCCGTATCACCATCCAGTAAAATAGAACAGTCGATGCAATGCTCAAGAACTTTGGGGCCAGCTAAAGAGCCATCTTTGGTGACATGACCCACCATAATCACGGCGACATTATGCTGCTTGGCAAAACGGGTTAAATAAGCCGCGCTTTCCCGCACTTGCGACACACTGCCTGGCGCAGACTGAATATCGCTCATCTGCATCACCTGAATGGAGTCTATGACCATAATGCGCGGCTTTTCCTGCTGAGCCAGCTGGCAGATGGTCTCGACATTGGTCTCAGCCAGCATCATCAAATTCTGGGTCGGTAAGCCTAGTCTGTGAGCTCGCAGTGCCACTTGCTGCAACGATTCTTCACCAGTGACATACAAAGCTTTGTCTGTAGTCGCTAAACCACACATAATCTGCAGTAATAACGTACTTTTACCTGCACCAGGGCTACCGCCTATTAAGATGGCAGAACCTGGCACAATACCACCGCCCAGAACCCGATCAAATTCGGCAAAACCAGAACTAAATCGTGGTACATCCTGCAGGTCGACCTGATCCAACCGGATCACTTTGGCTGCAGTTGCACCAGCATAACCGTCAAAACGTTGCTGTTTTGTCAGGCTTGGCAAGCGCACTTCACTAATGCTGTTCCAGGCACCACATTCTGTGCATTGGCCTTGCCAGCGCACAAAATCGGCGCCACAGTCATTGCAGACGTAAGCACTTTTAGTTTTAGCCATTTTTTAATCTCTTTTTATTAAAAGGCACGATTATTGCTTTTACATCCTACTGGTTTTACTCTAACCCAATTATTGATGCGGGGCATGATGCCCTGTAAGTGTTTAAGCGAGCATGACAACAAACGACTTACAAGCTCATAGCAGCGTGCTGGAACGCCTGAAACCCCTTATTAACACAAAGATGTTTGATGAGGAGTTTAAGTTATTGACCGCAGACTTAGCCAAATCACAACAATTCCTGATCAAAATGGAATTAAAACGTCTGGCCCAACCCTGCAGCTATTATATAGATTTACGTGGCAGGGTCGACGGCGAAGTTCGTCCTTTTGAGTATAAAGGCCAGACTCATTATCTGGATGAAGTGGCAATACAAACCTTTGAAAAAGGCCTGAAACAATATGGCCAATACACTATTGGTATTTTTGAAGATGTCACCAACACCGATAACAACTTCAGAGTAAGACATCAACAGGAAACCAATAAAAGACTGCAGGATGTGTTATCCAAAGAAACCAAAAGCACGAGCAGTCTGGTTCCACAACCTTCAGATATTGATACAACAATAAACGATTATAAAGCAGCTCAGCTGATCCGATTTGCAGGTTACAGTGTACGCCGCGAAGAGCGGATGAACTTCTCCATTGATATTGAAGTCCTGTTGCAAGAGAACGAACGTTTTCCGGCAACCACCAGTGATCTATCCGTTTCAGGCTGCAAGATAAAAATACCTCTGGCAATAGAGATGAGTGCCGGGCAAAAAGTTGCCATATTTTTCCGTGGTTTAGAACAAGAGTTTGCCTTAGGCATCAATAACGGCATCCCTTATCAGGTGATAGACGTTGAACCTGCTGACAAAGGTTATTATGTCAGATTAAAACGTTTACCTCTGGCGGACGAAAAAGGCTTTTCAGAGTTTCTGCAGCATTTTATTCATGGCAATAAAAGACGCTACAAGGTCAATCTGGATAACACCTATGAAGCAGTATTTATCAAAGGTTACGAACAGTTTTATCTGCCACGTATTAGTTCTTTACCGGTATTTCTCTCTGTTCAGGATGGCAAAGCGACACCGAGCTGTGTATTGACCACTGAAAATAACAGGCACCTGATGCATTACTTTCAGGATGAGCGCCAGCAAAATGTCTTGCCTCAGTTACTGCATGTCCGTCGCTTAAAACAATGTCTGGCCAAAAATGCCGACGAGCACAGCACTGTGCTTTATACCTTTACTCATGCAGCCAAAGGCAGGTTGTTCTTTTATTCGGCGACCAGTGAAGAATTGCAGCAATCCCCTGAATTAAAACCTGTATTTTTTGGCTTTGGTGCGGCTAAGCCCAGCTTTCGTGCGTTCAGAATGTCGGTATTACGTACTTTGCCTGCTCATGCACATATTCCATTGTCCTTACCAAACAGTGCAGATCAGGAAATACAAAAGCTAAACCAGCCCCCTACACCTTTAATCGCAAACTTTATTCGTAACTTGCGTTTTATAGTAGAGCTGACTGATATCAGTACTGCGCACAGCATTAGTTTGTATCAAGCCATGAGCTATGACGCTGCTTTGCTGAATAAGCTCAAAATATTTGGCCATGGCAAACTGGAACATATTCCTCCGATTGAAAGCGCCTCAGTGCAGTATGTCAACTTACGTTCTGAGAGCCGATTTTTATACAAAACTACGGTGATGCTGGAACAGGATAAAGGAGCTGATATTCAGGCGTTTAGCCGCGACTTTTCCAGTAAAGGCCTGCAGCTTGAATGTGCGGAACCGGTCAGTTTTTCAAAAGGTGATAAGCTCAAGATCAGTTTGCCAGAGCTACAGAAAATTACCACTAAGCATCAGCTTTCCGGCTTAGCTTATGAAGTGATGGCCGTCAGTAAAAACAAGCTGATTATGAATATGCGGGTCATAGACCCAACCAATGATCATCCGGGTAAAATATTTTTCCAACAACTGATCAATAACAACAGAAGCAAGCTGACCATGGCGGAGGAAACGCCTAAGTTTCCTGGCCTTGGTCCTGCACTGCGAAATATGTACGTCAAGGCTTTGGATAACTTCGCATTTTATGTGCATCGGCAAGGCGTGCGTTACAACCTGGATGTCGTCGCTGTTGGCGCCAAACCCAATGCATTACATAAGTTGCTGGCCCAGTTCAGTGAAGATGCCAATTCAATAACTATGCTGCCGCTGTTGAAAAACAACGCCACCAATTTGCATTTTGCCAATCAGCTGAAAAAAATGAAGCGTCAGGAAGTCCCATTCAGCTATGAAGTATTTTTACGTTTTAAGCCAGGGCAAGACAGCATAGAACAAAGCTTTGAAACTAAGTTTGATTTTGACTTTCAGTTGCATAGTGCAAAAAAAGCGTTTATCGATGACGTGGTTAATACTGACGTGTTGTTTGCTTTTAAAATCTTTTTATCCCGCACTGGTCGCCCTGACACTGAGCATATAGCTAAAGAACTTGGTTATGTCAGCACTTATGCTATTCACAAAGCAAAAGTACTGGAAGAGGAGCTGTGGAGCGTGGTGGGTGTAGGTGAAGTTGTTGATATTACAGATGAAGTTTTATTGCGATCTAACCTTAGCAATACACAAATAGCGGAGCAACAGCATAAACGACTGACGTTATTGGCTGGTATTCAACTGCCTGAGTAAATCTGGCCTCGGTACTGAGGCTAAATCTGCTTTAACCACAACATCACTTCGTTAAAGTGATCCTTAGAGGCATATGGATGAGTCAGCATAGAAATATGATCATAATCCTGATGATGGCCCTGAGCTTTTCCCAGCAGGGTATAACGCCCCTTGTTTAAGCCTGTTTCTGCCAGAAAAGCTTGCACATCCAGCGGATGACCTAATAGCTGATCATTGATGGCAGCAAAATGCCAACTGGCGGGCCAGCTGAGCCCGGCACAAGCAGCGGCATAATCAAAACCATCCGTCGGATCGGTGAAGGCATGACCACGGATCCAGCCAATAGTATCCAATAAATACTGAGCTGGTTCGTTATCAGCACCAAAACGCCATTGTTTAGCGGGCAAATAACCATATAACCGGCAAAGCAGCGGTGATAGTCTGTTCCAGACCCAATCAATATGCAGACGTTTTTTAAAGCCGCCGACACGAATCACCCTTTTACTGCCAAAAGTGATAATGGCTTTTACCTTGGGTAGCAGGTGAGGAAAACGAGCTAAACTTGCGGCCAGCACCACACCAGCCCAGGAATGCGCAATCACGACTACAGGCTGCTGATACTGCTGCTGTAGATGCTGAATGAGAGACGGAATATCCTGACAAATTAGTTGCTGCTGACTGTGATTAAAACTCCTGCAGGCTTTCGGTTTAGATAAGCCCCGCCCGGCAAAGTCTGCGCAAGTCACATAAAAACCATGGTCTGCTAAAAAACAGCCTAAACCGCGCCCCTTTTCATTATAAAAAATCCGACTGTTTTCAATGGCGCCATGCAGCATCAGCACCGGATAAGCGGAATCGGGCTGGACTGGCGTGAGCTGGCGCAGGTGCAGCTGATAATCAGCCACTGTCAGCCATTCAGATTGTTGGTGATGTTGCATCAGCAGTCCAATAAATAAAGTAATTGCAGCAGCGAACCTTGTCGTATCGCGGCTTTGGCCTGCGCCTGTACTTTAGGTTTGGCATGAAAAGCCACCCCAAGGGCTGCGACAGCCAGCATAGGTAAATCATTAGCGCCATCACCAATAGCCACAGTCTGACTAGACGGAATGTTGTATTGACTGGCGATCTGCTGCACCACATCAGCTTTGGTCTGAGCATCCACCACAGCCCCCAACACTTGCCCGGTCAGCTTGCCATCGATAATTTCCAGCTGATTTGCAAAAGTCGCTGTCAGTTGTAAACGCTGTTTTAAAGCTTCGGTGAAATAAGTAAAACCACCGGATGCGATCACCACTTGCCATTGATGTTGCTGTAAAAATGCGACTAAAGATTCTAAACCTGGCATCAGTGGCACAGCGTCTAACACTTGTTTCAGTATGGTCTCTGGCGCATCTTTGAGCGTGGCGACACGTTGTCGTAAGCTTTGCGCAAAATCCAGCTCTCCGTTCATAGCCCGGGCTGTGACAGCTGCCACTTGCTCGCCAACACCAGCCAGTTTGGCGATTTCATCAATGCACTCAATCTGAATGGCTGTCGAATCCATATCCATCACCAATACACCGGGTTGCTGTAACAACACCGGAGCTGGCAGGTAAACCAATTCAGCAACCCAGGGCTCACTTAACTGGCGTAAAGCCAGAATTTGGTCTGCGCTTAGGGCTTGCGGTAAATCGATACGCACAGCCAAGGCTAAATCGGCATGAGGGCGATACACACTTACACGATAGGCCACATCAGCAGGCAATAACTTAAGCACAGCAAATAGCTGCGATAGCGTGAAACCACCTGAAAAAATCCGCAGGCTGGCAGTGCTTTGCCCTGTGACTAATCCGGTCCAGAATTCTGGCACTGAAACAGCATCAGTAGCTTCACGTTCGCTTTGATAAAAGCCGGAAGCATGCAAAAGCACTGTGTCTTGTGCAGTCAGCCACTGAATTAAACTGTTGTCAGCAAAGGAGTTTGGGTCAATCTTATAATAAAAGCTCAAAGGGCCACCTGTACTTCATTCTATTGCCGTGGCATTCTACCGACATTTTTAAGCCATTGTCAGTGTAAAAATCAGGCAAATTAATGCAATTAAGCGGTTATCAGCACAATAAAAACTCAAAATACTTCAGACTGGCTCAGCTGTTGCTGGCTTTGCTCGGGATTTGGGTGCTCTCACAGTGGTGGTGGAACAGTAACCAACAGGGCGAACTGTTGTTCCAGCAACAAAGCGCTGAACTGATGCGCTCGACACTAGTGGCTTTGTCTCATACTGCCGCTTATCTGATAGATAACGACCAGTTGGAAAGCTTAAACCAGCTCACCACCCATATTGCCGCCACCCCTTATTTGCAGGATGTCGTAGTGTACGATGCCAACGGCGTGAAGTTATCTGCCTCAGACGGCACAGCCGCAGCTCAGTTGTTATACGCCCCTCAACACGAACAAGCTTTGCTTGCCATGGTGCAGGAGATTACTCAGGACAACAGAGTGATTGGTTATATCAAAATCAGTATGAAGCTCGATGCCAGCTTGTTGCCAGTGACTCAGGCTTGGCAGCAGTTAATGCAGCAGGTATTCTGGATGTTGTTACTCGCTGGCGTGGTCGCTTTTATGCTGCGCGGCACCTGGAGCAAAATTGTGCATCAATGGCAAAAATGGCGCAAAGGCAAACAAGCGGACGCTGCCAATTTGCTTTAGGTTATTTTATTTAACAGCTGTGCTGTTGTGTTCCAAAGCGCTTTTGCTATCTGCAGCGGATCTTCGCCTCTTAACTCCGCCAATTCTGTTAGTACCAAAGGTAACTGAGCTGGTGTATTGATCTGGCCCTGAAACCCATGCAACGGCATAGAAGGAGCATCGGTTTCCAGTACTAAAGCCTCCAACGGAAATTGTTTCACTGCCTTGCGGGTTTTCTCAGCACGCTCATAAGTAATAGTTCCGCCAATCCCTAGCTTAAAACCCATATCGATAAAAGCTTTGCCTTGCGCAAAACTGCCGGAAAACGCATGCAAAATGCCGCCCTGACTAAACTGCTGCTGTTTGATGACCTGCAGTAATTCATTTTGTGATTTGCGATGGTGCAAAATCACCGGCTTTTTTAGTTTGCCTGCCAGCTGTAATTGAGCCTCAAAACATTGCCGTTGCAAAGCGAAACTTTGTTCATCCAGCGCAAAATCCAGCCCTATTTCACCTATAGCACTGACTTCGGGTAATGAGGCTAAAGCCTCAAGCTGCGATAAAGCCTCAAGTTCAGATTCGCTTGCCCACCAGGGATGCACACCTAAAGCAATATAAAAACCATAACGCTGCTTTAATGCCAGCAAAGGCAACCAAGCGGAGGATTGCACTGCAGGCACTAAAAAGTCATCCACCCCAACAGCTTTAGCGCTCGCCAGATGCAACTCCAGATCAGGCAATAACTCTGGTAAATCCAGATGACAGTGGCTATCAAATAATACAGGCCGCGTTTCGGCGGCCTGTGAAGGAAGACTTAGGGGCATAAACGCTCTATGGCCCAGCTTTGATCGGCTTGCTGTTTGTACATAAAGCGGTCATGCAGCCGGTGCTCGCCGCCTTGCCAGAATTCAATCTGATGGGGTTTAACTAAAAAGCCGCCCCAGAACGAAGGCACGGGCACTTCACCATGCTCAAATTTATGTTTAATTTCAGCAAACTTTTGCATCAACACCCCACGGGTCGAAACTGGACGGCTTTGCTCTGAAGCCCAGGCCGCCAGCTGACTCTCTTTAGGTCTGGACAAGAAGTAACTCATCACCTGACTGGTCGGAACCCGCTCTGCCGTGCCATAAACGATGACCTGACGCTCCAGTGGATGCCATGGAAAATGCAGACAAACTTTAGGGTTGTGCTCCAGTTCAGAGGCCTTACGGCTACCTAAGTTGGTATAAAACACAAAACCTTTACTGCTGACATCTTTAAGCAAAACCAGACGTTGTGATGGCTGACCTGACGCATCCACTGTCGCTACACACATAGCAGTAGGGTCTGGTAATTCTGCAGTTACAGCGTCTTTTAACCAGGCTTCAAACTGCAGAAAAGGATCGGCGTTTAGCTTATCCAGATCGAGTTTATCCATAGTATAACTGCGGCGAATATCAGCAATTTTCATCAGTGTGTCCTTGAACAACAAAAGTCAGAAGCAAAGCGGAATTACATCCGCTCCATCACCTCAATGCCTAATAAATCCAGACCTTGTTTTAAGGTCAGAGCCACTAAAATACTCAGCATTAAACGGCTGTTTTTTAACTCTGGTTCAATGCCTTCTTTTAAAATAGGGCAAGCTTCGTAGAAACTCATAAACTGGCTGGATAACTCGTATAAATAGTTACACAACAGGTTAGGCACAGCATCTTTCATCACGGCCTGTAAAGTTTCTTCTAAGCGTAACAGTTTGACTGCTAACTGCTTTTCCTGCTCTTCCAGCAGTTGCAGCGGAGCTACAAAGCTCTCGTCGATACCGCCTTTGCGCAAAATGCCGCTGACCCGGGTATAGGCATATTGCAGGTAAGGAGCTGTAGCACCTTCAAAACTCAACATCGCATCCCAGCTAAAGACGTAATCACTGGTGCGGTTTTTCGATAAGTCAGCAAACTTCACTGCACCTATACCAACTTTGCGCGCCACTTCAGCCATTTCTTCAGGGCTTAAGTCAGTAGATTTTTGCTCAACCACGGCCTTTGCACGCACTACGGCTTCTTCTAACAATTCAGCCAGTTTCACAGTGCCACCGGTACGGGTTTTAAACGGCTTACCGTCTTCACCCATCATGGTACCAAAAGGACAGTGATCATAAGCCACATGGTCTTTTAACAAGCCAGCTTTACGGGCCACTAATTCCACTTGTTTAAAGTGCAGCGCCTGACGGGCATCGGTAAAAATCACGATACGGTCGGCAGCTAAATCAAAACTACGGTACTGACAAGCCGCTAAATCTGTAGTGGCATAGAGGAAACCACCACCGGTTTTTTGCACTATGAATGGCGAAGGATTACCTTCTTTATCAGCCAGTTCATGTAAAAACACTACTAAAGCGCCCTCACTTTCAACCGCTAAACCCTGCTGCTTTAAGCTATCCACTATAGGCTGCAGCATAGCGTTATACGCGCTTTCTGGCTTGATATGCTCATGGCCTAAGGTGACTTTTAAGGTTTTGTAGACTTCATCGCTGTGCTTAATCGACGTATCGATAAACAACTGCCACAACTTCTGGCAATGTGCATCGCCACTTTGCAATTTCACTACATAGTCACGCGATTTATCAGCAAAACCTGCTTCATCGTCAAAACGTTTTTTCGCTTCGCGGTAGAAATCTTCCAGATCGGCTAAAGCCACTTGCTCTAAATCGATACCGGCAGTCAGCTTGTCTTCCAAATGCGCAATCAGCATACCAAACTGCGTACCCCAGTCGCCCATATGGTTCTGACGAATGACTTTATCGCCCCAGAATTCCAGACAACGCACGACTGCGTCGCCAATAATGGTGGAGCGCAAATGACCAACGTGCATCTCTTTGGCCAGGTTAGGCGCTGAGTAATCCACAACGATAGTTTGCGGGGCCGGGTTTGCACTTAAGGTTAAGCGTGGGTTTTGTGAAGCGCCCACCAGCTGTGCCGCTAACCAGTCTTTGCGTAACGTGATGTTAATAAAACCCGGGCCTGCAATTTCTACTTTCTCAGCCAGTTCGGCTAAATCCAGCTGTTGCACCAGCTGCTCAGCTAAAGCACGGGGATTGGTTTTGAGTAACTTGGCAGCAGCCATAGCACCGTTAATTTGGTAATCGCCAAATTCAACTTTAGTGCTGATGGTCACCGCTGTATTGGTGTCAGCAGGCAACCCCAAAGCGACCATAGCGGCCTGAGTTTTGCTCGATAGTAATTCTTTGATATTCATAAAAAACCTTTAGCGCCTGAATTAATGTTCACGGGTTTTATGGAATTTGATCTTCGGATAACGTTCTATCGACAAATTCAGGTTGACCATAGTAGGAGCCAGATAAGTCAGGTTATCGCCACCGTCCAAAGCTAGGTTCATACTGGCTTTGTTTTTGAACTCGCTCAGGGCTTTCTGATCATCACTGTATACCCAGCGCGCAGTCGTCACGTTCACACTTTCGTAAATCGCATCGACGTTGTACTCAGATTTTAAACGATGCACTACCACATCAAACTGCAGCACACCGACAGCACCTACGATCAAATCGTTGTTATCCAGCGGACGGAACACCTGCACCGCACCTTCTTCCGACAACTGCACTAAACCTTTAAGTAGCTGCTTTTGTTTTAAAGGATCACGCAAACGAATACGGCGGAATAACTCAGGCGCAAAGTTTGGGATACCTGTGAAGTTAAACTTCTCACCGCTAGTAAAAGTATCACCAATCTGAATAGTGCCGTGGTTATGTAAACCTATGATATCGCCAGGGTAGGCTTCTTCCACATGTTCACGATCACCGGCTAAAAAGGTTAACGCCTGTGGTACCAGCATATCTTTGCCAATACGCACATGGTGCATTTTCATGCCCTTTTCATATTTACCTGAACAGATACGTAAAAAGGCCACGCGGTCACGGTGTTTCGGGTCCATATTGGCCTGAATTTTAAACACAAAACCTGTGAAGGCTGGCTCTGATGGCTCAACAGTCCGGGTGGTGGTGGCCCGGTGTTGCGGTGCAGGTGCCCATTCGGTTAAGCCATCCAGCATATGATCGACACCAAAGTTACCTAAGGCGGTACCAAAAAACACCGGTGTCAATTCACCTTTGCGGAATAGCTCCAAGTCAAACTCGTGGCTGGCGCCTTTCACCAGTTCCATTTCTTCACGCAACTGGCCAGCGTAATAGCCAATACGTTGATCCAGTTCAGGATTGTTGATGCCTTTGATCACATCCAGTTCCTGGATGGTATGGCCCATACCGGATTTATACAAAATCACTTCATCGCGGTAAATGTGGTACACACCTTTGAACTCTTTACCCGAAGCAATGGGCCAGGTAATAGGGGCGCAAGCAATATTTAGAACACTTTCCACTTCATCCAATAAATCTATAGGATCACGAATATCGCGGTCCATTTTGTTCATAAAAGTGATGATTGGCGTATCACGTAAACGGGTGACCTCCATCAGCTTAATGGTTCGGTCTTCTACACCTTTGGCGCCGTCAATCACCATTAAACAGGAGTCCACCGCTGTTAAAGTACGGTAAGTATCTTCAGAGAAGTCTTCGTGGCCTGGAGTATCCAGCAGGTTGACTAAGCAATCGGCATAAGGAAACTGCATTACAGAAGTAGTGACCGAGATGCCCCGCTCTTTCTCCATTTCCATCCAGTCTGAGGTGGCATATTGGCCAGACTTTTTACCTTTGACCGTCCCCGCTTTTTGGATCAACTGTCCAAACAACAACACTTTTTCAGTGATGGTGGTTTTACCGGCATCGGGGTGAGAAATGATCGCAAAAGTGCGACGTTTATTAACTTCTTCTAAAAACAGTTCGGTCGTCATGCCATCCAACTTGATCAATAAACAAAGGCCACAACTTAGCCAGAAAGCAGAGTGGGCTTAGCTATAAATGGAAATTTCGCGCGATTATAACAGCAACCAAAGCACAGGCACAGAATTTAGCCGTTTTGCTCAGGAAATTATCTGTCTGGGAAAATGATTTTCGCTATCCCAGAGGCAAAGCCATTAAAATTGCGTCTTCACGGCCTGTCGCCGTTGGGTAATAACTGGGGCGTAAACCGGTTTGAATAAAACCACATTTTTCATACAGCTTAATGGCATTAGCATTGGATTGGCGCACTTCCAGCCAGCAGTCCAGTGCTCCTAAATCCTGCGCCTGCGCAATAAAGTGCTGCAAAAGTTGTTGACCATAGCCCTGGCCCTGAAACTTTGGCGATACGCCTATATTAAATAAACTGGCTTCTACTGCGACTTTTTCACCTATGTAAAAACCTATGATGGTGTCATCATCATTCAGCAGCACCGCATTAAAATAGCGCTCACTAAAGCAAGTGTTGAAGGTGCCTTCCGACCAGGGATGACTATTGGCGCTTTGTTCTATATGCAGCATCGCAGGGATATCGGCAGGGGTGGCACTACGTATTAACGGCATGCATCAGCTCTCTTGCTGGAGGCACAACCAGAGCAGCTTTTTCTGCGGCACTGATTGTAATAATTCAATCGAAGGTGTTACTAAGAGTCCGTTTTGCAACATAGGTTCAGTACTGCCCGGGTTTAACCGCCACTGCAGACCAGGTTGATATTCATTCATCGCCGCCAAGACGTCTTTAGAGAGGGGCAGCTCAGGGTCAGGTTCTGAGTAGGATTCAATAGGCACTGGTGCTGCGGTCTCTATCACATCAGCTACAGCGGCCATATCAGCTTCTGGTTCAGCCAACACCATTATTTCTGCTTCAGGCGTTTTAGCCATAACAGAGAACTCTTGATGTAATTCAAGTGGTTGTATCTGGAGTAAATGCAGCAACTGCTGCTTGGATGATAAAGAATTCATATCAAAATGAAGTGGCAGGGGCAGAGGGATTCGAACCCCCAACCATCGGTTTTGGAGACCGCTGTTCTACCAATTGGAACTATGCCCCTAGCGTTGGAGGCGCCATTATACAAAAGAGGCATCAAAGGTAAAGCAAAAATCTGTCTGCACTGATTTAACTGCACATAAAACATACGTTTCATTCCTTTAGGGCCCCTTCTCTGCTTGCGGAAAAGTTTTTTAATCAAAAATTACGATACACATAAGCTTATTAATTCGTTTTCATCGACGCATTTATCAGACTTATGCTGCGGCCATAGCTTCAAAGGAGGAAAACCATGAGCAAAGTACAAGATATATACCAGCGTGAATTCCCGCGTCTGCAACAAGACGATACGATAGTTCAGGCCGTGCAGCAACTGCGAGAATTTAACCTGACCGGCGCACCGGTGTTCGATAACGACAATAACCTGGTCGGTTATTTGTCGGAGCAGGACTGTTTAGCCGCTATGCTGCATGCCAGTTACTTCTGTAGCCTGCATAACACCATAGCGCAGGTGATGAGTAAAAAAGTGGTGACAGTGCTTGCGTCCGACAGTGTAGTGGATGCTGCGGTGATCTTTACCAGCCTGCATTTGCACCAGTTGCCCGTGCTTGAGAATGGCTCGGTGGTTGGGGTGCTGAACAGAGGTCAGGTGGTTAAAGCGTTGGAGGCTTCGCTTGGGGATTGTTATGGCGGGGAACGGGCGGCTTAGATTTGGGTTGGAATTCTGCTGGAACTCGAAAGAGCAAAAGAGAAACTGCAGAAGCTAAGACTTCGCGGCAGGAGGATTGCGTTTGCCGTCCTGGCAAACGTCCCTGCGGGCCAGCCTTCGGCTGTCGCCATTTGCTCCCGGCAAATGGCTCGAACCGTGAAATAGGGCTCTCAAGACGCCAACAGTTTGGCGTCTTGCCGATTGAACACGACGAGCTCTGCGAGGAGATAGGAGGATCTCACCTCCTCACGTCCACTCTGAGCTTTATTTTATTGAATTCTAAAAACAAAAAAACCTGCACTTAGCAGGTTTAATGGCGGACGCAGGAGGATTCGAACCTCCGACCGCTCGGTTCGTAGCCGAGTACTCTATCCAGCTGAGCTATGCGTCCATTGGGTATTACTATCCGGCAATCGTTTTGTATTTAAGTGGCGGACGCAGGAGGATTCGAACCTCCGACCGCTCGGTTCGTAGCCGAGTACTCTATCCAGCTGAGCTATGCGTCCAGTCTTAAATACAACTGGCGGAGAAGGAGGGATTCGAACCCTCGATAGAGTTTCCCCTATACACCCTTAGCAGGGGTGCGCCTTCAGCCACTCGGCCACTTCTCCGCACTACGTTGCGGCGTGTATATTAATGTCTCAGGAAAATAAGTCAAACAATTTTTGGAGCTGGAAAGCGTGTTTGCTGACCTTTTAAACAATTCGACTAAATATTCGCTACAAAGCGTTAAAAATATACAATTTCTAAAAATGGTAAAGCTTAAAACTTATTGATCGTCATCGCCGCTAAAACCACCGGGAGTGCCTTTTTCAGCCTGAATGCGCATATAAATCTCTTCTCTGTGCACTGACACTTCTTTTGGTGCATTCACACCGATACGAACCTGATTTCCTTTGACGCCTAAAACTGTGACCGTGACTTCATCACCAATCATCAGAGTCTCACCAACACGACGCGTTAAAATAAGCATTCTTTGCTCCTTTTGTATGATCCCAGCTTCCAATGGTTGCGCCTGTTTGATCGTACTGCGCAGACCTGTCAGCAGTATGATAACTCAGCCGACAAATTTATGAAAACCTTGAAATTAATTAACTGCCCCCAATAAGACAGCGTGTAAAGCAACAGCTACTTTATTCAATTCTATCTCTGGCACGACAATAGATAATTTAATTTCGGCACAACTGACAGCCACAACCTGTACGGCTAATAACTGTAATTGTTCAAATACTGTCGCTGTAATGGCAGGATTTGATTTTAGCCCTATCCCTACTATAGATAATTTGCCCAAAGACGTCCTGCTTTGTAGCGTAAAATTTTGCTTCTTTTTCAGTTCATTACAAATATCTTCTACAGTATTCAGGTCGTTTTGGTTCAAACTGAACTGCATTTGCACTAAACCGGACGGCGCATACTGCACCTTTAACATGTCGGTCTCAATAGCTAAACGGGCGAACTCCTTCAGTAATGCGATATGTAGCTCACTACTTAACTCATTCAGCTCCAGCCAGACTTCGCCGGTCTGGCATGCCAGTCCTGTCACTGCTGGTACACTCATGCTCTGGTCCTCATAACACACTAAAGTTCCCTGGTCGGGTTTGAAGCTGGATAACACCCGCACCGGCACCTGATGCATAGCTGCGTATTCAACAGAGCGGGAATGCAATACTTTGGCGCCTAAACTGGCCAGCTCCAGCATACTGGACGCGTCGACATAAGGCAGTCGGAACGCATCAGCACAAATACGCGGATCTATACTGTAAATGCCGTCTACATCAGTAAATATTTGGCATTCATCGGCTTTTAATGCCGCAGCCAAAGCCACTGCTGTGGTATCTGAACCGCCACGGCCTAAAGTGGTGATATTGCCTTCAATATCCCGGCCCTGAAAACCAGCGGCTATGACAATATGGCCCTGCTCCAGCTCCTGATGCAATCGTTCAGTGCCGACAGATAAAATACGCGCACGACTGAATTTATTATCAGTCAGAATACCAATCTGATCGGCCAGCAGCGATACAGCCGGATGGCCGCGTTTAATCAGCGCCATCGCCAGCAGAGCAATACTGACCTGCTCACCGCTGGCGGCGAGCATATCCAGTTCGCGGGTCGAGGGACGACTGTCAATCTGATGCGCCAACCCAAGCAGTCTGTTGGTTTCGCCTGCCATCGCGGACACCACCACTACTACTTTATGACCAGCATGCACAGTCTGAATCACCTGCTCTGCCACAGCTTCGATACGTTCGGGGGTACCTACTGAGGTACCCCCGAATTTTTGCACATATAAAGCCACTGAGTATTACAGCTTAGCCGCAATATAGTCGGCAGCAGCTTTGAGTACAGCAGGTAAGGCGGCCACATCAGTGCCACCAGCCTGAGCTAAGTCTGGCTTACCACCACCTTTACCCCCAACTTGCTCAGCAGCCCAGCCAATCAACTGACCAGCCTGCACTTTGGCGGTTAAATCAGAGGTCACGCCAGCGATTAAACTAACTTTGCCATCAGCTGCTGTAGCCAGTAACAAAATGCCTGAACCTAATTTGTTTTTCAGCTCATCGACCATAGTGCGGAAAGCTTTTGGATCGGCGCCTTTGAGTTCTGCAATCAGCACTTTCACGCCGTTAATCATCTGCACCTGCTCCAGCAAGGAAGCACCGGCAGCACTGGCGAGTTTAGCTTTTAATTGCTCCAGCTCTTTCTCTAAGGCTTTGCGGCTGTCCATAGCTTGCTGCACTTTGTCAGCAATAGAGAAAATGTCGCCTTTGAGCATTGAGGCTACAGTTTGAGCTTGTTGTTCCAGCTTATGCACAAAAGCTAAAGCGCCTTCTCCAGTCACAGCTTCAATACGGCGAATGCCAGCAGCTATGCCGCTTTCAACCACAATTTTAAACAGGCCGATGTCACCGGTGCGGGACACGTGCGTACCACCACAAAGTTCAATCGAGAAGTCGCCCATACTCAGTACACGCACTTCGTCATCGTATTTCTCACCAAACAGCGCCATAGCGCCTGCAGCTTTAGCGTCATCGACATTCATCAGACGGGTCAACACTTCGTGGTTTTGCTGAATTTGCTCATTCACCATCTGCTCAATGCGGCGAATTTCATCGGCTTTGACCGCTTCAAAATGTGAGAAGTCAAAACGTAAACGCTCTGAACCTACTAAGGAACCTTTCTGCGTGACATGCTCACCCAAAACAGTGCGCAGCGCAGCGTGCAACAAGTGGGTGGCAGAGTGGTTTTTACGAATAGCTTCACGACGGGCATTATCAATGGCCGCATCGACTAAATCGCCAATTGCCAAAGCACCTTTTAAACTGCCTTTATGGGCAAAAGCTTTGCCCACTTTGATGGTATCAGCCACGGTAAAGACTGCACCATTGGCCAGCGTTAATACACCAGCATCACCGGCTTGACCACCAGACTCGGCGTAAAATGGCGTTTGGTCCAGAATGACTAAAGCTTGCTGGCCATCTGCCAAAGCATTCACCGCCTTGCCTTCGAGCAGAATTTCCACCACTTTGGCTTTGCCCTGAATTTGGGTGTAGCCGGTAAAGTCGGTGCACTGGGCTGACGTTAAGGCCTGATTGTAATCAGCACCAAAGTTAGAAGCCTGCTGAGCACGTTTACGCTGGGCTTCCATTGCGGCTTCAAAACCGGCCTGATCCACAGTTAAACCACGTTCACGCGCTACATCACTGGTTAAATCCAGCGGGAAACCGTAGGTGTCATACAGCTTAAAGGCGACTTCGCCCGGGATCACAGTGCTGCCGTTAAGCTCTGCTAAAGCCTCTTCCAGAATACCCAGACCACGCTCTAAAGTTTTACCAAACTGCTCTTCTTCTAATGCCAGCACTTTTTCAATGACGGCCTGCTTTTCAATAAGCTCTGGGTAAGCTTCACCCATTTGTTCGGCTAAAGCGCCCACCAATTTGCTGAAAAACACGCCTTTAGCGCCCAGCTTATTACCATGACGGATAGCGCGGCGAATAATACGGCGCAGCACATAACCACGGCCTTCATTAGATGGCATCACACCATCAGCCACTAAAAAAGAGCAGCTGCGGATATGGTCAGCCACTACACGTAACGACTTGTCGTTTAAGTCTTTTGCACCAGTAATTTCCGCAGTGGCTTTAATCAGCGCCGCAAAAGTATCAATTTCATAGTTGCTGTGCACGTTTTGCAAAATAGCTGCAATACGCTCCAAGCCCATGCCTGTATCCACGCTTGGTTTTGGCAGGGGTTCCATCCGGCCATCGGCATGACGGTTAAACTGCATAAAGACGTTGTTCCAGATCTCAATAAAACGATCGCCGTCTTCTTCTGGTGAACCCGGTGGGCCGCCCCAGATATGGTCGCCATGATCATAGAAAATCTCAGTACAAGGACCACAAGGACCTGTGTCCCCCATAGCCCAAAAGTTATCTGAAGCATAAGGCGCACCTTTGTTATCACCAATGCGGATAGCGCGCTCAACTGGCACACCAATCTCTTTGGTCCAGATATCAAAAGCTTCATCGTCTGTGGCGTAGACAGTGATCCAGAGTTTTTCTTTTGGCAGCTTGACCACTTCAGTCAAAAACTCCCATGCGTATTTAATAGCGTCCTGTTTGAAGTAATCGCCAAAGCTGAAGTTACCTAACATTTCAAAGAAGGTATGGTGACGGGCTGTGTAACCTACGTTTTCTAAATCGTTGTGCTTACCGCCGGCACGCAAACAACGTTGTGCTGTCACAGCACGGTTGTAGCTACGTTTGTCCTGACCTAAAAACACATCTTTAAACTGCACCATACCAGCGTTGGTGAACAATAAAGTAGGGTCATTGCCCGGGATCAGTGAACTGCTGCTGACGATTTGGTGGCCTTTACTGGCAAAAAAGTCCAGGAAAGCGCGGCGAAGTTGTGCCGAAGTCATATACATATCTTACTCTTCTTTAAGCTCTGCAAATACAAGTTGGATAGTGTCACTGCCAAAGCCCCGGCTTTGTAAGTAACGCATCCGTTTAAGTTTGTCCTGATAATCCGTTATAGGTTTATCCGCATATTTTTTCCGATAGGCCGTTGTGGCGACCTCAAACCAGTCGATATCTAATTCTTCCAGCAGTTGCTGTTGTAGTTCTTTGTTGATGCCCTGCTGTGCACAAAACTGGCTAATGTAAAACCATCCGTAGCCTTTATGCAACTTTGCATTGACCTGCATCCGGGCATAACGTAACTCGTTCTGGTAATCCCGTTGCTGCGCCCAGTCCAGTAATTCAGTAATTTGTTCTGCCGAAGCACCTTTTTGCTTGAGCTTTTGTTTCAGTTCCAGCGCGCTGTATTCTCGGCGTGATAGCAAAGCCAACAGCCATTGCCGCAATTCCTGCTCTGTTAAAAGCTTTGGCTGTTGCGAGGGCTGGGGCTCTGTCATGCTTATACTTCCAGCACCGCAGGCGCTGAATCGTCCAGCTGCAAGGCAAAAAAGGCACTAAAGGATAAAAAGAACGCCACTTGCAGCGTTGGAACTATGACAATAAAAGCAAAGCCCAAAGTGGCTATACCCAGCATGCCCAAAGCGACTGACAAAATACCAAACAAAGTTAAGGCGCCGACATTGCGCCAGCACGCCGTTAGACTGGCCATTAAAATAGCCTGTAATCGTTGCTCATTAAGGAAATAGGCAATAGCAACCGCATAGGCAAACAACATAAACACCAGACTCAAGACCACAGCGAGCAAAAACATAGTGACAGGGTCAACCACGCCAGCCTGAGTTTGTTCCATCAACTGGGCGGCCAATAGCATTAAAGGAATATTCGCCAGCAAGTTGGCACCAGCTAACCTGATAAAAGTACGGCGATAACGTTCTTCTTTAAACACACTAAACAGCAGTTGAAACTCAACAGCTTTTTGTTGTTGCAGCAGCACTATAGTTTTATAAAAACCAGCGGTTAAAAACGGATTGGCCAGTACCAAAATCACACCAAGCACAGGATGCAACTGCGCCACTAAACTCAGCACTGTGGTAAAAGCCACCATAGCAATCAGCGTTGCAGGTGCTTGACGAAACAACTCCCAGGCTTTAGTCAGCCAAGTCAGAGCCGCCTGCATAGGCACACGACGTATGATAAGTTTTACCTGAACTTTCTGATCCACGAACTTTAACCCTTCTATCACTTCAGCAGTCGAAGCTTTCATAGCTACGAAATGAGGCGTATCTTACTGCAAAAGCAGGCTTACTAAGAATAGCTAGCACAGAAAAAGACGGTTTAGACAGCAGATCCAACAGTGAAAGAGCTGGAAGCTGTCATCAAATGCAGCAGAAAAACAAAGGACGACCCTCAAGGTCGTCCATTTCCGTTTATTCTTTGACGATTTCCATTTCTTTAATCAGGTTGGTCGCCCCATCTACCTTCTCCATTTGCCACAGCATATAACGGCTGTCGACATGGATAGAGCGGTTGGTTGCAGGATCATAGTCCCAGTTGCCTATGATGCCTTCAATCACACCATCAAATAACAAACCCACTAACTCAGCTTTACCGTTCAGTGTAGGTGAACCTGAGTTCCCCCCTGTGGTGTCCACTGTGCTTAAGAAGTTGACCGGCAGGTTGTTATAGACCGCATCTTTGTAGATGCCAAAATCGCCTTCTTTTAACGCTTCGATCTGAGCTGGTGGTGCATCAAATGGATCAACACCCGTTTGCTTCTGCAAAATACCAGCAGCTGTGGTAAAGGGCTGATAAGACACTGCATCTTTTGGCTGATAACCTTTGATAGAACCATAAGTGACACGCAAAGTGCTGTTGGCGTCGGCATACACAGCTTTGCCATTGGCTTTATTAAAGGCAATGATGGCCTCCATCACTTGCGGACGTACTACGGCCAGTTTGCCTTTATGTTCTTTCTCTGCATTTTCCAAGGCGATATCGGTCTCGTACATAGCAACAGCATATTGGATCAGAGGATCGGTGCTTGCTTTAAAGTCGTCTACTGATTTGCCCATCCAGGCTAAACGCTCGACTTCATCCGATAACTTAGTCGCCTGATACAGAGCTTCCAGTTTGCTGCGAAGCGCTGCGACATCCAGCTCAGCAGAACCTATACCAAAGTAACCATCTAAAGCTTTTAAGCGCTGACCAGCCGGCAATTTGGCGTAATGTTGCAGGAAATGCAGCATCAGCTCTTGTTCCACTTTGGCATCAAAGCTGCGCGACAAACGCTTCATGCTGGCAGAAAAACGCTCCAAATCACGTTCCTGGTAGCCTATTTCACGCTCCGTGTCTGGTTTTTGCTGCTCATGAGCTAAACGATATAAACGTTTGGCAGTGTTAAATAATTGACCATAACTCAGATAACCCAGAATCAGATCACGCTGCTGATAGTGCTGTTCCTCTTGCAACAACTGCTGCAAATTACGCACTGCAGCTGCATACTTAGCCTGACGGGCCGGGCTGGATTTAATCCATAGATTCAGTGCTTTATCAAACTGATCTTTACGTTGCTGAGTATCACCTTTCTGGTAACTGGCGATCATCCCTTCAAAGTTTTTCGCATAATTAGCCAGTGACGCCAGAATACTTTCATATTTTATCCGAGCTTCTGAGCCTTCAGCTGAGTATTGTTTAATCACTTCTATCGCTTCTTCACGATAGGCTTTGGATAAAGGCAACACCTGGGTGAACTGATTTTCCACTTCAGCTGCCGTGTTGTATCTGTTGGTACGGCCCGGATAACCGATAACCATTACAAAGTCATTTTCTTTCAGCGGCTTAGCAGATACTTTTAAATAGGAAGGTGGAGTAAAAGGCACATTTTCTGCGCTGAAATCAGCAGGCTGACCATCTTTGCCAACATAGGCACGATAAAATGAGTAGTCACCTGTGTGACGCGGCCACATCCAGTTGTCGATATCACCACCAAATTTACCTATACCTGAAGCTGGCGCATGCACTAAACGTACATCACGAATTTCCATTTGTTTGATCAGGTAATACTCTAAACCACCGTGAAAACTATACACCTCACAGCGGTAACCCGGAGTTTCGCAAGCAGCAACTTGCTCTTTACGCAGCTCGTCAATTTTATCAAAACGTTCTTTGCCCTTGAGCGAAGGCGATAATTCCTGGTTGATTTGCGCTGTGATATTAGTCACTTGCTGAGTCACAAAAATTTTAGACCCTGGAGCTGCCGGTAATTCTTCGTCTAGCTCTTTCGCTAAAAAACCTTTAGCCAGCAAATTATTAGCCGCTGTACTGTTGTGCTGAATACTGCCATAAGCACAATGGTGGTTCGTCACTACTAACCCCTGATTAGAAACAAAAGAGGCAGTGCAACCACCTAAACTAATCACAGCGTTCATTGGAAAGGCTGTAAGCTGAGCAATACTTTTGGCATCAATTTCCAGACCTTTTTCTTTGAGGAGTTGTTCTAGTTCAGGTAATTGATGAGGCTGCCACATGCCTTCGTCGGCATGAGCAAAAGTGGCGATGGACAACGCCAGTGTAAGCAGTGTTTTTTTCATTCAGAAATTCCTTGGCATAAAGGCCCAGACAAACTAACAGCATCAGAGCACTGTGCTGATATTGTTGCGGGTAACGGGGTTCATTGTGCGATATTTTACGGCAAAGTAAAACGGCCAGAGACTTGAATTTCCGTACTATTTACCCCATTAAGTGGAGTCGTTGAAAATACAGGAGCAGCAATGGAACAACTAATTGAAAAAGTGATGTACGCCACCCGCTGGTTAATGGCGCCTATTTATCTTGGTCTGAGTCTGGCTTTACTGGCTCTTGGCGTGAAATTTTTTCAGGAAGTATTCTCCATCATGCCTGTTATTTTTAGTATGAAGGAAGTCGATCTGATTTTAGTCGTGCTGTCTCTAATCGATATTTCGCTGGTTGGTGGCTTGCTGGTGATGGTGATGTTTTCTGGTTATGAGAACTTCGTCTCCCGCATGGATATTGATGGTGACAGTGAAAAGCTCGGATGGTTAGGTAAACTCGATTCCAATTCGCTAAAGAACAAAGTTGCTGCATCCATAGTGGCTATATCCTCTATTCATTTGCTTAAAGTTTTTATGGATACCCAGAATATCCCCAATGACAAAATTATGTGGTACCTGCTTATCCATATGACCTTTGTCGTCTCAGCTTTTGCTATGGGCTATCTGGATAAAATTACCAAAGACACTGGCAAAAAAGACAACTTCTAAACAGAGCATTGCATTCTTTTAAACGGAAAAACCCCAGCTCACTGGGGTTTTTCTTTTCAAACATTACACAAGATTAAAAATTATATTTAAAACCCAAAGCTGCAGATTCGTCCTGCTCTGTATCAAAATCCAGAGCAGAGAACATGGTATAAATCACCATCTCACTGTTCAGGGCGTAGTCTGCACCCAGACTCCACAAAGTACCGGTTTCCGGATGACGAATTTTACTGTCATCCCGCTGCCATTGCAGTTTGTAAGTCAGAGCTTCAAGCTTATATGCAAGCTGTGCCATCACTGCATCGCCTTCAACGTTGCGTCTTATATGTTCACTGTGCTGCAACATCAAACCCGCCGATAACTGACCTCCAGACAATTCCATCAGCTTAAAGTGAGCCAGAATACGTTCAGCATCGATATTATTTAGCTCACGCGCCTGACTGTATGCAAAATAGTAAGGGTAAGCCTTAAAACCTGAGTCACCGTAACTTAAAGTCCAGTCATAGCCCCCTGCTACCTCATCGCTGGCGCCAGTCTGATACGTCGCCTGAAATTGAAAACCTTCAATTACGGGGCTCTGATAGCCAATAATATTCTCAAGCCTGTCCTGACCCGCACTTAACTGTGCTATATCATTGAGGGTTTCGTTGAATAAATCTATTTTACCTTCAGACTTTTTAAAGCGGGTGTCATTTTTACCAAAAACCAGTTCGCCCCAATTTCCGGCAAAACCTATGTAGGTGTTACGACTGCCTAACCTGTCATCCTTATTGGCCTCATCTAAACCATTGACTTGCCACTCATAAACTACGATCAGGTCAAGATTATCGACCAGCTCCTGTCGGGCTTTGAATCCCAGCCTGGTAAATGGCGCTTCAATTTGCCATCCCTGGTCGGAATAGCGGTATAAGCCTTTATCTACATACAAGCCTTGCAGATCAAGCTTGCCGTAGACATCCCACTCAAAGGCCTCGGCCCCGGCACTCAGCAGCATCAGCGAGCCAACGGCAGCACAATATTTGTTGTTCAAATTCGTCCCCTTATTTACTATTTTAATGCTGGCGATCAGATTATTTTCGCCAAAAATCATACAAACATGTCAATCTCAATAGCTTTATCTGTCGACTATCACTTTAAAACCAAATTATTGAATAACTTGATTAATGCCTGACTTGATACAAGCCCAATAAAACCACAGCCCGACTGACAGAGAAGTAAACAATAATAAAGCGACCATCGAGACCGATAAATTAAGCTACTCACTCAAATAAATGGTCAGATGTCACAACATAATCTCTATTGATGAGCTTACAATTCAGCACCATGAACTTTGCTCATTTTACATACAAAATATCATATTAAGTGCTTATCCCACTATTGTGCGAAACGGAGACGCATAAGCTCCCAAGCAAAATAAGCACAATAATTTAAAGATTAATTTATTAATTACTTCATTATTTCGTACTAAACGACGCTTTATAGGGTTTTAGCGGATAAAACGGCATCTGTCAAAATCCAGACAGAAACAAAGAGTAACGATGTTGGATCTCTGTATTGGCTATTATGTTCTATAGTATCAGGAGTAGTGATAGACCTGATTTTATGCAAAAAACAATAGGTAATTTAACCTGTTACCAAGTGTGCTGTCTCCAGAAAATGTGCTCAGCCGCCAGACAAAAGTTCCTAGACAAGGAGTAACCATGTTCAAAGATATGTATTTGAAAAACATAATTTTATCTATTCTTCTGATGTTCAGTGCCGGCATGGCTATATTGAGTTTTTACTCCTGGAACAGCGCCAAAGCCAGTGAAGAGGGTATGGCAGATCTGTACCAATTATCCGTCTTACAAGTCAATCCTATCTCAGATGTTTATGGCATGCTGTTACGCAGCAGGCTGGCACTAGCTGGCGGCTTTATCGAAAAAGAAGGCGGCCAAAACGATAAAGCCCAAGTCAGCGCCCAGCGAGCTGAAAAGTTTCTAAAAGAAGCCATAGAGAAATTTAACGCCTTCGCGGAAGTGGGTCTCAAAGGCGACCATAAAGAGCTGGTACAAGACATGCAAAAAGTGTTTACCTTGTACTTTGCAGCTATCGACAAAACAGCAAAAGAGCTGCAAACCGGGACCAGCGAAAGTTATGTCATCGCCAATCTCGAAGCTCGTGACACCAATGCTATAGCTCAGGAAATGGTAGCGAAGTTTGTTGAAGAAGCCAGTATCAAAAACAGTCAGTTCATGCAGGAGGCATCTGAACGCTATACAGCAACAGCTATTCTCTGCGCTATCTTCCTGGTTATTGCACTGGCAGCTTTAATAATGAGCTGGTATCTGATTAAGAAAATGCTGATCCAACCTTTAGAGCTGGCTGGTGAGCACTTTCAACGCATGGCGCAAGGCGATTTAAGCAGCCATATCCGGGTTGAAAGTAAAAATGAAATTGGAGCGCTGTTTTCTGGCCTGAAACACCTGCAACAAAGCCAAAAAGATACCATCAGCCAAATTAATAACACCGCCACTCAGTTAGCATCAGCGGCCGAGGAATTAAGTATTGTCACCTCACAAAGTACTGAAGGCCTTGATCTGCAAAATGCTGAATTGCAACAAGCCGCTACTGCGGTGAACGAAATGACAGTTGCAGTAGAGGATGTGGCACAAAATGCTTTATCGACCTCGGATGCATCGAGAGAATCCAATGAGCTGGCCAGCCGCAGTTTTGAGGAAATGAAGCTCACCATAGCCCAAACCCGCAAAATGGCGACTGAGATGAAAACTTCAGCTGAACTGGTGCAGGAACTGGCCACTCAAGCCAACAATATAGGTCAGGTGCTGGACGTGATCAGAGCCGTGGCAGAACAAACTAATTTACTGGCGTTAAACGCGGCTATAGAAGCGGCGCGTGCTGGCGATGCAGGCCGGGGTTTTGCGGTAGTTGCAGATGAAGTCAGGGCTTTGGCGCACAGAACTCAAAACTCAACCAAAGAAATTGAGCAACTCATCGCTCATATTCGTCAGGGCACAGTCAAAGCGGTGCAATCGATAGAAGCAAGCACAGGGCTTGCCGATAATACAGTCGATATGGCCAACAAAGCCGGGCAGGCTTTTGAACAAATCTGTACATCGGTCAGCCATATAAATGAACGTAACTTACTTATTGCTACAGCGTCCGAAGAACAAGCTCATGTGGCCCGTGATGTCGACAGAAGTTTGGTCGCTATTAAAGATTTAGCAGTTCAAACCTCTGCCGGAGCGAATCAGACCAACGCTGCAAGCCAGGAGTTGGCAGGTATGGCCTCTCGTTTAATGGATATGGTGAAACGTTTTAAAGTCTGATAACACACTTACCCCAGCCTTTCCGGGGCTGGGGTAACTGGTCTTCGCAAAGCTTTTGATCTGTCTAGGCCGGAGCAAACAAGCCTGGGGCTTTAGCCTGATACAGACAAGTCTCACCGGGCATTGTGTTCAGCAAGGCTCAATGCCGAAGTCATGTTTTCCCTCTGCTTAAAATAAAAAATCTGTGGCTAAAAACTGGGATGAGCCTTGTTTAATCATCTCTTTCATCAGCGCAATTTGTTCAGGATTGTATTTACAGGCCACCAGGGTGGGGATAGAAAATTGCAGCAAAGCATCTTCCACCGACAAGGTGCCTTCCGCTGAGTTTTTCCGGCCGGTAAAAGGGAAACTATCCGGACTACGCTGACATTGGCTGTTGATATTAATACGCCCGACCTGATTGGCGAACATATCCACCAGCTCACCTATCTGCCGTGCGTCCTGACCAAAAATACTCAGCTGCTGGCCGTAGTCGGAGTGGATCACATAATGAATGACTTCACTGATATCATCATAAGGCACTACCGGCACTAAAGGGCCAAACTGCTCCTCCTGATACAACCTCATCTGACTATTGACCGGATACAATAAAGCCGGACGCATCAGCGAACCAGAGCTTTGACCACCTTCAGGGTTGATTACCCTGGCCCCATGCTCCAGAGCATCAGTTATTAAGCTCTTTAAAAAATCGACTTTGCCAGGCTCAGGTAAAGGAGTGATTTGCACTTTGTCACTCCAGGGTAAACCCAGTTGCAAAGCACTAATGGCCTCTGAAAGTTTTTGCACAAAAGCATCGGCAACTGAACGCTCAACAAATAAGATCTTTAACGCCGTACAGCGTTGACCGTTAAAAGATAACGCACCGGCCACAGCCTCTTTAACTGTTAATTCTAAGTCGGCATCTCTTAGCACTATGGCTGGGTTCTTCGCGTCAAGACCAAGCACAGCTCGCAAACGGTGTGGCCGTGGATGCAGTTTTTTTAAGTCACTGGCGCCTTTGTTGGTGCCGATAAAAGCAAATAAATCCACGCTGCCGCTTTGCATTAAAGCACCAACAGTTTCACGGCCACGACCGTAAATCACGTTGATCACACCTGGTGGAAAAGAATCTGCAAACGCCTTAAGCAAAGGCTGGATTAATAACACACCGTACTTAGCAGGTTTAAAAATAACAGTGTTACCCATGATCAAAGCCGGGATCAAAGTGGTAAAGGTTTCATTTAGCGGGTAGTTAAAAGGCCCCATACAAAGTGCGACGCCCACTGCAACCCGACGTATTTTGCCTAAAGTGCCCTGCTCTATCACAAAGTGGCTGGCGCTGCGGTCCTGTTGCTTTAAAGCTTGTACCGTATCGCGGATATAGTCGCAGGTGCGGTCAAACTCTTTGGCGGCATCCGGTAAAGGTTTGCCAATTTCCCACATCAATAAACGGATCACCGCTTCACGTTGCAGCAGCATAGCAGCAAGGAATTTCTCTACAGCCGCCACTCGTTCCATCACCGCCATAGAAGGCCAGACACCACGGCCCAAATCATAAGCTTTTAAGGCTGCATCCAAAGCAGCTTTGGCAGCAGTTTCGTCCATTAAAGGTGTAGCGCCTAATAAAGTTGGGGTCAATTCACCTGCGCTATTTCTAAGTGCTACCGGACTGTAGACAGGAGCTAAATCGCCCTGCCACTGACAGAGCTCACCATTGAGTAAATAGTCACGCTGTTCGATCGGAGCTGTGAGTCGCCACTGAGTCGGAATATCAGCCTGGGTTGGAAAATACATAGACAGATCAGCAGACATCACTCATTTCCTTTTAGCTAAATGTACTCAAATTAAAACGGCTGGAAAAACCACGGAATTGCTCTTTAGTGACAATGGCGCCTGTGTGCTCAACCACAAAACTGGCAAGAGTCGCAGCATACTGACAAGCAGCTAAAGGTGATAAGCCATTCAGGCGCCCCGCCAGATAACCCCCATTAAAAGAATCACCTGCTGCTGTGGTATCTATCACTTTTTTTACAGGGACTGCAGGACATTGAAAGCTTTCTCCTCTACTGTAACCAAGCACTCCAGACGAGCCATTTTTCACAATAATCTCTTTGACACCCAGCTTTTGCAGTTGCGCCAAAACATCGGCAGCAGAGGTACTGCCGTACAGCACTTTATGATCGTCCAGCCCCGGCAAAGCTATATCAGACAAGGCATAAGCCTGATCGAAATTAGCACGACAAATCTCAGCGTCAGGCCAGAGCGCAGGCCTGTAGTTAGGGTCAAATACAATCTGCACGCCCTGAGCTTTTAACTCTTTAATCAGCGTAAACAGATAGGTGCGATCCTCCAGTGACAAAATGGCCAGACTGATACCGGAGAAATAAAATACATCTGCTGGTAATAACCGCTCGACAGTGTGGTGTTGTCTAAACAAAGCCAGACTTTGTTTGGCAGCTGAGCTGTCACGCCAATAGACAAAACTGCGTTCGCCAAAACAGTCGGTATTGATCATATACAAACCAGGCCGGGCTGTTTTAGTGCGCAGCACCAGTGAGCTATCAAGTTTCTCTTGTTCCAGCTGGGCAATCAGTTTGTCACTGACTAAATCCGTGCCTACTGCAGATAAAAACTTCAGATTCAGCTGTGCTGCAGCACTGCGTTTGCAATACACCGCCGTATTATATACATCCCCGGCAAAGGCCTGATGGTAAACGTTATCCACGAGCTGGAATAACTCCACCATGCATTCACCAAAAATTATCACTTGTTTCATGGATCAATCCTTATCAGGCAACTCGGTTATGCCTTACCCGGCTTTGTTCAGCCACTGCGACAGACTGGCGGGTTAATTCGGTGATAGCATTCCAGTTTTGTTGTTGCACCCACTCTTTAGGAGACAACCAGGAGCCTCCAACCACAAACACATTGGGTAAAGCTAAAAAATCAGCCAGATTAGTTAAGTGCACTCCACCGGTCGGACAAAACTGAACCTGCTGAAAAATACCTGATAAAGCTTTCAGCATCTCAATGCCACCAGCTAAATGGGCAGGAAAAAACTTCAGCTCTGTTAAACCAAGCTCCAATGCCATCGCCATTTCAGAGGGAGTGGCTACACCTGGAGTTAAAGCCAGTTCAGTATTGATCATGGCCTTTAATAACTCAGGTGTACTGGCAGGGCTAACCAGAAACTGCGCACCAGCAGCTTTGGCATTGTTAGCATCTTTGGCTGACAAAATAGTACCGGCCCCAGTTAACAGTTGTGGTACTTCAGCACGAATAGCGCTGATACAATCTAAAGCCGCCGCTGTACGCAGTACAACTTCCACTGCAGTGACCCCACCTTGTTGCATCGCCTTAGCAATAGCCACAGCCTGCTCTGGTTGTTCGGCCTGAATAATAGGTAACAACAAGCCACCTTTGAGTAAGGAAGATAACGAGGTCATTTCACAAGATCCTGTAAAAAAGTGGCAACATCAGTGCCTTGAGCTGATAAAAGTAATGGGCAAAGCTGCTGGTAAGCGGACGCCAGTTCAGCTTTAAAAATATTTGACTGCTGCAAGGATGGCGGAAACACCTGCTCTAAAGCGACAAACAACGCCGTGTCTTTAGCAGCATCACCAGAGCAAGCCGCAGCGCAATCCAATAAGGTGTTCGCTAAAGGGTCAACCAACGCTATATCAGGTTGTTGTTGATAACGCAGCCTGATAAACAACAGCCAGCCGGCAACAACCCGGCTTAATAAACCAATAGAGCGGCCCGCAGCTAAGTTATCCAGAATGATTGGAAAAACCCGCATTGGCAGTTTTTGTGAACCGTCCCAGGCAATTTGCGCCAATAAATGTCGGATAGCTGGGTTATCAAAACGCTGGAAAATATCGACGCTATACTCTGTCGGATTTAATTCTGCAGGTGCATGAAAAGAGCCGATAATCTCCTCCTGCGCCAGCTTTTGCACAAAGTTGCGCAGCGCTGGTTGTTGCATAGCATCAAACACTGTTTCTAAGCCACACAAAGAGCCTAGATAAGCCAAAGCTGAATGCGGTGCGTTCAGTAACCGCAACTTGGCTTTTTCAAAGGCTTTCACATCCTGAGTGTAAGTCACTCCAACCTGATGCCAGGCCGGTCTGTGCGCAGGCAGAATATCTTCAATTACCCACTGACAGAATTTTTCGCGTTTAATAGGCCAGTTGTCCTGATAACCCAGCTCTGAGGCTAGTTGTCTAGGCAATTCTTCATCGGTGGCGGGGGTGATGCTGTCGACCATAGTGCAGGGACATAACAGCTGCTGTTCCAGCCAGTTGGCTAAAGCGGGTTGCTTTTGCCGTGCAAAAGTAAGTACTGCATTACGGAGTTTATGCCCATTGTCTGTCAGGTTATCGCAGCTCAGCAGGACAAAAGGTGGCACATTGGCCGCAAAACGCAGAGATAAGGCCTGCACCAGCAAACCTATAGCAGATCGCGCTTTAACGTTGCTTTGTAAATCGTGCTGAATATCGGCATGGTTCAAATCCAATTCACCCAGCGCATTTAGGCAGTAACCTTTTTCTGTGATAGTCAGGGTTACATAATGACTGGTGGGCGCTGCTAAACGCTGCAGCACCTGCTCGTACTGCTCTGCCGCCACTAATAACTCGCGAATAGAACCGACCACCTGATATTCAGTAGTTTTATCCAGCAATACCAGACTGTATAAACCCTGTTGCGGTGTTAAAGCTTTGGCTAAATCGTTCGATCGCATCGACACCACAGAAATACCCCAGTCACCGCCGTATTTCAGCGCGAGATCTGTATACCAGGCCTGATGCGCGCGAAAAAAAGCACCAGGACCTATATGCACTATGCCTATGCCTGTAGCGGAAGGGTCATAGGCTGGCAATTTCAGTTTGCCTTGCAGTTGCTCCAACAACGCTGGCTCTAAACGGGGAATATCAATAGTCATGGGGTGTCCTTTAATCCAGCTGATAGGCTTGTTTCACCAGCTGATAGGTCAGCTGCTGCGCCAGTTCATGCGCTTCGTCTTCGCTTAAGCGATGTTCAGCCACTAAACCTGCTAAAAAGCGGCAATCAATACGCCGCGCCACATCATGGCGGGCCGGAATAGACAGGAAAGCTCGGGTATCGTCGTTAAAGCCGACTGTGTTGTAAAAGCCCGCGGTTTCAGTGACCTGATGCCTGAAACGCAACATCCCTTCAGGGCTGTCATGGAACCACCAGGCAGGACCCAGTTTTAATGCCGGATAATGGCCTGCCAAAGGCGCCAGTTCACGGGCATAAGTAGTTTCATCCAGGGTAAACAGGATTATTTTCAAAGCGGCATTGTTGCCGTATTTGTCCAGCAGAGGTTTTAAGTTGCTGACAAACTCAGTCGGGCTTGGAATATCTGCACCTTTATCAGCACCAAAACGCTCAAATATAGAAGGGTTGTGGTTACGGAAGGCACCAGGGTGAATTTGCATCGTCATGCCATCTTCGATGCTCATTCCCGCCATTTCTGTCAGCATTTGGCCACGGAATAACTCAGTTTGTTCTTTGCTGGCGTTGCCAGATAAACAGAGCTGAAACAGGCTGCTTGCTTCAGTTTCGGACAAATTAGCAGTTTTGGCGGTTGGATGCCCGTGATCGGTAGCGGTCGCGCCATGGTCGCGGAAAAACTGCCGACGAATACGCAAAGCCTGCAAATAACCTTGCCAGCTCTGGGTGTCCTGACCAGTCTGCTCTGCCAGTTTTTTGATATTGCTTAGAAAATCAGCCCGGTCAGCATCTATCACATCGTCAGGTCTGAAGGTGGTGATCACCCGTTTTTCATAACCCGTGCCTTTTAACGCCGCATGGTGTTTCAGCGAATTCACCGCGCCTTCGGTGGTGGCAATCAGTTCGATATTAAATTTATCCAGCAAAGCACGGGGCTTAAATTCAGGCTTCACTAACTGTTCATTGATGCTGTCGTAATACAAATCTGCGGTATCGCTGTTTAATGCATGTTCCAAACCAAAGACATCATGAAATACGCTGTCGAGCCAAATGCGGGATGGTGTGCCACGGAACAAATGATAATTTTGGGCAAAAGTGTGGAAAATTTTGCGGTAATCCGTTTCAACCGGCGTGCCGTCTTTAGTGCGAATACCTAAAGACTCCAGCGAAATCCCCTGACTGTACAACATGCGGAATACATAGTGGTCCGGAAGCAATAGTAAGCTGGTGGCATTGTCAAAATTAACATTACTGGCAAACCAAGCCGGGTCGGTATGACCATGGGGGCTGACAATTGGCAGATTTTTAATGCCAGCATACAAACGTCTGGCTATGGCGCGAACTGTTGGATCGGCCGGAAATAATCTGTCGTCATCAAGTACTAAAGGTTTAAAGTTGGCCATATAAAGTCCTTACAGGGTCACGCCATTTTTCCAAATGGCAATTTCTTTGTTGTCTGATAATTCGTTTTTGGTTTTTTTACCTGAGGCGATATCAATAAGCTCGCGGAAAAACTGGTAGGAAAAGTCCTGCGCATTCTGGCCTTGTTGCAACAGAGCGCCGGCGTCAAAATCTATCCACTGCGGTTTACGTTTGGCTAAATCGCTATTGGACGAAATTTTTACTGTAGGTACTGGAAAACCCAGCGGGGTGCCGCGGCCTGTGGTAAATAGCAGCAGGGTGGCGCCACTGGCCGCTAAAGCCGTGGACGATACCGCATCATTGCCGGGGCCCTGCAATAAAGTTAAACCTTGTTGCTGCACCAAAGCGCCATAAGGGATCACTTGGGTTACTTTGGCGGAGCCACCTTTTTGAATAGCACCTAAGGATTTTTCTTCCAGGGTCGTTAAACCACCGGCCTTATTGCCCGGACTTGGGTTTTCATAAACGGGCTGGTTATTGTCGATAAAGTACTGTTTAAAGTCGTTGACCAAGCTGACTATGTCGGAGAACACAGTTTTGTTGGCAGCCCGGCTCATCAGCACTTGTTCAGCACCAAACATTTCCGGAGTTTCAGTCAAGACCACTTTACCGCCTGCAGCGCAGACTAAATCGGCAATACAGCCGACCAGCGGATTGGCCGTTAAGCCACTTAAACCGTCGGAGCCACCACATTTCATGCCGACCACTAAATCGGACACTGGGCATTCTGTGCGCTTATCCTGCTGCATCAGTTGCACCAGCTCCGCAACAGCCTCCAGGCCCTGCTCTAACTCGTCTTCTACTTGCTGAGCGTTAAAAGCGCGTAACCGGCTTTGATCCAATTCGGGGCAAGCTTTGAGTAAAGCCGCCAGTTGATTGTTTTCACAGCCTAAGCCCAGTACCAGCACAGCACCGGCATTGGGGTTTTGCATCAGGCCAGCCAATACAGCGCGGGTATGATTTAAATCATCGCCTAACTGAGAACAACCAAATGGATGGGTATAGGCAAAAATGCCATCTGTTAAACCAGCAAACTGCTGATTGGCTTTTTCGGCTATTTTCATTGCCGCACGATTGACACAACCTACGGTATTTACGATCCATAACTCGTTGCGGGTACCGACCCGGCCATTAGCGCGGCGATAGCCCATAAAATGAGTAGGTAATTCGGTTGGGAAAGTGAAATCCTCAGCCTCACAACCCTGATACTGATACTCAATCTGATCAGACAATAAGGTTTTCAGGTTATGCGAATGTACCCAGCTCCCCGCCGGAATATCTTGTTGGGCAACACCTATGGGGTAGCCATATTTGATCACCGCCTCACCTTTTTTTATTAGCTGCAGAGCCACTTTATGACCGGGTTGAATATCCTCTTTGGCCTGCACTTCTTGCCAAGGGTCAATTAAAGACTGACCTGAAGTTAAAGGCTGTAATACAACCAGCACATTGTCGCGTGGATGCACCTGTAACAGGCTCAACTGAATAGCGGCCGGATCGGCAATATGTGGGCTACAACCTTTTGTTAGTTCTGTCATTTTCAACCTGCTATATAGCTTGTCTATCGGTGGCAAAATAGAGTTAAAAAAATACGCTTCAGCTGTTTTACTTAGGTCCTGTCCAGGGTTTTCCATTCATACTGACATGACTCAGTTTAAAATCACTGGCGTTTTCTAAGACGCCCAAACTGGCTTGTTCAAAGCTAACATCCGTCATACGAATACCGCTGATGCCAGAGCGGGGTAAACCACGAATTTCAAATGCACGTTGGGCTTTTTTCACTCTGAAGTTACGGATATCTAAATCTTTGACTTGGGGTAAAAACTGCCCTGCATCGCCTTCTTCGTAGTAGAAATTGATGACAATAGCGTCTTTGACCTCACCAATTTCAATGTCAGCTACTGCAACTTGCTCAATTAACCCGCCTCGCACTGAGTTCGTTTTAATACGTAAACCCCGTTCCAGATCAGGACTGCTCATGCGACAACGGCGGGCAAAAATTTGTTTTGCGCCCCCTGAGATTTCACTGCCAATCACTACTCCACCGTGCCCTGATTTCATCAGACAGTCCTGGATCAGCACTTGCTGTATCGGGGTTGCTAAACGACGACCATCGGCATTGCGGCCTGACTTTAACGCTATGCAGTCATCACCCGTATCAAACAGACAATTTTCAATCAACACTCGTTGACAGGACTCCGGATCGCAACCATCAGAGTTCGGACCATGGCTGATGCAATTCACGCCACGGATCACAACGTCTTTACAAAGCACAGGATTAATCAGCCAAAAGGGCGAGTTGCGGATAGTGACACCTTCAATCAGCACCCGTTCGCACTGGTAAGGCTGAATAAAAGGTGGTCTTAACCTGTTGTTGTCCAGAATACGTTTTTCAACCGGTACACCAGCTTCTGCCATAGCAAATAGCTGATCACGACCTGGTTTTTGATCTGTCGCAGGGTCGAGTTTCCATGGTGTATGTTTCCATACCCCTTTCCATGGCCACCAGTTGTCACCACTAGCGTTACCTTCCAGAATACCTTCCCCTGTTACTGCAATATTTTGCTGCTGGTAGGCATAAATTAAAGGGGAAAACCCCATCAGCTCCACCCCTTCCCAGCGAGTAAAAACCAGCGGTAAATAAGCTTGTGGATCCGTGACAAAAGATAAAACAGCGTTTTTCTGCAGGTGTAAATTGACGTTAGATTTTAAATGCACCGGACCAGTCGACCAGACTCCCTCAGGCACAACTACACGACCACCACCGGCTTGATGACAAGCAGTTATGGCTTCGGCGATAGCTTCATCACAACGTTGATTTTGCTGAGCACCAAAGGCGGTAATGACAAAATCTTGATTTGGAAAAGAGGTTTGTTTTAAATCCCGCAGTATTTGCTCTGCACCAGCCCAAACGGGATCGATCGCCTTTGCAGCTGCTGCCCTGGCTGAAAAACTAAGCAAAGGCGCCAGCGCCGTAGAGGCGATACCAGCTTTGAGTAAAAAACGTTTTTTCAGATCAGGTATGAGCATGTGTTTATCCATGTTGCCTGCATAAAGGCTCTGCTTTGAGCACAGCTTTATGCCTGTTTAAACAGCATAATAACGCATTTGCCACCGGTAGCAATAGATTGGCAGCAATTTTTGCCACCGATAGCAACTGGTCAGAGAAGTTTACAAAAAAGATTCCATTATTGAAATAAATGCGGTTCAAATCATTCTAAGGTTTCAGGCGGCACAAACCCTGTTACGACCTTGCTGTTTGGCTTGATACAAGGCCTGATCCGCTAAAAAGAGCAGCTGTTTGGCATCCGTTAACTCATCACTGATAGCAAGACCAATACTGACCGTAATGCTAATATCAGGCGCTATATCCTGCCAATCCAAAGCCATAATCTCTTGTCTTAAACGTTCACAAACTAACTGAGCCTGCTCCAGACTGGTAGATGGCATCAAAAGTGCAAACTCTTCACCACCCCAACGCGCGGCACAATCCACTGAACGGGAATGCTGGCGGATTTTTTCCGCTATCGCCACTAACGCTAGGTCTCCGGCATTGTGTGACCAGGTATCATTGATTTTCTTAAAATGGTCTATGTCAATAAAAGCTAACACCAGAGGTTGTTTCAGTCGCTGCGAGCGGCTGAATTCTTTACTTAGTACTTCATCAAAAGCACGGCGGTTCGCGAGACCAGTTAAACCATCCTGCCGGGCCTGCAGTGCCAAAGCCAAGGTTTGTTGATGCAACTGCTCAAGCAACAGAGACTTCTCCGTATCTGCAGCGAGCAGACTGTTAGCTTTTTGCTGCAGTTCCGCAGTTTTCTCTGCAACTTGTCGTTTTAAACGTTGCTCAGAATGACGCAGGCTGGAAATCCGCCAATACACTAACAGGACGATCAGCGCTATCGAAGAGAAAGCACTTAACCACTGAAAGTTGCGGGTTTGCCACCAGTAGGGATGCTTAATCAACTCTATTCGGGCTGCTTTACTCCATTGCCCACCAGGATTGGCAGCTTGTACCTGAAACTCATAACGACCCGGAGCCAGATTAGTATATTCGGCAAAGTTCTGTTGGCCTCTATCCAGCCAGTTGGCATCAAAGCCGATCAGTTGACTACGATAGCGGATCCGGCCAGGCATCACAAAACCTAAACCAGCGAAATGTAACTCCACCCTGTCACTGTCGGGCTGTAACTCTATACTGTCATCAATTTTTTGGGCGACCCCATTCACCAGTAAGGCTTCGAGGACCACAGGTGGGGTAACTTCAGCAAAAGCAGCTAAACGTTTCGGTTGAACCCGGCTGACTCCTGACGCTGTGGCGAACCACAAAGCCCCATCCTGAGCCAGAATAGCTGCCGGATTTGAACCACCATTCGCCTGAGCACTGAGCATGCCATCACTTTCACCATACAAATCGTAGTCAAGAAAAGCGACTTTACCTTCAGCCACAGCGTTCGCGTCCTGCTGACTGATGCGTAAAATCCCTCTATTGCTGCTCAGCCAAAAATTACCGTGCAGATCGGCCTGCACCTGAAAAATTTTATCAAAAGGAAGTCCAGCCTTGCGGCCAATCAGGGACAACTCCGCAGTGTCCAGACGATAACGCACTAAACCCCGGTCTGTGGCCATCCAGAGTAGTTTTTGCCCAGTTTGTTCATAAAAATCAAAAGCATATTCAGCTTGATCTAAATGCGACAGCTTAAGAGGTTCAAAGGCCCCTTTGACCAAACGAGTGACACCAGTGCCTGTTCCCACCCAGAGTACATCGTCTATTTTATGCAGAGCCACAACAAAATCAGCCGTTAAGCCATCCCTGGTGGTGTAACTTTGTATTTGTTGTTCAGGATGATAATAGTTCAGCCCTTGTGCCGTGCCTAACCAGATAGAACCATCAGGCAAAGGTAAAATAGCTCTGACTTCATTGGATAATAAACCAGAATCACGGTCTAATAGCTTGGTCAGCTTGCCGCTGCTGAATAGAAAAACACCAGAGGAGTAAGTTCCGATCAACACATCGCCTGTGTCTGTTTCCGCCAGACTTAGTATGGATTGCTCAGGCAAGAGGTTATGTTCTGTCAGTAGTTTATCATGAAGATAACGCGCTACGCCTCGTGCGGTACCAATCCAGATCCCGCCGTCCGAATGTTGCAACACAGTACGGACAAAATTATCTGGCAATCCTTGTTCTGAACTTAAAGTGGAAAAAGGCGCGTCACGCAAACGGAATAAACCGCCGTTGGTCCCCAACCAGATACTGTGCTCATTGTCTTCGTAGATAGCCAAGACTCTATTGTTTGGCATGCCATGTTTAGCGGTCAGCTGTTCCAGACCATAATTACTTAAACGAAAAATACCTTCTTCTACAGTGCCTATCCATAAATCACCATGGTGATCCACCAATAATTTGGAAATAGCCGTCTGCTGTAATTCTGGCTGCGCCACAACAAAGTGTTCAGTCTCTTGCCGATACAAACCGCGTTCAGTCGCTACGTGTAGCTGGTTATTATAAAAAGCTAAAGCGAAAACAGGTGATTTTGGACTATTGGCTACCTGAGTTAACTTGCCATCATGCAGGTAGACTAAACCCTCTGCGGTTCCTATCCAAAGCCCACCTTGTTGATCATGCAGCAGACTATAAATTGTATTACTGGGTAAGCCTTCATTACGGGTCCACTGTTGGCGGGAGCCATTAGCCTGCAGACAGAATAAACCGCCCCCCTCAGTACCAACCCATAGCTGACCTAGCGCATCTCCCCTCACTTCATTCACTAAGGCAGATACAGCATCTACAGGTCGCCATTGCTGCTCCTGAACAAGCGCCAAACCGCCGCGGGAGCCACCTAACAATAAGCGGCCTTTCGGATCTAAGTGCAAAGCACGGATCCCGGAGTCTGGTAATCCGGTTTGTTGCTCACGACCAAAGACTTTAAATTCACGGCCGTTGTAGCGGGCTACTCCTTCCCAGGTTGCAAACCAAAGATAGCCATCCGGAGTCTGACTAATGCTGTTAATCGTGTTATGAGGCAAGCCCTGACGAGTACTCCAGCTCTCACGGAAATAATCTGCAAGAGTGGCAGTGGCCGCTGAAGCGGGTAAAGGAAGAGTAAAAAATAGCGATAGCAAAAGTGCAGCAATATAAACACCGCTGCTTTTTCCACGCTTTGATTTAGTAAATTTGATACAAAATAACATCAGCGCCATCCCAGTCAGCAGATGGTTTCATTTTTTCTAATAAACCTACCTTACTCTATTTTCATGACCGGGAAAACTAAAAAAGTATAAAACAAGATGACGTTATGACGATACTCCAACTGATACCTGAGCTGTGGACTCGCGTACCACCAGAGTGGGAGCCACTTTGGCAGCAACTTGTTGTGCCGCTTTATCATTTTGTTCAATAACCATAATCATTTTAGTCGTAGCCAATTGTGCCATTTGTCGCACTGGACGACGAATAGTAGTTAAGGCAGGTATGACTCTGGAGGCCAGCAAGTTATCATCAAAACCTGCTACAGAAAGCTGGTCTGGAATAGCTATACCCAGTTGATGCGCTACTTTCAGCACGCCAGCTGCCATCTGATCGTTATTAGCGAAAATAGCAGTAGGTAAAGGCATTTGACTCAGCAGATTACGAGCGCACTCAATCCCTGTTTCATAGGTATTATTGCCCTCAATAATACGCTCAGTTTGGAGGGTAATACCGTAAGCCGATAACCCTAATTTGAATCCTTCCATCCGTTCTGTTGACGATTTATAACGCTGTGGACCACTGATAAAAGCAATATCCTGATGACCGAGCTGAGCAAAATAACGAGCCATCTCTGCTGCAGCTGCTCTGTCATCCGACACGACTATGTGCTGCGGCTCATCGATGCTGACTGAGGTTAAACGCACATAAGGACGGCCTGCATTTTTAAGTGCAAGTGCCAAAGATTCTAATTCCGAAACCGGGGGCAATACGATCACCCCATCCAGTTTGGATCTGTTGATAAAATTCAGGCAATCCTGCACCAGGGTTTCACTACGATAACGACAAGGATGCACCACCAGCTCGTAACCCAGAGTTGAGCAAATTTCCAGTACCCCACGCTGTACATCATCTAAGTACAACGCATCCGGGTTATCGTAAATTAAGCCTAATAAATAAGATCGGCTAGAGGCTAAACCACGGGCTTGCGTATTTGGCGAATAATTTAATTCAGCGATGATTTTTTCAACCCGGACTCTGGTGCTGTCACCCACACTTAATGAGCCATTGATCACCCGTGACACAGTGCGTTTGGACACTCCAGCCAGACGGGCGACATCATTAATGGTCGAACTTTTTTGTATCATCCGCTTTTCCTATTATTTATCGTTGGCCAGCAAAGCAGGCCTGTAGCAAGCCAGACTGATTTCAATCGCCGCTTGTTTTACAGCAGCCACCAATTCAGGCAAACGTTGTTTGCATAAAATACTGGTCAATCCGGTCACGCCAACAGAAGCCACTACAGCGCCCTGTGCATTACGTATCGGCACTGCAATACAACGCACATTGGGTTGATATTCCTGATCGTCTATTGCATAACCCCGGCCTAAAACGCTTTGCAATTCTACCCGCAAGCAGGCCAGATCGGTAATGCTTTGTGCTGTCCTTGCTGGCATGTGCTGCAAACCAGGCAAAGTAGCCAATTGATCAAAGTAGTTAAAGGCTAAAAACACCTTGCCGCCAGCAGAACAATGCAAATCAGCCAAAAAGCCGGGACGGGCTGCCAGATGACTGGGATTCGGACTGTCACAGACTTCAGCTATTAAAGCGCCATCAGGCCGTGGTAAGGCCAGATGGCTGGTGAGGCCTGTGCTGATAGTCAGTTTATGCAGCACAGGCACAGCCAGTTGATGCAAATGATGGTGCTGTAATAAATCCAGCCCCATCTTATATAAACTGCTGCCTACCCGATACTTTTTACCTTCTTTGTACAACATTTGCTGCTGACACAAAGTTTGTAAAATACGAAAAGCACTGGTTCTTGGTACCTGCAGTTGCTGTTCAAGCTGGGATAAAGTTAAACCAGAACCCGATGCCGCCACTAACTCCATCATACGGCAGGCATTGGCAAGATTAGGGATCAAATAACTGGTCATAACAGCTCCTAAAGCCCAAACAAAGCAGGCAAAAATTCACTGATCGCAGGGATGTAAGTCACCATCATCAGCACCACAAACATGGCGGCATACATAGGTAATAAAGGCTTAATCAAAGATTCCAGCTTGGTTTTGGCCACAGCACAAGCAACAAAAAGTACACTACCGACCGGAGGTGAGACCAAACCAATAGACAGGTTCAAAATCATCATAATACCAAAGTGTAGCGGACTCATTCCCAGCTCCACGGCAACAGGTAGAAAGATAGGAGTAAAAATCAGCACTGCAGGCGTCATATCCATAAAGGCGCCTACCACCAGCAAAATAATGTTGATCAATAACAAAATCAGTAACGGGTTTTCACTTAAGGTTAATAAGCCCTGGCTGACAGTCTGAGGAATATTTTCATAGGACAAAATCCAGGACATAGCCGCAGAAGTGGCAATCAACGCCATCACTATGGCGGTAGTTTCTGCCGATTTCAGCAGTATTGCCGGCAACTCCTTTATTTTTACTTCACGGTAGACACAAACCGCCAGCACAAAGGAATAGACCACAGCAATAGCGCCTGCTTCCGTTGCAGTAAAAGCACCACTGATAATGCCGCCTATCACCAAAATAATCATCAGCAAACTTGGAATAGCTGCAGCCATTTTTTTGAAAGTTAAAGACAAAGGTAAGCGGGCAGCAAGTGGATAGCCTTTTAGTTTGGCATAACCAGCACATACCACCATTAACCCCGTCCCCAATAAAATACCAGGCAAATACCCTGCGACAAACAAAGCAGCAATAGACACTCCTCCGCTGGCAATAGCGTACACAATCATAATATTGCTCGGAGGAATAAGCATACCAGTAGTGGCTGCCGCTGCTGTGACTGCAGCACTGTAATTGACGTCATAGCCTTGTTTTTTCATTTCAGGCACCATAAAACTGCCGATGGCAGAAGTGGCTGCAACTGCAGAGCCCGAAATAGCGCCAAATAACATACAAGACAGCACATTGACCAGGGCTAGGCCGCCGGGCAAACTGCCGACCAATGCCATAGCAGCTTCAATTAAACGTTTGGCTATACCTCCCCGCCCCATCAACAAACCTGAGAGCACAAAAAATGGAATAGCCAGCAAAGCAAAACTATTTAAGCCTCCCGCCATACGCTGCGCCAACGTAGTCACAGCTGGTAATAAGTCCATCGACAGCAACATAGTGCATAAAGTGGCTAAACCTATACAAAAAGAAATAGGAACGTTCAGTAACAGCAAGGCAAAAAATACGCTAATTAAAATAAGTGCGGACCATTCCATTATTCAGACTCCTCTGCCGGGACCAGTTGAATTTTTGCCGCCAGACAGCGCAGCTGACAAACTCCATAAAACGCAATTAACACACCGGCCAACGGCAGCACCATGTAAATCCAGGCCATACGAATACCTAAAGCGGCTGACATCTGGTTTAGCTCAAAAGTCAGCCATACCAATTCGCCGCCGCCCCAGACCATCACAATAGACGAGAAAACCACCACAGCGGCCGTCAGCACAAAAGCTATCCGGTGTTGCCACAAGGGCGTCATTCTGCTGGTGACTATATCCAAGCCCAAATGCTGACCAGTACGATAGGCATACGCTGCCCCTAACATGGCAATCCACAGCAATAAACAACGGGCTATTTCTTCGGTCATGGAGCTGGGATTGGTCAGCACAAAACGAGATAACACTTGCCAGCAGACCACCAGCACTATGGCGGCCATCAACAGCATTAAACTGCGTTTTAATAGCCAATCCACCAACAGCACTAACTTAGTCATTGGACACCTCCGCAGTTTCGCTCTGAACCAACGCAATTTCTGCCATCAGTTCGCCAACTTCAGTGCCCTGCAGAGATTGATGCAGTGGCTGCACTGCTGCAGCAAAAGCGGCTTTATCCGGATAAATGACCTCCACTCCAGCAGCTTTGACTTTCGCTAAGGCATCATCGCTGGCTTGTTGCCATAACTCCCTCTGGTAACGTACTGAATCGTTCATAGCTTGCTGAACCCAGCCTTGTTGTTCTTCGGTCAGACTGTTCCAGACAGGTAAGCTCATCAAAATCACGTCCGGTACAGACGTATGCTCATCCAGACTGTAGTATTTGGATAACTCGTAATGGCGGGATAAAAAGAAACTGGGGGGGTTGTTTTCAGCTCCGTCCACCACACCTTGCTGCAGCGCTGTGTAAAGCTCACCCCAGTCAACTGGCGTGGCCGCGCCCCCCAAGGTTTGCACCATCTGTACTGAGGTCTGGCTGTTCGGGACCCGAAACTTTAAGCCTTTTAAATCCGAAGGCTGGCGTATGGCATTTTTTGTGGTGTAAAAACTGCGGCTACCTGCATCGTAATAACCTAAGCCATGCAAACGAGCGCTGTGCATCGAGTTGAGCAAATCCTGACCTATTGGGCCGTTTAACACAGCCCATAAATGGGCGCTGTCTCTGAACACATAAGGCACACTAAAGACTTGCATCTTCGGCACAAAACCTTCCAGCGGACTGGCTGACACTTTGGTCAGGGCCAGACTGCCAATTTGCAGCAGTTCAATCAGTTCACGCTCTGAACCGAGCTGACCACCGCTATAGATCTGAATATGCATCTGGCCTTTGGAGTAATGCTCCAGTCGCTCTGCCATATAGACCATAGCTTTGTGCACCACATGTTCCTGATCTAACGAATGGCCCATCCGCAAGGTGATCTGATCTTGCTGGCGCTGACAGCCTGTGGTGAATAGCAGAGTCGCTAAACCGCAGCACAGCAACACTCCGCGCAGTGAAAAAGATTTCATCGTCTAACCTACCTGTTGCTTTCCCCGTCGTACTTGAAACCGCAGCTTTGTTGACGAGGTATGTTTTTTTTATAAGTCAGCGCTCGTACTGCTGGCGCTGTTGAAGGGCTCAGCCCTTTACAACACATCACTAAACGAAGCTCTCCCCAGAGCTCCGTCTCCCTTATCTCAATTGATCAGGGCCAAATTTATCCATATCGTGATAGTCCAGATTCTCCCCCGCCATACCCCAGATAAAGGCATAACTGCCGGTACCAACGCCACTGTGAATAGACCATGGCGGAGACACGACAGCCTGCTCATTACCCAGCCACAAATGACGGGTTTCCTTGGGTTCGCCCATAAAGTGACAGACGGCCTGACCAGGTGTCAGATCAAAATAGAAATAGGCTTCCATCCGTCTGTCATGCTGATGCGCTGGCATAGTATTCCAGACACTGCCCTGACTCAGCACTGTTAAGCCCATTTGCAGCTGGCAGGTTTGCACCACTTCTTTAATCATTAACTGATAAATAATCCGCTCATTACTGGTCGCTAAAGCGCCCATTTCCAGCTTTTTACAATCATTCATCCGCACGTGCTGAACCGGATACGCGTGATGAGCAGGAGTAGAATTCAAGTAAAACTTTGCCGGCTCCTGTGCGTTTAAGCTATGGAAACTGACGTTTTTACAGCCCATCCCTACATACAAAGCCTCTTTGTTGGCAAGCTCGTATTGATCACCGTCGACTTCTACATAGCCAGTGCCGCCGACATTGATCACACCCAGTTCACGGCGCTGTAGAAAAAACTCAGCTTTGAGTGCATCTACTGTCTGTAATACAACAGGGGCTTTGACCGGCACAGCACTGCCCACAATCAAACGTTCATAGTGGGTGTAACACAACACCAGTTGATCGGCCTGCATCAGGTTGTCGATCAAAAAACTCTGCCGCAGCTTTTCTGTGTCGTAGTGTTTGACATCCAGGGGAGCTGTGGCAAAACGGTTTTCAAAAATTACATTCATTTTATTCTCCTGAAAAAACGGGCATGAATTGGCCTTAACGAGCCAGCCAGCCTCCATCAACAGCCAATACATGGCCGTTGACATAATTACTGGCGCTGCTTGCCAAAAATACCGCAGCACCTGCTAAATCTTCGGGTTCACCCCAGCGACCTGATGGGATCCTTGCCAGAATAGCCTGATTACGAACTTCGTCCTGCTGCAAAGCAAAGGTATTGTCAGTACGGAAATAGCCCGGAGCTATCGCATTAATATTTAAACCTGAGGCAGCCCATTCATTGGCCAAAGCTTTGGTTAAACCTGTAATCGCATGTTTACTCGCGGTATAAGCAGGCACCGTAATACCACCGCTGTAGGACAACATAGAGGCAATATTGATGATTTTGCCCTGACCTCGTTTCAGCATTTCAGCACCCAGCAATTGACTTAGTAAGAATGCAGAATCCAGATTCACCCGCATGACGTTTTGCCACTCTTGCATTGGATAATCGACAGCTGGAGCACGGAAAATGGTACCACCGCAATTGACCAGAATATGCACCTCACCCAATGCCAAAGCATTTTGCGCTAAAGAACGCACTTGCTCTAAATCCGATAAATCAGCGGCCAATGAAAATGCCTGAGCACCTTGCGCCTCAAGCTCAGCAGCAGTTTTGCTGGCGCCATCTAACTGAGAACTACAACAAATCACCGAAGCTCCGGCCTGAGCTAACGCCTGCGCAATGGCTTTACCTAAACCACGGCTGGCACCAGTGACTAATGCCCTTTGCCCTTTTAACGAAAATAAAGCCGACATTCTTTGACTCCTTTTTATCTGTTCCACAGCTTGTTATTACTGCATATTTAATGTTCAAACTGGCCGTGAAGTTCGGTTTAAGCTGAATTAATTTCACATCTGGAACAAAACCTATTTTATCCGGCGATTAAATATGCAACATTATCAATACAAAACAATAAGTTAACTATCAACATCAAATAAAACCTTACAACATGACTGATTTTTTTTTGTGCGACGTTTGACAGTAATCTAAGCTTGGTGTTAGCTTTTTGCCATCGGTGGCACAAAATTGCAAGCACTTTTTGCCACCGGTAGACAAAATCAACAGGGAGTCGCACAAAGCGTCTTCCATTATTAAAAATACAGCTGGCATGAACTGGCTGAACGCTTTGAACCAGACAGGACGAGGTAGATATCATGGCAAAATCCAACACGCCATTTCACCCGAATAAAATTGCCTTAGCTTTAGCTATCGCAGGTTGTACTTCAGTAGTTTCTGTCTCTGCACAAGAGACGGCTGAAACGAAGCAAGCCGAAGAAAGAATTGAAGTGATCGAAGTGAAAGGCAGTTTCCGCGATTCTTTATCCAATGCATTAAATCAAAAACGCCAGTCTGATGGCGCCATCGATGCCATTCTGGCGGAAGATATCGCCGACTTTCCGGATTTAAACCTGGCTGAATCTCTGCAGCGTATTCCAGGTATTGCTATTTCACGTGCAGCAGGCGAAGGCCGTCAGATTTCTGTACGAGGCCTGGGCCCTGAATTTACCCGCGTCCGTATTAACGGCATGGAAGCAGTGTCCACCAGCGGTGGTACTGATCAGATAGGTGGCGCAAACCGTGGCCGCGGCTTTGACTTTAATACCTTCTCTTCTGATTTATTCAGCTCATTGACAGTGCGTAAAACCGCATCAGCAGATGTCGAAGAGGGCTCTTTAGGTGCCACTGTTGACTTAAGGGCAGCACAACCTTTTGATTACGATGGCTTTACTTTTGCGGCTTCTGGTCAGATGGGTTACAACGATTTGTCTGAAAAGTCAGATCCGAAAACCTCGTTTTTAGTCAGTAATATTTTTGCGGACGGCAAAGTGGGCGCATTATTTTCTGCCTCTTATTCAGAACGTCAGCTCAAAGATCAAGGTGCCAGTTCAGTACGCTGGAACAACGTCAACGACTTTGGCTCTTATCAGGGCGATAACGCTGCACCTGAACTGGACGAAATTAATAATGCATTCCGTCCACGTTTACCCCGTTATGACTCTTACACTCATGATATGGATCGCTTAGGTTTAAGCTCTTCTTTCCAGTTCAGACCTAATGAAGACACCAAGATTGATTTAGATGTGTTGTATGCAAAAACGGATGCAACCCGTAATGAAGTGTTTCTGCAAGGCATCTTGAATGCAGGAACTAATCTTACCGGACCAGACGTAGTGGCTTCAGGTATTACAGGCGATATGAACGTCGTTGATTATTTTATCGATGACACCAATACCATGACCTACGGCAGCTTTGAAAATGCCACTATTCGTGCCGAAAACCGCTTTGACGAACTCAGCACTGAATTCCTGCAATACAACCTGTCGTTAAAACAGCATCTGACTGACAACCTCAGTATGGATGCCATGATAGGCACAGCCAAATCTGAGTTTGATAACCCGGTACAAACGACCTTGGTAGCAGAAAAACGTGGTGTGGAGTTTGCCTATGATTACCGTGGTGGCAACAGAGAAAGCCCGGCGCTGACTTATGGTGCCGGTGTATTTGATCCAACAGGCTGGACCTCCAACAGTGTGCGTTTGCGTCCATTGGGGGCCGAAAACAGCTTTGACACCGCTGAGCTGAACTTTACCTACTTATTAACCGACAACATCACGTTAAAAGCAGGCTTGCATTATAAAGATTTCAGCTTTGAGACTTACGAAGCACGTCGCAAGTCTGAAAATGGCGCAGGCATAGTTTATACAGCAGATCTGCTAAAAGAATACAATTCAGGCTTAGGTAGTCAACCTGTTTGGTTAGTGCCTGATTTTGCTGCTATCGACGCTCAATATAATATTTACAGCAACACAGGAGAATTTGCTGTCAGTGCAGAAAACCGTCGCCCTGACAACTACTCTGCCAGTGAAGAAACTTTAGGTGCGTATCTGCAATTAGGTTTTGATACCGATCTGGCTGATATGCCATTGCGCGGTAATATTGGCTTACGTCAGGTGAAAACAGACCAAAGCTCCACTGCATGGGCTACTTTTGCAACGACTCCGACTCAAATCACTGCTGAACATGATTACAATGAGTTATTGCCTTCGTTAAACCTGGCGTTAGAGCCATGGGATGATGTGATTGTACGTTTTGGCGCGGCCGAAGTAATGGCCCGTGCCGGTTTAGGATCTATTCGTCCTGACGTCTCAGTATCAGTTTCTGGCGGCAGTCGCGCAGTTTCTGGGGGTAACCCACAACTGGAGCCGACCAAAGCTCAGACGTACGACTTAGGTTTCGAATTCTATTTCTCTGACGAATCCATGTTAGGTGTGGCGTTTTTCTTCAAAGATATTGACAGCCATGTCCAGACTTTACGTGAAACCAAAACCTTTACTGCAACGGGATTACCGATCCAGGCCGCTATTGATGCCTGTACCGCAGGTCCTGGTTACAATGCAGACTGTAATGAAAACGTCGATTGGCAGGTGACTACCCCCCTCAATGGCCCTGGCGGTGATTTAAAAGGAATGGAAGTCAGCTATCAATTGCCTTTCACTTTCCTGCCTGAGTTCTGGAACAGATTTGGTTTTATCGGCAATTACACTTATGTTGACGCTCAGATGGACTACATCAGTGCAGCTGGCGTAGTGCAGGCCACTCGCGATTTAAACGGCCTGTCAAAAAACACCTCTGCCGCCACTATTTATTACGAACATGAAGCCTTAAACGCCCGTGTATCCATGGCGAAACGTGGTAAATACCTGACCACAGCCATAGGTCGTGATAACAATGATATGGAAGGTACCAACGCTACGACTAACGTTGACGCCTCTGTATCTTATGCCATCAACGACAACTGGAAAGTCAGTTTTGAAGCACTGAACCTGACCGACGAAGTGGATGACCAATGGGTAGATTCAGCCGGTAACCGTCTGACTTACTACCATGAGACTGGTCGCCAATACTACTTAGGTGCTCAATACAAATTTTAATCTCCCTCATTGCTTAGCCATGGATGGCGGCTTTGGCGTGACTTACAGTCCGGTGCTGTAAGTCACCAATTTGTTTTTACTCTTACAACAGGTAATAGCCGTGACTTCGATGTTTAAAAGCCCATTACTGATCTCCAGCCTCAGCTTAAGTTTTTTAGCCGCCTGTGGTAAACCCGCTCCGGCACCAGAACACACAGAACCACAAAGCGTTCAGTCCACCCCGGCCAAAGCAGTTGCCAGGTTAAGCATTCACAACCCTTCTGATTTTTTACGCTCACAAGAGCCTATTTATCTTCCTGCCGCCGACTTAGGCCTGGCAGACACTGCAGTACAGAATTCAGCTTTTATTGCCACAACGGGCAGAGGCCAATTGCCGTCTCAGTGGATTGACCGCAACGCTGATGGCAAAAAAGATACCTTACTGATCAGCCCTACTCTGAATGCTGGTGAAACTCTCGATCTGCAAATCACAGCAGGCACAGCAACAGAACAGCCGAAACAAACCCAGGCCGAAATTTCGCAAAAAACCGGCGGTCAATGGCAAGACAAAAAGTACGTCGGTGGCAGCTTTGAAAATGTCAGCAGTCTGACGCCTCCACCTCAATACACAGATCACAGTGAATTTATCCGTTACGAGGGCCCAGGCATTGAATCCGATAAAGTGGCGTACCGTATTTATCTCGACTGGCGTAATGGCTTTGATATTTTTGGTAATAAAACTGGGAAGCCGATATTGGATCAAATAGGCCAGGATGGTTACAGCTCCTACCATGAAATGTTGTCCTGGGGCACAGATGTGCTGAAAGTTGGCAAAGCAGTAGGGGCTGGTGGTTTTGGTTACTGGGACGGCAGCAAAGTAGAGCGAGTATCAAAACTAGATGGCCACACAGTCACTATCATCGAAAATGGCCCTTTGTATTCAGCCCTGACCATAGACTACAAAAACTGGCAAATCGCCGGAAAAACTCTGGATGTAGAAGCCCATTTATCGATGACAGCGGGCAGCCGTTTGCTACAAAATCGCCTGACCTTAAGCCAGCCACTGGATAATCTGGCGCTGGGCATAGTAAAACTTCCCGATACTAAGCTGTTAACAGGCACCCTGGAAAGTAGTGGCCACACCTACACTTACCTGGCAACTTATGGCAAGCAAAGTCTGGATGGCGCCAATTTGGGCATGGCGATTTTATTTAAACGCGGCAAGCTCAAAGAGTTAACCACAGACGAACATAACCATGTGGCCGTAATGAGTGTGTCAGGCCAGTATCTGGACTACTATCTGTTAGGTGCCTGGCAACATGAACTGAACGGTATTACCAACGAGCAGCAATTTATCGCGTATTTGCAACAGGAAGTAGAACGTTTAACTCTGACACCCCGCCTGAGATTAAAAACAGAACTGACACAAGCTCAAACCAATCAGCCTCTGACCAACGAGCGGGCTTTGTACTGGAGCCAGCAATTAGCCAACTCTGAACTACATCGTCAGGCAGGTCAGTATTATTGGGGCGGCTGGGACACTGAACGCGACAGACCTGTTAGTTTTGAATACACCACAGGCTTATTGGTGCAAGCTTTTGATGATTTAAATAAATATACCGCAGACCCGGCTTATCAGGCTGTAGTCAGCAAAATGGCCGATACCTTTGTGACCGAAGATGGCACTATTCATAGCTATGATGCCAGTAAGTTTAATATTGACAGCATTAATAGCGGCAATCTGCTGTTGCGGGTGTTTGAACAGACTAAAGAGCCTAAATATCAGTTGGCGGCTCAGGCTTTGCGCGAACAATTAAAACATCATCCTAAAACCTCAAATGGCGCTTTTTGGCATAAACAAATTTACCCACATCAGCTCTGGCTGGATGGAGTTTACATGGGCATGCCGTTTTTAGCTTATTACAGTAGCTTGTTTGAGCAAGGTGCCAGCCTGGAGCAAGTGGTGCACGAGTTTGAAGTCACCCGCAAACAGTTACGCGATGATAAAACTGGTTTGTATTTTCATGCCTGGGATGAATCCAAACAAATGGACTGGGCGGATAAAACGACGGGCCGTTCTGCCTACTTCTGGGGGCGCGCTGTCGGCTGGTTAGGTATGGCACTGGTGGATGTGCTGGATTATATCCCTGCGGATAACACCGAATTACGTCAGCCACTGCTGACTATGGTGACTGAATTGGCAGCCGATTTAGCCAAATATCAGGATGCGGAAACAGGAGTCTGGTATCAAATACTGGATAAAGCCGGTGAACGTGGCAACTATCTGGAATCAAGCGGCAGTAGCATGTTTGTCTACTTTTATGCCAAAGCCATCAATAAAGGTTATTTGCCAAAAGAGCAGTACCTGCAGATCAGTAAAAAAGCCTGGCAAGGCCTGCTCAATGAATTTGTACTGGTGCATCCGGATAGCAGTATCAGCCTGACCAACATGGTACAAGTGGCGGGCTTAGGTGCGGGACGGGATGGTAGCTATCACTATTACATGAGTGAACCTATCTACCGCAACGACAGCAAAGGCACAGGGCCTTTTATTATGGCTGGCGTGCAAATGGCTCAGCTGTTAAAAAACTAAAGCTATGGCGATTCTAGTCAATTTGCTAAGCGCACTGACGTTGTGCCTGTTTTGCCTGAACCTAAGCGCCAGTGAGCAACCACTACGCTTGCAGGTTGCGTCAGACGGCTCAGCGCCTTATCGCTCAGTGCAGCAGGCGCTGGATGCTTTACCTGCAAGCAACGAATGGGCTTTGATTGAAATTGGCCCAGGTATTTATAAAGAAAAACTCTACCTGACCCGCGACAAAGTAGTGCTGGCAGGTAGCGGCAAAACCAGCACCACCATAGAATTTGCCGAACTTCGTAAAAACCATTTAAAACAGCAACCTGATGACTGGGGCTCTGCTGTGGTGAATATCAAAGCCTCGGATATAGTGCTGTTAGATTTAACTGTGTTTAACAGTTACGGTGCCTTGCATGGTGATCACAACCATCAGTTTGCTATTCGTGGTTTTGAGCAGGCCAGCCGTATCATCACTGACCAATGCCGCGTGATAGCAGGTGGTGCCGACAGTTTAAGTTTATGGAATAAACAAGGGCTGTATTACCACAGCAACTGCTACTTTGAAGGCCATGTTGATTATGTCTGTCCACGCGGCACAGCTTGGATCAAACAGAGCCAGTTTTATAGTCAAGCGACAGAGGCCTCACTCTGGCACGATGGCGAACTGGACAAAAATGCGAAGTTAGTGGTCACAGACTCTGGTTTCTCCGGTATTCAGGGGTTTTTACTGGGCCGCCGTCATTATGACGCCCAGTTTTACCTGCAGAACAATCATTATTCACCTTTGATGGCAGATAAACCTATATTCCGTAAAACCTATCCGGATGAACCTAGCCGCGACAGAGCCAACTTATGGGGTGAACGCAGTTATTTCAGTGGTTCCAGTGGCGCCAGTTACGGCTGGTTGCAAAACAATTGGCCTAAAGCAGTATCTCAGATCACCGAAGATTGGGTTTATCAGGGCCAGTGGCAACCAGAACAGCTGTTAAAAACCATCCGTAGTTGGTTAAATTCCAAAGCCCAACCTATGCCTGCCAAACTCTATCTGGTCGGTGATTCCACTATGTCGGATAAAACCAACCTGGCTTATCCGGAGCGTGGCTGGGGCCAATTACTGCCTGAATATATGCTGCCACAGTTGCAAGTGATGAACTTAGCCGCCAATGGCCGTAGCACCTTACGTTTTTTAAACGAAGGCCGCTGGCAAATGCTACTCGATGAGCTGCAAGCTGGTGATTATGTGCTGATCCAGTTTGGCCATAACGATCAAAAACAAGACGACCCCAAACGCTATGCAGAAGTGAATACGCGTTACCCACAGCTGCTGCAGCAATTTATCCGCGAGGTCAAAGCCAAAGCCGCTATTCCGATGCTGGCCAGCTCGATTTGCAGACGGAACTTTAAAGGCAAATCACTGGAGCGGGATTTAGCAGCTTATGCAGCTCAAGCCAAACAACAGGCAGAACTGGCACAAATCGACTTTTTTGATTTGCAGCAACACAGCTGCGATTTATGGCAAGACTTGGGCCCGGACGGCAGTCAGCCGTATTTTATTCAGGTGCCGGCGGGTTTGTATCAGAAGTTTCCGGATGGCAAAACCGACAATACCCATTTGTCGGTGCAAGGCGCTTCGAAAGTAGCTCAGCTTTTTGTGTTGGAGCTACAAAAACAACAGCATGCTCTGGCGCAATATATTTACAGAACAAAGCTCTAACCTATAAGCCAGTCGCGAATTCTGGCGCTGGTTTTTACCAGTTGCCAACTGTCGCAGCAATTAAAACTGGCATAGTCTACCACTGCTTTGGTCAAAGCCACTTTTAATGCGTCCGTCAGTTTGACCTGCTCACTAAGCACTAAATGCTGCAACAATAACGTCTTGTTGGCTCTGTCTGCTTTGACATCCACCTGACCGATAAACTGGTCTTTATACAACATCGGCAAGCTGTAATACCCTATCTGACGCTTAGCGGCAGGTACATACACTTCAATCTGATAATCAAAATGAAACAGCTGTTTGAGCCTGTCGCGCTGGATCACTAAGTTATCAAAAGGCGACAAGAGCCAGACTTTATTGGGTAGTTTTGAGGGGGAATTGTTAGTAAGCGCTAACTGGGGCCTGTGGTACCAGGTTTTTCCAGCCAGCAGAAAACTTTGCAGCCTGCCCTCTTCCATCTGCTGTGTTAATTGCAGCTTTAATACAGGCTGGATATTTTTGCGCAAATACCCAATTTGCTGCACTGTGGCCACTGCCTGACTGTGCAGGCAACGTTCTATTAAATAATCAGCAAACTCAGAGTCTGTAGGTGGTTGATGCTCTGCATGATCGGGCCAGACCCGCTCCGCCAGATCATAGACCTTCTGGAACTTGTCCCTTCTGGCCACCATCAGCTTGCCTTGCATAAACAGCTGTTCCAGCGCCTGTTTGGCTGGTTGCCAGTCCCACCAGACACCGTTTTTCTTGCCAGCATTGCCATTATCACCGGCAAAGTCACTGGCTTTCAGTGGGCCCTCGGCTTTAACACGGGCCAGCACTTCATTCATCAGTTGCTGTTCAGGCTTAAACCAATGGTTATTGCCATTTTGCAGTAACAGCTTGCGCTGCAAACTAAAACGATAATCTTCGGCGGGTAAAAAAGCGGCAGCGTGCGACCAGTATTCAAAACATTTTTTTTGCTGCAGTGCTTTATCTAACAGCTTTGGCTGGTAGTTTTTGACTCTGTTATAGAGCACATGATGATGCGCCCGCTCCACCACATAAATCGAATCGAGCTGCACATAACTGATTTGCTGTAGCACCTCTGCCACAGCTGCTTTGCCGGATGCAGGTTTCAGCAAACCCTGGTGTTGCAATACCAGGTGGCGTAACTCTTTGGGGCTAAAGGGGCAAGAGGCAGTCATCCGTTAAAACCTTAAATAAAAATCGGCCAGAAGGGCTCGGTAAGCCTCACTGTACTGGCCCGGGCTTTGTTGTATCAAGAGTTCTGTCTGTTCAAGCTGGCTGGTTACGGTACTGGCACTAAAATCCAGCAACTGTAATTTAGCTGCTTTATGCGCAGCAGTTTTGATCAGGCAACGCCGCCGCAAAGTCCAACCAGCCTGTTCTGCCACAGAGATAAAATCTACACCTGCCGGTAACACTAAACAAAAATGGCCATCGGCTGCAGCAAGCTTTTTGGCAACAACAGCTAAATCAGTAAAAGACAACATATCGGTGTGGCGGGCCTGATGCCGCTTCGGATCTAAAGCGCCTAAACTCTGCTGAAAATAAGGTGGATTACTGATAATCAGCCCAAATCCATGCTCTGGTTGGTTATCCGTTGCCGCATAGGTTAGAATATCGGCCTGAATGACGTGGATTTGTGCCGCCCAGCGACTGGCCGCCACATTATCCTCTGCCTGTAAGGCCGCATCCTGGTCCAGTTCAACTGCATAAACAGCGGGTTTTAGCCCTGATTTTTGCAAACGCTGCGCCAGCATCAGAGACAAAATGCCACTACCAGCTCCTATATCCAAAGCTGTGCCGGCCTTGGGTAAAGTGGCCCAGGCGCCCAACAGCAAGGCGTCCGTGCTGACTTTCATCGCACAGCGGTCGTGGCCAACAAAAAATTCTTTACACCAAAAGCCGCTCACAACTGCCCTTTCTAAGGTCAAAGAGTGGCAGTGTATAAGATGTTGTTTTGCCTGTCAGTACAACATCGAATTCAACGTGTTCTAAACAGAAGGTATACAAAGCGTGAGCGAAAATAACACTGCACAGGAAAAAATCACCTTTGCTGAGTTTCAACTGGATGACAGCTTAGAGAAAACCCTGAGTAAAGCGGGTTTTAAAGAAGCAACCAGCATTCAGAAACTGGCTATTCCTGTGGCTTTGGAAGGCCGCGACATACTGGCCAGTGCGCCTACAGGCACAGGCAAAACCCTGGCGTTTTTATTGCCGGCAGTTCAGTACCTGCTGGATTTTCCGCGCCGTGATCCGGGTTTTGCCCGTGTACTCATCATGACGCCAACCCGTGAACTGGCCTATCAGATTTTTGAACAGGTGCAACAGCTGATTATGCTAACCGACCTGCACGCAGGTGTGATCACTGGCGGTATCAATTACGGCAGTCACAAAGAAACCTTAGAAAAAAATAACGATATTCTGGTGGCGACACCAGGTCGTTTAATTGAATATCTGGATAACGAAAGTTTCCATGCTGACGAAGTGGAAGTACTGATCCTCGATGAAGCCGACCGTATGCTGGATATGGGTTTTGTCGGTGAGATGAACCGCATTATTCTCGAAGCCAAACGCCGCCGTCAGACCATGTTATTTTCTGCCACTTTGGAAGGAAATGGCGTCAATAAGTTTTCTGAACGTGCTTTACGTGAGCCAGTGCTGATTGAAGCAGCGCCACCACGTCGCGAAAAAGCCAAAATTCTGCAGTGGATGCACGCCGCTGACGATGCCGAACATAAACTGGCGCTGCTTATTCATATTCTGAAGCAAGAAGACGTCAGCAAAGTCATCGTCTTTGTCAAAACCCGTGAGCGTTTAGCCACCTTAACAGGGCAGCTTGAAGCTGCAGGTTTAAAATGTTGCTGGTTACAGGGTGAAATGGCACAGGACAAACGTCAGACTGCTTTGGCACGTTTTAGTAACAATCAGGTGCGTATTCTGGTGGCGACCGACATAGCGGCTCGTGGTCTGGATATTGACGATATCACTCATGTGATTAACTACGATATGCCACGTACTGCAGACGTTTATGTGCACCGTATTGGTCGTACTGGCCGAGCTGGTAAAAAAGGCACTGCTATTTCGTTAGTGGAAGCTCACGATATTGCTGTGGTAGGGAAAGTCGAGCGTTATACAGAGCAGCCACTCAAACGCCGCTTTATAGAAGGCTTACGGCCTAAACATAAAGAGGCCAAAGCGCCGACTAAACAGAAAAAACCTAAAACAGCAGCGAAGAAAAAAGCGCTGAAAAAAGCCGCTAAGGCCAAAGGTTAATTCTTTGCCCTGACCCGATATAGTTCGCTGTATCAAAAGGCGAACTAGATCGGGTTGGCTGGTACTGGCTTAATTTAGCTTACTCAGCATTAGCTGATGGTAATTTTGTATAAACGCCTGCTGGCGCTCTGTCGGTACTGTAGTTAAATGCAAATCCAGATAAGCCTGGGTGCCCACCAAAGCCTGAATGCTTTGATCCAGACTATTGATAATAGCCTGACCAGTTTCACTTTTATTACAAGCAAAATAAGCCAGTTGCAAAGGTTCGGCTTCAGCGACTTCATAACTGTGCAGCCTACTGGCATCTGTCGTTGCCAGCATAAAAGGATATTCCAGTACAGCTGATACTCGGCCCTGCTGCAACATGGGCCAAAGCTGCGCAATCTGAGCGCCACTTTGTTTAAAGTACAAACTACGCCGCAGCACTTTCTCTTTCAATAGCACATCCAATCCTGCACCGTAGGAGCGCTCCTGATCCAGTCCTAACACAAAACCTGATTCAGTCAACAGCAAATCCCTGAGCAGTACCTTGCCACCCCACAGCTTTAGCCTGGATTGGAGTCTGGTATGCAATGGGCTTTGAGCAGGTAAATAGAGTCTTAATCCTTCCGTCGCTAAAAGCGGTTGGCTGAAAATAAACTCAGCAGCTCGCTGTGGATTTTTTAAGATACTGGCCATACAACTGGAAGACTGGGTACGAGCCAACTCCGTGGCTTTGGTGTGATTAACCTGACGGAAATGTGGAGTTAAATCCGGGCTTTGCGTCAAAATCAACCGCATTAACTTCAGCTCAAGGCTTTCGGTTGTGGTTGGTGTGGTGCTTAACCAGTCTGGTGACATTTTACTCTGGAAATAGACATCCTGTGATTTAGCCTGCAGCTGGTGGCAACAACAAAGCAGTATGCCAATTGTACAAACAAGCTTCCAACGCATCACTTCTGACTACCCAACTCCATGCTCTTTAAAGTCAGCATAAAAGTGAAGTCTTTAGGCTGTAAAGCTTTTTCTGCCAGAACTATGTCAGGATTTGTTAAAGCAACCAGGCGTAACTGAACTTCATAAACACAGAGCGCTGATCCCGCTCCAGACTGGTTAGTTCATCATCCTGATAGGCATTATCGCTGTAGCCTGCGAAAAACAAAGTCTGTGGATTCAGTTTGTATGAATACAACAACTGACTCCCCAAGCTGCGTTCAATCTGCTGAGTCAGGCCCGGGTTATTCAACGGGTTTTGCTCAATATCGCTATAAATTAAGGTCAGGCGCAACAAACTACGCACTGAAAACTGATAGCTAAAGCGTAAGTCAGTCAGGTTGGCGGTAAAGACCTCAGCACCATCTGCCTCTAAATATCTGTAGGTATGACGGGCTTCAATTTGCAAATGTGTAGTGGCGTTCCAGCTGATTTCCGGTGCGAACTGCACCAGCTCGCCCAGCCTGTTGTTACGGTAGTCTATCGCATCACCCAATTCGATTTCGGCGTTGGCATAAAGCGCAGATAAAGGCCTGAATTCGGCGAAAGTAATAAGGCGTTTTTCGTTAAACATCAGCGTATTGCCATCAATAGCCAGCGAGTTGTTATTCAGCCGTGGGCCTGTTTTGTCTCTGTCGACCAGACTCACAGAGAAAAAGCTTTGTTGTGGTCCCCAAAACTCCAAAAATAGCTCAGCTTCTTTTTCCAATAGTTCATTATTGGCGTTATGGCTGATATCCCAGTCACCGCTTAAAATTGCCCTGTTCCACCAGCTACTATCAGAAAACCATTGATAGCCCAACCCCTGTACAAATTTATGAAAGTCGGTTTGTGGCATATAGCCCATATCAGCGCGAAAGTCTTGTTCCAGCGCCAGATATTCGGTATTCCAGAACCAGGCCCCGTCATCGTGCTCATACATCAAAAAGTAAGCCGGGTCTGATAAATTATCTGCCAGGCGTAAACCTGCCTCTGAATCGCCAAAGCTCTGGCGTAATGGCTCGGCATAGGCTGAGTCGGCATACAAATACTGCAGCACCAGCTCATCCTGATCGGTGAATTTATACTTCAGGTCCAGACCCGCTAAGTTGTTGTGATAGCTATCGCTTTGTCGCAGGCTGCTGATCCAGCCCAAAGACAAGTCAGCACTTAAATCGTAGCGGTATCGCAATACAGCATTGGTGCTTTCTTCATCCAATACGGCCACATCAGAGCCCAGGTTGCCCGGTACGATAAAAGTCGTTTTTTCATCATTAGCGGCAAAAAAAGCAAAGGAATGTTGCTGCTGTTTACCAGTCAGCTTAGCGCCTATGTCAGGTGCGCCAATATTGCGGGTATAGACCAAATCCAGCGGTGAGCTGAAGTAATCCTGGTTATCGAGGAAAAAAGCGCGTTTTTCGTCAAAAAATAACGAGAAGGTGTCATTCATTGAAACCTGCGCCACATCAGCTTCGACCTGAGAAAAGTCAGGATTGAGTGTGGCATTGAGGTTAATGTCCGGCGTTATCCCCCATTTTAAATCCAGACTGACTTCGGTATTAGGTTCAGTCTGCCAGTCGGATTTCGTCTCTTTAGTGACGTCACGTTGCTGACTGGCTCCCGTGACTAAAGACGGCACCACACTAAAATGACTGCCTTGTTTGGCACCGGAAAACCCCGTAGCGACACGCATTTGGCAAATCCAGCACGGATTTATCCGCTCAATTTTATTGCTGGATAAGCGGTGTTTTAGATCCCGTGGATAAAACCGCACCAGCTCAATACGCCATTGCTGCAACGTCAATTTGTCATTAAAGTTCAAAATGCGTAGCGGAATAGCGATCTCCACCTGATAGCCATCAGAGGTCAGTTGACCTACACTATGCCAAATCCCATCCCAGGCATCACTTTCATCACCAGTAACCTCATTCTCTATCGCATCGGCCTGCACACCCAAAGGGTTACTAAAAAACTGATAGGCCAATTTCTGATCGTTGTAGCTGTCAATTTTTACGCCTACTAAGTCGTCTTCCCAGACGTCATCTCTGTCTTTTAAAAAAGCACGGATTTGGGAAGGATGTGGATCTTTGGCTTTAAAGGCCAGATAAAAATACTCGCCGTTTTCCAGCAGCAAAGCTTCGGTTTCGACCGGAGCTGGGGTATTTTCCGATGGCCAGCTGTTAATCTCTATCTGTACTTTGTTGGCTTGCGCCCAGGCAGCATCAGATAAGTCACCATCAATGCTGATAGTTTCAGTGGTTTTTGGGATTTGAATATCGGCGATAGCAGCACAGGAAAAAACAGCGATCCAGAGAAAAAACCAACGCAGCATTCAGGCATCCTTGTACAGCAGCAGAAAAAGTCACCGGCACTATATAGAAAGACGCTAAAAATAAGAAGACCGGACATGGCGGTCTTCTCTGAGGATTTTGTAACTGGCTGTTACCCAGTTACCTGTCCCAGTAACTTTCTTCCAGTGAGTCTTCTTTTTCCGGCAAGCCTTTGGATAAGCGTGGCGCGTTTTGTACCAGAATGGCGTAACTGACGCGGTTGGCGTATTTACAGATCTGCGCAAAAGACGAATACGCCAGATAAGGCTGCTCGTGTTTACTGGATAAAGGCAAAGTTTGACGATGAAAATGATTAGCCGCTATATCATGCAAAATCGCCGCTAAAGCACCATCGCCTGCGCCATTGGTATTTTTAATCCGTTCAGGCCCACCTAAATAAGGGTCGATATGCGAATAGACTTTGACCGGCTGCTGACAGTCCTTTTTCTGCATAGGGCGGCTGAATTCAAATTCGTTGTAGTCTGCCAAAGCACCGGATTTGATTGGATTGGTGGTTTCACGTTTAACGGAAGCGTCTGTGTAACCGCATAAATACAAGCCCTCCGGACCTGCGGTCAGCAGCACCATATCGACATAATCCAGCGCAGCTTCGGCCGCAAGCAATGGATCAACAAAACCAGTCAAGGCTTCAGCTTCCAGCTCATTCATCGCCAGCACATTAACGTACTGCGCCAGAGTTTGCTGAATAAGCTCCCTGTGCTCCTCCACTAAATGCTTCGTGCCTAAGCTCATCACTACAGGCACATCAGCTGTTTTTGCATCGGACAACATTTTAATCATTGCCTGTTGGATAGGCTGATCAGTAGCACGCAGCGGATAAGCACTAACCACTATGGCTGCGGCTTTGGCAATAATATCTGTAGGGATGTAAGCTGGAGTTAACTCGTCCATATCACCCGGATCAATGACAAAAGTACGTTCACCATCCGGAGTGATCATAGTAATACCACGACCAATATCACCTGACACACCTTGCAAGTGATTCATATCCACTTTGCTGCTGGTATGGCATAAGTAATGGTAAGCCGGAGAACCCAGTTGAATGTTGGACGACATCACGCCTAACAACACCGACTTGTCATCAGCCAACACAGAGTAGTTATGCACTGTATTGCCGATAGTGCCGCCGGCAAAGTGATCAGAAATAGCGTTAGAACCGACCAGTTCCTGATAAATCAGGTCCGCTTTGCCATGTTCTACTAAGTTGGATAAACCTTTGCCTATGCCATATTTCTGCAGAAATTCATCACTGACGTTGGCAATCACATCCACTATGGTTTGGTCCAAACCCACAATATAAGTGTCTAGTTCAGGCCGCACTTCGTAGCTGGGTAAGGCCAGCTTAGGCTGAGACACAGGAAAATAATGTTTGAGTTTACGACGACCAGGGAATTTCATAGGGTAACACTCGGATCAATAGAGCCGCGCATTTTAGCAAAAGCCAATTAAAAAAGCGCAGGAAAAAGCCGCAGTTTTCTGCAGCTTTTTCTGCCTATTTTGCAGCAGAATACTGCAATATCAGGATTCTTGTTGCATTCGTGTAAAGACTAACGTATCCGCTTTGGACTCGGTACTGCTAAACTGATAGCCAGAGCTGTTAAATTGCTTAAGGCCTTCGACCTGATCAATCTGTTGTTCAATGACATAACGCGCCATCAAACCACGGGCTTTTTTGGCGAAAAAGCTGATGATTTTGTACTGGCCATTTTTGAAATCTTTAAATTCGACATTCAGCACTTTGGCTTTCAGCGCTTTTTTATCCACGGCTTTAAAGTATTCCTGTGAGGCTAAGTTCAATAGCATCCCTGAATTTAACTGCTCCAGTTGCTGATTCAGTTCAGTACTGATTTTATCGCCCCAGAACTGATATAAATTTTTACCACGGCCATTTTCTAAAGAGGTTCCCATCTCAAGACGATAAGGCTGCATCAGATCCAAAGGTCGTAGTACTCCATACAAACCACTTAAAATGCGTAAGTGCTGCTGAGCATAGTCGAGCTCTTTTTGTTTTAGGCTGGACGCTTGCAAGCCCTGGTATACATCCCCATTAAAAGCAAACAAAGCCTGGCGGGCATTGTCCGGTGTAAAAGGTGTCGACCACTGTGCAAAACGTGCCGCATTCAGCCCTGCCAGTTTGTCACTGATATGCATCAGGCTGGATAACTGAGCAGGAGTCAGTGTGCGGCAATAGGGCATCAACTCCAGACTTTGATCCAGCAACGCAGGTTGAGTAAAAGCAGTGACGGATAATGGGCTTTGATAATCTAAATCTTTGGCGGGTGATATCACCATCAACATGGGTTTTGGTTTCCTGTACGGCTAAGTAAAACGACTATAACAAAATTTGGTGCAGAGCTCGACAACAAAACTCAATACGGACGCGGCTTTGACATGGTTTTTAGTTTTTTTCATGGTAAGCTCTGATCCGTATGCAGAGCTTATAAAACAAGGCTGTAGCCATTAAAATACACAGAATTCCGAATGAGGGAAACTTGCCGCAAAAGCCTGTTTTTATGTTGTAATTTTCCTACATTTATTTAGTATTAAGCCCCACATCACTGACTTGTGATCAGAAAAACGGTAATAAAACAATATGAGCACTTTACTTGAACAGCTAAAAGCAGTGACTACAGTAGTGGTCGACAGTGGTGATTTAGGCGCCATTGAACAATTCCGCCCTGTAGACGCGACAACTAACCCCTCTTTATTGCTAAACGCCAGTCAGCTGGAGTTTTCTAAGCCGTTATTGGCTCAGGCTGTGGCTTATGCCAAAAGCAAAAGCTCAGATCTGGCGACTCAGATCAGCATCGCCAGTGATAAATTTGCGGTCGATATCGGCACTCAGATCAGCAAGTTGGTACCGGGCCGTGTCTCTACTGAAGTGGATGCCCGTTTATCTTTTGACACCCAGGCCAGCATCAACAAAGCGCTGCAACTGGTGGCTTTGTATGAAGAAAATGGTATCAGCAAAGATCGTATTCTGATCAAAATAGCCTCCACCTGGGAAGGCATTCAGGCCGCCCGCCAACTGGAGCAACAAGGTATTCAGTGCAACCTGACGCTGCTATTCCATATGGCACAAGCCCGCGCCTGTGCTGAAGCTGGAGTCTTTTTAATTTCTCCTTTTGTTGGCCGCATTCTGGACTGGTACAAAGCCAACACCAAACAAGACTACACAGCAGAAACTGATCCTGGTGTGATTTCAGTGCGTGAAATTTATCGTTACTTCAAAAGCTATGGCCACAAAACCGTGGTGATGGGTGCCAGCTTCCGCAATATTGGCGAAGTTTTAGCTTTAGCAGGCTGCGACCGCTTAACCATCAGCCCTGGACTACTGGAGGAATTAAGCCAGCAAGAGGGTACTTTGACAGTTCATCTGCAAGATACTGGTGCTACCGCCAAAGAAACTGCGGCTTTAACTGAAGCAGAATTCCGCTGGGCGTTGAATGAAGATGCAATGGCCACAGAAAAATTATCGGAAGGTATCCGTAAATTTGCCGTGGACCAACGTAAGCTGGAAAGTTTAATTCAGGCTCAGTTACAAGCCTGATTTCAGCTCTAAATACAGGCTTAATTTTACTACCATCGGATCACTACAGGAGTTTACATGATGTCGTCTGCACTTTGGGCTGAATTAAAACAGCTGGCACAGCAGCCTTTATCCTTGCGTCAGCAGTTTGCTGCAGACCCACAGCGGGCTGAGAAATTTCAGGTCAATGCCTGCGGTATTCACCTTGATTTTGCCAAAAACCTGATCACAGATGGCATCTGGCAAAAGCTGCTGGAACTGGCAAAACAAAGCCAGATCCAAAGTAAAACTCAGCAAATGCTCAATGGCGATAAAATAAACAACACGGAACAGCGTGCTGTCTGGCATATGGCGTTGCGTGCTGATGCGACCACTGCTTTAGTGTTAGATGGTGTTGATTTACAGCCAGAAATTCAGGCCTGTCATGCACAGATGGCAGAGTTGATTGGCCAGTTACATCGGGGTGAATATAAAGGCTATCAGGGCGATGCCATTACCGATCTGATCTGGATTGGTATAGGTGGCTCTTTACTTGGCCCTCAAATGGCCTGTGAAGCTTTGGCACCTTTTAACCAAAGCCCTGTTCGTATCCACTTTGCCGGCAATATAGATGGTGCCGTTGTCAGTGATGTGGTCAAGGCTTTAAACCCTGCCACTACACTGGTGTTTGTCGCGTCCAAGTCTTTTGGTACTGAAGAAACCAAACAAAACGCCTTGGCTGTGCGTCAGTGGTTCACTGACAAAGGTGCAGACAAAGCCGCTATAGCGCAGCATTTCTGGGCTACTTCGTCCAATATCAAAGCCGCAGCAGAATTTGGCATAGTGGCTGAACATATTCTGCCGATGTGGGACTGGGTAGGTGGTCGTTATTCGTTATGGTCGGCCATAGGCTTCCCTGTGGCATTGCAATTGGGCATGGCGCAGTTTCAACAACTGCTCAAAGGTGCCCGCGATATGGACCAGCATTTTATCAATGCGCCGCTTGAGCAGAATATGCCGGTGATTCTGGCTTTGCTGGGTGTTTGGTATATCAATGCCAAAGGTTGTCAGGCGCAAGCCTTACTGCCCTACAGCCATTATTTACGTTTCCTGCCCTCTTACGTGCAGCAACTGGATATGGAGAGTAATGGTAAAGGGGTGGATGTCGATGGCAAGCCACTTACAGATGCCACAGCGCCTGTGATTTGGGGGGATGCGGGCACCAATGGTCAGCATGCCTACCACCAGTTACTGCACCAAAGCGCATTGGCTGTGCCGTCAGACTTTATTCTGCCGGCCAAAGTCAGCCACGAGCTTAGCGATCATCACCACAGATTAGCGGCTCACTGCTTTGCCCAGACGCAGGCCTTGATGCAAGGTAAAACCTTTGATGAAGCCAAAGCTGAAGTGCTGGCCACTGGTGCATCAGAAGCAGAAGCTATTGCTTTGGCCCCCCATAAAGTGTCACCTGGTAATAAGCCAAGCAATACCTTATTGCTGCCAGAATTATCACCTTATTACTTAGGCGCCTTAATAGCGCTTTATGAGCAGAAGGTGTTTTGTCAGGGTGTTTTGTGGAATATCAATTCGTTTGATCAATGGGGGGTGGAGCTGGGTAAACAGCTGTCGACTCCTATTTATCAGGTGTTATCTGATCAACAAAACAATAGTTTTGATGCGTCGACAGAGGCACTTATCGCAAAATTTAAGCAGTTAAACCTGGGCTAACCTGTTGAATGAACGAAAAACATTCATTTTTCGTTCATATTTGTGTCAAAGAGTTATTTTATTTTTAGACAAAGTGTGGTACTAATTTGTTGAAAATAACAACAACTCAGAGGGGCAACCATGGAAAGCTTCGAAGACTTACTGAATATGTTGGAGCGTCCTGCGACGAAGAGCCGCGCAGTCAAACGCAAGTGGCGCGAAATTGAAGCAGTCAAAGAACGCCAGCGATTAAAACGAGAACTAGAAGACATAGACTGGACCATAGAACCTGAATTAGTGAACATCGAATTAAGTTAAATTTAAGCCCCGGCAGTGATGTCGGGGCTTTTTATTTGGCTGTAATTTGATAGTCATCTAACTGCAGGGGCGAGCTTTATGGTCGCCCGTCTATGTGTCACAACGACGGGTTAAACCTGCCAGCAGATGGGCGTCTTGCCTTGCTGTTGCAGCAACTCATTTGCCTTTGCAAAGTGGCCACAGCCTAAAAAGCCACGGTGCGCTGATAAAGGCGATGGATGAGGTGCGGTCAGAATATGGTGTTTTGTTTTATCAATCAGCGCAGATTTTTTAATCGCATGGCTGCCCCATAACAAAAACACTATGCCTTCTGCATGGGCACTGATAGCCCGGATCACCTGATCGGTAAACTGCTCCCAGCCTAAGTGACGGTGTGAGTTGGCTTCGTTCGCCACCACAGTCAAGGCCGTATTGAGTAACAACACCCCTTGCTGTGCCCAGCTTTCCAGACAACCGTGATTTGGCATCTGAAAATCAACATACTCCAGCGCCAGCTCTTTGTAGATATTGCGCAAAGAAGGTGGAATGGCCACACCTGCAGGCACAGAAAAACTTAAACCATGAGCCTGATTTGGGCCATGGTAAGGGTCCTGCCCTATCACTACCACTTTCATCTGTGCAAAAGGCGTTAACTTAAAGGCATTAAACACCAGCGCTTCAGGTGGATAAATCACCTGGCCTGCAGCACGTTGTTGCTTTAAGTAATCCATAGTCTGCAGAAAATAGGGCTGATTTTTTTCAGCCCCAATCACGTCTTGCCAGTTTAAAGACACAGCTTATTTATCCAGAGTCAGTAAGAATTGGCGTAATTGTACAAAATCCGGCGCCATATCTGCACTTAAACTTGCCTCTGATGCAACTGCTGCTAATTCAGGCGGCAGAGCGATAGGGCTGCCAAGGATATTTTCGACCTGCTCTTTAAATTTAGCCGGATGGGCAGTGCCTAAGAAAATACCAAATTCGCCGTCCTGCAAGCTGCGTTTTAACGCTTTGTAGGCAATAGCAGCATGAGGTTCGCTGACATAACCTAAATGCGCCAGCTGACGCATCGACACTTGGGTATCTTCTTCATCCACCATCACAGCTTCTAAATCGTCGCGTGAAATTTTACCTTGTGCCAATAAAGCCTCAACCCGTGGCCAGTTATTTGGCGCGCTGACATCCATCGCATTGGATAAGGTTGCCACAGTCTTGTTCGGTGCCCACTGACCCTCTTTCCAATAGCGTGGTACTGTGTCGTTTAAGTTAGTGGCCGCTATCATACGTTTGATAGGTAACCCCAAGACTTTGGCAATCAAACCCGCCGTCAGATTACCAAAGTTACCACTAGGCACAGCGATAACAATTTGATCGCGTTTATCTTTTGGCACCTGAGCCACAGCTTCAAAGTAATAACAGATTTGTGCAAATAAACGACTGATATTAATGGAGTTCGCTGAGTTGATATTCAGCTGTTTCACTAAATCACGGTCGTTAAACACCTCTTTTACTAAGGCCTGACACTGGTCAAAATCGGCCTCTACCGCCAGGGTATGGATATTATGACCTAAGGTAGTAAACAGCTTTTCTTGTAATGGGCTGATTTTTCCTTTTGGAAATAAAATCACCACATCCACACCAGCCTGCTGATAAAAGGCATGAGCCACAGCAGCACCTGTATCACCTGAAGTGGCGGTGACAATAGTGGTTTTGCTGACATTCTGCTGCTTTTGCGCCTGCATTAACGCCTGCGCCATAAAGCGGCCACCAAAGTCTTTAAAAGCTAAAGTGGGGCCATGGAATAACTCTAAGCAGGCCACATCCTCCGTGACTTGCGCCAAAGGAGCCGGAAACTGAAAAGCATTTTGTACCATCTGCTGGATTTGTTCAGCAGAGAGCTCGTCACCAATTAAAGCCTGCAGCACTTTAGCGCTGCGCTCGACAAAAGGCAGTTCCAATAAAGCCTCTATATCCAGGGTCGGCCACTGGGTTGGAAAAAATAGCCCCTGCTGCTCCCCCAACCCAATACGCACAGCATCTAAAAAACTAACTTGTTGTGAAGCGACTTTGGTATTTGTTAATTGCATTTTTACATCCTACAGCGCACGTGCGCCTTGTCTCGCCAGGCGACAGACTGTCGTGATGGCATCTGAGTTTTTAGCGTAATGCTGTTGTAAATAATCAGCGGCAAATTGGGCCTGAGTATCGTTTTGGCAGACCGCAAAAATAGTAGGGCCAGCGCCTGAAATGCCGACATGGCCTATGCCCCGAGCGGATAACGCTTCACGGATAGGCAACAATTCCGGTATCAGGTGCTGCCGGGCAGGTTCAGCCACTAAGTCCTGCAAAGCGGCAAAAGCTTCAGTTTCATCCCAGGCATACAATGCACTGATAAAACGGCTTAACATACCGGCAAAAGCTATGCTGTGTTTTAGCGTTAACTGCTGCGGCAATACAGCCCGGGCCTCTTTGGTCGACAGTACAGTCCCCGGATAACACAGCACCACTTGCCAGTGCTCGAACCAGGGCAGAGGGCGGCATAACAAGGGGCTGTCCGGTAACATTAATAACAAACCGCCATAGAAGGACGGAGCCACGTTATCGTAATGCACTGAACCACTAACGCCACCTTCCAGTTGCGCCATCAGCTGCAACAGTTGATAGTCATTTAAAGGTTTGCCGAAATAGTCATTGAAGGCATAGCAGGCCACAACAATAGAACAGGCACTGGAACCTAAACCACTGCCAACCGGCAGGTTTTTTACCAGCTCCAGCTGCAATCGGGGCAAAGTCCGGTCTACCGCCTTTTCAAAGGCATAAAAACACTTCAGCACTAAGTTATCGTCTGTATCACCCGGCAACTGATGCACATAACGGCCGGTCAGTTGTAAACTCAGTTCTGTCTGTTCAGAGTGAATACGCAAAACGTCACCAAATAAAGAGCCATCTACAGGCTCAAAAGCAGCGCCTAATAAATCAAATCCAACAGAAAAATTCCCTGTGGACGCAGGCGCAAAATACGACTTCATATTACATCTCCTGCTGCCAGGACAAAGTCCGCATTACATCACTGAACACACCTGCGGCCGTGACCGCAGCACCAGCACCATAACCACGCAATACAAAAGGAATAGGCTGGTAATAACGGGTATGGATAGCCAGCGCATTTTCACCGTCTTTCACTTTGGCCAGCGGATGATCTAAATCCAAAGCTTTGATAGCGACCTTGCAGCGGCCTTCGCTGATTTCGCCTATATAACGCAGCACCTGACCTTTGGCTTTGGCCTGTGCAATACGTTCTGCAAACTGCTTATCCAGCTGTGGTAACTGTTGCATAAAAGTGGGTACATCAGTGCCAGGCGCAAAATCATTGGGTAATACACCTTCCACTTCGACATCAGCTAAATTCAGCATCAGGCCAGACTCACGCGCCATGATCAGTAACTTGCGCGCCACATCCATACCGGATAAATCATCGCGGGGATCCGGCTCAGTAAAGCCCAATTCGCGGGCTTTCGTCGTGACTTCAGATAAAGACTGGCCCTGCTCCAGCAAACCAAAAATATAGGATAAAGAGCCTGATAAAATCCCTTCAAAAGCCACCAACTGGTCACCGGCATTAAACAAGCCCTGTAAGGTGTCGATCACCGGTAGGCCTGCGCCTACAGTCGTTTCATACAGGAAACGTCGGCGATGTTGCTGTGCCACCTGACGTAGCTGATGGTAGTAATCCAATGAGCCTGTATTGGCTTTTTTATTTGGGGTGACTACATGGAAACCGGCTTTGAGGAAATCGACATACAAATCAGCCACAGGTTCTGCACTGCTGCAGTCAATCAGTACCGGATTAGTTAAATGCTGCTCCTGAGCAAAACGACTTAAATCTGCCACAGAAAACTGAGCTTTGGCCTGCTGCATCTGCTGTTGCCACTGACTGAGGTCAATGCCTTTTTCATCCAGCAATAAGGCTTTGGAATTAGCTATGCCATAGACCTTCAGCTTGACATTACGCTGTTGCAAAAACTCTTGCTGACGCTGGAACTGCGCCAGCAATTCGCTGCCAACCACACCACAACCAACCAGAAACACATCGATACTTGGGATATGGCTGAAGAAGTTTTCATGGCACACCTTCACTGCGTTCTGACAAGCTTTTTGCTCTACCACAGCTGAGATAGAACGTTCACTGCTGTCCTGCGCTATCGCCACTATGTTGACCCGGGCTTGCGCCAGCGATGCAAAAAACTTAGCTGCCACACCTCGGTGCTGACGCATACCATCGCCCACAAGGCTCACAATAGCCATGTCGGACAAAATTTGTAGCGGACGCAATAATTTGCCTTGCAGCTCCAGTTCAAATTCTGCTTCCAGCGCTTTTTTCGCAGCAGCTAAATCCAACTGCGCCACACAGAAGCTGATACTAAATTCAGAAGAGGACTGAGTAATTAAACTGACCGACACCTGTTCACGTGCCATAGTGGCAAATACACGAGAGGCCATACCCACCACACCTTTGAGACCTGGACCAGAGACTGTGATCAACGCCAGATGTTCGAGACTGGAAATACCTTTGACCAGCGAGTCACCGTTGTTGTCGGCATCAATGCAAGTGCCGGGCGCTGAAGGGTTTAAAGTGTTTTTGATGTAACAAGGAATTTGAAAACGTGCCAATGGACCTATAGTTTTTGGATGCAGCACTTTGGCGCCAAAGTAGGACAACTCCATAGCTTCATCATAGGATAAATGCTCAATCAGTTTGGCCTGTTTTACCTGACGAGGGTCGGCGCTGTAGACACCATCTACGTCGGTCCAGATCTCACAGACTGAAGCTTTGACCGCAGCAGCCACAATGGCAGCTGAGTAGTCAGAGCCATTGCGGCCTAATAAACACAACTCACCCTGCGCGTTACTGGAAACAAATCCCGCCATCACATAGACCTGAGCCGATTGCTTCGCTAAAGCTGCAGCAAAGCTTTGCTCCGAAGCAGGAATATCCGCCACTGCATTTAAATAATCGCCCTGACTTTTTACTAAAGCCACGGAGTCGAGCAATACCACATCCACCTGACGGGATTTAAACAGAGCCGTCATCAGGCAAACACTGAACTGCTCACCCATACCTAAAATTTGTGCCTTGATATGATCAGGGCAATAACTTAACAAACTGATGCCCTGCAAACGTTCGGTCAGTTTTTGCTCTTGTTCATCCGCCAGTTGCTGTACAGCTTTTAATTGCTGTGCATTCACACGAAGTGAAGCTTCAGCAATAAGCTGTGCCAGCCGCTGCTTCCACTGCAACAGCAGCGGCTGATAATCTGAGCCTAAAAAGGCCAGATCCGTCAGTTCCACCAGTAAGTTGGTGACGCCCTGCGGCGCTGACAACACTAAGCCTACGCTTTGATTGCCAATTTGTTGTTGTACTATATCCGCCACCTCGAGGAAGCGGGTTACCGACGCCAGAGACGAACCACCAAACTTAAGCACCCTCATGTTTTACTCCTTGCTAAACGAAAAAGGCCCGTGACGGGGAGGTCACGGGCCTTTTTAAAAACAATACGCCGCCGACCTCCTACCCCGCAGGGTTGGTGGTAATAATAATGGTGAGTGTATTGCGGATTTGTGTCTTTTTCATACTGTCTATATGCTCAAATTTTTAGACGTCTGTCAATCTAAATGTTTAGATTGTTCTAAATTTAATGGCTGCTAATTTGTTTTCAACAGAAACTCTGTTTCACCGGCACAATAGGAGACCACCCTGTTACGTCCCGCTCTTTTCGCGTTATAAAGCGCCATATCAGCCTGAGCTATCAGCACCTCGTGCGCTCTTTCGCCAGCAGTGTCAAGCTGCGCTACACCAACACTGATTGAACTTTGTATAGAGTGCTCATGAAATGTGACAGCTTTACTACTGACGGCCAGACAAATACGTTCGGCCACTTCCATCGCACCAGCCAGGGCTGTATTGGTCAGCACTATGCCAAACTCCTCACCACCGTATCGGCCAAACCAGTCGGTGTCCCGTAACAAAGCCCGGACTCTGGCAGTTAACTCAATCAGCACTGAATCTCCGCCTAAATGACCATACTGATCATTGAGTTGCTTAAATTTATCCAGATCAAACAATAACAACGACAGAGGTTGCTGATAACGCTGCGCTCGTTGGACTTCAAGCTTTAACTGTTCTTCCCAGTAACGGCGGTTTAATGCCTGGGTTAAACCATCCACACGATTGCTTTGCTCCAGTTTTTGTAAAGTCGTTTGCAGATGCTGTTGATAAACAAAAGCATCAGTGGCGTCCTCAATCAGCATACAGACATGACGACGACCCGACGGATTATTCAAGGGCAACATGGTGCAGTTCTGCGCCATATACTGACTGGAACTGGTCACAGGACGTAAATGGGGTAACTTGATCACATACTGCCGCTGCTCCCAGCTGCTAAATGAGGGACTTTGCAACTCCAGCACAGAGGCAAACTTACGCCTAAGCCATGCTTCTGGTAAATCAGCAAAAACTTTAAACAGACTTTTCCCTTTTGCTTCAGTCAGTTGAACTGAGCTGTGGCGCTGCAAAAAGGTATTCAGATAGACCAGTTGAAATTCCTCATCTACCACCAGCACGCCGCTATTGAGCTGCTCTAATATGGGGCCCGTTAACCAGTCGTCTGACATTAATACTCTTCCACTATCCTATCCAAAATTTGCTGGATATTTAACACAGCTTCTCCTGGGATCAGCAACAACATATCGCAGTTAAAAGAATGATGAATTAACTGGTAACTAATATCGACTCTAAGTGCCAGTTCCCAGTGACAAGCCGTTTCAATTAAGGCTTCAGTCATATTATTCTGCCGCGATGATAAAACACGAGGCGCGCTGTAGGACAAACTAGTATCCATTTGCTCAGCCAGACCATTTAAAAAGGTGGTGGTCAAAATAGAGCTAATATCCGTCAGCATCTCCAGCTCGGACGCATTATCCGTGTCATACCCTAATAAAGCTGCAATGCGATGGGCATTCTCCAACTGATACAGCACTATAGCCTCACCCCGAAACCCACCATTGCCTAAAAATCCCTGGCTGACTAAAGCGGCTTCAGCACTACTGTATTGAGCTTCAAATTGCGCCGGAATTTGTGCTGAGTTCACCAGCTCTATAGCAGGCACTTGTATATGCACAAAGGTATTTAAAAAACGGGCAAGTTTATCGCTGGCCAGACCCATAGCGACATTGATCAGCTCCTGTAAACAATCCCTTTGTTCTTCAGAGAATACTGTACTCATATCAATCCATAGTGTTTTAAAATAACAACCAGCTTTTCCGGGTTCACAGGCTTGTGAATAAAAGCTAAAGCTCCAAGCTCTGTGACCCGCTTCTGCATTTCCGGCTGGATATCTGCTGAAATAACAATGACAAAACAATCCAGTCCATCCTGTTTTATTGCCTCAAGCACACCTATGCCATCCAGCTCCGGCATGGTTAGATCTAAAAATACCAAACCTATCTCCTGACTACGCAAAATAGTCAGGGCTTCGATACCATTAGCTGCTGTCAAAATATCAGCATCAAAAGACTCAGGTAGAGATTTACGGACTTGTTTTCGCGCCAGTAAGGAGTCGTCACAAATTAATACAGGTAACGCCATTAAAACAGCCTCTTTATTATTGCTTTATTTGTTTTCAATTTAATGTGCACAGCTCAATTATTCGACACCGCTACCATACTCAAAGCGACCGCAATTGAACACCATTAAATGCTGCTTTTGCCGCCTTCTGACAATTTATAGCCACGATATTGCGAAAGCTGCTCTTGTTGCCTAGTCTCTAAGTTATTTATTACATATAGTATTTTCATTTAAACAGATCTTCTATAACTTAGAGTTTCAATGCTAACTACTATTAAGCCGAACCAAACAAGGTTGTTTCATGCAGCAAAAAAGTTTATCGCGTAAGCTGCTGACCAAAGTCTTGTCAGTGTATTTTATCCTGACCTTTGTGGTGACTTTAGGCCAGATTGTTGCCGAGTATTTCAACACCAAAGACCATATCAATGGTGAACTGGCGACTTTGCAGCAAACCTTTTCCGGTAGTCTGACCCGGGCTATTTGGGAACTTAACACCCAGCAAGCCTTGATTATTGCTGATGGTTTACTGGCTATTCCTGCGATTGAAGGCATTATAGTTCGGGATGATAGTGGCGCTGTCATTACTCAATTGGGTAGATACATAGATATCAGCGAGCGCTATAGCAATCAGTTGGTGCAGGAAGGCATTCGACTCACAGAACAAAACTCCGGCTTATTTGGTTATACCTTTCCTCTCATTTTTGAATTCTCAGGGCGCGCCACTCAGGTAGGTGACGTTACTTTGTTCTCCAGCCGGGCTGTGGTGCTGGACCGCATTAAAATTGGCATTTATTTTTTGGTTGGTAATGCGGTTTTAAAAACGACCTTCTTAATTATTCTTTTTTTACTGGCGTTTCGCAGTCAGCTGACCTTACCACTGAGTGAACTGACACAACAAATTGAAGATCTGGAGCTGGACCACCTGGAAGGCACCAAAGTGGAAGTACGCCACGATGAAGCCAATGAATTGAGTGTGATGGCAGATGCCTTTAACCGTTTGATTGCTCGTGTGCAGGATTACAAAGTGCAGTTGGAAAGCACCCAAAAACAACTGCTGCACTCCAACGAAAAACTCGATCAGCACAACTTGCTACTGGAGCAGGAAGTGGCGCGTAAAACCTCAGGCCTAAGTCAGGCCATGATGGATTTACAACAGCAAAAACAAGAACTTGAAGTTAAACAGCAAGCGTTACGTGAAGAAATAGAACGTCGTCGTCATAGTGAAGAAGCTTTACGTGGTAAACAAAGTGAGCTGGAAAAAACTGTGGATGATTTAAAGCAGGCACAAGACAGGTTAGTACAGTCGGAGAAAATGGCGGCTTTAGGTGGTTTTGTGGCAGGTATTACCCATGAAGTAAATACCCCTGTCGGTATTGGCGTCACCGCCACCAGTTTTCTGGCTGAGAAGCTCACAGCTCTGGAGGCCGCTTATAAAGAAAAGACTTTGTCTCCTAAAGTGCTGGAACATTTTATTGAGGAAGCCAAACAAAGTACCTCTTTACTGCAATCCAACCTGACCCGAGCTTCAGAGCTGATTGCCAGCTTTAAACAAATCGCTGTTGATCAAACCAGTGATGCGATTCGTACTATCAATCTGGCCGAATACCTGCACGAAGTGATCCGCTCCTTGCAGCCAAACTTCAAAAAGACCCGCCATCATATTGATGTGAATTGCCCGGAAAGCCTGATGCTCAGCTGCCCTGCCGGTGCTATCTCACAAATTTTCACTAACCTTTTAATGAATTCGTTAATTCATGGTTTTGAAGAACTGGAAGAAGGTTATATCCGCATTACTGTGCTGGATGAAGGTCAGATGGTAGACATCACGTATTCAGATAATGGCCGCGGCCTGACTCAAGAGCAACTGGAAAAACTCTTCCATCCGTTTTTCACCACAAAACGTGACCAGGGCGGTAGTGGCTTAGGCACGCATATTACTTATAACCTGGTACGTCAAACACTGGGCGGTTCGATTCAGGTCAGCAGCGAACCTGGCCATGGCTTGAGTTATCATATTCGTTTTCCGAAAAACTTAAAACGCAATTCCTGAACCTAAACAACCAAAGTGCAGCGTAATGCACTTTGGTTTTTTCCGCTGAAAAACTCAAAATCTGATGGATGAACTCTGTATACTAAGCCGCAATTCTTATAGACAGAGTAATTAACTATGTGGTTTAAAAATTTACGTTTATATCAGGTCACCGAAAACCTGAACACCGATCAGGATCAATTAGAGCAGGCCTTAGCTGCATTCAAATTCACACCTTGTACCTCACAGGAAGCCATTAAAATGGGTTTCACCAGCCCTTTGCATCCAAGCATGAAGCACTATTGCCACCAAACTAATGACGTGATGTTATTTGCGGTCAAACGTCAGGAAAAAGTGCTGCCAGGTTCAGTAGTCAATGAAGAACTGGCCCCAAAAATTGATGCGATGGAACAGGAAAAAGGCCGCCCTTTAAGCCGCAAAGAAAAACAGGCGTTAAAAGAAGAACTGATCCAAACCCTGTTACCACGGGCGTTCAGCAAATCCAGCGTCACTACTGCCTTGTACGATAAACAACAAGGTTGGTTACTGGTAGATACCAGCAGCGCCAGCAGAGCGGAAGAACTACTGGCGTTGCTACGCAAGGCTTTTGGCTCTTTACCTGCCATGCCGCTGCTGGACAATCACCAGTTGAATCAGCAACTGCATTTTTGGTTACAAGGCAAAGAATTACCAGAAGGTTTTCAGTTAGGGGCTGAAGCCGAACTCAAAGCACCGGATGAAGAAGGCGCTAAAGTACGCTTTATCAATCACTTGCTAAGTGCAGATGAAGTGCAAAGCCATTTACAGGATAAACTGGTGACAAAACTGGCCTTAGAGCAGGACGAAAAAGTGACCTTTTTGATCTGTGATGACGGCAGTATCAAGCGCTTAAAATTCCATGACCTGTTATCAGGTGCAAACGAAGAAATGGGCTGGGATGATGTCATGGGTCGTCTGGACGCCGACTTATTACTGATGACAGACGCTTTGCGTCATGCCTTGACGCCACTCAAAGCCAATATCAGCAGTCAGTAAAGCGGATAGTTTATACAACAAGGCCCGCGAATAAGCGGGCCTTTTCGTACTAAGAAAGACTATCAGCTTAACAGAGCTTTGATTTCCTGAGAAATTAAACGAATTTCTGCGATATCCATAAAGTGAGCATCGGGTATTATGTTGCGGTCAATATAGGGTTGCAACGCCTGCAACCTTGCAGTGCCTGCCAATGGGCTTTGCACCAAAGCACCCAGTCGGATAAAGTCGATATAACCAACCTGTTCAGTCTGAACGTGAGCATTATTCCAGTTCAGCACAATCTCCACATAAGTATCAGCGAAATCCCAGGCTCGCATAATGCTGGCTCCTATTTGGCCAGACAAAGTACTTATGACGTTATCTAAAAATTGAGACTCGCCAAACACCTCCTGATAACGTTCAGCTTCAGTCAAAATAGGCAAAACACCGATCAAATGCATCAAACCAGCCAAGGTCATCACATCTAAATTCAGATTACAGTGCTTATTTTCAGCGATATATAACTTTAAGCAGGCGAGCGCTATGCTCGTCACATTGACACTGTCTCGCCAAACAGAAGCCATTCTCTCTTTGATTTGCTCATGTTGTGATACAAACAGCTGCTCCATCGCCATAGCAGTGGCAATGTTTTTCACCTGACTCAGACCAATGCGGGTAATAGCCTGATTTAATGAGTTGACCTTAATGGAACGTCCCATAAAGGCACTGTTGGCCACTTTGATCATACGGGCGGCTAAGGCTGGATCCTGGGCAATCACATCTGTCATCATCAATAAATTACTATCAGGATCGTCCGCTGTTTTTCGGACCTGAATCGCCATTTCAGGCAAAGTTGGTAAAACCAGCATATCAGTGCGGATCTTCTCAACCAAAATAGTTAACAGAGCATTTTCAGCCGACATAACAAGGTTCCTTAGCACGAAAAAAGTTTAGGCAGCCGAAATATACTGCAAGCACAGACTGGGTCTCAGAAAACAGCACATTCTACCCTTCAGGAAGCAAACTCGTCATGTTGGTACAGCCAATAATGCCATTTTTTGTTTTAAGCGCTCTAAAGCCTCTTTAGTGTAAGCCAGAGCAGGCACCTTGCCCCAGACAGGCGCAGGCCAGGCACAATCCGTGTCGTAGCGCACTATATGATGCAAGTGCAACTGCGGTACCATATTACCAAGAGCTGCGATATTCAGTTTTTTAGCCTGAAACTGAGCTTTGATAAAAACAGATAAATGAGCACTTTCGCGCCAGAGTTGGTTTTGCTCGGTTTGTGTCAGGTCAATAATTTCCACCATACCAACGCGGCGCGGGATCAGGATAAACCAAGGGTAGTTCGCATCGTTTTGCAGTCGCAACTGACAAAGCGGCCAATCCGCGAGATAGAGGCTATCCCGTTCAAATTCTGCCGCAAGTTCAAATTCTTTATGATGCACTGATGATCTCCTGTTCTGTAATTTGCTCTGTACTGACGAACACTGCAAAATCATGAATTAGCTCTGTGATCAACGCAACATCTGCCTGTCGTACTGCATATTCTAAATTCGACATCAACTCGGTCAACTCTGGATATCCCATGCTGCCGGCACTACCTTTTACACTGTGAGCTTCAAACTGTATCCGGCTCCAGTTTGCTGCACTAAGCCAAAGCTGAAATTCCTGAAGCAACGAAGGCAAGGACCGTTTAAACTCCAGTTTCAGCTTTACAATAACGGGATCCGAATCGAGTTGTGCTTCTAGTTGTTCATCCAGACTGGTGCGGCTTTGACAGAATTTTTGTATCACAGCGATAAAATCTTTTTGCACTATAGGTTTAGATAAGACGGCCTGGCACCCCGCCTTTAAATATCGGCTTTGGTCTTCGCTCATCACGTTGGCCGTTAAAGCAATAATAGGTAAGTCCATACCCGCATGACGAATTAAGGCTGTCGCTTCTTCTCCCCCCATTTCCGGCATCTGCATATCCATCAGCACTAGATCAAAATGCTCCAGTAATACCCTTTCTACTGCTTTGTGGCCGTTTTCAACAATCACAGCATGAATACCCAACTTTTGTAACAACACCTGAATAAGTAACTGGTTATCAGTATTGTCTTCGGCCACCAATAACTTCAACTTTTGATAATCTGTGTAAGTTTCAACAACTAAAGGCTCTTGGGTTGGTTTTTGATAACTATCGACCAGACTGATATGCTGATGCTCGCACGACATCACAATCTCAAAACAGCTGCCAATGCCCTTGACACTATCCACCAGAATATCGCCTTGCATCTGCTCCATCAGTTTTTTTGAAATACAAAGACCAAGACCAGAACCGCCAAAATTACGGGTTACAGCAGCGTCAGCCTGCACAAAAGGCTGAAAGAGTTTACTAAGCTCCACTGTGGTAATACCTATACCGGTATCCTTAATTTTAATCCTCAGCACTTCCTCAGGCGTTTGATAGGACACATCGATCACCACTTTGCCTTTCTGGGTGAACTTCACTGCGTTGGAGGTTAGGTTGAGCAGGACTTGACGGAAACGTAAGGTGTCGGTGTAGATAAATTGTGGCAATGGATAGTTCAGTTCCAGCAAACATTGCAAACCTTTTTGTTCTGCCTGTTGCTTGGTTAATTGGTACACATCGTCCAGCATGGCCAGCAAACTGATCTGCTCTGTTAACAATTCCAGTTTATCAGCTTCAATTTTTGACAGATCAAGAATATCGTTAATCAGAGCCAGCAAATGATCGCCGCTGCGCAGCACACGACTCAGATAGTCCAGTTGTCTGTGCGGATCATTCTCATGAATAGCTTGCTCACTGAAACCAATAATGGCAGTCAACGGCGTGCGGATTTCATGACTCATATTGGCCAGAAACACACTTTTTAATCTGTTGGCCTGTTCCGCCACTTCACGGGCTAAAATCAATTGCTGATTGGCATCTTCCAGTTGCTGATTCGCATCCGCTAAATCCTGAGTTCTGGCCGCTACTTTATCCTCCAGTTGCAACTGATAGGCTCTCTCCCGCTCTCTGTAGACACGTAACTGACGCACCATCACGTTAAAAGCAGCGAACATATCGCCTAATTCATCCTGTTTTCTGACGGTTAGAACTGTGGATAAATCACCTCGGCCCACCGCAGTTTTGGCTAGAGTAAGTTCCCGTACAGGTGTTAATACAAAACGGGCCAGAACCCAATAAATTAACATAGGTAATCCTATGCAAAACAAGATGCAAAACAAGGCAATTAACATAGGTTTATAAGCCATGCTTTGGCTTAACAGTGCAGGCCTTATCCCCATAATAAGCTGATAAGGGCCAGCTAAAGAGACACCTGTCACTAACATAGACTGTCCAAGTAGCAGAGTAGGAACAAATTCATGTTGGTCGACACTGGCCTGAATTTCCGTAAAACTGACCGGAGAAAAAGCGCTGCCCATCAGCAAAGGATTTTCGGAAAAGGCAATAGTTGCAGCCTGACTCACAATCAAAGGAGCACGCAGTTCCCCTCCTAACTGCCTGATACTTTGATGAAATAATTCGGGGTTAATCACAAAGACAACATAACCCCAAAGCCGTTTAATATCGCCGGGCGACTGTCCTGATATATAAACCTTTTGGGCCACATACAAATTTAGCTGAATTGAACCTTGCTCACTGGACAGGAAAAAACCATTGTCGTCCATCATTGATTGTAACGCGGAAAAATACTGATTCCGAAACCTGCTGAGTTCTTTCGCCTTTTCTTGCTGCGGAATAGTCAGCAGATAATCGCCGTTTAAACGAATAAATTTAATTGACGAGATTTCTGGATGCTCTCTTCGATAACGTTCGAATCCCTGAACCAACTCCGCTTCCGGTTGCTGCTCTTTGGCAATAAAACGTTCGACCAGACTTTGGGAAGACAGCAGCAATAAAGCTTGCTGGTAAGATGATAATTGAAGACGAATGTCCTGCTGTACCTGCACCAACTCATTTTTAATTTGCTGAAACAGCTGTTGTTCGTAATAGCGGACACTGAAGTGATAGGATAAATAACCCAGGCATAACAAAGGCAGAACCAGGATAGGCAGCATGTAGACTACTAAAGTTTCACGTAACCTCATGAAGATCCTGATTTATACCCTAAAAGCGCCCTGTTCGTTGCCAAAGCATAACCAGAGCGCTTCCGAACTACAAGACTAAGCTTGAAATAGCGTGCGGATCCAACGCTCTTCCGTTATAAAGTTCCAGCTCCAGCTTTTCCACTGGGCAGATAACCCCTGAGCCACAATTTGATCTTCTGTTTTTCCCTGAGCTTTCAGCGCATTCACTTCAGAGAGCGTCTGTTCCATCATAGTTAAAAAGCGCTGCAAGCCAGCTTTGTCCATTAAATCACCGTGGCCTGGAATTAACCTGGTCTTATCATCGATTTGACTGAGCAGCAGTTTGACGTTACTGATATAGCCAGCAACTGAACCACCACTTTTCAGGTCAATAAAAGGGAAACGGTCAGCGAAAAACAAATCGCCCATATGCAGCACATTGGCCTCTTTAAACCAGACAACTAAATCGCCATCTGTATGGCTGACAGGCAAAGTGACCAGCTTTAAGTTTACGCCGTTAAGACTAAGGGCTTTTTCACCGATAAAAGTTTCTGTCGGCAAGCCCGCCACCGGGAATTTGCTGTCCGCTTTTAATCGGGTTAACACATTGGTATGAGCAACAATCTGTGCCCCTGAGGCTAACGCCGCATTGCCATTGACATGATCACCATGAAAATGAGTGTTCACCAGAGTTTTGATTTGTACTCCTGCTTGTTTGCTTTCAAGCTCAGCTTTGATCTGTGGAGCCATATGCTCGTACTGAGAGTCCACCACCAGCGCACCTTCAGGACCAACTACAGCGGCAATATTACCGCCAGCTCCTTTGATCATATACAAATGCTTTGCCAGCTCCAGACTGGTGACCTGCACTTTGTCCTGAGCATGAGCAACACTGCATAACATCAGTGCCAGTAAAACTGTAACTTTTTTCATATCCATCCTTATGCAAAGAAGAATTTAGCAGCAAAAACTGCGGTTAATATCCACACGCTAAAGGTAGTTTTTGACAAACGACCCGTTACTAAACAGAGCACCGCATATGTAATAAAGCCCATGCCTATGCCATCGGCGATAGAGAAGGTCAGCGGCATCATCACCAAGACTACGACGACAGGCACTGATTCGATCAAATCATCCCAGCGCACATGCTGCAAACTACTGAGCATTAAGGTAGCCACATAAAGTAAAGCACCCGCCGTGGCATAGGCAGGCACCATAGCGGCCAGTGGCGATAACCAAAGCGCGGCTAAAAAAGCCAGCCCTGTGACCACAGCAGTTAAACCTGTCCGGCCACCGGCAGCAACACCTGCAGTGCTTTCGACATAACTGGTGGTTGTGGATGTGCCTACTAAAGCACCAGCAATAGTTGCCGAACTGTCTGCTAATAATGCGCCTTTTAAATGAGGGATCTCTCCACTGGCTTTTAATAATCCGGCTCTTTGACTCACAGCCACTAAAGTACCGCTGGTATCAAACAAATCTAAAAACAATAAACTTAAAATCACTGGCACCATAGCCCATTGCAGCACAGAGGCAAAATCCAGCTGCAAAAAAGTCGGTGCTAAGGAAGGAGGCATAGACACAACACCGTTAAAGCTGGTGTCGCCACGCCACCAGGCGATAGCTGTGATCACTAAAATACTGATAAAGACTGCCGCATGTTGTTTACGATGCGCCAGAGCGAAAATCAGAAAAAAACCAGCTATGGCCAGCAAGACTTTAGGGTCATGCAAATCGCCCAGCGTCACCAACGTGGCAGGGCTGGCCACTATGATATTGGCAGTTTTTAATGCAATCAGTGCCAGAAACATACCTATACCAGCAGCGATACCCATCTTCAATGCAAAGGGAATACTCTGAATAATCCACTCACGAATTTTGAAAATACTTAGCAGCAAAAACAGCACACCAGAGCAGAACACTGCAGCTAAAGCCGTCTGCCAGCTGTGGCCTTGCTCCAGCACTATCACGTAAGTAAAAAATGCATTCAGGCCCATACCAGGCGCCAAGGCTACAGGCAAGTTTGCTAGCATTCCCATAGCGATAGAACCAAAAGCTGCGGCCAGACAAGTGGCCACAAAAACTGCGCCCTGATCCATACCGGTCTGTGCCAGCATAGTGGGGTTTACAAACAGGATATAACTCATTGCCATAAAGGTAGTAAGACCTGCGATCAGCTCTTTTTTAATAGAGGTCTGGCGTGCCGTCAGCTCAAAATAACGATCTAAAAATTTCATCAGGTCCGATCCATTGCTCATAGGCATCAATGCAAAAACCCGAAGCATAGCCTCGGGTTATTCAATAGCCAAGTGAATTCTGGTTTATAAACAATAGTAAGCGGCTAAGGCTGCTACTGGCGCTGCTGATGGCTTACCATGTTGCCAATCGCCACCATCGACACCGCTGCCAGCTATGTCAATATGACAATAAGGCAATGGCTGTTCAGTATTTAGCGCGTGTTGATCTAATCCTGCCGCTGCAACTAAGAAGGCCATAGGAAATTGATGGCCTCGGGGCGTGACTGAAGAAGGCGCGTTGTTACAGCTTAACAAATCATCGGCAGAACTGCGGCCTTTGATAAAGCTGAAATCCTCACGACGACTGCGGGAAATTTCACTTGGGTCAGCCCATAAATCGCCCACCAGAGCTAAGTTAGCAGACAAACCAACCCGACGGGCAGCACCATTTTCTACCAGAGCGCTGTATGGACCTACGGCACGGGCCGCATGACCAGTTAAAGTAGCGATAGAATACAAAGTGGGATTGACGGCTGTTTTGGCATCTTCACGCAAGTGCGATAACAAGTCAGCCAGCACTAAGCGCCCCTCAGCATCCGTATTACCAATACGTACCCTTACACCAGCATGACTGGTAATAATTTCATCCGGCACAAAAGCATCTGAACCTATGCTGTTTCGCACAGCACCAATTTCGGCAATGATGCGTATGCCTTTGGTTTTTAACAAAGCCACAGTTTTGATAAAGCCAGCCACAGCGGCTGCACCACCTTTATCGCGACTCATGCCAGCCATAGCGCCACCGGTTTTCAAGTCCGCGCCACCCGTGTCATACACCAGCCCTTTACCGGCAAATAACAGCGTTTGTTCGATTTCGCCTTCGCCCTGATACTCAAGACGGATCACAGCTGGTTTATGGCGGTCAACCAGCAAAGAGCTGCGAGCGACGGCCATCAGCAATGGGTAGTCTTTTTGCAATGTATCGACTTTCGTTTCTACCGACACCTGTACACTAGTACCGGCAAAAGTTTCTACACAATAATCAGCGAAACGACGTGGCGCCATGCGCTCTGGTTCAGTACCACACAAATCACGAGCCACACGTTTACCGGCTTCAACCGCATCCATGTAACGGGCCTGATGTTCACTGACTCCTACTACACCAATTCGAGTGACAGGTTCAATGATTGCTTCACCCCGGGCTTCACGACCCTCCAGCGGCTGCCATAAGGCCTGACACACACCTAAATAAGCTACTTCTGCAGCATATTGATAGGCATCTGTTTCTGGCGCTATCACATACAAAGCCGGAGATTTAGCACCAGCGGCTTTGGCCTGAGTAATACCTTGTTTGGCGGCATCATAAAAACTGCGGACATCATCATAATCTCTGTCAAGCGGGCCTGTAGGTGAAAGCACCAGACGTTGACCCGGCGCTTTTGCAGATAACAGCAACACAGTTTCTTTACCAATACGGCTATCAATAGTGGCGGCAGCATTAATTTCAAACTGTAATTCAGGCACAGCAGTAAAATCAGACGCAATAATAATCAAAGCATCCCATTGGGAGTCATTCAGTGCAGCCTGAACAGAAGATACAGCGATAGCAACCGGATAAGACATGGATAGGGCCTCAAAAGAAAAATGAATTGCATTATTGAATAGCTAACAGTTTGAGGCAATAGAACAAAATAGAGCAGGAGAAATTAACCGTAGCTAAAAACTGACAAGCCAGCAAAAGCCGGCTTGAAAGGAGATCAAAAGTTGAAAATGCACAGGATCAGATAATTTTGTTCTGCTGCCATTCCTGCTCTTTTTTCATACGTTGCTGACGTTTCTCACAAGGGGTATCGCAGTCACAGGCCTTTTCAATGCCTAAAGCGCCTAAGCCACCACAACTACCAGCTATGGTCTTACGTTGCACCATGTAGCCTATAGCCATAGCAGCGACTACAACTATCAGGATGATAAAAGTAAAAATAAAAACTTCCATAGCAACCTCATCAAACTTAGAAGCTTTGAACAAACAGTCTGCCTGCTCGCCCGATACAGGTCACTATTGTAACAAGTTTCAGCCACTCTCCCTACGTAAAAACGTTTTTCAGACAAATAAAAAATTGTCAGGATCAATTTTTAACAATGCGGAGTATTGGTCCAAAGGGTGAGCGCCAAGGATGGCTGCGAATAAAAATGGGGTCCCAAGGACCCCATTTTCTAATTTGCTTTAGCTTAACCGCCGAAGTCATCCAACAGTATGTTGTCGTCTTCTACGCCTAAATCTTTCAGCATGTTGATCACCGCTTTGTTCATCATCGGTGGGCCACACATATAGAACTCACAGTCTTCCGGAGCTTTATGGTTTTTCAGATAGTTTTCATACAAGACGTTATGAATAAAACCTGTGTAACCAGTCCAGTTATCTTCCGGCTGCGGATCAGATAAGGCCACGTGCCACTTAAAGTTTTCGTTTTCAGCTTGCAGCATGTCGAAATCTTCAACATAGAACATTTCACGCTTAGAACGGGCACCGTACCAGAAGCTCATCTTACGTTTGGATTTCAGACGACGTAACTGGTCAAAAATATGTGAACGCATTGGCGCCATACCAGCACCACCACCTACGAATACCATTTCAGCATCAGTATCTTTAGCGAAGAACTCACCAAATGGACCAGAAATCGTCACTTTATCGCCAGCTTTTAAGCTCCAGATGTACGAAGACATTTTACCGCAAGGTAAGCTCAGGTTATTTGGCGGAGGAGATGCAATCCGCACGTTTAACATGATAATGCCTTCTTCTTCCGGATAGTTCGCCATAGAGTAAGCACGAATAGTTTCTTCGTCTACTTTGGACTCCAGAGTGAAGAACTTAAAGCGCTCCCAGTCACCACGGTATTCTTCAGGGATATCGAAGTCAGCATACTTCACATGGTGAGCAGGAGCTTCAATCTGAATATAACCACCAGCACGGAAAGGTACTGATTCACCATCTGGAATAGCCAGCTTTAATTCTTTGATAAAGGTAGCTTTGTTATCGTTAGAGATAACAGTACATTCCCATTTTTTGATACCAAAGATTTCCGGTTCAACTTCGATTTCCATGTCAGTTTTTACGCTAACCTGGCAAGCTAAACGACAACCTTCACGACGTTCGCCTTTAGTTAAGTGGCCCATTTCAACAGGTAAAACGTCGCCGCCACCTGAATGAACATGGACACGGCACTGACCACAAGAACCACCGCCACCACAAGCTGATGACAGGAAAATGCCTTTATCAGCTAAAGCGCCAAGTAATTTGCCGCCGGCTTTTGTTTGAATGGCTAACGAAGGGTCGCCATTAACGCCAATGGTGATGTCACCAGAAGAGACCAGTTTTGCTTTGGCGACTAAAATCATAATCACTAAAGCTACAACCAGCAGGGTGAACATCCCAACGCCAAGATAAATCTCTTGCATTGTTTTTTCCTTTTACAGCAACTTTTACAATGACACGCCAGAGAAAGACATAAAGCCTAACCCCATTAAACCAACCATGATAAAACGAGAACCTAAACCACGCAGACCCGCAGGGATATCCGCATACTTCAGTTTTTCGCTCACAGCTGCCATTAATGTGATGGCCAGAGTCCAACCTAAACCGCCGCCTAAACCAAATACTGCACTTTCTGCCAGGTTGTAATCACGTTCAACCATAAATGCTACACCACCAAAGATGGCGCAGTTTACTGTGATTAACGGCAGGAAAATACCTAAAGCGTTGTATAACGAAGGTACGTACTTATCCAGGAACATTTCCAGAACTTGCACTAAACCTGCGATCACGCCGATATAAGCGATAAAGCCAAGGAAACTTAGATCTGTATCTGGAAAACCAGCCCAGGCTAAAGCACCAGGTGCCAAAAATTGCTTAAAGACGATGTTATTTAATGGTACAGACAACGCCAGAACCACTGTGACAGCAATACCTAAACTAAAAGCCGTTTTTACCTGTTTAGAGATGGCGATAAAAGTACACATCCCAAGGAAAAACGATAAGGCCAGGTTATCGATAAATACCGCACGAACGAATAAACTAATGTAATGTTCCATCTTCTGTCCCCTTACTTCTCAACTTGTTCTGGGCGGAAAGTCCGCAGAACCCAGATGAACAAGCCGATGATAAAGAAAGCGCTTGGAGGCATCAGTAACAGACCCATAGGCTGATACCAACCACCGGCACTGATCAGAGGCAGAATTTCTACACCAAACACAGTACCTGAACCAAACAGCTCACGGATAAATGCAACGATCAGCAGCAACACTGTGTAGCCTAAGCCATTACCTATACCATCTAAAAAGCTCATCAATGGTGGGCTTTTCATCGCATAAGCTTCAGCACGGCCCATAACGATACAGTTAGTAATGATCAGGCCAACAAAGACCGACAGCTCTTTGGCTACGTTATAAGCAAAAGCTTTCAGTATTTGGTCAACCACAATAACCAGAGAGGCGATAATGGTCATCTGAACTATGATACGTACGCTTGATGGAATATGGTTACGGATCATCGAGATAAACATGCTCGAAAACGCAGTAACCAAGGTCAGGGCTATACCCATAACCAAAGCTTTATCCAGCTTGGTGGTTACAGCCAACGCAGAGCAAATACCTAAGACCTGCAATGCGATAGGGTTATTGGCAAAGACTGGTCCGAAGACGAGTGTTTTAATTTCTTTTGCACTAGCCATTGTTTAATGCTCCATCACGAACCTTAGTCAGGAAAGGCGCAAAGCCTTTAGCACCAGTCCAGAACTCAAACGTATGTTGTACGCCATTACTGGTTAACGTCGCACCTGATAAACCATCTACATCATGCTCTGAGGTTGCAACCGCATTACCTGGTTTCAGAATTTTGATAGCAGGGTTACCGGCTTCATCAAATAACTTCTTACCCACAAACTGAGCAACCCAATTAGGATTCTGGATTTCGCCACCCAAACCTGGAGTCTCTGCATGTTCATAGTAGTTCAGACCTTTGATGGTATTGCCATCTTTGTCTAACGCTAAAAATGCATGCATGGTAGACCATAAACCATAACCATGAATTGGCAGAACAATAGCAGACAACTTGCCAGACTCTATACCGTCGTTATATGCAAAATAAACCGGTGCAACATTGGCACGTGATTTAATTGAAGCTTTATCATCAGCACCTTCCAGTTTGATACTGGTTTCAGGTGCTTTCATCGCTTTACGGTAATCGTATTTAGCCGGGTCCATATCCACAAACTCGCCGGTATTCATATCAACCAGACGTTCCTGAATATGTTTGGTAAACAACTCTTTAACGTTGTCGCCTGATAACAAACCTGTGGCGACCAGAATGTTTTTCTGAGCATCTAACAGTTTGTTTTCAGTTTGTTTTGGTCGCAGCTGAACAGCTGAAGTGGCCACAAAAATGGCGCAAACCAAACATAGAGCAATAACCACAAAAAAGGTTTTGCCGATACTATCGTTATTACTAAACATTACGGGCAAGCCTCCGATTGATGTTCGCCTGAGCCACCATATAGTCAAACAATGGTGCAAATAAGTTAGCGAACAAAATAGCTAACATCATACCTTCAGGGTAAGCAGGGTTAACCACACGGATCATCACCACCATAAAACCAATCAGGATACCGTAGGCCCATTTACCTGGGTTTGTGAAAGAAGCAGATACCGGGTCGGTTGCCATAAAAAACATACCGATAGCAAAACCACCTAACACAATGTGCCAGTACCAAGGCATAGCAAACATAGGGTTTGTTTCTGAACCTATCATGTTAAACATAGTGGCAAAAATAGCAGTACCTACCATCACACCAGCCACAATGCGCCATGAAGCGATACGGAAGTAGATTAAGGCTAAACCACCAATCATCAGAGCTAAGAAAGAGGTTTCACCAACTGAACCCGGGATAAAACCATAAAACGCGTCCCACCATTGCTGGTTGATAGACCAATCTACAGCTTTTTCACCGTTAGCAGCTAAACCACTTGCAGCATTAGATAACCAGGTAGCACCTGAAAAACCATCTGCTACAGTCCATACTTTGTCGCCTGAAATCTGTGCAGGGTATGCAAAGAACAGGAAAGCACGACCAGCTAACGCAGGGTTTAAGAAGTTACGGCCTGTACCACCAAAGACTTCTTTCGCGACAACCACACCAAAGGTAATACCTAAAGCGGCTTGCCACAGAGGAATAGAAGCAGGAAGAATTAAGGCAAACAGAATAGAAGTGACAAAGAAACCTTCATTGATTTCATGCTTACGCACTGACGCAAACAACACTTCCCAGAAACCACCGACAATAAAGACAGTTGCATAAATAGGCAGGAACCAAACGGCGCCGTACCACATTTTGCTACCCCAGCCCGACTCGGTAGTCAATTCACCGCCAAGTAACTGGAACAAGCCCACCTGCCAGGTGTCAGGCATACCAAAACCAGCCTGCAGTGCGATAACCGCCTGGTGACCGATGTTGAACATGCCAAAAAACAACGCAGGGAATAACATTAACCAGACAAAAATCATAATACGTTTCAGGTCGATACTGTCACGCACATGAGTACCCGCTTTAGTCACCAGACCAGGGGTATAGAAAATTGTTGCAGCAGCTTCGTATAAAGCATACCACTTTTCGTATTTACCGCCTTTTTCGAACTGCGGCTCAATACTTTCTAAAAAATGCTTTAAACCCATTTTTAGCCTTCCTTCTGGATAGTCGCCAGGCAATCACGCAGTGCTACGCCATAGTCATATTTACCAGGGCATACAAAGGTAGATAACGCCAAATCTTCTTCATCCAGCTCTAAACAACCTAAAGAGACCGCGCCATCTGTATCACCAACCAACAGGTCACGTAATAACAGAGTTGGCAGAATGTCCAGCGGCATCACACGTTCATAGTTACCGATTGGTACCATGGCACGTGACGAACCGTTGGTAGTAGTGGTCATGTTAAACAGGCGTTTAGGATTTAAATGAGATAAGTAGGCACGGGTTATGGAGAATTTATTAGTACCTGGCATAGCCCAGCCTAAAAACTCTTTGTCATACCCTTCTGCCAGCACAGAAATCTGGTTGTGGAAACGTCCCAGGTAACCATGCACACCCACTGCAGCAGCGCCTGATAATACAGAACCAGAAATGATACGGTTCTGACCATCTTGTAGCTCACCCGCAGTCAGTTCAGCAATAGAAGCACCCAGCACTGTTTTGACTAAACGTGGATTTTTCACTACAGGACCAGCCAGAGAGATCACACGTTCTGCATTCAGTTGACCTGAAGTGAAGAGTGCGCCGATCGCAATGACGTCCTGATAGTTGATATGCCAAACCACTTTTTTAATGCTGACAGGGTCGAGGAAATGGATATGAGTGCCAGGTAAACCAGCAGGGTGTGGGCCGTCAAACTCTTCAACCTGCACTGCAGGAACTGAAGGGACTGAGCTACCCGCCTTTTTACACAGATAGACTTTGTCAGACAAACGGGATAACACTGTTAAACCATTGCTGAAGTCTGCACTGCGCTGAGCTATCACTACTGTTGGATCAGCAGCCAGTGGATTGGTATCCATAGCTGTGACAAAAATAGCTTTTGGTGTGCTGTCAACGGCTGGCGAAGTGCTGAATGGTCTGGTGCGTAACGCAGTCCACAAACCTGAACCTGTTAAGTTCTTCTTCACTTGTTCAACAGTTAACGAAGCAAGTTCTGCAGCGGAGAATGAATCAAAAGTGACAGCGTCGTCACCTTCAGCTTCAATCACAACAGACTGCAACACACGCTTAGCACCGCGGTTGATTTCTTTCACTGTACCGGCAACAGACGCCGTGAAAAATACGCCAGGGTTCTTTTTGTCTTCAAAAAGAGCCTGACCCTTTTTCACACGGTCCCCAACCTCTACCAGCATTGTAGGACGCATACCGACGTACTCTTCGCCAAGTACAGCAACGTGTTTGATGGACGGACCATCATGTATGTCTTGTTTGGGACTGCCCGCGAGGGGAATGTCCAATCCTTTTTTGATTTTTATCATACGTACTTGCACTTTTTAACGGGAAGAAACAGGGCCTGGTTTATCGGCTGCTCGCCGCGCGTAGCATCCGGGACCTCAACAGCCTAACCTCTGTTGCAGGTGGCGGATACACGTACCAAAGTCGCGGATTCTAGCACTAAACATAAGTGCTATCTATGTTAATCAACAAAATTATCCGGCATTTCAGCCGACTGAAGCTCAGTGTAGACAAGTTTTTTAACTTTGCCTTTCGCTTGAGCTTATGAGCGACCAAATTCTGCTGAACCTGAATAAAACCAGGAACGATTCAATGAAAAAGCCGCATTAAGCGGCTTTTAACTTTACTGCACCAAATTTTTCAGCGGCAACAAGGCCTGCACATCAGCGTCATAATCGACATGGCTGTAGCCAAAGCCAAATAAACGCAAAAACTCATTGTGATAACCTTTGTAGTCGGTCAGATCATCAATGTTTTCTGTGGTCACCTGCCCCCATAACTCTTTGACTGCAGACTGGATATGCTCAGACAACTCTTTGCCATCCATCCGCAAACGACCTGCTTCATCTAAAGTGCGGCTGCTGTTGTACAGGGCCTGCTGGAATAAACCATAAATCTGTTCAATACAGCCTTCATGGGTACCTTCTTCCTTCATCACACGGTACAACAAGGAGATGTACAGCGGCATAATAGGAATAGCTGAACTGGCTTGAGTCACCAGAGCTTTTAATGACGCTACGTAAGCATGGCCTTTTACTGCATCCAGTTTTTGCGTGATAGCATTAGCAGCCCGGTCTAAATCCTCTTTAGCTTTGCCGATAGTTGCTTTGCCATAGATTGGCCAGGTCAGTTCCTTACCAATATAAGTGTAAGCAACAGTCTGGCAACCTTCAGCCAAGACACCGGCAGCGTGCAACTGATCAAGCCAGCGTTCCCAGTCTTCCCCGCCCATGACTTTTACAGTGTTAAAGATTTCTTCCTCAGATGCAGGTTCAACAGAAACACTTTCAATTTCGCGTTTGCTGGTATTCAGTGTTTTCGCCGTGTAAGCCTGGGCTATTGGTTTTAACACTGAGCTGTACACTTCGCCAGTCACTGGATCTTTGCGGCGTGGCGCAGCCAGGCTGTAAACCACTAAATCAATTTTGCCCATCTCACGACGAATTAAATCAATAGCCTGAGCCTTTAACTCATCAGTAAAGGCATCACCGTTCAGGTGTTTATTCCACAAGCCTTCAGCAGCAGCGGCCTGTTCAAATGCCACAGTGTTGTACCAACCAGCTGAAGCGGTTTTACCTTCAGTAGGTTCTTTTTCGAAAAAAATACCTAAGGTTTTAGCACCAGAAGCAAAAGCAGAAGTAATACGGGAAGCCAGGCCATAACCTGTTGAAGCGCCTATGACTAACACATTTTTTGGGCCACCGGCCACAGGGCCTTTGGCTTTGACATAATCAATTTGTTCTTGCACATGAGCAGCACAACCGACCGGGTGTGCGTTAGTGCAGATAAAACCGCGAATTTTAGGTTGGATAACCATAACAAAACCTATTGTTGGTTGAAAATTGTCAGCTAGTTTAAGCCGTTAGCTTAAAAAACAGGTCTGATCAGCAAAAATATCAGTATTGCCGATTAAAAAACAAGAACTTAGTGGTATTGAAAAAGGATAGAGTCAAAAGTAAAAGCGCCTTGCGGCGCTTGGTATACTTTTAATTTGTTGAGTTCAGGACTCAGGTAACGCAGTTTTTTCTCTCTTGCTGCCACCAAAACATTTAGGCGAGGCTGGAGGTTTTTCAGCGTAATACTCGTACCACTCACCAGGTGTATAAGTATGTAAGGCTAAAGCGTGGATCTTTTCGGCTAACTCCTCGGCCAGTATTGCATTGACGGCTCTGTGGCGATTTAACAATCTCATGCCGTCAAAGGCATTAGTCACAATGACCACTTTAAAATGTGATTGTGAACCGGGCGCCACATTGTGCATATGGCTTTCATTGACCACGTCAAGGAATACAGGATCAAATGCGCTCAATAACTTCTTTTCTATTGCGGTATGAACCAACATAGCTAAACCCTTTTTTTGCTCCCTCTCCTCTACTCTAGTTAAGGCAATACGCCTTGTCAGCCCACTTTTTAGCAAAAGTGAAGGAAAACCAGCTAAGCGATTGCTGCCATAGAGAAAATATAATTAAGTTGTTTTTTGCTTGATTTCACGGAAAGTAAGGTTTATGCGTCCTTGTGTCGCAGAGGCCATTTTAGGTACCCGGTGTTGCCAAAATGCCTGACATTGACCAGCCATTAACAGTAAAGAGCCATGTCCCAACTCTAACTTCAGTTGTGTACTTAACTCTTTGTGTTTTAAATCAAAAAAACGTGGCTGACCTAAGCTTAATGAAGCTATTTTTGGGTTCTCACCTAGCTCAGGTTCATCGTCACTATGCCACCCCATATGCTGCCCACCATCAGCATACCAATTCAGCAGCACAGAATTAAAACGGCTTTGACACAGCTGATTCACGCTCTCTGTTAATTGTTTGACCAGCGGATGCCAGGGTTCGGGTTCAAATAATACACCTGAATACTTATAACTACAGTGTGGGTCTCCCATCCACACCTGTTGCCGCGGGATCTTCACTGCTTTGCCAAAGATTTTTATCGCGGGTTGCTGCCAATTTAATTGCTGTGATAATTGCTGATAACAACGTTCTGCCTGCTCTGGTGACAGCCAGCCTGGCCAAAACAACAGTTCTGTATCAGGTAATACAAAGTGTTGCAGCGATCCATGGTTGTCGCTCTGGTGTGCTCGTGTCAAAATATAACCTTCTCTTCTTTTAGTTGAATGGCATGAATACTATTTTTACCATCGCTGACAAGCAACTGCAGCTGGACAGATTACCACTGGGGCAAAGCAATCGCAGCTTACAAGCCTGGGATGCGGCCGACGAGTTACTGTTACAACAGGTTTTGCCTTTACTAGCTCAACGCCCAGATTTAAAAGTACTGGTAATGCACGACTTGTTTGGCGCTTTGTCTTGTGCTTTGGGTAACTATCCACATAGTCAGCAAAACGACTCAGTCTTGAGCCAGCAAGCTACTGTGCATAACAGACAACAAAATGGGTTGTCTGCGGATAGTATCAGCTTTCTCGACAGTGTTACGGCTTTACCTGCCAATTTGGATCTAGTGCTGTTAAAAGTCCCAAATAATCATGGTTATCTGCGTTATATGCTACAGCAGCTCAGTCAGGTCGTTCGGCCTGACACTATGATTATCGCCGCTGCCAAAGCCAAAGATATTCATAAAAACTTACTGGCTATTTTTGAACAAGAGTTAGGCCCTACTCAGGCATCGCTGGCTCAGAAAAAATGCCGGACTATTCACTGTACACCTCGCGGTGAAGTTCGCTCCTTTACTTACCCTATTCAATGGCCTTTACCAGAACAGCAGTTCACCTTAATCAATCACGCCAATGTATTTGCCAAAGAGCAACTGGATATAGGCGCACGTTTTTTGTTAGAACACTTACCTGTAGTGGAAGAAGGTGCGGTAGTGGCTGATTTAGGTTGTGGTAATGGGGTACTTGGGCTGGCATTACTGAAACAACAACCTGCAGCTAAAGTGATTTTTACCGACGACTCTTATATGGCGGTCGCTTCAGCACGAGCGTCGGTAGAGCTGAACATCCCTGAACTCATGACTCAAGCTGAGTTCAGAACAGATGATTGTCTGGCCAGTCAGGCGGATCAGAGTCTGGATTATGTGATTTGTAATCCGCCTTTTCATCAACAGCAGGCGGTGACAGAGCATATTGCCTGGCAGATGTTTAATGATGCCAAACGTTGTTTAAAAGCAGGCGGAAAATTACGTATTGTCGCCAACAGACATTTACCTTATTACGAAAAAATGACAGTTCTGCTGGGTGGCTGCCGCCATATTGCCAGCAACAATAAATTTGTGATCCTCGAATCAACCAAAAGGAAATAAATATGCGCCTTTTTATACGTCCGGCTCTGGTGGCTTTTAGTCTGGTTCTTGCCGCCTGTAGCAGTACCTCATCATCCTTTTTAGTGACACCACAAGTGTTCTGGAACCAAAGTAAAACCTTAGCAGGTGCAGAGTTTGTCTTGACCGTAGTGGATCAACGTCCCTCTGACCAAACCTTATTTTTGCGCAAAGGTACCTCTGTCAGCAGCCTGCCCACCAGCAATAACCTGGCACAGCAACTGGAATCTACTTTAACAGATGCAATGACAGCTCAAGGTGCAAAGTTAACGTCCAGTAGCGTCACGACCATGACGGTACAAATCCTGAAATTATCTGCCGATGCTGATCAACGGACCGTAGAGCACGTAGTGAAAAATGATGTCGAATTACGTATCGCCATCGAAAATCAGCATGGTACTTTTGATAAGGTCTATGCCGGAAAAAGTAGCTTCTCTGGTCCATTTAAATTAGATAACGCTGCGGCTGAAGTGAAATTGCGGGTATTAACCGAGCAAGTGCTGGCTGAGTTGCTGAATGACAGTAGCTGGCACTCTTACGTAAAGGGATAAGTTATGCGTTTCATTACATTAGCCTTAGTTGCCCTGTTTTCTGTCTCCGCATTGGCTGCTGTTGATATGAAAAAGCCAACAGGAAAATATGTCCAGCAAAACAACCTGTTTCCCAAAGTAAAACTAGTGACCTCAGTGGGTGACATCCTGGTGGAACTGGACAGAACCAAAGCGCCTTTAGCGGTGAATAACTTTCTGAGTTACGTCAATATCAAAGCTTATGACAACACAGTGTTTCACCGGCTGGAGCCCGAGTTTGTGCTGCAAGGCGGCGGCTACAAACCCGATATGGCGCCAGTGGACGAATTTCCGGCTGTGTTTAACGAGTCAGGTAACGGTGCGAAAAATCAATTTGGTAGTATTGCTATGGCTCGGAATAACGATCCACACAGTGCTACCAGCCAGTTCTTTTTTAATCTGAACGATAACCCAAGTCTGGATCCCGGCAAAAACTGGGGATATACAGTTTTTGGTCAAGTTCAGGATGGCTTTGAAGTTCTGGAAAAAATAAAACTGCTGGAAACTCATACCGACGAAAAAACCGGCTGGCAAAATGTGCCTAAGCAACCCATCATTTTAAAACAAGTGATTTTACAGCCAGAACAATAAAGCCTGACTATACTTGCTCTGAGCGCACAGAGCTGGCGCGGTGCCAGCTCTGACAGGGATCAGACCTATGTTAGAGCCCTTTATTGAACAAAAATCACGACAGTTGATTTTTTACCTCTCCCGCTTCCTGCGTGGCCATTTACCTCACAGGGAACTGCATTTATTTGTCTGGGATACATTAGAGGAATGGTCACAGCTAAGAGTCAGCAGTTGGCGTCCTGAAACCTTGCGCGAACAAGTGTTCTGGCATCTGTTATATCAGATTGAATACTGGTCAGAACCTGAACTCAAACAAAATACTCAAATACGCCGCGAATTGCGTTATTGCCTGAGTTTTTTGCATGGTTATGGTCAGCTGCCTTGTTATTGTGTCGGTGTAAGACCTTGATCTAATTTATTGAAGCTGTAAGCTGGTTTCATGTTTTTTTCACGGACTGCTGTCTTGTCTGCTATTGCTGCTTTTTTCTCTTCCTTAAAAATTTACTTTCAGCGCAGAGTATTAACCATTTTTATTCTGGGTTTTTCCGGTGGTTTGCCGTTAATGCTGGTGTTTGGCGTTCTATCTTTCTGGCTCAGAGAAGCTGGTGTTTCGCGTGAACAAATAGGCTATTTCAGCTGGGTGGTGATGATTTATGCCATTAAATTTATCTGGTCCCCTCTGATTGACCATTTAAGTCTGCCAGGTCTGAAACACTGGCTTGGCCGACGACGCAGCTGGCTGATGTTATCGCAATGCCTGATTATACTGGCCGTGGTTTTAATGGCCAGTATGGACCCGCAGACAGAACTGAAATGGATGGCTTTGTGCGCTGTGTTGCTCGCTATAGCGTCAGCCACTCAGGATATCACTATAGATGCCTATCGTATTGAAGCAGCGCCAGAGCGCTTGCAGGCTGTGCTTGCTGCCGCCTATCTGGCTGGTTATCGACTAGCGATGATTTTCTCATCAGCCGGCACCTTGTGGATAGCGGCGTTGTTCAGCAGCGAGAATACGGATTACGACCTTCAGGCCTGGCAGTCCACTTATCTGGTGATGGCCGCTTGTATGGCTTTAGGCTTGCTAACCACCCTACTCTCACCCGAACCAGTTGTTGAATCTCAGATCAGAGTCGTTACAGCCGAAAGCTCTATCGGCCAAAAACTGCTGAACTGGCTTAAGGTGGCTGTGATAGGCCCTTTTGTCGATTTTTTTGCCCGTCATGGTCTGAATGCCTTGCTGATCTTGAGTTTAATCGCTTGTTATCGCGTCTCAGATGTAGTGATGGGAGTGATGGCCAATGTGTTTTATGTGGATATGGGCTTTACTAAAGAAGAAGTGGCGAGTGTATCTAAGATATTCGGTGTGCTGATGACCCTGCTTGGTGCAGCTTTAGGTGGCTTACTGATTAACAGCTTTGGTACACTACGCATATTGTTACTAGGTGCTTTACTCAGTGCATGTACCAATTTGCTTTATTGTTACCTGAGTACCCAAGGTCACAACATTCCATTGCTAGTCGCAGTGATCTCTGCTGATAATTTAAGTGCAGGCATAGCAACCAGTGCATTTATTGCTTATCTGTCTTCATTAGTGAATCTGGCTTTTACCGCCACCCAATACGCACTCTTTAGCTCCCTGATGCTGTTATTACCTAAATTCCTTGGCGGATTTTCTGGTGGCTGGGTGGAAGTTATGGACTATCAGGCCTTTTTTGTGATGACAGCACTGATGGGGTTACCTGCTATTGTGCTTTGTTTAATATTGATAAAAAAAACGCCACAGTAATGCGGCGTTTTTTCAGATGAAAGCAGATTAAGCTTCAATCAAAACTTGCTTTAATCCATCCATAGGATCGATAGCTAAAGCTTGGCAATAACGAACATATTCAACAACATCAAGACGACGTTCCTGATTTTCAACCTTACCAATAAAAGAATGCGGTGTGCCTAAAATTTCGGACAAACTACGCATGGTGTGGCCTTTTTCCTGACGCTGACGCTTCAGCCACACACACAATCTTTTATTTTCGTCTGAAATAACGCTTTTAGTACCTTTCATTTGTTGTTCTCCCGGCGTGCGAACGCCTTATGTTTACGACTTAAACTTCCTGCCAAAAAAATCCAAAAGCTTAGGGAATGTCCCAATAAGCAAAAAAAGCATTTCATTAAACCATAGCTTGTTCAGAGCGTATAGTTGCAGGGCTGAAAAAGTAGTCACTTATCGTCCAGTTTTGTCGATTAATCGAACTGCAGCAATTACAGGAACGAACAGTTTTGCTTACAGTACAGCAATGAATGCAAGTCTGTTGCAATCATGTTTCCACAACAGGTCTGACTGCTGGCTGAACAAGATGGTCAGGGAACAAAAACTAAAAAGGCTTCTGCACTGCTGAAGCCTTTTTGTAACTGGATGAATTGCAGAGGTACTAAACGGAAAAGCTTGAACCACAACCACAGGTTGTTGTTGCATTCGGGTTTTGTACGACGAAGCGGCTGCCTTGCAAACCGTCAGTGTAATCGACCACACCACCGACCAGATACTGCAAGCTCATCGGATCGACCACCATGACCACGCCATTTTTTTCGACAACCAAATCACCTTCATTTACTTTTTCATCGAAAGTAAAACCGTACTGGAAGCCTGAACAGCCGCCACCTGTGATGTAAACCCGCAGTTTTAACTCAGGGTTTTCCTCTTCGGTGACCAGGGCCAATACTTTATTGGCGGCGGCGTCTGTAAACTGAATAGGAAGCTGTAACTCTGACATGTGTCCTCCGGTATAACTGGGCGCGGATTATCTAATACCTGACTAATTTATTCAAGTATTTCGGCGGGCTGCTCTGTAGGCCAAAAAAAGTTCTTATCCACTTTGGCTGACTTGGCTGAGCGCGCAGCTGCGACCTTCAATGCTACATCTACTTTTTCAGGTTTAAAGCCTTCAGGCAGTGAAAATTCACCTTCAATAATCTGAAAATACTTAAAACTGAAGGCTTTATCACTTTTCTTGAAACCTGCTAACTGTAAAAGATCCAGCGTATCCCTTTTATCTCCCGCAAAACCATGCAGTTTCAAATCCACTGTGCCCTTAGCAAAATTACGTTGTTTATCTTGCTGAATAAGCACCAGATTAAATCTGTAGCTATTAGCAGACGCGCCGGGGCTGATGCTGAAACTGTCGATAATCAAGCTGTCTGCCTGTAATTCAGGAGAAATAATACGCTGGTAAAATGCCAAGTCTTTGCGGGTATCAAACAGCTTTTGCTGCTCCGCTTTCAGTTCTTGTTGGATCAGCTGTCCTGCACTTTTTTCTACGGCCAACTCAGCAGTCAGATAGTCATTCTGTTTTAGCTGCTCATTCAGACTGGCGGTCAGGCTGTTGGTTTTTTTCTGACTTTCTTCCAGTTTGGACGACAGCAAATTTACCTGCTGCACATAATAATAATTACCAAATATTTGCCCTGCCAAAGCAGCAAGCCCCATAAGGCCAACTGTGACCAAAACCTGTCTCCAGCTACTCTTGAGCCAAAGCAAAAACTGCATACGATTCATCAATCTACTCAATTAGTTATACCCGAAATGCCAGAACTTCAATTCGTGTGGGTATATGTTACACTTTGTCCATCTCAGACTCAGACACTATAGCATGTTACTACCAGCGGACTGGCAAGCAAAATTAAGACTTAGGTTAGCTTTCCCTCTTACTTCGGTACAATTATGCCTGTTGGCCATAGTGGCAGGTTTGTTAGCTGCTCTGATCATTCTGCTGTTTCGTCTGACTATTATCGGCATTCAAAGTTTCTTTTTGGAACGTACTGACGACTTTTCCGGCATAGCCGAAGGCTACCGTTGGACTTTGCCTTTTATCGCAGCCGGACTTATCAGCATCATGGCGATGTTAGTTGGGCTGACCCATTATCGTATGGGAATTTCCTATGTGATCCATCGCATTAAAACCCGCTATGGAGTCATTCCGTTCTGGAATACTTTTAATCAGTTTTTTGGCGGCATTATAGCCCTTACCAGCGGTTTTTCGGTAGGTCGTGAAGGTCCCTCAGTACATTTGGGGGCTTTTGGCGCAGGCTTACTGGGTCAATATCTGCACTTACCTTACAACAGCATCCGTATTCTGGCTGGTTGTGGTATAGCAGCCGCTATTTCAGCATCCTTTAATACGCCTTTGGCTGCGGTCATTTTTGTGATGGAAGTGGTACTAAGGGAATATCGTATTCATGTCTTTGTGCCCGTGATGCTGGCGTCAGTGGTTGGGGCTTTATTAACCCGAGGCGTCTTTGGTATGGGCAATGATTTGGCTGCACTGAAAATTATCTCAATCAGCGGCTGGCATCTGCCTTATCTGGTGCTTTGTGGTATCGCGATAGGAGCCGGCGCTTATGTCTTTAACCAAAGTATCTGGCGCATTTTAAAGTGGTTCCAGAACTGGCATTTAGCGCTGAAGCTGTTGTTAGCCGCCAGTATTACCGCTGCCATAGGTCATCTGGTTCCTCAGGCGATGGGGGCTGAAACAGGTGCCATATTTTATGCTGTGACCGCCTCGACTGAATTCTGGTTATTACTGACTATATTGCTGGCTAAGTTTGTGTTAACCATAGTAGCTGTAGGTCTGGCCGTACCAGGGGGGGTGGTAGGCCCAATCTTTGGTATAGGAATTTTAGCTGGCACTTTATTGGCATTTTTACCGGTATTTGTGTCAGGAGACGCCAGTTTATCCGGTACTTATGCCACTTTGGGTATGGCAGGTTTTATGGCTGCCACTTTACACGCTCCTCTGGCCGCTTTGGTGGCCGTGATGGAGCTGTCCTACAACCCGGATATCATAGTACCAGCCATGCTGGTCATTACCTGCGCTTATGTCACTACAGTGCAGTTATTTAAAAACAAATCGATTTTTGTATTGCAATTAGAACTGCAACAACTGCCCTATAAACTGGCGCCTGCGGATGACGTGCTGCAAAAGGTCGGGGTTCTGGCGATGTTGGATAAAGAGTATTTGGTGCTATCAGCGTCTGAAGACAGTCAAATTGAAACTATTCTGGCCAACAAACCTGCCCACCAATTGCTGCTGCAAAAAACGGACAATCCGGCACAGCCTTTCTTGTTAATTGATTATGATCTGGACGCCTCGATGACAGGGCAAGCGACCTTAGTGCATCAGCCCCTGCAGGGTTTAAGCCATCAGGCTACTATGGCAGAAGTACATACGCTACTGGACGAACAAAAAGGCGGCGTAGTTTACATTTACGATCCACAAATGCCTGAACAATTGTTGGGCCTAATCCGCTGGGAACAGGTTCGAGCTCTTTTAACTAAACAGAACAATTTAATCTGATGAATACATTACTCATTTTTAAAGCATTACATGTCAGTTTTATGGTGGCCTGGTTTGCAGGCATTTTTTACCTGCCGCGCTTGTTTGTGTATCACGCTGACAACAAAGACCCGGCAGTCGATACCCAGTTTAAAGTGATGGAGAGACGATTACTTTATTTTGTCACACCTTTTGCGGTGCTAACGCTGGTATTTGGCCTCTGGCTGATTCATCTGTACGGTGCAGCCTGGTTTGCTGCGAGTAGTTGGCTGCATTACAAATTAGTGCTGGTCATCCTGCTTTATATCTATCATGGCTACTGTTTTAAGCTGTTAAACGACTTTAAGCTGGGTAAAAACAGCAAAAGCAGTAAATTTTACCGCTTCTTTAATGAGTTTCCCGTGCTGTTATTGTTTGGCATCATTTTTCTGGCGATATTAAAGCCACTCTAGGCTGATTTAAAGCACCTTATTTGCTATTATATGCGCCGACTTTCAGCCAGTTTCGGCGCCCCCGCAACCTCTAGCAGATGAGCACCCAGTATGAGCTTTAAAGGCGAACACATTCTCTCCGTTAAACAGTTTGACCGCGACAAAATTCAGCAAGTTTTTGATATCGCCCGTAGTATGGAGCCTTATGCCAAACGGCAGAAGCGCACGACTGTGCTTGAAGGTGCCATTTTAGGCAATCTGTTTTTCGAACCCAGCACCAGAACCCGTGTCAGCTTTGGTTGTGCTTTCAACCTGTTAGGTGGTGAAGTTCGCGAAACCACAGGTATGCAATCCTCCGCCTTATCCAAAGGCGAATCCTTGTTTGATACAGCCCGGGTGATTAGCAGTTACAGCGATGTGATTGCCATGCGTCATCCGCAAGCAGGTTCAGTGGCTGAATTTGCTGAAGGCAGCCGCGTGCCGGTATTAAACGGCGGTGACGGTGCCAATGAGCACCCGACCCAAGCTTTACTGGACTTATTTACCATAGAAAAAGAGCTGGCCGCCTCACAACAACCTATAGATGGTATGCATATCGCTATGATTGGCGATTTAAAGTTTGGCCGTACTGTGCATTCGTTATCCAAGTTACTGGCACTGTATAAAAACATCCAGTTCACGCTGATAGCCCCTAATGAACTAGCCATGCCGGATGATATTGTTTCACTGATTGAAAACGCAGGCCACAGAGTGACAATCACCGATCAATTAGCTGGTCATCTGAATGCAGATATTGTCTATCAAACCCGTATCCAGGAAGAACGTTTTCCATCGCAGGAAGAAGCCAATAAATACCGCGGAAAATTCCGCTTAAACCAGGATATTTACACCAAACACTGTAAATCCAATACCGTCATTATGCATCCGCTACCACGGGATTCCCGTATCGAAGCCAATGAATTGGATAACGACTTAAACCTGAACCCGAATCTGGCCATTTTCCGCCAGGCTGACAATGGCGTTTTGGTCCGTATGGCGTTGTTTGCTTTAACTTTAGGTGTAGAACAGTTGGTGACTAAATACGAACGCGAAGTACCTTGGTACAGCAATAAATAATGCACAATACAGTTATCTTTAAGTCGGGCTTTAGGCCCGGCTTTGTTTTAGAGCTTTGGTTTTAAGGATCTTTTATGTCCAAGTCAGAACAATTATTTCAACAAGCGCAGAACACCATTCCAGGTGGCGTGAATTCACCAGTTCGCGCTTTTAAAAGCGTTGGCGGTACACCTGTTTTTATTGATAGCGCCAACGGGGCTTATTTGTACGATGTCGATGGCAAAAAGTATATCGACTATATAGGGTCCTGGGGCCCAATGTTGCTAGGGCATAATCACCCAGCGATCCGTGAAGCTGTAGTCAAAGCTGCAGAAAAAGGTTTAAGTTTTGGTGCGCCTTGCCCTGCTGAAATCACTATGGCTGAAACCATCTGTGAATTAGTGCCCAGCATGGAAATGGTCCGTATGGTCAGCTCAGGCACAGAAGCGACCATGAGCGCTATTCGTTTGGCCCGTGGTTTTACCGGCCGTAACAGTATTTTAAAATTTGAAGGCTGTTACCACGGCCATGCTGACTCTTTATTGGTTAAAGCCGGCTCAGGTGCTTTAACTCTGGGTGTGCCCAATTCTCCTGGCGTCCCTGCTGATTTTGCCAAATATACCCTGACCGCAGAGTTTAATAACTTAGAGCAAGTGAAACAGATTTTTGCCGAACAAGGTGCTGATCTGGCCTGTATTATTGTCGAACCTGTGGCTGGCAATATGAACTGCATCCCCCCAGCTCCGGGCTTTTTAGAAGGTCTGCGAGCCCTGTGTGATCAATACGGTGCAGTGCTGATTTTTGATGAAGTAATGACGGGGTTCCGAGTGGCTTTAGGCGGAGCTCAGGCTTATTACAACATCAAACCTGACCTGACGACCTTAGGCAAAATTATCGGTGGCGGTATGCCAGTGGGCGCTTTTGGTGGTCGTCGCGATATTATGCAGCATATAGCGCCTTTAGGTGGCGTCTATCAGGCTGGTACCTTATCCGGTAATCCCATTGCTATGGCTGCTGGTTTAGCTGCTTTAACTGAAATCCGTAAACCTGGTGTGTATGATGTTTTAACAGCCAAAACCACACAACTGATTGAAGGTTTAGCAGCAGTTGCTAAAGAAGTAGGTATTCCATTAGCGACCACCCAGGTCGGCGGTATGTTTGGTGTATTTTTTAGCAAGGAAGCACAAATCACTAACTACCAGCAAGCCACCCAGTGTGATATCGCAGCCTTTAAACGCTTTTTCCACCTGATGTTGGAGCAAGGAGTTTATCTGGCACCTTCAGCTTATGAAGCAGGTTTCTTGTCGATAGCTCATAGTGACGACGACCTTGAGTACACTATAGCTGCGGCTAAAAAAGCTTTTCTCCAGCTAAAAGCATAAAGTTTATTCAACAGGCTCAGGATGCAACCAGACAATATCTGTATCCTGAGCCCTGAACTGTTGTACAAACAAAGTTCCATCAAGTCCTGAAACCAGAGCCTGCGCCTGTTCAGCAAGCGGCCATTGCTGCTGTTGTCTATTCACCCAGCCATAATAATTCAGCACAGTTCCGTTTGCTGATAACCAGTACAAACCAGTATCTGTACTTGCCCAAGCCGATGCATCTGTGTTGCGCCAATTAATTTGTATAGGCAAAGTGATGGTTTGACCTTGCTGCCACTGCCTGACATAAAGTGAATCCTGTTGCTGTAACACCAGACTTTGTCCTGGTCCACAGCCGACATTGACAATGTCTCTGAGTAATTCTTTGTTTTTGCCTTGTTTAAGACGATTTAAGGCCCAACCTTTTTGATCCTTAGATGTCCAATACAAAGTGTTGTCACAGACCACAAAATGCTCGCTTCCAGCCAGCTTCTCTTTGAAAGGTATTAGCTCTGACGATGTTTCTGAAAACTCAAATAACTGCCTGTCGACCAGTAACAACAACTTATCGTTAAGCCATAACAACTGCTGAATACTCAGTTGGGTTTTAAACTGACTGATTTGCTGGGTGTTTTGTCCTTGCGAGCGCCAGATTTGCGGCAGTCCTGAGCGATCAGAGATGAAATAGTACTGACCGTGATGTGCCTGCAGTAAAAACTCCGATCTGTTACTCTCGGCAAAAGGTAAAGTAACAAATTGACTATTATGCTCCTGCCATTGTAATTGACCTATGTCTGTGACGGCCTGAGCCGGATAAACCGCTAATAACGATTGTTTCCAGACTGAGCTTTCTGCCAGATTAAAGGTCATTTCGCCAAATACCCTGCTGTTTCCGGTTCGCAGCGATAACACCTGAAGTTGGTGAGCGGACTTATTCACCAATAAGTCATGTTCGCCCCACCATGCAAGTTGATTGGCGGCAAAATCAAACTCGGTGATCACCCGCCAGTTTAAGTCCGTTAAATCTAATTCCAGCAATGAAGAGTAGCTGTAACCAGTTTGCGCCAGCGCATAAGCTTTTTTATCTCTGACAATAAGATGACTGATGCCACGCCATTGTGCGGGAAACTGCATCAACAAACGTTGAGATGAATCTTCTTGCCATAACCAAAGCTGGGTTTGTCCTGTGGCAGGATCTAAATCCAGCCAGTACAAACCATCTGCAGTGACAGCCTGTCCAGACGCACTAAACTGATGACAAGAAAACAGTGGCACCGCAGCTGAAAAACCATTTTTTACTTTTTGACGCCAAAAGGCGCACTCTTGCTGTTGTTGCGCCCGAAAAATAATGTGCTCTGTATTCAACCAATGAGGCTGAGAGAGCAACTGATAACCTTGTGTGTCATGCTGGGATTGCATCGAAGGAAGCTGTTGTACAACCCAACGCCAACTGGCATCGTCGGGAAATTGGTGCTGAAATAGCAATAAAGAATGATCATTCGACAATAAAGGGCTTTGTTCTTTGCCATCAAGCGCACTTAAAGGTGTGACCTGCAAATAACGGGGTAAAGTAGCCTTTTCGTTCATTTTACTGAGCAATAACGCAAAACTCAGGCTAAAAAGTAACAGTATTAAGGTACTGAACCAGATATAACGAATGCGCTTTAATTTATTTTGCTTGGTGTGATGCCAGTTCTCTATAGCTTTTTGGGTGCTCAGCAGATCCGCTGGAGTTGGGTTTGCCGCGTTCAGTGGCGATTCAATCTCAGGTGGCACATCAATTTCTGTTACGGGAGCCAGCCAGCAGTAGCCTTTTTTTGACAAGGTTGCGATATAAGTTGGCTCCACTCTGCTGTCTTGCAGAGCCCGGCGCAGAGCGGCTATAGCACGGGTTAAAGATTCATCCGAGCCTAAACCTTCGCCCCAAACCCCTGACAAAATTTGTTCGCGACTCACCACCAGATCTTTATGATCCAGGAAAAAGTTTAATAATTTGTGCAGCCGGGGTTCCAATGTCAACACCTCCGGATCAGCGCTAGCTGATAGAGGTTGTAATTGTCCGATGGTACGCAGATACCGCCATTGACCAAAGGTCAGGTAGTCTGCCGTATGTTGCATAAGGGTCCGCCTACATAAATAAGTAGGCGGATTATAACCAATTCAGACGAAAAGTAGAGGGTAGAGTTATACGGCCTTGCGAATAGCTTGTATCTTCATAAATTCATTTGCGTCTATGGTCTGTTCTGCAATTTCTACATCACGGCAATATGGCCAGACAGGACAGATAATAGCCACATCTTGTGTTACGCCAACAGAAGCTTCGTTATCGCCAGAGACTAAGGAGGTTGAAGCAATAATGGCAGAGATAGCGATAAATTTAATCAGTTTCATATTTAGGTTCCAATCAGAGTGGTTGAATTCGACCACTGCAGTATCGGGTATCGATAAATACATAAACTGATGAAATCATTATAAATTAATGATTAATTTATGGCTTTTAGCTCTAATTTGGCTATATCTAAATCCTGAGTCTCTCCTATCACCATATAAATATATTGACCATCATGACTTAACGAAAAACGGGATGAATATAAATCAGATACCAAAGCCAGAGGGGTCAGAGCTTTATCTTTGTAAGAATAAAAATATAACTGGCTTTGCTGCTGATCATTAATCGCAGAAAAATACAGGCCATTTTCCTGTAGTAAAAACGTAGAAGACTCAGCAAAGACCAACCGCTGAACTTCATCACTTAGTAACTCTTCTCCCTGCTCTGTCAAAATACTGTATTTACCCGTTAATGTACTGCGTTTTAACTGATGGTTACTGCCTTTGCTTTGGACAAATAAATCGACGCCATCCAGATAAGCTACAGGTGGGTTTTCCGAATCTAACTGGTAAGACATCACCTGCCAATTACCTTTGTTGTTAATCGTATAAAATACAGTATTAGTTTGCTGACCCCAGCTTAGGTTTTTTACCACATCCCCTTTTGTACTGATTCGTTTGGCCTGACCTGTTAAATCAAATAACCAGACTTCCTGGTCAATCAACACCAGCAACTGCTTGCCATCACCCGAAAACTCCATATCCGAAATCACCACAGGGCTTTCAAACTGGCTAATCATCTTTTGTTTACCATCCGGGTAAAATAACCAAACCTGGGGCAAGCCGGTACGCATAGATACGGCAGCAGTAGGTCCATCTAAAGTGGGGTTAGCTTCGACCAAGCGTTCACTACGGTTAGATTTAAACACGATCTCTTCTGCAGGAGCAGAGTTAGTAATAGGGTTATTAAACTTCTTAATATAATAATTGCCATAACGTCCTACTACGCCATAAAACTCGTTCTCAGCACCTAAAGCTATTTCGTAAGCCTGATTGTTAGTTAGCGCAACGGTTTTTTGTTGAGCAGTATTTACATCAACACTTTCAATATTCCACTTACGGGCAGGATAATAAATCTGTTCATCGTTGTGACTCCAGGCAATATCGCCCGGATAACTATGTTTAATATGCAGCAAGAGCGATGTTTCTCTACTGTATAAATCTAACAACCAAATCTGCACAGAGTTTCCAGCCACATCACGTAAAAAGGCGACTTTATCGCCATTGTGAGAATAGCGTGCAACAAAATCGCCCATACCGGAGTTACTGGGAAGCGCTAATTGTGTTTTACTGAGTGATGCAATATCCAATGAAAAGATTGCCATTCGCTGCGCATTATTTTCGTCACTACTAAAAAGTATCGATTTGCCATCAGGAGCCCAGGATAATCTTGAAGAAGCGCTGTTTTTTCCACAAGTAGCTAGTAGCTCATCTTTAGTCGCAGACTGCCCTGGCTCCCCAGTAAAGGTTAATAAACGAATTTCACACAACTCTCTATATTTCAATTGCTGATAAGCAATAGCCTTACCATCTGGTCGCCAGCTCGCTCCAAAATCATCAAAATCATCCTGTGTTAGCTGCCGCACCTGATGATTTTTAAGGTTCTGTAACATCAAAACATTTGGATAGCCTTTGCTTTTTTTATAGCTATAAACCATAAAGTTCTTATCTGGCGATATAGCCGGATAATACTCAAAACCATCTAACGAAGACACCGGACTCCAGTTCACAAAAGGCGCTTGTTTTTCAATGTCAGGGTCGCCAGGCCAAAAGAGCCAACTGGCTAACACAGCGAGTAATACAGTAGCGGCAGTCAGACTCGCCCACCAGATACGGTTTATTTTCCGCTCCGCCGCACTGGCAGGCTCTTCCTGACCGTCAGAAGCTGGAGCTATCAGTTGTTCCTGCTCTATCACTTTGGCAATAAAACGATAACCACGCTTTGGAATAGTTTCGATATAACGAGGGGATTTAACATCATCCCCTAACACATCACGTAAAATACTGATCACCCGGGCTACACGGCCATCAGTGACAGAGGTCATTTGCCAGACTTCTTTTAACAGTTCTTCCTTACTGATCAGGCGACCTGGGTTCATCAGGAAAAAATTCAGTACGCTTTGACACAGGTGATCGAGATCAGCTAACTCACTGACCTCCATCCTGTTGTTGAGTTTTGCCAGCTTGTCCAGCTGTGGCAAATACCACCACTCTTCAACTTTTAACTGTTTCTCTGGCCTGAACGACATAAGTCAATAATTCCCGTTTATTCGCAATCTGTAATGAGTGTCGCACTGACAACTTTAGGTAACAACATGCTTCCGTCACAATCATCTGCCACGGGTCTGCCCGTTGTTACTGAAAAACGTCCTAAGGTAACATCAGGTGGTATAGCTCTGAACAAAGAGTTCGGTGGTACAGTTCTGAAATACTGACTGAACAAAGTTAAAGCACCTGAGCCCCCGGTTAAACCTATAGATTTATTGTCATCCCGGCCTAACCAGACAGTGACGGACGATTCATGTTCAAAACCGGTAAACCAGCTGTCTTTGTGATCGCTGGAGGTTCCGGTTTTTCCGGCAAAACGAATACCAGCAAACTGATTCGCCAGTATTTTTGATGTGCCACTGCGTGTGCTTTGTTGCATTGCATATTGCAACAGATAATCAGCATCTTCTGTAACTCTTTGTTGCACAATGTTTCTGCGCTGATACAGCATAGTTCCATCTGTTTTAGTTATAGACTCTATGCTCGCCAATTTTATATAACGGCCTTTATTGGCAATCACCTGATAAAGCTGAGCAACTTCAGCAGGAGTCAGTTCTACCGCCCCTAAAAAAGCCGAAGGCTGCATTTTTAGTTCACGTTCAAGCCCCAGTTTGCTGAAACCGTCCCGCAAAGCAGGTAAACCCAGTTTTAGACCTAAACGCACTGTTGGCACATTCAGTGATTCGGATAAGGCCTGGATTAAAGTGACCTGACCACGGAATTTTTTATCAAAGTTCTGTGGACTCCAGCCGCCCTGGCTGCCCTTCAGATGAATAGGGCTGTCATCGAGCATAGTCGCCAGACTAAATTGCTCCGGCCTGCTCAGAGCCTGCAGATACAACACAGGTTTTACTATACTGCCAATCTGACGACGGGCATCTAAGGCTCTGTTATATCCTGCGAAATGCACAGCCTTGCCACCCACTATAGCTTTGTACGATCCCGCCTGATAATCCGTCACCACCATAGCAGCTTCCAGTTGGCTGTCTAATTCTGAAAGACGTTGTTTCACAACCTGCTCGGCGGCCAATTGAGCCTGCGGATCCATATAGGTAAATATCTTCATCCCTTCTGCAATCACTGCTGGATCTGTGACTAAATTTTTCAGTTCACGTTTAACAGCGTCCAGATAAGACGGCGAACGGCCTTTCAAATGATGCCCCAAAGGGATCACAGCGAGCGGTTTGCTGACCGCGCGCTGATAGTCCGCGTCTGATAACAACTCTTCAGCGTGAAGCATTTTCAGTACCAGGTCACGGCGATCTTTAGCTCGTGCGCCAAAACGCCGTGGGTCGTAATAAGAGGGGCCTTTGACTATGGCCACCAACAACGCATATTCCTCAGGCAACAACTCGTCCAGCGGCTTGCCGAAATAGAACTTACTGCCAAGCGCAAAGCCGTGAACAGCATTGCTGTGGAACTGACCGATAAAAATTTCGTTCAGATAAGCTTCGAGGATCTGATCCTTGCTGTAACGATAATCCAGAATGAGCGCGATCAGTGCTTCATTCACTTTGCGGATCATGGTTTTATCCGCTGTTAGATACATGTTTTTTGCTAACTGCTGGGTTAAAGTTGAGCCGCCCTGTACTGTACGTCCAGCCATTAAATTAGCCCAAAATGCACGAACAACAGACCAGACGGACACACCGTGATGCTGATAGAAATCCCGATCTTCAATGGTCAGCAAAGCCTGTGTAATATGCTCCGGCATATCTGCCAGAGTCACCATTTCTCTGTCTTCCTGTTCTGAAGAGACTAAATGCTGCACCAGTTGAGGTTCAATCCGGGCTTTTTGTACTGATTTTTTCAGCTGATGATCATAAATGTTATGCACCCTTTGACCGGCAAAGGACACAGTAAAGACTTCTTCCTGATCATAACCATCGGCAAACTGAAAGGCGCGGCGAAACACAGTCACTTTAGTCCCACTCTGACTGTATTGACCAGGACCATTAATTTTATCCACAGCTCTGTATTGCAGCAGTTCCAGCTCGCTGACCAATTGTTTCTGCGTCAGACTTTTGCCCGGAATTAACTCCAGGCTGCGGGCATACACCTGAGCCGGAAATTGCCATTTATGACTGGAGAACAAGGTCGTAATTTTGCTATCCAGATAAATCAGGTAAATAAATAAGGTCAGCAGCAATACCAGACCAATTTTCAGCGCCAGCCACAACATTTGTCTGGCAAATTGTGGGCGTTTTGCATTTTTGGCTGATGGTTTTTTTCTTGGTGTACGGCTTTGTTTTTGTGTCATTTTTGCATAGCTTTTTTAGTTTTATTGGTCGGCATAGCCTGTGCTGGGTTGTCGGGCCAATAATGTTTTGGGTAACGGCCCTTCATTTCCTTTTTCACTTCAGCATAACTAGTGGCCCAGAAACTGGCCAAATCCTGAGTTACCTGTAGAGGGCGACGCGCTGGCGACAATAAATGAATTTTCATGGCTAAACGCCCGTTTGCTACAGCAGGAGTCTCAAGCTGACCAAACATTTCCTGAATTCGAACAGACAAAATAGCTTCTCCCTCATCGCTGTAGTGAACAGGGATCATAGTTCCTACAGCTGAACGCCAACTGTCTGGCATACAGCTGGTAAGCAGTTGCTGCTCTTTGTAACTAAGACGTTGCCATAATAAAGTGTAAAGGTCTAACTTATTAAAATCATTCAGTTTTGTAAACCTACTTAAGGCCGGAGCTAACCAGACCTCAACATCAGCCCACAAGGCTTCATCATCGACTCTGGGTAACTGATGCTCCGGCATGAGCCGCTGCATCAATTGCAGCCTGTGCCTTAATTGCAATGCCTGTTCAGTCCATGGCAATGCCTGCAAGCCTTGCTGCTTTAACCAATCTAACCAGGCTTGCTGCTGCTCTGCCTCTGTCAGTTTTGTATTCAGCGGTTTACGTTCCAGCACACAACAGCCCAGCATTAAACGCTGCTCTGCAATAAAACGACTTTGCTGTGCATCAAAGCCGATATAGGACTGCAGCTGTAAATCAGCCCGCCACTCTTGCATCAGCTCCGCCATAGTCCAGCGAGCGGCCAGACTGACTTGTGTGCTTTGACCAAAATACAAATCACAGATCACCAGTACTTCAGCTCCAGCCAGGGGACTGTCAGGAAATAATAATGCACCTGCGCTGTTGGTCAGCAGATACCCCTTGCCTCTTTGCAACGCAATACGGTCAGGAAAAGCACGGCTTAATAAAGCAGCAGTTAGATGCTGAGGTAAATAATTGCTCACCTGGATCTGATTCTGTTGTGCCAGTTGTTTTGCCTGCAGCAATAGAGCGCCATACAAAGGCTGCTGCAACAACTGATCAATATCCTGTTCACGGCTGCGGTTTGGGTTTTCCAGCAGAGTGGCCAACACCACTGCCAGCCAGGCAGCGCCTTGCTCACCTTGTTGCTCCAGCTCTTTACCATGCAGCACTAAAGCGGCTAGTCGTGGCTCAGTACCTGTAGCTAACAGCTGTCGGCCAAATTCAGTGATCTGGCCTTTGTCATTGATAGCTTTGAGTTGCAACAACACCCAGGCGGCTGATTTTAGATTGGCTTGAGGCGGTTGATCCAACCAGAATAATTGCTCTGCTGAGCAGCCCCAGGCTGAAATTTCCAGAAGTAATGCGGTTAAATCGGATTGCAAAATAGATGCCGGGGTAAAAGCAGCACGGCGTTGCCACAGCTCAGCACTGTCAAGCCGATAACAAATACCAGCAGATAAACGCCCTGCCCGTCCAGCTCTTTGAGTAGCAGCCGCTTGGCTGATGGCAACAGTTTCAAGACGGGTCAAGCCATGTTTGGGGTGATACACAGCCTGACGACATAAACCTGAATCGACCACTACTTCAATACCTTCAATGGTCAAACTGGTTTCAGCAATATTAGTCGTTAATACCAGTTTACGCCGACCTTGTGGGCTCGGTGCTATAACCTGTTGCTGCTCGGCCAAAGTTAAAGCGCCAGATAAGGCATAAATATCTAACTGACTGTCTTTGTTGTGTTCCAGCAACCAGTCTCTGGCCTGATTAATCTCACGCTGGCCTGGTAAAAAAGTAAGGATACTGCCCTGATGTTTCAGACTCGCCTGCAAGCTTAATCTGGCACTTTGTAACCACATAGCTTCAGATGTTGGTGGATGATATACAATCTCCACAGGGTAACTGCGACCTTCACTACTAAGCACTGGCGCATTCAAGGCCAAGGCCAATTTTTGCTGATCTAAAGTGGCTGACATAATCAGCAACTGCAAATTGCTATTCAGTTGCTGTACTTCCAAAGCTAAAGCTAAAGCCAAATCAGCTTGCAAGGAACGCTCATGGAATTCATCAAATAGAATCAGGTCTATGGCAGAGAGTTCAGGATCCTGCTGGATCTTTCGGATCAACACCCCCTCTGTGACTATTAATAAGCGGGTATTTTTACTGTAATTTTTTTCATGGCGAATTTGATAACCCACCTGTTGACCGACAGCTTCGTTCAACTGGCTGGCCAGATAACTGGCAATGCTTTTAGCCGCCAACCGTCTGGGTTCTAACAGCAGTATGGTTTTTCCGGAAAAGTCGGCATGATTAAGCAGATACAGCGGTAGATAAGTCGATTTACCTGCACCGGGCGGTGCGGACAAAATCACTTTATTGTGCAGCTTCAGGCTCTGAACCAGCTGTGGGCAAATCTCTGCAACAGGTAACAAATCAAGTCTCTTTAAAAACAAAAAGCAGCCTTATCTTAGCTGCTTTTTCCATTGAACCGAAGTCAGAAACATCAATGTTTCTGTCAATTGCTGCCTTAAACAGCAATTAGCCAATAATTATTCCTGTATCAGAGTTTGAGCCACTAAACGAATACCCATACCTGTGGCACCTGCCGCCCAAAAGCCATTGGCTGAATTATGAAAAGCAGCAGCTAAATCTAAATGCACCCAACCTTTGCCGTCGTTCGGCACAAAACGACTTAGAAAACCTGCCGCATTGCTGGCGCCACCGGCACCGCCACCTTTGACAGGACGGCTATTGGCAGTATCAGCATAAGGTGAAGGACATTGGCCCTGATGCCATTTTTCCAGCGGTAATTGCCATGCAGCTTCCTGCACTTGTTCGGCATAACTTAACACCCGTTGTGCCAGGGCCTTATCCAAAGCGAACACTGCATTGTATTCGGTGCCTAAGGCGTTAACCGCTGCACCTGTTAAAGTCGCGGCATCAATAATAAGTTCTGGCGTTGCTTCTGCGGCTTTTTGTAAACCATCCGCCAATACCAATCGGCCTTCAGCATCGGTATTGACGATTTCGACAGTGACGCCATTTTTATAGGTCAGGATATCGCCCAATTTAAAGGCGCCACCTGAGATCAGGTTTTCTGCACAGCATAAAATCAGCTGCACTCTTTTGTTTAAACCCTGCAAAATCGCCAAAGCTAATGCAGCAGTGACAGTAGCTGCACCACCCATATCGCACTTCATGGTCACCATGCCTTCGCTGGCTTTAATCGAATAACCGCCAGAATCAAAAGTAATGCCTTTACCCACTAAAGCGGCAAACACAGGCGCATCGGCTTTGCCTGTTGGGTTGTAATCCAGTACTAACATGGCTGGGTCACGATCGCTGCCACGCCCTACCGCATGAATACCTACCCAGCCCTGCTGCAATAACGCAGAACCGGCAATAATTTCTGTGGATACAGTACCTTCTGGCGCTACAGAACGAATAAAAGTAGCAGCCTGCTCCGCCAAAGTGACAGGGGATAAATCTTCTGGCGTCTGGTTGATAATGGCTTTAGCCCAACTGAAGGTTTGATGTAACTGCTGTAATTGCTGTTGTTCAGCGTCTGTGCCTGTCCAGCCTATAGCACCCAGTTTTTTGGCAGTACAAAAGCCCTGATACAAGGCCCACTGGCTATCGACAGTCCAGCCGTCCCCTGCCAGTTGAAATTGTTGAATACCTAAGGTATCGAGCTGACGGCCGGCTTTTTGCACTGCACGTAAATCAGCAGCTTTAACATGCAACTGATAGCCAGTAGCGTCTGGTGTCAGCGCTACATTTTTGCCCCATTTGGCATCCGCAGCAGCGCTGCTTAAACGAATTTGAATCAGGTCAGACATAGGTTTTATCTCTTATTACGTGGATAAAGTATAAGGCCGAGTGTATCACAGCCACTTAACTGCTTAAGACGCTGTGTAACATTTTCGCGCTTAACGCGATAAGCAATGCGGCAAACACTTTCTTTAAAGTAGCTACAGGCAAACGATGGGCCAGCGAGGCGCCAAGCGGTGCAGTAAAGTAACTGACAGAAGCGATAAGCAGCATAGCGGGCAAATAGACATAACCCAGACTGTATTGTGGCAATACCGTGTCTGTGGAAGCCCCAGCCAGAAAATAGCCTAGCGTACCGCTGATGGCTATAGGTAAACCCACAGCAGCAGAAGTGGCTATGGCCTGTTGAATTTTGACATTACACCAGGTGAGAAAAGGCACAGTCAGCGACCCACCGCCTATAGCCACTAAGGCTGATACCGCTCCAATAACCAACCCGACGCCACTAAAACCTATCACCCCAGGCAATTGACGGCTAGCTTTAGGTTTTATATTCAACAGCATCTGTATTGCGACATAACTCATAAAGCAGCAGAAAAATATCGCCAAAGCCAGAGAGGATAAAGCAGCAGCCAGATAAGCAGCTGCTACAGTGCCTATGAGTATGGCTGGCGTTAATTTCCAAACCACAGGCCATAAAATAGCACCATGGCGCTGATGACTACGCATACTGGAAAAGGAAGTGACGATAATAGCGGCCATAGAGGTTGCTAATGCCATATGCACAGACAATTCAGCCGGAAATTGCTGTGCTAAAAATAACGCAGTCAGCACAGGCACCATAATGCCACCACCGCCCACTCCCAGTAATCCGGCAAAAAAACCCACAGCTGCGCCCAACAACAAATACGCAATAACCCATTCGATGGCCATACCAAGTGCCCGCCCCTAAGTAAAAGAGCATTACTTTAACAAACTAAAGCAATAAATATCTCCTGTTTTGAATAAGTTAACAGGGATAGCAAAGAACAATACTTCCCAAGCTGTGTTTTTGCGGTTTAGAGTGTGGTCTGATGAAATCAGACAAATTTTTGACCTGTCGGAAAAAAGGTGACGCAGGCACTTCTGCTCTGTATACTTCCGCGGCTTTTTTAATAGTGATTGCAGCTGTCATATTTTTCTGCTATCACTAGCCGCCAACTTTTTGCTTGGCACTGTTTTACAGGAGATGATCATGCCAGAAGGCAAAACCGTAAAAACTTTGGGACTGTTAGCCCTTGCTGGCGTAGAGCCTTATCAGGCCGCGCAGGGCGAAGAGTACATGAACCCAAAACAGCTGGACCATTTCCGCCGCATTCTGGACGCATGGCGTCAACAGTTACGTGAAGAAGTGGATCGCACCAAAAACCATATGGCCGATGAAGCTGCAAACTTCCCGGATCCAGTGGATCGTGCTGCTCAGGAAGAAGAGTTCAGTCTGGAATTACGTGCTCGGGATCGCGAACGTAAATTACTGAAAAAGATTGAAAAAACTCTGCAGAAAATCGAAGACGAAGACTTTGGTTACTGCGACACCTGTGGTATCGAAATTGGTATCAAACGTTTAGAAGCCCGTCCAACTGCCGATCTGTGTATCGACTGCAAAACACTGGCTGAAATCAAGGAAAAACAACTGGGCGGTTAATGATGCCTGTTGTCCCTCCTGCCTACAGGGGCCGGTTTGCGCCATCGCCATCCGGCCCTTTGCATTTTGGATCCCTCATCGCTGCTGTGGGCAGTTATCTGCAAGCCAAATCCCAACAAGGTCAATGGCTGGTGCGGATGGAAGATATTGATAGCCCCCGGATGCAAACCGGTGCTGCTGACGGTATTTTACGTACCTTAGAACGTTATCACCTGTTTTGGGACGGCGATGTCTGGGTGCAAAGTCAGAGACTGGAGCGCTACCAACAGGTGTTGGATCTGTTAAAACAACAGCAACTGACCTATGCCTGCAACTGCAGCCGCGCCCGTATTCAAAGCCTGCCTCAGGGGTACGATGGGTTTTGCCGGGATCAACACCTGACCGGAGACTGGCTGGCCTGGCGCCTAAAAGCACCGGCCACGGCCACAAGTTTTACCGATCTGCTGGCAGGCGAAGTGCAGGTCCCCGCTGCTTTAGCCGCTGAAGATTATATTTTAAAGCGCCGTGATGGCTTATTTGCTTACCAGCTCGTAGTGGTCGTGGACGATTTGGACCAGGGCATTACAGAAGTAGTGCGCGGTGCAGACTTACTCGAACTGACCACCCGACAACAGGCACTGTTTCAACTACTTGGCAAAGCAGCGCCCGCCTACTTGCATTTGCCTTTGGCGGTAGCCGAGCCCGGTTTTAAACTGAGTAAACAAAACCATGCTCCGGCGGTAGATCTTTGGCCCGTCAGCGAGACTTTAGCTGCTGTTTTACGTTTTTTAGGTCATCCTCCGCCAACTGAGCTGACAGGAGCTTGTGCCAGTGAATTATTAAACTGGGCCAGCACACACTGGCAAATCAAACAAATCCCCAGTCAAAACGAACAAAAAGCTACAGATTTTTTATAAAGCACAAGGCCGAACATTCTATTTTTATGGCTGCTGCGGTATCATTAGCCGCTTTTTTCATCGAGTTCATTTTTAGATGCTCACAAGGAGTACTGCCATTATTTCGCGAGTCCTGGATTTTTGCCGCCGCACCCTTGGCAGCAAAAGCGTTGAGAGCGTAGCTCAACCCAAAAAAAGCCGTCAATCCGTTCTGCCTGAGCTGAAAAAAATCTCCCGTGACGCCCATTCTGTGTCGCGTAAAGACATCAGCCCTAACGCACTTAAGGTGTTATACCGCCTAAAAGATGCGGGTTACGAAGCCTATCTGGTCGGTGGTTGTATCCGCGATATTTTGCTGGGTTTAAAGCCGAAAGATTTTGATGTAGTGACCAATGCGCATCCTGAACAGGTACGTCAGGTATTTAAAAACTGCCGCCTTATTGGCCGCCGTTTCCGCTTGGCTCATGTGGTGTTTGGCCGCGAAGTGATTGAAGTGGCAACCTTCCGTGGTCATCACACAGGGGATGATGAAACCAGCCCTAAAGCCAGCCAAAGTGATGCCGGCCAGATTTTACGTGACAACGTCTACGGCACTATTGAAGAAGACGCTGAGCGTCGCGATTTTAGTATCAATGCCCTGTACTACTCAGTAGCTGACTTTGCTATTTACGACTTTGCCAACGGTATTGAAGCCATAGCAGCGCGTAAAATTGAGCTGATTGGCGACCCTGAAACCCGTTATCGTGAAGATCCGGTGCGGATGCTGCGCGCCGTGCGTTTTGCCACCAAACTGAATATGGACATAGCGCCGGCAACGCTGGAGCCAATCAAAGAGCTGGCTGTACTTTTGAAAAACATTCCGGCTGCACGGTTATTTGAAGAATTCCTCAAGCTGTTTATGGCAGGTAAGGCTTTTGATAACTTTGTGATGCTGAATGACTTAGGCATTCTCAAACAGCTGTTGCCGCAATTGGCTAAAGTGTTAAAGCAAGATAGTAGCGGCAAAGTCTTTACGATGATCACTAAAGCCATGCAGGACACCGATCAGCGGGTCGCTATGGATAAGCCTGTCACTCCGGCTTTTAGCTTTGCAGCTCTGCTCTGGTATCCGGTCGAACAACGTGCACAGAAACTGCTGGTAGAAAGTGGTTTAAACGAAGTGGATGCACTGAATATCGCCATGATGGAAATACTGGATGAAGTGCAGCGTTCTATCGCTATTCCAAAACGTTTTAGCCTGACCATTAAAGATATTTGGTTCCTGCAAGGCCGGTTAAGTAAGCGTGCGGGCCGCCGGGCTTTTAAATTGCTGGAGCAAACCAAATTCCGTGGTGCTTACGACTTCTTGCAACTGCGGGCCCAGGCCGAAGGTGGCGAATTATTGGAACTGGCCAACTGGTGGCAACGTTTCCAGGCCGATGATGAAGCTGGTCGTGAAATTTTAGTGCAAAACCTCGGTAAAGAAGGTATTGAACGTCGGCCACGCCGCCGTCGCCCCCCCACCAAACGTCGTCCTCCGGGTTCAACAACCAATGGCTGATACGCTGGTTTACGTCGGGCTGGGCGCTAATTTAGCCCAGCCTCTGCAACAGTTAGAACGGGCTGTCATAGCTTTGCAGAGCATCAAATACACCTCACTGGTGAAGGTATCTGGTTTTTACGGCTCCAAACCTATGGGGCCGCAGGATCAGCCAGACTATGTCAACGCTGTAGCAGCACTTCATACCCGCTTAGCGGCAGAAGATTTGCTGACAGAATTACAAAAGATAGAACTGGAACAAGGTCGACAGCGTAAAGACGAACGTTGGGGCCCTCGAACTCTGGATTTAGATATTCTGTTGTTTGGTCATGAAATCATTCAGACCGAACGTCTAACAGTGCCACATTACGGCATGAAACAACGTGAGTTTGTGCTTTACCCTTTGGCAGAACTAAACTCAGACTTGGTATTACCTGATGGCACCAGAATGACCGAGTTACTGACGACTGTGCCTTTAAACGGCCTGACTCGTCTATAACCGTCGTACTTGAAGCTGTAGCTTTGTTGACTGCGCCATCTCGCCCCAGTGACATAGCTTAACTATGCTCCTGGGGTCTTACTGGCTTGTCACCTCCCTGCAACTCCTGGTTGCTTGGTTATATAGAAGATGGATAACTTGCCGTTGGCGTTTTTTTATGCCAAGGTGCGCCCCGAATTATTCCCTTGTGGTCGGATGAGAGAAAAATGGCAAAAATTACCACCGCTCAATTGCTGAAGATGAAACAAAAAGGCGAGAAAATTACCGCCTTAACGGCTTATGACGCCAGTTTCGCTAAATTGTTTGCCGATGCCGGTGTAGAAGTCATTCTGATTGGTGACTCTTTAGGTATGGTGTTACAAGGCCATAGCGACACATTGCCTGTGACTACCGCTGAAATTGCTTACCATACCCGCTGTGTTCGCGCTGGTGCGCCTTTGGCTTTTGTCATTGCCGATATGCCTTTTATGAGTTACGCCACAGTGGAACAGGCGATGCAAAACGCTACACCGCTGATGCAAGCTGGCGCCAATATGGTCAAGCTTGAAGGTGGCGATTTCTTATTGCCCACCATTAAAGCCTTAACTGAACGGGGTATTCCGGTCTGTGGCCATTTAGGCTTAACTCCTCAGTCTGTGCATGTGTTTGGTGGCTTTAAAGTGCAAGGTCGCGATGAACAGGCCGCAGATGCTATGGTGCAACAGGCTATAGCTTTACAGGACGCTGGTGCTCAACTTTTAGTAGTTGAATGTATTCCGTCTACGTTGGCTGAACGTATCTCCAAAGCACTGGTGATCCCGGTGATTGGCATAGGTGCAGGCAAAGACACTGATGGTCAGATTTTAGTGATGCACGACTTGTTAGGCATCAGCTCGGGTTATATTCCAAAATTCTCGAAAAACTTCCTGCAGGAAACCGGTGAGATTAAACAAGCCATCGGCAAATACATCCAGGATGTTAAACAAGGCCAGTTCCCTGGCCCTGAACATAGCTTTTAAGGTCGGCTTTTTATGTTAATGATTCAGGATATAGTTCAACTACGAGCGTTAATCCGGCAATGGCGCAATGCTGGTGAACGGATTGCATTTGTGCCGACTATGGGTAATCTGCACCAGGGCCATTTGCAGTTAGTCGATACCGCCAAACAAAGAGCCGACAGAGTCATTGTCAGTATTTTTGTCAATCCTATGCAGTTTGGTGCCAATGAAGATTTAGATAAATATCCCCGCACTCTGGAGCAGGACTGTAAAGGCTTGACCGAACACGGCGCTGATGCGGTATTTACCCCTACACCTGCCATTATTTATCCCAGGGGCCTGGATGTGCAGACTTATGTCGAGGTGCCTTTACTGGGTGATCACCACTGTGGCGCTAGCCGCGCTGGTCATTTCCGTGGGGTGTCGACCATAGTGACCAAGCTGTTTAATCTGGTCCAGCCTGACATTGCCTGTTTTGGCCAGAAAGACTATCAGCAACTGGCTATTATCCGCCAAATGGTGGCCGATTTATCTATGCCGATTGAAATCATAGGCGTACCTACGACCCGTGCTGAGGATGGCTTAGCCTTAAGTTCACGCAATGGGTATTTGACTGCAGAACAACGCGCCATAGCGCCTGATTTGTACAGCGTTTTACAGTGGATGAAACAACAGTTACATCAAGGCTTCTCTGATTTCAGAGCTTTAGAGCAACAAGCGAAAGACAAGCTCAATGCCGCAGGTTTCAAAGCGGATTACATGAATATATCTAATCGTCAGACGCTAGTACCTGCCACAGACAGCTCCCAGCCTTTAGTGATACTGGCTGCAGCTTATCTGGGCAATACCCGTCTGATTGATAATATTGAAGTTTAGGTCCTGCCTGGTTCATGAGCATCATAACGGGGCAACTCTGCATCCAGATTGTCCCAGCAGGCTTTTGACGAGACAAAGTTATGGCTGATGGGACGCTCTGTGATGTCTGAATCCAGTATGCCCAAGCGAATACGGATCCGAGTTGGATCTGCAGCGCTGGAGCTGTAAACAGGACTGCCGCACTGAGAACAAAAATGCCTTACCCTGCCCTGTTTTAAAGAAAATGCGCTCAGCAATTCTTTGCCCAGCACCACACGAAACTCCGAACTCAATACAAAACCATTAGTGGCGTAAGCCGTACCACTGGATTTACGACACAAAGAACAATGGCAATGGATAATGTCAGTAATACCACCATGAATTTCTACCTTTACTTCACCACAAAGGCATTGGCCCGAATACATACGAAGTCCGTTCTTTTGAGTTCAAGAGTTTAAATAGTGTCTTTTTTTGGCATTAACAGCCACAACACAATATAGATAAACAAGCCAGGGAATGCAGCGGATAACACGGAGAGCAACACATAGGCCAGACGCACACCACCACTGGACCAGCCAAAATAGTCAGCTATACCACCACAGACCCCTGCGATCATTTTATCATTTGATAAAGCTAAGGTTTTATCCGACATTCTGCGTTCCTCCTATGTCATGCCGTTCTTAAAGTAGCGATCTGTCACTACGGATGCAATGCCTCTGTTGTAAGAAATTATGTTCTGCCGCATGCTTAGGCAGATACACACTGAAAAGGCCATGACTTTGCTACTCCTGTTATTTATTCTCTCCTGCCTGACATCCTTATTGGCCGCTTTAATAGGTTTTGGCGGAGGTATGTTGTTGATAGCCATCCTGCCCTTGTTTCTGCCTGCCGCAGCCATAGTGCCTGTGCACGGTTTAACGCAATTAGCCAGTAATAGCTCCAGAGCCCTGTTCTCACTTCAAGATGTATTGTGGTCTTTGATTCCGGGCTTTTTAGCAGGCTCAGTGTTGGGTGTGGCTGCAGCAGGCTGGCTATGGACTCAGCTGCCTGTACAACTGCTCCCGTTGTTTATCGGGCTCTACATCTTACTGAGCTTGTGGCATACGGGATTCCAAAAACTGCTCAGCCGCTATGAAAACTTTATCTGGATTGGCTTTTTACAAAGTGGTTTAAGTTTATTTGTTGGTGCGACCGGGCCTATTGCCACCAGCTTATTGCTGAAACAAAGCGCTGATCAAAACAAAGTGATAGTGACAGCGGCCTTGATGATGTCCATCAGCCATTTGCTCAAAGTACTTGTATTTGGCTGGATAGGTTTTGCCTATCTTGATTATCTGTGGCCTTTAGCGGCGCTGATAGTGGGTGCTGTAGCAGGCTCTTACCTGGGTGCTAAAATCAGGCCACCAGAACCGAACCCCCGCTATATCCACTGGATAAAACTGGGATTATCGGCACTGGCGCTGCAGATGATGATTGCAGCTGTTATCTGAAGATTAAGCTGTGCTATCTTTGGCCATTTGCAACAATCTTGGCAGAAACTCTTTATCCAAAGCCGCTACTTGCTGCTGCTCTTCCAATACATCCAATAAAATCTGGTCTGTGGTCAGAGGATTCGCCAGCACTACGCGAAAGACCACTGTGTCCTGGCGATGATAGCGTTCCGGTTTAATCCTAGTGCGGGAGACAAAAGAGCGGCCTTCTTCACGTTGGGTTTTCTGAATAAACTTCGTCAGGCCATTCAGCAGCTCATTAAACTTCTGCAGTTTTTCCGCTGAAGCAGTAGCCATGGCCTGTTGCACTTGAGCAGGCACAAAACGATATGTCAGTAAACAGAGTTCTGGTTCGGTAATCAGCTCAAACTCCGCATGTTCCTTAATTAAACCGGCAAAATAGCGGGCTTTATCTAAACTACGATTAATCAGAATTTCATAACCCTGACGGCCAATCACCTGCAGGCAGGCATGCACCAGCATTGCCATACCAGGGCGAGAGCCTTCCAGCGTCTGGCTGCCTAAATCTTTTGAGCCTTTACGCAGAATATACTCAGCGTGATGTTCTATGGCATGGGCCGAAGATGGATGTTTAAACACCACCATCCCAGCCCCCATAGGCACATACATTTGCTTATGGGCGTCGATAGTCACTGAATCAGCGCGCTCTATGCCAGACAACAAATGCCGGTATTTGTCCGATAATAAAGTCGCCCCACCCCAGGCGGCATCGACATGGAAATGGCAGCCCAGTTCAGCAGCTAAATCCGCTAAATCATTCAGTGGGTCAACATTGCCTGTTTCAGTGGTGCCAGCCACACCTACTATCGCCATCACTTTGATATTTTTATTATTCAGTTCACGACTGATGCGACGCATTTCAGCGCTTTGTACTTTGTTATTCGCATCAGTTTTCACAGGCACTAAGAACTCACGGCCAATACCTAAAATATCAGCAGCCTTGCCCAACGAATAATGCCCACGTTCTGAGACTAGAATAGCTAAACCTTCATAGCCATAATATTTCATTGCACGGAACAGGCCTTCTTTGGCGACACCTTTAAAGTCGCCTTCGGCTTTTAATAGACGGTTACGGGCAATCCAAAGCGCAGTGATATTGGCAATGGTACCGCCAGAGCAAAAAGCACCTAAGGAATGGTTAGCACTGTGCATCCATTTTTTATAGAAACTGTCGCCTTCGCCATAGACCAGATGATGCATCATGCCGATGACCTGACGCTCTAGCGGCGTAAAAGCTTTAGAGGTTTCGATTTTTACCAGATTCTGGTTTAAACCCACCATCATTTTTGACAGCGGCAACACAAAATACGGCAAAGCCGAAGTCATGTGACCAATAAAACTTGGCGCTGCGGTATGGACTGAATGCGCCACCAGTTTTTCCATCATCTGCTCAGCATAATCCGAAACAAATTTTGGTTCTGATGGGATCTGATGAGCCTGAAAATCGCGTTCAATTTGCCAGAGAGGCTTCTCAACAGCGACAATACTTTCGCGCAGAAAACCGGCCAGGTTTTGCGAAATATTCTGCTCAATGATACTTAAAGTCGAGTCTGGAGCCTCTGGCACAGTAAATATGCGCCACAAAGCTTCTTCAGAAGCCGTAGCCTGACGTTTATTTAATTCTGTCATTCGTATCCTGTCTCACCGTTGTCTCTAAGTCGGCTTCTTATTTTGTGTTTTCAGGCCGTAAAATCAGTAAGTCAAAAAGGGCAGTCACTGTACTAAATGCCCCTTTAAATGTCTTTAAAAAAATTCATCTCTTGCTCATCTCTGGGCAAAGATGCCGGAATAAGCGAATAAACAGGCTGTTTTTGCCGAATGTCGCTACCTGATTACAACAAATCTGTAGAGGAAGCCTCTCTTCATCAGATTAAAGTATTAGCTGTCAGCCTGAGTTAAATCGGCTAAGCTATTAACGTATTGTTTTCATGTTCCTTTTTACGAGTCATTGCATGGTACGGATCCGTTCAGCGCATTTTATGATTGCCAGTCTCGTGGTGTATTTGTTCGCCATCGTTTTTTATGTGTATTACCAGTATCAGCAGACCTATCAGACTAAACTGGCACAGATTGACCAGCAACTGATCAATGCAGTAAAAGCTGTGCCTTATTTACTTGGCGAAAACTACCACAATAACATCAGTGGCCCACAACATATCTCTCGAGCTGAGTATCTGGAGCTGGCTAAAAAACTAAGCCTGTACGCCAAAGATGTAAAATTACAATATGTCTACAGCATGATCCAGGTTGATGGCAAAGTACATTTCACCTCATCCAGCTATACAGAAGATGACTTACTTCGTGGTCAGTTAAGCTACTTTTACGATTATTATCCTGAGGCAACGGAGGCGAATAAAGCTGCTTTTGCCTCTCTAGCTCCTGTATTTGAAGAATCAGTGGACCAATTTGGTCACTTTCGCTCTGTCTTGGTGCCGTATCAAAGTAGCGATGGTACTGTGTATTTAGCAGGTGCTGATATTGCTATTACTGATCTGGATCAGTGGCTGATGGCCAGTATGCAGCACTCTATTTTAAGTGGTTCAATATTCTTTGGTTTAGCTCTGCTGTTGGCGTTAAGTTACGCCGTGGTACTACGACATAACCTGACCACAGACCGCAGCTCTGGGCAGCGCAATGCCTTAGCTTTGGAAGCCCATCTGCGACGTGAGTCAGCAAACCTCAGCCAACTGGCTATTTTACAAGTCAACAATCTTGAGGAAATCAGTCACTTGTACGGCACCCAGATTGCCGAACAGGCGGTGAAGCAGTTTATTTACCAGTTACAACAGCATCTGGGACCTTCATTCCGTTTGTATCGTTTGTCTTTTGAAAAACTGGCAATTCGCCGTATTGCGGCCTGTTCCGATCACGAACTGCATGACAAACTCAAAAGTTTTGATTTCAGTCAGCCCGTGCTGAATGACCCTTACCTGCTCTTTACTGTGACTTTAGGTGTGGCCTTGTCTCCTGCCGCTGTAGTACTGGAAAATGCCATGTTGGCGGTAAATACAGCACGTTTGCAGCAGCAATCATTAGTGGTGTATTCGGATAATTTACTGGCGCTGAAACAGCATTTGCATACCAATATCAAAATGGCCAAAGAAGTACGTGAGGCGATAGGTCATGAACAAATAGTGCCGTACTTCCAGCCTGTGGTACACATCAGTACAGGTGAGATTCTCCAATACGAATGTCTGGCGCGGATATTACGCAGTGACGGTAGCATACTGACGCCGGGTCAGTTTTTAAGCATCATCAATCGTAATCATCTCGATACTGAGCTGACTAAAATGATGTTTATTAAAAGTGCCAGTCAGTTCGCTAACTCTGAAGTCAGCTGGTCTATCAATATCACTTGTCGGGACTTACTGGATGACGATTTGCAACAGTTTTTCCTCGACTATCTGCAGCATTATCCCAAACCACAACGGGTGTATTTTGAACTGGCTGAAGCCGGAGTTTTACCTCAGTTTGAGCACTGTCGTGAGGCTATATCGGCATTACAAAAAACCGGAGCCAAAGTACTGCTGGATGATTTTGGTATAGCAAGCGGTATAGGCATAGCGGATTTATTGCAGTTACGGGTGGATGGATTAAAAATTCATGGCAACTTAATTGAACTGATCAGCTCAGATCCGGACGCTCAGCTTTTTATTGAACATATCAGCTCTTTTGCCAAACAAACCAACTTACTGATCATCGCCGAAATGGTCGAAAGCAAACAATCTTTGGATGCACTGGAACGTTGTGGTATCAGCTACGCCCAAGGTTACTATTTTGGCCCCGCAGCGCCAGTGCCACTGCGCTACTACGAAAGAGGAACTGTATAAAAAAGAGGCGCTGTATAAGCGCCTCTTTTTTGATGTGAAGGTGCAGTGGCTTAGCTTCTAAGGCCAGTGCCCTTATTAATCAGATACATAGCAAAGCTAAAAAACACAACAATAAAGCCAAGAATCACACTGAAGGCAAATGCCAGATTGACATCACTGACACCTAAAAAGCCGTAACGGAAGGCGTTGACCATATACACAATGGGGTTCACCTTCGAGACATACTGCCAAAACTCCGGTAATAAACTCAGTGAATAAAACACCCCACCTAAATAAGTTAAAGGTGTCAGCACAAAAGTAGGAATAATGCTGATGTCATCAAAGGTTTTGGCGTAGATGGCATTAATTAAACCGGCCAGCGAAAACAAAGTGGCGGTTAATACCACGGTCGACATCAGAATAAACAAGTGATGCACTTTGATATCGACAAAAAACAGTGATAACAAAGAGACAATCAATCCAACCAGAATACCGCGCGCTACGCCACCGCCGACATAACCCAGCACTATGATGTAGTTCGGTACAGGAGCGACCAGCAGCTCTTCGACATTACGTTGGAACTTGGCGCTGAAAAAAGACGAAGCCACGTTAGAGTAGGAGTTGGTGATGACCGACATCATAATCAGGCCAGGCACAATAAACTCCATATAACTGAAGCCACCCATCTCACCGATACGCGAGCCCACCAAAGCGCCAAAAATGACAAAATACAAGGTCATGGTAATGGCAGGTGGCACCAGGGTTTGCACCCAAATGCGCATAAATCTGTTGGTTTCTTTATAAAGAATACTTTGCAGCGCTATTAAATTACGAGAACTCATGCTTTGGCTCCGCGTCCGTTTTCAACCAGACTAACAAACAACTCTTCCAGACGGTTGGCTTTGTTACGCATTGACAGCACCTGAATGCCCTGCGCTGTCAAAGCGCTAAATACGCCATTTAAGCCCTGAGCTTTTTCCACATCCACTTCCAGACTATGGCTGTCAGTCTGGCGGAATCTATAACCTTCCAATGTAATAGCAGCATCTGTCGGTGCTATATCGAGTAAAAAGGTTTCCTTATTGAGCTTACTCAACAAGTTTTTCATGCTGGTGTTTTCGACAATCTGGCCTTTGTCGATAATGGCGATATTGCGGCACAGCGACTCAGCTTCCTCCAGATAGTGAGTGGTCAGAATAATAGTCACCCCCTGCTGGTTAATTTCTTTTAAGAACTCCCACATAGAGCGGCGCAGTTCAATATCAACACCCGCTGTAGGTTCATCTAAAATCAGTAACTTAGGTTCATGCATTAAAGCCCGGGCTATCATCAGGCGGCGCTTCATGCCACCAGACAGCTCACGCGAGCGGGCATGGCGTTTGTCCCATAACCCCAATTGACCTAAGTATTTTTCGGCCCGAACCAAAGCGACAGAACGTGGCACACCATAATAACCGGCCTGATTCAATACAATTTGCAGCACAGTTTCAAACTGGTTGAAGTTAAATTCCTGTGGTACTAAACCCAGCTGGCTTTTGGCATCTTCCAGTTGAGTATCTAAGTCATAATCAAAAACTTTGACTGTACCACTGCTTTTATTAACCAGTGAGCTGATAATGCCAATACTGGTACTTTTGCCTGCGCCATTTGGGCCTAAGAGTGCAAAAAAGTCGCCTTGTTGCACTTGCAGATCAATACCTTTTAAAGCGACAGTGCCGCTTTTATACACCTTGTGTAACTGTTGAATATCTAACGCTAAGGTCACTGTGGATCTCCATAGCCCCAACGGCTGACTAACTGTTGCTTTAAACCTAAATGGTCAAGAATTCGTGCCACCATAAAGTCGATTAAATCATCGACAGATTGAGGCAGATGATAAAAACCAGGCGCAGCCGGCATCACCACAGCACCAGCTTTGGACAAGGCCAATAAGTTCTCCAGATGAATGGTACTTAATGGAGTTTCGCGGGGCACAATAATCAGCTGACCTCGCTCTTTAAGCACTACATCCGCAGCACGTTCAATCAGATTATCACTCATACCATGAGCAATAGCGGCCGCAGTGCCGGTAGAACATGGGCAAATCACCATTTGTTTCGGTGCTGCAGAACCCGAGGCACAAGGTGAAAACCAATCGTCTTTGCCATACACAGCCAGCAACTCTTTGCTGGCACCGGTTTTTTCCAGAATAAAATCACGACAGGCTTCAGGCCCGCCCGGAAGTTTTAAATCATATTCGGTAGCGAATACCACGCGGGCCGCACTGGAAATTAACAGATGCACTTTAACTTGTTGTGCCAGTAAGTTTTCCAGCAAACGCCAGCCATAACCAGCGCCTGAAGCGCCGGTAAAAGCTAAGGTGACTTCTTGGGTCATGGAGTTCTCTTTTTAAAGTGGTGACGCTTATTTATTCCGCTGAGCCTTACCCTATGCAGACAAGGCATCCAGTAATTTTTGATGGATCCCACCAAAACCACCATTGCTCATTATCACTATATGATCCCCTGCGGACGCTTTTTCAACCAAAGCCGCCACTATTAATTCCACAGACTGGAATACAGCAGCCCTGCCCGGCATCTGTTCTGCCACAGCAGTCAGGGACCAGCCAGAATTGGCCGGTTCAAACAGCAAGACCTCATTGGCATGATGCAATGAATCAGCGATTGCCGACTTATGTACGCCCATGCGCATGGTATTGGATCTTGGCTCCAGCACTGCCCAAATTTTTGCCCCCCCGACACGGGCTCTTAAACCGGCTAAAGTAGTTTCAATAGCTGTTGGGTGATGGGCAAAATCATCATACACAGCAATGCCTTTGACCGTACCTTTGAGTTCCATCCGGCGTTTTGGCGCAACAAACTGAGTTAAAGCTTCAATAGAGACGGCCACGGGCACACCGACATGACGGGCTGCCGCTATCGCCATCACCGCATTTTCGACATTATGGTTGCCACATAAGTCCCAACCTAAGGTGCCTTGTGACTGGCCCTGATAAAACAATTCAAACACGCTGCCATCTGGTTGTTTTAACTCCACAGTCCAATCTTTGCCATAACGCTGTTGTTCGCTCCAGCAGCCCATAGCTAAGGTTTGATCCACTGCTTCAACCTTGGCCGGGCTTAACACCAGACCAGTCGACGGCACCATACGCAGCAAATGATGGAACTGACGCTGAATAGCTGCTAAATCCGGGAAAATATCCGCATGATCGTACTCCAGATTATTAATCACTAAAGTGCGGGGTCTGTAGTGCACGAACTTAGAACGTTTATCAAAAAAGGCTGTGTCGTATTCGTCCGCTTCAATGACAAAAAACGGCGAGTCGCCTAAACGGGCTGAGCTGTCAAAGTTCTGCGGAATACCACCAATCAAAAAGCCAGGTTTTAGACCTGCATACTCCAGCACCCAGGCCAACATGCTGCTGGTCGTAGTTTTGCCATGAGTACCAGATACAGCGAGCACCCAGCGCTGATGCAGCACCTGCTCCGCCAACCACTGTGGGCCAGAATTATAGGGAATATTTTGATCCAGTGTGTACTCCACCGCCGGATTACCACGCGACATAGCATTACCAATAATCACCAGATCAGGAGCGGGTTGCAGCTGCACCGGATCATAACCTTGGGTCAGTTCAATACCCAATTGTTCCAGCTGAGTGCTCATAGGTGGGTACACATTGGCATCAGAGCCTGTCACTTTATGCCCAAGACTTTTTGCAATAGCGGCAATACCGCCCATAAAAGTGCCACAAATACCTAAAATATGAATATGCATACTCGATCCTTAGCCGGTCCATTTTGGATTTTGCAGCCATTCTAGCAAAGGACTCTGAAGAACAGCTGAAATAAAACAGTGAGAAACCTGCAATTTAGCCCGAACTTGATTAAAATGGCAGCTGCTGTGGCCGACAGCCTCTAATCAAAATTCACACTGCGGCCAGAGCTTCCTCTACCTACACAAAAAAAGGATGGTGTTATGCGTCGATTGGCTCCGGCCCTGCGTCTAGATGGCGCAGATGCAGAACTGATAGATCTGATTAAAAGTATCGTAGCTGCCTGCAAAGAAATTTCATTTCGGGTAGGTCAAGGTGAACTCTCCGATGTATTGGGTTCCACTTTGAATGAAAATGTTCAGGGCGAAACTCAGAAGAAACTCGATGTCATCTCTAACGAGCTGCTCAAAGATCTGATCCTTGAAACTGGTTCTGTGATGGCCATTTCTTCGGAAGAAGAAGAAAGCACTGTGGCAGGTAACCCTGAAGGTAAATATCTGGTCACCTTCGACCCACTGGATGGTTCGTCCAACACAGATATCAATAGCTTAATTGGCACTATTTTTTCAATTCTGCCGGCCCCCAAAGGCGCAGACCCTGCCGATCCTGCTATTTTCCTGCAACCTGGCACTGCTCAGATTGCAGCAGGTTACATTTTGTATGGCCCTTCAACCCTGATGGCTTTGACTACAGGTAAAGGCACCAAAATGTACACGCTGGATAAAACCTATGGCGGTTTCTTGCTGACCACAGAACAGGTCACTATTCCCGGTGTCACCGCTGAATTTGCCATCAATATGTCAAATCAACGCTACTGGCAACCTGCTATGCAGAATTACATTGCCGACCTGCTCAAAGGCAAAGAAGGCCCACGTGGCAAGAATTTTAATATGCGTTGGATAGCCGCTATGGTCGGTGACGTCCACAGAATATTATGCCGTGGCGGTATTTTTGCTTATCCGCGGGATTTAAAAGACCCAAGCAAACCAGACAAACTGCGCCTGATGTATGAAGCCAATCCAATGAGCTTTCTGGTAGAACAGGCTGGCGGCGCCAGCACCACAGGCTATGAGCGTATTATGGAGATCCAGCCTGCGGACATTCACCAGCGCGTCCCTGTGATTTTAGGTTCAAAACACGAAGTAGAAAGCTGCCTGCAGTATCATCAGGCGAAGTAGACACAGGGCCCTGCCCGCACAGGCATCGACCTATGTTGCAGTAAGACGACAAGAGAATCAGCCCCCATAAACATAGGGCACTATGTGATTGGGGCGAAAGCTCGCAGGCAACAAAGCTGCAGCTTCAAGTACGACGGCTATAGCCATATTTACGGCCGCTGTTATAATACAGCACCAAATTTCAGCATAAAGGAAGCATTATGAGCTTAAGTCAGGTTGCCGCAGGTAAAAATCTGCCAGATGAAATTAATGTCATCATTGAAATTCCGGCGAATGCCGATCCAATCAAATACGAAGTAGACAAAGACACTGGTACTGTCTGGGTTGACCGTTTTATGGCCACCCCAATGTTTTATCCGTGCAACTATGGTTTTGTGAACCACACACTGTCGTTAGATGGTGATCCGGTTGACGTATTAGTACCAACACCCTACCCACTGGTACCAGGTGCTGTCATCAAATGCCGTCCTGTTGCTGTATTAAAAATGGCAGACGAGTCAGGTGAAGATGCAAAAGTATTGGCAGTGCCAATCAGCAAACTGACAAAAATTTATGACAATATCCAGGATCTGAACGACGTACCAGAACTACTGAAAAACCAAATCCAGCATTTCTTTGAACGTTATAAAGAGTTAGAACCAGGCAAATGGGTCAAAGTGATTGGCTGGGGCGACAAAGCTGAAGCCAAAGCTGAAATCGTCAGCTCCTTTGAACGCGCTCAGCAGAAGTAAATTCTGCAACTGAAAACGGCACTTAGGTGCCGTTTTTTTGTCCACCGAATAGCCAAACTCCAGCACTTGATGCAGTAATGTCCTATCTGGCAGTGTCTTTATTTACCCACCGTACTTTTTTCTCAAGAAAACGCAAAATCTGATAAAAACTTCGGTAAATATCTGTTATTTTCAGCAGCAGATTTGGTCTGGTTTTATCGGCCAATTTTCATTATTACAATAATAAATTCCACTTCAACAGAAAGATTGAAGTGGTTCAGGGGTAAGTTTATGGTTTTGTTTGAATTCGGGTCTGCGCGAACCCAAATTATACTGTCAAGCGTCATCTCGCTCACAACTATGGTGTTATTGATTACCTTGTTCGCAGGACAGCACTGGTTCTGGTCAGTGTTCCTCATCACTGCAGTGCTGCTACTGAACTGGGTCTTGCTTCAGTCTGCTGTCAAAAATTACCAAAACTACGTGACGGAACAACAGACCTTAATCAAGCGCTGTGTGCAGGAAAAAGACTTTGGCTTAAGGTTAAGCACTACCGGTGCTTCGGAGCTGATTCAAGCTCGTGAACAATTCAACCAGTGGCTCGGTGATTTGCAGCAGCAACAACAAGGATCCTCGACTCAGGCTGAGCAATTGAAACAACTGGTCATAGCTATACACCATATGGCTTTGAGCGAACAAAAGCACCTTGGACAACAGCAACAGACTGTGGGTGAGACTCTGACTATGGTGGAGTCGATGAACCAAAGTGTATTGGATGAAGTGCAAAGCGCCAATCTGGCAGCCGAAGCAGCAAACCACTCCAATCACATCGCTAAACAAGGTCAGCAAACTGTATTCAGCACAGTGCAGAATATCGAGCAACTGGCGAAAAATTTACAGCAGGCATCAGCCACTATTGCTCAATTAGAACAAGACAGTAATCAGGTTGGCGCCGTACTCGAAGTCATTAAAGGTATAGCAGAACAAACTAATTTACTGGCGCTGAATGCTGCTATCGAAGCAGCAAGAGCTGGTGAACAAGGACGTGGTTTTGCAGTAGTGGCAGACGAAGTACGTACCCTGGCATCCCGCACGCAAAAATCTACCGAGCAAATTCAACGGACTATTGAACAGTTGCAAAGCGCCGCCCGTGAAGCCGTACAAACAATGAAGCTAAGTAGTGAACAAGCGGATTTAAGTGTACAGTCAGCCAATCAGGCAGGATTGTCTTTGCAGGAAATCACCGGCAGCATAGCGCAAATTTGTGCGATGAATCAGGAAATCGCTTCTGCGACAGATGAACAGCAACATTTAACCAAAACTATGGTCTCTTACATACGTGACATCACCGCTCATACCACGCAAAGCCAACAAAACAGTAAAGATTTACAACAGATGGGTGAACAATTAGCGTTGATTACCGGCCGTTAAAACGAAATGGAGGCAGAGTTAAATTAAGTTTTGTAGTTTAATTTTACTCTGCCTCCAATTTTAGCTTTTAGTTAAAAACTTCACTAAGTCCGCTGCAGTCATAGGTTTAGCATACATAAAGCCCTGTACTTCCTGACAGCCCATAGCCCGTACTGCGTCTTCCTGCTGCTGAGTTTCTATGCCTTCAGCTATAGTAGCCAAACCAAGCTTTTGTCCAAGATCCACTATAGTTTCCGCAATTAAAGTGCCATTGGGCCGGGCAAAATCCTGAATAAAAGCACGATCAATTTTAATCCTGTCTAAAGGCAACTGCTGTAAATAACTCAGGGATGAAAAGCCTATACCAAAGTCATCAATCGCGACTTTAATACCAAAAGTTTTCAGCTTGTTTAAAGCGGCTATGACGATTTTTGGTTCATCCATCACCACAGACTCGGTAATTTCCAGCTCCAGCAACGCCGGGTCCACCTGATAACGCTCGACACAATCAATAACAGACTGCACAAATCGATGATTACGGAACTGTGGCATAGACACATTCACTGCTATACGTAACTTGGGAAAACCTTGCGCTTTTAAACTTTGCAATTGTTTACAGGCTTGCTGCAGTACCCAGTCACCTATTTCAATGATAAGGCCAGAGTACTCAGCCAATGGAATAAAAACAGAAGGTGAGACAAAACATCCATCGGACTGAGGCCAGCGCAATAACGCCTCCATTCCCAACACATGGCCGGTTTTTAAACAAATTTGTGGTTGATACCACAACTGAAGTTTGTCTCTCTGGAAATCCGATCTCAGGCTTCTGAGCATGACCAGCCGATCGACCATCTGTTCTTCCATCTTGGCACTGAAATATTCATAGTTTTGTGCCAGATGCTTTTTCGCTCTGTTCAGTGCTATATACACATGTTTCAGAATAGTCAGGCCATGCATGGCGCTGTCACGCAGACGGCAAAATCCGAAGCTGGCGTTCACCTGTAACGAATGTTCAGAACACTGAAATGGCATTTCAAAAATACCAGTCAAGGATTCAGGAGTCAGTGCTTGCTCAGGCCCTATTAAGCCAAATACATCTGCACCAATACGGCCTATCTGGGCGATTTCGCCAAATTGAGCAACCAGACGATGCGTGATAGCGATCAGCAGCTCGTTGCCCGTTTCCTGGCCTAAACCATCGTTCACATCAGAGAAATGATCGATATCAATCAGTACTGCAACATTACGGTCAGGATCCAGACGACGGGTTTCCTGCAACAAAGCGGTGAACTCGTTACGGTTTGGTGTTTTAGTTAAAGGATCAATATAAGCAGCGTGTTTTAATTGCTGAAACAAAGTGACGTTTTCATAGCCAATGGAGATATTACTTAAAAACACTTCGATCAACTGGCGATCAAAATCTTCCACTGGCCTGTTAGTTTCGATATAAACAGCAGCCGCATGTTCCGTGTTGCCTAAATACAATACGGTATCTTTTTCGGTAAAAATGTGGCGTCTTTCTTCAAGGCAGGTGGTAATTTGCTGAATAATTCTGTGGTTGTTCAGTCGTTCCAATTTGCATTTAATGTAGGGCGCATAGTGCCCTGCCGCACCCAACACATAAATAGTATCACTGCTACTGCCGTCATCCTCAATCTGCGCACAGAGCACACCTTCTGCATGCAAACCTATTAATGAAGAAATCTGAGTGACCACTCCTTCAGAGAATTCATGCAAAGAATGCTGTTCAAGCAAATTAGCGCCGGCATTGATAATTTTCTGTAAGCCGATACGGTTTTGATTAATAGTGCGAATTTGCTGATAGCTGCGGATGGACGAAATAATAGCGGTCACCAGCTTATTGCGGGTCAGCTCTGTTTTGGTTTTATAGTCGTTGATGTCATATTCTTTGATGACACTCTCTTCCGGGGCATAACCAGGCTGGCCAGTACGCAGAACTATCCGTACCTCGTCCATCTTTAATTCATCGCGGATTTGCTGCACAACTTTAAGGCCTGCATCGTCAGACTCCATCACGACATCAAGCAGAATAACGGCGATGTACGGATGTTGAGCCAGAAAATTCAGTGCTTCTTTACCGGAAAACGCATGATGGAACACCAACTTACGGTCCAAAACCAATAAGTCAGACAAAGCCAGTTTAGTGACTGTATGAATCTCTTCGTCATCATCCACAATCAACAGGTGCCACTCACCGCTGGATTGGGTTTCTGCTTCCGAATTTATTTCGTCTTCTGCGAGGAACAGAAAATCATCATCTGCTGCTTTTGACACCATGCTCCGACCTTTTTTACATCAGCTGTAAGGGACTTTATTGAAAACATATCAAGGTTCGATTGCATAAATACAAGCCTAAACCCTGCATTAGCTTTAACAATCAGAACCCAATCCCACAACAATCCTTGGTAAGCTTTTAATCCAGTTGTTCTACACTATACTCTCAGGCAGAAAAAGCAATTCATTTTATTAAAACCATTATGAATCACTGGCTTAACACATTCATAAACTTCTTTTGAAGTCGTCACCTGGTTTTTGCGCTATTGTGCAAATTAAACACTAAAAACTGTCTTCATCTGAGGTGTACTGATGCAGAAAATCTCTGCTGGTCGTGGTCATCAACGTTTATTGCAATTAGCTCGCAGCCAGTTAGGCCAGGAATTCGCAACAAAAAGCAGCGCTACAGACACAGACACTGTCAGTCAGGTTCAGGCAGGCGATTTTAATCAACGTCATCAGAGTCTGTCACAGCGATCAGGCGCTGCTGCCTCTATCGAGACAGGCTTTAAAGGCCCAACGCTTTCACAACGTGCTGAACGGCGTGAGCGCATGAACAAAGAACGACAGCAGTCCAATTTAGAGAAGATCATGGCGCTGGCTTTGGATTATTGTCCGGACTACGTCGCAGAGATGGAGGTCGACCCGGATTGGTTTCAGCAATACTGTGATCTCGTGCTGAATATTTCTAACCAAACCATGCAACAGCTCTGGGCCAAGATACTGGCTGGAGAAATTGGCCAACCCGGCAGTTTTTCGCTAAAAACCTTATTTTTATTACAACGTATGAGTTACAAAGAGGCCTTAGCCTTACAAAAAGCAGCGAGTCTGACCTGTAGAGTCAGACTACAGGACAGTGGCCATATTTATTTTGGTTATGTCCGCAAGCCCTCTGTCTGGCAACTACTGACAGGGCGCAGCAAAGCCGTGCTGAATCTGAGTCAGTTCGGGCTGACTTATCCTCAGATCCTAAGCCTGATTGACCTTAATCTGTTGCATCAGATCGAAATTGAAAGCGGTGAATTGATCCCGGCTCAACCTTTGCAGTTGCAATACCACCAGCACCAGCTGACCTGCAAAGCCAGGCATTCAGGAGTGGTACTGCAATACTATAAATTTACTCCTGTAGGAGCAGAGCTCTTGCCTTTGCTCAACAGTCAGGCTAATCCGGCTTATCTGCAAGCAGTGAAACAACTGTTTAACCCGGTATTGGATTTTGAGGGCTGAGTTGCTGACAGCGTCGGATCAAGTCTGCCACTTTGTGCGCATCTAAAGGCTTGATCACCACATCATTCATTCCAGCCTGATGAAACTGCTGAATTTCCTCCGGTAAGGCATGGGCGGTAAATGCCATGATCACCGTATCCTGATGTTGTGGTAATTGCCTGATCAGGTGAGTCGCCAAAATGCCTGACATATCCGGTAACTGAATATCCATCAGGATCAACTGATATCGGCCACTTTTAGCAAGCCGGACCGCATCAGCTCCCGTCTCTGCGGTATCAACTTCTAGCTGTTGCTGACTGAGGATGGCTTTGACAAAAGCCAGATTAGTTTTATTGTCATCTACCACCAGCAGCCTCAACTGCGGCTCTGCAGGCTTGCGGTCAATATACTGCCGAATATCTGCTGATAACATAGGGTTGGCCAATACAGGACAATTTAAGACCTGTTTCCAGTCATTCAACTGGGCAAATTCACAAAAAGCCAATAACGGAGTACGAACTGCAATAGCCTGTAATTCACTCCGAAGCCAGTCTGCAGCATCAGGAGCAGGCAGTTGCACCAGCACTACATCCACAAGGCGATGTTGTAACTCAGGCTGAAGTTGTGACCATTGTTGGATGTAAATGACTTGTTCTGCAACTGAATAGACACTTTGTTTTAAAACTGCAGCCCTCAGAGGGTTAGTGTCCAGGTAGACTGCGGTTTGATACATAGGAAGCTCTGTACTGCTTACTGCCATTAAGGACAATTCAAGACGCACTGAACAACCTAAGTCCTCCAAAGCAGATACGGACAGTTTAGCACTAAGCCGTGTTAGTAATCTGGCGCAGAGTTGCTGCAATACTGCAGCAGATTCTGTTGTTGCAATCACCTGTTGAATCGCTTTGCTCTGGCCTGAATGATCAAACTGCAACAACAGTTTATTGTCGGAAAACGTCTGCAGGTTGATATGTAGACTCAAGTCGTTTTGTTGCACATCCTGTAACACAAGACTCAGGATTTGTTTCAATAACTCAGCTGTGTGTCGGGTATAAAACTGCACTTCAGATACACTCAGTGCAGGGTCCTCCACCAGAACAAAATTCAATTTTTCAAGTTGCAGTTCTTGCTGCCATACTGCTACCTGCGTAGCCAGCCATGCTGGAAACCAGACAGTTTCCGGCTGCAACTCAAGCTTATCCAGCCTATCCTGAGTCTGCAGCCACTTCAGCAGTTGAGCCTGTTGCTCCACTTGCCCGGCATGGCCCAAAACGCAAAGTTGTTGCCATTGCTGTAATTGGCACTGGCTGCTGTTTAAGTCATTGGCAAGAGTCATTAACTGTTGTTGATAGTTCAACTCCCGTTGCTCACATTCAATTTGTTTGTTTTGTTCTTGCTTTTGTTCCAGCTGATTTTGTAATTGCAATTGCTGTTGGAGCTGCTGTTGCTGCGTATACAGTGAGCGAAACAACAATGTCAGTTCAGCGGAGTCAAACTCTATCAACTTTTTATCGTTAAGCTCCGAAGAGGAAACTAAAGTCCGGATTTGTCTCAAAAATGCCTGCCAACGTAAATGCTGATGGAAAAAAATACGGCGCTGCAACAACACAGCTAAAGCAAGAATAATGACCAACACTGTGCCCCACAAAAAGCTTTGCCACCACCACAGCTCAGATAAACGCAACGGCGAGATCTGGATAGCGACATAGCCCAGGGTACTGCCCTCAGCTGCAACTTTATCGCTGTCGAAATAACTCATACTGGCAGGAGTCACCATCACAGTGGACCACAACAGCGTAGAACCATCTTGTAAGGCTTTTTGTCCGGTTAAATCACGGGTTGGACTAAAATTAAACAGTTCACGCGGAAATTGGGTCGCAGCAAACAAATTACCATCAGCCTGATACACTAAAATAGCTTTGATAGGTAAAGTGCTGGAAAAGCTGGTGGCCAGCAGATGGCCTTTGACTTGCTCTACTTTGTTCTGCGCTAAAAAGGGTTCAACCATCAAAGACAAGCTCATCAGCAATTGCTGTTCAGCCTGCACTCTGACCATGGTTTCATGACGTAATTGCAGCTTTGCAGAGGCATAAAGACAGGTAACGATCAGGGCTATAGAGCCAAGTACCAAACCCAGTTTAGCTTTTAACGTCATGTCAATTGAACCCTGAAATCCCTGAACTGCACTATAAGCTGCCCCTCAAAGCAGAACAACCAGATTCTGCGCTGGGGGCGGGATTGGCTGTGCTTTAGAAATGCAGTTCCGCAGAAATGAACGCACCATCGAAGGTTAAATCTGCATCCAGGTTATCTATGTCGTCCAGTTCCAGTTTGGTCTTTTTCACACCGGCTTTTAAAGCCAGATCAACAGCCAATGAATCGATCAATTCATAAGCAACACCAAACTGCATATCAGACAAGGAACTGCCGTCGTAGCTGACGTAATTCACTTCAGCAAACACCTTTGTACCCGTGCCTAATAGACCAAAACTACCATACAGATACCCCATAGGGATCACCGCAGACAGGTCCTGAGTCGCGCTCTGTCCCTGGCTGGCAACAGTGATATCACCGTCAATGTACTTAGCTGTCACACCTAGGTCCAGACTGACCAGATCATTGTCCAAAATTTCGTAATAAAAAGTAGCGTCGATATTGGATAAATCCAGATCCTGAGCCACATCTGTGCCCACAGCAAAAACCTGATCATCAAACTCAAAAGTACGATTTAAAGTGGTCGTGCCGTCAGACGTTAAGCTATTACGCTGCAGTTTAATATTCGGTAGCAAAGGAACCGGATGTTCAAGCTTGATATAAAAGCTGCTTAAATTTTTATCATCGAATTCGAAGTTTTGCTGGTTGCCTGTCTGGCCAAAACTACCTTTGGCATCAGCAAAATGCAGATCCGCCCCAAGGTACACACCACCAATAGTATCCGCCATGGCTGCAGGAACAGCCAACACAGCCAGAGCTACCATACTTAATACAGACTTTTTCATGCTTTATCCTTGCGCTAATAATTCAGTTAAATCCAACAGAGCTGCATTGGCTCTGGAGATATAATTCGCCATCACCAGACTGTGGTTTGCCATAAAACCAAAACCCCGACCGTTCAGGATCATAGGACTCCAGACGGGCTGTTGGGTAGCTTCCAGTTCACGAACAATCTGGCGTAAGCTAATCATCGCGTTTTTGTTGGTTAACACGTCGGCGAAATCCAATTCTATCGCTTTTAATAGATGTAACAAAGCCCAGCAGGCTCCACGCGCTTCATAAAACTCATCATCTATGCTCCACCAACTGGTTTTGATCCGGTTGGATTGAGCAGTCAGTGTCGACTGTCTGGCATTTTTATCCCCGGCTAAATCAGTATTTAACCTGTCCTGCCCTACGCTGACACTCAAGCGCTGACTATAACTACCAAGGCGTTTTTCCACGTTTTTGAGCCAATCACGCAGATTATCTGCTCTGGTATAAAACTGGCTGTCGGTTTTGGCAGGATCTAATAATGCGCTACGGTACAAAGATAATTGTTTGATGGCCTGCTGATACTCAGCTTCAGCCGCAGGCACGGCCCAGCTCCGATGATCAATGTTGAGCATAGGCTGCGCCAATTTTAGGTAGTGGTTTTCAATAGACTGGGATTGGGAACGACTTAAATCCTTGCGAAGTGCCAGTGCTAAATCCCGCGACATTTCCAATGCTCCCAACTCCCAGGCTGGCATATTATCCAATAAGGAAAAAGGTGGTATCACGTCGTTACTGGTAAAACCGGCATTTTTGGTCAGCAGAGTTTCCAGCACTTTGATCAGCGCACTGGTAGTGGTGTAGCCCACGGTTTGCTTATGTTCCGGGCTAAGTTCGGCCGATAAATCTTTTACATCAAACAATTCAGGTTCACTACTGGCCCACCAGGCGGTGCCGTAGCCCAAAATAAAAACGAACAGCACGGTTAAACTAAGGATCCTGAATCTGTTCATTTTGTCACTCCTAGTGAGTTGAAATTGCGCTGACCGAAGCCTGAACTTCGATGGATTGACCATCTTTAAAAGTTAAACGTAAAGGGATTTGCTGGCCTTTACTAATACTGGTTTTGGCATCAAACATCATCAGATGCAAACCGCCAGGCTGAAAATGCACCTGCTCCCCCGCTGCAACCTTAACTGACTGCACCTGTTCCATCTTCATCATGCCATCTTTATGGCTATGTTGATGCAGCTCAATACTGCCAAACTGCGGGCTACTGGCGCTGATTAGTTCTGCATCTACAGTGCCGCTATTACTGATACTGAAATAACCTGCAGTCATAGTACGGCCAGGCAGTATTTCCCGAATTGTGGCATCTGTGACCACAACTTCAGCCAGAGCCACGTAGCTAGTCAGACTCACGAACGCAGCAACTATCCACCCCTTCATTCCGCTTCCCCTTTTAAGATCAGACCTTTATCTTACACGACTATTTTACACAACAGGGGATGGGCCAACAAACTTCACCGACAAAAAGTCTTGACTTCCTGCTAACCACTTTTTTTAGTCAGAACCTTAACAAACTGGTGACAAAAACAGCAGCTGCACAATTATCTGTAAGGCCTACCCTCGATTTTATTGGGTTTTGTTTTTCAGAAAGTCTAGTTTTCAGACGTTTAGTGATTGTCAACCCAGCAACCCCCTATAAATTTATACTTTTGTTTAAATAATAACCTTTGCATTGTTGGCAAAAATCCGTAAACTTAGCGCCCCTTTAGGGTAGAGCCTTGGTTTTAGCGGTGCGCATAGGTCCATATCAATTAACGAACAACGTCATTTGTGCTCCTATGGCTGGAGTCACAGATTACACTTTTCGTGAGCTTTGCCGTCGTTTTGGTGCAGGTTTAGCTGTATCAGAAATGATGTCGAGCAACCCTTTGGTCTGGCAAAGTGAAAAATCGCTAAATCGTATGACTCACCAAAATGAATCTGGTCTTCGCTCGGTACAAATTGCCGGTTCGGATCCAGATCAGATGGCGGAAGCTGCCGTGTTTAACGTTGAACATGGCGCCCAAATCATCGATATCAATATGGGATGTCCGGCAAAAAAGGTGAATAAAAAACTGGCAGGTTCGGCGCTGTTACAGTATCCGGATTTAGTACAGCAGATTATTCAGGCTGTCGTTCAGGCCGTAGCAGTACCAGTGACCTTAAAAATCCGTACTGGCTGGGACATCGAACATAAAAATGGCGTACAGATAGCGCAAATAGCGCAGGACAACGGCATTGTGGCTTTAGCGGTTCATGGCCGAACCAAAGCTTGTATGTATAAAGGAGAGGCGGAGTACGACACTATCCGCGCTATTAAACAAAATGTGTCTATCCCGGTGATTGCCAATGGCGATATCACCACGCCGGAAAAAGCCAGATTTGTATTGGACTATACCGGAGCAGACGCGGTCATGATTGGCCGGGCCGCTCAGGGCAGACCCTGGATTTTCCGTGAAATGGTGCACTATCTGCAAACTGGTGAACATCTGGCTTCGCCTTCAACAAGCGAGGTGAGGGATATTTTGCTGGAGCATGTCCGTGGCTTACACCAATTATATGGTGAAGTGCTTGGCCCACGTATTGCCCGCAAACATGTGGGTTGGTACCTGGCAGAGCATGACAGCGAAGGCATGTTTCGCAGTGAATTTAATGGTATCGAACAAGCTCAACAGCAGTTGGATACCTTGAGTGTGTATTTCGAGCAATTACTAGCAGCAACCTAACGTAAAAGAGACTAGGCAATGTTTAATCAAAACGTGACTTCGCCATTTATCACCAACGCCCATGTTCAAACGCAAGAAAAACCGCAGCCTTTAAGCAACGCGGTACAAAAAGCGGTGGCGAACTACTTACAACAACTAAATGGTCAGGACGTCAACGACCTGTACGAATTAGTGTTGTCCGAATTAGAAAAGCCGTTATTAGAAGAAGTGATGAAATACACTCGCGGCAACCAGACCCGCGCTGCCAACCTGATGGGCATCAACCGCGGTACTCTGCGTAAGAAGCTGAAACAATACGGCATGAGTTAATGCCCCCGCGGGAGGAGTCCCGCAATCAAAAGCACCTTCGGGTGCTTTTTTGTTGTCCCGTCGTACTTGAAGCTGCAGCTTTGTTGGCTGCTGGTTCTCGCCCAGGTCACATAGTGAACTATGCTCCCTGGGTCTCGAACCCTTGCCGCCTTGCTGCAACTCCAATTACTTAGGGAACAACCTGCGGTAGTAGGTAAAGTAAGTAAATAAGGGATTTCACCAGCGATCCCAGCGATACAGCAAAGCCTTTTTTCTCTATGCTTATGTTCTGGCTTTTTTGTTATCCCAAAGCTGTCCAAAACAGCAGTGCTGGTCCGAATTAACCATTACAGCGGAGAATGATCCAATGAACGCAGCTCGTCCAATCCGTCGCGCCTTGTTAAGCGTGTCTGATAAAACCGGTATAGTTGAATTTGCCCGTGCTTTAGCCGCCCAGGGTGTGGAACTCTTATCCACAGGTGGTACAGCCAAGTTATTGGCAGACCAGGGTATAGCAGTGACTGAAGTGTCTGATTACACAGGTCACCCGGAAATCATGGACGGTCGCGTCAAAACGCTGCATCCCAAAGTACATGGTGGCATTCTGGCCCGCCGTGGCCTGGATGAAGCTGTAATGGCTGCCAACAATATTAATCCTATCGACTTAGTGGTGGTGAACCTCTATCCGTTCGCCAACACAGTGGCAAAAGCAGGCTGTACTTTAGAAGACGCCATCGAGAATATCGATATCGGCGGCCCAACTATGGTGCGTGCTGCGGCAAAAAACCATAACGATGTCACTATTGTGGTCAACGCAGCCGATTATGACAAAGTCTTAGCAGAGATGGCTGCGAACGCCGGCTCTACGACTCATGCCACCCGTTTTAGTTTAGCCATCAGTGCTTTTGAGCATACGGCTCAATACGACGGTATGATTGCCAACTACTTTGGTACTATGTTGTCTGCATACGGTGACGAAGACGCCAAACCAAGCAAATTCCCACGCACTTTTAATGCTCAGTTTGTAAAAAAACAAGACTTACGTTACGGTGAAAACAGTCACCAGAGCGCAGCTTTTTATGTCGAAAACAGCATTCAGGAAGCTTCAGTTGCCAGCGCCACTCAGTTGCAAGGCAAAGAGCTGTCGTACAACAATATCGCCGACACTGACGCCGCTTTAGAGTGTGTGAAAGAATTCGACGAGCCAGCCTGTGTTATCGTTAAACACGCTAACCCTTGTGGTGTAGCTATAGGCGACGACATTCTGGCCGCTTATGAGCGCGCATACAAAACAGACCCAACCTCAGCTTTTGGTGGCATTATCGCTTTTAACCGCGAATTAGATGCTAAAACTGCGGAAGCTATTGTCAGCCGTCAGTTTGTCGAAGTTATTATCGCGCCAAGCGCTACAGCTCAGGCTGCTGCTGTGGTATCAGGCAAACCCAACGTGCGTTTATTAGTCTGTGGCGAGTGGGACAGCAAAACCACTGGTTTTGATATCAAACGGGTTAACGGTGGCGTGTTAGTACAAGACCGTGACCAGAAAATGGTTGGTCTGGATGATTTAAAAGTAGTCTCCAAACGTCAGCCTACCGCAGATGAATTACGTGACTTATTGTTCTGCTGGAAAGTGGCGAAGTACGTGAAATCTAACGCTATTGTATATGCCAAAGACAGCATGACCATAGGCGTCGGTGCTGGCCAGATGAGCCGTGTGTACAGCGCTAAAATCGCCGGTATCAAGGCTGCTGACGAGAATCTGGAAGTCAAAGGCTCCGTCATGGCGTCCGATGCATTTTTCCCGTTCCGCGATGGTATTGATGCGGCCGCTGCTGCAGGTATCAAAGCCGTGATCCAGCCAGGTGGCTCTATGCGTGATGCAGAAGTGATAGCTGCTGCAGACGAGCACGGCATGACGATGATCTTCACTGGCGTGCGTCATTTCCGTCACTAAGATGTAAATGTTATCGCTCATAAAAAACGGCAGCTCAGGCTGCCGTTTTTTTATTCTGAACTTGCAGTATTCAACTCTGCTGTACAGAGCCCAATTGCGGCGATAAAGGTAAGTTTTCTACTTCACGTTGTGAAAACTGCACTGAAGTCACCACTAAGGCTGTGACCACTAACGCGGACGAAACAGCACCAGTCCAGCCTAACCAGCGAATTAATTGGGGTTGTTGCCTTTTGGTACGCAGCCAGTGCATCCAAAGCCCACCTGCCACTAAAAATGTAAAACCCAGCCCAAACACAAAGTACAGCAGCTTTACACCAAACCCGGCAAAGTTACCAAAATGCAGCGGGTCAGCCATATCTGAGAGATAAGCCACAGGCTTTAAGTCACCGCCTTTTTGAATTTTTAACACTTGTGCCGTAACAGGATGCAGGTATATGCGGTTGGCTCTGTCACGCACCAGCAGCGTATCATCCTGCCCAGTCACCACCACAGGCGCTTTGTCAGACAGCGGATAATTCAACGCTCTGATATCCAGTTCAGGCCTGGCCTTTTGCGCAGCTTGCATTAATTCGGTTAACGACAGAGTCTGTTGCTTTATTGCCTGCTCCAGCTTCGGCGCTTTTGGGTAATGATCCACTTTAAACTTCAGTAAAAAGTGTTCGGTAAAGTACCAAAGCCCTGTCAGGAACATCAGCAGAATAAAACCCCAACACCAGATGCCAGTCCACTTATGCCAGTCGGACCAGAAAGTACGACCGGAGACTTTAGCGCCAGATGGCAACTGAAAACCTTTACGCCACCACTGCCGGTAGACATAAAAACTGCTGATTAAAATAATCAGCAGCAAAAAACTTAAACTGGTGACTATGATTTTGCCAGTAGAACCCAGCGACAGGTACATATGGATATTACGCAAAAAGCGCGACACTGTGCCCCAGGGGCCTTCGCCTGTTAAAGCACCGGAAGCGGGATCAAAGTAGACAAATTTAAACTCCGGGCCCTTTTGCAAACTCACAGCCCCCGCCAGATACCATTGTTCTGGCACATTCAGGTTACTGATTTGATAGTCGGGATAAGCTTGAGCTAGATTTTGCTCCAGCACCTGCCAGGGCACAGGGCCCTGTCGTTCAGACAAGGCCCGGTATTTTTGATCCGACAGGTACTGAATTTCATGGCTGACCACAGCGAGCGTGCCGGTCAGACAGACCAGCAACATCAGCAGGCCAAAAGCAAAACCTGCAAAGGAATGTAACTTAAACCAACTTCTGCCGTTCATAGTCAGCTTAGAACTGATAACTGGCTGTGACTATTAAGCGGCGTGGCTCACCCGGAAAATGGCCGGTGCGTTCAATAAAACCAGCAGTGGCATAAGTTTTATCAAACAGATTTTTCAGATTGGCCTGAAACAACCATTGTTGCCAGCGAGTTTGCCAGCTCATATCAAAGACGGTGTAGGATTTTACATGCTGACCATCAATGCTTAACTGATCGCTGACATAATCCATACCAGCAGCTATAGCTGAATTAATGCTATCCAACTCATAACGGCTCCATACCCCTATCTGATGTTGTGGTGCATTGGCGAACTTGTCACCCACAGCATTAGTAATAGCGCTGGTGCTTTCGGCAATACGGGTATCGTTGTAGGCATAGTTCAGATTCAGCACCCAGGAGTCGGTTAAGTCCCCCAGCAAGTCCAGTTCCACGCCTTTACTTTTTACTTCACCCAAAGCTATTTGATCGTCACGACCATCCCCACCGACATCACCACGAGGGGCCGCCTGCAGTATGTTATTTCTAATCATTTCATAAGTAGCCACATTCAGGCGGATTGCATCATTAAGCAAAGAAAAACGCGCGCCCGCTTCGATAATACTGGATTGCTCAGCTTCAAAAGGACCACCCACTTCAGGCACCTGAGACGCACTTGCCTGCGGGCTGAAGCCTGTGCCTTTCAGTGCATACAAACGCACCCAATCAGTCAACTGATAAGTAGAACCGACACGCCAGGAGCTGTCGTTACCATCCACTTTGGACGAGGCCATATTGTTTTTATCTTCAAAACTATCCCAGCGCACACCTAACAATAAATTCCAGCTTGAGGTTAAATCTAACTGATCCTGCAGATAAAAACCCTGCCGCACAGCAGTGGTATCGGTTGGGGTAGATTTGATGCTGTCGATATCATAATCAGCCGCTGAGGTCAGGCCATATACAGGGTTTATTAAACTGATGCCTACAGCCTTACCACCCTGCTCGATTGGTGCTACGTTGCGTCCTAAAAAGTACGAGTCCTGCGTCATGGTATCTGCACCAATTAACAACTGGTGGTTTAAACCCGCAGTGCTGAACTCCACTATATTGTTCCAGGTGATACTGTCTGCGGTATTTTCGCGGCGCTGATCCCTGAACTGACGACGGCAATAATCCACCACGCCATCGCCATCTGTGTCGAAGCTACAGAAAGGTTCGTGGTAGTTTTGCAGTTCGGTATTGTCGTAATGACGCCAGGTTAAATCGGTGCGCCAGTTGCTGTTAAATTCATGGTCAGCCCGCACCTGCCAAACATCAGCCTCTAACGACTGGAAATCTGTCGCTTCGTTATGGTTCCAGGCTCTGTCGCCAAGGAAATTACCCTGGTCATCTGTTGGCACACCGCGTAAACGGGCGCCCTGATAATCCTGAGTCAGAGTGTTGTATTGCAGCGTCAGACTGGTGCTGTCTGTGATATCAATCAGATACCCCAGATCCAGAATTTCGTTTTCAACTTTGGTATTCCAGCGAAACGGCTGCTCTGAATCACGGTAATAACCAAAACGATAGGCTTGCTGCTCGGTTAGTGGACCACTAAACTCCAGCGAGCCTTGCCAAAAATCATCATTGCCCAGGCCCAATTCCAGTTGGTTTTTCGCTGTGCGCTGCGGCTTTTTAGTTACGTAGTTAATTAAACCACCAGGAGCGCTGCTGCCGTATAAAGCGCCGCTGCTACCTTTCAATAACTGTACTTCCTGCACGTTAAACAACTGAGGCACAGCAAAACCATTAAATGGATCGCCTCTTACGCCATCATATAAAATCTCGTCCTGGCGGAATCCGCGAAAGGTGACACCTGAGTAACTAAAAGCACTAACACCACTCATGCTGCGGTAGAGATCAGTCACCTGACGGGCGGCCTGATCGCGGATCAGCGCTTCTGGCAATACCTGAATATTTTGTGGTACCAGCTCTAAATCTGTCTCTGTTCTGGTTCCCACACTGCTTTGCGACGCCCGGTATAACGTCTGAGCGCGACCTTTGACCTCTATCACTTCCAGATCTTTATCCGCTTGCTGTGTATCAGAATGTTGTTGATCTGACTGTTGGGCATAAACAGGAATTGAATTCAACGCAGTAAAAACAGCAATAGCTAACAACGAAGGAGAGCGTAAGGACGACATAACAGCCTCAAAGCAGCAATAAAGGCTGCACAGACTAAACAAGAATGATTCGCAATTCAAGTGAATTTATTGAACTTATCTTGGTCTGTGCCCTGTTGGCTTTTATCTGTTCCTATCACATAAACTTGGCTGGTACAGACCAGGCTAAACGGACCGGAACAGTCGCCGCCAGATCTAATTCAAGACAAGTAAGAGAGGCCTTTTTCAATTCAAGGAAAATTTTATCCAAACCCAATAACTCGTTCACCAGCAAAGCCAGCTCAGGTTCATGCCCTACCAACAAGACAGCTTCATCGTTTTGTAACTGGCTGAACAAGTAAGTTTTTGCTTCAGTAGCCGCCACAGAGGGCAATAAACAAGGCCACTCTTCAACCTGCACTTTTACCGCCAAATCTTTACGGACTAAAGCTGCAGTTTGCATGGCTTTGGTATGTGGACTACAAAAGATACGATCTGGTATTAACCCCTGCTTTTGCATAAAAGCTGCCACGCGGCGCGCCTGTAACCGGCCTTTTTCATTCAGACAACGATCGGCTTCATCCACCTGCGAATTTCGAACATCAGCCGTGGCATGGCGCATCAGATACAACACAGATTTCATTGGCTTAGCTCACTTGAGAATGGACCTGTAAAGAGATGGCGCCCACTCTAAGCAGCTCTGATGACAAAAGTATGACAACATGGTCGTACTTTCCTCTGTCAGGTAGGGGATTTGTCTTTACTTTTTCCTGTCAGCCGCTACAATACGCGCCGCTCTTTTGACTGTTCTTTATACAATAAGGTAATCGTTATGCATCCGATGTTAAACATCGCAATTCGTGCTGCCCGCAGCGCAGGTAATGTCATCGCTAAAGCTTGTGGTCAAATGGACTTAGTTCAGACGACTCAGAAAGGCACCAATGACTTTGTGACCAACATCGATAAAGAAGCAGAACAGGCCATAGTGCATGTTTTACGTAAGTCATTCCCGGATCACGATATTATCGGTGAAGAGAACGGCGAATATGGCAACAACAATAGCGATTACCAGTGGATCATCGACCCGCTTGATGGCACCACCAACTTTATCAAAGGCATCCCTCACTTTGCTGTATCCATAGCTCTGCGTCATCAGGGCAAGCTGGATCAGGCTGTCGTTTTTGACCCATTACGTGGTGAAGTATTCACAGCATCCCGTGGTGCAGGCGCTCAGTTAAACGGCCGTCGTATCCGTACTACCAATTTACCTGATTTAGGCGGCGCTATTCTGGCGACAGGTTTCCCGTTTAAACACAAACACCATTTAGACGCCTACACTGAAACCTTTAAAACTCTGATGGTTCAGGCCGCAGACGTGCGTCGTACAGGTTCAGCTGCGCTGGATTTATGTTATGTCGCCGCGGGCCGTTTTGATGGTTTCTGGGAAATTGGTTTAAAGCCGTGGGATTTTGCTGCAGGCGAGCTGATTTTACGTGAAGCTGGTGGCTTAATCAGTGACTTCGCTGGTGGTAACAACTACCTGCGCAGCGGCAACATAGTAGCTGCCAGTCCAAAAGTATTAGGTGCCATGTTAAAAGGCATGCGCCCACATTTGACTGAATCTTTACTGAAATAAATCGCTGAGGGTCAGAGCACATTTGCTGCGCAAATAGTGATCTGACCCTTTATTTTCAAATCAAAGCTGCGGCTTAGTCAAAGGCAACCCAGCATTGACCCAGGCGGTATAACCACCCGCCAGACTCCAGACATCCTGATAGCCCATTTTCTGCAGCATATCGCCTGCTAAAGCCGAACGAAAACCACCACCACAATACAAAATAAGCGTTTGCTGTTTATCCTGCACTGCTTTTTCCACATCGCGCTCAATTACACCTTTACCCAAATGAATAGCAGCAGGCAAATGCCCGGCCAGCCACTCTAAATCTTCCCGTACATCGACCAGCACATAAGGGGTCGGAAACTGTTGTAAATCAGCAATAGTCAGCTCTTTCACTCTACTTTTGGCATCGTCGACCAGAGCCAGAAAACCCGGAGAATGTTGTTTGCTCATAAATACATCCTTTCTAACATCAGTGTCTTTATGGTACGCGCCTTGTCTGACCTTGTAAAAGAGCAGTTTAGTGAATACAGATCCACACCAACTGGCAAGGCTCTGCACCGGCTTTAATCCGCAACTCCCCTGACTCAGCCATGCATAACAAGCTGTGTTCTGCTTCCAACTGATAGCTCTGATCTTTGAAACTCACCTGCAGCTGACCTGAAGCCAGATATAACAAAGCTTCATTAGCCAGAGTTAAAGACAAGGGTTCGGTCACAGACAATACCTGCAAACTGGCTTTTACAACAGAGCGCCTGATCATCAGATTAAAGTCCTGCACTGGTCCATCGGTTAAGCAGCAGTCAATGGCCGTTTCACCAGCAAATGCAAAAGGTACTAAGGCTTTATCCAACACTACGGGCTGATCTTCAGCGCAATGCAAACAAAAGCCATTGCCTTTAAGCAGCATAATAATGCGGTCGGTTTGCTCAAAACGGGAAAAAGGGCCGTCGCTGGCGACTTCAGCTATGGATACACGCCAGCGCAGACCTGTAGTGTCGTCAGAACGCGCGAGTTGATGAGTAATACCCCCGCCATTTCTCCAGGCTTGAGTTTGCCATTGCTCAGGGGATAAAAGTTGAAAAGCCATGAGGAGGATTGTTCTGCCGCGGTCTGAGGATGGCTTATGTTAAGTCTTTATCTGTTTAGCTGACAATAAAAAAGGCACCCGAGGTGCCTTTTTTGACTGATGCCTAAACTTACTTGGCGCCCAGTACTGCGAAACGTTTTTTGAAGCGGTCAACACGGCCGCCTACGTCTAACACTTTCTGCTTACCGGTATAGAAAGGGTGGCAAGCTGAGCAAACGTCCAGGTGGATGTCTTTGCACAGTGTAGAGTGAGTTTTGAAAGAGTTACCGCAAGTACAAGTTGCAGTGATTTCTTTGTATTCCGGGTGGATACTTGGTTTCATGGGTTACCTCGTTAGGCCGTATCGCTATCTGATCAACTTTTGTCAGACACCATACGCAATTTCAGTTAAATTAGGGCGCGTAGTTTAATGGCTAAGGCTTAAAGTTTCAACAAATTGGCTGATTTATTTTTAATGGCTTTGTTCTGTAACGGGCTTTACACTAATTGCCTGATAAAACAGGTGGATTTTAATTGTGATGGTGATTCGGGTAGCATTGCCCATACCTCTTCGGCTGCATTTTGATTACCTTTGTGACAAAGAGGTAAGCCCGGGTTGTCGTGTTTTGGTGCCTTTTGGTAAACGCGAGCTGATAGGTATTGTCTGGCAACTGAACCCCACCGACAGCTTTGAGGCCACTCAATTAAAAGCTGTGACCGAAGTATTGGATCAAATTCCGGTATTAGCAGCTCCTATTCGTCAGCTTCTGAGTTTTGCCGCTGATTACTACCATCATCCTTTAGGTGATGTGTTGACCAGTGCCCTGCCCGCTTTATTAAGGGATGGTAAAAATGCGGATCCGCTGAAAGGTCATAGTTACAGCCTGACAGAAGCTGGCCAGCATTTAACGGCAGAGCAATTTAAAGCCGCCAAAAAACGGCTGGCTTTATGGCAACAGCTGCAACAACCTCAAACCGAAAGCCAGTTACTACAGCATTTTCAGCGCAAAGAACTTCAGTATTTTGTTGAGCAAGGCTGGGCTCAAGTCACACCAGTTTTATATGGCCCTTATCAAACGGTAGCTGAACAGCAAAAATCTTTGCCACTGAATCCGGCTCAGGCACTGGCTGTTACGGCCGTACAACAGGCGTTAGGCAGTTTTAGCTGCTTTTTACTGGAAGGGGTGACAGGGTCAGGCAAAACCGAAGTCTATTTGCAAACCATCAGCCCAGTGGTAAAACAAGGGGGGCAGGTCTTAGTGTTAGTGCCGGAAATTGGTTTAACACCACAAACCTTAGCGCGTTTTGAACAACGTTTTGGTGTCCCTGTTGGCGTTTGGCATTCCAATATGACAGACCTTGAACGTTTTACCGTCTGGCAACGCTGCCAGACCGGTGACTTAGCTATCGTAATAGGCACCCGCTCCGCCTTGTTTTTGCCCTTTCTAAAGCTTGATCTCTTAATTATTGATGAAGAACACGACAACTCCTTTAAGCAGCAAGACGGTTTTCGGTATCACGCCCGCGATTTAGCTATTAAACGCGCCTCTATTCAGGGCTGCCCTATTTTATTAGGCTCAGCAACACCCAGCTTAGAGAGCCTTGCCAATGTGCAGCAAGGCCGTTTTGCGCATCTGGAATTACCAGATCGCGCCGCGGGTCAGTTAATGCCAACTGTTGAGCTGGTGGATTTAAAACAACAGCAGATGATCCACGGCATGGCGGGGTTAACCCGCCAGCGTATCGAACAACATTTAAAACTGGGCCAACAGGTACTGCTATTTTTAAATCGCCGTGGTTTTGCACCGGCTTTAATTTGCCATGAATGTGGCTGGATGACCGAGTGCCACAGATGCAGCGCTTTTACTACCTTTCATAAACAAAGCCGTCAGTTGGTGTGTCACCACTGCGGTGCAACTAAAGGCGTACCACATCAATGCGGCGGCTGTGGCAGTACTCAGCTGGCGCCTGTAGGACAGGGCACCGAACAATTGGAAGAGCAGCTGCAACAACTGTTTCCTGCATTTACTGTCACCCGGCTGGACAGAGACAGCACCAGACGTAAAGGCAGTTTGCAGCAGGCTTTGGATCAGATATTACAAGGTGAGCCTCAGTTGATATTAGGCACTCAAATGTTGGCCAAAGGCCATCATTTCCCGAATGTCGGATTAGTAGTGATTATTGATGTCGACTCGGCTTTATACAGCAATGATTTCAGAGCACCGGAACAGCTCGCTCAGTTATTAACTCAGGTATCGGGCCGTGCCGGACGGGGCTCTCAGCCGGGTAAAGTTTTGCTGCAAACCCATTATCCGGGCCATGCCCTGCTTCAGGACGTGATCCAGAATGGTTATGCCTCCTTTGCCCGCAGCGCATTAAAAGAGCGGCAACAGACTTTTTTGCCGCCTTTTATGTTTCTCGCCTTATTCAGGGTGGAAGCGCACCAATTAGAGCTGTGTAAAGAATGGCTGCAACAAGTAGCCGAACATTACAAAAACTGGCCGCAAGTGCAGTTGCTTGGCCCGCTGGCTTGTCCTCTGGAACGTAAAGCAGGTAAATACCGCTGGCAAATTCAATTGTTTGCCAAAGACAGGAAACAATTACATCTAAGTCTGGACTCTGTGCTGACTGAAATAAGCCGTTGGTCGTTAAGCCGCAAAGTGAAATGGCAGCTGGATGTGGACCCGCAGGACCTGAATTAATCATTTCTTTTTAACAAAACTGCAGTAGAATGCGGGACATCAGGCCAGTTGTTGTTAGTTGTGAAGATGCCACCAAAAGATTATGTCAAAGCAGGTCGGGCAACCCCCAGACCCAGAAAAAACACAAAAACAGTCAAACCTTTCCCCTGGCCGTTAGTGATAACGGTCGTTGCTTTAGTTATTGGTTTTGCATGGTTTTTATACCATTTATCACAAAAAACTCCGGTTGAGGATGCGGTCACACCTGCTATCACCGCGAAAAAAGACGAGTTACCTCCCAAGCCAGCTGCCGAGCCTTACCAGTACATTAAAGAGCTGGAAAACAAAGAAATTCAGGTGCAGGTAGAAGAGCTGGAGGCCAAAGGACCTTTTTTAATGTTTTGTGGTACTTACCGTGCTATCGAAACTGCACAGCAAATGAAAGCCAAAGTCGCTTTTGCCGGTTACCCTTCGGAAGTGCGACGCATTGAAGGGAAAAATGGCGTATTTTTCCGCGTCACTTTAGGGCCCTACACCAGTAAACGTCAGGCTGAAAGTGATAAAAGCCGATTACTGCGACAAAAAGTCGCAGATTGCCGTATAGCGAACGCCACTTAAACATCTTCATATCCATATCCTAAGCCTTGTAAGCCAAAGCTTTCAGCGCTTAGGGTATTGAAAATCTGCATTCCCACCCTTATCTCCTTGCTAATCTGTTTTCTTCAGCCAAAAAGGGCTTCTGATGACCACTATTGTTTCTGTACGCCGCAACGGCCATGTTGCTATTGCCGGTGACGGCCAGGTTTCGCTGGGTAATACCGTTATGAAGGGCAATGCCCGCAAAGTCCGCCGTTTGTATCACGGCAAAGTGCTCGCTGGTTTTGCCGGCGGTACAGCCGACGCTTTTACATTATTTGAACGTTTTGAAGCCAAACTCGAGATGCATCAGGGCCATTTAATGCGCGCTGCTGTGGAGCTGGCTAAAGACTGGCGCACCGACCGCATGCTGCGAAAGCTCGAAGCCTTGCTTGCTGTCGCCGATGCTAATTGCTCCTTAATCATCACAGGCAACGGTGATGTGATCCAGCCAGAACATGACTTAATCGCCATAGGCAGCGGTGGGCCTTTTGCTCAGGCCGCAGCAACAGCACTTTTGGCTAACACTGATTTGAGCGCCCGCGAAATTGCGGAAAAAAGTTTAACCATAGCTGGTGATATTTGTGTCTACACCAATCATCACCAGACCATTGAAGAATTGTAAGGGTAAATTGCATGTCTGATATGACCCCAAGAGAGATAGTCCACGAGCTGGATCGCCACATTATTGGTCAGGCCAATGCCAAACGCGCTGTCGCTATAGCACTGCGCAACAGATGGCGTCGTATGCAACTGGAGCCGGCCTTGCGTCAGGAAGTAACGCCAAAAAATATTCTGATGATAGGCCCAACAGGTGTAGGTAAAACTGAAATCGCCCGTCGTCTTGCCAAATTAGCAAACGCGCCTTTTATTAAAGTCGAAGCGACTAAATTCACTGAAGTAGGTTATGTAGGTAAAGAAGTGGAAAGTATTATCCGCGATTTAACCGACAGCGCCGTAAAAATGTTCCGTGAGCAGGAAGTAGCGAAAAACAAATTCCGTGCAGAAGAAGCTGCAGAAGAACGTATTCTCGATGCTTTATTGCCACCAGCCCGCGATGCCTGGGGTAAAGCTGAACAGAGCGAATCCGACAGCAACACCCGGCAGATTTTCCGTAAAAAACTGCGTGAAGGTCAGTTGGACGATAAAGAAATTGAAATCGATTTGGCAGCACCAGTGATGGGTGTGGAAATTATGGCGCCTCCTGGTATGGAGGAAATGACCTCTCAGCTGCAGTCTATGTTCCAGAACTTAGGCTCTGACAAGAAAAAAAGCCGCAAATTAAAAATTAAAGACGCCTTTAAACAACTGGTGGAAGAAGAAGCCGCCCGCCTGGTGAATCCGGAAGAGCTGAAATTGAAAGCTTTGGATGCTGTGGAGCAAACAGGTATTGTCTTTATCGATGAAATCGACAAGATTTGTAAGCGCGGCGAAACCAGTGGCCCTGATGTATCGCGGGAAGGGGTGCAACGGGATTTACTGCCACTGATCGAAGGCTGCACAGTCAACACCAAACACGGTATGGTCAAAACTGACCATATTCTGTTTATCGCCAGTGGTGCATTCCAGATGGCCAAACCATCAGATTTAGTACCAGAGTTACAAGGTCGTTTGCCTATTCGTGTTGAACTGGACGCTTTATCAGCCAATGATTTTGAACGTATTCTGACGGAACCTAAAGCTTCGTTGACCGAACAAAGTGTTGCTATGCTGGCGACCGAAGGTGTGCAGGTGCGTTTTGCCGATGACGGCATTAAACGTATCGCTAATGCGGCCTGGCAAGTAAACGAACGTACTGAAAACATCGGTGCCCGTCGTTTATATACAGTGATGGAACGTTTGCTCGAAGAGTTGTCTTTTGATGCTGCCGATCACAGCGGTCAGCACATTGTGATCGACGCCGCTTACGTCGACTCACATCTGGACGCTTTAGTGCAGGACGAAGATTTAAGTCGTTTTATTTTATAAAAATAGCTGCAGGAGCTTCTATGACAGCGCAGATCCAAACAAATGTGAGCCCTACGCCACAGGTCTCTGTGCTGCATTATCATCGCTTAAGCAAAATGCTGGACGTCAGATTTGCTGACGGCCAGCTCTTTCAGTTGAGCGCTGAATTTTTGCGGGTGTTTTCGCCTTCGGCTGAAGTGCGTGGTCATGGCAAGCCGCAATTGGTCAGCCATAAAAAAGCTGTCGCCATCAGCCAGATAGTACCAGTAGGCCACTATGCAGTGAAGCTGGTGTTTGATGATGGCCATCAGACGGGTTTATACAGTTGGGCTTATCTGGCCAAACTGGGCGCAGAGCAGAATGAACTCTGGGCAGATTATCTACAGCGTTTAAAACAAGCCAACAGCAACCGCGAGATACAGCTGACCATCAAGCAACTATGAAAACCGGGTCAGATCACATTTTTAACCAGGTGATCTGACCCAATTTATTAAGCTTTAAACTTATCGACAGTCTGATGCAACATACTTGCCTGACTGGCGACTTCTTCACTGATTTGCGCATTGTGTTTGGAAATACTCAGCGAGTCTTCTGAGATATCGCGAATACGCACCACATTTTTATTCACATCAGCGGCGACTAAACTTTGCTCTTCCACCGCAGTCGCAATTTGAGTGGTCATATCCATAATCAGCCCCACATCGCTGGTAATTTGCCGTAACAACTCTATCGTAGAGCCTGCCTGACTGGCACTCTCTTTACCCTGTGTCTGACAGTTTTGCATCACAGCCACAATATTTTTGGTGCGTTGTTGCAAGCCAGAAATAATTTTCTCAATCTGACCTGTAGACTCCTGAGTACGCTGTGCCAAAGTACGGACTTCATCCGCTACCACGGCAAAACCTCGTCCTTGTTCACCCGCCCTGGCTGCTTCAATTGCGGCATTTAGCGCCAGCAAATTGGTTTGTTCAGCGATAGCACGGATCACATCCAACACTGAACCTATAGTGGCGCTGTCCTGCTCCAGCTCCGCCAACACAACAGAAGCCTGTTGTAACTCCTGTGATAAAGTATTGATCTTGCTTACTGTTTGCTCCACTTCTTTCAAACCTGACAACGCATTGGCATTGGTATTTTGTGCTTTGGTGGCAGTGTTTTCGGTATTCACTGCTATTTCGTCCACTGTAGCGCCCATTTCGGTTACAGCGGTCGCCACCATATCGCTTTCCAGTTGCTGTTGCGCCATACCTTTGCTGGTTTCGGCCGTTGATTTAGCCAGCTCATTGGTCGCGGTATCCAGCATAACCAAAGCCTGATTGACGTTACCTACCAATTCCTGCACATCTGACAGCATATGATTAAAATCTCTGGCTAATTGGGTCATTTCATCCTGACCATCTTCAGCCACGCGCAAGCGAAAGTCGTTGTCTTGACGCACTAAACCTATAGTGGCGCACACTTTTTGGATAGGCACTAAGATGCTTTTACTGGTCATCAGCACCAGTGCTATCACCAGTACCAGCACTAAGACAAATAAACTGATGGCTAAGGTCTGACTGGCTGAGCTGGCCTGATTGACGGCGGCTTCAGTGCGCTCCGACATCAGAGCCAGGCTTTCTTCAGTCTGGTGAATAGCGTCACGCATTTGTCCCATCAGGCCTTGATCATGAGTTAAACCAATTTTTTGCTCACCTTCGACCAAACGCACAAAAGCTACACTGTAGGCATCAGCTAATTGTTGCATCTGTAGCGCTTGTGTTGTGTCGGGGATATTGCTTTGAATTTGAGCCCGGAATTTGCTGAAACCTGTGTTAAAACTCTCCAGATACTTTAAATCCAGCCGCAACATAAAATCTTTTTCCGCCCGGCGTAACTGAAGTAACTGAGTCGTCAGCAGCAAATCGTTGGTGTCTTTAAAGGCTTGTTCCAGTTCATGGGCTTTGGCTCTTAACTCGCCGTACAAACCGGATTGAGGATCTAAACCAACCTGCTCTGACAATTGCACCAGTTGATTAAATAACTCCTGATAACTTTTGGTGAAACCAATAAAAGAGTTTAAAGGTGCAACGTCTATACTGTGAGCTACCAGACCTTCGGCCAATAAAGCAGCCTTTTGATTCAGCTCAGTAGCGGTTTGATTAAACCTTTGCTGATACTCTAAATCGGAGCGTAGCAGAAAGTCTTTTTCACTACGCCTAAGTTGCAACACGTTTAGATTCAGCCGTTCCACATCGAGACGGAGCTCCGCCAGTTTAGTCAGCTCACTGCTTTGAAACAGCAGCAAGCCCAACATGATTAACATCGACACAGCCACGGTAATTGCATTGAGCAATAAACGCTGACGTATAGAAAACTGACGTAAAAAGGTCATAGAAGATAACTCCAAAAAATACTGCGCAAGCAGTTGAATCAGCTGAGGATAAAGAAACTACCAGTAATTATAGAGAGGGAATACAAAGCAAGCTGGCTTTTAGTGCGCTCACTATGAAATATTTAATAAAAGTTGCAGAATCAATGCAGGATTTGTTGCGCCACCAGACAACTAGACAGGCCTAAAGACGAGCCAGCCAGAATATCCAGCGGAAAATGTACGCCTAACAGAATGCGTGACAGGCCAATCAAACCGGCCCAACTAAAGGCCAACCAGGCCCAATCCGGATAAAAAGATAACAAGGTGCTAGCCACCACAAAAGCGGCAGCTGTATGGCCCGATGGCAAACTGAATTTGTCCGAGGCTTCGATATGAGCCTGCATTATGCCAGCCATCAACTGGTAAGGGCGCTGACGACGAATGGAGTTTTTTAACACCAGATACAGCGGCAATTCAATGGCAAAACTCAAGAGCAACAATTCAGTAAAGGCACTGGCATGAGTCAGTTCAAAGGCAAACAACAGCGCCACCAAAACCAGATACAAAGGGCCATCACCGGTTTTGGAGCACCAGAAGCTGAATTGATGGATGCGCTTGCGTTCACTTTTGCTAAAAAGCGCAAGAAAACAACGCTGATCCCATACTCCAAGCCGTTGTAACCACATAAGCACGCCGCCGTTTTGCTTTGACCAGATTCAGCTTAAAGTGGCTTAGTGACAAACACATGACAAAAAACAATGAATTAGCGGGATAAAGCACAACCATTTAGCAAAGCCAGAGCCTCTGCTTCGGGTAAAGGTTTGGCCAACAAATAGCCCTGAATCGCATCGCAGGCTAAGGTACGCAGCAGCAGCAACTGAGTTTCAGTTTCCACTCCTTCTGCCAGAATGCGTTTGCCCAAACCATGCGCCAGCGTGATCATAGTTTTGACTATCATCATATCGGAATCATTCGCGGCCATCTCAGTGACAAAGCTACGGTCTATTTTAATTTTGTCGATCGGCATTTTGCGTAAATAACCTAAAGAGGAATAGCCGGTGCCAAAGTCGTCAATAGACACACGGATCCCCATTTGTTGCAGCTCGTTAATGTAGTTCGAGCCTTTTTCCATATCGCCCATAGCAGTATTTTCTGTGATCTCCAACTCCAATACAGCGGGTGATACCTGATACTTGAGTAGCAACTGTTGAATGCGGCTTTTTAAACCATCCACCTGAAAATGCACAGGTGACATATTCACGGCCAGTGGCACCTGAATACCTTGTTTTTTCCACTCAGCTAAAGTGCAGACTGCTTTTTCCAGTAGCAGTAAATCCAGCTCTTTACTCAATCCAACCTGCTCTACAAGCGGTAAAAACTGACAAGGCATCAACAAGCTTTTTTGTGGATGTTCCCAACGCACTAAGGCTTCAAAAGCCTCAATTCTTTGTTCACGCAGATCCCATTGTGGCTGAAAATAAAACACAAACTGATCATGCTCCAACGCCAACAACAAATCTTTTTCCAAACTGAGTAAGCGAGCCGACTCTTCTTCCATACCCAGCTGGTAAAAAGTGCAGCGTTGCTGCTGACGTTTACAGTGGTGAAAGGCAATATTGGCTTTTTGCAACAGCATATCTGCTTCCACAGCGTGCTGGGGCGCGCAAGCCAGACCTATGCTGGCGGTCAGTTTGATCAGGCCACTGTCTGTAGTAAAAGGCTTTTCAATTAACTGTTCCAGATGCTGCAGCGCAAATAACTTTTGCCGGTCTGTTGTGCAATCCTCCAACACTAAAGCAAAGATATCGCCACCGGTACGGGCTATTAAACAAGGTTTAACAATGGAGGATTCAAAACGACGATTCACTTCGCGTAAAATACGGTCGCCTTGCTTTAACCCCACAGATTCATTTACCACTTTAAAACTATCTAAACCTATCATCAGTAAAATGATGGGTTTATCAGCCTGCAGCACCAAGGATAATTGCCGCAACAAAGCATCGCGGTTTAATGCGCCGGTTAAGGGGTCGTGGCTGTCCAGATATTGAGTTTTGGCGGTTAATTGCTGGTTGGTGCTACGTTCGTCTTCTTGCAACCAAATGATCAGACCTAAACCCAGAATAACCTGAACCAGCAGCTCCAAATGTTTAAAATAAAGTATGATCTGGATAGATTCTTCCTGAACATCATGCAACAGCATAGAGCCAGCACTGGCCAAAAATAAGCTTCCCCAAGCCAACATAGCACTGGCGACTACTTTAGTTGCAAAAATTCGTTTGGTTAAACTCCAAAGCCAGAATCCGGCAACACACAAGGCAAAGCCTATCAGCACCAGACGCATATAAAACTGCAAATATAAGGTCATCTCCTGCCACTGCGGCAGCAGTAAAAACAGAGTCACAGACAGCAAAGCTATGCTTGTCACCAGCAATAGCAATTGATTGACAGTTCGGGTTGCCAGTCGCTGCTGTTTAACCGCCTCATAGACCCCAACTAAAATCCAGACCGCAAAACCGTAACAGAAGCTGATGTATAAAAACTTGACGCCTAAATCAAGAAATTCGGCAGCAAACACTGGCTGCCAAAATATTTCAACCAAAATAAAGGTGGCATAAGCGGTAAAACAGCTGAAAGCAATAGCCCATGATTTCAGATAACTACGTTGATAGACTTTAAAAAAATACCAAAGCAAAGCAGTAAGGGTAACGGCAAACCCTATCTGTGTCAGGTGCAACAAGGTACGGGCTAACAGCTCTGAGTTCAAAGGCAAAGTCCTGATTAAACAACTTAAATTAAATTAGCAAAATCACCTTAACACTGGCAATGCAGAGTCACAATCAAGCGACAGCAGAATAGTGAAAACTTAGGTATGAATAACTGCTGAGAAATCAGCCTGGAGCAAATTGAGCGCTGTCAACGACCTTGCAGCTTCAGGTGAGACGGGTATACTGTGTTTTTGATCAAAGACTTAAGTTTGGAGCACAACATGGAATATAACACTTCGGAATTATGTGACCTTTACGCCGACATGATCGATGTGGTTGAGCCCATTTTCGCCAACTACGGTGGCCGTCGTTCTTTTGGTGGCGTCATCCAGACCATTAAGTGTTTTGAAGACAACGGTTTAATTCGTCAGGCTTTAGCAGAACCCGGTGTAGGTAAAGTGTTATTGATTGACGGCGGTGGTTCTGCCCGCCGTGCTTTGATTGACGGCGAATTGGCTTCTATTGCTGCAGCCAACGGCTGGGAAGGTATTGTATGTTATGGCAGTGTGCGTGATGTCGATACACTGGAAGATTTTGATATTGGCATTCAGGCGGTAAACGCTATTCCTGTGGGTGCTGATGATCGTGGTTTTGGTGAACACGAAATTCCGGTGAACTTTGGCGGTGTGACCTTTTTACCTGGCGATCATTTGTATGCCGACAATACTGGCATTATTTTGTCCCCTGAGCCTTTAGATCTGGAATAGCAGATGAATGACGCTCTAATCCGCTATCAGGCCGCCACTTTGGCGGCCTTTCAACAGCTCAGGGACGGTGAAACCCGTTTGGGTCAAGTGCTGTGTTATACCGATTCTGTTTTACCTCTGGCAGAAGCTTTAACTGCCGCTAAACAACAAGGCTGTGCTTTTGTGTTGCTCGGCGTGCCTGAAGATATAGGCCCACGCGCCAATTTAGGCCAGGGTGGTTCTGATCTGGGCTGGCAGGCTTTTATCCGTAAGTTTATTAACTTGCAGCACAACGAATTTTTGGATGGCACAAAGATACTGTTGTTGGGTGAGCTGAACTGCGCCGACCTGCAACAGCAAAGTCAAACTGCCGATGTCGCGACTTTACGCAGCCTTTGTGCAGAGATTGATTTACGTTTAGAGCCTGTGCTTTTGGCTATTTTCGCTGCGGGTTTAACTCCCGTGGTAATAGGTGGTGGTCACAACAACAGCTTGCCGCTGCTCAGTGCTCTGGCAAAAAGCCAACAACAGGCTGTTAACTGCATTAATCTGGACCCTCATGCAGATTTTCGTTTACTGGAAGGCCGTCACAGTGGTAATGGTTTTAGTTATGCCAAAGCTCAGGGCCATTTAGATAAGTATCTGGTGATGGGCTTGCATGAACTGAAAAACTCAGCCAGTTCATTAGCACAAATCAAAACCGCTGGTGTGGATGTGTTGAGTTATCAGCAGCTGTTTGTGCGCCAGCAAGCACCATGGCCAGAGCTGTTAAAACTCTGGTTGCATCAACAAGATCCACAACAAGTGTTTGGGATTGAACTGGATACAGACGCTATTACCGGTATGCCGGTCAGCGCCTACAACAGTTGTGGAGTCTCAGTGCAACAAGCTGAGCATTTTGTCTATGTACTGGCCAACCAGACTCAAAGCCGTTATCTGCACCTTGCAGAAGCAGCGCCGGCTCAGCACCCTGCTGGTTTAGCCGCAGGAATGAATGACGCAGGCCAGATCTTAACAGCCTTGGTTTGCGCTTTTTTGTTTGGTAAGACGTTGATAGACAAAACTTAATACGCCGCTTTGCTATAACTCCACTGTTTTATCCAGGCAGGAAATGCGTCCAGAGCAAAAGGTTTGGCATATAAAAAGCCTTGCCCTCTGGCACAGCCCATAGCTATTAGTTTTTGCTCCACTTCAGCTTGTTCTATGCCCTCGGCCACTACTATAAAATTCATATTTTTTGCCATATCAATAATGGCGCCGGTAATAGCTGTGTGAGTATCAGAGCGGTGCAAATCAAAAATAAAGGAGCAATCTACTTTGACCTGGCTGATCGGCAGTTCACGCAAATAAGCCAGCGATGAAAAGCCAGTGCCAAAATCATCCAGCGCCAGTTCTACGCCTAGTTGCGCCAGATGTTTCAGCATCCGCATAGCTTTGTCGGGTTCGGCCACCAACGCGCTCTCTTTCAGTTCCAGTACCAGTTGCGAAGCTTGCACTCTGTGACGTTTCAATAGCAGCTCAATGCTATCGACCAGTTCATCCTGCAGTAAATCTTTGCTGGAAATATTCACTGCTATCTTGCAATGGATCTCTTGCGCTGCAAGCTCTGCCAACGTCATCACGGCTTTTTCCAGCACCCATTGCGTCAGCGGGTAAATCACCCCCATTTGTTCAGCCAGCTCTAAAAACTCAGTGGGTCCCAGCAAACCACGGCGTGGATGATGCCAGCGCACTAAGACCTCACCTGCAACTACCTGACGGGAACTTAAGGCAATTTGTGGCTGAATATGTAGTTTTAATTGCTGCTGACCAATAGCATGACGCAATTCAGCCATTAACCCTAGTTTATCGTTGTTGTAACTGATTAGATCCGGATGAAAAACCCCAGAGCTGCTGTGCATCCATTGCCGGTTTTGCATCGCAAGATAGGCACGGTCTATCAAATCAGATAGCAGCTCGCCATGCTGCGGATAATGAGCAATACCACTTTGTAGCTGATACTCCACGGCACAACCATGAATAAGCAAAGCTTCAGGTACAGTGTGCTCCAATCGACGGGCTATTTGCTCTGCTGCATGCTGGCGGATACTGGCATCAACCCAAAGTACAAAATCAACTCCACCTACATGTGCCACTTTGCAGCTTTGTTTGTCTTGCTGTTCCAGCACCAGTAATTCCTGATCCTGCTGCACTGCTGCGTTGATTCGTTCTGCTATCTGCATTAACACCAGATTGGCGTTCTGGTGACCCAATGCCTGATTTACCCGCTCAAAGTTCTGAATTTTTAATAACAGCAAGGACGCTTTTTGATTGGGGTGACTACGACACCAAAGTTCAAATTGCTGCTGTAACTGCAGTTTATTCGGTAAACCACTGGTGTCATCGCGCAAAGATAAAAAGGACAAATCTTTGGGTTTAGCGTCTTGCTGAACAGCCTTTTGCGCTACCAACTGTTTTTTTAGCAGCACAACCCAAAGTGCGAGTAGCAGCACCAGCAAAGTTAACAGTACAACCAAATAAAACAAAGGCTGGCTTACCCCTCCTTGAGCCAAAGCTGGGGCAGAGCTGGTTAGCACTAACATAGACAACAAAGATCGGAAGGATAACAGCACAGCCAACACTCAAAAGATCAGCAAGATCTTAAGATTACTCTGTTTTTTTGCCTTGTAAAGTTAGCCCAGTCCACGCAAATTGACTTCGCGCCCGCCCTTGACCAGTTGAGTTAAGCTATTCACACCAAACTGATAACACAGCTCTGCTGGCTGACTGATTTGATACAGACCAAAATCAGCCTGTAGACCTACGACCAAGCGGCCTCTGTCGGCCATGCCTAAAGCTGCGGCAGCGTGTCGGGTCACACCAGCCAGAGCTTCCTCCGGGGTAAAACGGAATAAAGTGCAGGCCATATTTAGCATTAAAGGTAAATTACAGAAAGGCGAGGTGCCAGGGTTTAAGTCGGTAGATATCGCCATAGGCACCTGATGCTGGCGCAATAGCTCAAAAGGCGGCAGCTTAGTTTCACGTAAAAAGTAAAATGCACCAGGCAATACCACTGCCACTGTACCGGCAGCTTTCATCGCCAGCACGTCTTGTTCTTGCAGGTATTCAATATGATCGGCAGATAAACCGCTGAATTCGGCCACTAAACTCGCACCACCTAAATGAGATAACTGCTCAGCATGCGCCTTGACTGGCAAACCTAAGGCCTTGGCTTTTTCAAATAACAAGCGGCTTTGCGCAACCGAAAAACCTATGCCTTCACAAAATACGTCCACCGCATCAACCAGCCCGAGTTGATGCAATTGCGGCAACATCTCGTTCACCACCAGTTGCATATACTCATCTGGCCGACCGGCATACTCCACTGGTAAGGCATGAGCACCTAAAAAGGTCTTCTGAATATCAACTGGATGAGTGCGATCAAGCTCTGCTGCGACTTCGAGGATTTTTTGCTCTGTCTCTACATCCAAACCATAACCAGATTTGATCTCCACCGTAGTCACGCCCTGACTCAACAAGGCATTTAAACGCTGTTTACTCAGTACAAATAACTCTTCATGACTAGCTGCACGGGTTGCAGCCACTGTGGATTTAATGCCGCCGCCCGCTTCAGCAATTTGCTGATAAGTCGCGCCATTTAAGCGCATTTCGAATTCATTGGCGCGGCTGCCAGCATAGACTAAATGGGTATGACAATCGATAAAACCCGGCAGCAGCCACTGGCCTTTACCGTCATATAAAGGGGTTGATAACAAATCGGTTTCTGGCAATTCGGCTTTAGGACCCAACCAGGCAATACGGCCGTCTTTAATGGCTAAAGCAGCATTGGTAACGGCACCATAAGGCTGACCATTATCGGTCATAGTGGCTAAATTGACATTAATCCAAATTGCATCAAAGACTTGCATTTTATTCCCCTGCCCAGCTTGCGGTTTGTTCTTATCGGCCTGAAATTAATTCTACCCGAACAACTTGTATATACAACCAAATTCAGCTATTTTTCTTTGCATTCAAACTCAGGCGTTAAAGCAGTCATGGATAACAGTTCCGGGCAAAAGAAGTTTGCTACTATCAAAGATTATATTTTGAGCCAGGTCGAAACTGCGGCCTGGCCTGAGCATAGCCGTATTCCATCGGAAAACGAGCTGGCGACTCAGTTTGCGGTCAGCCGCATGACAGCACGTCGTGCTTTGCAAGAACTGACCGAACAGGGTGTTTTGTATCGCACTCAGGGCGTAGGCAGTTTTGTTGCTTCACCGAAGTCGCAATCATCTTTACTGGAAATTCGTAATATCGCCGATGAAATTCAGCGCCGTGGCCATTTTCATAAAGCTGAACTGGTGCAACTAACCAGCCTGCCCTGCCCTGGTGTGGTCGCTACCGCTTTAGGTTTAAGCCGTAATGCGCCAGTGTTTTTTTCACTCATTGTGCATTACGAAAACCAACAGCCGCTGCAACTGGAAGCCCGTTATGTCAATCCGGAGCAAGTGCCGGACTATTTAGCTCAGGACTTTGTACTGCAAACCCCACATGAATACTTAAGTGCTGTAGCGCCTTTAACAGACGCCGAGCACATAGTCGAAGCCGTATTGCCGGATGAACTGACCCGTCAGCATTTAAAAATACCAGCGTCTGAACCTTGTTTACGCCTGACACGCCGCACCTTCAGCCGGGGTGGCGCTGTCAGTTTTGCCTATCTGACCTCTGCAGGCAGCCGCTATCGTTTAGGCGGGCACCTGAATATCAAACCTAAGACTTAAAGAGATAACCCTATGAGCAATCCACGTTTAGACCCAAGCCGTGTGATCCGCGCCGCCCGCGGCAGCGAAATTACCGCCAAGAGCTGGCAGACCGAAGCCGCCAAACGTATGTTGATGAATAACCTCGACCCTGAAGTGGCTGAGCATCCCACCTCTTTAGTGGTGTACGGCGGCATAGGCCGAGCTGCCCGTGACTGGGCTTGTTACGACAAAATTATCGAAGTACTGGACAGATTAAACGACGACCAGACCTTATTGATCCAAAGCGGTAAACCCGTAGGTGTATTCCCGACTCACCCGGACGCACCTCGTGTGTTACTGGCCAACTCTAACCTGGTACCGAACTGGGCCAACTGGGAACACTTTAACGAGCTGGATAAACAAGGCCTGATGATGTACGGCCAGATGACTGCAGGTTCTTGGATTTACATTGGTACTCAGGGCATAGTTCAGGGCACCTACGAGACTTTTGTCGCCATCGCCAAACAACATTTTGCCGGTGAACCTTCAGGCAAATGGATTTTAACCGGTGGTTTAGGTGGCATGGGTGGCGCTCAGCCACTAGCAGCCACTATGGCTGGTTTTCATATGATCGCCTGTGAAGTCGACGAATCCCGTATTGATTTCCGCTTACGCACTGGTTATGTCGACCAAAAAGCCTACAACCTGGACGAAGCCTTAGCTCAGTTGGAAGCTGCCAAAGCAGCAGGTAAACCAACCTCTATTGGTTTGTTAGGCAATGCAGCAGATATCTTCGCTGAATTAGTTGCCCGCAATATTATTCCCGATGTCGTCACCGACCAGACCTCAGCGCACGATCCACTCAATGGTTATCTGCCACAAGGCTGGACTATGGAAGAGGCCAAAGCGCGTCGTCTTGAAGATGAAACTGCAGTAGTGCAAGCCGCTAAAGCCTCTATGGCGATTCAGGTGAAAGCTACTTTGGATATGCAAACCAAAGGCGCAGTTGCTGTGGATTATGGCAATAATATCCGCCAGATGGCACTGGATATGGGCGTTGCTAAGGCTTTTGATTATCCGGGTTTTGTGCCGGCTTATATACGTCCTCTGTTTTGTGAAGGCATAGGCCCGTTCCGCTGGGTGGCTTTATCTGGCGATCCGGAAGATATCTACAAAACAGACGCCAAAGTTAAAGAGTTGATCCCCGATAATCCGCATTTACACCGCTGGCTGGATATGGCTCGGGAGCGTATTAAGTTCCAGGGGTTACCAGCCCGTATTTGTTGGATTGGTTTGAAAGACCGCGCCCGTATTGCGCTGGCGTTTAACGAGATGGTGAAAAACGGCGAGCTTAAAGCGCCGATCATCATTGGTCGTGACCATTTAGACTCAGGCTCGGTCGCCAGTCCAAACCGCGAAACCGAAGCCATGCTGGATGGTTCAGACGCTGTGTCTGACTGGCCATTATTAAACGCTCTGCTGAACACTGCAGGCGGCGCAACCTGGGTGTCTTTGCACCACGGTGGTGGCGTTGGTATGGGTTACAGCCAGCATTCTGGGGTGGTGATTTTAGCTGATGGTACAGAGGCTGCGGCACGTCGTTTAGGCCGCGTATTGTGGAATGACCCGGGCACTGGCGTGATGCGCCATGCTGACGCTGGTTATGACATAGCAAAAAATTGCGCCCGTGAACAAGGCCTTGATCTGCCGATGATCAACCAGAACTAATTTGAAGGATAACAACATGACTTACGCTTTAACCATCACACCAGGTGAACTGACTCTGGCACAACTGCGTCAGGTACAACAACATGCAGTGACTGTGACTTTAGATCCGGCTGCTTTACCTGCTATTGAAGCATCCGCCGCTACTGTGGCGAAAATCGTCGCCGAAAACCGCACTGTGTATGGCATCAATACCGGCTTTGGTTTATTGGCCAATACTAAAATTGAAAAAGACAAACTGGAAACGCTGCAACGTTCTATCGTTTTATCGCACGCTGCTGGTTTTGGCGATCTGATGGACGACAGCACAGTACGCTTAATGATGGTGCTGAAAATTAACTCCTTAGCCCGTGGTTATTCAGGCGTGCGTCCACTGGTGATCAACGCGCTGATCCAACTGGTCAATGCGGGTGTCTATCCTTGTATTCCGAAAAAAGGTTCAGTCGGCGCTTCAGGCGATTTAGCGCCTTTATCTCATATGGTGCTGCCTTTAATTGGTGAAGGCGAAGTCTGTATCGCAGGTCAGATTTACTCCGCCAAAGAAGGTTTAGCTATAGCGGGTTTAGAGCCAATTACTTTAGCGGCCAAAGAAGGTTTGGCGTTATTAAACGGTACTCAGGCATCCACTGCTTTTGCGCTGGAAGGTCTATTCCGCGCTGAAGACTTATATGCCGCAGGTTCAGTCATTGGCGCAATGAGTGTCGAAGCTGCTATGGGCAGCCGCTCGCCTTTTGACGCCCGTATTCATGCAGTGCGTGGTCAGCAAGGCCAGATAGATGCAGCGCTGATTTACCGTCATTTATTAGGTGAAAGCTCAGAAATTGCTGACTCACACAAAAACTGCGAAAAAGTACAAGACCCCTACAGCTTACGTTGCCAGCCTCAGGTGATGGGTGCTTGTTTAGCCCAGATCCGTTTTGCTGCTTCTGTATTGTTAGTCGAAGCCAACGGCGTGACCGACAACCCGCTGGTGTTTGCTGCTGAAGATGACATTATCTCTGGTGGCAACTTCCACGCTGAGCCTGTGGCTATGGCAGCGGATAATCTGGCTTTGGCTATTGCTGAAATTGGGTCTATTTCTGAGCGTCGTATGGCACTTTTAATAGACTCGCATTTAAGCAAATTACCGGCCTTTTTAGTCAATAACGGCGGCGTCAACAGCGGCTTTATGATTGCTCAGGTCACAGCTGCAGCTTTGGCTTCAGAGAATAAATCTCTGGCGCATCCGGCTTCTGTCGACAGCTTACCAACTTCTGCTAATCAGGAAGACCATGTGTCGATGGCAACTTTTGCGGCCCGTCGTTTAACTGATATGGCAGAAAATACCTTAGGCGTATTGGCCGTTGAGTATCTGGCCGCAGCTCAGGGCATCGACTTCCGTGCACCACTTAAAGGCTCACCGGCGGTCGAAAAGGCCAAGGCTTTATTGCGTGCCGAAGTCAGCTTTTATGCTGTCGATCGTTACTTTGCCCCTGATATCGAAAAAGCGGCTGAATTGCTTCGTCGTGGCAGTTTAAATTCTTTACTACCGGCCAACTTGTTAAGCAGCTTCTAAAGCATTAATTAGATTATATTTTTTACAAAGAGCACCAACATGGTGCTCTTTTCTTATCAGAAAAGACTAAATTTGCACCAATCTGGCTAGACCAGTTAAAAAAACTTTGTTAGTTTCAGCTGTCGATTTTCTATCTATCGCATTCTAACCAATACTAAAACCATAACAGCTGTTGGAATTTGTCTATGAAACTTCGTGTTGCGCATAAAATCTACCTGGGCTTTGGCTTTATTGCCTTGCTGTTATTAGTCGCCAGTTTATCGTCACTCTGGAGTTTTGCTGTGGTCAACAGAACCAGCAGCCAAATGAATGAAACTGCGGTTCCGGTGCAACAACAAAGCAATATGGCGCAAATTCAGCTCCTTAAACTGGCGAAGTTATCTGCTTTAGGTTACACCGCCGAAGATGCGACCAAAATTACCGCCTACCAAAACGAATTTATCCAGACGTCAGACATTTACCGCAGCAAAATGACCAGTCTGACTCCTTTAGTTGCAGACGAGCCAGGCTTGCAAAAACCTTTAGCTGAAGCTCAACAAACCTCTTTAGCCTATCAACAAGCTGTAGAACAACTGTTTAAAGCCCGCCTGGAAGCTATAGCTTTGGCAAATAAAGCGGCGGCAGAACTGAAAGAGTTAGAAAATCTGATCGATACTGCCGGCGCCACACTGGTTGATATTTCATTTTTGGAAGCCCCCGGCAAAGGTGCACAAATGGCCTTATTAGAGGGCGCAGCGGGCCGGGTGGATGGTCAGTTGTTGGGTTTGATGAAAACTGTGCGCGAAATCGCAGCCATGACCGATCCGGCGCAACTTGCCAGTAGCCAGGAGAATCTGGAGTTTGCTTTTAGTGATATGCAAAGCAACCTGGATTACATTGCTAATATAGTGAAGCAAGTGGGAGCTGATGATTTGTGGCAGGATTTCCTGGCACAGCTCGCTCAGGCAAAGAGCAGGATTGAAAGCGAGAATAGTCTGGTCAGCATTAAATTGCTGCAGGTCAGCCAGCTGCAAACAGCAAGGCAACAACTGGATTTATCTGAACAACAAGTCACGCAGGCTGTGGCTGCATTAGATCAAATGATTGGCCAGGCAGACAGTCAGTTTAACTCTTTACAGCAGGATTTATCTTCAGCCTTAAACTCAGGCACCATAAGGGCGGTCATTATGCTAATTGTGCTGGTAGGCCTGGCCATAGGTGCAGCTTATCTGACGATTAAAGCTATGATCACGCCTTTAGCCGGTATCAACAGAGTGCTGGACCAAATCGCAAAAGGCGATTTAAGCCGAGAGCTGAGCATTAATTCAGACGACGAATTTGGTGAGTTATCCGCTAACGTCAACACATTAATCAAAGCCCTGCGACAACTGATTGAACAAATCCAGCAAGGCGTATTGGAGCTCAATCAGAGTGCCCGTTTATCCAGTCAGGAAGTCAGCGCTATTCATCAGGCTTTAAGTACCCAACATCATCAGGTGGCAGAGGTAAACGGTATTACCCATCAGTTGGCAACCAATACCCATCAGATTGCTGAACAGGCGGATATGGCGCAGCAACAAATGCAGCAAGCTCTGACGCAAAGCCAGCAAATCGATCAGGTCTCAGCAGCTAATAACAGCCTGATCCAGGAGTTGGCGCAACAACTGAACGATACCAGCAATACCATGCAGGCTGTGAACACTGAATCAAACAACATAGGTGGCATTCTGACCACCATTCGTGGCATAGCCGAACAGACCAACCTGCTGGCATTAAATGCAGCGATAGAAGCTGCCAGAGCAGGTGAGCAAGGTCGCGGCTTTGCGGTTGTTGCAGACGAAGTCCGTTCTTTAGCTGTGCGCAGTCAGCAAGCAACAGATGAAATCCGTACCATGATTGGCAGTTTGCAGCAACAAAGTATGCAAGCGGTAAAATCCATCGAAAAAGGTCAGATGGATGCGAATAACTGCGTGGCACAAAACAGTCAGTTGATGACAGCCTTGGCTGAAATTAATCATGCCATTGAAGCCATGCATCAGATCAGCGATAACATAGCCACTACAACATCCAGCCAATTGCAGCTTGGTACTGCGATAGAGCAGAGCATGCACAGTATGGTGGAGTTAGCAGAACAAAGTACCGAGCGCGCCACTTCGACTCTGGAACAAAGTGCTCAGGTCGCGACAGCGGCAGGCACACTGGAAAACGCAGTTCGAAGTTTTAAATTACATTAAGCTGAAGCCAGTTCAATTTCAGCAAGGTGTAAGCGGCAGCTCTGTTTTTCCGCCAATGGCTTGAGTCTGAGATCCGGGTCAAGCAGGTTATCAGCTTTCTCTCCGATGCTTCTAAACCCGCAGAGGACTGAGTGAAAGTTAAAAAAATGGCCAGACAGTGTCTGGCCAGGCAGGAAGTGTGTAATCCGTTATCTTTGTTCGTTCCATGTCTAACATTCGTAAACGCTTGATCATCATGACAAATTTGGCGATAAAAACATGACGAAAGCTTTATATAGCTTTACATCAGCCTTATATCAGCGCTAATTGACTAAAATTTTCAGCATTGATGTATTTTTTCAGTCGTTGTTGGTCAAAAAGTTCGATGCCCGCTTCAGCGGCAAACAGACGCACCTGGCTATTAATTTTCTGGTAACAAACAATTAAGCCGCGCTGACAATTCAGTGCTAGCATCTGCTGAAAAACAGAACGAACCTGAGCCACAGTGAGCGCCTGATCCAATTCAGGTTGAATATAAAGCAGCAAAGCCTGCTGCTGACGGCGAACCAAGAAGTGAGAATCACAGTCTTCTACCGATTCCATTTCACGGCCAAAAAACTGCAATAAATGCTGAGTATTTTCTTTAAACTGCTGCTGTTGTCGTCCAAGCTTAGTGCCTTGTGGCCACCACATAGGATTCAGCACTTCTTCCTGACGCTCCAGTTCCAAAAAGGCCAGAATATTAAACAACAAAGCCAGTAAGAACATGGTGACAAAAAGCCATAACATGACACTGGACCAGGTGGCACTTAACACCCAACTTTGACCGCCAGATAAAACTGAATATTCAGAAAACAACAGGTAGGTTGCACCCGCAACTATTCCTGCGGCTGTCGCAATACATGAGCTGATCAACCATTTGTTATTCATCACAGGAGCTCCTGACAGATTTGATTGTTGCAGTATCAAATTTGTCAGAGCTTTTTACCTGAAATAACCCTGATATTTGCTTTATATCTGTTTAACCTGCGTATTTAAAGCTGCTGCTTTGTTGGCTTCATGTTCTCGACCCGGTCACATAGACAACTATGCTCCCGGGCTCTCGACCACTTGCCGCCTCGCCGCAACTTCAACTACTTTGGTTAAATCT